>JAESGH010000020.1_pt1 | contig 713196 bp, 701 predicted proteins | sample 9269641 | NCBI WGS metagenome assembly JAESGH01 (sample SAMN14515345, study PRJNA621665) | algae metagenome | isolation source: Phormidium tanganyikae FI6-MK23 and co-occurring heterotrophs from granitic... | place: USA: Fort Irwin, California | collected 1998-05-24
CGACAGACCATCCAATATCGGCGCTTGCAGCACCGAAAGCTCGCCGCCTAATATCAATCCCCAGACGAGGCCCGCTCTCCACTAATTTACGCCGCGATCTGCGCCAAATGTTCTGACGACGGACAGTTTGCACAGTTCGAGCGTGAAGTGACCGGCGAACGCATCCGGGACAAGATCGCGGCATCAAAGCGCAAAGGCATATGGATGGGTGGGCCGGTTCCGCTCGGCTATGTCGTTTGCGATCGCAAGCTTTTCATCGAACCGGACGAAGCAGAGCAGGTGCGACATATCATGCGCCGCTATCTTGTCCTCGGATCGGTGAGGACGTTGGTCGATGAGCTGAATGCGGAAGGATATCGAACAAAGGTTCAGAAACGAACCAGCGGGCCGCACAAGGGCGGATGCCATTATCGCCGAGGCACCATCTATCACATGCTCGCGAACCGCATGTACCGCGGCGATATCGTTCACAAAGGGACTGCTTTCCCTGGCGAACATGAAGCCATTGTCTCGGAAGATCTCTGGGAGTCCGTCCAGCGAGCTCTTGCGGAACGGTCGCAGGGTGGGACGTCGCGAGGTAAGGCGCGATGGCCGAGCTTGCTGTCGAGCATCATGTACGACGGGGAGGGGCGTCCGATGGCCCCGAGCCACACGACCCGTACGGTGACCAGCAAGGACGGCACAACGCGGAAGCGGCGCTATCGCTATTATCAGACGCGCCCTGACTGCGAGGGAGGCGTCGGATGGCGCGTGACGTCGACAGATATCGACCCATTGATCCGGGATCGGCTCGCTTCCTTCCTGGAGGATCAGCAAAACATCGTCGCGATGACCAACGGTCAAGATGCCGCGGCTATCAATACAGCCTTGTCGTCGGCGCACGCATTGGCAGCCGAACTCCGATCCGATGCGCTCGGCCGATGTCGCGACATCATTCACCAGGTCGTCCGGCGGATCGATCTGGCCCTGGATCATATCGCGGTGCATCTTAACCCAGCGGCGCTTCGAGCGAAGCTGGAGATTGCCGATGCTTCAAGCGAAGACGAAACGATCGACGAGGTTCTGCTTTGCCCGGTGATCAAGGTGCGACGTGGTCATGCGTTGCGCCTCGTTCTTCCGCCATCGGCGCCGGCGGCGCCGCCGCAACAACGCGATGCGAAGTTGGTGCAGCTCGTCGCCGAGGCCCACGCAGCGCGGAAGCTGGTCCTGCGGCATCGGGAGCAATCCATCGTTGCCATCGCCGCGGACCAAGGCCGATGCCGCACCCGGCTTGGCAAGTTGGTCGCACTGTCCTGTCTGGCGCCCGATATCGTCACGGCCATTGTCAAAGGGAGCCAGCCCGCAACACTGACTGCGAAGTCGCTGTCGGCGATCGATCTGCCAATGCACTGGCAGGAACAGCGAAGGGCGCTAGGCTTCTAGGCCGACACCGACTGCAGTCAGGAAAATGCCCGGCAGAGACCGGGCTCTTTTTTGCCTCATCAATCTGAGCAAACCGGGCGTCTCTGGCTGCAGGTCTGGATCAGCCGCGCGCGAGTGGCGCAGAAAGGCGTGCCTTTGAGGCGCAGCCCATTTATCCTGGCGATTTTTGGTGTCCTACCGGACTGTCTGGTGCGGTCGAGAAGACTCGAACTTCCACGGCCTTTCGGCCACAACGACCTCAACGTTGCGCGTCTACCAGTTCCGCCACGACCGCACATCATGATGGGGCCGAACGGGTCCGGCTCCGGGTAGGAGCGGGCGCCTAGCAAAGCTTTTGGAGCGATGCAAGCGAGCTACGCCGCAATTATTTTTTGCAGGTGCGAAGGCGCGGTGCCGCTTGCCACCTGCGCTTCGCCCGGCGTGTCACTGTTCGGACTCAAAAGAGTCACGCAAATGTCACGGCTCTGGCGTCAGACCGTCATCGAATCACCCTAGTGGCGTCGTCACCGGGGGCGAAACATCGTTCACCGGTGATTTTTCATCAGGGGCGCCGCTCGACCGATCTGGGGGCGCACACCGGGAACGGAGATTTTCATGGCGGCTTTCGCACGCGTTCGTATGGTCATGCTCAGCGGCGTGGCTTGTTCTATTCTGGCCGCTTGCGGTGCCGATGGCGTTGCTTCGCCGGGTGAAGGCGTGATCGTCATCCCCGCGCCGACCCCGACGCCGACGCCGACCCCCACGCCGACCCCGACCCCGCCGGCAACCGTCACCCCCGCCGCCAACTGCCCGACGATCGCCGGTCCCGACCAGCTGTCGAACCTCGGCACGATCAGCGGCCCCGGCGGCGAATGGCGCAATTGCGGCTTCCCGACCCGCTTCACCGCGACGACCGCGATTCCGAAGGTTCCTGGCGTTATCTACTCGCTGCCCGGCCGCGTCGATGTCGGCACCGACCAAGGCGCGACGAGCACCAACAATGTCGTCACCCTCACGATCGATCCGGGCGTCACCATTTTTGGCGCGACCGGCGTGTCGTTCCTGGCGGTCAACCGCGGCAACCGCATCGATGCAGTCGGCACCCCGACCCAGCCGATCATCTTTACCGGCCGCGGGAACGTCGTCGGCTCGGCGAATGACCAGACGTCGCAGCTGTGGGGCGGCGTCGTGCTGCTCGGCCGCGCGCCGATCACCGACTGTCTCGCGCCTGGCGCGACTCCCGGTACGGCAGCGTGCGAACGCGACACCGAAGGCACGTCGAACGCGCTCTATGGCGGCGCACAGCCGGCAGACAATTCGGGCCGGATGTCTTACGTCCAGATCCGCTATTCAGGCTTCGTCCTCTCGGGCAACAGTGAATTGCAGGGGCTTACCCCTTCAGGCACCGGCTCTGGCACCCAGCTTGACCACATCCAGGTTCACAACAGCTCGGATGACGGCATCGAAGTGTTCGGCGGCCGCGCGAATATGAAGCATCTGGTAATCACCGGCGCCGAGGATGACGGCCTCGACACCGACGTGGGCTACAAGGGTAACATCCAATATGTCATCGGCGTGCAGCGCGAAGGCGGTGCGGTCGGCGACTCGATGATGGAAATCGACTCGAACGGTAACGAAGACACCACGCCGCGCCAGAATGTGAACCTGTCGAACTTCACTTACATTCACCGCAACACTGCGGCGGGCAATGGTGTGTCGATCCTGGTTCGCGGCGGCGCCGACTATACTTTTGCCAACGGCTTGATCGTCGCGCCCGGCTTCCGCTGCCTCGGCTTCAACAGCGCAACGACGATCCAGGCGACCGGCCCGGACGAAGCCGGCCCGCCGCGCTTCTTCTCGGTCTCGATGCAGTGCAACGCATCGCCATTCCGTGGTACGAGCGGCGTGACCGACGCGCAGGTCGAGGCGATTTTCAACGGCGGCACGAACAACACCGTCGCCTACACGCCGACGCTGACCAACCTGTTCATCAATGGCGCGACCGAAACCGCCCGTCCGGCCTTCGATGCCAAGACGCTCAACGCCTTCTTTGACACCACCGCCTATGTCGGCGCCGTCCGCGACGCCAACGACACCTGGTACCAGGGTTGGACGTGCAATTCGTCGACGGCAAACTTCGGCACCGCCAGCGGTAGCTGCAGCGCCATCCCGACGACCTGATCGCTCGCGATCCAATTGGGGAGCGGGCACGCCTGACGGGCTGGCCCGCTCCCTTCCTGCATAATTTGGGGACTTTCCACATGACCAAGCGGCCGATCTTTGCCAGCCTGCTCCTCCTCAGCTCGGCGCTGGTAGCGCCCGCGGCGCTCGCCCAGGATGTCAGCGGCGGTGCGCCCGCATCCGACACCCCGCCCGTAACCACCGAAGCGCCCGCCAGTGATGAACCGGCGGCCGATGATCCGGCGGTGCAGGACGAGGAGGCGGATGTTTCGATCCCTGGCGGTGCCGACCAGGAAATTGTCGTGACCGGTCGCTTTACGCCGAATGTCGTCCGCGCAACCCCCGAGGTTGTTTCGGTCCTCTCCTCGGCCGACATCGCGCGCACCGGCGAAGGCGATATTTCGGGTTCGCTGCAGCGCGTGACCGGCCTGTCGGTCGTCGGCGGGGGCTTCGTCTATGTCCGCGGTCTTGGCGACCGCTATTCGCTAGCGCTGCTCAACGGCTCGCCGCTGCCCAGCCCCGAACCGCTTAAGCGTGTCGTCCCGCTCGACATCTTCCCGTCGAACGTCATCGATTCGACGCTGGTCCAGAAAAGCTATTCGGCGAACTTCCCGGGCGAATTCGGCGGCGGTGTGATCAACCTGACCACCAAGGCGATCCCGCGTGAATCTTTCTTGACCGTCAGCGGCGGTATCGGCTGGGACAGCGAGACGACGAACCAGCTTGGCTATACCTATTATGGCAGCGACACCGACTGGACCGGTTTCGACGATGGCACGCGCGATGTCCCACCGCTGCTCAAGGCCGCTTTGGCTAGCGGCAAGCCAATCCTCAACGGCGCCGATTTTACGCAGACCGACCTGAAAGCGATTATGGTCGAGTTGGTGAATGCGCCGACCACTTTGCTTCAGCAGAATAATCATATCCCGATCAACTGGTCGGCAGGCGTCACCGGTGGCACATCGATCACGCTGCCAGACGGCGAACTAGGCATCATCGCAACGGCTGGAATCAGCAACAAATGGCGCACCCGTGATGCGATCCAGCAGACATCGGTCGATCCCGAGCTGGCCGGGCCGCCGCAGACCGATTTCCGGCGTGTCATTACCGATAATCGTGTTGTCGTGAACGGGCTGCTGGGCTTTGGACTTGAGCTGGGCGAGCACAAGTTCCGCTGGACCAACCTCTATATTCGCGACACGCTAAAACAATCGCGACTGGGGCTGGGCGTCGATCAGAACGTCCAGCTTCGCGACACGCTGGTGCAGGACACGGCGTGGTATGAGCGGCAGTTGATCAACACCCAACTCGTCGGCGAATTGCAGTTCGACCAGCTAAAGCTCGACTTGCGCGGCGGCTATGCCAATTCGCAGCGCGAGGCGCCTTATGAGCGCAGCTTCACTTACATCCGCTCGAACCTCCCGCTAGATCAGGACCCGGTTGGCGACAAGTTCGTCAACGACCTTGGCGGCAACCGCGGCAGCGCGACGATCGCTTTTTCAGATCTGAATGAGGATCTGTGGTCGGGCGGCTTCGATGTGTCCTACGAACTGGCACCGCGCATTACCGCAACCGTTGGTTATGCTTATAGCGACACACACCGCACCGCAGTCCGCCGCGCGTTCCAGATCCGCGGGTCGAACCTGCCGATCGCCGTGCAGCAGCTGCGCCCCGACTATCTGCTCTCCGACGCGACGATCCAGCTGTACGATATTACGCTGGTCGAAGCATCGGCGCAGGATGGTACAGCGGCTTTTGACGCCGATCTGACGACGCACGCCGGCTATGCCCAAGTCCAGGCCGAGATTGTTTCGGGCGTCAACATCAATGCGGGGGTTCGTTACGAGGACGCCAAACAGAGCGTCGCGCCGATCGATATCTTCGGAACCGGCGGCAGCGCCATTGTTGAGACCAGCCTCAACAACAATTATTGGCTGCCCGCGGTGACGCTGACTTGGGAAGTGGCGCCCGACATGCAGTTGCGCGTCAATGGATCGAAGACGATTGCGCGTCCGCAGTTTCGAGAGCTGATCGCGCAAATCTATCAGGATCCCGAATCGAATCGCCAGTTCCGTGGCAACCCGTCGCTGATCGACAGCGAGCTGATGAACGCCGAAGTGCGGTACGAATGGTACTTCGCCAAGGATCAGCGACTGACGGTGGCGGGGTTCTACAAATCGATCGACAACCCGATTGAAACCTACACATCGATCAGCACCGACTCGGTGGCTAACTCCAGCTTCGCCAATGCGCCGAAGGCGACCCTGTACGGCGCCGAGATTGAAGCGCAGAAATATATTCCGCTCGACATCTTGTCGGATTCGCCATTTTGGGGCAGCCGCCGCTTGGTCCTGATCGGCAACTACACCTTTACCAAGTCGGAAATCAAAGTGGGGGCCGGCGACACAACGATCATCAACGGCGTGACGCTGAACGCCACCGACTTCTTCTTTGATGGATCGCCGCTCACCGGCCAGTCGGACCATCTGGTGAACGTCCAGATCGGACTGGAAGATCAGGATAGTCTGTCGCAACAGACCTTGCTGTTCACCTATGCCAGTCCGCGCGTGACCAGCCGAGGCCCGTCGGGTCAGCCCGACATTCGCGAAAAACCGGGCATTTCGCTCGACTTCGTCGCGCGGCAGGGGGTCACTCTGCTGAACAAGGAAATCGAGTTGAAGTTCGAGGCGCGTAACCTGACAGGGCGTAACTATCAGGAAGTTCAGGAAAACGGCGACAATCGCGTCTTCCTCAACCGCTACAAGCTCGGCCGGACCTTCTCGCTGAGCGCGTCGCTGAAGTTTTGATGGATGTATAAGTCCCTCCCCTGAAGGAGAGGGGCTTCACGACGGCCAACCGCCGCACCAGACTCGCCCGCTCGTCAAAAAACTGTAATCTTCCCGTCAACTGATTGTCACCAATCGCCCCTAGGCGATTCGCGACGGCAACTTCAGCCTCAGGGGGACAGAGACAATTTCATGGCGACGCTGATGTCCGGATCGGCCTTCAGGCTGCCGCGCGGCTTGCCGACGTGGCTGCGCGCAGGTCGGCGCTCACCGCGCGAGATCGGGCCGCTGCTGCTTGCCGCGTTGCTGGGCGCCCTATTGATCTGGCAGCTCGTCCGCCTGCTCTGGACGATCATCACCCCGCTGTCGCCGCTCGGCGCGTGGCAGCCGCAGGCCGCGGTCATCGCCTCGCCCGCCGAACGCCGCGCACTGTTTGCCAGCTTCGACCCCTTCTTTCGCAGCGCGCCGCAGGGTCCGGCTTCGGCCACCGTCACCGCGCTGGGCCTGACCTTGTTCGGCATCAACATCAACGAAGCGACCGGCGGCGGCTCGGCGATCATCGCGGGCGAGGACGGGGTGCAAACCAGCTATGCCGTTGGCGACGAGATTGCCCCGGGGGTGAAGCTCGTAGGCGTCGCCTTCGACCATGTGCTGCTCGACCGCGGCGGTGCGCGCGAAAGCCTGTTCCTCGACCAAAGCGGCGAAGCGGCGGTCGCGGCCCCGGCGACGCCGCTGCCTTCGCCCACCCCCGAAGTCGGATCGACGGCGACTGCCGGGGTGAGCGCCAGCGGCGAAATGTCGCCCGCGACACTCAAGGCGGGGGTGGGCTTTGCGCCGCGCGCCGAAAATGGCCGCGTCACGGGGCTGGTCGTCCAGCCGCAGGGCGACGGCGCGGTGTTCCGCGCCGCGGGACTGCGCCCGGGCGACGTCATCCGCTCCGTCAATGGCCGTCCGATAGGATCGGCCAGCGATGCCGCCGCGCTCGCCAATCAAATCGCACCCGGCGCACGCATATCGCTCGAAGTCGAACGCGGCGCCAGCGTCGTTCCCGTCGCCATCTTCTTGTCAAAGTCCTAGAAATCATGCGCCTGAAACTGTCCCTGATGCTCGCCGCCGCGCTCGTTTCCGCCACGCCGGCGCCCGCGGTCGCCCAATATACCCTCAACGTCCGCGAGGCCGATATCCGCGCCTTCATTCAGGATGCAGCGCGGATCACAGGGCGCACCTTCGTGATCGACGGCCGCGTCAACGGCAAGGTGTCGGTGGTGACCGACCGGCCGCTGTCGCGCAGCGAGTATTTCGAGATTTTCCTCTCGACCCTGCGCTCGAACGGCCTTGTTGCCGTGCCCGGCCCCAATGGCAGCTACCGCGTCCAGCCGATCGATGGCGCTGCCGCGCAGCCCGGCCGCATCGGCAGCAGCGGCGCGGCGCAGAATCAGTTTGTCACCGAAATCATCCGCCTGCGCCATATTGACGCCGTCGCCGCGGTGGAAACGCTGCGCCCGTTGGTCAGCGCGCAAGGCTCGCTGACCGCCAACCGCAACGCCAACAGTCTGGTCGTCGCCGACTTTGCCGACAATATCCGCCGCATCCGCGCGCTGGCGTCGAGCATCGACCGCGACAGTTCGACCAGCCAGATCGTCACGCTGAAAAACGCCGGCGCGCGCGAAATTGCCGCGGCGCTGACCGCCTTGGTCCCCGCGGCGGGCGAGGGGGCGCGGGCGCCGGTCGCGATCGTGCCGATCGACAGCAGCAACGCGATCGCGCTGCGCGGCGATCAGGCGATGGTCGCGCGCTTTGTCGCGATGGCGGCCGATCTCGATCAGAAGGCGGCGGGCGGCACCGAATTGCGCGTCTATTGGCTCGAACATGCCAATGCCGAAACGTTGCTGCCCACGATTCAGCAACTGGTCGGCGGCGGCAGCGACCCGGCGCAAAAGGCGGGTCTGCCGCCTGCCACGGATTCGTCGTCGTCGGGCGGTAACAGCACCCCGACGCCTGCGCCCGCGCCGACCGCCAATGTATCGACCGGCGGCTCGGGGGGCAGCATCGCAACCCGCGGCCCGGCGATTGTCACCCGCTACGAGGGCGCCAACGCGATCATCGTTGCCGCCAACAGCGACGTGCAGCGCATGCTCGGCGAGTTGATCCGCCAGCTCGACAGTCGGCGGCAACAAGTATTGGTCGAGGCGATCGTCGTCGAGATCGGTGACGACGCGGCCAAGCGGTTGGGGGTCCAATTCCTGCTTGGCGGCAAGAATATCCCCTTTATCGCGACCAGTTACAGCAATGCGTCGCCCAACATCCTGACCCTCGGCGGCGCCTATGCAGCGAACGAATTGTCGCAGCAGACGACGACGGTCAATGGCAACACGACGGTGACCCAGACCAACAGCTCGCTGGGCAACAGCTTGCAGGAGGCCGCCGCTGCGTCGCTGCTGCAAGCCACTGGCGGTTTCGCGGGTTTTGCGGGCGATATCGGCAAGAACACGATCTTCGGCGCGATCATCAACGCGGTGAAATCGGACACGACGTCGAACCTGCTTGCCACCCCGCATATCGTCACCCTCGACAATCAGGCGGCGAAATTCCTCGTCGGCCAGGACGTCCCGATCACCACCGGCGAACAGCTTGGCGACAATTTCGAAAACGCCTTCCGCACCGTTCAGCGCGAAGAAGTCGGGATCAAGCTGGAAGTGACGCCGCAGGTCAATGGCGCGGGCGAGGTCAAGATGTTCCTGCGCCAGGAAGTGTCGAGCGTCGCCGGCCCGGTGTCGTCGCGCAATAGCGACCTCATCCTGAACAAGCGTTCGTTCGAAACCGTGCTGACCGTCGATGACGGCGAAATCCTGGCGATCGGCGGGCTGCTCAACGATGACGAGCGCAAGACGATCGAGCGCATTCCGCTGCTCAGCGACATTCCCTTGCTTGGCGAATTGTTCAAGTCGCGCAGCCGGACGCGCTCGAAAACCAATCTGATGGTGTTCATCCGCCCGACGATCCTGCGCAATCGCGAAGATAATGCGGCGCTGACCGCACGGCGTTACGGCTATATCCGCGACTTCCAGTTGCAGCGTAATCCCGACGTGGAACCCGCAATCGATACGCTGGTGCGCGATTATCTGGGCGCAGTGCCGCCGGTGCCGACCGAGGCGACCGCCGCCGACATCACCGTCGGCCCGGTCAACCTGCCCGAACTGCGCGGTCCCGATGGCCGGGTGATTTCGACCGATGTGCCGCCGTCGATCTCGAACGCGCCCGCGCCGCCGACCGGAGACTATCCGTGAGCGATCCCGAACCGATCGTCGCGCCCGCAGCGCCGGTCGACATTCCCTATGGCTTTGCGCGCCAGCATGGCGTGGTGATCGCGCCCGGAGAGGGTGGTGCGTGGCAGGCAACCTTGCGTGAGGATGCCGATCCCGCGGTGCTGATCGAAGTGAAGCGCTATCTGGCGCAGCCGTTGCGTGTCGTGACGGCCAGTGTCGCCGACTTCGACCGCTTGCTGTCGGACCATTATGCTGTCGACAGCTCCGCCGCCGCGATGGCGGGGTCGGTCGGCAACAACGACATCGACTTCAGCCTGCCCAGCGCCGAAGACCTGCTCGACAGCGCCGACGATGCTCCCGCAATCCGGCTGATCAACGCGATCATCGCCGAGGCGGTGCGGCAGGGGGTCAGCGATATCCATATCGAACCCTATGAAAGCGGACTCGTGGTGCGGATGCGCACCGATGGCGTGCTGCGCGAGCATCTGCGCATGCCCCCGCACGTCGCGCCCGTGGTGGTGAGCCGCATCAAGGTGATGGCGCGCCTCGACATCGCCGAGCGCCGCGTGCCGCAGGACGGCCGCATCGGGCTGACGCTCGCGGGCAAGGCGGTCGACGTGCGCGTCTCGACCTTGCCCAGCCGCGCGGGCGAGCGCGTCGTGATGCGTATCCTCGACAAAGATGCGGCGGGGATCGATTTCGACGTCCTCGGCCTGTCGGGCACTTCCGACCAGATTTTGCGCGAGGCGCTCGCCGAACCCAATGGCATCATCCTCGTCACCGGGCCGACCGGATCGGGCAAGACGACGACGCTCTACGCGGCGCTCAAACAACTCAACGACGGCCAGCGCAATATCCTGACCGTCGAGGATCCGGTCGAATATGCCGTAGACGGGGTCGGCCAGACGCAGGTGAACAGCAAGGTTGGGCTCGATTTCGCCGCCGGCCTGCGCGCGATCCTGCGCCAGGATCCCGACGTCGTGATGGTCGGCGAAATCCGCGACCGCGAAACCGCCGACATTGCGGTTCAGGCGTCGCTGACCGGCCACTTGGTGCTGTCGACCGTCCACACCAATGATGCCGTCGGTGCGATAACCCGCCTGAAGGATCTGAAAGTCGAACCCTTCCTGCTCGCCTCGACCCTGCGCGCCGTCATCGCGCAGCGGCTGGTCCGTAAACTTTGCGACCATTGCCGCGAACCGGTGCAGGCCGACAACAGCGTCGCCGCGATGCTGGGGCTCGACATCGGCACCGTCATCTGGCGCCCCAAAGGATGCGAGCAGTGCGGCGGCACCGGCTACAAGGGCCGTATCGGCGTATTCGAGGCGATCAAGGTCGACGACACCGTTCGCCGCTATATCTACAACGGCGGCGACGAGGCGATGATCACGCGCCACGCCTTCCTGAAATCGCCGACGCTCGCCTCGGCAGCGCGCGCGATGGTCGCCAAAGGGCTGACAACTGCCGAAGAGGCGATCCGCATCGCGCGGCGCGAGGAAATCGATGCCTGATTATCGCTATGTGGCGATCGATCCCCAAGGCCGCGAGCGCAAGGGGCGGCTGACCGCCGCCAACGACGATGCCGCCCGCGCCGATCTGGTGCGGCGCAAATTCCATATCGTCGCGGTCGAGGCGGCGGGCGCGAAGCCCGCCAGCCGGTCGCTGCTCGCGTTCCGCCGCGTGCGGCTCAGCAGCAAAGACCTTGCACTGTTCACCCGCCAGCTGGCGACGCTGGCCGAAGTCGCGCCGCTCGAAGAGGCGCTGCGGACCTTGACCCGGCAGAGCGAGGCCGAGAGCGCCCGCACCATCATCGGCGACGTCCATGCCGGGCTTCTCGAAGGCCGCCGCCTCGCTGACGCAATGGCGCGCCAGCCCGCCAGCTTCCCGCCGCTCTATCGCGCCATGGTTGCGGCGGGCGAAACGACGGGCAGCCTGACAACGATTCTCGCGCGCCTCGCCGACCTGCTCGAACGTCAGGCCGAGGTGCGCGGCAAACTGATCGCGGCGCTCGCTTACCCAATCGTGCTGGCGGTCGTCGCAATCGGCGTCGTGGCGGCGCTGATGATCTTTGTCGTCCCGCGCGTCGTCGAACAATTCACCGACGTTGGCCAGCAACTGCCCTTTCTGACCCGCGCGGTGATCGCGATCTCCAGCTTTGCCGCCGACTGGTGGTGGCTGATTGCGTTGCTGCTCGCCGCCGCAAGTTTTGGCTGGGTCTCCGCAATGCGCCGACCGGCGTTCAAGGCGCGGGTCGATGCGCGGCTGCTGCGGCTGCCGCTGTTCGGGCGCCTGCTTCGCGATCTCTATGCGGCGCGCTTTGCGCGCACCTTGGCGACGATGGTGTCGAGCCGCCTGCCGCTCGTCGACGGCCTGCGCCTGACTCTGCCGACGATCCGCAACGCCGCGCTCGCCAGCGCCACCGCCGCGATCGTTGATCAGGTCCGCGCCGGGGGCAGCCTGTCGGCGGCGCTGCGCGATGCCGGGGTGTTCCCGCCGCTGCTCGTTTACATGACCGCCAGCGGCGAAAGCGCCGGAAGGCTGGAAGTTATGCTCGAACGCGCCGCCGATTATCTGGAGCGCGAATTCGACCGCTTCACGGCGGCTTCGATGGCGTTACTCGAACCTGTCATAATAGTCCTTATGGGGTCATGCGTTGCCCTGATCATCCTCGCCATTCTGCTGCCGATCCTTCAGTTGCAGAATCTTGCCGGAATATAATAAATGTCGCTGATGCAGCTTTTCATTCGCCTAATGCTCGACACCTCCTTCTCGGGGGAGGGTCGCGCGCCGGTCCACCGCCGCCGCAAACGCGACGAGCGCGGCTTTACCCTGACGGAGCTGATGGTCGTCATCTTCATCATCGGACTGCTCGCCACCGTGGTGATGATCAACGTCCTGCCCAGCCAGGACCGCGCAATGGTGACCAAGGCCAAGGCCGATATCGCGACGCTGGAGACAGCGCTCGAACAATATCGTCTCGACAATTTGACCTATCCGGCGTCGACCGACGGGCTGAACGCGCTCAGCACGCCGCCGCCGTCGCTCGCGCAGCCCGAGCGGTACCGCCGCGGCGGCTATATTAAGAAGCTGCCCGCGGATCCGTGGGGACGTCCCTATAATTATCAGGCGCCCGGGCCGAACGGGAAGGCGTTCGACGTCTGGTCGCTCGGTGCCGACGGCGCCCCCGGCGGGACCGACGACAATGCGGATATTCGCAGCGAAGGCTAAGGCGCGCGCGCGTCGCGAGGCCAACGGTTTCACACTCGTCGAACTGATGGTGGTGCTGGCTATCATGGCGCTGGCCGCGACCGCCGTCGTGCTGACGATCCCCGGCCAAGATCGCAGCGTGCGCAGCGAAGCCGACCGGCTCGCCGCCCGGTTGGCCGGCGCACGCGACATTGCGGTGATCGAAGGGCGCAGCGTTGCGGTCAACTTCGCTCCCTCGGGTTACGGATTCGAGCGGCGGATCGCGGGCGAATGGCAGCCGCTGCCCGGCCGCGCTTTTGCACAGCGCAACTGGCCAGGCGACGTCCGTTTTGCCGCGGGCGACGGACAGGGCGCGGCGCGCATATTGTTCGACCGGGTCGGCACCAGCCCAACCCCGCAGGTCGTTGTGCTGAGCGGCGGGGATGCGCGCGAGATCGTGCGTGTGTCGGCGACCGGGGAGGTCAGCCGTGGCGAATGAGCGTGCCAAAGAAATGCAAAGCGGCTTCACCCTGCTCGAAATGCTCGTCGCGCTCAGCGTCATCAGCATCGCCGCGCTGACGCTGGTCCGCCTCGACGCCTTTGCCGTGCGCACCGCGGGCGACCTCGACGAAAGCACGATCGCTGGCATCGTTGCGCAAAACCGCGCGGTGGAACTGTGGACCGATCCGGCACCGCCGACGATCGGCAACAGCGCGATTGGTGTCGCCAATGCCGGGCGCAACTGGCGCGTCGAACAGCGGGTGGCGCGGACCGCCGACGACAGCCTGCTGCGCATCGACCTGATCGTCCGCCCCGAAAGCGGGCGCGGTCAGGCGGCGTTGACGATTATTCGGCCAAGCCGATGAGTTTTGGTACTCACCCCCTGATCCCGTTCGCCCTGAGCTTGTCGAAGGGCTGTTCTTTCTTTTCGACGTCGCAAAGAAATAACAGCCCTTCGACAAGCTCAGCACATACGGAAAAAGGGGAGACCCGAGATTTCGGGGGGCAAAGCGGTTTCACCCTGATCGAAATGCTCGTCGCGCTGTCGCTGTTCGCGGCGATTGCGGCGATCGGAGTTGGGTTGCTGCGCAGCAGCGTTGATACGCAGGATGCGGTGCAGACGCGGCTAAAGGCGATGGGCGGGATCAACCGCCTGCGCGCGGTGATGGCGAATGATCTGGCGCAGGCGGTCCAGCGATCGACGCGCGGGCCGGCGGGCGAGGCGGTGCCTGCCTTCGTCGGGTCATCGACGGGCTTTGCCTTCGTCCATGGCGGCGCAGCGGCGCTCGACGGGTCGCTGCGTCCCGCAGTCGAACGGGTCGCTTATGCCCTCGTCGGCCGCGAATGGCGGCGCGCGACGCAACCGATGCTCGACGGCACCGCGCTGAGCGAAGGCGACCGGCTCTTGCGCGACGTCGCCACGGTTGCGGTGCGCTATCGCGACGACACCGGCAATTGGGGCGACAGCTGGAGCTCCGAACCCGGCGACCGCCTTCCGCGCGCGGTCGAGGTGCGGGTGTCGCGCAGCGGGCGGGAGGCGCTGACGATGTTGTTCCTGACCGCGCCGACGCTGCCGCCCCCGCCCACGGTGGCCGAGAACCCGGCGCCATGATCCGCCGTCCGCTCAATGAGCGCGGTGCCGCGCTGCTCACCGTATTGCTGCTTGTCGCAGTGATGGCGGTGATCGCGGCGACCGCGCTCGACCGGCTGACGCTGGCGACGCGGATCGCCGGCAGCGCGGCGACGGTCGACCAGGGCCGGGCTTATAGCTTTGCCGCCGAGCAGATCGCGCTGCGCCGCGTCGCCGATCTGGTCGGGCGCGACCCCGCGAAGTTGACGCTCGCGGGCGAGTGGCTGGGGCGCGAGTTCGTCTTGCCGTTGCCGAATGGGAGCGGCAGCGCGCGGCTGTCCGACGCGAACAATTGCTTCAACCTCAACAGTCTGGTCGCCGAGGCGGTGCCGGGACGATTCAGCCAGCGATCGGGGTCGATGCGCCAGTTCGGCGAGTTGATGGTGTTGCTCGGGATCGACGCCGCGCAAGCGCAGGCAATTGCTGGCGCCACCGCCGACTGGATCGACAGCGACAGCAACGACGGCCCGCTCGGCGCCGAGGATAATGTCTATCGGTCGCTGCCGGGCGCTTATCTGGCCGCGAACCGCAAGATGGCCGATATCAGCGAATTGCGCGCCGTCCGAGGCGTTAGCCCCAAAATTTACGCGCGGCTCAAACCCTGGATCTGCGTGTTGCCTGTGACCGACCCGGTGCGGCTGAACGTCAACACGCTGGCGCCCGAACAGGCGCCGCTGGTGGCGATGCTGCTGCCCGGTGAAATGACGCTCGCCGACTCCCGTGCAGCGCTGGCGGCGCGCCCCGCGGGCGGCTATGGCAGCAGCGTGCGATTCTGGGAGTCAGGCCCGCTCGCGCAGTTCGACCCGCCGACCGAGGTGGCCGAACAGGCTGGGGTGACCAGCCGCTGGCTTACGCTGACGACGAATGTGACGATGGGGGACGGGTTTTTGACGGCAGTTTCGCTCATCGACGCTAACGGCGGCGCGCCGTCCGCTGGACAGGCGCCCCCGGTGATCGTCCGACGAAGCTGGGGCGAAAGCGACTGATATGAGCCGCACTTTGGTTCTGTGGTTGCCGCCGGTGGCGACGCTGGGTGACGAGAACGCCCGCCCGCCTGCTTGGCTGCGGGTCGACGATGGTGTCATCGTGGACAGCGGGCAGGACGATGGCTGGGTCGACGCGTGGGAAAAGCCGCAGGATGATAGTCCCGACGACCGGCTGATCGCGCTGGCGCCCGCCGCCGACGTGCCTTTGCGCTGGCGGCATTATCCCGATGCGGCGCCGGCGCAGGCGGCATCGGCGGCACGGGTTGATACGTTAAAGGACAGTCTGGGCGACGGCGCTTTGCTGCATATCGTCGCGGGCCAGCCGATCGAAGGCGGGCAGGCGGTGCCGGTGGCGGTGACGACGCACGCGGCGATGACGGCGTGGTCCGACTGGCTCAAGGCGCGCGACCTGTCGCCCGCGGCGATCATCCCGGCGGCTGCCGCGGTGCCGCCGCCCGAACCTGACAGCCTGTGGTCCGCCGAGGTTGGCGGCGAGCAGATCGTGCGGGCCGCCGATCATGCCTATCTGTCCGATCCCGAACTCGACCCGCTGATCGCGGGCGGTCACCCAATTGCGCCGCTTGATCCCGACCGGATGCGCGAGGCGTTGCTGATGACGCTGGCTTCGCCGCCGCTCGATTTGCTCAGCGGTGGTTGGAAGCCGAAGCGCAGCTGGTCGCTCGACCCGGCGCGGCTCCGGCTGGCCAAGCGGCTGGCGATCGCGCTGCTTGTCGTCAGTCTGCTGATCCCGATCGTCCATGCCGTGCGCCTGTCATCCGACACCAGCCGTGCCGATGACGCAGTCGTCGCGATGGCCAAAAGGGCTGGGGTGACCGCGCCCGACGCCACCGCAGCCGAGGCTGAACTCGATCGCCGGCTCGCGGCGGCGGGCGGCGGTCCGCTGGCGTTTTCGGTCCCGGCGTCGGCGCTATACGATGCGATGCGCGACACGCCGGGCGTCGCGCTTAAAACGCTGTCGCACCGCACCGACGGGACGCTGACCGCGACGCTCGCGGCGCCGCGTGTAGAGGACATCAACGCGGTGCTGCTCGCGCTCCAGGCCCGCGGTTACCGCGTCACGGCGCAGCCGATGGCGGGCAGCGACGGCCAGCAGATGGCGAATATCACGATCCGGGCGGTGCCATGACCGAGCGACTGAAAAACTGGTGGCTGGGTCTGTCGCAGCGCGAACGATGGCTAGTTGGCATCGCGGGCGTGCTGGCGCTGGGCGTCCTCCTGTGGGGGCTTGGCCGTCCTGCCTATGCGGCATTTGTCGATCTCGAAAACCAGCATCGCGCGGCGATAGAGCGCGAAGGTCGGGTCGCGGCGAAGGTGCAATTGCTGGCGGCGCGGCCCGCGAAATCGGTTGCGACCGCGGTCGATGCGGTCGCCATTGATCAATATCTCGCGCAGTCAGCAAGCGAGATCGGGCTGACGCTCGACCGCAACGAGGCGCGTGGGCAAGGGCAGGCGACGATCGCGATTGCCACCGCGCGCGCGCCGGTGCTCACCGACTGGCTGGCGTCGCTTGAGGGGCAGGGTTTTGTCATCGATCAGCTGACGATCACTCCCGCTGCCGACGGCACCGTCGGGCTGACCGCCGAACTCAGAAAGGGCGGCCAATGAGCGCGCGCCAACGCTGGAGCATCGTGGCGCTGTTGCTGGCGCTGATCCTGATCGTCGCGACCTTCCCGATGCGGCTGGCGCTGGCGTGGGCGGGCGCGACCGATGCCGGGGTGACCGCGCGCGAGGTGCGCCGGTCGGTGTGGGCGGGCGAGCTGGTCGAGGCGCGGCTGGGCGCGCTGCCGCTCGGTACCGTGCGCGCCAGCCTGTCGCCGCTGGCACTGCTCGGCGGCGATACCGAGCTTGCTTTTTCGCGCACCGACGAGCGGCTTGGCGCGCTTTCGGGGCGGCTGCACGGCAGCAATCCGCGCGGGGTGTCCGACGTCAATGGCACGACGTCGATGTCGGGCGGGCTGGGGATGATCCCGGTCGATACGATCCGCTTCGAGGGGGCGACGCTGCGCTTCGATGGCGCCGGAAAATGTGCCAGCGCGAGCGGTCGGATCCAGCTGGCGGTGACCGCCCCGATCGCGGGGCTCGACCTGTCGCGCGGCTTGTCGGGGCCGCTGAGGTGCGTCAATGGGCGGGCGCAGGCGGCGCTGGCCAGCCAGTCAGGGATGGAACGGCTGACCTTATCGTTTGACGGCAGCGGCGCTTACCGCGCCCAGTTCGCGATCAATGTCGACCGCGACCCGGCGATGGCGGCGGCGCTGGCGATGCTGGGCTTCAAGGCCGGTTCGGGCGGTTTCGTGCTGGCGACCACGGGCCGCTTCTGACGTGGCGATCCTCGATGCCTTGCCCTTTGGCATGGGCGTCGCTTTTGCCGCGCTGATCGGACTGGTTCTCGGCAGCTTTATCGCGACTTTGGTGCTGCGCTGGCCCGCGGGGCGTTCGGTGTTCGGGCGGTCGCGGTGCGATGGCTGTGGGCGGGTACTTAGCGCGGTCGATCTTGTGCCGCTGGTGTCGGCGATGGTGGTGCGTGGATGTTGTCGAAGGTGCCGCGCAGCGATTGATCCGTTTCACTGGCGGGTCGAGTTGGGGTCGGCGCTGATCGGCAGTTTTGCGCTGGTGATGATGCCGGGGACGGCCGGCTGGATGTGGGCATTGTTCGGCTGGATGTTGCTGCCGCTTGCGCTGCTCGACGCGCGACATTTCTGGCTGCCTGATCGGTTGAGTGCGCTCTTGGCCGTCACCGGCCTTGTCTTAGCGGGGCCATTGCTCGGTGCGCCGTTGCTCGATCGCTGGATCGGTGCGCTGGCGGGCGGTGGAGCGCTGGCGCTCATAGCCTGGGCTTATCGCCGTGCGCGCGGTGGGGAGGGCATGGGGGGCGGCGATCCCAAGCTGGTGGCGGCGATCGGGTGCTGGATTGGCTGGCAGGCGCTGCCGCTGATGCTCCTGCTCGCGAGCCTTGGCGGCATCGTCTGGGCGCTTGCCGCGCAACGAAAAGGGGACCAGCCGCTGGCGCAGCGGCGGATCCCCTTTGGTGTCTTTGCCTGCACTGCCGCGTTCGCGACGGTGCCGCTGTGGCCGTTGATCAGCGGCCGATGACGACCGTCACCGCGCGGCGGTTCTTGGCATAAGCTTCCTCAGTCGATCCGATTTCGGCCGGACGTTCCTTGCCATAGCTGATGACGCTGATCCGCGACGGATCGACGCCGAGCGAGGCGAGATAGTTTTTCGCGGCATTGGCGCGGCGTTCGCCGAGCGCGATATTGTAATCGCGGGTGCCGCGTTCGTCGGCATGACCTTCGAGCGTGACGCGGACCGCGGGGTTGCGCTGCAACCATTGTGCCTGGCCCTGCAGCGTCGCCATGTCGGCGCTGTCGACATTATATTGGTCGAAATCGAAGAAGATGCGGTCGCCTTCGAGGCCGACGCTGGCGAGGAAATCTTCCTGCGACCCCGGGATCACCCCGGTGTTCACGCCGGTTTCGGTGCCCGTTCCTTCAGGCGCCGGAGGGAGCGTGTCCGGCGCCTTTTTAGAGCAAGCGCCAACAGCAAGCATGGTGATCGCCGCAATCATTGCGGTTGTTTTGCGTATCGTCATGTCTTCTGTCCTCTTGTAGTTGCTGGAAAAATTTCGTTTCGGCCTATTTTATGGCCGTTTCATACCATTATGGGAACCCTGAGGGCCGTTTTTGGTTCCGCGTTTTTTCACGGCAGCACCGGTCCCCAGCTGGGGTCCGATCCATCCTGCGGGGTCGGCAGGCGGCGCAGGTTCACCCCGGTCAGATCGACCTGCCAAAGGCTCGACTTGCCGTCGCGCCCCGGGGTGGTGCGGAAAAACTGGATGACGCGGCCGTTCGGCGACCAGGTCGGCGCCTCGTCCTGCCAGCTGTTGGTCAGCATCCGGACGCTGCCGCCGGTCGGGGTCATCACTCCGATGCGAAACTCGCCGCCACCCATGCGGGTAAAGGCGATCAGGTCGCCACGCGGCGACCATTCGGGGGTCGCGGCGCGCCCGCCGCCAAAGCTGATCCGCTGCTGGTTCGACCCGTCGATGTTCATCGTATAGATTTGCTGGCTGCCCGACCGATCGCTTTCGAACACGATCTTCTTGCCATCGGGCGAAAAGCTGCCGCCGACGTCGATGCCAGGGGTGCTGGTCAGCCGCACCGGGGTGCCGCCGTTCGCCGAGATGCGATAGATGTCGGTGTTGCCACCGACCGCCATCGAATAGAGGATCTGGGTGCCGTCGGGCGACCAGCGCGGGGCAAAGGTCGCATTGCTGCTTTCGGTGACCAGCTTCTGCTGCCCGCTGGCGATGTCGTAAATGAACACGCGGACGCGGTTGTTCAAATAGCTGACATAGACGATCTTTTTGTAATCGGGCGAAAATCGCGGTGAAATCGCGAGTGCCTGACCATTGGTGATAAAGCGGTGGTTGCCGCCGTCGCTGTCCATGATCGCGAGGCGCTTGATGCGGTTCCCCTTGGGCCCGCTCTCGGCGATGTAGGCGACGCGGCTGTCAAAGAAGGGTGCCTCGCCCGACAGGCGCGAATAGATGGCGTCGGCGCATTTGTGCGCGGCGCGGCGCCAGTCCGACGGCTGGATTTCAAACCCCTTGCGGACAAGTTCGCTGCCCAGCGCTGTGTCATAGAGGTAACAGCCGACGACGAGCCCGCCGGTGCCGCTGGCATCGACAAAGCCGTGCACGACATTTTCGGCATTGCGCGCCTGCCAGTCGGCAAAGCGCGGCGCCTGCACCTCGGCGCGCGTGATCGCACGGAGGCCGCCTGGGCCGACGGGTTGATAAAGGCCGCTGCGTTCGAGATCGGCGGCGATGACTTCGGCGATCTGGCGGCCCAGGCTGTCGGTGCGCAGGCCCGCAACGGTCTGCACCGACGAGGTTGCCAGCGACGGGATGGCGATGACGGTGCGTTCGTTCGACAGCGTGCCTTCGATCGTTTCACGCGGCTCGGTCGGAGCCACCGCGGGCGGGGCAGGGGTGGTCTGGCCGAACACCGGGCCGGTGGTCAGGAGCAGAGCCAGCGAGAGGCCAATCGGACGGAGGAACATGATGCTTACCTCTTGATGAAATCGAGCGTGTAATTCTGCCAGAAGCTGTAGTTTTCTTCGGGCAGATCGAAGGGTGCGGCAAGTTCGACGGCGCGTTTGGCGCATTCCTGATGCCGCTGGACCAGATTCTTGTTGCTGTCGTTCTGTCCAGTTGTGGTGACGCTGGTAAATCCACCCAAGGCGCCCGAAGTGGTCAGGCGAAACTTAACTTCGGTTTCCAGTTTATCAGCATCAAAGCCACTGACCTGGCATCGATCCCAGCGGGGGCCAACCTTTGCCTTGATGCTGACGTCGATCGAGCGGCGCACCTCGGCGGCGGTAGCTGCGGCAGGGGCGCCCTTGCTGGCGGGGGCTTTGGGCTGTGTTTTGGACAGCCCCTCGGCGATGCCGTCAAGGCGTCCGGTCGGACGCGCGGGGCGATCCTTGGCCGGGGGCGCTTTGGGCGCGGCCTTTGGCTGAGCCTTGGCGGCGGCGGGCGGAGTTTGCTTCGGCTGCGGCTTGGGCTGCGCGACCTGTTTCGGGGTGGGCGCGGGCGTCGGGCGGACGATCGGTTCGGGCTGCGGCGGCGCGGGCATCGGTTCAGGGGCGGCGATGTCGACCGCTTCCTCCTCGCCCAGCCTCGCCGCAGGCGGGCTTTCGCTGATCACCGGGGCGGTCGATTGCACCGCGGTCTCGGCAATCAGGTCGACCTCCATCGGCGGGTTTTCGAAACGCCGTTCGCCCGCGGTCCACTGGACGGAGAGAAGGCCGATGATCACGATATGCGCCGCCACCGCGATGGCAAAGCCGCGTCCCTCGTTCCCCCTCTCTGCCCGTGCTGCGGCCATGATATGACCCTATTGCCCCGTTTCTGAACCGTCGGTGACCGCGGCTGCGGCGGGCGGCGCGCTGTCCGCGCTGCCTTCAGCGCCCGTGGTCACTAGCGAAATCCGCGTCAGCCCGGCGCGGTTGAGTTCGCCCATGACGCGCATGACGCGGCCATAATCGAGCCCCTTGTCGGCGCGCAGCATGATCTGGCGCGGCTTGTCCTCGCCTTGGCGTTCGCGCGCGATGGCGTCGAGCCGCGCCGGAAGCTCGGCCTCTGGCACCACCTCCTCGCCGATATAGAGCGTGTCGTCGGCGTTGATCGACAGCTGCACCGGTTCCTGCTCCTCGGTCTCGATCGGTTTGGCGCGGCTTTCGGGCAGATCGATCGGCACGGCGGAGGCGAGCAGCGGCGCGGTGATCATGAAAATGATCAGCAGCACGAGCATGACATCAACGAGCGGGGTGACGTTGATATCGGCGATCGGGGCGCGGCGATGGCCGCGGCCGCGTCGCCCGCCGATGCCGCCGGAGGGACCGGTCATGCCCATCAGGCTTCGACCTCGAGCTCGCGGCTGAACGTCGCGTGCAGCCCGTCGGCGAAGCGGCCGAGGCGCGATTCGAGCCGGTTGAGGCGATGCGAAAAGGCGTTGTAGGCGATGACCGCGGGGATCGCGGCGAACAGGCCGATCGCGGTTGCGAACAGCGCCTCGGCGATGCCCGGAGCGACGACCGCCAGACTGCTGTTGTTGCTCGCCGCAATCGCGGTGAAGCTGCGCATGATGCCCCACACGGTGCCGAACAGCCCGACGAAGGGCGCGACCGAGCCGATGGTGGCCAGCGTGCCGATCTTTTCGGCGAGCCGGTCAACCTCGCCCGCGACCGCCGAGTTCATCGCGATGCCGAGGCGTTCGCGCGTGCCGTCGCGGTCGATGATCTTGCTCTTTGTCGACCGGCGCCATTCGCTGATCCCCGCGGCCAATACCTTGGCGCTCGGCAATTCCTCGCCGCTGTTCTTGTCGAAGAATTTGTCGATATTGTCGGCGCGCCAGAAATCGCGTTCGAAGTTTTCGGATGCCCGCATCAATTTGCTGACGCTCCGCCCATGGGTGAAGATGACCGCCCAGACATAGATCGACGCCAGCAGCAGCCCGATCATCACCGCTTTGACGATGATATCGGCTTGCAGGAACAGCGCGACCGGGGACAGGGTCGCCGCGTCGGCGGCCAGCGAGATATTGTCTAGCAAGGGAAATTCTCTCCATTCATGATGGCGGTAAAGCGGTCGGCCCAGCCGGCGGGCTGGCGGCGCGGCCGACCCTCGGGCGACAGAAAGGCGGCGGTGACGTGCCCGTCGGTGAGTGTCTCGCCGGTTAACGTGTCAATTCCGCGAAGGATGCGCTGCGCGATGATCACGCTGGCGCCGCGCACCGCCTGAACCGTGCTGACGACGAGCAGGTCGTCGTCGAGCTTCGCCGGGCGGCGGTATTTGATGCTGAGGTCGGTGACCGCCCAGCTGCCGTCGCCCGCCTCCATTGCGGCGCGCTGGTCGATGCCCGCGATGCGCAGCATGTCCGACCGCGCGCGTTCCATATAGCGCAGGTAATTGGCGTGATAGACGATGCCGCTGAGGTCGGTGTCCTCGAAATAGACGCGCGCCCGGTAGTGATGCGCCGCCTCGACGAAGGCGCCGGGGATGAAGGGGGGCGGGGCGTTTACCATGGGGTTGATCGATAGCGGGCCTTCGACTCGTCGCAAACCCCTGATCAACGGTTCGTCGCAGATGGGGGCCGTTTGGTGGGAGATGATGAGGGGAATGCGCCATATTCCCGCGTGCGTCGTGCCCCTGCGCAGGCAGGGGCCCATCACCGGCCGTTTCGTTGCTGAGCTGCGTCTGCTTTAAGGATTGATGAGGTCAGTTCATCTCACTCGCCATCGCGAGCGAAGCGAAGCAATCCAGGGCGGTTTACGCTACTCTGGATTGCCGCGTCGCCTTCGGCTCCTCGCAATGACGATCCTGATTGAAGTCGTGCTGCGTTTGTGTGGCGGCAGGTGAGGGGCCCCTGCCTTCGCAGGGGCGCGGTCACTTGCCGTTGTCGAACAGTCCGTCCTGCGAGCCCGCGGGTGGATTAAGCCCCAGATGCTTCCACGCGCTGGCATTCAGCATCCGCCCGCGCGCGGTGCGCGCGATCAGGCCGACCTGGAGCAGATAGGGTTCGATCACATCCTCGATCGTGTCGCGCGGTTCGGACAGGCCCGCCGCCATCGTCTCGACCCCGACCGGGCCGCCGCGATAGATATCGGCGATCATCGTCAGGTAGCGCCGGTCCATTGCGTCGAGCCCGAGCGCGTCGACTTCGAGCCGGTTGAGCGCGGCGTCGGCGGCCTTGGCATCGACAATGGCATGGCCCGCCACGGTCGCGAAATCGCGCACCCGGCGCAGCAGCCGCCCGGCGATGCGCGGGGTGCCGCGCGAGCGTTTGGCGATTTCGAGCGCGCCGTCGGATGCGATCGGCAGCGCCAGCAGGCGCGCGGCGCGGGTGATGACCTGCTCCAGCTCGCCATGCGTGTAGAAATTGAGCCGCACCGGAATGCCGAAGCGGTCGCGCAGCGGCGTCGTCAGCAGGCCCTGCCGCGTCGTCGCGCCCACCAGCGTGAACTTCGGCAGGTCGATCCGCACTGACCGCGCCGACGGCCCTTCGCCGATCATGATGTCGAGCGCGCGGTCCTCCATCGCGGGATAGAGGATTTCCTCGACCGCGGGTGACAGGCGGTGGATTTCGTCGATGAACAGCACGTCGCCGTCTTCGAGATTGGTGAGCAGCGCGGCAAGGTCGCCCGCCTTGGCGATCACCGGGCCGCTGGTCGAACGGAAGCCGACACCGAGCTCGCGCGCGACGATCTGCGCCAGCGTCGTCTTGCCGAGGCCGGGCGGGCCGTAGAAGAGCACATGGTCGAGCGCATCCGACCGCGATTTGGCGGCCTCGATGAATATCCGCAAATTCTCGCGCGCCGCCGCCTGGCCGACGAATTCGGCGAGCGTCTTGGGGCGCAGCGCGGCGTCGGCGTCCTCGGGGGTGCGGATGGGGGTGGTGAGGTCGGTCACCTCGCGGCTTTCTTGAGCGCCACGCGGACCAGCGCATCGAGATTCGAGCCCGCGCCCAATTCCTCGCTCGCCGCGGCGACCGCAGCGCTCGCTTCGCCGGGTTTGAAGCCGAGGCCGGTGAGGGCGGTGACGGCGTCGGCGAGGGGGCCGGGGGTGGTGGATATGTAGGACGTGCCGCTGCCCGCTATGCCGCCGAGCGCCCCGGCCTTGTCTTTCAATTCATGCGTGATCCGCTGTGCTAGCTTCGGGCCGACGCCGTTGGCGCGCGCGATCATCGCGCTGTCACCTCTGGCGAGCGCGCGTTGCAGATCGGTGATTTCGAGCGCCGACAGGATCGCGAGCGCGACCTTGGCGCCGACGCCCTGGACGCTGGTGAGTAGGCGGAACCAGTCGCGTTCCTCGGCCTTGGCGAAGCCGAGCAGGCGCAGGAAATCCTCGCCGACGAGCATTTCGGTGTGGATGGTGACGGTGCCGCCGGTGGGACCGAGCGCGTCGAGCGTGCGTGCCGATGCCTCGACCAGATAACCGACGCCGCCGACGTCGATCACCGCATGGCCTGCGCCGCTGGAGTCCAGCCGTCCGGTGAGTTTCGCGATCATTCACTGTGCGTAGCGCGGGGGGAATGAAAAGGGAACAGTTTCCCTTCGTCGTCATGCCGGACTTGATCCGGCATCCCTCGCCGCCTCGCCGCATGGACCCCGGATCAAGTCCGGGGTGACGAAGGGTTAGTATCGCGGGCGATGGTTCGCGTGGCAGATCGCAACCGCCAGTGCGTCGGCCGCATCCGGGCCTGCGACCTTCGCGCCGGGGAGCAGCACGCGCAGCATCGCCTGCACCTGTTCCTTCGCCGCGCCGCCCGTGCCGACGATCGCTTTTTTGACCAGTCGCGGGGCATATTCGCCGACGGGCAGCCCGGCGCGCGCGCAGCCGAGCAGGACGACGCCGCGCGCATGGGCGAGCTTCAGCGTCGATTGGGGATTGTCGTTGACGAACACTTCCTCGACCGCGGCGCACATTTTTTCAGTGGAGTTTTGGGGCGCATGGTCGGCGATCACCGCCGCCAGCGCCGTGTCGAGATGGGCGAGACGGTCGGGCAGGGGGGCTTTGGCGTCGGTCTTGATCTGCCCGTTGGCGATGTGGCTGATTCGGCTGCCCTCGACGCGGATGACGCCCCAGCCGGTGCAGCTGAGCGAAGGGTCGAGGCCGAGGATGATCATGAGATTCCCTCTCCCCTTGGGGGAGAGGGTTGCGCAGACTTGCGGGCTCTGCCCGCTAGTCGCAGCTGGGTGAGGGTATGGCGACGCCACATCCCCTCACCAAGTCCGGCTAGCCAGACAAGCTGGCAAGCCTTCCTATCCTCTCCCCCAGGGGGAGAGGATTTCATCAACCCAATTTCTCCATCACCGCGTCGGGGATTTCGTAATTGCCCCACACGGTCTGGACATCGTCGTCGTCGTCGAGCGTGTCGATCAGCTTGAACAAAGTCTGCGCGGTCGCTTCGTCGGTGATTTCGCTTTTCAGCGTCGGGCGCCATGCGAGCTTCACGCCTTCGGCCTCGCCCAGCTTGGCTTCCAATGCTTTGGCGACTTCGTGCAGGCAGTCGATTTCGGTCCAGATGTCGTGGCCGTCCTCGGACGATTCGACGTCGCTGGCGCCCGCGTCGAGCGCCGCTTCGAACACGGTGTCGGCGTCGCCCGCCTTGGCGGGATAGCTGATCAGGCCCAGGCGGTCGAAGCCATGCGCGACGCTGCCCGACGTGCCGAGATTGCCGCCGTTCTTGGCAAAGGCGGTGCGCACGTTGGTGGCGGTGCGGTTGCGGTTGTCGGTCAGCGCCTCGACGATCAAGGACACGCCGCCGGGGCCATAGCCTTCGTAACGGATTTCTTCGTAATTATCCCCGTCGCCGCCGCTCGCCTTGTCGATCGCGCGCTGGATATTGTCCTTGGGCATCGACTGCGCCTTGGCGGCATTGACCGCGGCGCGCAGGCGCGCGTTCGCGTCGGGATCAGGCAGACCCATTTTCGCCGCCACGGTGATTTCGCGGCTGAGCTTCGAAAAGAGGCTGCTGCGCTTTTTGTCCTGCGCACCCTTGCGGTGCATGATGTTCTTGAATTTGCTATGGCCGGCCAAGCCACCCTCCATCGGTCAATTTGAAAGCTGGCGCCGCCCTACCGCGGCGGCCGACAAGAGACAACCGCGTCAGAGAACGACCGCGGTCCCCGACGCGCTGACCATCAGCATCGATCCGTTCTGGCCGAGCACTTCATAGTCGAGGTCGACGCCGACCACGGCATTGCCGCCAAGGCGGGCGGCTTCGGCTTCCATTTCGCTGATCGCTTCCTTGCGGGCGCGGGAGAGGACGTCTTCATATTTGCCCGAGCGGCCGCCGACGATGTCGGTGATGCTGGCAAACAGGTCGCGAAACAGGTTCGCGCCGACGATCACTTCGCCGGTGACGATGCCCAGATATTCGCGGGCCGGACGGCCTTCGACAGTGTTGGTGGTGGTGCTGAACATCGTCACTCTCCTTTGCTGAAAATGGCTGAGGCTCAGTCGATGCCGAGCGCCGATTTATAGACATCGAGGATCGCTTCCATTTCCTTGCGGTCGTTGACCGGCAATTTGCGCAGGCGAACGATCTGGCGCATGATCTTTGGATCGTAACCCTGCGATTTCGCTTCGTTATAGGTGTCGCGAATGTCGTCGGCGACGCCTTTTTTCTCTTCTTCCATCCGTTCGATGCGCTCGATGAAAAGGCGCAGTTGTTCGTCGGATACGGTGGCTTCGCTCATTTTATGCTCCGGTGATTGGGATGATGCGGCGCGAGAATCGCGGTTGGCGCGTCCCTAAAGCCCCGGAGGATTTTTGGCCATGCTTTCTTGGGCTCGTCGCGTCACTCGGGCGGAAAAGCCTGGCGCTTGCCGCCCAGTTTGTGGACGACGCCGCGGCGCATGACAAAATCGACCGTTTCGAGCGCGGTGACGTCGGCGAGCGGGTCACCGCCGACAGCAATGATGTCGGCCTCGCGCCCCGGCAGGATCGCCCCGATCGGCCGGTCGAGTTCGGCGGCATTGTCGATGGTCGCAGCCTTGATCGCCTGCGCCGGGGTCATCCCGGCCTTGACCATCAGCGCAAATTCCTTGGCGTTGTCGCCGTGCGGCGCGACGCCGGAGTCGGTGCCGAACAGGATGCGGACATTGCCCTTTACCGCACGCGCGATGCTGTTGGCGTGGGCGGCCGCGGCTTCCTCGGCCTTAGCCAGCTGCGGCCCCGGGGCGTCGCCGCGCCGCGCCTGCGCCAGTGCGGCGATCGGTGCGACCGCGGTCGGCACCAAGGCGGCGTTCGACGCCTTGAACAGCCGGACCGTTTCATCGTCGATAAAGCTGCCATGTTCGATCGAATCGACCCCGGCGCGCAGCGCGGCGTCGATGCCTTCCTTGCCGTGGGCATGGGCGGTGACCTTGCGGCCAAAGCTGTGCGCGGTGTCGACGACCGACTTCATTTCGGCATCGGACATCTGCTTGCCCAGCCCGCCCGCGACGTTCGAGCGCACCCCGCCGGTGGCGGCGAATTTGATGACCTCGGCGCCCAGCGAGATCTGGGCGCGGACGGCGCTGGCGCAGCCATCGGGTCCGTCGCAGATGTTGGTGCGCTCGGCCGCGACCGCATGGGTCAGGGTGCGGTTGAGGCCGTTGACCCCGCCATGGCCGCCGGTCACCGAAATCATCGTCCCGGCGGGGATGACGGTGGGGCCGACGATCACGCCATTGTTGATCGCATCACGCAGCGTCGTCGTGGTCCGGCCATCGCCGCCCAGATCGCGCACGGTCGTAAAGCCCGCTTCGAGGGTACGGCGCGCATTCCCCTGTGCGATCACGAATACATCCTCGACGTCGCGGCCCGAGCTTTCGAGGCGGCTGCGTAGCAGATTGTCGTCGCTGGAGATATGGACGTGCATGTCGATCAGACCGGGCAGGACAAAGGCGTTTTTCAGGTCGACGACCTTTGCGCCGTCCTCGGGCGTGGCAAATCCGTCGCGTACTTCGGCAATCTTGCCGTCGCGGACGATGATCGTCGATGGCCCACGCGGGTCGCGGCCGGGCTGGTCGAGCAAACGCCCGGCATGGATATAGGTGGTGGCGGAGGGTTGTGCGGCGAGCGGGCCGCTGGCCATGAAGGCGACGCCCAGCATCGCTCCTGTCAACATCGTGCGCATCGCCATATTCTCCCCATTTTCCGTGCCTAAGCGGCGCTTCCCAACCTCATGTCCGCAAAGCGCGGTCAGAGCAAGATCAGTGACGCGGGTTCTTCGCCATGCTCGCTTCCATCCGCGCGAGCTGTTCGGGGGTGGCGGCGGTGTGATGCAGGGCTTTCCAGTCCGCGGTCGGCATGCCGTGGACGATCGCGCGGCCCGCTTCCTTTTCCATGTTTCCCGCCTCGGCGATCCAGTCGCCCAGGCAGTTGCGGCAGAAACCGGCGAGCCCCATCAGGTCGATATTTGCAGCGTCGCTGCGATGCTGGAGCAGCCGGACGAGGCGGCGGAAAGCGGCGGCGGCGACCGCATCGTCGAGGGTATCGAGCGCGTCGTTCGGAATGGCCTGATCGTCGCTGCAGGACATGGCGGATTTCCTTCTGCTGAGGGGATGAATAGCTATACGCGGCTTGCCTTGCCGGGGGCAACGCGCCTACGCAAGCGGCCCCAGCTTTTTATCGGTTCGGAGCATTTGTGGTCCAGAGTTTTACCCCCCGCCAGCGCAAGGTGCGCATCCTGGCGACGCTTGGTCCTGCGAGCGCGAATCCCGAAATGATCGCGGCGCTGCACCGCGCCGGCGCCGATGCCTTTCGCGTCAACATGAGCCATGGCGACCATGCCGGCCACGCCAAGGTGATCGCCGCGATCCGCGCGCTGGAGAAGGAGACCGGGCGTCCGACGACGATCCTCGTCGACTTGCAGGGACCAAAGCTGCGCGTCGGCACCTTTGCCGATGGGCCGGTCGAGCTGATTAAAGGCGCGCCCTTTGCGCTCGATGCGGACATCGCACCGGGCGATGCGACACGGGTTCACCTGCCGCACCCCGAATTGTTCGCAGCGCTGGAAGCGGGCACGCGGCTGTTGATCGACGACGGCAAGCTGGTCCTGCGCGTACAGGCGGTGTCGCCGACGCGGATCGACACGGTGGTTGAGGTCGGCGGCAAGATTTCGGATCGCAAGGGGGTCAATGTTCCCGACGTCGTCGTGCCGCTGGCGGCGCTGACCGAAAAGGACCGCAAGGATCTGACCTTCGCGCTCGAACAGCATGTCGACTGGATCGCGCTGTCGTTCGTCCAGCGGCCCGAGGATGTCGCCGAAGCGCGGACGCTGATCGGCGGCAAGGCAGCGTTGCTGGTGAAATTTGAAAAGCCATCCGGGGTGCAGCGGATCGAGGAAATCCTTGAGCTCGCCGATGCCGCGATGGTCGCGCGCGGCGACCTGGGGGTCGAATTGCCGCCCGAAGCGGTGCCGCCGCTGCAAAAACGGATCGTCGCGACCGCGCGGCGGATGGGCAAGCCCGTCGTCGTCGCGACCCAGATGCTCGAATCGATGATCGTCTCGCCCTCGCCGACGCGCGCCGAAGTGTCCGACGTCGCCACGGCGGTGTACGACGGGGCGGACGCCATCATGCTGTCGGCCGAGACCGCAGCGGGCGCGTGGCCGGTGGAAGCGGTCACGATGATGGATTCGATCGCGCGTTCGGTCGAAAGCGACCCGGACTATTTCCGCCGCCTGCACTTCACCGAGACGACACCCGACGCGACAACCGCCGACGCGCTGGCCGAAGCCGCGGGCGACATCACGCGCACGATCGACGCCGATGCGATCATCTGCTTCACCTTTTCGGGCTCGACCGCACGCCGCGTCGCGCGCGAGCGGGCGGGGGCGCCATTGCTGGTGCTGACGCCGAAAAAGGAAGCCGCGCGGCGCATGGGGCTGCTCTGGGGTGCCCATGCCGTATCGACCAAGGACATCGGCAGCTTTGAAGAGATGATCGCCAAGGGCAAGCGCATGGCGCTGCGCCACGGGATCGGCAAGGCCGGGTCGAAACTGGTGATGATGGCGGGGGTGCCGTTCGGCACGCCGGGATCGACCAACGTGCTGCATGTCGCGACGCTGACTGGCGACGAACTGCGCGGGTATAGCTGAGCACCTTCCGTCATCCCGGCGAAGGCCGGGATCTCACCCGCAGGAGATTACGCGATGGCGAGATCCCGGCCTTCGCCGGGATGACGATTGCAAGAGTGCAATCGCATTGTGATTCAGATCGGCACAATCCTTACCGCGCGATTCAGATAATTTTCGACCTGAGTCAGAACGGCACGACTAAAAATGGTAAACGGACTTTGCACCATTGACGGCGCACGGCATAGTTGGTGGGTGGAGAGCGTCGGACCCGCCTTAAACGGATTCCGCATCGCCTGTCAGGAGGTCCAAACCGCGTGTCCGCACCGTTCCGTTTCCCACGCTTTTTCGTCACCAGCCCCGCGCCTTGCCCCTATCTGGCGGGCAAGACCGAACGCAAGGTGTTCACCGAACTGAGCGGCAATACGGCGAACGAGTTGAACGACGCGCTGGGCCGCATCGGTTTTCGGCGCAGCCAGTCGGTGGCGTATCGCCCGAGCTGCGCCGATTGTTCGGCCTGCGTATCGGTGCGTGTCTGCGCCAGTGAATTTGTCCCCAGCAACTCGCAAAAACGCACCATCCGCCGCAACCGCGACCTGGTCGCCACCGCGTGCAAACCGTGGGCGACCGAAGAACAATATAGCTTGCTGCGCTCCTACCTCGGCGCGCGCCATCCCAATGGCGGCATGGCCGACATGGACGAGCAGGATTTTGCCGACATGGTCGAACAGACCCCGGTCGACAGCTACATGATCGAGTATCGCGAACCGACCACCGACGGCAGCAAGGGCCGCCTGGTCGGTTGTTGCCTGACCGACCGGCAGGGCGACGGATTGTCGATGATCTACAGCTTCTTCGACGCCGCGCATCCGCTGCGCGAAGGGCTCGGCACTTACATCATTGCCGATCATGTCCAGCGCGCGGCGCGCGCCGGCCTGCCCTATGTCTATCTGGGTTACTGGATCGAAGGGTCGGCGCGGATGGCGTACAAGGCGCGCTTCCGTCCGATCGAGCGGCTTGGTCCCGATGGCTGGTCGCGGTTCGAACCGGCTGCATCGACCGGCATCGCGGCGATGTTCGAACTCGCCTGAACGGCCTCCGCCGACGGCGGTGTACTAGTTGTGACCTGCGTCATAGGAGCAGCACGGCGGGCGGCATAAGCCTTCCCCATGCGCTGTTACCTGACATCCTATTGCATTGGCTTTTCACAGGATTTTGACAGGCCCGGGGTGAATGACCCGGGTCATGTGGACCGATGACCTGCGCCTGGCGACCCGATAAAGCTATGGCTGGAGAAGTTTATCTCCCGGTCTTACGATGGAAGATAAATAAATGAAATTGTTGCAAGAATTTTCGCGTTCGCGGAAACGGCAAAGGTCTTCCGCGTCGCTCGGTTCCCTTACTTTCGCGCTGTCCTTGGGGTTAACCGCGTTGGCCGTGCTCGCAAATACCGCGCAGGCCCAATCGGCCGGGCAACATGCCCGCGACATGAACGACATCGCCGCCACGCCGCCGCAGGGTGGTGACGAGGGATCCGCCGCCAAACCCTATGAGATGCCGTCCGCGACCCTGCCGCCTCGCCCCAAAAGGCCGGGCTTCGTGGCGGTGGCCTATCATGTCGACACGGGTTCCATTTGGGCGTCGGCCGCCCATAAAACGATCGATGCGGCCAAGAAGCGGGCTTTGGCGGGCTGCGACGCCGCAACCGGTGGCGGGTGCTATATCGCCGCCGCCGTGGGGGGCGGGGGTGACAAGACCGCCAGCCAAGTCTTTGTTTCGCAAGACGGCATGGGTCAGTTCTGGCTGAAGGAAGCGACCGGCAATGGCTTGCTCGCCAATCCCGATCCGGCAATGCGCGACTGTTTGAGCAAATCTTTTGGCTGCGACACGCTGAACGGGTTCGAGCCGGGTTCGATCTACCTCGACCTCGACCCCAATCTCGATCAGTCGGAGGATTATTTTCCGAAGGGCAAGCTGAACCAGAACCGCTGGGCGATGGTTGCCCGACCGGAGAACCCGACGGCGGCGTCGCACAAAAAAAGCTGGCTGATCAGCGGGAAGGAGAATTCGGCGGCGACGCGCAAAGCCATTCTCGATCGCTGCCGGGCCGATGCCGGGGTGCCATGCGCGATAACCGCTTACGCCCTGAACGGCGAAAAGATCGCGGAAGGCGGCGTGGTCAACACGAACGCCGTCCTGGTTCACTTTGTCGATGGCAGCGGGAAAAACCGCTGGACCACGGCCTTGTCGGCGGCGCCAAAGAAGAAACGGAAAAAGTCGCCACTCGGTGGTTTCCTGCCGACCTACCCCGATCCGGTCACCGTCAAGGAACGCGTCGGCCGGATATGCCCACCATCGACGTGCCGCGTCATCGCCACCTACGACGCCGCGACGCCGAGAATGCAGGTGATTGAGGATGTGAGCCGATGAGTGGCTGGTGCAACCGATCACGGACGCCCCGCGGTGCGGCTTTGTTTGTACAACCTTTCCATGGCTGTGAGGCATTGAGATGACACTTATCTTGGGAAAAGCTTTTGGACGGTATCCGCTGCGGGCGGCACCCATCGCGGGGTTTCTTGCTCTCTGTGCGCTTTCAAGCCCCGCGCAGGCCTGTTCCGATTTGCCCAATATCTGCGCGGCACAGGCGCAGCATCATCAGGCCATGAACGACATTGCAGCTACGCCCCCGCAGAACCAGAACGGCCCCTATGACGACGGCGGCCCGGCCGGCGAGCGGCCCCGCGATCCGATGGCGCAGGCGATGGCGGATATCTCAGGGATCGGCGAAGCATCATCGGCATTCAGCGGCGAGCTTCAACAGCGCATGAAAGACCCGAAGTTCAAGGCGGCCTATGATCGTTATCACAATGGCGGCTGGGATTTTTTTCAGGACAGCAACAATCCAAAGCCAGGCGAGTATTGCTCGGCCCTCTATACCAAGGGTGAAGCGATGGTCCGCATATCCGGTCCGGGTAGTGGCTATGACGGAGCGCTGCTGACATTTTCAGGGCCAAACATCACCGGATCGCCCGAAGTGAAGAAGCTGAAGGTGACGCTCGATCAAAGCGACGGCACCTCGCAGTCGGTCCAGGCCTTCAACTACCAGCTTCCCGGCGAAGCTTATGCCTCCATTGCCTTTGCCATGCCGACCATCGAGGCGGGATTGGCGGAAATGAAGGAGACTTTGGGCTTCGACGTACTCGTCAATGGCAAGTCGGTGTTGAAAATCGACTGGCACGACGGCCTTGCCGCGCGCAAGCAGCTGGAAAGCTGCCTCAGCAAACGCAAGGCGAGCTAAGACTATGAGAAACCTGTCTCGTGCACCGCATCTTGCCGCCGCGCTGTTGACGGCCGCCGCTTCCAGCTTCGTTCCATCGGCAGCTTTTGCGCAGGCATTGTTTTTTCATGTCGATGGCGAACCCGGCAACCGCCAGGCCTATTATTCGCAAACCCTGGTCATGGACCGCACCCCCGCGGACCAGTTGCTAGGTCCGACCGCGATCAAACAGCTCGACGTTACGGTCATCCATGAACACCCGGCAAAGCCTGAATGGACGATGCTCCGGGTGCATTTCGAATGCCCAAGCCTGATGGCGCTGGCCACCCGCAAAGCTGGCAGGCCGGATAAGCGAGGCACGGCAATCGCGGAAACCTCGTCGGTAAAGATGCGGATTGGCGAAGGCAGCTCGATTTTGCGGCGCCGCGATTTGCAGAATGAAGCGCTTCCGGCGGGATTATGGACGACGACCAGCGACCCCGCCATGCTCAAGGCGCGAAAACTCGCCTGCAACGGCCCCGATATCGAAAAGGCGATGTTTGCTTCGTATCAAAACCAGCGGTTCGATATGAACGCCTTCAACGCCAAGCTCCGCCCGTTCGGCTTTACCGAGAGCGTCATGGTCCTTGCCGAAACAACCGCAGCAGAACAGCTGGAGCTCAGCTGGACGCGGCTGTGGCGTGGCAGCAAGCGGCCCGACCCAAGCGGCCGGTTCGCCCAGGTGGCCACCGACGCCGACCGGGCGGCGGCCATGGCCAAAATGGCGGCCATCACCAAGGAAATCGACACGCTGGCGGCGCAGCTGCGCGGTCAATATGAACAGGGTACCAAGAGCCTGGCCGCCGGGTTCGAGTTCGATCAAGCGGCGGCAAAGCTGCGCGGCGATCGGAAGCCGCGCGGGATCGCCGCCCAGCTTCTGATGGTGTGGCAGGCAAGGCCCGAGGAGGATGTGGTGGCGAAGATGGGGCGGCCTCTCATCACCGATTCCGGCAATCTGCGCATCCTTTCCTACGGCCAGCAATATGACAATCGCGTTCTGGTCGGCAGCAACAGCGGCGCTACCTGGGTCGAAGGCACCTATATGGCGTGCGACGTGCAATTCGTGACCATTCCCGATCGCAACGGCGTCCGCCGCGTGGCCGATGTTCGGATCGACGTCGATAGCAACGCATCCGGATGGGGGGGCACCAACACCCGTGAAGCATGCGACGAATTGTTGCAGGCACCCGGGAATTGAAACTAGCCAGCCACTGGCATTATGTCGAGGATTGGGAATGACGCTTTTTCGGATGTCGACGACGCGTTTCCTCCTGCCGTGCCTGCTGGCAGTTGGTTATTGTTTGTTTCCAGATGCCGCGTGGGGCTGTCCGCCCGGAATGTTCCAAACCGGGTCGCGGGACTTTATCGCCTGCGCCCCGATCCCTGGCTATGACCAAGGCGGCGACAGTAGCGGCGATGAATCTTCTTCATCAAGAGTACCTACTATATACAGTACGCCGATCCAGCCCAGCTATATGGCGGCGGTGACGCATATCGATACGTCTTCCTTTTGGGTTTCGCGGGCGCACTGGACGGCGGATTCAGCCAATAAACGTGCGCTTGCGGCCTGCCACGCGGCAATGGGCAAGGGATGTGTCATCGCCGACACGGTTTATGGATATGGTCCTTTCGGTGTGATGATCGATGCGATGGGTCTGCGCTGGATCAAATCCGGTGCCGATGTTCCCAAAGGCACGCCTGAATCCATTCAGTACCAGGCGCTTGCACTGCAGTGCCTTAAAAGTTCGTTTGGCTGCGAATTCGAAGAGGTAATATATCAAGGCGCGTTACCGCTCGACGCTGCGCCCGGATCGGATTTCGTCACCGATATTTTTCCGCGTTATGGAGTGGAGCGACATCATTGGGCGTTGCTTGCCAGACCGGAAGGCACCGCGCCTGCGGCCTCGCAAAACAAGGCCTGGTTGATCAGTGGAAGCCAGAATTCGGCGGAGGCACGAAAATCGGTTCTCGATCGCTGCCGGGCGGACTCCGGCGTATCGTGCGCAATCGACGCTTATGTCGCGAACGGCGTGCTGGTTCGGTTCATCGATGCGAAAGGAAAAGCAGGCTGGACAAGCGCGGTGACGAAAAGGGTGGTTGAGCCGATCGGGAGCTACAGGAGGAAAAAGCCCAAGATCGACCCGGCGTCGGTTGCGGCCCGTGTAGAGCGGCAATGCTTGGTCAAGCCATGCAAAGTCATCGCTACCTATGATGCCGCAACGCCGCGGATGCAGGTCGTCGATGACGTTCGATAACGGACATCGTCTGATTTCGCTGCGCCTTGATCGCAATCGGTCGCCGAGTTCGGCAAACCCCGCACGGCGTATCGCGCAACGATTGTCCGCCGCTACCGGTTGACCTTTCGCCGCTTTCAAGGGCATAGCTTTACGTCCAGGACATATAGTCCGGGTCGCATCCGTTATGTATTCGCCGGGGGGCTGGCGAGAGGGGGGGTAGGATGCCCGTGCGCGTGTTCGTCAGCATCACGACCAGCGATTGCGATAGCGTCTTTCGCCGCAGCTTGGTGCGCGCATGAGCGAGCCCGTCAAGGTCGCGATCATCGGGTCGGGGCCGGCGGGGCTGAGCGCCGCGTCGCGCGCCGCGCAGCTGGGGCTCAGTCACATCCTGCTCGAAAAGACCGACCATCTGTCGGACACGATTTTCAAGTACCAAAAGGGCAAGCGCGTGCTGGCGACGCCCGAGCGGCTTGATCTCCGCTCCGACTGCCGTTTTGCCGAGGGCGCGCGCGAATATATCCTGGGCAACTGGGACGAGGATGCCGCGAACAACAAGGTGAATGTGGCGTATCACGCCGAGGTTGCCGAAGTGACCGGCGAAAAGGGATCGTTCGCGATCAAGACCGCGAAGGGCGATGTCTTTCACGCCGAAAATATCGTCCTCGCCATCGGGACGCAGGGCAATCCGAACCGGATGCGCTGCGGCGGCGCCGACCTGCCGCACATCATCTATCAGGTCGACGATCCCGAAGATTTCAAGGACAAGCATATCACCGTCGTCGGATCGGGCGACGCGGGGATCGAGAACGCGCTGGGGGTGGCCGAGGAGGCGCTGGAAAACACCGTCACCATCCTGAACCGTTCAAAGGATTTCGCGCGCGCCAAGGCGAAGAATGTCGCCGACATGATGGAGGCGGGCGAGAATGGCTTTATGTCGATCCGCACCGAAACCCAGCCGAAGCTCGTCGAACCCGGCTGGCTGACGCTCGAAACCCCCAATGGCGACGAGAAAATCCAGTGCGATGTGATCGTCGCGCGCCTGGGGTCGGTCGCGCCGCGCGGCTTTGTCGAATCGATGGGGATCGAGTTCACCGGCCCCGACCGCGAGGCGTTTCCGAAGCTGTCGCCGACGTTCGAGACGACGGTGCCCGGCCTCTATGTCATCGGCGCGCTGGCGGGTTATCCGCTGATCAAGCATTGCATGAACCAGGGCTATGACGTCGTCGAGTTTCTGAACGGCAACACGGGACTGACCCCCGCCGACGAGAAGGATCTGGCGGCGATTTTTGCCGACTTGCCGCAAAAGAAGTCGGTCAGCGAATGGTTGGAATATCTGCGATCGCGGGTCAGCATCTTTGCCGATGTGTCGCCGCTGCAGATGCGCGAGTTCATGCTCGATTCGAAGGTCGCTTTCTATCGCAAGGGCGAGGCGGTGTTCGAAAAGGGCGATCCGGGATCGTCGCTGTTCGCGATTGCCGACGGCCATGCGGTGGTCGAAGTCGGTCCCGATTTCACCGTGCCGATCGAACAGGGGTCGATCTTTGGCGAGGTCGGGCTAATTTCGGGCCGCAAGCGCGGCGCGACGATCCGCGCCGGCGAGGACAGCATCTTTGTCGAAGTGTCGCGCACCGCGGCGCTCAAGCTGATGGCGGCGGTGCCGGGCGCCAAGCGCGTGATCAACCGCATCTCGCTCGAACGCCAGCTACTCCAGATCTTCAAGGGCGGTTTGACGGTCGAGGATCTGGCGCCGGTGGTCGATACCGCCGAGGTCGAGCGCGTCCCCGCGGGCAAGGTCGTGCTGACCGAGGGCGAGCAAGGCGACGATGTCTATGTCATCCGGTCGGGGTCGATGGTGGTCGAGAAGGACATTGGCGGTAAGCCGATCTTCCTCCGCTATTTGCCGGCGGGGAGTTTCTTCGGCGAAATGGGGGTGCTGAGCGGGCAGCCGCGCAACGCCACGGTCAAGGCTGCCGTCGGCGCAGAACTGATCAAGTTGACCGGCGAGAGCTTCCGCAAGATGCTTGCCTCGCGCCCGCAAGTTCGCGCCGCGACCGAGGCCGCGGTCGCCGAGCGCGCGGCGATGAACGACTTCATCGAATCGCGCAAAGCCAGCTATTCGAGCGCGGTCGATCTTTATTCAGACACCGCGACCTTCATCATGACGGAGGGGCTGGGCGAGGCGACCGACGCGCTGCTGATCGACGAGAATTTGTGCGTCGGCTGCGACAATTGCGAAAAGGCCTGCGCAGACAGCCATGAAGGCCTGTCGCGGCTCGACCGCGAGGCGGGCAAGACCTTTGCCCATCTGCACGTGCCGACCAGCTGCCGCCACTGCGAGCATCCGCACTGCATGGCCGACTGTCCGCCGAACGTCATCCATCGCGGCCCCGACGGTGAAGTCTTCATGGAGCCGGGGTGCATCGGCTGCGGCAACTGTATGCGCAACTGCCCCTATGGCGTGATCCGCATGGAGGCGGCGCCGCCTGAAAAGCCTAGCCTGCTGCGCTGGTTGCTCACCGGTTTTGGTCCGGGACCGGGCGAACCGTCGCCAAAATGGACCAAGAAGCAATTGGGCGACGAAAAGCCCAAGAAAATCGCGGTCAAATGCGACATGTGCAAGGGAATCGCGGGTGGCCCGGCGTGCGTGCGGGCGTGTCCGACGGGTGCTGCGATCCGCGTCTCGCCCGAAGAATTCCTGTCGATCGCGCGGCTGGAAGAGGGGACCGACTGATGGCCTCGCTCTTTCAGCGGCGTCGCAACAGGGCGACCCAGACCGAGCGGGTGCGCGAGCGCAAGCATGAGGGGTTCCTGCGTTATGCGGGATTTCGCTGGGCGAAAATTTCGGGCGGGCTGTGCCTGCTGATCATCATCTCCTACGCGCTGGTCGATGTGACGCCGCGGCACAATGGCGGCAGTTGGTACGGCTATACGCTGGGGACGATCGGGGCGGGGCTGATCCTGTGGCTGACCGCGCTCGGTTATCGCAAGCGCAAGATGACGAACGATTACTGGTCGCTGAAAGCGTGGACGTCGGCGCATGTCTATCTGGGGCTCAGCCTGATCGTCATCGGCACCTGGCACACCGGGTTCCAGCTTGGCTGGAACGTCCACACGCTGGCGTGGGCCCTGATGATGCTGGTGATCCTGTCGGGGCTGTACGGCGTCATCGTCTATGCAACGCTGCCCGCGGCGCTGTCGAACAACCGCGACGAGATGACGCAGATGCAGATGCTGGAGGCGATCCGCGCCTTTGACCGCCAGCTGCACAGCGCCGCGCAGCCGCTGACCCCCGCCGACACCGCGCCGGTGCTGGCGGCGCTTGACGAAGATCCGTTCGCGGGGAGCATCGGCGCGCGGCTGAGCGGGCGTTATCCGAATTGCGCGACCGCGGCGGCGCTGCGCACGCTGGCGGCGTCGCACAGCAGCGATGCCGCGGCGCGCGAAAAGGTCGTCGGGCTGCTGAAGCAAAAGGTCGCGGCGCTGGCGCGGCTCCGCGCGCATCTGCGGCTGCGCGCACTGCTCGAAATATGGCTCTATGTGCATGTGCCGCTGACCTTTGCGCTGATCGCGGCGCTGTCGGCGCACATCATCAGCGTCTTTTTCTACTGGTGAGGCGGGGACGATGAGCTTCATCCTGCGCCGCATTTCGACGACCAAGACGGGCAAGCAGATTGTCCGCGATCAGCCGCTGCCGGGTGACACGATCACGCTGGGCCGCGACAGTTCGAACATCATCCACGTCGCCGACCTGGCGGTGAATCCGCATCATGCAACGATCAGCAGCGGCGACGGGCGTCATGTCCGCGTCGCCGCGAGCGAGGGGCTGGGATTCGACCTCAACGGACGCAGCGAGACCGTCGCCGATATCGACAGCGGTTCGGGCGGCGAGCTGCGTTTCGGCGGGCATCGGCTGACGATCGCGCGCGAGGATGACAAGATCATCCTGCTTGTCGAGCGCATCGACGAACTGTCGCAATCGTCGAAGGATGTCGACGAGGCCAAGGCGTTTTCGTTGCAAGGCGTGATGCTGGGCAAGCGGATGGGGGCGTGGGCGTTCGGGTTGCTGATGCTGCTCGCTTTTCTGGTCGGGCCGATCTGGGCCTGGTACAGCTATAAGAATGTCGATGAGCGTCCTGAAGGCTTCCATGCCGATAGCAGCTGGTCGTCGGGACCATTGTCGAGCGCGCACGCGAGCCTGAAGGACGATTGCCAGTCGTGCCATGTCGAACCGTTCGTTGCGGTCACCGACACGGCGTGCGTCAGCTGCCACACCGGCGAGCATAAGGCGATGAGCACCGCCCACGCCGGAGCGCCGACCGCGATGCTGCTTGCAGCGCGGGCGCCCGACGGCGGCTTCGACAAATTGCTGGCGAATGTCGGTGAGGTGTTCAACCGGCCGCAAGGGCGCTGCGTCGATTGTCACACCGAGCATGAAGGCGCCGGGCCGATGCCCGCGACGCCGCAGAAATTCTGCGCCGACTGCCACGACGGGATGCAGGGGCGGCTGAAGACGGCGGGGCATCCGACGATGCTGGGCGATGCCGCCGATTTCGGGACCGGCCACCCCGAGTTTCGCCCGCTCGTTCGGGCTGCGCCGGGTGCCAAGCTGGCGCGCGCCGCGCCCGGCAAAGGGACGGTCGATTATAACGGGCTGAAATTCCCGCACGATGTTCACCTGCAAGCGACCGGCGGGGTCGCACGGATGGCGGCGAGTTTCCGCGGCCGCTATGATTTCGGGCAAAAGCTGGAGTGCGAAAATTGCCACCGGGTCGAGGCCGACGGGGTGCGCGTGAAGCCGGTCGAGATGGAGCGCGACTGTGCGATGTGCCACAGCCTGGCGTTCGAGACCGTCGGCGGGACGACGCGCACGCTGCGTCATGGCGAACCCGATCAGGTCGTCGCCGATCTCACCGCTTATTACCGCTCGACCCCGCCCGCGCGGCCGTTGCAGCTTGGCGGGATGCAGCGACGGCGCCCCGGCGCCTATGCCGAGGGACAGGTGTACAGCATCTATTTCAACGAGGTGGCGGTGCGGCCGAGCCGGGCACAGGATGCGGTGCGCGCGGTGTTTTCAAAAGGCGGCGCCTGTTATGACTGCCATACGATCTTTGCTCCGCAAGCCGGGACCAACTGGCGCGTTGCGGCGGTGAACCAGACCGCGCGTTACCTGCAAAAGGGCTGGTTCGACCATGATGCGCACAGGGAAACCGACTGCGCCGATTGCCATACCGCCGCGCCTGCGTCGAAAACATCGGCCGATCTGCTGATCCCGGGCCTCCGCCAATGCCGCGATTGCCATGTCGGCGAGGGTGGGGCGCGGCTGGTCAAGGTCGAAACCGCGACCGAATCGTCCTGCGCGATGTGCCATGAATATCATTCGGACGGCGGCCAGCCGTGGGTTCCGAACCGTCAGCGGAAGGTAAATGCCGCGGCAATCACAAATAAACCCCTGCGTGATACCTATGGTGTGAGTGGGATCACAGGCATCGGTACGCGGGGTCTTTACAATGTGACGTGGCGCACACCGGCCTTGCATGGGGCAAGACGGGGCGGATAGGGTCAGGACCGGGGTCGCTAACCGGCGCAGCAGGGGACGGATGTGCTGATCGCGCAGATCACCGATATCCATTTGGGGTTCGATCCGGACAATCCGGCCGAATATAATCGCAAACGGCTCGACGAGGTGCTCGACGTGCTGATCGACGGGCCGAACCGCCCCGACCTGTTGCTCGCGACCGGGGACGTCACCGACCGCGGCGACGAGGACAGCTATCGCCGCCTCGCCAACGCCTTTTCACGCTGCCCCTTTCCGGTGTGGGTCAGCGTCGGCAATCATGATCTGCGCGACAATTTTCATGCGCGCTTTCCCGGGCTCGACGATGGCAACGGATTTGTCCAATATGCGATCGAGCTGCCCGAGCTCAGGCTGGTGACCATCGATACGCTGGAGGAAGGGCGCCATGGCGGCGCCTTTTGCGATGCGCGCGCGGCGTGGCTCGACGCCGAACTGGCGAAGGATCCGGCCAAGCCGACCTATATCGTGATGCACCACCCGCCGATCGAAAGCGGCATCGAGTGGATGAACACCCATCCCGACGAGCCGTGGGTGGCGACCTTTACCGACGTCGTGCGGCGGCACCCGCAGGTGCGCGGGCTGATCTGCGGCCACCTCCACCGCAGCGTGACGGTGGCGTGGGAGGGGCGCACGGTGGCGATCTGCTCGTCGACCGCGCCGCAAGTCTCGCTCGACCTCCGTCCGATCGATGAGAACCGTCCCGACGACCGCCCGATGATTGTGGCCGAAGACCCGGCCTATGCACTCCACCGCTGGAACGGGCGCGAGCTGGTCAGCTTTTACGACTTCGCCGGCGCGCACACAATGCTGGCGAAATATGATGCGAATTTGCAGCCGCTGGTGCGTGAGCTGAAGGCCGAACGGCCGGCGTAGAGCATCGTTCGTTAAACCCGCACGATCCCCAAATCCGTTTGTACTGAGCTTGTCGAAGCACCGTCATTCTTCTTTGCGGCGTCAAAAGAAAGAACGGCCCTTCGACAAGCTCAGGGCGAACGGATTATTTCAACCCACGGCGGGTCAATACCCCAGCGTTAAATCCACCCGCGGCTCGACCGCCTCGCCCTTGTGCCAGCGGTCCAGATTTTCCAGAAACCGCTGCGCCGACCGCACGAACATCTTGTCCTGCGCGCGGCCTGACAGGTGCATGGTGATATGGGCGTTGTCGAGACTCCATAGGGGGTCGTCGGCGGGCAGGGGTTCGGGGGTGGTGACGTCGAGGAAGGCCGACGCGATCTGCTGTTCGTTCAGTGCGGCGACCAGCGCGTCCTGATCGACGACGCTGCCGCGCGCGATGTTGATCAGCGTCGCGGTCGGCTTCATCGCAGCGAGTTCGCTGGCGCCGATCATGCCGTCGGTCTCGGGGGTCGCGGGAACCGCGAGGATGACCCAGTCGAAGTCGCCGAGCCGCGCGCGCCATTGGTCGGGGGTCAACGTGTTGGGTCCGGGGGAGCGACGCACCACGGTCACGTCGACCGCAAAGCCCTTCAGCCGCTCCTCAATCAGCTTACCGATCGCGCCATAGCCGAGCAGCAGCGCTTTCGACCCGAACAGTTCGACCTTGCCCGGCGAGTCCATCAACCATTCGCGGCGCTCCTGCGCGCGGACGACGTCGCGGTAGCCCTTGGCGACGGTCAGCATCCCCATCACGACATATTCGGCGATGGTGATCGCGTTGATCCCGGCGCCGTTGGTGACCACCGTACCGCGCTGGGCGAGCAGATCGAGCGGCATGCCGTCGACCCCGGCGTAGATCGAGTTCAGCCATTTGAGGCGGGTCGCGGCGGTGATCACCGCGGCCATGTCTTTCTTGTCATACATGTCGAACCAGCCGATTTCGGCGTCGGGCGCGAGCGCGAGCGCTTCGTCCTTCGACTGGAAAAAGCGCGGTTCGACCCAATCGGGCAGGCGGTTTTCGACGAGCGGGCGGATGAGTCCCGACAGGACGGTGATGGTTTTGGTCATTGCATTGTTCTCCCATTCCCGTTCGCATCGAGCGAAGTCGAGATGCCCATCGTCTAGTGCATTCCTTCCGGGTGTCTCGACTTCGCTCGACACGAACGGATTATCAGGTTCGTTTACGCCTCCAGCCGCCAGTCCCAGCCGAGCGGGTCGCCGTCCATCACCTCGACCCCCGCGGCGGTGAGTTCGTCGCGGAGTTTGTCGGAGGTGGCGAAGTCCTTGGCGGCGCGCGCTTCCTTGCGGCGGGTGAGGGCGGCTTCGATTTCTTCCTCGGTGATGGTAGCGGCTCTGGGGCGGATGCGGAGGTCGGTGCGCGTCAGCTTCACGAGATCGAGGCCGAATATCTGGTCCATTTCCTCCAGTAGGGACAACCGAACTGATCCGAGGTCGGATCGGCCGAGCATGACTTCCATGATCGCCAGAGCCGCGGGTGTACCTAAGTCGTTCGATATCTCGCGGTCAAATCCTTCTCGAATATCGTCGGGTACATTCCCATGCGGATTCTTGTCCGTGACTTGTCGGGCTGACGCGACGCCCATTACCAACCGCTTCAACCGCGTCAGCGCCGCGCCCAAACCTTCCCACGAAAACTCCAGCTCGCTGCGGTAATGCGCCTGCAGGCACATCAGGCGATAGGCGAGGGGGTGATAGCCTTTGTCGATCAGCAGTTGCAGGCGCAGGAATTCGCCCGCGCTCTTGCTCATCTTGCCGCTGCGTTCGATCAGGAAATTATTGTGCATCCAGATGCGCGCGCCGCTGGCGTCGGTGCAGCTGTGCGCCTGGTTCTGCGCGATCTCGTTCGGGTGGTGGATCTCGCGGTGGTCGATCCCGCCCGTGTGGATGTCGAACGGAAAGCCGAGCAGGGCTTCGGACATCACCGAACATTCCAGATGCCAGCCGGGGGCGCCGCGGCCCCAGGGCGAATCCCATTCCATCTGGCGCGTCTCGCCCGCGGGTGTCTTGCGCCAGATCGCGAAGTCGGCGGCGTGGCGCTTGCCTTCGACTTCTTCGATGCGGCCCTCGCCATCCTCGGTTTTCGCGCGCGCGAGGGCGCCGTAATCGGTCACCGTCGAGGTGTCGAAATAGAGGCCGCCGTCGAGCTCGTAGCAATGCTTGTCGGCAATCGCCTTCGCAAACTCGATCATTTGCGGGACGTAATCGGTCGCGATCGACCAGTGCGCGGGCTGGCGGATATTCAGCGCCTTGACGTCGGCCCAATAGGCCTCGGTATAATGGCGCGCGATGTCCCAGATCGACTGCGCCTTCTCCGCAGCCATCTTTTCCATCTTGTCCTCACCCGCATCGGCGTCGTCGGTCAGGTGGCCGACGTCGGTGATGTTGATGACGTGGGTGAGTTTGTAGCCCTTGAACGACAGGGTGCGGCCCAGCGTGTCGGCAAAGACATAGGCGCGCATGTTGCCGATGTGCGGATAATTATAGACCGTCGGGCCACAGCTATAGACGCGCGCCTCGCCGGGGTGGACGGGCCGGAATTCTTCCAGCTGGCGCGTCAGGCTGTTGAACAGCATCAGCGGCTGCGAGGCAGGGGCTTCGGTCATATCCGCGCCCATGCCCCGACCGGCCGGTCAGCGTCAACTGAAACGCTTGGTCGCCGTCACTCCGCCGCCGGACAAGTGCCCGCCGGATCGCATTCGTCGAGCGTCGGCGTCCACAGATCGTCGTTGCCCGCGCCGGTCACCGGATCGTCGAGCAACGGTTCGCCGCTAAGCGGATCAAGGTCACGCATCGTGATCAGCGGCACCGGCAGGCTCTGACCATTGCCATCCTCATCCTCGGCATCTGCGGCTTCTTCGATCACATCCTGTACCGGGAAGCTGTTTTCGAAATCGAACGTCACCGCCGAGCAGCTGGCGACATTGCCGATCAGGCATCCGTTGAAGGTCGACCGCGGATCAAAGCTGCCCGCCGTCGGCGTCGATCCGCCGATGGTGAGCAATGGCACCGTGTCGAGCCCGGTGACCTGGCCATCCGTGCTGATCTGAACGCCGTTGATGACAATCCGCGATGTGCCTTCGGTCAGGACGTCAAGCCCGCCCCCGCCAAAAGTCAGCCCGCGGCGATTGGCGAATTCGGTGCCGGTGCCGCTGTTTTGGACATAAAAGCCGCCAATGACTTCGGCGCGGATGCCGCGCGCGAACAGCGACCCTTCGTCCAGGAGCACACCGTCATTCTGCGCGAGCCGCGCTTCGATCGCGTCGGTTGTTGTCGCCGCGCCGACATCGTTGATGGCGGCGGTGGTGGCGACGATGATATCGTCGGACACCATGTTGAGCTGTCCGGCAGCGGCGGTGCCATTGACCAATCGTACCGTCCCCTGACCCAATATGACTTCCAGCGCGTCGTCCGCGAACAGGTTGAGCGCATTGGTGTCGGACAGGCCGGTCAGCTGGACATTGCCGATCACCCGCATCTTGCCGGGGGTGCGGATGGTCAGCGCGCCATTGGCGCCCAAGTTCGATCCAGCGGCGCCCCCGGCGATCGTGAAGCTATCGACGATGATGTCGGGCGGTGCGCTGCTGCCGACCGATGCACTGTTGGCGGCTTCGACTTCGGGCGCAAAGACTTCGATGTCGGTGCCGAACAGCCGGGTGAGTTCGCTGGCATCGAGGTGGAAACCATTGCGGGTGCCGGTGCCGCCGACGAATGTCTGGCTGAACACGTCGTTATTCTCGATCGACAGCCCCTCGGTACTGCCTGCCGTGCCGACGCGTGCGCCGCTGGCGATGATGATGTCGTTCGAGCGCAGCGCGATATTGCGCGCTGTCAGCACACCGTTGATCACGATGTCGCCTTCCGACGTGATGTCGGTGGCATCGGCGGCCAACGCTGAAATGACGATGTCATTGCCGTTTTCCGAGGTCAGCGTGGTCCGGCCCGCGACAACGCTCGACGTGATCGTCAGTGTACCCGACCCGTTGGTTACCACCGCATCGCCAACATCGGCATCGAGGACGGCAAAGACGATGTTGCCCCCGGTGCGCAGGTTGATGCTGTTGCCGGTCGCGGTCACCGGACCGGTCGAGATCAGGCCGTCCGACGTTACAGCGCCGTTGCTTGCATTAAGCAATGTCGCGCCGCCCGCCTGAATGTTGGTGGAATTGACGCCGCTTGCGCCGGTGAGCGTTAGCTGGCCGGTACCGGTGGTCTGGGCGCGGGTAATGTCCACGATGCTGCCGGTCAGGGTCAGGTCGCCCCCCGCGCGGACGCGGCCGCCGACGATGTCGCCTGACGTCGTAATCGACAGGTTGTTTCCGGCGCTCACCGTTTCGATGATCGTACCGCCAGGGGTGGCCAGCGATTCGAGATTCGCGCTTGACGCGGTGATCGTAACATCACGCCCGGCGGCGATTGGGCCGGTGGCGTTCATCGTGCCGGTCGATGTCACCAGGACATCGGTGAAGGCATTCAGCGCTGCAAGGGTGGTGTCGCCGCCCTGCGTCCGGATGTTGCTGCTGCCCCCCGTGGCGCCGAGGCCAAATGTGGTCGCGCCGTTGATCGCGATCGCGCCCGTTGTTGCGGCAAAAATGTCATCGCCCGCCGACAGGGCCGACGCACCGATCGAACCACCCGCCGTCAGCCGGACGTCGGATCCGTCGGTCGCCGAGATCCCCTCGCCCGAATTGATGGTAAAGCCGCTGCCCGGCACGAAGCTCAGAAACGCAGTGTCGGCCCCGGCGCCCGTGGCGTTGACGCCATTTGCGGTGAGATCGCCGCCTGCGCGGACGTCGACATCGTCGCCGGCCGTTATGCCGCTGAGCGATGCGGTCGTGCCTGCCAGGACCAGCATATCCTCGCCCGCATTGCCGCCCGCGATCGTCGCTGACCCACCGGCGCTGACGCCGAACATGCGCGCCGCGGCGCTGTTCGCCAGTACGACATTCCCCGCGGCCTCCGCAAACAGGTTGCCCCGGGCGGTCACGCCGTTGGCATCGACATAGCCGCCGTTCGCGGTCGCCGAGACGTCGATATTGGCGTTGGAATTCAGCCGGACGTCGCCGCCCGCCACATAGCTGCCGGTCAGGTTGCCATCGGCAAAGATCGAGATCGTTCCAGCGACGTCGGCCTGATTGACCGCAACCGCGCCGCCCAGGCCAAAGGCAAAGAAGGATGCGTCGCCGGTCACGGCACCGGTCAGTCCGACGCTGTCGCCAATCAGATTGATGTCGCCGCCAGCCGCAATTGTGGCGCCGGTTATGGCGTTCGTGGCCAACAGATCGACGGTGCTTCCAGCGTCAATCGCGGCAAAGCTGATGCTGCTACCTTCGATCCGTGTCGCAAGGCCCGATGCCAGCGTGCCGGTCGTAGCCACGGCGCCCGAAGCGGTCAGCGTCAGATTGTCGAACGCGTCAATGCCGCCGCCGGTGATCGTCCCTGCCGATGCGGTCAGTGCGATGTTCGATTGGTTGGGCGGCGAAGAATTGATCTGGAAGAAACTGGGGCCGGACGGGCTGAACGGGCCGTAGATCAGCGTCCGGTTGTCGGGGCCGGTACCGGTCGTTGCAACGCCGTTGGCGACAATTCCCCCCGGCGCCGTGACCGTCAAGTCGTCGCCCGCCGTAATGTTGGTGAGCGCCGCGGTGGTGCCCGCCAGAACCAGCGCATCTTCGCCGGCATTGACGCCGTTGACCGACGCCGCACCGCCCGCGCGCACCGCGAACATACCGGTGGCGCTGTTGTTGGTCAGGACGACGTCGCCACCCGCATCGATGAACACGCTGGCGGCGATCGGGGTGCCGCTGCTCGAACTTTCAAAGCCCGTTGCGTTCGCCGATGCGCTGATATTCGCGCCCGAGGTGAGCTGGATACTGCCCACCGCATTATAGGTGCCGGTGATGTCGCCGGTGGCAAAGATCGAGATATTGTCCTCGACATTGGCCAGTGCGATGGCAACCGGGCCAGCGCTGCCGTTGGCGAACAGCGATCCGCCCGCCGACAATGTGCCGTTTATGGCGATCAGGCTGGCATTGAGGTTGATGTTGCCGCCCGCATCGATCGACCCGCCACTAATGCCCTGTGCCCCGACGGCGTTGCCGGTCGCGGTCAGCGACACCGAAGCCCCGGCATCGATATTGTTGAACAGGATCGACTGGCCATTGACCTGAACGAAGCCGCCCGCGGTCGAATTGCCCAGGTCGACCGCGCCGGGCGAGGTGATGAGGATATCGCCGCCGGTGATGATCGAATTCAGCCCGGTGCGGAAACTGGCGCCACTGGCGGTGAAATCATTGACCGCTTCGGCATGTTCAACCGAAACGGCCCCCGCGGCGGTGATGACGATGTCATTGCCCGAATCGAGCGCATCGACCTGGATCGGTCCCGCCGTGACCGACAGCGTCAAATCGCCACCGGCGCCCAGCAGGCTGCCTGGGGTACCGAAAATTCCCTGTGGTGCAGTGATGGTAAAGTCACCGGTAGCGCCTATCGTCGCCGCAGTGCCGCTTCGCGCATCATGGCGCACGTCAAAGCGTTCGCCCGCTTCGATCAACAGGTTGCCGCCAACGCTGAAACGGCCACTGCTGCGCGCATGGGCGCCCACTGCGCTTCCCGTCTCCAGCGTCGCGTCGCCGGTCGTGGAAATGGCGCCGCCATCGACGGCAACAAAAATGCCGGTCAAGGCTTCTTCGATGTTGCCACCGGTCGGCGCGGCTTCGCCGAGCGCGCTGGCTGCGAGCGTCGTAAAGGCAATGCTGCTCGATGCATTCTCATCAGTGCGCAATTCGATGCGTCCTGCCAGATCGCCATCGGCGTCAATGATCGTATTGCCGAGCGCGATCAGCCCGCCGCTGGCCGATTCCAGCACGGCACGCCCGCCAGTGCTGGCGATGGCCGATGCGCCCGCCACGCCGTTTGTGGCGCCGCCGAATCCGGTCCCCCCACCCCCGCTGGACCCCGTCACGCCCTGTACCGTGATCGTCACCGCCTGCGTCGTCGTGATGGTGCCGCCGTCGGCGATCAAGCGGACAACGCCGCCGCTCCCCGCGCCCGCATCGCCGCCATCACCCGACTGGCGACCAGCGCCGAAATGGTTGGCACCCTGGCCGCCAATCCCGCCAAAGCCATTGCTCCCCAGCGTCTGGGGGCCGCTGCTTCCCGGAGTCAGGCTGATCACGCCGCCGTCGGTCGCGAACAGTTCGACGATTCCACCGGTGCCATTGCCGCCGTCGCCACCGTCCGGCGCGGCGGTGATCGAGGCAAAGGGAGCCAGTCCGCCCGCGCCGCCATTGCCGCCGCGTCCGGCGGTTGCAAAGACGATACCGCGGGCTTCAAACCGTCCGCCGGTGCCCTCGGCGACGGCGCTGGCCGTTCCGCCAACCGCGCTGCCGCCATTGCCGCCGTTGCCGTCGCGCCCCGCTGCGCCATTGCCGCCGGTGGCACTGGCATCAAGGTTCATAAAGAACAGGCCGGCATTGAAGCCGCTGACGATCATCTGCGCCAGTCCGCCCCCGGCGTCGCCGCCGTTGCCACCGACATTGTGCAACCCGCCTGCGCCGCCCTGACCGCGGGCGGCCACCTGAACCGACCCGGCGTCGATAGCGGTGGCAAGGGCCAGCGTTGCGACGCCTCCCTGACCGGTGCCGCCCGTTCCGCCGACACCAACGCCGGTGCTGCTGCCCGAACTGCTGGAAAAGAATGAGCTGCCGCCCTGACCGCCGATGCCAGCGGCATCGACAATCAGGCTGCCGGTGTCGAGCGTCCCGCTCGCCACGTTGACGGCGGCGCTGCCGCCGTTCCCCGTGCCACCATCGCCCGGGGTGCCGGGGACGCCGCTGAAAGAAAAGATATTGTTGAAGGCGCCCCCTTCGCCGCCCTGGCCGGACGCGTAGGCGGCAACCAGGCTCGCCTGGACGGTGGCGCCATCGATATTGATCGCCGCCTGGCCGCCAGCGCCGACCCCGCCGACGCCACCCGGAATGATGTTGGTCGGCTCTCCGTCGTTGCCGGCCAATCCCTGGCCGCCTGTCCCGGAGGCCGAGGCGATGAGGTCGGCCACGTCGATCGTGCCGCCGAGCAGGTCGATGGTGGCGGTTCCCCCGATGCCCAGACCGCCCGTTCCAAGTCCGTCGCCGCCGAAGCCGTCGGCACTAACGGTAATGTCGCTCGCCGTGAACGTACCTCCGGTCAGGACGAGCGATGCAGACCCGGCCCGGCCGCTGCCGCCGGTTGAGCCTTGGGTGGAGACGTCGCCACCGATGGCGTTGGCGGCGATCGTCACCAGGCCGCCAACCTGCGCAGCTCCCCCGCTGATCGCCAGACCTGCGTTGCCACCCTCGCTGTCGCCCGTGACGCCATCGACGATACCGCCAGCTTCGATTACGAGATCGCCGAGCACGCCAAAGGCGCCGCCCGTGACATTAACCGCCGCGGTGCCGGGTCCGGCAGCATTGCCCCCCGACCGGACGATCATATCGCCCGTTGCGGAAACCGCGCGTCCGGCGTTGACGTTGATTGTCGCTCCGGCGTCACCGATGAACAGCGCATTGCCCTGGACAGTTATCCGGCCAAGCTGTGGCGGAGGGGCAGATGTGAGTGGGCCGGACGGGATTGTGCTCAACGGCTGGCCCAGGAAAGCGCCACTGGCGCGCGCCGTCGTGTCGCTGCGGAAAATCGTATCGTTGACGGTGATGTTCGCCGCCGCGTTGCCCACCGGGCTTCCGTCAATCTGGCCATTGACGACATTATAGCCGGCCGACAGCACGACAGCACCATCGGGGTCGGTCTGCGCCGTCACCGCGTCATCATAGCCCACCTGGCCCGACACCAGCATCGTCACCGCGTCATTTTTGGGAATGGCGACCATGTAGATGCGGCTCTGATCGATATCGCCCTGCTGGTGGGCCGGGCCGGTGGTCGTGCCGCTGTGGGTGATGACGTTGCCGCCTTCGGCGCCAACCAGCACATTGATGTCGAACAACCCGTTGTTGATGCGAATATCGGCCTGTTCGGCAGCGACATAGGCCGCAGAGCCATCGACGCGGACGGCGCCCGCCTGCACAATTCGCGGCGCGACCAGCGCGACATAGCTGCTGCCGGGATCAAACGGGTTGTCGGCGTTGATTGCTGCGCCGGCCGCGACCGTCACGTTCGACGTCCCTCCCGCAGCGCCGCGGAAACGGATTTCGCCCGAGGGACCGAGCAGGCCACCGGTGGTCAGGACATCGTTTGCCGTCAGCACCAGGCTGCCGACGTTGATGACCCCGGTTGCTCCGATCAGGATCCCTCCGGCATTGTAGAACCAGATGTTGCCGCCGCGGCCGCCGGAAGTGGCAAAGTCGATGCCGTTGACGGTGCCGTTGATCGCAATCTGATCGGCGATCGGCAGGCCCGCGCCCGACACGAAGCGGTTGAGCACGATATATTGGCCGGTCCCGGTGAAGGTGAGCGTATTGCCGCTGGGCAGAAAATCGATGATGCCGCCGACCGGCGCGTTCGACGGCGTCCAGTCGATGATCGTCTGCGCGCCGGTGGTGTTGACCGTCGTCGGGTTTACCCCGGTGCCGGTCGTCGTGCCGCCGGGCAGCGCGGTAATAGTGCCAGACCCCGCGACCTGTGCCATCGCTGGCCCGCCATGAGCGAGCGCGGCAAGGCCCGCCATGATGGCGCAGCTTTCAAGGAGGCGCCGCTTGCCCAGACGGGTCGGTGCGATATTGGCCGTGGCACGCATGTCAGTCGTCCTCGATGAATTCGTCATGGGTCAGCGCGCCTTCACGCCAAATTGGGTCGTCAGTGACACCAGCAAACGCGGGTCCGGCTTTTGTGCAAGGAAACCGCCGCGGTTAAGCGGCACCGCCATCGTCACGTCGAGCCGTGCGACATCGCCATAAGCAACGCGCACACCGCCCCCCGCCGAAAAAAGCTTCTGCGGATTGAGGCCGTTGAACGCGGCATCCTTGTTCCACACCCAGGCGGCGTCGAAAAAGGCAAAGGGCTGAAAAGCTAACGCCTTGGTATTGGCGGGGACGAACGAGCCGTAACGCGCTTCGAGCGCGACGCCGACGCCGCTGTCGCCGATGATCGTACCGGGATCGAATCCACGCCCGACCGTGAAGTTGCCGCCCGAAAATTCTTCATAGGCGAGCAGCGGATCGCTCGCCCATTGCGCGCGCGGCGCCGCGGACAGCGTGAATAATTTGTGCGGGCGCCATTCGGCGAGCGCATTGGCGCGCAGCAGGAACGCGTCGGGCTTGCCCTCGACGCGGGTCAGCGGCACCGCGCCGGGCAGGAAACAGGTGGCGCCGCCGGGGCCGCAGTCATCACTGGCGCCCAAGAAATTGACCCCCTGCCGCGCTTCCAGCGAGGTCGATAGCGCCCAGCGCGGTTCGCTGGGGCTGAAGCCGCTGCGGCCGGCGACCGAGGCAGGGTCGATCCAGCTCGCATCGGCGCGCAGGTTGAACACGCGCAAGCGATCGCGGTTGATCGGCACCCCGCCGAGGCCGATGTCCTGATCGATCAGGTCGAGCCCGCCGCCGATGGTGAACCGCCGCGCCTGCGTCAGCGTGACCGGATAGGATGCAAACAGGCTGGCGATCTGCGTTTCTGACTTGATCGGGAACGCCGCGATGTCGGGCCGGGTCCAGGCATAGGTATAGCTGGCGCCAAAGCGCAGCCCTTCGCCGCCGACGCGAAATTCATGCGCCAGCTGGACGACCTGCTGCTCGTCGAAATCGGGGGTCGAATAGAAGCTGGCGGTGGTGAGGTCGCCCATGCCGGTCAGTCCGGCAAAGCGGACCCGCGCTACCCCGCCCCAGCGCCCTACGTCGCGCGAGCCGAAATTCTGCGCGTTGAAATCGAACAGCACCGGGGTGCGCGCCACGGTGACTTCGCCGACGACTTCGCCTGGCGCGCTGCCGGGGCGCAGTGTCAGCCGCGCGTCCATCCCCGGAATATCGCGTGCCAGGAGCAGATAGCGTTCGGCATCGACGATGTTGAACACGGGCTGGTCGTCGAGGCGCGAGAGATAGCGTTGCAGCAGCCGTTCGTTGGCACCGGCATCGCCGCGGACCTCGATCCGGGTCATGCGCGCGGCGAGAATGTCGAGCCGGACGATGCCGTCGTCGATCGTCTGCGGCGGGACGCGGACTGCGGCGAGATAGCCTTTGGAGCGCAGCATCGTCGCCGCGCGATCGCGGATGTCGCAGACAACCGAAATTGGCAGATCCTGCCCGACCTTGTCCGACCAGCTTGGCGCCAGCATCGCCGAATCAATGCCGTCGACACTGGAAAATTCGACGCCCCGCAGCGCGATACGGACATTGGCGAATTCGGGATTGGCGAGCGGGCAGGGCGCGCGTTCGATGCTGTCGTCGGCGGATACGACCTGTTCATTGGGCGGGGTCAGCGGCGCCAGCGTCGGTTGCTGAATTTCCTCGCGCGTCGGGATTTGCGGCGTCGCCTGCGCCAGCGCGGCGGTGGGCAAGACGAAGGCGATCAATCCTGCCGAACAGCCCAATGTCCGGCGCAGTGCAGCCCGTTTCGGCCGCACGCGCGCGATATGTCCCAAATCCCCCGTAATCATCACCACCCCTTGAGCACGAACGCGACCGCGAAAGCGCGGTGCCTAAATTTCTATGGCTCTGCCGGAAACCGGCAGCGCGAATTGTTCGACCCAAGGAAAGATTCTGCCGCTAGATCAGCAGATTTTCTTTTATTCGTTATCAGATGGCTCGACCGGGTTCAATGCCCGCCCGAATCCGTTCATCTCAACCTGTTTCGGCATCCGACATGGCATCGACCAGGCGATTGAGCTGCGGCGTGCAGCCCTTGGCCATCAGCATATTGACCGATCCTTCGGCGGTGTCGGGGGCATTTTCCAGCGCTGCGAAGCGCACGTTAACCGGTGCGGTCAGGCCGCCGCCGGACAGCCGGTAATCGACCCCATATTGCACGGGCAGCACGTCGGTCGGCCATTTGCGGAAATTGGCGCCATCGACGATTGCGACGGTCGTCTTTTTGCCGGCGCTTTCGATTTCCAGCGCGGTGTCGCCTTCCATGTTCGGGCGCCACAGCATCAAGGTCGCAGGATCGACAACGCAAAAGGTGCCGCCTTCGCGATAATCGAGCAGCCACAGATTGGGGGCGCGCGATTCGACCGGTACGGGATCGTTCGGACCACGCGAAAACCCACCGCGGGAGCGCATCGTCGGCCCCTTGGCCAGCATCCGCGTGACCGTGCCGCTCATCGACTGGCTGGTCTGGATCGTCGCATTGGCGCCGAACGTACCGGGACCGGACAGGGTGCGCGTCTTGCCCGCCTGCATCAGCACCACCTTGTCGCCTGACACCAGGGTCAGTTTGTCAGTGGATTTCAGCTTGGCGCCGGTCGGATATTTGGCCGCCGACGGCCCGGTCGAGCGGACGACCATCGATTGCGCTGCGGCGGTGCCGACGACGGCGATCGCCACGACGGCTGCGGCGGCGGCAAGGCTCAAGCGGCGCTTCGGCAGATCAGGAAAGGACATAGCTTTCTCCTTCTTCGGTATTGTTCAGGCGTTCTATCAGGAACTTGATGGCTGCATCCTGACTAAATTCGGTCGCCGCCGCTGTGGCGGCCATCACATAGGCTTTTTTGTCGCCCGCGCTGTGCGCAGCAACCAGCGCGGCGATGCGGGCGCGCTGTTCGATCGACAGGTCGGGGCGCGACGTCAGGACATCGACCGGCTGCGCGCGGCCGCGCAGCGTGACGCGCCCCATCGGGATCAGATCGTCGCGATCGGCGCGCGCCGCCGCCTCGGCCGAGATGAGCACGCCAGTCTTGAGCGCCTTATTGGCCGCCTCCAGCCGCGAGGCGGTGTTCATGGCGTCGCCGAGCGCGGTATATTGGATCCGCCCTTCGCCGCCAAAATTGCCGACGATCGCGTCACCGACGTGCAGCCCGACGCGCGTCATGCCGAGCGGCGGGACGCCTTCGGCCATGTCGATGCGAAACTTCTCACCCGCTTCATACATGGCGAGCGCGGCGGCTGCGGCCTTTGGCCCGTCATCGGGGCGGCTGAGCGGCGCGCCCCAAAAGGCAACAACGGCATCGCCGACAAATTTGTCGATCGTCCCGCCATGGTCGAGGACGATGTCGGAGAGGCGATCAAGATATTCGTTGAGCAGCCGCGCGACGGTCTCCGGCGTCACTGCATGACTGAGCTTGGTGAAGCCTTCGAGGTCGGTGAAGACGCAAAAGATATTGCGGCGTTCGCCGTGGAGCGACAGCTGGTCGGGATCGCGCATGATCTGCGCGGCGACGTCGGCGGGCAGATATTTGCCGAGCGCCGACTGGGCAAAGGCGCGCTGGCGCGACCCGACGGTGCGCGCCGCAGTGCCGACCGCGGCATAGCCGAACAGCCAACCGATCGCCCAGCCAAAGGTCGGCAGCGTGGTGGTATCGACCCCGCGACCGTGGAGCCAGAAGGGGAAGGCGATGAAGAACGCCATCTGTCCCAGAAAAGCGAGCGCCACCCAGCGCGCGCGCAGGTCGATCAGGCTGGTTAGCCCGCCCGCCAGCACGATCAGGACGGCGAGGATCCACAGCACCGGCGTTGCAAGCGGCCGCGACCACGCCTTGTCGAGCTGCTGCGCCAGCATATGCGCGTGCACCTCCAGCCCGATCATCGTTTCATGCTGGCCGGTGATCGGATCGGTGAAGCGGCTCAATGGCGTGTTGAACTGGTCGTTGTCGATGATGTCGCCGCCGATCAGGACGTAACGGTCCTTCACCAGCTCGGAAAAGCCCGCGCGCATGTCGGCGTCCATCGGCATCGCAAAGGTGTCGATCGGGATATTGGCAAAAACCGGTTCTTCCTGTCCCTTTGCGGCGCGTGCGGGGACTAGGAACCGGATATTGCCGCGAAATGTTGCGTGCGCCGGATCGACCGGCGCCATTGCGTTGGACATCAGCGGCGGCAGATTCTTGGGTCGACCGGGCCATTTGCGGATCACGCTGTCGTCGTCGGTCTGGAACAGCACGCTGGTCGGCTTGGTTTTGGCGGTCGCAACGTCGGCGATGAAGGCTTCGAGAAATTTCTGCTGTTCGTAAAAGATCGTGTTCGGATTGCTCGCCTGCTCGGCATAGGCGAGCCAGGTCGGGGTCGTCATCGCGCGCAACTGCGTTTTCAGCACCTCGTCGTCGGGGCGCGGCGAATCGAACGCGATATCGATGCCGATCGCTTTGGCGCCCATCTGGTCGATATTGCCCAGCGCGTTGGCGAGCAGGGTGCGGTCGAGCGGCGATCGTATGCCGGTGTTGAACAGGGTTTCGTCGTTATAGGTGACCAGGACGATGCGTTTGTCCTGTTCGACATGCGGCGCCATCAAGGTCGCGCGGGCGTCGTACAGCGCGCGTTCGGCGGCATCGATGAGCGGCATCTGCCAACTGAAGCGGGCGATCAGGATCGCGATGATCAGGAACAGGATCGTCGCCGCCAACCGCGACGGGCCAAGCTGCATGACCAGGCGGCGCACCCGCTTGCCCAGCGGGACCACGGCCCGCTGGCTATCCGACGCGGCCGGATCGGCCCCGGGTGTTGCGGTTTTGGTCAGGGTCATCGACTCAGCGGGCGGCGCGGCCTGCTACCTCCCCGATTGGCGCGGCAGCGGTCGCGCTGCCGCCGTGCAGCAGTGGCTGGCCGCCGTCGCCGATGATCGCGAACCCCGCCCAATAATAGGGGTGCGACGTCTGCTTGTCGTCCATCAGGCGCATCTGCGTTCCCCACATCGCGTCGGCGACGCTGGTCCCCTGATTGACCCCGAACAGGCCGCCGATCAGGCGCTTGGTCGCGTCAAAATCATCGGGTGCGGGCCAATGGCTGGCGATCACCGACCGGCCGCCGGCGCCGATGAAGCTGCGCACCAGCCCGTCGAGGGCATTGCCGCCGCCCGAAAGGCCCGCTTCGCGGGTTGCGGCGACCGATGCCGCGCCCGCCGTGTCGCAGGCCGACAGGATGACCAGATCGGCGTTGATCTTGAGGTCGAAGATTTCCTGAAAGGTCAACAGCCCGTCCGAATCATCGCCCCCGAACGAAGTAACCAGCGCCGGGCGCGCCGGGCAGGCGGGGCGCGGCGCGGTGACGAGGCCGTGGGTCGCGAAATGGATGATGCGATAGTCGTCAAGATCGGTACGGCTTTTCACCGCGGTGTCGGTAAAAGCACCGCCGGTAAGCAGGGTTGCGGCATCGCGGCCCATGGCGTTGCTGGCCGTCACCAGTTCGTCGGCCGAGATCGGGCGCGCCCATTGCGACACGTCCCATTGGCAATCGCTGTCAACGGCGGCGCCCGCCGCGCCGCGGCTGCCGAGCGAGGGCAGGGTGGTGCCGTTGATCGGCAGATTCTCGCCGAGCCCGAAATACTGATTGGCCGCCTTTGACGGGGCCGCCTGCCGCGCATTTCGGAACGCGAGCGTCGAGACCGCGGTGCTGGGGCGCGTCGTGCGCCCGAGCCACGCCATTTGGCGCATGTCGAACGGATCGGCGTTGGGGTCGATCAACCGCTGTTCATAGGCGGCCAGTCCGGTGTCTGCGGTAATCAACAGGTTGATCGGCAGCCGCAACATGCCGCCATCGGGTTCAAAGATCAGATGCGCCACCGTGGGCAGCTTGGCCGCGACGGGCGCGAACAACTGGCCATACAGCTTGTACGCAGTGGCGGCGTCGAAGGGGTAGGTGACGCGGCGGCCATTTTCGACGATCGAGATCGTCGAGCGGATCGTATCGACCGCGGTGTCGAGCGCCGCGGCGCTGATGTCCGATTTCCACAGCTGCGCGCCAGTCGGCTCGATCAGCATGGCATAGACCGAATCGCCGACGACCAGCATCTTGAGATAGGCTTCGCCGGTGCGCAGCACCTGTTGCAGCTCCGGCAGGTCGAGCTTGCCCGGGGCGACGACGCGATATTGCGGAAAGGCGCCCAGCGCGACGATCGTTTCGGCCTGCTGGAACGACAGATTGTCGAGCTGGGTCTTCAGATCGGCACGTAGCGCATTGATTTCGGGCGAAACCGGCAATTGCGCCAGCCGCGCATCCTCGATCCGGGCGCGCTCGATATCGCGATTCAGCGTGGTCGCCTGTCGGAACAGCCGCGCGCCATCGTCGCTGCCGCTCGACAATTCGCGCGCCAGCACCGCTTGCGTGTCTGCAACACCGGGGCGAACCTGCAACTGGCTGGCGACGAAGAAATCGCTGACCGCGGTGGGATCGGTCGCGGCGCGGCTGGCGAGCAGGCGGTAATAGGGCGCCATCATGTTCGCCATGCCGGTGGTCGAGCGCTGCGACCCGGCGAGCGCGGTGACGACCTCGCGGTAGATCGCCAGCGCCTTGTCGTCCTGACCATGGCGGGTCAGGAAGGCGGCGTAACGCGCGCGCGCCGAGGCGAGCGCGTTGGTTTCGGGATATTCAACCGCAAGCGCGCTCACTGACTCGAGGAACCGCGCATCGGCGGCGGCGATGTCGCCCAGTGCCTCTTCGGCGAGCGCGAGTTCGCCCAGCATCTGCGACCGCAGGCGGATGATCGAGGTCACGCGGCCTTCGCGTACCGCGAGCGCGTCGGACAGGCCTTTGATCTGCGCCGCCTTGGCCGCCGCACCATTGCCGCGCAGCCGCTCGACGGTGCCGAGCAGATGAACCGCCTGCGCGTCGATGATCTGCGCGCGTTCGAGCGGGGTCAGCCGTTCGCGATCCGATCCTTGCTGGACGGCGCGCGCGGTGCTGCCGCTGTTGACCCCGGCGACGATCGTCGGGGTGAGGGTGACGCTGGCGCCTTCGACGGTGATGGCGTTGGTCAGCGGGGCAATCGGTTGCTGCAACAACTCGGCCGCGCCGTCGTAATCCCGCTGGTTCAAGGCGTTTATGGCGCGGAAGTTGCGGCGCAGGCGCAACTGCACGGGGTCGCTGGTCGGCACCGCCTCGGTTTCGGCGAACAGCCGCTCGGCCTCGCCAAACTCGCCAAGGTTGGAACGTTGCAGCGCGCGGTTCAGCGTGAATTCGGTGGGATCGATGTCGGCGGCCGCTTGATCGCCCTGCGTGCGGCGCGACAGGGATTCGAAGAATTCGGCGGCTTCGGCATAATCGCCGCTGTGGTTGCGGCGATATCCCTCGGCCAGGGCCTTGTCGACGTCGATGGCGCCGGCCAGGGTGCGGGCGAAACCATCGTTCGCCCCCACCGATGTGGTGGCGACCTTGATAACACCCGGGACGACCTTGCGCTGCCGGATCGATTCGAGCGCGAGGTTCAGCGCGTCGCTGTAGGCAGCGAAGCCCTCGACGGTATAGGCCGTGTTGCCGTCACTTTCGATCCGCGTCTGCCAAACGACGCTGCTGTCCTTGACCGTGCAAATTCCGTCGGCGGCGCAGATGACGGTGTCGGCGCGGCCGCGCTCGATGCGCGCTTTCGCCGCGTCGTGGCCGGCGCGGAGCATACGGACATATCCGACCGGCTGGCTGGCGTCGCGGCACAGGATCACCCAGGCGCGGTCGAACATGCCGTCGATCACGCGGTCGCGCACAGTCGCCTGCACCGCGCACAGCGAACCGCCCTGATCGCCGATCGAAAAACTGTCGCGCAGCGTCGGGTCGGTACTTTGCGCCTGCGCCGATCCGGGCGCTGCAAACACGAGCGCTGCCAGTACCGGCAGGCAAAACGGACGTCGAACGGTCATCACCAATCCCCCAAACACAAGGCGAGAGGCGCCCTGCCGACGCATTGGCGGCAAGGCGCAGTCTTCATTGCTGCGGTACGACCCATTCCCTTGGCATGAACCCTAACCCCTTCGCGGATAAAAGGGAAGTGATCAGCGGCACAGCTTGCTTGCGCCCGTCGGGCGCGCCACCTATCTGCAAGGCGACAGTTTCAAACCCGTGAGGACATTATGAGCGGATTCGACGATCGTGAACGCGCCTTCGAGGCGCAATTTGCCCGTGATCAGGATGTGCAGTTCCGCATCACTGCGCGGCGCAACCGGCTGGTCGGCGAATGGGCCGCCGCGCGCATGGGACTGACCCCCGAAGAAACCGACGCTTATGCCAAGGCGGTGGTGCAAGCCGATTTCGAGGAAGCGGGCGACGAGGACGTGATCCGCAAACTGGCGGGCGATCTGACCGCCGCAAATGTGGAGATCAGCGACGCCGAAATCCGCGCCGCGCTGAACGACAAGGCGGTCGAGGCCCGGCGACAGTTTATGGACAGTCAGGGCTGATCCGATGGGGATGCGCGCCGATGATTTGCGGGCGATGATCGCCGCGGCCTTTCCCGATGCCGAGGTCGCGATCACCGATCTGGCGGGCGATAACGACCATTATGCCGCGCATGTGATCAGCGAATCCTTTCGCGGCATGACGCGGGTGGCGCAGCACAAGGCGGTCTATGCGGCGCTTGGCGGACGCATGGGCGGCGAACTTCATGCCTTGCAATTGACCACCGCCGTTCCTTCATAGGAGCCAGCATCTAATTTCTGGCGCAAGGCGCCACCGGAGACGATTATGACCGAACCCACGCATGACCGCATCGCCAAGCTGGTCGCCGACAATCCCGTGCTGCTGTTCATGAAGGGCACGCCGCTGTTCCCGCAATGCGGCTTTTCGTCGCGCGCGATTGCGATGCTCGACCGATTGGGCGTCGAATATGAGACCGTCGACGTGCTGCAGGACATGGAAGTCCGGCAGGGCATCAAGGAATTTTCCGACTGGCCGACGATTCCCCAGCTGTATGTGAAGGGCGAGTTTGTTGGCGGCAGCGACATCATGATGGAAATGTGGGAAGCGGGCGAGCTGCATACGCTGATGACCGGGATTCCGGCGCGGGCGGAATAAGCCGAGCGCAAATGTAACAAGCCCGCCGGAGCGTGCGTTCCGGCGGGCTTTTGTTTGTCTGTTGTGGGGGAGTGGACATCGCTGGCGGCGGCGTCCCCTTTACATTATGCCGTAAGCCATGATCTGGAACATCGTTGATCGAAGAAAGCGGGTTTATCGCTGGAAAGCTGTGAACGCGATTATCGAAGCCTTAGAACACGACAATAGTTGTTCTGATGCAGACCAAGCGCCTGAAACCGATGTATCGATTGTCGTAGATTACGAGCAATTGGAGGGCGTATCGGTCCAGCAAGCCGTAGCTTGGGCTAGCCAACAGAAATGTCCCGTCACGCTTTATCTTTACGACGAGGGGTCAGGGACGACGAGCGAAGAGCATTTCGAAGCGGTCGGCAATCGCATTTAACGATTCCGTCCGCAATTTGTCGTTTTCAGCCTTCGGCCTGTGCCGAAAATGAAAGGTAAAGCTTCCGGGGGGCGGGGCCTTTCGGCCGCTCCGCCCCCCGTCTGCATCGGGGGCAAGTGGGGATTTCCCGGTGGGGGCAGGGGGCATCAGGGACCAGACCGATGCCCCCCACCGCTCCATTTGAGCGGAACACTCGGGAACATCTGAACCTATTCAATCGCCGTGCCAATTTGGCGTAGCGAAGGATATGGGCGGGACACGGTGGTTAGCGATTCCTTACCGCCGTCAGAGCTTGTCAAAAATTCCGACACATTGGCGATCCACCTGTCTCGTTGGGGCGTTCAGCTTCGTTCATCGACCATTCAGCCCATTGACTACATTTGTAGTCGCATCGCAGTTAGGCGGTGCCAATGGGAGGGGTTCTGATGGCAGAAAGAGCAAGCGAGTCGGAGATGCAGGTGCTGTCGGCCCTATGGGACGATGCCCCGCAGACCGCGGCCGACCTGACCACCCGCATCGGCAAGGCCAATGGCTGGACGCAGGCGACGGTCAAGACGTTGCTGGCGCGGCTGGTCCAGAAAGGCGCGGTACACGCCGAGGCCGACGGCCGCCGCTATCTCTATAGCCCCGCGATCGAACGCGCCGATGCCGTTGGCGAGGAATCGCAGCGGTTTGTCGATCGCCTGTTCGGCGGCCGCGTCAGCCCGCTGATCGCGCATCTCGCCGATCGCGAGGCGCTGACCGACACCGACATCGCCGAAATCGAAGCGCTGCTCCGGAAGCTCAAGTCATGAGCGCCGCGACATGGATGCAGGTGTGGGGCGACACCATGCTCTCGACCGCGCTACTCGTGCTGGCGGTGCTGCTGATCCGCAAGCCCTTTGCGCGCCATTTCGGGCCGCGGCTGGCGTATAGCCTGTGGCTGATCCCGGCGTTGCGACTGGTGTTGCCGCCGCTGCCCTTCGCCGATCCGGTTCCTGCGCCCGATAGCGCCGACGTCATGCTGGTCGCGGTCGATGCGCCGATGATGGTTCCGGCCGCCCCCACCTGGTCGTTCGCCGATGCCGTGCCTTATGTCTTTGTCCTTTGGGCGATGGGCATGGCGGCGGTGCTCGCGATGGCGCTGCTGTCGCATCGCCGCTTTCGCGCCGAGGTTCTCGACGAAGCGGTCGAGTTGGAGCCGATCGGGACGATCCGGCTGGTGATGAGCGATGCCGTCGATGGTCCGGTCGCCTTTGGTCTGTGGCACCGCATCGTCGCGGTGCCGCAGGATTTCTTTGCCCGCTATGCCGCTGACGAGCGCGCGCTGGCCGTCGATCACGAGCTGGCGCACCACCGGCATGGCGATTTGTGGGCCAATGCCGCGGCGCTCGTGCTGTTGGCGTCGCAATGGTTCAACCCCTTTGCCTGGCGCGCGATCCGCGCCTTTCGCTTCGATCAGGAGGCAGCGTGCGATGCGCGCGTGCTGACGATGGCCGACGCGGACATGCGCGGCGAGCGGACGGCGCGCTATGCAACCGCGATCGCCAAGGCTGCGGTGGGATCGCGGCTGTCGCTCGCCGCGCCGATGGCGGTTCACGACAATTTGCAGGAGAGGCTGACGATGTTGATGCGGAGGGATATTTCGAAACAGCGCGGGCTGGCGGGCCGGTTGCTGATCGGCGGGGCAACGCTGGCGGTACTGGCGGCGACCGCGACGCTGGTACCGGCGGGGGTGAAGACGGCGACCGCGCAGACGGTCGATATGGCCGAACCGCCCGCGCCGGCGCTGCCGCCCGAGGCGCCGCTGCCCGCCGATGCGCCCGCCGCCCCGGATGCGCCCAGCGTCATGGTCTTCACCGACCATAGCAAGGACGTCACCACCGACAAGGACGGCAAGAAGCGCGAAGTGCATCGCATCGTCATCCGCCGTGACAACGCCGACGCGGGCAAGGCGCCGACGGTGATGTTTGCGCCCGCCGACGGCAAGGACAAGCTGCGCCGCATTGATGTCCGCATGCCGGGCAGCCTGTCGCGCGACGATGTGCTCGCAACGTTGAAGGAACAGGGGGTCACCGGCCAGCAGGCCGAAGCGATCGCCGACAAGCTGGAAGCGAAGCGCAAGGCACGGATGCGGACGGTGCTGGCGCCGATGCCGCCGATGCCGCCCATGCCGCCGATGCCGAATGGCGCCTGGTCGTCCATGCATGGCCAGACGATGGTGCTCGGCAAGTGCGGCGACAGCAAAAAAGCGGCGCCGATCGTCAACCGTGACGAGACCGATGGCAACAAGCGCACCCGCGTCCATATGTTCGCCTGCAACGACAGCGCCGAAGGCAAGGCGGCGCGATTGTCGGCGCTGAAAAAAGCGCGCGAAGCCTTTGTCGAGGGTGAACGCGCCCGCGGCCTGTCCGACGACATGCGCGCCAAGGTCGCCGCCGACCTGGAACGGGCGATCGCCGATATCGAGAAATCGGACCACTAGGTCCGAGCAGCTTCGGCGCCAGCCTTTGCTCCCCGGTGGGGCTGGCGGCAGGGGCGGGGAAGGGAGCGGGCGACCGCTCCCTTTTTCGTGTGGGTGAGCGGCGGATGGTGCCAATCCTCCCCGGCACGGGGAGGGGGACCACCCGAAGGGTGGTGGAGGGGCATAGGATGTTTATGCTGCGCTAGATTGAGGAGCCCATTTCTCCGCATGTTGCCGTCGACCGCCGTGTCAACGGCAAGGCAAACCGCCTGTGCCCCTCCACCAGCTTCGCTGGTCCCCCTCCCCCGTTGGGGGAGGATCGCTTAGGTACGCAACCGGCCATTATCGCCAAATGATCGCCGCCACCCCTTTCGTTCGGGCGCCCGCAGTGCCACATGACACCCATGAGCGAAGACAAGCCCTGGCCCGACAGCATCCGCGCCGGCGATTGCGAGCAGCATGAGCCGCTGGTCCGCCGCGTCCTGGCGCCGAACCCGTCGCCCTATACCTTTACCGGCACCCAGACCTGGATTGTCGGTGCGGGCAGCGATGTTGCAGTGATCGATCCGGGGCCGACCGGCAGCGGTTTCAGCGTGGGCGACCCTGCCGACGCCAACGGCGTCGGGCATGTCGATGCGATTCTGCGCGCGGTTGGTGATGCACGTGTCGCCGCAATCCTGTGCACCCATACCCACCGCGACCACAGCCCCGCCGCGGCGCCGCTGAAAGCCGCGACGGGCGCTCCGATCATCGGCTGCGCGCCGCTGGCGCTGCGCGACGACGGCCCGCGCGCCGATTCGGCGTTCGATCCCGATTATGCGCCCGACCGCGTGCTGACCGACGGCGAGCGCATAGCGGGCGACGGGTGGACGATCGAAGCGGTCGCGACCCCGGGGCACACATCGAACCATCTCTGCTTTGCGCTGGTCGAGAGCGGCGCGCTGTTTACTGGCGACCATGTCATGGCCTGGTCGACCAGTGTCGTCAGCCCGCCTGACGGCGACATGGCGGCTTATATGGCCAGCCTGTCGAAGCTGTATGAGCGCGAGGATCGCGTCTATTATCCCGCGCACGGCCCCGCGGTCACCAAGCCGCGGCAATTGGTTCGCGGCATGTTGGGCCACCGCAAACAGCGCGAGCGACAGATTTTGCGCGAGCTGGAAAAGGGCACCCGGGTCATCCCCGCCATGGTCGCGCATATGTACAAAGGGCTAGACCCGCGGCTGACCGGCGCCGCCGGTCGCTCGGTGCTCGCACATCTGTTCGACTTGCGCGCCCGCGGCGTGGTGCGCGAGCGCGATGACGAATGGGAACTGGCCTGACATGATCTTGACGATCCTGCTTGCCGCGGCGCAGCCCGCCGCCGACGCCGCGCCTGCGTCAACTCCGCATATTGTGGAGCTGGTCGCGAAAGAGGACGGCGCGCATTGCCTGCCCGACGGGCAAATATGTTTCGCGCTGCCTGGTGAGGCTGACGCGGAGGGGCTGCCAGCCAATTTGGTCATATCCTTTCCCGGCTCAGGCGACGCTGAAAAGACCGTGCTGCCGCTTCCCGTCATCGCGGGCGAGCCGCAGACATTGCGGCTATGGCCACAGGCGGTTTGGGTGCGCAGCGGCGATGAAGCCGATGGCCAACCAGGGCTGGAGATGCTGGTCGGGGTGATTGGTGAACAGCGCGCGATGTATTCGGGCGGCGGCGGCACGGGCAGTCGGCTGCACCTGCTACGCTTTGGCATGGCGCCGCACGCGATAGCACTGAGCGGCGAAGTGCTCGATGTGGTTTGGAACAGCTCGCTGATGATCCGCGCCTGTTTTTCGGAGCAGGATGCGAAGGACAGGCTCGACGCCTGTCACGACGAATATGAGTATAAGGCGGTGCTGAAACCGGGCCCCAACGACGGCGGCGAATTGCCGTCACTCACCTATCGCAGCTTTGCCACCGCCTATCCGCAGACGTCGCGTCGGGGTGAGGACAATAGCGGCCAGAAGCTCAAGATCGGCGACCTTGCCCATTGGAAGGATGCCGAATGCAGCTACGAACGCGTGCTGCGCCACAATCCTGCGACGGGTCGTTATGAAATGGATCGCCCCGCGCCCGATTGTTCGAGCTATACAACCCCATGACCACGAATCCCTCCTCGTCCGCCCCGCGCCTTCTTTCGCGCCTGATCCTGCTCGCTGCTGCCGCAATGCTGTTGCTCGCCGTCTGGTGGGCGGTGTCGGCGTGGCGCGACTGGCAAAAGGGCTATGATCCCGAAACCGTCGTCGCCGCGAGCTTGCAGGGTTTGCAGGAACAGAATGTCCTCGTGCCGTTCACCGCGCGCTATGTCGCGGTGGTGACCTCCACGCAGAGCCGGATGGGGTTGAGCGCGAAGAAGACGCTGATCATGCCCGGAACGGTGCGGTATGAGGTCGATCTGGGCAAGCTCAAGCAGTCCGATCTCGAATGGGATGCCGCCACCAATGCCTTGACCGTCACCCTGCCGCCGCTGCGCCTGGCCGGGCCTGAAATCGACCTCAATGCGATCAGCGAGTTTCGCGATGGCACGATCCTGTTGACCTTGACCGACGCCGAAGCCTCGCTCGACGCCGCCAACCAGAAGGCAGCGCAGGACGAGCTGATCAAGCAGGCAAAGGGGGCGACCCCGATGCGGCTGGCGCAGGGTGCAGCGCGCAACGCCGTCGAACAAAGCTTTGCCATGCCGCTCAAGGCTGCGGGGATCGATGCGAAGGTGACCGCGCGCTTTGCCAACACGCCTGAAAGCTGAATCGCCGAATTGCTCCCAGGGGTGGCCGCGTGTAGGAGGGGCGCAATCTCCTGCATGACAAGGACGAACGATGACTGCTCCCATCCGCGAGAATCTCTCGGGCCTCGACCTCCGCGCTGAAATCGAGCGCCTCCGCAAAGACCGCAACGCGGTGATCCTGGCGCATTATTACCAAAAGCCCGAGATTCAGGATCTGGCCGATTTCGTCGGCGATTCGCTCGAGCTGTCGCGCAAGGCGGCGGACACCGACGCGGACGTCATCGCGTTCTGCGGTGTGAAGTTCATGGCCGAGACCGCGAAGATACTGAGCCCGGAAAAGATCGTCATCCTGCCCGACATGGATGCCGGGTGCAGCCTAGAGGACAGCTGTCCGCCGGAACAGTTCAAACGTTTCCGCGAAAAGCACCCCGACCATATCGCGCTGACCTACATCAACTGCTCGGCCGCGGTGAAGGCATTGAGCGACATCATTGTCACCTCGTCGAGCGCCGAGACGATCATCAGCCAGATTCCCGAAAACCAGCCGATCATCTTTGGCCCCGACCGCCACCTTGGCGGTTATCTCAACCGCAAGTTTGGCCGCGAGATGCTGCTGTGGCCGGGCGTGTGCATCGTCCACGAGGCGTTCAGCGAAACCGAGCTGATCAAGCTTAAGGCACAGCACCCCGGCGCGCCGGTCGCGGCGCACCCCGAATGTCCGCCGCACATCGTCGACCATGCCGATTATGTCGGGTCGACCAGCGGCATCCTGCAATTCGCCAAGAGCTTTCCGGGCGACACGCTGATTGTCGCGACCGAGCCGCACATCATCCACCAGATGGAACTGGCGATCCCCGAAAAGACCTTCATCGGGGCGCCGGGCGCCGACGGCAACTGCAACTGCAACATCTGCCCGTACATGGCGCTCAACACGATGGAAAAGCTCTACCTCGCGCTGCGCGACCTGAAACCGCAGATCGAGATGGAAGAAGGCTTGCGACTGGCGGCGCGCAAGAGCCTCGACCGCATGCTGGAAATGGCATCGGGGACGATCGGGAAGGGTGATTTGGGACGGGCGTGACCCAGAAGGTGAGTCGGATTTCCGACTAGCCACCCCGAGTCGGGCAACGCCCCGTCCTCGCTAGCTGCAAATCGGGCTCCGAAAATGCTGCACCATTGTTACAAAAATGCTGCACCGAATCCGCATGTTGCTAATGCCGGACTTATCCACAGCGACTGACGCTTGGGCAGGGCAGTTGGGCGTTTTTCGGTTGGCGCCCGGAACGCTTCATGTCAGCTTCAAATCATCGGACGACAGAGACGAAAGACCGCCGGGACATCAAGGGTAGTTGCAAGACTAGCCAGAAGAGAACGGATCGGACTTACGAGGAAATCGACCGATAGCCTGGTCACGGAACGTAGCGATTCCCACGAGTTGATGCGAACCCGATCGGGTACAGGAAATGCAGTCCATCGCTTGGACAGCGACCGCTTCGGCGGACGCAGGAAGAGATGATGAAGGGCTTTCCAGGTGCGGCCGGCCCCCGAAAGGGGGCCGACCAAACCGTCGCCGGATTGTTCCGGCATGTGCCGCAACGCATCGTTTTGCGGGCTGCTGATCGCAAGAGAAGCAGACCGGGATGACGTGAGGCGGCGGATGTGGAGCAGGACCGGATAGTGGGGGTTGGCAGCGATGTCGGCCCCCATTTCGTTTGGGCGCCGCGCGCCCCGTGGCCAACCCGCGCCACAACGGTTTTCGACATTTATTTTCGCCCATGTGACGATCGTCACATCGCCGTCAAACGCGGCTGCTTATAGCCGTGATTGCGACCCGGAGCAGTTCTTCGATCTGGAACTGATCCCACTTTCCCGGCCGTGCTCTTTGGGGCCGGCCGGGAACCTTTCGCTTCCTCTCCGCATTATGTCGGCATCGTTGAAACGATGTCTGGGCGCGACCGGACGTTTTATTTCAGCCGGGTATCTGCGTTTGCCCGGCGGTTCAGGAAGGGAAAAATCATGGGCTTGATCATCACTTTGATCGTTGGCGGTATCATCGGCTGGCTGGCGAGCATCGTCATGCGCACCGACGCGCAGCAGGGGATCATATTGAATGTCGTCGTCGGCATTGTCGGGGCGTTTCTCGGCAACTTCCTCGGCAGCTTTTTCGGCATGGGCGCCAGCCTCGATACCTTCAGCCCGATCGGTCTGTTGTGGGCGTTCATCGGTGCGGTGGTGCTGCTTGGTATCATCAACCTGATCCGCCGCGGCAGCGTACGTTAAAAACAGCGAATGGCGGCGGTGCCAATGGCACCGCTGCCATTCTGCTAGGCGTTCTGGAATATCTGGGTTACCAATGCTCTGCCCGCCTCGGCGGGCACCATCTCTGATCGTAGGGGGTCAATATCATGGATTTCATTATCGCAATCATCATGGGCGGCGTCATCGGCTGGCTGGCCAGCATCGTGATGCGCACCGATGCGCAGCAGGGCATTTTCCTGAACATCATCGTCGGCTGTATCGGATCGATCCTGGGCCGTTTTCTGTTCGGTCAGTTCCTCGGTGGCGGTCACCTGCGCGGTAACGCCTTTGACCCGATGACCCTGCTGACCGCCTTTATCGGCGCGGTCGTGCTGCTCGCTATCGTCAATCTGGTACGGCGCGGTCGCGTTCGCTGACGCGCTAGATAACCGGCAGCGGTCCCTCGGGGCCGACCGGATCAAAGGGTGGCTCGCCGTCAGGCGCGCCGCCCTTTTTCATGGCTGCAACCACTGGAAATCGCGATCATATCCGCTTATGACCCGCGCCCCGGGGCGCAGGCAGAGAGGCAAAGATTGGCCTCTTGCATATGGTGATTTAATTGGGTAACACACCTCATGCGGGATTTCGGTCCTGTCGTGCGGGCCTGAGGGGGCGGAGCGCTGTCGTGCTCGCTGCATCGGATGCCGCTGGAGGCAGGGAGGAATAGGCGTGAATTACGAGCGGAAAGTGGATGTGATGGACAGCCTCGCGGGTTCGACCCATAGCTATTATGACGAGGCAGACAGCCGCCGCAAGCGGACGCGGCTGATCATCGCATTGGTGCTGATCGCACTGGCACTGGCAGCGGCGTGGTACGCGTTCAGTTCGAGCAAAGACGGCGCCGCGGGCGCTGGCGGTGTAGCGAGCGGCGAAGGTGCGGCGGCGGTGCCCAGCATCACCGTGATGATCCCCGGCCGCCAGTCGGTCCAGGCGACGATCTCGACCAACGGCACGATCGCCGCCCGCCGCGAAATGCCGGTTGGCGTCGCTGGCGAAGGCGGGCAGGTCGTTCGCGTGCTGGTCGAGCCCGGCCAATGGGTCGGTGCCGGGCAGCCGCTCGCGATCATCGATCGCGCGGTTCAGACTCAGCAGGCCGCCAGCCTTGCCGCCTCGATCCGCGTTGCGCAGGCCGATGCCGATCTGGCGCAGGCCGAACTGACCCGCGCCGATGCGCTGGTCGCCCGCGGCTTTATTTCGAAAGCGGACATGGACCGCAAGCGCGCAACCCGTGATGCTGCCAATGCGCGCGTCCGCGTGGCACAGGCGCAATATGCCGAGGCGCAGGCGCGCAACGGCCGCCTCAATATCGTCGCTCCCGCGGCGGGGCTGGTGCTGACGCGGCAGGTCGAAACGGGTCAGATCGTCAGCGCCGGCAGCGGCGTCTTGTTTCGCATGGCGCGCGGCGGCGAGATGGAATTGATGGCGCAGATGGCCGAAGCCGATCTGCAACGCGTCCGGGTCGGCACCCGCGCCACGATCACCCCGGTCGGCAGCAATCTGAATATCGACGGACAAGTGTGGCAGGTTTCGCCGGTGATCGATCCCAACACGCGCCAAGGCATGGTCCGCATCGCGGTGCCATATAGCGCGGCGCTTCGCCCCGGTGGCTTTGCCGACGCGCGGCTGGTGTCGGGTACCGAAGAGGCGCCATTGCTCCCCGAAAGCGCGGTGCAAAGCGGCGCCGAAGGCAATTATGTGCTACTCGTCGATAACAAGAACACCATCCAGCGCCGCGCGGTCAAGGTTGGCACCGTTACCGATAGCGGCGTGTCCATCGCGTCGGGCCTGACCGGCACCGAACGGGTGGTCGTGCTGGCCGGTGCGTTTCTGAATGTCGGCGACAAGGTGAAGCCGGTGGTTCAGAAATCGTCGCAATAATCCTCCCCGATCGCGTGCGCGCAAAAGGCGTTTGAATCATGAGCTTTCGCAACATTTCCGCCTGGTGCATCCGCAATCCGGTGCCGCCGATCGTCATGTTCGTGCTGTTACTGTTGGCGGGGATCGTCAGTTTCAACCGGATGGACGTCAACGATCAGCCTGACGTCGAATTTCCCGCGGTGCAGGTGATCGTCTCGCAGCCGGGCGCGGCGCCGTCGGAGCTGGAAACACAGGTCACCCAGCGCGTCGAGGCCGCGATCCGCGGCGTCAGTGGCGTTGACGAGATGTCATCTTATGTGGGGGAAGGGAACAGCCGCACATTCGTCCAGTTTGCGATTGGTACCCCGATCGACCGCGCTTACAACGACGTCAATCAGGCCGTTCAGCAGATCCGCAGCGACCTGCCCGATGGCATATTGGAGCCGCAGGTCGTGCGCGTCGATATTGCCGGCGGCCCGATCACCTATTTTGCCGTCGAGGCATCGGACATGACGCTGGAACAGCTGTCATGGTATGTCGATAACAGCGTCGCAAAAGAGCTGCTGTCGATCCCGGGGATGAGTCAGGTGCGCCGTTCGGGCGGCGTCGATCGCGAGATCCGCGTCATCCTCGATCCCGCGCGCATGCAAAGCTATGGCCTGACCGCCAGTCAGGTGAACCAGCAGCTGCGCCAGACCAATGTCAACGCCGCGGGCGGTCGCACCGAAATCGCCGGGTCCGAACAGGCCGTGCGCGTGCTCGGCAACGCAGCCAATGCGTTCGAACTGGGCGACACGCGCCTGTCGATCGGCAATGGCCGCACCGTGCGCCTGTCCGACGTCGCGAAGGTCACCGATGGCTATGCCGAACAGCGCAACCTGGCGAAGATCAAGGGCCGCCAGGTGCTCAGCTTTTCGATCGAAAAGGCCAAGGGCGCATCGGACGTGTCGGTCCATGACGAGACGATGAAGAAGCTTGAGGAGATCAAGAAGGCCAATCCCAAGGTCGATTTCAAAATCCTGTTCACCCGCACCGAATATACCAAGGAACAATATCGCAGCTCGATGCTCGCGATGGGCGAGGGCGCCGTGCTGGCGGTTTTCGTCGTGTTCCTGTTCCTGCGCGACTGGCGCGCGACCTTAATATCCGCGCTCGCGATCCCGTTGTCGGCGATTCCGACCTTTTGGTTCATGGACCTGATGGGCTTTTCGCTGAACAGCCTGTCGTTGCTCGCGCTCAGCCTGGTTGCGGGGGTGCTCGTCGACGATGCGATCGTCGAGATCGAAAATATCGTCCGGCACATGCGCATGGGCAAGACTGCCTATCAGGCGTCGATCGACGCCGCCGACGAGATCGGTCTGGCGGTCGTCGCGACAACGATGTCGATCGTCGCCGTGTTCCTGCCGGTGGCGCTGATGCCCGGCATTTCGGGGCAGTTCTTTGTCCAGTTCGGGATGACGGTCGTCTTTGCCGTTCTCGTCAGTCTGGCCGTCGCGCGCATGATCACCCCGATGATTGCCGCCTATTTCCTGTCGGCGCAGGGCGAACAGGAACATGCGGCGGGGCCGTGGGTCGATCGCTATGAGCGGCTGCTGGCGTGGACGCTCGACAGCCGGAAGCAGCAGGCGAAGAAGGCGGGCTATGAAGTCGTTTCGACGCGGTTGATGTACTTCATTGTTCCGTTCATTTTGGCTGCAGCTGCGCTCATCTTTATGATCTTCGGCTATTTTCAGCCGGTTCCGGCTGGGCAGGATGGTCCGAACCCGGCGGTCCATTTCCTTATTCTGACGCCACTTGCCGCGATCACCGCGTTTCTCGTGACAAGTTTGGTTCTCGTTATTTTCGGTGCGCTGGTCGTCTGGACCAACCGCGAAGAGCCGACTGCGATCCTGAAGGCCTATGCTTGGGCTGGCTTCGGCGTCGCGGTAATATGCGCGCTGCTTTGGCTGATCGGAATGCTGGCATCGACGGAAGCCGTTTTGAAGGCTTGGGCGACCGTTATGATACCCGCCGCTGCGTTGGGCGTGCTGGCGTGGCTTTTTGGGCGGCTATTCGGCGCGCATAATTGGCGCTTCAGTCTCTGGGCCCACTTTATGGCCCAGCGCGCCCATGCGCGCCTGCACGACCATCGCGTGTGGATCGTCGGTATCGGGCTGTTCGCTTTCCTGTCCAGCATCGGCCTGTTCATGGTGCTGCCGCAACAGTTCCAGCCGACGACGAACAGCGATTACAGCCAGGTGCGCTACGAATTGCCGCCGGGCTCGACGCTGGCGCAAAGCGAGAATATCGTGCGGCAGATTGGGGATATCCTCGACAACAGCCCCGAGGTTCAAACCGCATTTTACGACGTCAATGTCGGCGGCGGCAATGGTTTCATCACGCTCAAGAAAGAGCGCGAGATCAGCAGCGTCGATTGGGAACGCAACCTGCAACCGAAACTGGCGGCGATCCCCGACGCGCGGGTGTCGTTCCAAAGCCAATCGGGCGGCTTTTCGGGCCGCGACATCACGATGGTCATCGGTGGCGACGATCCGGTCGCGCTGGAAAAGCATGCGCGCACCATCGTCACCCAGATGGGCGGGGTAAAGGAATTGCGCGCGCCGCGCATCGAAGGCGACATTCCGCGTCCCGAAATCATCGTCAATCCGCGCATGGACCTCGCCGCCGAACTTGGCGTGACCACCGCGGCGCTCAGCCAGACGATCCGCATCGCGACCTTGGGCGATATCGATCAGAATGCGGCGAAATTCTCGCTGTCCGACCGTCAGATCCCGATCCGGGTGCTGCTCTCTGAAGATTCGCGTCGTAGTCTGGCGACGATCGAAAATCTGCCGGTGCCGACCTCGCGCGGCGGCACCGTCCCGCTGAAGTCGGTGGCCGAGATCGGGTTCGGCGCCGGGCCGACCGAATTGCGCCGCTATAACCAAACGCGGCGCATCGTGATCGGTGCCGACTTGGCCCCGGGGCTGGTCACCGGCGAAGCGCAGAAAAAGATCGACGCACTGCCCGCGGTCAAGAATATGCCGCAGGGTATCCGCAGGGTGGTGCAGGGCGATGCCAAGTGGCAGGCCGAACTGATCAACAACTTCATCATCGCAGTGGTGTCGGGGTTGCTTCTCGTCTTTGCGACGCTGGTCCTGCTCTATCGCCGCTTCCTGTCGCCGCTGGTCAATATGTCGTCGCTGCTGCTCGCGCCGCTTGGCGGCCTGCTCGGCCTAGCGATTGCCGGAATGGAAATTTCGATGCCGGTCTATATCGGCTTGCTCATGCTGCTTGGCATCGTGGCCAAAAACTCGATCCTGCTTGTCGATTTTGCAATCGAGGAAATGGACCATGGCGTCGGCAAGATGGAGGCTTTGCTCGATGCCGGGCGCAAGCGTGCGCAGCCGATCGTCATGACCACGGTCGCCATGGTCGCGGGCATGGTGCCCACCGCATTGTCGCTGTCGGGCGACGGCGCGTGGCGCGCCCCGATGGGCGTTGTCGTGATCGGCGGCCTGATCCTGTCGACGTTGCTGACGCTGCTGATTGTTCCGGCTGGCTTCAGTCTGGCCGACAGTATCGAAAAGCGGCTCGGCCGCTTCTTCTCGCGCAATCTGCTCACCTATGAGGAGGGCGACGACACCAAACCACATGGTGTGCCTGCGCCGCAGCCGGCCGAGTGATCGGGCGCGGCCGAATGTGCTGCGTTGGTTGCAACTTTTGCGGCGCTTCGCCATTTTAGGCGGATGATGGACAAAATTTCGACCCCGGATGAAACCGGAAGCGCCCACCCCCTGCGGGTGGGCGTTGCCGTTCCGACCGGCGGTTTGAACATCCGTGTCGTCGCCACCGGTATGCTGGTGGCGATGGCGCTGGTGTTCGTCACCGCCAAATTTTATCAGGATGTCCATCCCGCGGTGGGCTTTGTCCGCGCCTTTGCCGAGGCGGCGATGGTGGGCGGGCTGGCCGACTGGTTCGCGGTCACCGCGCTGTTCCGCCACCCGATGGGGTTGCCGATCCCACACACCGCGATCGTGCCGCGCAACAAGAACCGTATCGGCGACACGCTGGCGCGCTTCCTGCTCACTAATTTCCTGTTGCCGCGCCTGATCGCCCGCAAGATGCAGACGCTGGATGTCGCGGGCGCGGTGGGGGCGTTTTTGTCGCAGCCGGCAGAAGGCGGCGGACGGCTGAAGCTTGGCGCCTCGCGGATTATCGCCGATGCGCTGGGCGCGCTGGATCAACAGCGCCTTGGCGGGATGGTCAAATCGGCGATTGCCGATCGCCTGCGCGAGCTGGATGTCGCTCCGCTACTGGGGCAGGCGTTGCAGGCCGCGCTGGCCGAAGGACGGCACCAGCCGTTGCTGGATGCGATGGTCAAATGGGGGTCGAAGACGCTCGAACTCAACGAGCATCTGATCCACCAGATGGTGCACGATAATTCGAACGCCATTGTGCGTTTCACTGGGCTGGACGAAAGCATTTCCAAGCGCATCGTCGCCGGGCTGTCGAAGCTGCTCAGTGAAATGGCGGTCGACGAAACCCACCCGCTGCGCATCCGCGTCGAGGAAGGGCTGGCCAAGATGGCGCTCGACCTGCAACATGATGCCGCGGTGCAGGCCAAGGTCGCCAACGTCCGCGACGAGTTGCTCGAAAACAAGGCAGTCAAGCGCTGGCTTGACGGCTTGTGGGAACAGGGCCGCGGCGCGCTACTCAAGGCGGCGCGGAATCCCGACACCATGCTGGCGGGCCGGATCGGCGAGCTGGTGACGCAATTTGGCGCGATGCTGGGCGAGGATGCCCATATCAAGCGCACGCTCAACCGCTACGCGCGCCGCGCCGTCGTCGGCATGGTCGACAGCTATGGCGAAACCGCGCTGAAACTGGTGTCCGACACGATCCGCGGCTGGGATGCCAAGACGATCTCTGACCGGCTGGAAAGCGCGGTGGGCGACGACCTGCAATATATCCGGATCAACGGGACGCTGGTTGGTGGCTTGGTCGGCGTGTTGATCCACACGGTGGATGTGTTGATTTAGAAAGCCCGACAAACCAGTCGATCATTGTTAGTTTAGCTAGCTTATAGTAGCCAAGCTCGGGGGAGTGGCTTGCTATGGTAAACTTCACGCTGTCGTATGTCGGAGCACTAGCCGACAATAACGTGCTTGATATGTATGATGCATCTAGAGCACTGGCCGGATTTCAACGGTCATTAGCATTAACGACGCACCTCATCCTAAACGGTGAGATTATTACGCAGGCACCGGCGCTAAAAGGCGCGAGTATTATATCTTCGACGCCGGAGCCCGGCAGTTGGAAGGTTACCGCGGTTGTCATTGCAGGCTTGTGGACGGTTTCTACTGCCTCAAAAGATACCGTTCCGGGGCATCTGCTATTCTCGGCCTATGATTATGTTGTCAGGTCAACTCTCGGATTTCCGGTCGACTTCGATGAGACGCTAATGGCATCGCAGGACAAGCATTTAGAGAAAAATAGAATAACTGCGGAAAAAATGGATAGTCTGATTGAGAAAACTGAGTCCAGCGTCGCCGATATGCACCGCCCGTTTGTCGCTTCAAAATCAGCTACATCTGCAAGCATTGTCGGATCAGACGACTACGGGAAGAAGGAGCCGATCGGGCCTGAACTATCTATTCTGACGTATGATTATATCGCGACGAGCAAGCTTGAGGACGGCGTTTTTGAGTTGGATGGAATAGTTTCATCGTTCAATCTCAACACCTTTAAGGGTCGAGTTTTTAGCCTAGAAGATCAGCGCCCCATCCCATTTGAGATTTCTGCAGACCGCAGAGAGGGGCGAATGATACTGGATTTAGCCAATAGTCTTCGGGAGAACGCTTCTAAATCTGGACGCGACGCCGGTCTGGTCCGGCTGCGAGTTAGAAAATACGTATCGGCCAACGGCAGACTAAAATCGCTTATCGTTTTTGGAGTGGATCCAATTTGACGCTGAATGAGAAAGCCAACCCCTCGCGATACGTTGGATATCGCGGCGTCCAGCCCAGCAACCGTTTCGCCTTGCCGTTCGCTACCCGCCGGTTCTCGGCATAGAAGGCGCGCGCCGCTGGCGACAGCCCAGCGTCGTCGAGCGTTTGCAGCGGTGGCAGCGGCGCGCCCAGCATCGCACAGCCCCATTCGACCAGCCTGTTCTGGTGGCAAGGTTCGTCGTCGGCGAGGTTATAGACCCCCGCCGGTCCCCTGAAGGATGCGATTACGCCGCCCGCGATGTCATCGACATGGACGCGGCTGAAGACCTGATCGGGCAGGTCGATCCGATGCGCGCGGCCTTCGCTGATGCGGTCGAGGATCGAGCGGCCGGGGCCGTAAATGCCAGGGAGGCGGAAGACCGCGACATCGCCGCGCAGCGCTTGCCACGCCGCGTCTGCGGCATTGCGGTCGGCGCGGCGCCCCTTGATCGGCGCGCTTTCGTCGACCCACGCGCCGCCCGCGTCGCCATAGACGCCGGTCGAGGACAGGTAACCAACCCAGGTTGCGGGCGCGAGCGCGAGTGCATCACCATAGCGCGCCAGCACCGGGTCAGTGCCAGCGACCGGCGGCACCGATGACAATATATGCGTCGCCGACCGCAAAACTGCGAGCACGGCGCCCTCGTCACCAAACGCAAGGCTGCCCTCGCGCCCGTCCTGTGTCGTTCCGACCACATCCCATCCGCGCGCGCGCAGGCGGGCCGCAAGGTGGGTCGCGGCATAGCCCAGCCCGAAAATCAGCATCTGTCCCATCGTCCGCCTTATTGCGCGCCCCGCGCCGCAAGCCTAGGATAATAGACTATCCTTTTTTCCGTTTGTGCTGAGCTTGTCCAAGCACCGTCCTTCCTTCGGCGCCGCAGAAGAAAAGAACGGCCCTTCGACAAGCTCAGGGCGAACGGTGTTTGTCCAAGGCCAGATAATCCGCATGACCGACGCCTCTTCCACCCCCGCCATCCCCGTCACCATCCACCGCGGCGATTATCGCCCGCCCGACTGGCAGGTGCCCGACGTCGCGCTCGATTTCGCCCTGGCTGTCGAAGCGACGCGCGTCGCCGCGGCATTGTCGGTCGTGCGCCAGGCCGATGCGCCGAAGCCGCTGGTCCTGCGCGGCGACGGGCTGACCCCAGCGGCGGTGCGCGTCGATGGCGAGGTGTGGAACGACTGGCGCATGGACGGCAGCGACCTGATCGTCGATCTGGGTGAACGCACCGCGGCGACGGTCGAGATCGACACGCTGATCCACCCCGCATCGAACACCCAGCTGATGGGGCTCTATGCCTCGAACGGCATGCTGTGCACCCAATGCGAGGCCGAGGGTTTCCGGCGCATCACCTTTCACCCCGACCGTCCCGATGTGCTGAGCCGTTACAAGGTGCGGATGGAGGGCGACAAGGCGGCGTTCCCGATCCTGCTGTCGAACGGCAATTGCATCGCCAAGGGGGAGGGCGCGGGCGGCAATCATTGGGCGCTGTGGGAAGATCCCTGGCCGAAGCCGAGCTATCTGTTCGCGCTGGTCGCGGGCGATCTGGTGGTCAACCGCGACAGCTTCACGACGATGTCGGGGCGCGAGGTGGAGCTGGGCATCTGGGTGCGCGACGGCGACCTCGATCGCACCGGCCACGCGATGCAGGCGCTGAAGGACAGCATGGCGTGGGACGAGCGCGTCTATGGCCGCGAATATGACCTCGACCTGTTCAACATCGTTGCGGTTAGCGATTTCAACATGGGCGCGATGGAGAACAAAGGGCTCAACGTCTTCAACACCCGCTACATCCTCGCCGATCCCGACACCGCGACCGATGTCGATTATGACGGGGTTGAGGGCGTCGTCGCACACGAGTATTTCCACAATTGGTCGGGCAACCGCGTCACATGCCGCGACTGGTTCCAGCTGTCGCTGAAAGAGGGCTTTACCGTCTATCGCGACCAATGTTTTTCGGCCGACATGGGATCGCCCGCCGTCAAGCGGATCGAGGACGTTCGCCTGCTCCGCGCGGCGCAATTCCCTGAGGATGCCGGGCCGCTCGCGCACCCGATCCGCCCCGACAGCTTTCAGGAAATATCGAACTTCTACACCGCGACCATCTATAACAAGGGCGCCGAGATCATCCGCATGATGGCGACGATGGTCGGGGCGGAACGGTTCCGCAAAGGCACCGACCTGTACTTCGATCGCCACGACGGCGAGGCCGCGACGTGCGAGGATTTTGTCCGCGCGATCGAGGACGGTGCGGGCATCGACCTGACCCAATTCCGCCTGTGGTATAGCCAGGCGGGGACGCCGCGGGTCACCGCCCGGATCGATACCGATGCGGCGACGGGCGAAAGCACGCTGCACCTCGCCCAGACCGTCCCCGCGACTCCGGGCCAGCCCGACAAGCAGCCGATGGTCATCCCGCTGCGGATCAAGGCGTTCGACCGCGACGGTGCCGCCGCTGCGGCGGAGCAATTGGTGCTGCTCGACAGTGCCGATATGGCGGTGCCGCTGGGCGCTGGGGACAGCCGTCCGATGCTGTCGAACAACCGCGGCTTTTCGGCGCCAGTCATCGTGGATTTCGCGCGCGACGATGGCGAACTCGCATGGCTTGCCGCGCACGACGACGATCCGTTTGCGCGCTACGAAGCTTTGCAGCAGCTGATGCTCGACACGCTGGTTGCCGCGGTGTCGGGTGGGGCGCGGGGCCAACAGGCGGTGATCGATGCAATCGGCCAGACGCTGGCGGGCGCGGCGAGCGATCCGGCATTCGTCGCCGAGGCGGTGCTGCTGCCCAGCGAAGCCTTTATCGGCGATCAGATGGTGACGGTCGACCCCGACGCGATCCGCCGCGAACGGCTGGCGTTGCAGGCCGCGATCGGCACCGCGCTGGAACAGGATTGGCGCACGATCCTGTCCGGCAAGGCACCGCCCGCGACCGACCTGTCGCGCAAGGCCAAGGGCGGCCGCCGCCTGCGCGGTGTCGCGCTCGCCTATCTGGCGGCGACGGCGATGGACAATGTGCCTGCGCTCGCGTTCCGGATTTTCTCCGACGCCGACGGGATGACCGAACGGCAGGCGGCGCTGGCGACGCTGGCGCATGGCGACAGCGACGAGCGCGTCGCGGCGCTCGACATCTTTTACCAGCGCTATCGCGACAATCCGCTGGTGCTCGACAAATGGTTCCAGGTGCAGGCGTGGTCGCTGCGCGCTGATACCGTCGATGCGGTGAAGGAGCTGGCGCAGCACCCCGACTTCACCTTGGCGAACCCCAACCGCGTCCGCTCGCTCTATGGCGCGCTGTCGGGCAATCAGGCGGCGTTTCATCAGGCCGATGGCGCCGGATACCGGCTGATCGCCGATCTGGTCATCGCACTCGACCCGAAAAACCCGCAAACATCGGCGCGGATGATTCCCCCGCTCGGCCGCTGGAAACGCTTCGACGACGCGCGCGCCGCGATGATGCGTGCCGAGCTGGAGCGGATATTGGCGCAGCCGGGGCTGTCGCGCGATGTCACTGAGCAGGCGAGCAAGAGCTTGTTGGGGTGAAGGCGTTGTGACTGTTTTGGGGTGGGAAGCTGACGTTTGCTAGAGCGCCGTCTCTTTGGCCTTGGCCTTCGCTTTCCTCTGCATAAACGCGAATGGGGCAGCGATCAAAAGCGCACCGATTGCTGAGGCAATAATCCGCGGACCGTTCGGTAAAAATCCAAGGACGGCCAGATGTAGCGCCGGTAGTGCGAACAGATAAGTCAGCAGCGCATACGCCTTCGCGCGCCAAAGCAAGGCGAGGCCTATGAAATATGAGGCGAACGCTAATCCGCCCGCTGCGAGAGCGATGAAACTCATGACCCCATCATAGCCGAAAGTAATATGTCCACAATTGGTCGCTAGCTGCCATTGAGCGCCTTGCAGCCTACCCCCCCAGCCACCCCGTAACCTCACCCGCCACCTTGTTCGCGGCGCGCGTCAGCGCTTCGCCGACCAGCTTGGCCTCGACCTCGCCGCCGATCGCCTCGCGCGCTTCGAAACGGCGCTGGCTGACCGTCTTGCCGCCCGCCGACACCAGCATCGCCTGATAGACGACGACCGCTTCGCCCGTCCGCGCATCGACGCCGAATTCCATCAGCTGCCCCGCGAGCTGTTCGCCCGGCGCGGTCAGATACTGCCCCTCGTCGAGCACGACGCGCGAGGTGCTGGCGGAGACGGTTTCGGACACCAGCCGCTGGAACAGGCGCTGCGGCGCTTCGACCCATTGCGCGTCCTTGACGTAAGTGACGCTGCTATTGTCCTGCTGCACCGGAATGCGTGTCGTGCGCAGTTTCTGCGGCGCGGTGGGGATCAGGATCGTCAGCGTCGAGGCGTCGGCGGCGGTGCGCGCTGCGCCCGCTGATGGTGCAGCGGCGGCGTCGAGCGTCAGCAGGAAGGGAGGCGTCTTGCCGCCCAGACCGACGCACGCCGACAGCGAGACGGCGGCGACAGCGACGAGCAGCGGGGTGCGGAGATGGCGGATCATGATCGTCCTCATTTCTTGTAATCGGGCAGCTTGCTGCCGCCCAGCACGGCGCCCGCGCCTTGCTGGTCGAGCTTGTCGGTCAGGCTGGACAGCGAGGCCGACGTGCGGCGCAGGTCGCGGATCAGCGCATTGGCTTCGGGGATCGTCGTCTGGCTGAAGGTTTGCAGGCCGGGCCGCGCATCGGCGATCGCGCCTTCCAGCGTCTTCATCGATTCGTTCGCCGAGGCCAAAGTATCGCGCAGGTTTCGCATCGCGGGATCGACGTTGCGGTCGATCGTCCCCTGCGTTGCAGCGGCCAGATTGCCGATCTGTTCGGCGGCAACCCCGGTCTGCTGGATCGCAATGCGCGTGTCGGCGAGCGCGCGTTCGATGGCGGGGCCGTTGCGCGCGAGGATCGCGGTCGAGGCTTCGACATTGTTCAAGATGCCGCGCATACTCGCCTGATTTTCGTCGTCGGCCAGCTCGGCCAATCGTTCGGTGAGGGTGGACAGGCGCTGGAGCAATTGCGGCGCGGTGTTGAGCAGTTCGCCCAGCCCGCCGACGCGGGTCGGGATGACCGGCTTGCCCGCCGGTCCCTTGTCGGTAATCGGCGGCGCGCCCTTGACGGCGCCGTTGAGCGAAATCTGCGAGACGCCGGTAAAGCCGACGCCCTCGATCGCCGCAGTCGTGCCTTGCAGCACCGGGACGCCTTCGTTGACTTCGATCCGCACCCGGACAAATTGGGGATCTTCTGGCCACAGCGCAATTTCGCGGACCTGCCCGGACGGGACGCCGGAGAATTGCACCGCCGACCCCTTGTTCAGCCCATCCACCGATTGCTTGAAGAACACATCATATTCGCGCTTCTCGCCGCCGGTATCATTGGCCAGCCACACGATGAAAAAGGCAAGCGCCGCCGTAAAGATCAGGACAAAAGCGCCGACGAGGACGTTGTTTGAGCGAGTTTCCATCAGCTGTTCCTATCGCCGCTTCGCGGTTTGGTTCCCGCTTGCCGCAGCGCGGCCTCGCGGTCCGTTGAAATAATCCTGTATCCACGGATGCTCGGTGGCAAGCAGTTCCGGGATGGTGCCGACCGCGATCACCTTCTTTTCGGCGAGCACCGCAACGCGGTCGCAGGTGGCGTAGAGCGAGTCGAGATCATGGGTGATCAGGAAAACGGTGAGCCCCATGGTGTCGGCCAGCTCACGGATCAGCTCGTCGAACTTGGCGGCGCCGATCGGGTCGAGCCCCGCGGTTGGCTCGTCGAGGAACAGCAGCGCGGGATCGAGCGCCAAGCTGCGCGCCAAGCCCGCGCGCTTGACCATGCCGCCCGACAGCTCGGCAGGATATTTCGGCCCCGCATCGGGGGGCAGCCCAACCATCGCGACCTTGTAGGCGGCGATTTCGTCGAGCAATTTCTGGTCGGTGCGTGGATAAAATTCGCGCAGCGGAACCTGGATATTTTCTGCAACGCTCAGCGTCGAGAACAAGGCTCCGCCTTGGAACATCACGCCCCAGCGGCGGCGGAGATCGCGCGATTCTTCTTCGTCGGAGATGGTGTCGAGCGTCTTGCCATACACCTCGATCTCGCCCGACGTCGGGGTCTGCAAGCCGATGATCGAACGCATGAGCACCGATTTGCCGGTGCCCGAACCGCCGACGACGCCGAGGATCTCGCCCGACCGCACGTCGAGGTCGAGATGGTCGTGAATGATGGTGTCGCCGAATTGATTGACGAGGCCGCGGATGCAGATCGCATGCTCAAACTCTTCGGGCCGCACGGCGTCGGCGGCGGCGAGCTCTTCGGCAACCTGTTCGTCGATTGCGTCGCTCATCAATTCCATCCGATCGACGAGAAGAAGACGGCAAACATCGCGTCGAGCACGATGACGAGGAAGATCGCCGCGACGACGGCCGAGGTGGTGCGTTTGCCCACTTCCTCGGCATTCTGGCGCACCTGCATGCCTTCGTAACAGCCGGTCACGCCGATCAATATGCCGAACACCGGCGCCTTGATCAGCATCGCCCAGAAATCGGTCATCGGGATAATGTCGCGCAGGAGCTGGACATAGGTGACGGGCGGAATGTCGAGCCCGATCCAGCAGAACACCCCGCCGCCGATGATCGCGCAAATGCTGGCATAAAAGCCGAGCAGCGGCATCAGGATCGTCGCGGCGGCAACGCGCGGCAGCACGATCGCCTCCATCGGCGACACGCCGATCGTGCGCATCGCGTCGATTTCCTCGGTCAGCTTCATCGTGCCGATCTGCGCCGCGAAGGCCGATCCCGAACGACCCGCGACCATGATCGCGGTCATCAGCAGGCCCAGCTCGCGAATCGAGGCGCGGCCGACCAGGTTGACGGTGAATACTTCGAGGCCGAACTGGCGCAGCTGCACCGCGCCCTGCTGCGCGACGACAATCCCGATCAGGAAGGTCATCAGGCCGATGATCGGCAGCGCATCGAGGCCGACGGTCTGGAAACGGGTGACAATCGCATGCCAACGCAGCCGCCGCCGCGCGCGCAGCTGGGTACCCAGCGCCATGATCATGGCGCCGAAGAAACCGATGATGCCAAGCAGCTCGTTCCACACCCCGACGCTGGCGGTGCCGACCTGTTCGAGCATGCGGGTCAGCGGTGGGCGGCGATCGCGGTGGACACGATATTCGCTCTTGTCGCTGGCCAGCGCATCGAGCAGCCGCTGCGCTTCGGGGCTGGCGCCGGTGACCTTCGCGCCATGTTCCTTGACGGTGCGGGTCACGATCCAGGCGCCGACGGTATCGATCCGTTCGAGCGCCGACAGGTCGAGCGTGGCGATCGGGCCGAGCGCGTCGAGTCGGGTCGGCAAATCGCCGAGCCGGGCCAGCGTCAGCCGACCGGTGAAGCGGATATCGGTGCCACCCGCACCCTCGCTCTGTTCGAAATCCGCTCTGGCCACCATCGTGCGGAGGACATTGTCTTATTTGCCCGACCACGGCAAGTTAATCCCGCCCCCTTGGCCCGGGCGCGGCGCGCTTCTATGATCGGGGGATGGAAACGCCGCCAATCGCCCCGCCGCCCGACTATGCGCACCGCGTGGCGATGTATGACATGGACCGGACGATAACCCGATCAGGGACTTACAGCGGGTTTTTGATGCATGTTGCGCGGCGGCGGCAGCAATGGCGGCTGCTGCTGTTGCCGCTCGTCGGGCTGGCGGGCGCCGCCTATGCGCTCAAGCTGATCGACCGCTCGCGGCTGAAGGCGATCAACCTGCGGCTGCTGGTCGGCCAGCGTTTTGCCCGCGCCGAAATCGCGCCGCTGGCCGAAAGCTATGCCGATAAAGTGGTGGCGCGCGGACTGCACCCCGCCGCGCTCGAACAGATCGCCGCCGACCGCAAAGCGGGTTACCGGCTGGTGCTGGCCACGGCGTCGTTCCATCTGTATGTCGACGCGATCGCGAAGCGGCTGGGCATCGACGATGTGCTGGCGACGCGGCTCGATGAACCGGACGGTGCCGACCATATCCATGCGCGCCTGTCGGGCGACAATTGTTATGGTTACGCGAAGTTCGCGCGAATTGACGGCTGGATGGCGGCGAACGCGATCACCCGCGATGCCGCGCATATCCGCGCCTATTCGGACCATGTGTCGGATCATCCGATGCTGCGCTTTGCGGATGAAGCGGTCGCGACGACGCCGTCGCGGGGGTTGAAGAAACTGGCGCCGCAGATGGGGTGGTCGGTTGTGGATTGGCGGGCGCGCAGGTAGCGATCCCCTCCCGCTTGCGGGAGGGGCAGCGAGACTTACGAACTTGTTCGTTAGTCGCAGCGGGGTGGGCATTCGCGACGTCGGAAGCTCGCTACGCTCGCTCCCACCCCCAGCCCCTCCCGCTTGCGGGAGGGGGGCAATTAAACCGCGTCCAGCGCTTGCGCGAAATCGGCGATCAAATCATCCGCATCCTCGATCCCGATCGAAATGCGGACCAGATTATCGGTGATCCCCATCAACGCCTTGCGCGCGTCGGGGACCGACAGGTGCGTCATCGCCGCGGGGTGGCTGGCCAGCGTTTCGGTGCCGCCCAAGCTGACCGCGAGCTTGGCGATCTTGAGCGCGTCGAGGAAGCGGAAGCTCTCCGCTTCGCCGCCCTTGATGAACAACGAGAAGGTCGATCCTGCACCGGTGCAGTGGCGGTCGAAAATGTCCTTCTGCGATCCTTCGGGCAGGAAGCCGAGATAGCCGAGCCCATCGACCTTGGGATGATCGCGCAGGAAAGCGCAGACCTTTTCGGCATTTTCTCCGGCGCGGCTCATGCGCAGTTCGACGGTTTCCATCGAGCGCAGCAGCATCCACGCGGTATGCGGGTCGCAGATCGTGCCGATGGTGTTGCGCATCATGCGGATTGGGCCGAGCCAATGTTTTGCGCCCAGCACGCCGCCTGCGACCAGATCGCTGTGGCCGCCCGCATATTTGGTCAGGCTGTAAAGCACGATGTCGGCGCCATGCGCCAGCGGCTTCGACCACAGCGGGCCAAGGAATGTGTTGTCGATGGCAATCGGCGGCCGTGCACCCTTTGCGAAAGCCGCATCGGTCGCGGCGCGCATCGCCTGCACATCGACCAGCGCATTGGTCGGGTTGGCGGGGCTTTCCAGATAGACCATCGCGACCTTGCCGCCCTGATCGGCGGCCATCTTCTTCGCGCGGATCAGGATCGCGTCCATCTCTTCGCGCGACGCTTCGGCGGGGAAATCGACGTAGGTTGCGCCGAACCGCGACAGGATGCGCGCGATCAGCGTTTCGGTCGCCGCATAGAGCGGCCCCGAATGGACGATGACGTCGTTCATGCTGACATGGGCGAGGAGCAGGGTGGCGATCGCCGACATGCCCGACGAGAACACGAGGGCATCCTCGGCCTTTTCCCAGACACCCAGCCGTGCCTCAAGTATCTCCTGATTCGGGCCGTTGAAGCGCGAATAGACCAGGCCGTCGGCGCCGCCGGGACGCTTGCCGGTGATCCCCTCGAAATGATGCTTGCCGGCCGCGGCGCTTTCGAAGGCGAAGGTCGAGGTCAGGAAGATCGGCGGCTTGAGCGAGCCTTCGGACAGCATCGGGTCATAGCCGTAACCCATCATCAGCGTCGCGGGTGACAGCTCGCGGCCACCGATTTCGGTGACGTCCTGCTTGGGCTTGCGGCGCGGGGTGGTGCCGGTGAGGTCGCTGTTGTCGATTGGGGGCATGAAGATTTCCTTGGGGTCAGATTAGTTTCCGTTGCAACTAGCGTCCTTTGCCCCGCGCGTCACCCCAGCATGGCGACTGCCCAGATCACTCCGATCAGCAGCGGCACCCCGATGATGTCGAGCGCCAGCCCCGCCTTCAGCATCCGCGGCAGCGCGATATGATCGGTCGCCCACGCCAGCGCGTTGGGTCCGGTTCCCGATGGCAGCATGAAGCCCCAGCTTGCCGCCATCGCGACGGGCAGCGCGAGCAGGATCGGATCGACCCCGGTGGCGGCGATCAGCGCCGCGAGTACCGGCATGATGCCGCTGGCGGTCGCTACATTGCTGGCAAATTCGGTGATCAGGATGGTGAGCGCGACGATGATCGCGGCGAGTGCGATCGTCGGGATGCTGCCGAGCGGGGCGAGGACGGCGCCGAGCCACGCGGCCAGCCCGCTCGCGGTGATCGCCGCCGCGAGCGCCAAGCCGCCGCCGAACATCATGATGACGCCCCATGGCGCGCGATCGGCCTCTTTCCAGACGAGCAGCGGACGTCCAGTCCCGTCGGGCAGGACGAATAGCAGCAGGCTGCCTGCGATGGCGATGGTGCCGTCGGTCAATGCCCCTTTGGGCAGCAGGGGTTCGAGCCACGGCTGCGCCACCCAGGCGAGGAACACGAGCAGAAAGACGGGGACGACCCGGCGTTCGGCCGTCGTCCAGATCGCCTGCTTGCCAAGCGCGGCGGCAGCGCCCGGACCATCGAACGCATGGGCCGACAACCGCTGCACCCGCGCGATGATGAAAAGCGCCGCAGGGGTGGCGAGCAGCACGACGGGGACGCCGTAGAGCATCCAGTCGAGGAACGAGATGCGCAGCCCCAGCGCCTTTTCGATCAGCCCGGCGGCGATCGCGTTGGTCGGGCTGCCGACCAGCGTGCCGAGCCCGCCGATCGATGCCGCAAAGGCGATGCCCATCATCACCGCACCGGCAAAGCCCTCGGTCTCGCCGTCGCGAATGCCACCCGCGCGGACGACCGCCAGCGCGATGGGGACCATGATCAGGGCGGTCGAGGTGTTTGAAATGAACATGCTGAGCAGCGCGGTGGCCGCCATGAATGCAAAGAGCAGTCCGGTCGCGGTCGGCGCGGCGCGTTTGAGCAAGGCGAGCGCGAGGCGTCGGTGCAGGCCGACGCGCTCGATGGCGAGCGCCAGAAAGGCGCCGCCCAGGATCAGGAACAGGATCGGCGAATAATATTCCTTGGCGATCGCATTGGCGTCCATCACCCCGAAGGCGGGCACGAGCAGGAACGGGAACAGCGCGGTGACGGTCAGCGGCAGCGCCTCGGTCATCCACCAGATTGCCATCAGCACCGTCATCGCCGCGACGTGCCAGGCGGTGGTTTCCATGCCCGCAGGGGCAGGGAGGGCAAGCATGACGATGAAGGTCAGCAGGCCGCCGATCAATCCAAACAGGCGCGTGCGTGTCATCCGTCCCCCAAGCGTGTCAGTTCAGGCCGATCACCGACAATTGGCGGCCATAGGAATTTTCCCCTTTGTGGCACGTGCGGCGATAGCTGAAATAATCCTCTGCCTCGGCATAGGTGTCCTGCCCGCCGATGGCAATTCGCGCGACCCCCGCCACGGCGAGCCGCGCCGCGACATAGGCGGCGATGTCGAACATCGCGTGACCGGGCTTGGCCGCGGCAAAAAAGCGTTCGTTGGTGGGGTCGTCGGTAGTGAAGCGCTGCACAAATCCATCGTCGACCTCGTAGGATGCCCGCGCGATGCACGGGCCGATCGCGGCGGCAATGTTGGCGCGGTTGGCGCCAAGGCTTTCCATCGCCGCGAGCGTGGCGTCGGTGACCCCGGCCAGCGCGCCCTTCCAGCCCGCATGGGCGGCGCCGATCACGCCCGCTTCGTGGTCGGCGAACAGCACCGGCACGCAATCCGCGGTCAGGATGCCGAGGATGATACCCGGGGTGCGCGTCGCGAGCGCGTCGGCTTCGGGCCGTGCGGCCAGGTCGGTCGTGTCATCGACGACGACGCAGCGATTGCCGTGGACCTGATAGACGCCGGTGAGTGCCGCTCCGGGCATCACGGCATCAGCCACCCGCCGCCGGTTTTCGGCAATCAGCGCCGGATCGTCACCCGAGCCAAGACCGCAATTGAGCGACGCGAGCTCGCCGGTCGATACGCCGCCGCGGCGGCCGAAAAATCCGTGCGGAATGTCGGCGAGCGGAGCCGCGGTGACGAACGGCGCGGTCACAGGTCGAGCCTGTAGAAGCGGTCTTCGTCGATATGGTTGCCGACGCGAAATTCGTTGCGGCCAACGTCATGGAAACCGTAGCGGCGGTAAAAGGCCTGGGCGCGCGGATTTTCGGTAAAGACCGACAGGTACAGGATCGACGCGCGCTGCCGCGCCCAGGCGATGCCCCAATCCATCAACGCCGCGGCAACGCCGGTGCCTTTGGCGGCTTCGGCGACATAGAGCTGGTGGAGTTCGACGGCATCGTCCGTTGGCTGGTCCGCGGGCAGGTCGAAATCGACCGGTCCCATCTTGATATAGCCAAGGATCGCGCCGGCGGCGTCACGGACCAGCCGGATATCATGGTCGTCGCTCGCGATCTGCGCGCGGACCCGCTCGGGTGGATTCCAGGTCGCGAGAAAGGCGGCAAGATCGGCCGGGTCGTAGATATGACCGAAGGTGCGGGTGAAGGAGTCGGTGGCGAAAGTCGCGATCGCCTCCGCATCGTCCGGGGTCGCGAGATGAACGGTCGTCAAGCATTGTCTCCTGTAAATCCGGCCGGGATGGGCCAGCCCGGAGCGGAGATGGCCATGACCTTGAACAATTCGCCCATGGCGTCCGTGGCAACAAGCCGGTCGCGCTGGCTTCGCAGTTCGATGACGCGGTCGGCCGCCGCCGCCGCGAGCGATTGCAGCCGCGCATCGATACCCAGACGCTGCAACCAGTCGCCCTGGGTCGCAAGCGGGCTGACCGCGGTTCCGGCGTTCCGCGCCGCGACGGCGAGGGCGGTGAAATCGACATGGGTGGTCAGATCGACCTCGCCCGGATCGGCGAAGGGGTCGGCGAAGCGATGCGCCTTCACCGCTTGCAGCGTGTCGCCCGCCGCCGGGCCGCTATAGCCATAATCGATCACCAGCATCGCTCCGCCTTGCCGCGCGAGGCGAAAGGCGCAGCGCTGCATGATCGCCGCCGACACGGGCGCGGTTTCGACGATGCTGCCTTCGTCGGCGTTGCGTAGCGCGGCGGGGACCAGGTCGTCGGCAGGCGCGTCCCCCGGCACCGGGACCAGTCGCGCGCCCTGCCGCTCGACCATCCGCTCGCGCCAGCCATCCCTGGTGCGGATATATTGATGCACCGGCAGGGCATCGAAAAACTCATTGGCGACAATGATCGCCGTGCCGTCATCGGGGACATCGTCGATGACGTCATGGTGGATGGCGGCGGGAACGCGGGCCAGTTGGGCCGCGCGCAAAGTGGGGCTGGTCTCAACAAAGTGAATGTTCTGGGGCACGCATTGGAAACGCGCCATCGCCCGAAGCGCATCGGCGGCCAAGGTGCCACGCCCCGGGCCAAGCTCGACATAGCGAAAGGCCGGGCTCCCCGCGCGCACCCACAGGTCGGCGATCCACACGCCGATCATCTCGCCGAACATCTGGCTGATTTCGGGCGCGGTGGTGAAATCGCCCGCGGCGCCCAGCGGGTCGCGCGTCGCATAATAATGGCCGTTCGCGGCGGCCATATAGTCGGCCACGGTCGTCGCCCGCGCCGCCGCGATGTCGCCGATCAGCTCAGCAGGCGTCGGTGGTTGGTCACGCAACGCTGTCGGGTCCGGCGACCGGCTCGACTCGCTGGCGGCGTCCTTTCGCGGTGGCGACCAGCCAGAAGCCGATCAACAGCATCGGCACGGTCAGCGTCTGCCCCATCGTCAGCCCCCACGGCAAGATGCCGAGCTGGACATCGGGTTCGCGGACGAACTCGACCGCAAAACGGCTGAGCCCATAAATGATCGCCGCCATGCCGAACAGGAATCCGGGCTTGTAGCGCGCGTCGGTGCGCCAGAAGAGAAAGCCCAGGATGGCCATCATCAGCAGCCCTTCCAGCCCGGCTTCGTACAACTGGCTGGGGTGCCGGGGATCCATCGTGCCGCTGTCCGGGAAAATGATCCCCCAAGGCACGTCGGTGGCGCGGCCCCACAATTCGCCGTTGACGAAATTGGCCATGCGGCCAAAGAACAGGCCGAACGGGATGACGCAGGCGACATAGTCGCAAAAGCGGAGAAAGCTGAGCTTTTCCTTGCGCGTCACATACCAGATCGCGATCAGCACGCCGATGACGCCGCCGTGCAGCGACATGCCGCCGTCCCACAGGCGAAAGACGCCGAGCGGCTCCTTGATATATTCGCCCAGGTTATAGAACAGCACATAGCCAAGCCGCCCGCCGATGATGATCCCGAGCATGGCGTAAAAGATCATGTCGTCGGCATGGCGCCGCGCCATCGGGGCGCCGGGCTGCGCGATCAGCTTGAGCAGATACCAATAGCCGACGAAAATGCCGGCCAGATAGGCGAGCGCGTACCAGCGGATCGGCAGGCCAAAGACGCTGAACGCAATTTCGCTATTCTCTCCCATCAGATCATGGAAGTTCACATATTGCGTTGCTTCGGCTAGGGTTGCAAAAAGAAACTGTGAAGTCATTGAATTTACACCGTTTTTTCTGATTTTGTATCCCGCATGTGTGCTATGTTGTGCTATGTCGTTCACATAGAAAAGCGAGGTGGGATACAGGTTTAGCTATGATTTTCGTTCGGACGGGTGGGATACATTTTCGCTGTTTTTCACAAAATCTCTCGGTTGCATGCATGGTGTATGACATTCACTCTTTGTCATCTCGCCTTGCGTTCGAATTGGCACTTTCGAGCCCATTTGAGCGAACAATGATAAGTCGTCCAGCACGATATTTTTATCCCACTACGTGCACCGCGTCCCAAGGATCTTGAGCAGGCGCGGCAAGGCTGTCCACAAAAGCATCCAATGCTTTCCGGTCCCACAGCATTCGTCGACCGATCCTGACAGGCACGGGAAAATCTGCCCTCGAGCGCAGATGATCCAACATTCGTTCGCTGATACCAAGGTAGGCCGCGGCCATGTCGCTCCCAAGCAGGCGAGGGATGGGCGGCGTGATAAGCTGGCGCGGCATGCGTCCCCCAGATTGCTACTGAACCTCTTCAACGGTTACATACTATAGTTGATAAATTTGAACCGTCCGTTCCGGCAGGGTCGGTTGTATGGACGTGCGCCTCCAGGTCGGGTTGAACTTCAAAAGGCTGCGACTGGCTCGCGGACTGACCCAAGAGGAGGCGTCAGAGCTGACAGGCGTTAGCCAGCAATATCTCAGCGGCCTCGAGCGTGGGCGTCGGAATCCGACAGTGCTCACACTTCACGAGTTGAGTCGACCGCTTGGTGGTGAACCGATCGATCTCTTAAAACCTATTAGCGCCGAATAGTCTCGCCCTTCCTTTGCCCCTGGCAGCCAAGCACCTTCTTCGCTATTGCATCTCCAATCAAGGGGATCGGCATGGCTAAGGTTTTTGACGACGAGATCGAAGTTGAAGAAGAGTCGGACGATGAAGAGCTTGGCACTCATGTCGAGTTTGATATCGCGACATATCCGTCTGATCTCACACTCGCCGTAATCCACGATATGTGGCGGGATAAAGACATTACTGTCCCGTCGTTCCAGCGTAACTTTGTGTGGAACATTAAGCAGTCTAGCTTGCTGATAGAGAGCTTTTTGCTCGGCCTGCCTGTGCCTCAGGTTTTCTTCTATATCGACGGCGAGAACAAGAATCTCGTGATAGATGGCCAACAGCGGATCATGAGCGTGATCTATTTTTTTGAAGGCTATTTCGGGCCTGAAAATATGCAAGGTCGTCGATCAGTCTTTCGGCTCACTGGCCTATCTAAAGGTAGCCCCTACTCGGGCAAAAAATTCGTCGATCTGACAGAGCAGTAACAACGCAAGTTAAAGAGCGCCGTCCTTCGCGCTGTGAACATCAAGCAGCTTGCGCCTGTGAATCAGAGCACCAGCATGTTTCACATTTTTGAGCGCCTTAATACGGGCGGGACCCCGCTGCGTCCGCAGGAAATCCGAAACTGCGTATTCCATGGCGCACTGGTCGATGAACTCCATGAGCTTAACGAGAATCCAGGTTGGCGGAAAATATTGTCTCGTCAGCCGCTCGACAAGCATCAGCGGGACGTTGAGATGATCCTTCGAATATTCGCGATGACCGAGCGTGGAGACGATTATGAGAAGCCCATGAAGGAGTTTCTCAATCAGCAGATGAAGATACACACCAAGGGCAAGAATTCGGCCAAGATAGACAAATTTGGTGAGCGTTTTCGTGAGGTAACTGAGCTGATCGTCGATCAACTCGACCCCAAGCCTTTTCATGTTCGGGGACCACTGAACCTTGCGGCGATGGACTCCGTGATGGCAATCCTAATTCGTCACGCAAATAAGATACCAAAAGACCTCAAGCAAAGATTCACGAAGCTGATAGCTGATAAAGATTATCGCAACGCGATATTCTTCAACACTAGCGATCCGAAGGAAGTCGAGCTGAGACTGGCATTGGCTGAAAAACACCTGATCTACTAATGGTCTACAGTGATCGCTTTACCCTCGTCGAGGATTACCTGGCGCACGTCGATCCCTTGATGGAGGGACTCGAGGATCCCTTTGTGGAGGCACGTTACACCGGCTTCATCGCAACTTCGGCCGTGACGGCCTATGAGTTGGCTATTAAAGACATCTTCTATGAGTTTGCCGAAAAGAAGCACGTAGTCCTAGGAAGCGTGACCCGCGCTAAATTCTATCGAATGAACGGTCGGATTAAGTTGAAGGAATTGAAGGACGAGCATGTTAAAATGTTCGGCGTAAGATATCTAGATCGATTTGGTAGGAATCTTGACAAGGCAGAGAACGATTATGTCCGGGCTCACTCAAAGAGTCCTAAATCGGCGTATAATAATGTTATTACTTGGCGGCATCAGTTTGTTCATGAAGGAACCTTGCCGAACACTACAAATTATGTCGAGATAAAAGATCAGTATACAGCTGGTAAAGAAGTGATCCATTGCCTGTTTCGCACCATGGTGAGGTAGCCGAAAGCATTTCACCGCAATTGGCCTCAGCAAATGTGGCCCTCGCCTATGTGTTTCACGGGGAAAGGCATGGCGCATTTTGTCCTCCGAGCACACAGATGGACCCCCACAGACCTTCAAGTCGTGGCAGTGCGTCGAAACGACTATCTCATTGATATTGCAAGAAATTAGACGGAAGGTGATTAAAAACTCTGGCGCATAGAGACGCACCGAGAGTCAAAAATGTATCCCACCCAATGCAGTCTTTTCAGAGAAAAACCTTTTTAAAATAGATGCTTAACGGGTGGTTGCGCAAAAAAGGGTTTCAACCTAAAGTCAAAAAGAAACATAAAGTCGCGCGGTCCTTCCCCAGGAGAGGCCTCCCCATAAGGGGTTAGGCCAGCGAGACCAAGAGGAGAGATACAAGATGCCATCAGCGCTCGATTTGCGCCTGGAAGCCGCCTATAATCTGATCACCGGTCCGGGCGGACCGATCCAGGTCGGGTCCGTCGAACGCTTCGGCCGACAGCTTCCCTTCATCACCAACGCGCCGACGAATCTGGCCGACTATGTCGCCTATTTCGCGATGCAGCATGGCGACGCGACGTTCCTGGTCGAAGGCGACGAACGGCTGTCGTTCAAACAGGTCTATATGGCGGCGCGCCAGGTCGCGGCGGGGCTGATCGACGGCTATGGCGTCCAGCGCGGCGACCGGGTCGGACTGGCGATGCGCAATGCCAATGCGTGGTGCGTTTCCTATATCGGCATATTGCTCGCGGGCGGCTGCGCGACCCTGCTCAACGGCTGGTGGCAGGGCGGCGAGCTGGCGGCGGGCATCGTTGATAGCGAGACCAAGCTGGTGATCGCCGACGAACAGCGTGCGGCCCGGCTCGAAGAAGTTGCGCATGGCGCCAAGGTCATCACGCTGGATATTCGCCAGCCGATCGATCAGGCGATCGCGCCGATCACCGGCGCCGGCGGCAGCGCCGCGACGGTATTGCCGGTGCTGACCGGACAGGATCTGGCGACGATCCTGTTCACCTCGGGCTCGACCGGCCAGTCGAAGGGCGCCTATTCGCGCCACGAAGCGGTGGTGCAAGCGATCTTCAACTATGTGACGCAGACCGCCAGCATCGTCCACCTGCTGACCGAAGACGGTCAGATGTCGGACATCCAGCCCGCGACCCTGATCTGTACCCCGCTGTTCCACGTTACCGCGGAAATCCCCGTATTCCTGCAAAGCTTCGCGCTCGGCCGCAAACTGGTGCTGATGCCGAAATGGAATGCCGAAGAGGCGATGCGGCTGATTCAGGACGAGAAATGCAATTATTTCGTCGGCGTTCCGCTGATGAGCTATGAGATCATGATCCATCCCAACCGCAAAAATTACGACCTGTCGACGTGCAAAAGCTATGCGGGCGGCGGCGCGGCGCGGCCGCCCGAGCATGTCAAACGGCTCGCGACCGAAATGGGGGAGGGCAAGCCGCTGCTCGGCTATGGCCTTACCGAAACCAACGCGGTCGGGTGCGGGATCATCAACGAAAATTACCTCGCCAAGCCGATGTCGACCGGGCCGGCGTCGAAACCGCTGGTCGACATGGCGATCCTCGACGACAATGGCAACGAACTGCCGCAGGGCAGCGTCGGTGAAGTGTGCATTCGGTCGGTCGCCAATTTCGAAGGCTATTGGAACAATCCCGCCGCGACCAAAGCGGCGTTCTTCGACAATGGCTATTTCCGCTCCGGCGATCTGGGTTATGTCGACGAGGACGGTTATTTGTACATCGTCGATCGCAAGAAGGACATCATCATCCGCGGCGGCGAAAATATCAGCTGTCAGGAAGTCGAAGCGGCCATCTATGAACATGCCGAGGTCAACGAATGCGCGGTGTTCGGCCTGCCCGACGAGCGGCTGGGTGAAGTGGTCGGCGCGGTAATCTGGGTCAAGCCCGGCAGCACCCTCACGGCCGAGGATATGTGCTCATTCCTCAGCGCGCGGCTCGCGCCGTACAAGGTGCCTTGCAAAATCTGGATGTCGAACGACGCGCTGCCCAAGCTGGGCAGCGAAAAGATCGACAAGGTCAGCTTGCGCAATCGCTATCGCGCCGAATATGCCGCGGAGGTCGCCGCGTAACTTTTTCTCGTCGGGGAGCGAACCGGGATCATGGCCATGGCTGAAACTCCCGCCGCTCCGTCGGCGCCTATCGCAACGGCGCCGGTGCGCGTCTATCGCCACCGGCGCGCGACGCGCATCTGGCACTGGATCAATGCCGCGACGCTGCTGATCCTGCTGATGAGCGGGCTGATGATCTTTAACGCGCATCCGCGGCTGTATTGGGGCGAATATGGTGCGAACAACGACCCTGCCTGGCTGGTGATCGGCTCGACGCCCGACAGCGGCTATTTGCGGATCGGGTCGCTCAGGGTCGAAACGACCGGCGTGCTGGGCCGCTGGACCGATGCAAAAGGGGTTGAGAAAACGTGGGCGTTTCCCGGTTGGGCGACGATTCCGACGAGTTACAATCTGGCCGACGCGCGGCGCTGGCATCTGTTCTTTGCCTGGGTGCTGTCGATCGGGCTGACGCTTTACATGCTGTGGACGGCGTTCGGCGGGCATTTGAAAAAAGACCTGCATGTCCGCCGCGGCGAATGGTCGCCGCGCCACATCTGGCATGACATCAAGCAACATGCGCGGCTGCGCTTTCCAAGGGGCGAGGAAGCTGCGCGCTACGGCATCCTGCAAAAATTAAGCTATATCGGGGTCATCTTCATCCTGCTGCCAATAATGATCGCGACCGGCCTCACCATGTCGCCGGGCGTCAATGCGGGGGCGCCATGGCTGCTCGACCTGTTCGGCGGGCGCCAGTCGGCACGCTCGATCCATTTCATCGCGGCATGGGCGCTGGTCGCATTCTTTTTTGTCCATATCGCCATGGTATTGCTGGCGGGGCCGGTGAATGAGATCCGGTCGATGGTGACCGGCTGGTTCCGTCTGCCGCCCGAGCGAGGGGAGCGCGCATGACAAGCTTTACGATGCCACGGCGACAGCTGATCGCGCGGGTCGGCGGCCTCGCCGCGACGCTGCCGATGCTGTCGGCTTGCGATGCGATCAACGAAGCGCCCGCGGTGCGCAAGATATTGTCGATGGGCGAGGAGATGAACCGCGCGAGCCAGCGCGCGCTGATCGACCGCAATGCCCTGGCGCGCGAGTTCAGCCGTGCCGATCTGTCACCGATTTTTCGCGCCAATGGCACCCGCCTGCCCGCTGGCGCCGCCTATGCCGCCCATGCGGCCAGCGGGTTTGCCGATTGGCGCGTCGCGGTGACCGGATTGGTGACGCGGCCGCTGTCGCTGTCGCTGGCCGATATTCGCGCGATGCCGCAGCGCACCCAGATCACCCGCCACGACTGCGTCGAGGGGTGGAGCGCGATCGGCCAATGGACGGGGGTGCAGCTGTCGCGCATCCTGACGGCAGCAGGAGTCAAGGACAGCGCGCGTTACATCGTCTTCCGCTGCGCCGACCGCATCGGCGATGCGCTCTACTACGAAAGCTGCGACATGGTCGATGCGCGCCATCCGCAGACGATTCTGGCTTGGGCGTTGAACGACAAGGTTCTGCCGATCGCCAATGGCGCGCCGCTGCGGCTGCGCATCGAACGCCAGCTGGGTTACAAGCATGCCAAATATGTGACCGGTATCGAAGCGGTCGCCAGCCTCGACGGCATTGGTGCGGGCAAGGGCGGCTATTGGGAAGACCGCATCGATTATGAATGGTATGCGGGGATCTAGAGCCGGGTGCGTTAAATCTGAACCGTTCGCCCTGAGCTTGTCGAAGGGCCGTTCTTTTTTGGGACGCTGAAAGAAAGAGCGGTGCTTCGACAAGCTAAGCACGAACGGAGTGGGGTGATGATCCAGATTTAACGCACAATGCTCTAGGCGGGATAAAACTCGTTCATGCTGTCCCAGCTGAGCGCCACCAGCTGTTCCAGCACCGTCAGATCGACGTCGGCCAGCTTGTTGATATACAGGCAGGACTTGCCGGTCTTGTGCTTGCCCAGCCGCGCGAACAGCGCGTCGGCCTCGTCCTGCCGGTTGCAATAGTTCCCCATCAGATAAACTGTCATCGCCGCCTTGCGCGGGCTGAACCCGGCGCGGCACATGGTTCCCGACCGGCCGCTGTCATATTTGTAGTCATAGCTGCCGTAACCGATGATCGACGGCCCCCACATCCTGGGTTCCAGCCCTGTCACCCGGCGGTGGATCGCATCAATGACCGCCGCCTCCTCGCGCCGCCGCGCGTCGGGCACCGCGGCAATGAAATCGGCGACGCCGACTTCGGTGGCTTTGGTCTTGATCTCGGTCTTGCCCATCGCGCGTCTCCCCTTGGTGGAGGATAGCGCCGCGGTTCAGAAAATCCAGTCGGCGCGCGGACGGACCTGCCGTCCGCGCGCCGAAAGCCCGTCAGCGCCGCGCGCGCTTGCCTGCCAGCTCGGCGACCAGCGCCGGGGCGGGCCAGATTTTCTCCAGCCCCTGCTGGATCGCTGCGGTCGATACCGCGACCGTCCGGTTCAGCGTGCCGTCGTAACCGAAGTTGCCGCCCAGCGAGTGGATATTGCCATCGAAAGCAGTCCCGATCACGCTGCCGTCGCGCGCGATCACCGGCGATCCCGAATTGCCACCGATGATGTCGTTGGTGGTGACGAAGTCATAGACGGTGTTCTTGTCGATCTGCGCCTCGGCCTTCACGAAGCCGTCGGCGAGCTTGTAGGGGAGCTGCCCCGTCGCGCGGTCGTAGGTGCCGCCCATCATGGTGGTTGACGGCACCGGCTTGCCGCGCTCGGTCCATCCCTTCACCTGGCCATAGGACAGGCGCAGCGTGAAGGTCGCGTCGGGGTAGAGCTTGTCGCCATAGGCAGCGAAACGGGCCTTTGCGAGCCGCGCCTGCGCCGCGGTGACCGGCGCGTTATAATCGCGGTCGACCGCGGTCTTGATCGCGCGGGCGCGCGGGTCAAGCTGGGCGAAAAAGCGGATCATCGGGTCGTCCGATGCAGCGATCGACGCGGCGCCGCCTTCCCACAATTGCTTGCGATAGGCGGGATCGGCGAGCTTCGTTCCGGCGACGAGCCGCTTGCCCAAGGCTTCGGGGCTTTCCTTGCCGAGCAGCGCTTTGACGTCGGCATTGTCGGCGCCCAGATATTCGCGCGCCTTGCTGGCCCAGAAACCGACGCCCAGCTCTTCCAGCCACGGATAGGTTGGCACCGGGTCGGTCAGCCGCTTTTCGGTGAGCGGCAGTGCCGAGTCGGTAAAGCCTGGCAGGCGTTCGCTGTTCGGTTTGCCGCGCTCGGCCGCGGCGCGCACCAGCGTCTGGGCATAGCCGGCGAGCGTCGAATAGCTGGCAGGGCCGCTTTGCAGGAATACGCTGTCGAGATAGGTGTTGCGCCGCTCGGCCATGGCCTTGTCGATCTCCGACCAGGGATCGGCGATTTCGGCATTGCCTTTGACCCGCGCGCGCAGGTCGGCTTCCTCAGCCGCCAGCTTGGCGGTGAAGGCGGGATCGTTGAGCGCGCGCAGCTGTCCCGACAGCGCCTTGAAGCTGTTTTCATATCCGAACAGCTCGTCCCCGCCTTCGCGCGTCTTGGCGGCATCGCCCTCCATGTTGGCGATCAACCGGCCGCGAAATTCGGACAGCAGGATCAGCGTCAGCGGCAGACGCTCGGCACGCTGGAACTCACGCTGCGTTTCGGTCAGCAGGCGCTGGGTCGAACCGGGGTTGCCGACGACGAAGGTGATCTCGCCTTCCTGCGGCGCGCGCGGGTTCCACTTCAGGTGAGTGGGCGTCGCCACCGGCTTGCCGTCCTCATAGGCGCGCAGGAAAGCCGCATCCATCGCGTAGCGCGGGAAGTTGAAATTGTCGGGATCGCCGCCAAAGAAAGCCGCCTGAAACTCGGGCGCCCATGCGATGCGGACGTCACTATATTTGCGATATTGATACAGCTTGTACTGGCCGCCGCCGAACAGGGTGACGACCTGGCAGCGCGTCTTGGCGCGGTCGGTACAGCCGGCCGACTCCAGTTCGGCGATGCGCGCGTCGCGGGCTTTGACCAGCGCCTCGCCGGTCAGCGCCGCAATCGCGCCTTGAATGTCGCCAGTCACGTCGGTGATCGAGGTGACGACCTCGGCCTGCTGCCCCGGACATTGGCGCTCGCGCGCCCGGTCGGCAGCGTTGAAGCCGCCGGCGACCAGGTCGCTGTCGGCGGTCGACAGATTTTGCAGGCAGCTGATGACGCAATGATGGTTGGTCAGGATCAGCCCCTCGCTCGACACGAACGACGCCGAACAGCCGCCGGTCAGCCGCACCGCGGCGGCCTGGGTCCGGCCCAGCCACTGGGCGTCAGGCGCCCAGCCATAGGCCTTGCGGATCGCGTCGGTCGGTACGCCGTCGAAGGTCCACATGCCTTCTTCGGCTGCGGCGGGAGCGGAGGCGGCAAAAGCGGCGGCAACGGTGGCGAAAGCAAGGGTCAGGCGCATATAATTCCTCGTCCAAGACATATAGTTTCAATGGACACTAGCGGCGCTCGTCCGCGCGGCCAAGCGAATATGCATGACGCCAAACGAAAGCTAATGCCTTTCGACGGCGCGATAAAATAGGACCGTGTGGGCCTTTTCTACATTGTTCTGCGGTGCTTTCATCGTCAGCAAAATCGTGTGGGCGCTCCGCTAGATGGCCGCATTTCTCTTGTACGGCGCGTCGGCGGGCGCTCCACACGGGCAACGAATTTTGGGGGGAAAGACGAGTGACAAGTTTGACAACTTCCGCCTCCCGCTCCGCGCCGCGGGCATGGCGGGCGTTGCGTCGCGGGGGCGGGGCTGCTAGCCGCGCCCGCGTCATCCCATCGCCAAAGGTACAGCCATGTCCGATTCCATAAAGCGCGTCGTCCTCGCCTATTCGGGCGGACTCGATACCAGCGTCATCCTGAAGTGGCTGCAGGTCACCTATGGCTGCGAAGTGGTAACCTTCACCGCTGATCTGGGGCAAGGCGAGGAACTGGAACCCGCGCGCGCCAAGGCCGAGCTGATGGGGATCAAGCCCGAACATATCTATATCGACGACCTGAAAGAAGAATTCGTCCGCGACTTCGTGTTCCCGATGATGCGCGCCAATGCGCGCTACGAGGGCGATTACCTGCTCGGCACCAGCATCGCGCGTCCGCTGATTTCGAAGCGACTGGTCGAGATTGCCAGGGAAACCGGCGCCGATGCCGTGGCGCATGGCGCGACGGGCAAGGGCAATGACCAGGTGCGCTTCGAACTGTCGGCCTATGCGCTGAACCCCGACATCAAGGTGATCGCGCCGTGGCGCGAGTGGGATCTGACCAGCCGCACCGCGCTGATCGCCTGGGCCGAACAGCATCAGATTCCGGTGCCGAAGGACAAGCGCGGTGAAAGCCCGTTTTCGACCGACGCCAATCTGTTGCACACATCGAGCGAGGGCAAGGTCCTCGAAAATCCGTGGGACGAGACCCCCGACTATGTCTATTCGCGCACCGTCAATCCCGAGGACGCGCCCGACACCCCCGAATATATCACGGTGGATTTCGAGCGCGGTGACGGGGTGGCACTGAACGGTCAGGCGATGTCGCCCGCGACCCTGCTCGCAGCGCTCAACGACCTTGGCCGCAAGCACGGCATCGGCCGCCTCGACCTCGTCGAGAACCGCTTCGTCGGCATGAAATCGCGCGGCATGTACGAAACGCCCGGCGGCGAGATTTATGCCCGCGCGCATCGCGGCATCGAAAGCATCACCCTTGATCGCGGCGCGGCGCATCTGAAAGACGAGCTGATGCCGAAATATGCCGAGCTCATCTACAACGGCTTCTGGTTCGCGCCCGAGCGCGAGATGTTGCAGGCGGCGATCGACCACAGCCAGGAAAAGGTCAGCGGCACCGTCCGGCTCAAGCTCTACAAGGGTAATGCGAACGTCGTCGGCCGCAAGTCGCCGAACAGCCTGTACAGCGAGCGCCATGTGACGTTCGAGGATGACGCGGGTGCCTATGACCAGAAGGATGCGGCAGGGTTCATCAAGCTGAACGCTCTGCGCCTGAAGCTGCTGGCGAAACGCGACCGATAGGAAGACGCCGATGCGCTTGTTCGATTTCTCGTCATGGCAAAGCATCGGCACCACGTTACTCGGTCTGGCGCTCGTCACCCTGATCGGGGTCGGCATCCGGCTGATGGTGATGATGACCATCCAGCAACGTCGCGAACGGATGAACCGCCAGATCAACGAGCGGCTGCGCACGCTGATGGCGGCGTACAAGACGCTGGGCGGCTCGTTCACCGGCGACCTGACGGTCGACCCGCGGCATTTGCGCGACATGCGGCGGCCTGTGCCCGTCGACGGCGAAGCTGCGCCGCCCATCGACCTCTCGGGTGAAGCTGGGAACGGCGATTCGAGCGAGGGCGAATCGGACCGCCCGCGCCGTATCCGCGATGCCGTCGAAGCGGCGCTGTCCGATATCATCCTGCTCGGCACCGAGGATCAGGTGCGCCTCGCGAGCCGCGCCGCGCGCGAACTGGCCGATGGGCGGCCGGTGCATGTTCACGACCTGGTGATCGCGCTGCGTGATTTCATTCGACAGGCGCTCGATCTCGACCCGGTGCCCGATGATGTCGTTATCCCGATGCAAGGCCCGACCCGCCCGTCGAGCGGCGGCGGCAAGGGCGGCGGTTCGGGGCGCGGTCAAGGTGGCGGCGGCGGTGGACGCGGTGGCGGCGTGGGAGGCGGCATGGGCGGCGGCGGCGTTGGCATGGCTGGCGGGCTGGGTGTCGCCGGGGGTGCAACAATTGCCGGGGGCGCTGCTGATGCGGCGGGCGGCGAGGCTGTCAATGAAACGCAACCGAAATGAAGGGTTAGCATGACCGACAGACCTACGCTAAGGCGCGATTCGTGACCGCGACCCGCTTTTTCTCCGACAATGCTGCAACGGTGCATCCGGTGGTGATGGAAGCGCTGGCGGCTGCCAATCATGTCGACACCGCTTATGACGGCGATGCGCTCAGCCAGTCACTCGACGCGACCTTTTCGGAATTGTTCGAAACCGACTGTGAAGTCGTGTGGATCCCCACGGGCACCGCCGCGAACAGCATCATTCTCGCCCATTTCGTGCGGCCGTGGCAGGGGATTCTCTGTTACGAGGAGGCGCATATCGAGGTCGATGAATGCGGCGCCCCGACCTTCTATTCCGGCGGGGCCAAACTGATGACGCTGCCGGGACGCGGCGCAAAGATCGACGCCGAAGCCTTGAAGACGCGGATCGCAGGGATTCGCCAAGATGTGCATCAGGTGCAGCCCGCGGCGATCAGCATCACCAATGCGACCGAATATGGCCTCGTCTGGCGCCCTGACGAGCTTGGCGAGATCAGCCAGATCGCGCGCGCCAACGGCATGAAGCTCCACATGGATGGCGCGCGCTTTGCCAACGCGGTGGCTTTCCTCGACTGCGCGCCGGCCGACGTCACCTGGCGCGCCGGAGTCGATGCGCTGTCGTTCGGCTTCACCAAAAATGGCGCGATGATGGCCGAAGCGATCGTGTTTTTCGGCGGCAGCGGCGGGGCGGGGGTTCGCGAGCTCAAGAAACGCGGCGGCCATTTGCTCAGCAAGGGGCGGTTCGTCGCCGCGCAGATCCGCGCGATGTTGACCAACGATTTGTGGCTCGACAACGCGCGTGCTGCCAATGCGGGTGCGGCGACGCTCGCCGCGGCGTGCGGCGACCGGTTGATGCACCCGGTCGAGGCGAATGAGCTGTTCGTGCGGCTGACGCCGGACGAGGCTGCAAAATTGCGCAGTGCCGGATTCGACTTTTACGATTGGGGCGAAGGCGCCGCGCGACTGGTGGTCAGCTGGGATCAAGACGCCGACGCAGTCGCGCCGCTCGCCGCCGCGATCGCGGCGCTGTGAGTGCGCCGCCCGGCCTGCTGACGCCGCGCGTATTAATCCCGTTTCTCTTCGTCACCCTGATCTGGGGATCGACGTGGATCGTGATCACCGGGCAACTCGGGGTTGTGCCGCCCAGCTGGTCGGTCGCCTATCGTTTCTTCGTCGGCGCGGCGGCGATGTTTGCCTATGCGATGTGGCGCGGCGAGCGGTTGACGCTGTCGGGGCCGGGCTGGTGGTTCGCGGCGCTACTCGGTTTCGCGCAGTTCGCCTTCAACTTCAACTTCGTCTATCGCGCCGAACAGCATATCACATCCGGGCTGGTCGCTGTGCTGTTTGCGCTGCTGATCGTCCCGAACACCTTGCTCGGCCGCGTGTTCCTGAAAACCAAGCTTGAGGGCCGCTTCCTGCTCGGCGCCGGGATCGCGATCGTCGGCGTCGGCATGATGATCCTCCACGAATATCGCGCTGCAAACGTCGGCCCAGAAGAGGTGCTGATCGGTACTTTGCTGACGTTGTGCGGGGTGATGAGCGCGTCGGCGTCCAACGTCATGCAGGGATCGAACGTCGCACGCGCACAGTCGATGGTGGTGATGATCGCGTGGGCCATGCTGTTCGGCGCGCTGGGTGACGCGGTGTTTGCCTGGATAACCACGGGACCGCCGACGATTGAAATGACCCCCAGCTATCTGGGCGGCGTACTTTATCTGGGCGTGATCGCGAGCGCGGTCACCTTCCCGCTCTATTTCAACATCATTCGCGCCGTGGGGCCGGGGCAGGCGGCGTGGTCGAGCGTGTTGATCCCGATCATCGCGATGGGCTTTTCAACGCTGTTTGAGGGTTATCGCTGGGCGCCGCTGTCGATCGGCGGCGGGGTCGTCGCGCTGATTGGACTGGTGATCGCGGTCGCCAAACGACCCGACCGGCCGTCGGTCAGCGGGAATACAGTGTCGGTGCCTGTCGACACCGATTGAACGCAGGCGTTACCCCGCGCTGATCCGTTCGATGTCGGCGCCGACCGCCTGGAGCTTTTCTTCGAGCCGTTCGTAACCGCGGTCGAGGTGATAGACGCGGTTCACCTCGGTCGTGCCTTGCGCGGCGAGGCCCGCAATAATCAGGCTCATTGAAGCGCGCAGGTCTGTCGCCATAACGGGGGCGCCGACAAGGTGATCGACACCGCGCACGACGGCGCTGCGGCCGCGCACATCGATGTCGCAGCCCATGCGCGCCAGTTCGGGAACGTGCATGTAACGGTTCTCGAAGATGGTTTCGGTGAACAGTGACGCGCCCTTGCCCAGCGTCGCCATCGCCATGAACTGCGCCTGCATGTCGGTGGCAAAGCCGGGATAGGGCGCGGTCGACAGGGTCACGGGTTCGGCGCGGCCCGACATCGCAACGCGAATGCCGGTCTTGGTTTCCTCGACCGTGGCGCCTGCCTGACGCAGCGCCGACAGTGTGGCTTCCATCTCATCCGCCTTGGCGCCGACCAGCTCGACGTCACCCTCGGTAATCACTGCTGCGCAAGCATAGCTGCCCGCTTCGATGCGGTCGGCCATCACGCGGTAGGTGGCGCCGTGCAGGCGATCGACGCCCTCGATGGTCAGCGTTTCGGTGCCGATGCCGTCGATATGTGCCCCCATCGCGACCAGGCAGTTGCACAGGTCGACAATCTCAGGCTCGCGTGCGGCATTTTTGAGGACGCAGGTGCCTTTGGCGAGGACCGCAGCCATCAGCGCATTTTCGGTCGCTCCGACAGATACGACGGGGAAGGTGAACTTGCCGCCCGCAAGGCGTCCGCCGGGCGCGACGGCTTTCACATAACCCGACGTCAGCTCTATCTGGGCGCCAAAGGCTTCCAGCGCCTTCAAGTGCAGGTCGATCGGGCGATTGCCGATCGCGCAGCCGCCGGGAAGCGATACTGTTGCCTCGCCGGCGCGCGCGAGCAGCGGTCCAAGAACGAGGATTGAAGCGCGCATCTTGCGGACGATGTCATATGGCGCGACGGTAGAGGTCAGCGTCGTCGTGCGCGCGGTCATCACGCGGCCAAAATCCTCGGGCCGCGAACCCTCGATCGTCGTTGAGCAACCGAGCTGGTTGAGCAAATGACCAAAGCCGTCGACGTCTGCCAGTCGCGGCAGATTGCGCAGTGTCAGCGGCTCGTCGGTGAGCAGCGCGCAGGGCAGCAGGGTGAGCGCCGCATTCTTGGCGCCGGAGATGGGGATACGGCCCTTGAGTCGCTGGCCGCCGCGAATGACGATTTGATCCATTTTCCGTCTTTAGCGCACGGGCGCGGGCGCGCAAGCGGGCGCGCCTTTCGCCGTGGCTTTCCAGTGCGAAATGTGAAACTATCCATCACTATATTCAGGTCAAACACGGGCGGTGCGATCTGAGCGGCTTTTCACGGGGGGAGAAGGTCATGCGGAGCAATATCGTCACGATCGTTACGTCAACGGCGTTGATCGCCAGCCAGTTAGCTGTCCCGGCGATGCCGCAATCGACCTATCCCTATCCTCAGCCGGGAGGGCCGCAGATCCAGCCGCCGCGACCGGGGTATCAGGGTTACGCGGGGACGATCCGTTGTGAATCGCGCAACAACAAGATCCAGCGCTGTAACGTCCGCACCGACAATCGCGTCGATCTGCTGCGCGTGATCGGCGGGCGCTGTTCGAAGGGACGCGACTGGAGGTTCACCGCGAACCAGATCTGGGTGTCGGGCGGCTGCCGCGCCGAATTCGGCTATGGTTATGCAAGCGGCGGCGGTTATCCGACCCCGTTGCCGCAACCTGTCGATGATTATGCGGGCACGCTGCGCTGCGAATCGCGCAGCAACCGCTATGAACAATGCAATGTGCCCACCAGCAACCGTGTCGATCTGCTGCGCAAGCTCGGCGGCAAATGCAATGCCGGGCGGCAGTGGGGTTACACCAATGACTATGTCTGGGTGAACAATGGTTGCCGGGCGGAATTTGGTTATGGGTACCGCAATGTGCGGCCGATCGCGCCCGAAAAGGACAAGGGGCCGAGCACCGGACTGATCATCGGCGGCATCGTGGTTGCTGGCGGGTTGCTGGCATTGCTCGCCAGCCAAAAGAAAAAGAAGGCCGAAACCGCAGCGCCCGAAAGCGCCGAGACATCCTATCCTCCAGGTCCGCCCGCGACGCTCAGCGCGAATCTAAGCAGCTTGCCGAGCGCGGCGCGCCCGTCGGTGCAAAATTGCATGACCGATGCAGCGCGCCAGATCGGAGTGACGGGCGGCACTCGCCTGTCCTATGACAAGCTGGTGTCGCTCGAACAGGGCAATGGCGGTTGGCGCATCCGTGCGGCGATGACAGCGACCTACCCCGACGGCGCCCGCCCGATCGAAATGTATTGCCGCGCGACGCCGAGTGACATCATCCAGCTCGATTTTTCGTAGCGGGAGTTTTGCCCCTTTTTGTCGTCATCCCGGCGAAGGCCGGGATCTCGCCGTCGCGATATGACGCCCTGTGGAGATCCCGGCCTTCGCCGGGATGACGATATTGGGGACTGAGATTACCCCAACAGTGCCTCTTCGACCTGTGGCAGCCGATCTTTGCCAAAAAACATCGCATCGCCGACAAAGAAGGTCGGGATGCCGAACGCCCCGCGCGCGACCGCGGCGTCGGTGTTGGCGACCAGCTTCGCCTTGATCTCGGGCTCCTGCGTCCGCCCCAGAAGCGCGGGGCCGTCGAAGCCGTTTGCCGACAGGAAGGTCGCGATCACTTCGGGATCGTCCATCTTCAGCCCGTCCTCCCACATCGCGCGGTTCACCGCGTCGATGTAATCGTCGATCACGCCCTCTTCGTCGGCAACGATCGCGCCGCGCATGATCGTCAGCGTGTTGACCGGGAAATGCGGGTTGAGGCGAAATTTGCTCAAGCCATGTTTTTCGATGAAACGCCGCATCTCCAGATTCTCATAGGCGAGCTTGGCGGGGGCATCGGCATATTGGGTCATCGGCGCCTTGTTGCCCGTCGCCTTGAAAATACCGCCGAGCAGGCACGGGGTGATGAGCAGGTCGGCGCCCGTGCGGTCGAGCAGTTCGGGCAGCGTCTTCATCGACAGATAGGCGTTGGGGCTGCCGAAATCGAAGATGAGTTCGAGGGTCTTGGTCACCATTTTTCTCCCCAGGGGCGAAGGTCGAGTTCATGCGTCCACGCGCTTTTCGGCTGATTGTGGAGCATCACATAATTGGCGGCGATGGCTGCGGGATTGAGGATCAGATCCTGCGCCTTGGCATTGTCGAAATCGGGATGGCGGCCCTTGATGAAGTCGGTGTCGATCGCGCCGTCGATGACGGTGTGCGCGACATGGATGCCCTGCGGCCCCAGTTCGCGCGCCATTGCCTGCGCGAGCATGCGGAGCGCGCCCTTGGCGCCCGAGAAGGCAGCATAGCCCGACCCGCCGCGCAGGCTCGCGGTGGCGCCGGTAAAGATGATCGTGCCGCGGCCGCGCGAGGTCATCCGCTTCGCCGCCTCTCGCCCCATCAGGAAACCGCCGAGGCAGGCCATTTCCCACACCTTGGTGTAAACGCGCACCGTCGTTTCGGTGATGGGGAAATTGACGTTCGCGCCGATGTTGAACACCGCGACCTCGACCGGGCCGACCTCGGCCTCGACCTGATCGAACAGCGCGATCATTGCGGCTTCGTCGCGGGCGTCGGCCGGAAAGGCACGGGCGCTATAGCCGTCGTCGCGGATCGACTGCGCCAGTGCTTCGAGCTGATCGGCGTTGCGTTCGCGGCGGTTGACGCAGGCGGTCAGACCCTCGGCCGCGAACGCGCGGGCGATGGCGCCCCCTGTGGCGTCGCCGGCCCCGATGATGATGGCTGCAGGATTGGGCATAAGCGACTCTCCTCTTGCGTCCGATAGTAACTATGATAATCATAGTGACAAGAGATTTTTGGGGACACCAAAGAGAGCTGTTGAGGTTGCGCGTAAGAATGTCGTCATTGCGAGCGAAGCGAAGCAATCCAGAGCGGTTTACGCTACCCAGGATTGCTTCGCTTCGCTCGCAATGACGTAGGTCGATTAACCCGATGCCCAAACGCACCGTTCTATCCGACACCTTTTGCCCCGTTGGCCGCTCAGCCGAACTGCTCGGCGACCGCGCGGTGCTGCTGATCCTGCGCGACCTGTTCTTCGGCAATCGGCGATTTGAGGTCATTGCCGCGAACACCGGGCTCGGCCCGCAGCTCGTATCGGCGCGGCTCAAGCTGCTTGAAAGCGAAGGCGTGGTGGAGCGGCGCGCGTATCAGCAGCGCCCCGTTCGCTACGATTATTGGCTGACCGACAAGGGCAAGGACCTGTTTGATGTCCTGTACGCCATGCGGGGCTGGGCCGAGCGTTGGGCGTACCGCGAGGGGGAGACGGGCGGCGGCCCGGCGATGCGTTACATCCACCGTGCGTGTGGCACCGACGTAGGGACCGCGGTGGTGTGCCCGGGATGCGGCGAGCCGCTGGGCTATGGCGATTTGAAGGGCGAGCCGTCGGCGGCGCTCAAGGCGGAGCGGGCGCGGCGCGCGGTCTAGTTTACGCCTTTTCCAGCGTGCATTGCAGCGGGTGCTGGTTCTGCCGCGCGGCGTCCATCACCTGATTGACCTTCGTCTCGGCGACTTCGTAGCTGAACACGCCGCACACGCCGACGCCCTGCTGGTGGACGTGCAGCATCACCTGCGTCGCCTGTTCGATGTCCATGTTGAAAAAACGCTGAAGCACCATCACGACGAATTCCATCGGGGTGTAATCGTCGTTGAGCAGCAGCACCTTGTACATCGACGGCTTTTTGGCCTTGGCGCGAGTGCGCGTGGCGATGCCCACGCCGGGCGTGCCGGGCGAGCCGTCGTCCTTGTCCGCCATGGCGCGGATAGGGGGGGTGATCGAAACGGGAAACATCATGGTCAGGAATATCGCAAGCCGCGGGCGAAGCGCAAGAGGCGCGCGCGCGGTTTTTAACCTCTTGTTCGCCAGCCGGGTCGGCTGGTCGCACCAAAACAAGAACCGCCCGCTTCCATGGGAAGCGAGCGGTCTTGCGAGTGTCGGCGCAGGCGGGGGGAGGGGGAGGGTGCCCGCGCCAACAGAAGGTAAAGGCGCCTTAAGCGGCCTTCATCTTCGAAGTGATCACCGAAACGCGGTTCGAGATCGGCGCGAAGCTGTCGTTAGCCATCTTGACGACCAGTTCGCTGGTCTTCGAGGTCTGGGCAACGGCGGCGTCGAACGCCTTCTTGCTGTTTTCGGCATAGAGCTTGAAGAATTCGGTCGGCGACTTGACCGAGGTGTAGCCCTTCAGCGCGGCGGTCGTGTCTTCAAAGCTCTTGCGAGCGAAGGTCACGCCTTCCTGGCCCAGGACTTCCATGTTCTTGGCAGCGATCTTGCCGGCTTCGACCATCGCTTCGATGTTCGCCTTGTTGAATTCGACGGCTTCTTCGGCCAGCTTGCTGGTCTTGCTCATCGCTTCCTTGGCCTTCTCGTTGAAGTCGGCGGTCAGGGCTTCGGTGCGGGTCTTCGCTTCGTCGGCGAATTTCTTGACGGTGTCGTTCATGGTCTTGATTCCTTTGCTGACGGCGGCAACCGGCTTCGGCGCGGCCTTGGGGGCAAGCTTGGGGGAAATTTTCTGCACGGTCGCCTTCTTGGGGGCGACCTTCTTGGCAACTGCCTTGGGAGCAGCAGCCTTTTTTGCGGTCGGCTTGGCTTTTGCCTTCACCGTCTTGATCTTGGCAGGGGCCGCAGCCTTCACCGCTGCGGGAGCAGCGACTACGGCAGGGGCAGCCGGAGCTTCCACCGGCTTGGCGGCGGTTTCCAGCGTCGCGGCTTCGAAAGCCTTTTCGGCACTATCCATCTTGGTAGCCATGGGTAAAACTCCTTTATGTTGCAGTGCACAATATAGGAGTGGTTCGTCGATTTCAAGGATATTTTTGTGCGGTGCACAAAAAAATTCTCGTCGCCGCCCGCAGGCACGATAATCGCTAGATATTACCGCTGTTTGACATAGCGGCCGGGGGCGTCCTCAATGGCCTTTTTGGCGCCCTTTCCGGGAATGCGGGCGCCCTTGACCGCGACCTTTTCGTCATCCTGCGCCGCAATCCAGTCGATCCAGTGCGGCCACCAGCTGCCCTTGGTCTCGCTGGCGCTCGCGATGAATTCGTCCAGCGTCGCGGCGTTGCTGTCGCCGGTCCAGTATTGATATTTGCCTGCGGCGGGCGGGTTGACCACACCGGCGATATGGCCTGATCCGGCGAGCAGGAACGTCTTGGCACCGGCCAGATTGTCCATCAACCGCCAGACGCTGGCGAGGGGGGCGATATGGTCCTCGCGTCCCGCCTGGATATAGGCGGGGGTCTCGATTTTCCTGAGGTCGATCGGTGTGCCGCATGCCGACAGGCTGTTCGGGATCACCATGCGGTTGTCGCGGTACAGGTCGACCAGATATTGGCGGTGCCATTTCGCGGGCAGGTTGGTGGTATCGCCGTTCCAGTAGAGCAGGTCGAAGGGCGGATAGTCGTTGCCGAGCAGATAATTGCTGACGACATAATTCCAGATCAGGTCGCGTCCGCGCAGGCTGTTGAACGTCGCGGCCATATAGCGCCCGTCGAGGTAGCCGGGCGCCGAAAGCTGTTCGAGCAATGCCAGATAGCTGTCGTCGACGAACATCTTGAGGTCGCCCGCCTGCTCGAAATCGACCTGCGCGGTGAAGAAGGTGACCGACTTCACCCGATCGGCCTCGCCCTTTGCTGAAAGGATCGCGAGTGTTGCGGCCAGCGTGGTCCCCGCCACGCAATAACCGATGGTGTGAACCGCCGGAACATCGAGCGCCGCGCGCACCGTGTCGATCGCATCGACCTGCGCCGCGATGTAATCGTCCCACACAATGTCTTTCATCGATGCGTCGGCCGATTTCCACGACACCATGAACACGCTCAGCCCCTGTTCGACTGCCCAGGCGACAAAGCTTTTCGCCGGGTTGAGATCGAGGATGTAGAAGCGATTGATCCATGGCGGAAAGATGAGGAGCGGGACGGCATAGACCTCTTTGGTCGTCGGCGTATATTGGATCAGCTGATAGAGGTCAGTCTCATGGATGACTTTACCGGGGGTGGTCGCGATATTCACCCCGACCTCGAACGCGTCCGGGTCGACATGACTAAGCTGCCCGCGCGACAGGTCGGTCAGCATATTTTGCAAGCCCTTAAGCAGGCTTTCGCCGCGCGTTTCGACCGCGCGCTTGATGACTTCGGGGTTGGTCAGCGCGAGGTTGGTCGGCGCCATCGCATCGGCGATGCTTTTTGCAGCGAACTCCATTTTGGCGCGCGCGGCGGGATCTACCCCCTCGAACTGGCGCGTCGTCGTCAGCATCTGTTCGGCGAGCAGGCCGTAGGTCTGGCGGATCATCGCAAACACCGGGTTCGACGCCCAATCGGGGTCGGCAAAACGGCGGTCTTTGGTCGCGGTTTCCAACGCGGGCGGGGTCATCGGGTTCAGGGTCGCAAGCGAGGTCCAGAAGGCGACGCCTTGTTCCCACATCTTGGTCGATTGTTGCGCCCACATCTGGGTCGCCGGGTTTTCGAGCCATGTCGCGGGATCGAACATCGCCGGGGCGCTGGTCTTGCCGTCATTGGCCTGACCCAGCGCATATTCGAGCATCATCTGCTGCGCCCGCCCGATCACGCTGGCCCAATGCTGCATGTCGTCGGGCGACGGCAGAAACGGGTTGGGAGCGTCGGTCGTGTCGCTGGTGCCTGCGTCGCGCATGTTCGTTCCTGCTGGTCAGTGCCGATAGAAGCCTATAACAAGCCGCGGTGCGGCTGGCGAGGCGCCGTTCGCACCTATATCGATAACGAAAAGGAGTTGTTCTAGTTTCCCATGTCCGAAGATGAATTCTACCGCATCAAGCGCCTGCCGCCCTATGTCATCGCCGAAGTCAATGCGATGCGTGCGGCCGCCCGCGCCGCGGGGGAAGACATCATCGACCTGGGGATGGGCAACCCCGACCTGCCGCCGCCGCAGCATGTGATCGATAAATTGTGCGAAGTCGCGATGAAGCCCGACGCGCATGGTTATTCGCAGTCGAAGGGCATCCCGGGTTTGCGCAAGGCGCAGGCCAATTATTACGCCCGCCGCTTCAACGTCGAACTCGATCCCGAAAGCGAGGTCGTCGTGACGATGGGGTCGAAGGAAGGGCTGGCGAGCCTCGCGACCGCAATCACCGGGCCGGGCGATGTCGTGCTGGCGCCGAACCCCAGCTACCCCATCCACACCTTCGGCTTCATCATCGCGGGGGCGACGATCCGCAGCGTACCGACGACGCCGGACGAAAATTACTGGCGCGCGCTCGACCGCGCGATGGCGTTCACTGTCCCGCGCCCGTCGATTTTGGTCGTAAACTATCCGTCGAACCCGACCGCAGAGGCAGTGGACCTTGTGTTCTATGAACGGCTCGTCGCGTGGGCGAAAGAGAACAAGGTCTGGGTGTTGTCCGATCTTGCCTATTCCGAACTTTACTACGACGGTAACCCGACCCCTTCGATCCTGCAGGTGCCGGGCGCGAAGGATGTCGCGGTCGAATTCACCTCGATGTCGAAGACATACTCGATGGCGGGCTGGCGTATGGGCTTTGCGGTCGGCAACAAGCGGCTGATCGCGGCGATGACGCGCGTCAAATCTTACCTCGACTATGGCGCGTTCACGCCGATTCAGGCCGCAGCATGCGCGGCGCTCAACGGGCCGCAGGATATCGTCGCCAAGAACCGCGAGCTCTATCAGAAGCGCCGCGACGTGATGGTCGAAAGCTTTGGCCGCGCCGGGTGGGATATTCCGAGCCCCAAGGCGTCGATGTTCGCTTGGGCACCCCTCCCGCCCGCGCTCAAAGAAATGGGTAGTTTGGAGTTCTCGAAACAGCTGCTCACCCACGCCAAGGTCGCGGTTGCGCCGGGGGTCGGTTATGGCGAGGACGGCGAGGGCTATGTCCGCATCGCGATGGTCGAGAACGAACAGCGGATCCGTCAGGCCGCGCGCAATGTCCGCAAATTCCTGGCGATGCATGGCATCAACACGCCGTCGGTCGCGGCGGGCGGCGAGGGATGAGCATGACCGGCTCGGCGATGATCGCCGAGACGATCCAGCTGTCGGTCACGCCGGTGTTCCTGCTCGTCGCGACGGGCAGCCTGCTCAACGTCTTCACCGGGCGGCTGGCGCGCGTGATCGATCGGTCGCGCGTCCTGATGGAGCGCTGGGCCGAGACCGAGGGGCAGGATCATGAGCGTATCGTCGCCGAACTGCGCGTGGTCGACCGGCGGATTGACGTGATCAACAATTCGATCGCGGCCGCTGTCGCGTGCGGCATCGTCGTCTGTTTCCTGGTCGCGCTATTGTTTGCGCAGGCCTTTGCCGGGTTCAATCTGGGCTTGGCAGCGGCGTGGGTGTTTGCGTTGGCGATGCTGTTGTTGCTGGTGTCGCTGGTGCTGTTCCTGATCGAAGTGCGGCTGGCGATCCGTACCATCCATGTGCCGATGGAATTGCTGGAGCTGGAAGAAATGGGCTGGCAGCGGCGGCGTGATAAACGGTGAAGCGATCCTCCCTGTGGCAAAGCGATGGGGAGGGGGCAGCGCGAAGCGCTGACGGAGGGGCTTTTACGTAACCGTCGCCGCCCCTCCACCCCTTGCTTCGCAAGCGGTCCCCCTCCCCATCGCTTCGCGACAGGGAGGATTTTTACGGCGCCACGCCCACTCGATAGGTCGGGCTTACCCGCTTCCGGCTCGCCTGCTCATACGCATAGCCCGCCGCCAACACCTCAGCATCGGTCCACTTGCCACCGATAAATGAGACCCCGATCGGCAGCCCCTGCACCGTCCCCATCGGCACGGTCAGGTGCGGATAGCCCGCGACCGCCGGAAGCTGGCTAGCGCTGGGGCCGGTATAGTGATCCCCGTTCACCAGATCGCTCGTCCAGGCGGGGCCGTTGGTCACGCCGACAAGCAGGTCGACGTTATGCTCTTTCATCAACCGGTCGATGCCTTCGGGTCCGGCGAGCCGGGCCGCCTTGTCGCGCGCCGTCACATAGGCGGGACTGTCTAACCCGCCCTTGCTCTCCGCCAGTTCGAACAATGACTGGTCGAACCATTGCAGTTCGGCGGGATTGGCCTTGTTGAACGCGATCAGGTCGGCAAGGGTTTTGGGGCCGTCCTTGCTGGGTAGTCCCGCGAGATAGGTCGCCATGTCCGCCTTGAGTTCGGTCATCAGCACTTCAAACTCGGCGGCGCCCAATTCTTCCAGCCCTTTGCGGCTGTCGGCGATCTCGACCACCGTCGCGCCGAGGGCGGTCATCTGCTTCAACGCGGCATCGAACAGCGCGGCAATGTCGGCGCGGTCGCCGATGCGGTCGCGCAGTACGCCGATGCGCTTGCCCTTCAGCGCGTCGGGCGACAGCGCCGCGGTGTAATCGACCTTGCGCGCGTCGGCCTCGGCGGTCGCCAGATCAGTGGGGTCGCTGCCCGCGATCACGGTCATCACGAGCGCCGCGTCGCGCACCGTCAGGGTCATTGGTCCCGCGGTATCCTGACTATGGCTGATGGGCACGATATGGGTACGACTGACCAGTCCCACCGTAGGTTTGAACCCGACGATCCCGTTGACCCCGGCGGGGCAGGTGATCGATCCGTCGGTTTCGGTCCCGATCGCCAGCGGCGCCAGCGAAGCGGCCACGGCGGCGGCGCTGCCCGCGGACGAGCCGCAGGTGTTGCGATCGAGCGCGTGCGGGTTCTTGGTCAGCCCGCCGATGGCGCTCCACCCGCTGGTCGAATTGTTCGAACGGATATTCGCCCATTCGCTGAGGTTGGTCTTGCCCAGAATGACGGCCCCGGCATCGCGCAGCCGCGCCACCAGCGGCGCGTCGCGGCCCGTGACATTGTCCTTCAGCGCCAGCGAACCGGCGGTGGTCGGCAGCGCGCCCTTTGCCTCGATATTGTCCTTCAGCAAGATGGGAATGCCATGAAGCGGCCCGCGCAGCTTGCCTGCATGGCGCTCGCCATAGAGCAGCTTGGCTTCGCGCTCGACCGACAGAAAGGTGGCGATGACGGCGTTCAGTTCCGGACCATGATCATCGATCTTCGATATCCGGTCGAGATAGAGGGTGGTCAGCAGGCTGTCGTACAGCGTGCCGCTGGCCATTTCGGCTTGCAGGGTCGCGGCATCTTTGCCCTCGACCGGCGGCAGGGGCGGCGGCATGGCCATTGTGGGAGCGATCGTCAGCAGCGCGGAGGCGGCGAGCAGCGAAATTTTTTGCATGGGCAACACGCTGCCAGCCGTAGCGGCAATTGCAAGCGGCGATTTTCGGGATGCCGCAACGGCGTTGACACCGATCCCCCCGGTCTGCTCCCATGGCGACGGGAGATTGATATGACTGACAAGCCTGCCCTCGCCGGGGGCATCGCCGCGCCATCAGCCGACGGGGTTTCCGCGCAAACCCGGACGATGCTGTGGATCCTGCTGATCGTCTATATCTTCAACTTCCTCGACCGCCAGATCGTCAACATATTGGCCGAACCAATCAAGGCTGATCTTGGGCTTTCGGACACGCAGCTGGGGCTGCTGGCGGGGCCGGCCTTTGCGGTCTTCTACGCGCTGCTTGGTATCCCGATCGCCCGCTACGCCGACAAGGACGGGACGAATCGGGTGCGGCTGATCGCCATCTCGCTGGCGATCTGGTCGGCGATGACCGCGGTGTGCGGGCTCGCGCAGAATTTCGTTCAGCTGTTGCTCGCGCGCGTCGGGGTCGGGGTTGGTGAGGCGGGCTGTACGCCCGCGGCGCATTCGCTGATCTCCGACAGCGTGCCGGTCGAAAAGCGATCGTCGGCGATCGCCTTTTACGGGCTTGGCGTGCCAATCGGGTCACTGCTCGGGCTGATCATCGGCGGGGTGGTCAACGACATCTATGGCTGGCGGATCGCGTTGATGATGGTTGGCGCGCCAGGGATTTTGCTGGCGCTGGTGGTGCTATTTGTGATGCGCGAACCGCGGCACAGCCGGACGGCGGAGGCGGTCGCGACAGCGCGCGCCGTCGTGCCGCTATCGACTGGCGAAGCGCTGCGCGAAATTTTCAGCTCGCGCGCCTTCATCTATATTCTGATTGCCGCGTCTGTCGTTGCCGTGCTCGGCTATGGCAAGGCGCTGTGGACGATCAGCTTCTTCATTCGCAGCCACGGGCTGTCGACGACCGAAGCAGGCCTGTCGATGGCCGTCGTGCTCGGGTTGGCCGGGGCGTTCGGTACGTGGCTCGGCGGCAAGATGGCCGACAAATATGGCCCGCGCGACAAAAAGCATCTGCTGACCTTTCCCGCCTATGGGATGGCGGTTGCCGCGCCGATCCTGTTCCTCGGCTATTATATGGAGGATTGGCGCGTCGCGGTCGCGATGCTGATCATCCCGACGATCCTCAATTCGGCCTATTATGGCCCCGCCTATGGCTGTGTGCAGGGACTGGTCCAGCCGCGTGCGCGGGCGGTCGCGGCGTCCATCATGCTGTTCGGGCAGAATCTGATCGGGCTCGGGCTTGGGCCGTTCCTGTTCGGGGTGCTGTCCGATGCGTTGCAGCCGGTGGCGGGGCAGGAAAGCGTGCGCTGGGTGCTGTATGGCGCCGCCTGGCTGGGGTTGATCCCGGCGTTCTTCTTCTGGCGCGCCAGCCTGCGACTCAAGGCCGAGCTGAAGTCGGGTTAATAGGGCGGGTCGACCTTTGCGCGCTGCGCCTTGGCGGCGTCGATCCACCAATTGAGGTCGTCGGCGAAGCGCGGGAAGCTTTTGACCAACCGCGCCCCATCCTCGCCCGTCGGCTGGCCGTCGGCATCGAATGCGCCGCCGATCCGCCCGACCGGCAGGATCGACGAGGTGACGGCCATCCCCATTTCGCCGAGCGTATCGCGCCACCCCATCATCGCGCGAACCCCCGACCACGGCCCCGCCGAGTAACAGGCGATCGCGGCGGGCCGCCAGAACCATTCCTCCAGAAAATGGTCGGTCAGATTCTTCAGCCCCGGCTGCGGCCCCCAATTATATTCGCCGGTGACGAAGATGAAGCCGTCGGCGGCGCGAATCTTGGCGGCGAGTTCCGCCATCGCTGGCGGCGCCTCGCCCTTCGGATATTCCTTGTACATGCGGTCGAGCATGGGCAGGTCGACCGCCTTGGCATCGATCAGTTCGGCGCTGTCGCCGCGGGCGACGATGGCATCGACGAGCCATTGCGCAAGCTTGATGCCCTGTCGGTCGCGGCGGTAGCTGCCATAGAAGACGAGGATGTGTCGGGTCATGGCGCGACGGTGGCACGGCTTGCGCCGGAGCGGAAGTCCCCTAAGCTGATCGCCATCGAGGGTGGGGAGAATAGGATGCGCATTTATCGGACACCGGACGAGCGTTTTGCGGATTTGCCCGATTGGCCGTTTGCGCCAAACTATGCCGAGATCGCCGACGGCCTGCGCGTTCATTATGTTGACGAGGGCGCGTCCGATGACCAGCCGGTGCTGATGCTTCACGGCGAGCCGACGTGGTCCTATCTGTATCGCCATATGATCGGCCCCACTGTGGAGGCTGGCTTTCGTGTCGTGGCGCCCGACCTGATTGGCTTCGGGCGCTCGGACAAGCCGTTCGACCGCGCGGCGTACAGCTATGCGGCGCAGGTTGCGTGGATGCGGCAATGGATCGAGGCGCTCGACCTGAAAGACATCATCCTTGCCTGTCAGGATTGGGGATCGCTCATCGGCCTGCGGCTGGTTGCCGAGATGCCCGAACGATTTGCCGGGGTCGCGTTGTCGAACGGCGGGTTGCCCGAGGGCCAGCCTGCGCCGCGCGCCTTCGCCATCTGGCGCGCCTTTTCGCGCTACAGCCCGGTGTTCCCGATCGGCAAGATCATCAACGCGGGCGCCAAGCGCGAACTGAGCGCCGCCGAAATTGCCGCTTATAACGCGCCGTTCCCGACCCGCGCGTCAAAGGTCGCCGCCAGGGTTTATCCATCCTTCGTGCCGCTGGGCGACAATGTCGCAGTCCCCGACCAGAAACGCGCCTGGGCGGCGCTGGAGACGTTCGACAAGCCGTTCCTGTGCTGCTTTTCCGACGGCGATCCGATCACGCGCGGCGGTGATGCCTTGTTCACCGGACGCGTGCCGGGCGCACACGGCATGGCGCACCGAACCTTGCATGGGGGGCATTTCATTCAGGAGGATGATCCCGCGGGATTCGTCGCCGCGATCCGCGACGTGGCAACGGCAACACGTTAGGTGGTCACGCGGCCGACCAAGGTGCCTTTTGCGCCGCGGCGATCGAAGGCGAAGTCGATCCCCGGCCAGCGTTTCTGCCAACGCCGCGCGACGATGCGTTCGCCGGGCCGCGCCGCGTCGTCGAGCAGGATCATCGCGCCGTCCGTGAGGCGCGGAAACAGTGATTCGGCGGCGCCGCGCACCAGCGGATGGAGCGCCCAAGGTGGTCCGTCGATCACCAGCAGGCCGATATCGGTTGGCAGGTCGGAAAGCTGATACCAGAGTCCCGGCCAGTCACCGGGCGGCGGGCCGAGCGGTGCGTGGCGAATCTCGCTTGCGACGCCTTGCCCCGCAAGCCATTCGCCGGTTGCGGTGACGAATTCCTGGTGCTGGTCATAACTGATCAGCCGACCGCCGCCGAACATCGACAAGGCTTTGGCGATCACGAGGCTGCTCGCCCCGCAGCCGAGTTCGACGACCGTCGCGGGGCGCGATTGCTCAATGGCATCGACGATATGCATCAGAAAGCGGGTGTCGGCTTTCCAGCTGCCGAGGTGCGGCAACGCGTCATCGGCAAGGTTCAGGCGGTGCAGGAGGGCCGCTTTATCGGCTTTACGGCCACCCCATAGCGACCGCAGCAACCATGGCCACTGGATCGCGCCAAAGGCGACAACCTCCAGACGCTCGCGCGCGGGGCGCGGCAAGGCATCGTAGATGTCGGGGCGAGCGAGGAGGTGCGTGGTGTCGCGGCTGGTCATCCCGACGCCGACTAGCGACACGCGAAGGCAGTTCGGTGACAGCGGTCGAAACCGCGTCCAGTCGCCGCGCCAGTGCGACGACTGGCGGGCTGTTAGTCGCTGAACGGATCGCGGATCAGGATCGTGTCTTCGCGCTCGGGGCTGGTTGACACGAGCGCGATCGGGGTTTCGATTAGTTCCTGGACGCGCTGAATATATTTGATCGCCTGCGCGGGCAGGTCCGCATAGCTGCGCGCGCCGGCGGTCGTTTCCTGCCAGCCGTCCATTTCCTCGTAGATCGGCTCGACCTCGGCCTGATCGGCCGAATGGGCGGGGAAATAGTCGAGGATCTTACCGCGGAGGCGATAGCCGGTGCAGATGCGGATCGTGTCGAAGCCGTCGAGCACGTCGAGCTTGGTCAGCGCGATGCCGGTGACGCCCGATACGGCGCAGCTCTGGCGCACGAGCACCGCGTCGAACCAGCCGCAGCGGCGCTTGCGCCCGGTGACGGTGCCGAATTCATGCCCGCGCTCGCCAAGTTTCTGGCCGATGGCGTCCTCAAGTTCGGTGGGGAAGGGGCCGCTGCCGACGCGTGTCGTATAGGCCTTGGCGATGCCGAGGACGAAGCCGACCGCGCCCGGGCCAAGGCCCGAACCGGACGCGGCGGTGCCGCTCACGGTGTTCGAGCTGGTTACAAAGGGATAGGTGCCGTGATCGACGTCGAGCAGCACGCCCTGCGCGCCCTCGAACAGGATGCGCGCGCCCGCCTTGCGGACCTTCTTGAGCCGCTTCCAGACGGGCTGCGCATATTCGAGCACATAGTCGGCGATTTCGGTGAGGTCGGCGATCAGGCGCTCGCGGTCGATCGGTGGTTCGCCGAACCCGGCGCGCAGCGCGTCGTGGTGCGCAGTGAGGCGGTCGAGCTGCGGTTCGAGCTTGTCGAGGTGCGCGAGGTCGCAGACGCGCAGCGCGCGGCGCCCGACCTTGTCCTCATAGGCCGGGCCGATGCCGCGCCCGGTCGTCCCGATCTTGCCCGCGCCCGCAGCGGTCTCGCGCAGCGCGTCGAGATCGCGGTGGAACGGCAGGATCAGCGCGCAATTGTCGGCGATCGCAAAATTTTCGGCATTGATGACGACACCCTGACCGCGCAGCTTGGTGATCTCGTCGCGCAGCGCCCACGGATCGAGCACGACGCCGTTGCCGATGATCGACAGCGTCCCGGTGACGATGCCCGAGGGAAGCAGCGACAGCTTGTACACCTGCTCGCCGACGACGAGCGTATGACCGGCATTATGCCCGCCCTGAAACCGGACGACGGCATCGGCGCGGCTGGCGAGCCAGTCGACAATCTTGCCCTTGCCCTCGTCGCCCCATTGCGACCCGATGACGGTAACATTTGCCATGATGCTGTCCTGCTGAACGAGGTCATTTGACCCGGCGCGGCCTTAGCCGATTTGGGCGGCGAGGCAAGGTGCGGTGGGATGAATTTGCGACAATTGCGTCGGACAAGGTGCGCGCGCCGGGGGGCGATGGAGGTGTGGATATGAGCAAGCGATACTGGATCGGCTTTTTCGCGGCGACCGCTGTGATAGCGAGCGGCATGCCGACAAGCGATGCCCGCGAGAAATTGCGCGACCGCCTGCGCGAGCGGATGGCCGAACGCATGGGCGCCGAGCAAGGGCCGAGGGCGCCGGGCAGCGAGACGATAGCCTATGGCAGCGACCCGCTACAGGTGCTGGATATCTGGCGCGCGAAGGGCGCGAAAGGGCCGGCGCCGCTGATCGTCTATGTCCATGGCGGCGGGTGGAAGCGCGGCAGCAAGGACAATGCGACCGGGCGGTTCAAGCCCGTGCATTATCCGGAGCAGGGCTATGCCTTTGCCTCGATCAACTATCGCCTCGTCCCCGCCGAGACGGTCGAGCAACAGGCGGCGGACGTGGCTAGTGCGGTGAAGGCGGTGATCGATCGCGCCGGGGCGCTCGGTATCGACCGGCGGCGAATCGTGTTGATGGGGCACAGCGCGGGCGCGCATCTGGTCGCGCTGGTCGGGACCGACGAACGCTATCTGAAGGGCTCCGGGCTGTCGTTCGCTGACGTCGCGGGGATAATCCCCAATGACGGCGCCGCTTACGATGTGCCGGCGCAAATGAAGGACGGTCCGTCGATCATGCAAAAAACCTATGCGCAGGCGTTTGGCACCGATCCGGCGCGGCAAAAGGCCTTGTCGCCGACCGCGCATGCATCGGCACCTAACGCGCCGGAGTTTCTCCTGCTCTATGTCCAGCGGCCCGATGGGGTGCGGCAGGCGAAGGCTTTGGGCTCCGCGCTGACAGCGGGTGGCAGCCGGGTCGAACATGGCAGTTTCCCCGGCGAGGGGCTGAAAGGCCATGCCGAGATCAACCGCAGCCTAGGCGATCCGGCCTACGCGGCGACCGCGACGGTCGATGCGTGGTTGAAGCGGGTGTTCGGGGGATAGAGCGCGCCTGAAAGATCCAGAATTGCAAGTGATGATCCCCATCTCGTCACCCCGGACTTGATCCGGGGTCCATGACCACGTTAGTCGCTTGGACCCCGGATCAAGTCCGGGGTGACGAGGATCAAGGAAGGCACCGTGTCATGACTAACCCCGACGCGCCCTATCACGCCCATATCTATTACGACGCTGCCGAGCGGCCTGCCGCCGCGGCGTTGCGCGAGGATTTTGCGGATGATCCTGCGATCCTCTTCGTCGGCGCGATGACCGATGGCGCCGCAGGGCCGCATCCGATTGCGCAATATGAGGTGCATTTTCGGGCGCGTTCGCAAGCCGCCGTGGTGGCAGCCATCGAAGCGACCGGCCTGCGCGCGCTGGTGCATCCACTGACCGACGACGATTTGGCCGACCATACGACGTTGGCGCACTGGATCGGCGAGCCGGTAGTGCTGGATGTGACCGTGCTCGATCCACCGGGGGTCAACCAGGGCGTGCCGCGGTTCGGGATTTCGGATTTTTGACACATCCGTCATCCCGGCGAAGGCCGGGATCTCGACGTTGCTTATTGGCGTGAGTGTGAGATCCCGGCCTTCGCCGGGATGACGATCACTATCGGGTGTTCAGACCTCGACCGGTCCATCGCTGCCCAGCCGCCACCCGCATCCCAGCGCCAGCGCATCGTCGGCGTCGGACAGCGCCGCCACCGTCTGCCAGTCGTCGGCGCGCAGGCTGGCGGCCAGCGCGGGATCATGGCCGAGCGGCAGGAAAATACGGCGATCGCTGTCATCTTCGGCGCCAAGCCCCGCGTCGATCAACGGATCGGGATAAAGCGAAAAGCCGACCGCGGCCTCTTCCTGTTCGCCGACCGGTATCGCATAACCGCCGCCGCGCCCGACTGCGTCGCCCTGACCAGGAACGAAAATCTGGAATCCGAACCAGCTTTGATAGGCAAAGCCGTGGCGTTCGGTGGGGTCGAGGGTCAGCGTGACGCGGTCGCGCACCGGTGTCGCAATGGCCTCAAGCGCATCGATGCGTGCGGTGAGCACGCCCGACGTGTCGAAGGCGCGCAGGGCGACGATGGCCTGATCGAACGGCCCGGTGGCGCGGAGCAGCGGCAGATAGGCGGCGGCGCCGATGCGGGTCAGCGCGCCGGCGTCCTTGGCGTCGAGTTCGTCGCGCAGCTGCTGGATGTCGGTTTCGACGGGCAGCGGGCCGTTCGCGAGCAGGTCGACGACGTCGGGCAGGGTGAAATCGATCGTCACCGGGCCGATGCCGGCGGCTTCGAGCGCGTCGATCGCGACACCAACGATCTCGCGCGCCGCGGCGACACTGTCGCTGCCGATCAGCTCGGCGCCGACCTGAAGCATTTCGCGCGCCGGGCGGAGCTGGCTGGCGCGAAGTTTGACGACCTGTCCAGCGTAGCAAAGGCGCAGCGGACGCGGTGCTTGGGCAAGCAGCGACGTCGCGATGCGGCCGACCTGCCGCGTGATGTCGGGGCGCAACGCGAGGGTGCGCTGCGACACCGGGTCGGTGAAGCGCAGCAGGTCACGAGTGGTGCGATCGTCGTCGCCGCCCAGCGTTTCGCGAAACTCGGCCAGCGGCGGTGCGACGCGGCCATAGCCATGCGCGCGCATGGCATCGACGAGCGCGCGGGTGACGCGCGACGCAGCTTCCGCCTGTTGGGGGAGGCGGTCGCGGAGGCCTTCGGGCAGCAGGGCGGGGGTGCGAGGCATGGGTGCGGCCTTAGGCGGGTGGCGAAGGGAGTTCAACAAATCTCCCCTCGCGCAGACGGGAGCGGTCGGGGGTGGGCAGCGACGTTGCGATCAGCCCACCCCACTGCGGCTAACGAGCAAGCTCGTAAGCCTCGCTGCCCCTCCCGCTTGCGGGAGGGGAAAGCTTGGTCAGAACTTTAAACCCTTCACCGTCTTCACGCCCGGAAGCTGACACAGCTGCCACAGCAGCGGCTCGGGCATCGGCGAGTCGAGGCTCAAAAGCAGCACCGCTTCGCCGCCTGCGGCGCGGCGGCCGAGGTGGAAGGTGCCGATGTTGAGTCCGGCTTCGCCGAGCGCGGTGCCGATGCGGCCGATGAAGCCGGGGGCGTCCTCGTTGACGATATACAGCATGTGGCCGTCAAGATCGGCCTCGACCTTGATCCCGAACATCTCGACGAGGCGCGGGTCGCCGTTGCTGAACAAGGTGCCCGCGACCGAGCGGTCGCCCTGTTCGGTGGCGACGGTGACGCGGACGAGCGTGTGGTAGTCGCCGTCGCGGTCATGGCGCACTTCGCGGACGTCGAGCCCGCGCTCGCGCGCGAGGTGCGGGGCGTTGACCATGTTCACTGCGTCCGAATAGCGGCGCATGAGGCCGGTGAGCACCGCGGCGGTGATCGGCTTGAGGTTCAGCTCGGCGGCGGCGCCTTCGACCTCGACCGAGATGGTGGTCAGATTGTCGTGCGCGAGCTGACCAACGAGGCTGCCGAGCTTTTCGGCGAGGCTCATATAGGGGCGCAGCTTCGGCGCCTCCTCGGCCGACAGGCTGGGGACGTTGAGCGCGTTGGTGATGCCGCCGGTGAGCAGATAGTCGCTGATCTGCTCGGCCACCTGGATCGCAACATTGACTTGCGCTTCGTCGGTCGAGGCGCCGAGGTGCGGGGTGCAGACGAAGTTCGGCGCGCTGAACAGCGGATGATCGGCCGCAGGGGGCTCCTGCGCGAACACGTCGAGCGCGGCGCCCGCGACATGGCCCGATTCCAGCGCATCCTTCAGCGCCGCTTCGTCGATCAGCCCGCCGCGCGCGCAGTTGATGATCCGCACGCCCTTCTTGGCCTTGGCGATATTTTCGGCCGACAGGATATTGCGCGTCTGGTCGGTGAGCGGGGTGTGCAGCGTGATGAAATCGGCCTTGGCGAGCAGCGTGTCGAGATCGGCCTTTTCGACCCCGAGCTCTATCGCGCGCTCGGGAGTCAGGAAGGGATCGAAGGCGACGACCTTCATGCGCAGGCCCAGCGCGCGCTCGGCGACGATGCTGCCGATGTTGCCGCAGCCGATCAGGCCGAGCGTCTTCGACGTCAGTTCGACCCCCATGAAGTCGTTCTTCGGCCATTTGCCCGCCTGCGTCCCTGCATTGGCTTCGGGGATCTGGCGCGCGAGCGCGAACATCATCGCGATGGCATGTTCGGCGGTGGTGATGCTGTTGCCGAAGGGGGTGTTCATCACGATGACACCCTTTTTCGACGCCTCCGGAATATCGACATTGTCGACGCCGATCCCGGCGCGGCCGACGACTTTCAGGTTCGTCGCGGCGGCGAGGACGTCGGCGGTGACCTTGGTGGCCGAACGGATCGCAAGGCCGTCATAGGCGCCAATCATCGCGATCAGCTCGTCCTTGGTCTTGCCGGTGATGACGTCGACGTCGATGCCGCGTTCCTTGAAGATCGCGGCGGCTTTGGGGTCCATTTTGTCGGAAATCAGAACTTTGGGTGCGGTCATTTCGATAATCCTATTTCTCGTCACCCCCGCGAAAGCGGGGGTCCCGCTTTCTTGTTCGATGCTGGGCGTGACTTGGAAAAAGCGGGATTCCCGCCTTCGCGGGAATGACGATTAAGGGGTCAGGCCGAAAGGCTGGCGTAAGCCCAGTCGAGCCACGGGCCGAGCGCTTCGATATCGGCGGTGTCGACGGTCGCGCCGCACCAGATGCGAAGGCCCGGAGGCGCATCGCGATAGCCAGCGATGTCGTATGCTGCGCCCTCCTTGTCGAGCAGGCCGGCGAATTTCTTGATAAAATCCGCGTCGGCGCCCGCGACCGACAGGCAGACCGATGTCTTCGACCGGCTGGCGGGATCGGCGGCGAGGTGGCTCAACCAGTCGCGTTCTTCGACGATCTTGTCGAGCGCTGCAGCGTTGGCGTCGCTGCGCGCTTTCAGGCCATCGAGACCACCGAGCGACTTCGCCCATTCGAGCGCGAAGATCGCATCCTCGACCGCGAGCATCGATGGGGTGTTGATCGTTTCGCCCTTGAACACGCCTTCGGTCAGTGCGCCCTTCGACACGAGGCGGAAGACCTTCGGCAGCGGCCAGGCAGGGGTGTAGGTTTCGAGGCGCTCGACTGCGCGCGGGCCGAGGATCAGCACGCCATGACCGCCTTCGCCGCCGAGCACTTTCTGCCAGCTGAAGGTCGCGACGTCGATCTTGTCCCACGGCAGGTCGTAAGCGAACACCGCGCTGGTCGCGTCGGCGAAGCTCAGCCCTTCGCGGTCGTCGGCGATCCAGTCGCCGTTCGGAACGCGGACGCCTGACGTGGTGCCGTTCCAAGTGAACAGGACATCGTTCGACCAGTCGACTTGCGTCAGATCGGGGAGCTCGCCGTAGTCGGCGCGGATGACGGTCGGATCGAGCTTGAGCTGCTTCGCGGCGTCGGTAACCCAGCCCTCACCGAAGCTCTCCCATGCGAGCGTCGTGACGGGGCGGGCGCCGAGCATCGTCCACATTGCCATTTCGAAAGCGCCGGTGTCGGAGCCCGGGACGATGCCGATGCGGTGCGTATCGGGCAGCTGCAGCATCTCGCGCATCAGGTCGATGCAATAAGCGAGCCGCGTCTTGCCGATCTTCGCACGATGCGAGCGACCCAGCGATTCGGTGGCTAGTTTGTCGGGGGACCAGACCGGCGGCTTGGCGCAGGGTCCGGACGAGAAAAACGGGCGCGCAGGGCGCAATTCGGGTTTCGGCACTTCACTCATTTAGTCTCTCCTTGCAGAGAGCTCGCGCGGCGTTGGGACCGCGTGGCCCGGCGCCGCGTTTAGGGTCGGACACGCAACTGTCAAACAAAATGCGTGGGCCGCGCCATATTTCGGGTGAGTTGAGGCAAGTATAAAGAGCTTGTTAACCATCTTGTCGGTATTTTGACGCCATGCCGTTTCCGTCGTTCTTGCAGCCCCGGATCCTGATCGCCGCCACCGCAGCGCTGGCGGTCTCGGCGTGTTTCGGCAGCCCTGACGTGATGAAGCGTGGTGACCCAAAGCGTCCAATAGCCAGCGCGCCGAAGCGTCCGCAAGTGGCGCCGACTCCGTCCTTCACCAGCGCCGAAGCGCAGCAATGCGCCTTCGAACTGAAGCAGGCCGGTGTGCGCTTTACGCCGCTTCCCAATCAGGATCATGGCGGGGGGTGTAGCTCGATCGACTCGGTCAAGCTGCTCGACATCGGCACCCCGACGACCAATCTGGGCGCGATGACCTGTCCGCTGGCAAGGAGTTTCGCAGCTTGGGCGCAGTTTGCGGTGAAGCCCGCGGCGCGGAAATATTTTGGGGAAGAGGTGGTGAAGATCGAGACGTTCGGCACCTATAGCTGCCGCAACATTTACGGCGGCCGCTCTGGCCGACTGTCGCAGCACGCTTATTCGAACGCGGTCGATGTATCGGGTTTCGTGCTCGCCGACGGACGGCGGATCATGCTCGACGGCGGGTGGCATGGCGACAAGGCGTCACAGGACTTCCTCCGCGCGCTGCACAAATCGGGCTGCCGCCGCTTCGGCACCGTGCTCGGGCCGGACTATAACGCCGCGCATTACAACCATTTTCACTTCGACATGAGCGGCAATGGATATTGCCGTTAGCTGAGCTGGCGCCCCTGATTTGATAGTGATCCCGGCCTTCGCCGGGATGACGAAGTGGAGTTAGGGTTCGCGACGACGCCACCGACTTGGCAAAGTCACGCCGAACGGCTAGCCGCTGTTCAATGGCAGAAGATAAACAACCCCATCGCTCGCGCTTCCACAAAGCCAAGGACGACGCGCAGTTCGCCAAGCAGGCGACCACCACTCCGCAGACGGCAAGCGCCGCTTACAAGCTGGCATTTCAGGACAATGATTTCCTGCTGCGCGAAGATTTGCGCCCGGTGCGCTTCCAGCTGGAACTGCTCAAGCCCGAATTGCTGCTCGACGAGGCGAAGATCGAATCGATGCTCGTCATCTATGGCTCGGCGCGGATTCCCGAGCCCGCCGAGGCCGACGCGCTCGAAGCCGCGGCGACCGACGATGTCCAGCGCAATATCGCGCGCCGTTTGAAAGCCAAGGCGAAATATTATGAAGAGGCGCGCAAGCTGGCGCGGCTGGCGAGCCAGGTGCCACCGGACGAAAATGGCTGTCGCCACTTCGTTGTCTGTTCGGGCGGCGGGCCCTCGATCATGGAAGCCGCGAATCGCGGCGCTGACGACGTCGGCAAGGAATCGGTCGGGCTGAACATCGTGCTGCCGCACGAGCAGGCGCCGAACCGTTTCGTCACGCCGGATCTCAGCTTCCAGTTCCACTATTTCGCGCTGCGCAAGATGCACTTCCTGCTTCGCGCCCGCGCGGTGTGCGTGTTCCCGGGCGGGTTCGGTACCTTCGACGAGATGTTCGAATTGCTGACCTTGATCCAGACCGGCAAGATCAAGCCGATCCCGATCGTCCTGTTCGGTCAGGAGTTCTGGGAACGCGTCGTCAATTTCGAGGCGCTGGTCGAAGAGGGGGTGGTGAGCGCGCGCGACCTGGGGCTGTTCAAATTTGTCGAGACTGCCGACGAGGCATGGCAGATCGTGCAGGATTTTTACGCGCATATCGAGGAGTAGGTAATCGAGCCGTCGCCCCGCGCAGGCGGGGGCCGCTACCGGCCTACTCCTGCGCCGCTCACCAAACCTTTTTGCGTTGAATCTGGATCATCATCCGACCCCGTTCGTGCCGAGCTTGTCGAAGCACCGCTCTTTCTTTCAGCGTCCCAAAGAAGAACGGCCCTTCGACAAGCTCAGGGCGAATGGTTCAAACTTGACGCACACCGCTCTAAACCAACAGCAGCCCCGCCTTCGCGCGGGCGACCATGTTATTTCTGGCTTTCCAGATACAGGATCAACGCCTGGCGATCCGCGGCGTCGATGACCCCGGCAAACGCCATTCGCGTCCCGGGTATCGCCTTCATCGGCGCTTCGAGATAGGCATCCAGCGTCGCTTCGTCCCAGACGCCGCCTTTGGCCTTCATCGCGCTTGAATAGGAAAAATCGGGCTTTGCGGCCACCGCGGCGCCGACGACGCCGTGCAGGTTGGGGCCGATGCCGTTACGGCCGCCCTTGTCCACCGTGTGACAGGCGACGCAGCGTTTGAAGACCTGCTCGCCCATTGCCGCGGTCGGCGCGACGACAGCCGCAGGCGAGTCCACCGCGTCACCAGAGGCGACGTCGGCCGGCGGCGTTTCGCCTTTGCCGCAGCTGGCGAGGGCGAAGGCGCCCGCCAGCAGGACAGGCGCAATCCGCATTATTTCTTGGCTTCGGCCGGAGCGGGAGCACCGGCGGCGTCTGCAGCCGGCGCGGCGGCGGCGCCTTCAGCGGGTGCGGCAGCCGCTTCGCCTTCGGCCGGGGCAGCGCCTTCGGCAGGCGCAGCGGCTTCGGGGGCGGGCAGCGGCAGGTTCGAACCCTGGGTGTTCATATACAGGATCAGGTTCGCGCGGTCTTCGGCGCTGCTGAGACCCGCGAACGACATTTTGGTACCCGGTGCATATTTGCGTGGGCTGGCGAGCCAGGCGTCCATGGCTTCGAACGTCCAATTGCCGGGAACGCTCTTGAGCGCATCCGAATAGGCAAAGCCAGCGACATGGCCGTGCGACTTGCCAAGCGCGCCCCACAGATTCGGGCCGATGCCATTGGCGCCGCCCGAGGCGATGGTGTGGCATGCGGCGCATTTCGCGAACACGGCTTCACCCTTCACCGGATCGGCGGCGGCGAGCAGGTTGGCGATCGGCACCGCGGCTGCGGCACCCGCACCGGCTTCCGCATCTTCAATCGGATAACCGGGCTTCTCCGGGCTGTGACCGGCGAACAACATGCCCGACCCGATGGTCAAGCCCAGCGCGCAAATACCGGCAAAAAGCACCCAGCCAGCGATCGTGTTGTTGCGATTATCCATGCTCTTGCAGCCCCGTTAGCTGGCGCCCGCTTGTCGGACGCATATCTGATTTGGACGCTCCCTTACTGGCGCGGCGACGGCGGCGCAAGGGGATGAAGTCGGCGATTGCGACCACGCACACCGGTTGCGCGGGTGCGGCCCTGCGGCTATGCGCCGCCGCGGTAACGCGGGAAGGCAATCATGGGCAGTTATTCGGCTTCGGCACAGCATCTGGTCGACGATATGCGGATGAAGGCGCTTGCCGAACCTGCGCGCGGGTTGGCGTTTCAGGGGGCGCCCGGCGCCAACAGCGACCTCGCCGCGCGCGAATATGACGCGGACGCGCTGCCGCTGCCCTGCTACGCCTTTCAGGATGCGATCGACGCGGTGCGCGACGGACGCGTCGATCGCGCGATCATTCCGATCGAAAACAGCCTGCACGGCCGCGTCGCCGATATCCACTTCCTGCTTCCCGAATCCGGGTTGTCGATCGTCGGCGAACATTTTTTGCGCATCCGCCACGGGCTGATGAGTCGCAATCTGGGTCCGGTCACGCGCGCGATGAGCCACGAACAGGCGCTTGGCCAATGCCGCCACTGGCTGCGCGCCCATCATATCTCGCCCGTCGCGCACAGCGATACCGCGGGCGCCGCCGCCTGGGTTGCCGACAGCGACGAGGCTGGGCTGGCCGCAATCGCGCCGCCACATGCCGCCGAACTGTACGGGCTGACGCTGCACGAAGCGGGGATTGAGGATGCCGACCATAATATGACGCGCTTTGTCGTTCTGGCGCGTGAACCGATGCCGCCGCCTGCCGGCGTGGCGTCGATGACGACCTTCATTTTCGAGGTGAAGAATATCCCGGCGGCGCTGTACAAAGCGCTGGGCGGTTTTGCGACCAACGGCGTCAACATGACGAAGCTGGAAAGCTACCAGGTCGGCGGCAGCTTTGCCGCGACCAAGTTTTACGCCGACATCGTCGGGGCGCCCGGCGACGAGCGCGTCGATCGCGCGCTGGAGGAACTGGATTTCCAGACCAAGTCGCTCAGTCTGCTCGGCACCTATCCGCAGGCGCGCCCGCGGCCCTGATCCGCTCAGGCGCCGCGGCGGCGCAGCATTCGCGCGGTTGCCGACGTCTGGACAATGAACAACGTCACCAGGATGCTGGACACGACCAGCGCGAACAGGTCGAACACCGAAAAATTGGTGCCGCGGATGTCGGCGCCGCCGACGATCGGCATCGCGATCGTCATCGCCATCAGCATCAACCGCAGCTCGGTCGGCCCGCCCGCCATGTACGACAGGCGAAACTCACCGACGACCTTGGCGGCGATGAAGGTGTGGATAGACAGCAGGAAATAGCCGATGACCGCCATCAGCGCGACGTCGAAGCGCATATAGGGGCTCATCCCGATCGCGCTCACCATCAGCAAGGTCGCCAACGCATCGACGCTATGATCGACGAAATAGCCATAATTGGGGCGCTCGATGCCCCGCCAGCGCGCGAGGCTGCCGTCGAGCGAATCGCCGAACCAGTTGACGATGTAGCCCATCAGGCAAAGCCCCAGCCATTCGCTATCGAGCCAGCTGAGCATATATCCCGCCGCCACCATGACGGCACCGAAAAACCCGAGCGCGGTCAGCTTATCGGGCGTCACCCATTGCGGCAGGTGCGGGCAGATCCAGTTGAGGAGGCGGCGTTCGCTGCGCGCGAGAATGTTTTGCTGAATACGAACCGGCGCCTGCGCGACGGGCTGAAACTTGCTCATGGAAACCCTTTGATGCTGGCTGTCACATTATCGCCAGCCAAATGTCATCAACGCGTCATAGAGCGAAATGTCCGGGTGGGAAAGGGCGGTGCCGACAGCATGGCGCACCGGGGCGTCGTTCAGTCCTGCCAGGGACCGATTTCACCCACATCGCCGACGGTGCGATAGCGCACCGCGTCGTCGGTCCACGCGACCTCCCACATCGGGGCGGGACGCGCCCATTCGCCGATGACGAACAGCGGTATCCGATTCGCGGCGACGAACGCAAGGTCGCTCGCACTGGGGCCAGGGACAGGGGTTTCGTAACGCTGGCGCAAGCGAACGACCGCGAGCGTCCCTTGGGGCGGAGTCGGCAATGCTTGGCGTGTTGGAAAGCCGACACTGGTGGCGATTAAGGGAAACCCCTTGTCGTCGCGGGCGATCAGCAGCACCTTGTCGGCGCTTGCAATCGGCCCGCCGACCGGACGCCCCGCAACCTTGCGCCCGGCGATCGCAACAAATTCGCGCAGATCAGCGTCGGCGATGGGCGCCGCAGCCGCCACGGCAGCCGGGGCCGACGCAGCAGCGGGATCGGCGACGAGCGCCGCAACGTACAGCAGGGCGGCCATCAATGCGCTTCGCCCCAGCTTTTGCCGATGCCGATTTCGACCTCCAGCGGGACGGATAGCGTGAGCGCGGGCTCGGCGGCGCCCATCATTACGGATCGGATCACCGCGCCAGCGGCTTCGGCCTTATCGGCAGGCGCCTCGAACACCAGTTCGTCGTGCACCTGGAGCAGCATCTTGACGTCGGACAGCCCCGCATCGGCCAGCGCCGCGGGCATCCGCGCCATCGCCCGTTTGATCAGGTCGGCACTGGTTCCCTGGATCGGAGCGTTGATCGCGGCGCGTTCGCTGCCTGCGCGCTCGTTCTGGCTCGCCGCCTTGATGCGGGGAAACCAGGTTTTGCGACCGAACAGCGTCTCGGTATAGCCGGTCGCCCGCACGCGTTCGAGCGTGTCGGTGATATAATCGGAAATACCGGGGAAGCGCTCGAAATAGCGCGCGATCAGCGCCTGCGCCTCGTCGGGGGTGATCTCGAGGCGTCCCGCCAAACCCCAGCGCGAAATGCCATAGAGGATCGAGAAGTTGACCGTCTTCGCCTTGCCGCGGGTGTCGCGGTTGCTTTCGCCAAACAATTCGATCGCGGTCGCGCTGTGAATGTCCTGCCCCTGTGCGAACGCTTCCTTCAGTTCGGGGACATCGGCCATGTGCGCCGCAAGCCGGAGCTCGATCTGGCTATAGTCGGCGGCGATCAGCACATGGCCTGGCGCGGCGATGAAGGCGTCGCGGATCTGGCGGCCGGTCTCGGTGCGGATCGGGATGTTCTGCAAATTAGGGTCGGTCGACGACAACCGCCCGGTCTGGGCGCCGACCAGGCTGTAGCTGGTGTGAACGCGGCCAGTGGTGGGATTGATCTGTTGCTGGAGAGCGTCGGTATAGGTCGATTTCAGCTTGGCGAGCTGGCGCCATTCGAGAATCTTGCGCGCGATCGGCACGCCGTCACGTTCGAGCCGTTCCAGTTCATTCTGGTCGGTCGACCAGTCGCCCGACTTGCCCTTGCGCCCGCCCTTCAGCCCGAGCTTGTCGAACAGGATTTCGCCGAGCTGTTTGGGGCTGCCGATCGCGAAGGGCTGGCCGGCCAGCGCGTGGATCTCGCCCTCGATCCGCAGCATTTCGGTCGCGAATTCGCCCGACAGCTTGGCCAGATAGTCGCGGTCGACCATGATCCCGGCGCGCTCCATGCCCTCGACGATGGACGCGAGCGGCCGGTCGACCATCTCATACACGCGTGTCCCGCCCTCAATCGGCAGGCGCAGCTTGAGCAGCTTCCATAGTCGTAGCGCGACATCGGCATCTTCGGCGGCATATTCGGTCGCACGGTCGAGCTGGACCTCGGCAAAGCTGATCTGCGATTTGCCCGTCCCGCACATTTCCTTGAAGGTCAGGCAAGTGTGATCGAGGTGGAGCTTGGCCAACTCGTCGAGGCCGTGCTGATGCTTGCCTGCGTCCAGCGCGAAGCTCATCACTAGCGTGTCGTCATAAGGCGCGATGGTAATGCCATGCTGCGCGAGCACGCCGATGTCATATTTCAGATTGTGCCCGACCTTCAGCACCGCATCGTCGGCGAACAGGTCGCCGAGCCGCGCCAGTGCGGCGTCCATTGCAATCTGTTCGGGCTTCTCGGCAAACATATCGGTGCCGCCATGGCCGAGCGGGATGTAGCACGCCTTGCCCGGCGCCGTCGCGAGGCTGACGCCGACCAGCCGTCCGGTGACGCTGTCGAGGCTGGCGGTTTCGGTATCGATGGCGACGATATGCGCGGCGCGGGCCTCGGCGATCCAGCGGTCGAGCTCGTCAAGGCTTGTGACGCATTCGTAAGCCGAGCGGTCGATCGCGGGCATCGGCGGCAGCGCCGGGGTCGACGGCGCTGTGTTCGCGCTCGCAACGGGCGCGGTGTCCGCACGCGGAAAGGTCGGCGGCCCACCGGGAGTGCCGCCCAAGTCGAGTTTCGCCGACAGCGACCGGAAGCCATGCTCGTCGAGAAACGCCTTGAGCGGCAGGGGCGGGATCGCGCCCAGCTTCAGGTCGTCGAGCGCATCGGGCAACGGACAGTCGCGCTTCAGCTCGACCAGCACCCGCGACAAGCGCGCCATGTCGGCATGTTCGATCAGATTGTCGCGCAGCTTCGACGCCTTCATCGTCTCGGCGCCCGCGAGCGCCTTTTCCAGATCACCATATTCGACGATCAGCTTGGTCGCGGTCTTGGGTCCAACCCCGCGCACGCCGGGGACGTTATCGACGCTGTCGCCCATTAACGCGAGCACATCGCCGACCAGATCGGGGGTGACCCCAAACTTCTCGTTCACCGCGTCGAGGCCGAGGCGGACGTTCTTCATTGTGTCGAGCATATCGACATGCGGACTGTCCGCTGGCTCACGGATCAGCTGCATCAGATCCTTGTCCGACGACACGATGGTGACGTCCCATCCCGCGGCGACAGCGGCTTCGGTATAGCTAGCGATCAGGTCGTCGGCTTCGAACCCCTCGGTCTCGATGCACGGCAGTGAAAAGGCGCGCGTCGCGTCGCGGATCAGCGGGAATTGCGGGCGCAGATCCTCGGGCGGTTCGGGGCGGTTTGCTTTATACTGGTCGTAAATCTCGTTGCGGAACGACTGGCTGCTATGGTCGAGAATGACCGCGAGGTGCGTCGGCCCGTCGGCGTCGTGGAGATCCTTCGCCAGTTTCCACAGCATCGTCGTGTAGCCATAAACCGCACCGACCGGCACCCCATGCGGGTTGGTCAGCGGCGGCAGGCGGTGATAGGCGCGGAAGATGTAGCTGGAGCCATCGACCAGATAGAGATGATTCTTCTCGGACATGGCGGCGGTGTAGCAGCGGCGGCGCGGGTGGCCTAGGGCGAGGTTCCCGCTTTCTTCTCGGTCACGCGGCGCGCAAAGGCGACGGTGCGGCCAAACGCCTCCTGGCCCGCGGCGCTGTCGAGATCGAACTGATATTCATGGCCCAGTGCGGGGGTGTGATCTTTGGTAAAGAACAACGTTTCGACCGGCGCACCTGCCGCTTTCAGGCGGCTGGCCAGCCGCTCGGACTGGCCGAGCAGCGGGTCGCCATTGCCCGCGGTGATGAAGGCAGGCGGGAAATCACCGGTGACATGATCGGGCAGGGCCATCAGGCGGAACTGCGGATCGTTCATCGCGGTGCGGCTACCGCCATAGGCCCAGACGACGGCGCGCAGAAACGGCCCGAGCGCGCCGTCGAGATTGAGCATCGTCACATCGTGCGCGCCGCAGAAAAGGATAGCGCCCTTGATCCGGTCGGGCACGACCGCGGGCGCGATCCCCACGGCTTTTGCATAGGCGGGATTTGTCGCGATCGTGGCGACTTGCGCCGCGATCTGCGCGCCCGCGCTGTCGCCGCCGATCAGGATCTGGTCAGGGTCGATCCCGTAGCGCGCTGCGTTGGCGACGACATGGCCGAGTGCCATGTTGGTTTGCCGGATCGGGGTCGGATAGCGCGCTTCGGGAGCGATCGTGTAATCGACAGTGATCGTGACGAAGCCCTGCGCGGCGAGGATCTTCAGATATTCGGCGACGATCCGGCGGTTGCCCGACACGAAACCGCCGCCGTGCACCCAGACGATCGCGGGTTGCAGCGCGGTCGCATCTTTCTGGCGAAAGACGTCGAGCAGCGCGTCGGGATCGCCGGGGTCGTAGCGGAGCGCCGCAATCGTCTCGACATCGGCTGGCACCTTGGGAAGCAATTTCGCGCTCGCCGCGTCCGACCCCGAATCGAACAGCGCGCGGATCGCCCAGATGGCCGGCTGCGGGGTGATATAGCTAACGGTCAGCCAAAGCGCGGCGACGGTCGCGACAAGCGCCAGGATGATACGAATGAACCAGCGCAGCATCGCGCTTCCCCTTCAGCGGGTTCAGCCCTTGGCGCGCGGCAAAGGTGGCAGGTCGAAATGCATCACATCCTCGCGCGCGCCGAGTTTGGTATATAGCGCAACCGCGGGATCGTCGCCATAGTCAGCCTGGACGAACACCGCCCAGGCGCCGGTTTCGGCAGCGATATGCTGGAGTTCGGCGATCAGCGCCGTAGCGACGCCGCGGCGGCGATGGGCCGCGTCAACCGCAAGATCATAAAGGTAGATCTCGCTGCGCGCGGCCTCAAGCTTGGGCAGTTCGTACGCGGTGAGACCACCAATAATGCGGCCCTCGCATTCGGCGACGAGCAGGATGATTGCTTGCTTGCCAAGCTGGCGGGCCAGCCACGCGTCGTCGGGCGTGTCGCGGCGATAGGTTTCGCTATCCTCGAAAGCCGCGGCATAGAGGGCATTGAGGTCGCGCATCGCCGCGACGTCGCCCGGGCCGAGGCGGCGAACGGCGCCGGTCATCGATAATCGATCGTCAGCTTTGCCGCAGCTGCGACCGCCGCGGCCCTAGCCTCATCGGTCGTGCCGCCTGCCACCCGCGCCAGCGTTACGCCCATGCGCCGATACGGGCGCGTGACGGGTTTGCCAAAGATGCGGACGTCGATCGAAGTAGCGGCATTCGGCGGGGTCAAGGCATCGGCGAGGCCTACGATTGCGAAATCACTGGCATCGCGGTCGGCAAGCAGGACGGCGCTGGCGCTGGCGTCGGGAACCGAAATGTCGGGAATCGGCAGGCCAAGGATCGCGCGGGCGTGAAGGTCGAATTCGGACAGTGATTGCGAGATCAGCGTGACCATGCCGGTGTCGTGCGGACGGGGGCTGAGTTCGGAAAAGATCACCATGTCGCCCTTGACGAAAAACTCGACCCCGAAAATGCCGTGGCCGCCCAGCGCATCGACGACTTTGATCGCCATGGCCTGCGCGCTGGCGAGCGCCGCGTCCGACATGGCCGCGGGCTGCCAGCTTTCGCGATAATCGCCGCGTTCCTGGCGGTGGCCGATCGGGGGGCAAAAGGTTACGCCGTCCTTGTGGCGGACGGTCAGCAGCGTAATTTCATAATCGAAATCGATGAACGCCTCGGCGATGACCCGCAGCCGGTCGCCGCGCATCCCGGCGGCGGCATAGTCCCACGCCGCGTCGATGCCGTCCGCGTCCTTGACCGTGCTCTGGCCCTTGCCCGACGACGACATCACCGGTTTGACCACCAGCGGGAAACCGATGCGCGCCGCCGCCGCGTGCAAGGCTTCGCGCGTCTCGGCATATTCGAAGGTCGAAGTCGTCAGGCCAAGATCGCTCGCGGCCAGATCGCGAATGGCGTCGCGGTTCATGGTGAGCTGCGCCGCGCGGGCCGACGGGACGACGTGGAAACCGGCGGCCTCGACGTCGACAAGCACTTCGGTGCGGATCGCCTCGACCTCGGGAACGATATGGTCGGGCCGGCGCTTCTCGATCGTCGCACGCAATGCGTCGCCGTCGAGCATCGAAAAGACCTCAAAATCATCGGCGACTTGCATCGCGGGCGCGCCGGCATAGCTGTCGCAGGCTATGACACGGCAACCGAGCCGCTTCGCCGAAATGACAAATTCGCGGCCGAGTTCGCCCGAACCGAGCAGCAGGATGGTGGCGGTGGGGGTCATGATGGCCAGCTTTCGGTGTCATGGTCGGGGTGTTGATGATTGCTTGCCTTGATCGCGCCGACATAGGCCGCCGTCGTTTCCTCGGTCGTACCCTCTGCCTTTAACGGCAGGTCGGCAAAACAGGGCAGGCGGCCTTCGAGGCCAAATTCAACCTTGGGCGCAAATCGCGCGGGCTCGTCGAGCGATCCGGTGGTCACGTTGATGTGCTTGCTGTCGGCATAGTCGTACAGCAGCGGCGTCCCGCATGTCCGGCAAAATCCGCGCGCCGCCTTGTCCGAGCTGTTGAAGGTTGCCGGGCTGCCGCGCGTCCAGGTGATCGCGTCACGCGGAACGCCGATCAGCGCCGCGAAGAAATTCCCCGTGGCCTTCTGGCACATCCGGCAATGGCAGATATGCGAGCTGTCGAGCACCGCGGTGACATGATAGCGCACTGCGCCGCACTGGCAGCCGCCCGAGGCTTCGACGTCAAGTCGTTCGGCGCTGCCCATGATGCGTCACTCCCACTCGATCGTGCCCGGCGGTTTCGAGGTATAGTCGTACACCACGCGGTTGATGCCCTGCACCTCGTTGATGATGCGCGTGGCGCAGCGGCTGAGGAAGCTGGCGTCGAAGGGGTAGATGTCGGCGGTCATGCCGTCAGTGCTGTTTACCGCGCGCAGGGCACAGACGAAATCATAAGTGCGGCCATCGCCCATCACGCCGACCGTTTTGACCGGCAGCAGCACCGCGAACGCCTGCCAGATTGCGTCGTACAGGCCGGCGTTGCGGATCTCGTCGAGATAGACCGCGTCGGCCTTGCGCAAGATATCGCACCGGTCTTTTGAGACTTCGCCGGGGATACGGATCGCGAGACCGGGGCCGGGGAAGGGGTGGCGGCCGACGAAAATATCAGGCAGTCCCAGCTCCTTGCCGAGCAGTCTTACCTCGTCCTTGAACAATTCGCGCAAGGGCTCGACCAGCGCCATCTTCATCCGCGCGGGCAGGCCGCCGACATTGTGGTGGCTCTTGATCGTCACGCTCGGCCCGCCGGTGAACGACACCGATTCGATGACGTCGGGGTACAGCGTGCCTTGCGCGAGGAAGTCGGCGCCGCCGAGCTTTTGCGCTTCCTCGTCGAACACATTGATGAATTCGCCGCCGATGAACTTGCGCTTCGCCTCGGGGTCGGTGACCCCGGCGAGCCCGGCCATGAAGCGTTCCTCTGCATCGACCACGACAAGCGGGATGTTGTAGTGGTCGCGGAACAGCCGCTCGACCTGCTCGCGCTCGTTCATGCGCAGTAGGCCGTGGTCGACGAAGACGCAAGTCAGCTGTTCGCCGATCGCTTCGTGGATCAGCACCGCCGCAACCGCGCTGTCGACCCCGCCGGACAGGCCGCACAGCACGCGCTTGTCACCGACTTGGGCGCGGATTTCGGCGATCTTGGTCGCGCGAAACTCAGCCATCGTCCAGTCGCCGCTGCACCCACAGACATGGCGGACGAAATTGGCGATCAGCTTGGCGCCGTCGGGCGTGTGTACGACCTCGGGGTGGAACTGGGTACCATAATAGCGGCGCTCATCGTCGGCGATCAGCGCAAAAGGCGCGCCGTCGCTGACCGCGACGATACGGAAGCCGGGGGCGAACTGCGTGACCTTGTCGCCGTGGCTCATCCACACCTGATGGCGCTCACCGACCTCCCACAATCCGTCGAACAACACGCAGGGCTCGGTGACGGTCAGGAAGGCGCGGCCGAATTCGCCGTCGCGCTCGCCGTCGGCGCCGCCGGGTTCGACTTGGCCGCCGAGCTGCTGGCTCATCACCTGCTGCCCGTAACAGATGCCGAGGATTGGCAGGCCGCTATCGAACACCGATTGCGGCGCGCGCGGGCTGCCGTCGGCGGGGACCGAGGCGGGCGAGCCGGAAAGAATGATCCCCTTGGGCTGCATGCGCTCAAGCGCACCTTCGGCCTGCGTGAAGGGGACGATCTCGCTATATACCCCCGCTTCGCGGACGCGGCGGGCAATGAGCTGGGTCACCTGGCTGCCGAAATCGATGATCAGGATGGATTCACCATGATCGAACGTTGGCGCGGCGGATGGGGCTGGAGTCGGCATGGCTGGCCGATAAGGGTAGCGCGCCATGCTGTCCAGCGGTCGATATGACCCGTTCGTGGAACCGCGCTCGCCTCGACACATTGTTGCGACAATTGCGACATAAATGAACCGGCCACAAAGATGCGCGTCAGCAAGGGTTCAGTCCTGCCGCGCCAATAAGAAGCAAGAAAAAACAAAAGGCTCTCCCCCAATGACCTATGCCCACCTCTCCCTTTCCGCGCGCGCCCTGCTGCTTACTGCCAGCGCCGCGCTCGCCTGGCCCGCGATGGCCGAAACCGACGCGATGCCTTCCAGCGCCGCAGTGACTGCGGTCGCCGACAAGCCGTCGGCGCCAGTCGTCAGCGCGTCCAGCGACCCCGAAGACGATTATGACGAGATCGACGGCGACGAAATTGTCGTGACCGCGCCGCGTCTGGCCGGACAGTTAGAAACCGACATCAAGGCCGAGGCCGAGCTCGATGAGGCGGCGATCGCCAGCTATGGCGTGTCGAATGTGTCCGAACTGCTTGAGGCGCTGGCGCCGCAAACCCGCTCGGGCCGCGGGCGTGGCGGCGGGCGGCCGATCATCCTGGTCAACGGACGCCGGATCGGCGGCTTTGGCGAGGTGCGCAACCTGCCCCCCGAGGCGATCGCCAAGGTCGAGATCTTCCCCGAAGAAGTCGCGCTGCAATATGGCTATTCGGCCGACGAACGCGTCGTAAATATGGTGCTCAAGCCCAATTTCCGGCAGGTCGCGGTCGAGGCCGAAGGCGGCATTCCGACGCAGGGCGGACGGTTCCAGAGCGAAGTCGAGGGCAGCTTTCTAGCCATCGGCGAGAATGGCCGCGTCAACATCAACGCGGGCTGGGAGCAATCGACCATGCTCACCGAGGATGAGCGCGGGCTTGGCCCCGCGACGCGCAGCCTGCTGCCCGAAAGCGACACCTATCTGATCGATGCGACGATCCAGCGCAGCCTGGACAAGGTCACTGACGCCTCACTCAACGTGCGGCTGGACCAGACCGACAGCCTGTCGCTACTCGGCCCCGTGGTGTCAGGCGGCGATGTCCCGCTCGAACGCGACAGCCGCAGTCGTAACCTGACGACGACCGCCAGCGTCAACGGCATGCTCGGCGACTGGCGCTGGTCGCTGTCGGGCAATTATGGGGATGCCGATCAGCGCACCTTCACCGACCGGGTGACCGGCGCGCGCGACCGGTTCGACAGCAGCCAGCAAAGCTTTGGCGGGAGCGCCAACCTGTCGGGCACGGTGACCGAGGGTTGGGCCGGCCCGATCCGCCTGTCGATGACCGGCAGCTATTCGGGGCTGCGCTTCGACAGCCAGTCCGAACGCTCGGGCCTGATCACGACCACCGACCTTGGGCGCGATACGCCCAGCGTGTTCGGGTCGCTGACCGTGCCGCTGCTCGATCCAGAATATGAGATCGGCAACATCGGCCGCGTCTCGCTGACGCTGAGCGGTCAGGTTGCCAATCCCAGCGATTTCGAAGCGCTGAAAAGCTGGGGCGCGAGCCTCAACTGGGGCGTCACCGACAATCTGTCGCTCATTGCGAGCTTCAACAATGACGAGGCGGCGCCCGGGATCCAGCAGCTGGGCGCGGCCCCGCTGGTTACCCCCGCGGTCACCTATTACGACTTTGCGACCGGCCAGACGGTGGAAATCACGACGACGACCGGCGGCAATCCTTTCCTGCTCGCCGAACAGCGCCGCGACCTGAAACTCGGGCTGAACTGGGAAGTGCCGATGGTCGAAGGGCTGCGGCTGTCGGTCAATTATAACCGCAACAAGAGCAGCGACACATCGAACAGCCTGCCGCTGCTGACGCCCGAGATCGAAGCGGCGTTTCCCGACCGCGTGACGCGCGACGCCAATGGCGTGTTGATTGCGCTTGATCAGCGGCCAGTCAATTTCGACCAAGTCGAAAATTCGCAGATTCGCTGGGGGCTGAATTTCGGGAAAAGCTTTGGCCAGCCCGATCAGGCCGGTCGTCCCGGCGGTGGACCGGGAGTTGGTGCGGTGGGGCCGCGCGGCGGTGGTGGTCCGCGGGCGGGCGGCCGCGGCGGTCGTGGTGGCGGCGGTGGCCCCGGCGCCATGTTTGGCGGCGGGCCTCAGGGCGGCCGCTGGTCGGTGTCGCTGTATCACACCTACAAACTGACCGACAAAATCCTGATCCGTCCCGGTGTTCCCGAACTTGATTTGCTCGACGGATCGGCGACGGGCAGCGGCGGCGGCAGCAACCGCCACCTGCTCGAACTCGATGGCGGCCTGTTCTACAAGGGCATGGGTGTGCGGCTCAGCGCCAAATATGACAGCGGCAGCACCGTCACCGGCGGCACCGCGGGTGACCTGAACTTTGGCGACCTCGCGACCTTCAACCTGCGCCTGTTTGCCGATCTGAATCAGCAACCAAAGCTGATCGAGAAATTGCCGTTCCTGAAGGGATCGCGTTTGCGCCTGTCATTCGACAATCTGTTCGATGCGCAGCGCCGGATCACCGATGCGAACGGCGTGGTGCCGCTGAACTACCAGCCCGGGTATATCGACCCGCTGGGCCGCTATATCGAGCTGGAGTGGCGCAAGACGTTTTAACGAACTTGTCCCTCCCCTTCAGGGGAGGGCAGCGAGACTTACCAGCTTGCTGGTTAGTCGCAGCGGGTGGGGTTTCGCGGCCTTGCCCTATGCCGACAGACCCCACCCCAACCCCTCCCCTGAAGGGGAGGGGCTTAATATTTCCGCATCAGTGGGAACGAAGGACAGCGCTTTTGCGAACTGCGCGGTGCAGCTTTCCCAGCTGTATCGCGCGCCAAGCGCCGCGGCATCGGCGCGGTCACACGCCAATGCGGTGTCGATCGCGCGGCCGAGATCCTCGTCGAGCGCTCCCGCGCCATTGCGGATGATGTCGCCGGGGCCGGGAACGGGAAAGGCGGCGACCGGCGTGCCGCAGCTCAGCGCCTCGATGACGACCAGGCCGAAGGTGTCGGTGCGGCTGGGAAACACGAAGACGTCGGCGCCTGCATAGGCTGACGCCAGCGCTTCGCCGCCGAGCTTGCCGAGGAACAGCGCGCCAGGATGCTGCGCCTTGAGCGCCCCAAGCGCAGGGCCATCGCCGACGATGACTTTTGTCCCCGGGCGGGCGACATCGAGAAACGCGCCGATGTTCTTCTCGACCGCGACGCGCCCGACATAGAGCTGGATCGGCCGCGGCAGGTCGGCATAGGCGGGATGCGGCGCGCGGTCGGAGCGAAACAGGTCGTGGTCGACGCCGCGTTCCCACATCATCGTCTGGCCCAGCCCCTGTTCGGCGAGCTCGCGCGCCAGGCTGCGCGTCGCGACCATGATGTGCCGCGCGGGGCGGTGGAACCAGCGGATGAAGCGCCAGACGAATGTTGGCGACAGCGGCAGCCGCGCCGCGACATATTCGGGAAAGCGGGTGTGATAGGCGGTGGTGAAGGGAAAGCCGTGCTTCAGGCACCAGCGCCGCGCCGCCAGGCCCAGCGGGCCTTCGGTCGAGATATGGATCGCTTGTGGCGCAAAGGCGCGGATATGCCGTCCGACCTTGCGCCACCCGGCAAAGGCGAGGCGGATTTCGGGGTAGGAAGGGCAGGGGACCGAGCGGAACAGGTCGGGCGAAACGACGCCGACCTCATGCCCCGCCTTGCGCAGTTCGGCGACGGTCGCCTGCAGCGTGCGGACGACGCCGTTGACCTGTGGTTCCCATGCGTCGCTGACGATCAATATCCTCATGCGGCGCGCGCCGGGGCGGGGAGTTCCAGAACGGTGGGCACGGCGCGTGCCGCGACTTCCTCGGCCCAGTGCAAAATTTCCATCGTGCCGTCATGATGCTCGACCAACGCGGTGCAACCTTCAACCCAGTCGCCGTCGTTATAGTATTCGGTGCCCTCGATCTCGCGCATCTCGGCGCTGTGGATATGGCCACACACGACACCGTCGACCCCCCGCGAGCGGGCGGCGTGGGCGACGACTTCTTCGTAGCGCCCGATGAACTGGACCGCGTTCTTGACCTTGTGCTTGGCGACCATCGACAGCGACCAATAGGGCAGGCCGAACGCGCTGCGGATGCGGTTCACGACCACATTGCATTTCATCAGCGCGGTGTAGGCAGCGTCGCCGACGAAGGCGAGCCAGCGGTGCGCCAGCATCACCGCGTCGAATTCGTCGCCATGGACGACGAGCAATTTGCGGCCGTCGGCGGTTTCATGGATCGCCTCGCGCCGGATTTCGACTCCGCCGAAATCGAAGCCGTCGAAGGGTTTGACCATCTCGTCGTGGTTGCCGGGGACATAGACGACGCGTGTGCCACGCTTGGCGCGCTTCAATACGCGCCAGACGACGTCATTATGCTCGGGCGGCCAGAAATGCCGCTTCTTGAGGCGCCAGCCGTCGATGATGTCGCCAACTAGGTACAGCGTCTCGCAATCGACATGGTCGAAAAAGTCGATCAGCATCGCGGCGTTACAGCCGCGGGTGCCGAGGTGGATGTCACTGACCCACACCGCGCGATAGCTCCGCCGTTCGCCGATCAGGCGTTCGGGGACGTGAGGGTCGGTGGCGAAGGGATCGGGGAAACGCGCGGGGATGGGCAGGGTCGAAATCGATGCCATGTCACACTCCGTAAACAGCCTCTGGCTGCCCACGGCCTAGACAGGAGTTTTGTGACACTGTGCGATTCAAAGTGGCGTCTGTTTGACGACGGTTTGAAGGCGGTTTGGTGACGGTAAGTCACCCTCCCGCTTGCGGGAGGGGTTAGGGGAGGGCCTGTAGTGCCGCCCTCCCCGCTGCGACTAGCGAACAAGTTCGCAAGTCTCGCTTCCCCTTCCGCAAGCGGGAGGGAAGGATCAAGTCCGCCGGATCACCAGATTCCGGATCTCGCTCATATCTTCCATGGCGAAACGTACGCCCTCGCGGCCCAGCCCCGAATCCTTCACCCCGCCATAAGGCATGTTGTCGACGCGGTAGCTCGACACGTCGTTGACGACGATGCCACCGACATCGAGATGATCCCAGGCCTCCAGCACCTTCTGGATGTCGCTGGTGAACAGCCCGGCCTGCAAGCCGAACTTGCTGTCGTTGACCTCTGCCAGCGCCTCTTCCCATTTGGAAAATTTGCTGAGCACCACAACCGGCCCAAACGCTTCCTCGACGACGACATCGCTGCCCGCCGGGACATTTTCCAGCAGCGCCGCCTCGAGCATATTGCCGTCGCAGCCGCCGCCTGCGAGGAGGGTCGCGCCCGCGGCGACCGCATCGTCGATCCAGCCCTTCAGCCGCTGCGCTTCCTTGACCGAAATCATCGGACCGATGAAGGTGTCGCGATGCTTGGGATCACCCGATTTCAAGGCCTTGACCTTCGCGGTGAGCATGTCGCGGAACTTGTCATAGATGGCTTCGTGGATGATCACGCGCTGGACATGGATGCAGCTCTGCCCCGACTGATAATAGCCGCCGAAGATGATCCGGGCGAGCGCATGGTCGAGGTCGGCGTCCTCGTCGACAACCACCGCGGCGTTGCCGCCAAGTTCGAGCACCACCTTTTTCTTGCCCGCCTTGGCCTTCAGATCCCAGCCCACGCCGGGTGAGCCGGTGAAGGAAAGCAGCTTCAGCCGCTCGTCGGTGGTGAACAGATCTGCCCCCGCGCGGCTCGCGGGCAGGATGCTGAACGCACCCTCGGGCAGGATATCGCACTCCGCAAGTACCTCGCCCATGATGATTGCGCCGAGCGGGGTCAGCGACGCGGGTTTCATCACGAACGGACAGCCGATCGCAATCGCTGGCGCGATCTTGTGCGCGGCGAGGTTGAGCGGAAAGTTGAACGGCGAGATGAAGCTGCACGGGCCGATCGGCACGCGTTTCCACATCCCCATATAGCCCTTGGCGCGCGCCGAAATGTCGAGCGGCTGGACCTCGCCATAATTGCGCGTCGCTTCCTCGGCGGCGATGCGGAAGGTGTCGATCAGCCGGGTGACCTCGCCCTCGCTGTCGGCGATCGGCTTGCCCGCCTCGACGCACAGCGCATAGGCCAACTCGTCGAACCGCTCCTGAAAGCGGGTGACACAGTGGAGCAGCACATCGCGTTTTTCGAAACTGGCCAGCCGCGCCATCGGTTCGGCGGCGCGGACGGCACCCGCGATCGCTTCGTCGATCACATCGGGGGTCGCCAGCGCGGTGCGGAACGCGACCTCACCGGTAAACTTGTCGGTCACCTCCAGATCGGTGTTCGGCTGCACCGCCTTGTTGTTGAGGTAGAGCGGATAGACGTCCTTGAGTTTCATTCGGCTTCTCCACCCCTCCCCTTCAGGGGAGGGGCCGGGGGTGGGGTGTCGAGGCATGGAGCAAGGCCGATAGGCCCCACCCCAACCCCTCCCCTGAAGGGGAGGGGCTAAGCGGTTACATATCTTTCGATATCTTCTTGATATCGATGTTCAAAATCTGGTCATTCTCCGAATAATCGACCGGGCAGTCGATCAGATGCACCCCCGGCGTATCGCGGGTGTGCGCGAGCAGTTCCTGCAAATGCGCGGCGCTGGTCACGCGGTGGCCGTGCGCGCCATAGGCTTCGGCATATTTGACGAAGTCGGGGTTGCCATAGGTCAGCCCCCAATCCTTGAAGCCCATGTTCGCCTGTTTCCAGCGGATCATGCCATAGCTGTTATCGTTGAGGATCAGCACCGTCATGTTGAGCCCCAGCCGCACCGCGGTCTCCATCTCCTGACTGTTCATCATGAAGCCGCCGTCGCCGCACACAGCCATCACTTTGCGATCGGGATAGACCATCGCCGACATCATGGCCGACGGCAGCCCCGCACCCATCGTCGCCAGCGCATTGTCGAGCAAGACGGTGTTGGGGCGATAGGCGGTGTAGCCGCGCGCGAACCAGATTTTATAGACGCCATTGTCAAGGCAGATGATGCCGTCGTCGGGCATGGCGTCGCGGATCGACTGGACCAGATGCGGCGGAAAGATCGGGAAGCGCGCATCTTCGGCCAGCGGCTTGGTATGGTCGACCTCGCCCTGCCGGAACTTCAGCATATGGTCGAATTTCCAGCTACCGCTGGGGACGATGTCTTCCTTCATCTGCCACACGGCGTTTGCGATATCGCCGATCACCTCGATGTTGGGGAAATAGACCGGATCGACCTCGGCAGTCTTCGACGACACATGGATCACCGTCGGGCCGCCGCGCTGCATGAAGAAGGGTGGTTTTTCGATCACGTCGTGGCCCAGGTTGACGATGCAATCCGATGCCTCGACGGCACGGTGGACGAAATCGCCCGCCGACAGCGCGGCGCAGCCAAGGAACTTCGGGTGGCGTTCGTCGATCACGCCCTTGCCAAGCTGGGTGGTCAGGAACGGGATGCCGGTCTTTTCGATGAACTGGAGCAGCATCCGGCTGGTCATTGTGCGGTTGGCGCCGGCGCCGATGACGAGCACCGGCGACTTCGCGGCTTCGAGCGCCTTCACCGCCTCGCGGATCGATTTGCTATCGGCGTTCGGGCGGCGCGAATGGCTGCGTTTCAGCGGTGTCGCGTCGGTATGTTCGTCGGCAATATCCTCCGGCAATTCGATATGCACCGCGCCGGGCTTTTCTTCTTCGGCGAGTCGAAAGGCTTCGCGCACCCGGCTCGGGATATTGTCCGACGCCGCCATCTGGTGGGTGAATTTGGTGATCGGCCCCATCATCGCGACGACGTCGAGGATCTGGAAGCGCCCTTGTTTCGATTTCTTGATCGGTTTTTGCCCGGTGATCATCATCATCGGCATCCCGCCCAGCTGCGCATACGCGGCCGCGGTCACAAAGTTGGTCGCTCCGGGGCCGAGGGTGGCAAGGCAGACGCCGGTCTTGCCTGTGTGGCGGCCATAGGTTGCGGCCATGAAGCCCGCGCCCTGCTCGTGCCGCGTCAGGATCAGCTTGATCTGCGTCGATCGCGACAGACTGTCGAGAAAGTCGAGATTCTCCTCGCCCGGAACGCCGAAAATATATTCGACGCCTTCTTCTTCCAGACATTCGATGAACAGGTCGGATGCTTTTTTCATATGTCAGTCGCCCCCTCAGCCACGCACCACCCCGGTGCGGCCCCAAGCCATGCTGGCGACCCACAGCATGAATAGCGGTGCAGCGGCTCCCGTCGTCAGGCCGCGAGTCCGTGCTGCTCCGAGGGAGTTTGTAACGAGGGGGGAGGGGGTTGTCACCCTGTCGGAATAACCGATCGACAGATCAGCGAAGATCGATGCGAAGGTCGCGGTCGAGGCGGCCCGATACCTGCGATCCAGCCGGTATCTCCGCGCTGCGCCCGGTGGCGACGAAGGGCAGCAGAAGGAAGGCGGCCGCGGTGGCTGCTGCATCGTCGGCGCCGCTTTTGCCCCTGGCTTCGAGCGCACCGCTGATCCGTACAGTCCCGCTGGGCAGTTCCGCATAGAGCAATTGGACTGCAAGTTTCCCCTTTTTTCCGAACGCACCGCGCGGGTTGGCTTGGCTCAACTGGCCCACAACGGTCACATCAGCGGGTATCGCCACGATGCCATCGACGACGAGCGGCGCCGTGACCTTAAGGTAGAGAAGGTCGCCTTTGACGCTTTTCTTGCTGGAAACGGCGCTGGTCGTGACGAGGTCGATGACAGTGCCCGCCGGGACCACTATGGCCGCTTCGGCCGTGCCGGAGGGCATCACCGTGCCGCTGGCTTCCTGAGCGCTCGCAACGCTGGCCAGCACAAGGCCGACGCAGGCGGCGGTGGTGCGAAGCCACATCATAATCCAGCGGGCACCGCGCGCGGGATTTCGATGTCCTGCTCGACAAAGCCAGTCATCAGTTCGCCCGCCTTGATCTTGGCGTTGTTGCCCTTCGCAAACAGACCGAGCGGGCCGAGCGCGAGGATGCCGAGCGCCGTCTCGCCGCCGCCACCGGCACCCTTGGCGCTGTTGGTGCCACTGACCGGAATCTGCAGGCCATCGCTTTCGACATACAGGAGTTTTGCCTCAAGGGATCCCGATTTGCCGACATTGCCGCTCTTTTTTGCGGCCAGCACTTCGCCCCATGCCGTCGCCCCGACCGGAATGACGATGACGCCGTCGATGAGCACCGGCTTATCGACCCGCAGTTTGAAGCGATGCCCGGCCAGATGGGTTTTTGTCGTCACTTCGGTTACGACCATGAAATGGATCGGGGTGTCGCGCCGTAACAGGAGTAGCGGAGCCGCAGGGGGCGGGGTCACCGGGAAGGCCTCGGTCGATACAGGCTCTGCCGCCATGGCGGGCGGAAGCGGCATATCGACGGGCGCTGCCTGCACCCCCGCCATCGTCCAAGCTGCGGCCAGCACCGCCGGAAATGCAAACATGATATCCCCCTGAAACCCCAGCGGCTTTTAGGCCATGAACAAAGCGCTTTGCCAAGATAAATTCTGGTTGACCTGAGCCTGCCTTGCGATGGATGAAAGCCGTCCAATTGGGGAGCATTAATATGAAGCGAATCAACCTTCTTGCGGTGGTTGCCGTAGCCGCGATGGCGGTGGCGACACCGGCTGTCGCGAAGAAAAAGGACGTGACCTATGTCGTGGTCAACGAAGAGATGGGCGTCCCGGTCTTCCCGCACGACATCACCGACAAACCTTATAAAATCGTCGGCGTCGTGACCGCTGGCGTTCGCAAGGCAACGATTTTCAGCAAGGAACCGTCGCAGCAGAAAATCTATAACGAGATTTGGGAACGTGGCGAAAAACTGGGCGCCGATGCTGTGATCGGTGCCAAATATGGCGATAGCCACATCACTGCGCTCAGCTGGGGCAATACAAAAGCGGGCGGGGTCGCGATCAAGTTTCTGACCGCCGAGGAAATCGCTGCTGGAACCAAGAGCGATACGCTCGAAGGTTTCGACCCCGAAGCGTGGACCGGCAAGACAAAATAAGCGCGTCCGGCGCGGGCCGGATGGTTGACCAGAACGGACGGGGGAGCGGCATTGCCGTTCCCCCTTTTTGCATCCCCTCAATCGATGTCGAACAACCCGGCCAGTTGTTCGACCATCGTGCCGCCCAATTGCTCGGCGTCCATGATCGTCACCGCGCGGCTGTAATAGCGTGTGACGTCATGGCCGATGCCGATCGCGCATAGCTCGACGGGCGAGCGATTCTCGATCCAGTCGATCACCTGGCGCAGATGCTGGTCGAGATAGGCGCCATGGTTGACCGAAAGCGTCGAATCGTCGACCGGCGCACCATCGCTGATTACCATCAGGATCTTGCGCTCTTCGGGGCGGCCGATGATGCGGCTGTGTGCCCAGGTCAGCGCTTCGCCGTCGATATTTTCTTTGAGCAACCCCTCGCGCATCATCAGCCCGAGCGACTTGCGTGCGCGGCGATAGGGCTCGTCGGCGGGTTTGTAGATGATGTGGCGCAGGTCATTGAGGCGACCGGGGTGCGCGGGGCGTCCGGCGGCGAGCCAGTCCTCGCGGCTCTGGCCGCCTTTCCACGTTCGCGTCGTGAAGCCCAGGATCTCGGTCTTCACACCGCAGCGCTCCAGCGTGCGCGCGAGGATGTCGGCGCTGATCGCGGCGATGCTGATCGGCCGCCCGCGCATCGAGCCGCTGTTGTCGATCAACAGCGTGACGACGGTGTCGCGAAAATCGGTATCGCGCTCGATCTTGTAGCTCAGCGACTGGCCCGGCGAGACGATGACGCGGGCGAGTCGCGCGGCGTCGAGCTGACCTTCTTCCTGATCGAAATCCCACGCGCGGTTCTGCTGCGCCATCAACCGGCGTTGCAGCCGGTTGGCGAGCTTGGTCACCGCGCCCTGCAAATGCTGCATCTGCTGGTCGAGATAGGCGCGCAACCGCGTCAGTTCGTCGGCGTCGCACAGTTCGGTCGCGAGGATGATCTCGTCATGCTTTTCGGTGAAGCGCAGGTAATTGAAATCGGGAATGTCGCCGGGCAGGCGGTTGGGGCGGACGGGCAGCATGCCCTCATCGCCTTCGCCGCCCATTTCGGGCTCGCCGTCGGCTTCCATTTCTTGCGCGTCGGGGTCGCTGTCGCCATCGTCGGCCTGATCGCCCGCCATTTCGGCACGGGCATCAACTTGGCTCTCACCGGCGCCGCCGTCCTCGCTGTCCTGCTCTTCCTGGCTCTCGTCGGCCTCGCTCTCATCCTCCTCGCCGCCGTCCTCGCCGCCTTGCTCCAGCGGCTCGTCGCTCTGGATCAGGTCGAGGTGGCGCAGCGCAAGCTTGGCCGTCTCGGCAAAAGCCGCCTGATCGTCGAGCAGCATCGACAGCGCGGTGAGGTCGCCGCCCGCTTCCTTGACGATCCATTCGCGCACCAGCGACAGGCCGGTTTCGGTGCCCTGCGGTGCCGCCTCGCCGGTCAGGGCTTCGCGCAGCATCAGTTCGAGCGCGCTCGACATCGGGACGTCGTCGCGGCCCTGCGCGCGGCTGATCGGGTCGCTGCGCATCCGCATCGCCAGACTAGCCGACAGATTGACGCGCATCCCGTCCATATGCCGCGCGCCCAATGCTTCGATCCGCGCTCGCTCCATCGCGTCGAACGCGGCAGCGGCGAGCGGTTCGGCGGGGCGCGCGGCGGCGTGCAGCTTCTCGCTGTGATGCTTGATCCGCAACGCATAGGAATCGGCGAAGCCTCGGGCTTCAGCGACCTGATCCGCGGGCAGCGTGCGCGACGGGGTCGGTACCTTGATCGCCTTGCCGATCTGCGCCGGGGCATCGGCGGTGAAGCCGACCTCGACCTCGGCATCGCGGGTGACAGCGCGCGCGACGCTCGACAGCGCGGCCTTGAAATCGTCGAGGGGCGAGGAGGTGGTCATCGAGTCGGCTCTAACCAGCTTTTGATGGCGAAGGAAGGGTGTCAGGCGCTGTCCTTTTCAATCGTCATCCCGGACTTGATCCGGGATCCCGCTTAGCAACGTCGCCGAGCGGGACCCCGGATCAAGTCCGGGGTGACGAAGGGGGAGTAGTTGAGGTCATAGCTAAGCTCGCTTGACCCGACGCGGTAAGGGTTGCATCCGGCAACCTATGCCCTTCCACGCAACTTCGCCGATGAAACGTCCCTGGATCGTCATTGCCTGCGCCGCCTTCATCGTCACGCTGGCGATGGGCGTCCGCCAGTCGTTTGGGCTGTTCTTGCCCCAGATGAGCGTCGATATCGGGATCAGTCGATCCGATTTTGGTCTCGCGATGGCGCTCCAGAATCTGCTCTTCGGGCTGGTCCAGCCCTTCGTTGGCGCACTCGCCGACAAACATGGCGCCGGGCGCGTCGTGCTAGGCGGGGCGCTGCTCTACGCGCTCGGTTTGATCGGCGCGGCGTTCGCGACCGATGCGATCGGGCTGCATATCAGCTTCGGCATTTTCATCGGCATGGCGCAGTCGGCGACGACCTTTGTCGTCGTGCTCGGCGCGGTCGGGCGCGTCGTCAGCCCCGAAAAGCGCAGCAGTGCGTTCGGCATCGTCACCGCGGGCGGGTCGCTCGGCCAGTTCCTTGTCGTGCCGCTGGCGTCGATGCTGCTCGGCGATGTCGGTTATCATCAGACGCTGTGGATCATGGCGGGGCTGGTCGCGCTATGCGGATTGCTCGCGATCGGGGTCGCCGGACGGACTGACGGAGGCCCGGGCGTCGCAGCCGAGGCCGAACAGACGGCGCGTGAGGCGCTCCGCGAAGCCGGGGTCCACCGCGGTTTCTGGCTGCTCAATGCCGGTTTTTTTGTGTGCGGCTTCCACATCGCGTTCATCGCGACGCATCTGCCCGCCTATCTCGACGACAAGGGATTGGGGATCGGGATCGGGGCGCAGGTGCTGGCGCTGGTCGGGCTGTTCAACATCCTTGGTTCGTACATCTTTGGCCGCGCGGGCGATGTGCTGCGCCAGAAATATGTCCTGTCGGGGCTCTATGTCGCGCGCTCGGTGGTCATCGCGCTGTTCCTCTTCGTGCCGCTCAGCCACGCCAGCGCGCTGGTGTTTGCGGGGGCGATGGGCTTTCTGTGGCTCGGCACCGTGCCGCTGACCAGCGGCATTGTCGGGCGCATCTTTGGCATCCGTTACCTCTCGATGCTCTATGGCATCGTGTTTTTGAGCCATCAGGTCGGCAGCTTTTTCGGCGCGTGGATGGCGGGGCTGATCTTTGACGCCACCGGCAGCTATAATATCGCTTGGGGCCTATCGATTGCGCTCGGCCTGTTCGCCGGTCTCGTCCACCTGCCGATCGCCGATACGCCGGTCAGACGGCTCCAACCGGCATGAAGGCACAGCGGCAGGACATAGTGGCGCTTGGGCTGTTCGCGTTGATCGCGGTGGGCGGACTGTGGCTGTGGACGGGCGAAGGGCCAGCGATCTGGCTGGCCGACTTCGCCGTCATGTGCGGCTTTTAGGTCGCGGCAGCCACCGGGACGCGATTGCAGATCGTTTCGTCGTCGGGTTTCGGTTCGGCGGGGTCGGGGAGCAGCCGGAACACATGCGCCAGATGCGTCGCCATCCGCTCCGGCCGCGCGCGCTTGTCCTCAACCACATCGACGAAATCGCGGCACGCAACCGCGCTGCGCAGGAAATTGCTATGCCCGGTCGCGCTGCGCGACACGTCGGTGGTGTCGATGACGGTCAATCCGGGCACCGAGACCGGATAGCAGCGCACCGGCAGCCCCTTGGCTTTCAGATCGGCGGCTTCGAACGGGTCGAAGCAATAGGGCGACCCGAGCCGCGGATAACCGTGCAGTGCGCGCGATGCCGCCAGCGCCTTGTCGGCGTGCGAAACATAAACGGTGATGCGCCGGTTGTTGGCGACGCGGCGCGGCGACAATACTTCTTCCTCGATGTCGCGTTCGAATGTTTCGCGGTCGACGTCGGGTGAGGCGAGGATGACGTTCGAAATGTTACTGCTGTCGGCATTGCTCGACGTGCGATCGACATAGGCGATGGCCGGAATGACCAGTCGCGCGCCCAAGGAATGCGACACGACGACGATTTCCTTGACCCACGGCCGCTCGGCGAGCGTTTTCAGGAAGTCGCGGAAATTGCGAACGTCGTGATACATGTTGGTCTCGTCGACCGCATAGCTCAACACTTCACCCTGCGACGGCCAGCTATATTCGATCACCGGCCCTTCGAAGCCGGTCATCCCTGCGATCTGGGCCGCATCCTTCGACGTTGTCTCGAACGTCTCGCGATAGCCGTGGACATAGAGCAGGACGCGGCCCTGGCGCCGGTCGGTTTCGGCCTGCAACGCGGTCCACCAGTCGGCTGATGCCTGAAATGCCATCGGGGTGCGGAGCTTTTTCTTGCCGCCGACCTCGGCCTCAACCGGCACGGCAAAGCGGCCATAGCGGATTTTGTCCCCGCGATGGCGCAGCAGGCTGATGTCGGACGTGCGGCAGTCGGGCAGGCGCGTGGTCGCGAAAAACAGTGGCAGCGCCTCGCCGTCGACCACGGCGCCCGGCTGCGCGGTGCAGCGCGGATCGGCGACATAGTCGGCGTGGCGGACAGGGCCGTAATCGACGGCAGCGATGCTGCATCCCGAAAGAACGGCACACCCAAGCACCATGATGGAGTTCCGAAGAGCCGTATGCGAGTGGAGCATGGGTTTGCCCTGCCTTAGATATTGAGGAAAAGGTGCTAGCTTTGGATCCTGCGCAAGGTTTCCCTATCGTTCTTGAGGAGGGCCTCACTTTCGGCGGGTGTGAGGGGCATTTTTGCAAAGCGATCTAATACGAGGCCCAACAAGTTTTCGAGGAAGGCATCCACCCGTCCTGCATCCGACGAAAGGAATGCGGCCCAGTCCTCCTTCTCGTCCTTTGGGGCTTCTAAGAAGAAATCGTTCGCCGCCACCGCTCCTTGCCGTTCACATTCGGCTACAATTGCTGCCTGACAGGGCCTTTGCTTTCGAACAAACGTGAGAAAATTGGCGACGTGCGGCTTTTGATAAAAATTGAGTGCCTCATCTAACAAAGCCGGAGCGAACTGACTAGAAAGCTCGACCACGACTTCCCCCACAGCTTGATCAAATTTAATCTTGTATATAGCGCTGGTTGCGATGACCATCGCATCGGCGCGCGTCTTGCGTGCGCCAGGAAACTTCTTCTCTAATGCCCGCGTCTGTTCGTTAGCTTCGATATCATCGCGAATTCGCTGCAAAGTTGGGGCGATGGCATCTTCAAATGCTCGGTCAGGCAAATGCAAATCTATAATTTGGAGAGCAGTAAATTTTTGCGCCGTCACTTGGGCTGGTGCCGTATTCCAGCAAGCAAAAATAAGGAAAAGAGTGGCTCCCAAACGTGCCAGCGACTGTTTCGGAATCACTTGCCGATCACGCTTTCGGGCAAATCTTCGCCAAACACGCGCTGATAATATTCAGCAACGATCATCCGTTCGGCCTCGTCGCATTTGTTAAGGAAGCTGAGGCGGAAGGCGAAGCCGAGGTTGTTGAAGATCGCGGCATTCTGCGCCCAGCTGATCACGGTGCGCGGGCTCATCACGGTCGAGATGTCGCCATTGATGAAACCCTGGCGGGTCAAATCGGCGACCTTGACCATATTGGCGACGGTCGTGTTGTCGGTGTTCGGCACCTTGGCGAGAATGATCGCGCTTTCGGTCGCCGCAGGCAGATAGTTCAAGGTGACGACGATGTTCCAGCGGTCCATCTGGCCCTGGTTGATCTGCTGCGTGCCGTGATACAGCCCGCTCGTGTCGCCGAGCCCGACGGTGTTTGCGGTCGAGAACAGGCGGAAATAGGGGTTGGGGCGGATGACGCGGTTCTGGTCGAGCAAGGTCAGCTTGCCCTCGGCCTCCAGCACGCGCTGGATCACGAACATCACGTCGGGACGCCCCGCATCATATTCGTCGAACACCAGCGCGGTCGGGGTCTGCAATGCCCAAGGGAGCAACCCTTCGCGGAACTCGGTAACCTGCTGGCCGTCGCGGAGCACGATCGCGTCGCGGCCGACGAGGTCGATACGGCTGATATGCGCGTCGAGGTTGACGCGGATACACGGCCATTTCAGCCGCGCCGCGACCTGTTCGATATGCGTCGATTTGCCGGTGCCGTGATAGCCCTGCACCATCACGCGGCGGTTGAACTTGAAGCCCGCCAGGATCGCGAGCGTCGTGTCGCCGTCAAAGACATAGGCGGGATCGAGATCGGGGACGCGCTCGTCGGCTTCGCTGAACGCCGGAACCTTCATGTCGATGTCGATACCGAACAGCTCGCGTGCATCGACCTCGATATCGGGCGCCGCGAGAAGCGTCGAACCATGATGGTCGGGAAGGCTGTTCGGAATATCGGTCATGTCAAAGGTCCAGCGAAGGCGGTCGGGAGAGAGTCGCCGGTACCCGGCGCTTCGGCTAGCGCGGTATAGGCGTCGGTTTCAGCTTGCAACGCCTTTTCAGAGGAGGCCGAGCGCCTTCATCACCGCCGACTGGTCGTAATAGGGGCGTTCGCAGATGATCTTGTCGCTCCCGGGGGCAAATTCGAAACTCGCCGCGATGCGAATGCGGAACGCCTTGCCGGTCGGCTCAATCGTGCGCGGGCCGAGCTTAAGCGGGCCAAGATGCGTCCCGGTCAGCCAGAATTCGACCAGCACCGTGTCGGTCGCGGCATCGGCGGCAATCGCGATGACCTCATTCGCTTGATCGGGGAAGGGTTCGCGCGACGCGGCGAAATAGGATCGCACCGCGGCTTCGCCGTCGAACACAGTGCCGGGGCCGAGTAGTTCGTACCGCGGATGCTCGAAGGTCGCGATGACGCCATCCCAATCATGGGTGATCTCCAGCGCCATATGGCGGCGGACGACCTCGATCCGGGCGTCATCCAATTCGCTCATCGTCCTTCTCCCTCAGGCAAAGGCTTTCGTCTTGCGGAGCAACTGATACGCAGCGACGACCTCACCCAGCCGCGACTCGAAGCTCCGGTCGCCGCCGTTGCGGTCGGGATGGTAGCGGCGGACGAGCTCGCTGTAACGCCGCCGCAGCGCGGCGCGGTCGGCCTCAGCGGGTAGGGCGAGCAATTGCATCGCGGCATGTTCTTCGCGCGACAGACCGGGATTTTTCGCCTCGCGCCGCGCCTCGTCCATGCGCTGCCGGAACCGCGCGCCCAGCGCATCGATCGGATCCTTGAAATCGGCCCAGCGCGGCGGCAGGTCGGCGCTGCCCGCAGCGCGAAACGTTCGGCTTTCCGTCTCCCAGCCGGCGGTCGGCGATTGCGCCGCCATGATCTGATCGGCGCTCATGCCCTCGAAAAAATTATACCCCGCGTTGAATTCGCGGACATGGTCGAGACACAGCCAGCGATACTGCGGCGGTCCGTCGGGCGAACGCGTCCACGACATCGGCGCCCGAAACTCGCCGGGCTCGCGGCATCCGGGCGCCGCGCAGGGCTCGTCGCGTGGGACGCGACCATGGAAACGGTTGGGGCGGGGTGACGTCGACAAAATACGCTTTCGAGTGGTGGGGCCAAGGGGAAGGGAGGTCTTATAATTTGGCGACGAAGCGCTTATGGTCAACCCCATGAGCAGCAATGGCCCCGTGCAACAAGAGATGGAAAACCTGCTCCGTGCGGCTTTCCCCGACGCCAATTTCGTTGTGAGCAACGACAGCGCGAAACATCGTGGTCACGCCGGCGACGATGGATCGGGCGAATCGCATTTTAGCCTGACGATCGAATGGGCTGGCTTTGCGGGCATGAATCGCGTCGCCCGCCAGCGCGCGGTCAACAAGGCACTCGGCGACCTGCCGGGGCAGCGCGTTCACGCGCTCGCGATCAAAGCGACCGCGCCGGGAGAATCATGATGGACGTTATCACCCCCTCGACCCATGATCTTGGCGCCTTTGAAGTGCGGCGGACGTTACCAAGCAAATCGCGCACGATGGTTGGCCCGTTCATCTTCGTCGATCAGTTCGGCCCCGCGCATTTCGATATTGGCGCAGGCATGGACGTGCGCCCGCATCCGCATATCAACCTGGCGACGGTCACCTATTTGTTCGACGGCGCGATCGATCATCGCGACAGCCTGGGGACGCTCGCGACAATCCGCCCGGGGGCTTGCAACCTGATGACCGCGGGTAGCGGCATTGTTCACTCGGAACGCACGCCCGCCGCCGAACGTGCGACCGGGTCCGGCATTTCGGGGATGCAGACCTGGCTCGCTTTGCCCGACGGCAAGGAAGAGATTGACGCGGCGTTCGAGCATGTCGCGAAGGACGATCTGCCGCTGGTCGAGGATGGCGGCGTGTCGGCGCGGGTCATCATGGGTAGCCTATGGGGTGCAACGTCGCCGATCACCCAGCATGCCGCGACGATCTACGCCGACATCTTGATGAACGCTGGGTCCAGCATTACGATCGAAGCCGAGGCCGACGAGCGCGCAGTGCTGGTCGCACTGGGTGACGCGAGCCTCGATGGCGAAAAGCTCGATCGCTACAGTCTCTACATATTGAAACCCGGGCAGGCGATGACGCTGCGTGCTGACAGCGACGCGCGCGTGATGCTGCTCGGCGGCGAAGCCTTCACGACGCCGCGCCACGTATGGTGGAATTTCGTCAGTTCCAGCCGCGATCGGATCAACCAAGCGAAACATGACTGGAAAGATGGCAAATTCCCGCTTGTGCCAGGGGATAGCGAGGAGTTTATCCCGATCCCCGAGGTTCCGAAGACCGTAAGCTACCCCTGATCGGCAAAAACGCGATCAACCGCCAACTGGCTCGCGATCCAATCGTCGTCAACGGGCAATCGTTTGGCAATAGCCGTTCCTGGCGCGACGACGCGCCAGAAGGGCGTGACGGCGTCGCGGGCGCTTCCCTCCGCCAACCGGCGGAGCGCATGTTCGGCCACTTGTCTGACAAAAATGGCCGTCGAAACCGGGCAGGTCGCATCGCTCTTGTGGCGCCGCGCCAGTTCGCGCCGCATCTGCTCGATACTTTTCGTGGCACCGGCCGGGATGCGGGCGATATAGGTGGCAACTATCTCGGGCGTCGCCACGAACAGGACGCTGCCTGCGGCGATGCCAGCGAAACGGGTTTCCAAAACGACGCGTTTCGCAACTTTTAGCTTGGCGTTGGGGCGGGGCATGAAGTTTCGTCCTGACGTTGATCGTGTTGCGCTATCATCGCTGTGGACGTTCTCAAATAATCAGACCGATAAATTTTGTTTATCAAGGAGATAAGTTAGGGCTGGTCGACCACTTGGACCTTGGCATCGTACAACTGCACAAGGTGGCAGAACGAATCAAAGCGGTCGGCTTAGGGTTGAAAAAATTCGTCGAAACGAGCTGGCGATGCATCGTTCGCCGCTGCACAGGTTCAACCGAGCAGATCAAAGGCCAATGCGGCGATCTTTTCGGGCGCCTCGATGTCGGCGAAGTGGCCGATATCGCTCCATTCGGTATAGCTTGCATCGGGGGCATATTTTTGAACCGACTTACGATCCGTAGCGACATGCGATTTGTCCGAAAGCCCCCAAAATATCGCTGCTGGAATGCTGACATCGATCAACGGATCGGTGATTTCAGCCAGTTTTTGTACCTGAGACGCTAAGGCGTAACAGCAGTTTGCCGCCTGGATTTTACGCGCCTCGTCCTGCAGGGCCGCGACAGGAGCCGAGGGGCCGGCGGCAAATGGGATCCAGAAATCGATCGTCGTCTTGACGCGGTTAAGCCGGAATCCGATTTGGCCTGCAAAGGGTTGCGCGAGGATCGCCCCGCCCAGCGTCGCGTGAATCCACTTATCCTCTGCCGCGAAATCGCCAGTCTGCCCGATGATGACGCCGGCCAGTTCATCGCCCATGATCGTCGCTATACGCGCCGCGTAGAGCCCCTGAATGCATGGTCCGACCAGTACGACGCGCGGCAGGTCGAGCGATCGCAACGCCGCGGCGATGATCTGACAACTGGCCTCAAAGCCCAATGCTTCGGCAGAAACGGGAAACGAAAAGCCGAAGCCCGGCAATTCCATGATCACAATGTTGAATCGATCTTCCAGCGCAGCGATCAGCGCGTCATAGCTCTCAATCGTTGCCGGGGCGTCGGGCAAAATCGCCAGCGTCGGTTTGTCGGCATCACGCCCAGCGATGCGATAGCGGATGAAGGACAAATTATGTTCGAACAACGCCAACCCGGGCCGCGACGCGATGGCGCGAGTGCGGAACGCGGGTTCGTCAAGCCCGGAAAAGGCCAGCGTGTCGAGGACGGCGGGATCGATGGAAGGCTGGGGGCTGGGCATGGGGCGATTCTCCTTGTATACAGATCAGTATACCTATGACGAAACGCGATGCAATATTGGTGGCCGCCGAACGGCTGTTTTCGCGCAACGGCTTTGGCCTGACCGGCGTCGACGCGCTCGCCGCGGCGGCGGGCGTGACCAAGCGTACGCTGTACAAGCAGTTCGGGTCGAAGGAGGGGTTGTTCGCCGAATGGCTGCGTGCGCGCGACCTGCGGACGCGGCGATCGTTGCTGGCGGCGATCGACGCGCGCGCCGCGGCCCCGGGCGACCGGATGCTGGCGCTGTTCGACATATTGGCCCAGTTGGCGGGTAATCCCGGCTTTCACGGCTGTCCCTTTTCGCGCGCGCTGCTTGAGTTCGGCGATGCCGCCGCCCATGAGGCCAGCCGTCAGGTCGCGGCCGCGCACAAGGTGGAGCTTGCTCGCTGGTTTACCGCCGAACTGGCGGCGGCAGGGGTGGCCGACCCACCGGCGGCGGCCGAGGAGCTGGCGCTGCTGTATGAAGGCGTGCTGCAACGCATCGCGGCGACGGGCTCGGCCGATGCAGCGCACGCCGCGCGGCGCATCTGGCAGGCGCGGCTAGCAGCCTTGGGCGTTGCGATGACGGAGCAATCCGGGCCATAGAAACGGCGCAGACCAATCGGGAGGGGGCAGTTGATGAGGGATTTCCGGCAGCAACGCGTGGCATTGACAACAGGAATCGAACTCGACGTCGTCGACATCGGTCCGCGCGACGCGCCGACGCTCGTCTTTCTCCACGGCTTTCCCGAATCGCATCGTACCTGGCGTAATCAGCTGCCGCATTTTGCGACCCGGTTTCGCTGCATCGCGCCGGACCAGCGCGGCTATCGGGGGTCGTCCAAGCCACAGGACGCGGAATCCTATACCCCCGACAAGTTGATCGCCGACATCTTTGCGCTCGCCGATGCGCTCGGCGTCGGCGAATTTACAATTGTCGGCCACGACTGGGGCGGGGCGATCGCATGGGGGGTGGCGCTGGGCGGCCAGCCAAACGGACTGCATCCGGCATGGTCGGGACGAGTGACCCGCGCCGTCATCGCCAACGCACCGCACCCGGCCATCTTTCAGCGGCTGTTGTTCACCAACCCGCAGCAGCGCGCGGCGAGTCAGTATATCAGCATCTTTCGCGATCCCGCGAGCGACCCAATCATCGAGGAACATGGCATCGCCGGCATCCTTGCCCATGCCTTTGCGGGACGCGTCCCCAGCGGCGGCATCCAGCCGCCCGACGAGATCGCCCGACTGCTGAAGGATTGGGAGGATCGTGACGCCTGCCGGGCGATGATCAACTGGTACCGCGGGTCACCATCGATTGTCCCGGCGATGGATGCGCCTTATGTCGAGCCGCCCGTCCCCCCGTTTCCCAAGCTGACGATCCCCGCTCTTGTGATCTGGGCGCTCGAGGACGTCGCGCTGCCGCCGTGCAATCTTGATGGAATAGTCGATCTCGTCCCCGCAGTGCGGATCGTTCATGTTCCTGATTGCGGTCATTTCGTGCCGTGGGAGGCGCCGGACGCGGTCAATGCCGCGATGGACGATTTCCTCATGACCGACTGAGTTAATACAATTTCCCATTGGCCAAAAAAGTGGCGGGCGGCGTATTCGCCGCCCGCCTGGGGGGGCTGGTAAGACGTGTCGGGGAGACACGCAAAATGGTCTGTCCAACGGCAGTTTTTCCCCATTTTCCGCCGTTATCCAAGGATTCTGGAGGGGCGAGTTAACCATAGGTTTGGTGCAAATGGCAGGCTTTCACATTCTCCCCAACTTGCCATATTCGTGCCATGGAATTGGGAGGACTCAGGGTCGCCTCGATCGTTGATCGCATTGAAGGGCCGTCGAGCTGGACGGTCGAACGCGACGTCCATGTCCTCTACTTGTATGAAGCCGGCAGCTACCACTGGCTCGAAACCTGGCTCGACGACCAGCGAACCTCGCTGGGAGATCCTTTGCCTGGCGAGATGTGGCTGGCGCCGGCCGGTCGCCGCTATCATGGTGACGCAAAGGGCGGCGGCGTCCGTTACATCGAAGTTGAAATTCCCGCCGCGCGGCTGGTCGTTGCGCCCGACGCCCGCGCGCTCGCGGGGCATTATGACATGGCGCTGGCTTCGCTGGTGCGCGCTCTGGGAGCCGGCGATGCTGCGGCAGCCGATCCGTTGGTGACCGTTCTCGCCAAAACGCTGGACGGCATGGTGGTGCGTCGGGACTCGTCCGCCGTCACCCAGCGCATGAATGACCTGATGGCCTATATCCAAACCCAGCTCGAACTGTCGCTGACGGTGGAAGAGATGGCGGCGAAGGTCGGCATGTCGGTCAACAGCTTGATCGTCCATTTCGCCCGGGCGACGGGCTATACCCCGGCGCAATATATGCTGCGCCAGCGGCTGCGGCGCGCGTGCTGGTTCCTGATGAACCGCCCGCTGTCAGTGGCCGAGATCGCCTTTGCGACCGGCTTTTCCAGCCACGCCCACTTGTGCGCGATTTTTCGTCGCAAGCTGGGCATGTCGCCGGGCGAGTGGCGGCGGCGGCATGTTTCGGCTATTTTGCCGCCAGCCTGGGAGGATTAATCGATGTCGCACACCGTCATCATGCTGCTCGCCGGACTGGCGCTGCTGATCGTGCTCCGCGTGACAATCCGCGACGCGGCGCGGGCGACGCGGATGTTCCTCATCTTGTGGCTTGCCATCTCGATCGCCAACCTGCTCGTCGGGGTGCTGTACGCCGGTTACGGCTGGGCCGAGGAGGCGGGGATCTGGCTGTTGGTTTTCGGCGCCCCGGCAGCGGTTGCTCTTTTGGCCCGGCGGATCGCGCCTTAGGGTCAGGTCCCTAGTTTTCGGGCCGCAGCAAACAACCGCTCGCCCCCGCATAACGCGCGCTGCGCGACGCCAGCAGTGGCACGCTGCCGGTCACCGTTTTCGTCGCGGAATCTTCACTCAGCGATACCATCTCCATACCGGGTTCGAAATCAGTCTGACAGCTTTCCAGGCTGCGCCCCTGAACATAGCGGCACGAACAGCCGACGCGCGCCGCATAGGCTGAGCCGAGTTCGGCCTGCGCCTCGAACGAAGGGAATTTCCAGACAGCAAACACCGCAAACAGCACTGCCAACACCAGTATCCATGGCAGGCACCCGCCCCAGCGGCTGGGTTTTTTGCGCCGACGCGGCGGTAGCGCCGGGGCGATCGGCGGCGGCGCGACGGCGGGATTTTCGCCCGTTGAAGGACCGGTCGGGTTGGTGCTAGTCACTCATCCCATGATCACGAAAAAACGGCTGCTGGCAAGTGCCGCTCTCGCGATGCTCGGCGCCTTGTCGCTGGTTCAGGCGGCAGGGCAGGGCAATCTGGCGCCCGCGTCGCCCGCGCCCAAATTCGGCGCCTCGCTCGATGGCGTCGCGGTTTCCGATATCCCGCCATCGCTTCCTGCGCTGCCCGCCGCGATAAAAGCACGCGCCGATGCACTGTTCGTCCATGCGGAGGACGTCGGCGAGACGCGAGCGCTGCTTGTCCTGCGCGACGGTGAACCAATCTATGAACGCTATGGTGCCGGCTTCGGTCCCAATTCGAAGCTGATCAGCTGGTCGATGGCCAAAAGCATCACGGCGGTCCTGACTGGCTTTCTGGTCGCCGATGGCCAATTGGCGCTCGACGGACCGGCGCCGGTGGCGGCGTGGCAACGCAGCGGCGATCCGCGCGGCGCGATTACCCTCAAAAATCTTCTGCATATGTCGGCCGGGCTCGAGCATGTCGAAAATGGCGATCCGGTGTGGAAGGGTGATACGGTCGATATGCTCTTCGGTCCCGGCGCCCCCGATATGGCGGGGTTTGCCGAAGCCAAGCCCGCGGCGGCGCAACCCGGCGAAGTTTTCAACTATAGTTCGGCAACCAGCGTGATCCTGTCCGACATCATTGCCGACACGCTGACGCCTGCGCAAAACCCCGCGGCGCGCCGCGATGCGATGCGCGAATTCATAGCGGGTCGCTTGGCGGAGCCGTTGGGCATGACCAGCCTGACCCCCGAATTTGACGCGAGCGGCACGATGATTGGCGGATCGATCATGCACGCGACGGCACGCGACTATGCTCGCTTTGGCGAGTTCCTGCGCAACCACGGCGTCGTGAACGGCCAGCGGCTGCTGCCCGAAACTTGGATGGACTTCATGCTGAGCCCATCGGCCAACGATCGCGGCTATGGCGGGCATATCTGGCTCAACCGCAAGCGTCCGGCGGGCGCGCAGCCCGCACTATGGCCCGACCGCGGTCCCAACGACCTGTTCGCCTGCATCGGCCACCAAGGGCAATACATCATCGTCTCGCCGTCGCAGCGGGTGACGATCGTCCGGCTGGGGGTGACCAAAAGCGATCAGTTTCCGGCGCTGCGCCGTCATCTGGCCGATCTGACGGCCGCGCTTTGACCGGATCGGGCTGGGCCTTGCGCCGAGCATGGATCGCCCAAAGTTCAGGAAAGTTCAGCCCTATGCGCCGCCAATTTGAGCCTCGCGAGGCGCTGTACGCGCGCGCCGTGCACCGATCTGGCGCAAGACGGCAGTGACTGCTTTATCCACCAAATGAAAGAGCCTGAGTAAATGCTGGCATAGCCGGAAATTGTAGGAAAGACTTAAATTTGAGGGGCGTCGGTTTTTGGGGTGGGGAGCGGTCCTCTAATTTCGTCATGCTGAACTTGTTTCGGCATCCATGGCCTGAAATCGAATTTGGCGTAGCGCCGAAGGAAACGGCCGACCATGGATCCTGAAACAAGTTCAGGATGACGATGCTATTGATGTCGTGCTTCGGTCGAAAAACCGACCGAGGTGCCTACCCTACAGCAGGAAATCGCCGACCAGCGTCGTGACGCAGTGGCCGGTCAGCTCGACCATCTCGCCGTCGAGGCGGCAACCGACATGGCCGCCGCGCGCACTCGCCTGATATGCCGCGAAGCGATCGCGCCCCAACCGCGCCGCCCAATAGGGGGTCAGCACGCTGTGCGCCGACCCGGTGACCGGATCCTCGTCGATGCCCGCGCCGGGAGCAAAAGCGCGGCTGATTACATCGGCGCCCGACGGGTCGCCGGCGCCGGGCGCGGTCGCGATATAGAGCACGTCGCCGCCATCCTTGAGGGCGCGAAAATCGGGCGCCAGCGCACGCACGCTCGCCGCATCGCGATAGGCGATGATCGCATAGCGGCCGGGGTGCCATTGTGTCTCGACCGGATCGCCGCCGAGGGCGCGGACGACTTCGGGCATCGCTTTCGGCGCGGGCGGATAAGCGGGCAATGCCATGCGATAACCCGCGTTCTCGCCCTCTTCTCCATTGATGCGCGTTACCTGCAATATGCCCGCCTTGCGGGTGCGAAAGCGCATTTCCTGACGCCATGGCGCCGCCGACAGCAGCACATGCCCGCTGGCAAGCGTCGCATGGCCGCACAGCGCGACCTCGACCGTCGGAGTGAACCAGCGCAGCTCATAATCTGCCTCGCCGCTCTCGTCGGGGATCAGGAACGCGGTTTCGGCGAGGTTGTTTTCGGCCGCGATCGCCTGCAACACGCCATCGCTCAGCCATTCTTCGAGCGGCATCACCGCCGCGGGGTTGCCGGTAAACGGCCGGCTGGCAAAGGCATCGACCTGGCTGATCGGCAGGCGCCGCGCCGCGCTCATGGGTAAAGCATCCCGCTCGACCAGCCGTTGCCGGTGCGGGTAAAGACGGTGCGTTCGTGCAGCCGGTGCGCGCGATCCTGCCAGAATTCGATCGCCGATGGCGTCACGCGCCACCCCGACCAGCGCGGCGGGCGCGGCACATCCTGCCCCTCGAACCGCGCCTGCATGGCGGCAAAGCGCGCCTCGAACGTCGCGCGATCGGCGAGCGGGCGCGACTGGTCGCTCGCCCAGGCGCCGAGCTGGCTGTCGCGGCCACGCGTGGCGAAATAGGTGTCTGCGGTGGCGTCGTCGACGGGCGCCACCGGCCCTTCGATCCGGATCTGCCGTCGCAGCGATTTCCAGTGGAAAAGCAGCGCCACGTGGGGATTCGCCGCCAGTTCGCCACCCTTGCGGCTGTCGAGATTGGTGTAAAACACAAACCCGTCAGGACCATGCCCCTTAAGCAGCACCATGCGCAGCGACGGATGCCCATCGGCCGTGGTCGTAGCGAGTGCCATTGCATTGGCGTCGTTGGGTTCGCTTGTCCGCGCCTCGGCAAACCAGTCGTCGAACAGGGCTAAGGGATCATCTGTCATGTGCGTGGTCATACTGCGAGGCTCGGCCACACGGAAGGCGGAACTTGACCGCTTCGTGACACATTCCCACATCGACGCGCAATCGGGCCTTCCCGGCCAATCACTTATCGGGCTACAGGAACAATATGGCAGATCCCTATTCCACCCTGGGCGTCGCAAAAGGCGCAAGCGAAGCGGAAATCAAAACCGCCTATCGCAAGCTCGCCAAGCAATTGCACCCCGACAAGAACAAGGACAACCCGAAGGCGTCGGAGAAATTCTCCGAGGTCACGCGGGCCTACGACATCCTGTCCGACAAGACCAAGCGCGCGCAGTTCGACCGCGGCGAGATCGACGGCGACGGCAATCCGGCGATGCCCTTTGGCTATGGCGGCGGCGGCGGCGGCGGGTTTCGCGGCGATCAGCGCAGCGGGCCCGGCGGCTTCAGCGGTTTCGGCAATGAGGGCGCCGATTTCGGCGATATTTTCGAAGGCCTGTTCGGGCGCGGCGGTGGCGCCGCGGCGGGTGGCGGGTTCGGCGGCTTCGGCGGGCGCAGCGCACCACCGCCAAAAGGCGCCAATGTTGCTTATCGGCTGTCGGTGTCGTTCATCGATGCCGCGACGCAGGCGCCGCAGCGGATCACGCTGGCCGATGGCAGCACGATCGACCTGAAGCTGCCCGCCGGGGTCGAAAGCGGCACCCAGATGCGGCTGGCCGGCAAGGGCCAGCCGGGGCCGGGCGGCACTGGCGACGGGATCGTCACGATCATGGTCAAGGACCATCCTTTTTTCGAACGCGACGGCGCCAACATCCGGCTCGACCTGCCGGTGACGCTGGACGAGGCGGTAAAGGGCGCCAAGGTCAAGGTTCCGACCGTCGATGGCCCCGTGATGCTGTCGATCCCCGCCGGGTCGTCGTCGGGCAAGGTCATGCGGCTGAAAGGCAAAGGCTTTAGCCAGAAGGGCGGCGAGCGCGGCGACCAGCTGGTTCGCTTGATGGTCGATTTACCGGCCGACAACGCTGCGCTGTCGGCGTTGCTCGGCGATTGGACCGACTCGCGCGCGGTGCGGGCCGACCTGGGCGTCTGATGCGTGGCTGATGCCACCCCCAAGGGCCGGACGGCCGCCGAGGCTGCCGCCATCGACGAGCTGGCACGCCGGGTTGCCAATGAGGTCGATCAGGAATTTCTGGCGGGTGGCCATTCGCCGCACTCGCCCGAAGCGCGCGCCGAGCGCGCCAAGCGGTTCCAGCTGCGCGCCCGCGCGCAGGGGCTGATCCATCGTGGCCGCGAAACGCTGGGGCCGGGAACGCGGGCGTTCAAGATCGTTCGCCGCGTCGTCGTCGGCACCTATACCGACGGCTTTATCCACGCGGGTAATCTGGCCTATCTGGCGCTGATCGCGCTCTTTCCTTTCTTCATCCTGCTCGCCGCGGCTTTCTCGCTGCTCGGTGGCAGCGTCGGCGGCGAAGCGGCGATCGAGGCGGTGTTTTCGACCATGCCACCGACGGTCGCCAACGCGCTGTCGGGGCCGATCCGCGAAGTGATGAGCGCGCGCACCGGCATCTTCCTGTGGCTCGGCGCGCTTGTCGCGCTGTGGACGGTGGGCAGCCTGATCGAAACCGTGCGCGACATCCTGCGCCGCGCCTATGGCACCCATTTCAGCAAGGGTTTTTTCCATTACCGACTGCTGTCGATCGGCATCATCACCGGCGCCGTCGTGCTGATGCTGCTGTCGTTCAGCATGCAGGTGCTGATTGTCGGCATCGAACAATTTGTCACCCGCGTGCTGCCCGAACAATTTCAGTCGTGGGGGGTGGTCGCGATCTCGCGCGGGGTATCGGGGCTCGGCCTGTTCCTGGCGATCTATATGCTCTTCTATTCGCTCACCCCGTCCAAGTATCGCACCCGCAATTTCCCCAAATGGCCGGGCGCGTTGTTCACCACTTTGTGGTGGATTGGCGTCACCCTCGCGCTGCCGCCGCTGCTCGCCAGCCTGCTCAGCTATGACGCAACCTACGGCAGCCTCGCGGGTGTCATGGTCGCGCTGTTCTTTTTCTATCTCGTCGGATTGGGTATGGTGATGGGCGCCGAACTCAATGCCGCGCTCGTCGAGGTTGAGGATTTGGGCCACGACGCTATTGGGCGCATCGACGATGTGATGATTGAGAAGGCCGGAGACGCAAAATGACGGGTTTAATGCAGGGCAAGCGCGGGCTGATCATGGGTCTCGCCAACGACAAGTCGCTCGCCTGGGGCATTGCCAAGGCGCTGAGCGCGCATGGCGCCGAACTGGCGATTTCCTATCAGGGCGACGTGATGCTGAAGCGGGTGAAGCCGCTGGCCGACGAGCTTGGCTGCGACCTGCTGATCGACTGCGACGTGGCGGATATGGACAATCTCGACGCCGCGTTCGCGACGCTCGCCGCGCGCTGGCCGACGATCGACTTTGTCGTCCATGCGATCGGTTATACGAATAAGGAGGCGCTGCGCGGCCATTATGCCGATGTGACGCTCGACGATTTCCTGATGACGATGAACATCAGCGTGTACAGCTTTACCGCGGCCGCCAAGCGCGCGGTCGCGATGATGCCGCCGCTCGATCCCGAAACGGGCAAGGGTGGCGGATCGCTGCTGACCCTCAGCTATTATGGTGCTGAAAAGGTGATCCCGCACTACAATGTGATGGGCGTGGCGAAATCGGCGCTCGAAACGAGCGTCAAATATCTTGCCAACGACTATGGTCCGCAGGGGGTGCGCGTGAACGCGATCTCGGCGGGGCCGATCAAGACGCTTGCGGCGTCAGGCATCGGCGATTTCCGCCTGATCCTGAAATGGAACGAGCATAACGCGCCGCTGCGCCGTAACGTCACCATCGACGATGTCGGTGGTTCGGCGCTATACCTGCTCAGCGACCTGGCGTCGGGGGTCACGGGCGAGACGCACCATGTCGACGCGGGCTACCACACCGTCGGCATGAAACAGGAAGACGCGCCGGACATCGCGTTGGTATGAGTTTCAACAGCTTCGGACGCGTTCTTCGCTTCACCACCTGGGGGGAAAGCCACGGCCCCGCGCTCGGCGCCGTCGTCGATGGCTGCCCGCCGCGGCTGTCGCTGTCCGAGGCCGACATCCAGCCCTTCCTCGACAAGCGCCGTCCGGGCCAGTCGCGCCACACGACGCAGCGACAGGAGCCCGACCAGGTTCGCATCCTGTCGGGGGTGTTCGAGGGCAAGACGACGGGCACGGCGATCAGCCTGATGATCGACAATGTCGACCAGCGATCGAAGGATTATGGCGACATCGCGCAGGCCTATCGTCCCGGTCACGCGGACTACAGCTATGACGCCAAATATGGCATCCGCGACTATCGCGGAGGCGGCCGGTCGAGCGCGCGTGAAACCGCGGCGCGGGTTGCGGCGGGCGGCGTTGCGCGGCTGGTGATCCCCGAGGTGCAAATCCACGCGTGGGTCGCCGAAATCGGCGGCGATGCGATCGATCCTGCGAATTTCGACCTCGAAGAAATCGACCGCAATCCCTTTTTCTGTCCGGACCCCGCTGCCGCGCAGCGCTGGGAAGGCCTGATGGACGCCGCGCGCAAGGCGGGCAGTTCTCTCGGCGCGGTCATCGAATGTGCGGCGAGCGGTGTTCCCGCCGGTTGGGGCGCGCCGATCTATGCCAAGCTCGACAGCGACCTCGCCGCTGCAATGATGGGGATCAATGCGGTCAAGGGCATCGAAATTGGCGCGGGCTTTCAAGCGGCGCGATTGCGCGGTGAGGAAAATGCCGACCCGATGCGCCCGGCGACTGATGGCAGCAACCGCCCCGATTTCCTGTCGAACAATGCGGGCGGTATCGCGGGCGGCATTTCGACCGGCCAGCCGGTGGTCGTGCGCGTCGCGTTCAAGCCGACCAGCTCGATCCTGACCCCGGTGCCGACGATCAACAAGGCGGGCGAGGCCGCCGACATTGTGACCAGAGGCCGCCACGACCCGTGCGTCGGCATCCGCGGCGCCCCGGTGGTCGAGGCGATGATGGCACTCGTCCTCGCCGATCACAAGCTGCTCCACCGCGCGCAGTGCGGCTGATCCGACGGTGATCGAGGTTGTTCAGGCTTTTGTCGAAGCGCATCAGGCGGTCATTTCCCTGATCATTCTGGCCGGCATTTTTGTCGGTTTCCTGCTGGAACGCCTGCCTGCGACGGTGATCGCCGTCGTTGGCGCGTGCGTCTATCTGGCGCTGGGCATCCTCGATTCCGATGCGATGTATTCGGTGTTTTCAAACTCGGCGCCGATCGTCATCGGGGCGATGTTCGTGCTGTCGGGGGCGTTGATCCGCACCGGGGTGATCCAACGCGTCGCCGACGCCATCATGAAACGGGCCGAAAAGCATCCGCGCCTTGCGATCGTCGAGGTGCTGGTGGGGGCGCTGATCGCCTCGGCGTTCCTGAACAATACGCCGGTCGTCGTGGTGCTGGTGCCGATCATGCTGAAACTGGCCGAGGTGACAGGGGTCAGCGCCAAAAAATTGCTGATGCCGCTGTCGATCGTCGCGGTGCTCGGCGGAACGCTGACCCTGATCGGCACTTCGACCAACCTCGTCGTCGACGGCATCGTGCGCGATGCGGGTATGGAGCGATTCGGCATTTTCGAGATTACCCCGATCGGCCTGGTCACCGCGGCGTCGGGGATGATCGGATTGGCCCTGATGTGGTGGCTGCTTCCGGCAGATAGTCCGATCAAGGGACCGGCCGGGACGCATGACGCGCACCAATATCTTTCCGAACTTGTGCTGGACGAAGAGGACGACCTTGTTGGCATGACGGTCGAGGCGTTTCGCGACCTGCCGCGCACGGGGCGGATCGTCGGCATTCGGCGCGCGTCGGCGGTGGTCCGTGGCGCCGAACTGGAGAACTGGATTCTGGCCCCCGGCGACCGCCTGATCGTTCGTGTCGATGGCGCGACGTTGATGACCTGGCGCGAGCAGGGACGATTTAGGCTCGGGATCGGCAGCGGCGATCCGGCCGAGGGTGACATGGTGGTCGAAACGATGGTCGCATCGAACCATCCCGCGATCGGCCAGCGGCTGATCGACATTCCCTTTCTGCAAAAGATCCGCGCCCGCATCATCGGCCTCGACCGCCCGGCGCACCAACCCGGCCCTGACCTTGCCAGCGTCCGCATCCGCCCCGCCGACCGGCTATTGGTGGCGGGCGGGCCGGACGAGGTGGAGGCGCTGCGCGACAATCCGCACCTGATCGGCGCCGATCTGGCAAAAGTCCGCGCCTTTCGCCGCGGCAAGGCTTGGATCGCGATTGTCTGTATGCTCGGCGTCGTCACGCTGGCGGCGCTCAATGTGCTGACCATCGGGGTCGCGGCGATCATCGCAATCGGGGTGATCCTGATCACCCGCTGCATCGACAGCGAAGAGGCGTGGGGGACGATCGACGGCGACGTGCTCATCCTGATCTTCGCGATGCTCGCCGTCGGCTTGGCGCTGGAAAACAGCGGCGCGGTCGCGATGATGGTCGGGTGGGTCAAACCTTCGCTCGCCGATGCGCCTGCCTGGGTGCTCGTTTTCGGAATTTATTTCTTCGCGCTGATCCTGTCCGAACTGCTCAGCAACAATGCCGTGGCGGCGTTGATGACGCCGGTGACGCTGGCCATCGCCGCCGAACTGGGAGTCGATCCGCGGCCGCTGGTGATCGCGCTGATGATCGGCGCCTCGGCCTGTTTCGCCACCCCGATCGGCTATCAGACCAATACGATCGTCTATGCCGCGGGCGATTATCGCTTCATCGATTTCGTCAAAATCGGCGTTCCGCTCAATATCATCACCGGGGTTTCGACCTGTTTGGCCATCGTCTTTTTCATGACCTGAGGCGGGAGCGCCGGTTGCGCGCATTTGGGGCGGTCGCTAGGGTCAAGGTTTGAACGGTCGCGACAAGGGGAAGATAAAGATGGCCGACACAACGATGGTGGCGCCCGTCGCGTTGAGCGAGGATGCGCGAGCCAAGCGCCTGCAATGGCGGATGCTGATCGGCTTTGTCGGCGGTCTGCTGGCCGGGCTGGCGGCGCATTATGGCGCCGCGGGGCAGCCGTGGGTGGCAGAGGTTATCTTCTATCTCGGCAAGGTCGGCGATATTTTCCTGCGCCTGTTGTTCATGCTCGTCATCCCGCTTCTGGTCTCTGCGTTGATCGTGGGGGTTGCCGAAATGGGCGAAATGCGGGCGCTGAAAACCGTCGGCCTTCGCACCCTGATTTACACCGTGATCGTTTCGTCGATCGCTGTCGCTATCAGCCTGCTGGTCGTCAATCTGCTCCAGCCGGGCGCCGGTGTTGATCCGGCCCTGGCCCGGTCGCTGATCGCCGACGGCGCCGAACGCGCCGGCAGCATCATCCAGTCAAGCCAGGAAGCCAAGGCGGGGGCCGACGCGATCGTGGCCATCGTTCCCAGCAATTTTTTCCTCGCGATGAGCGAGAATGACGTGCTGGCCGTCATGTTCTTCGCGCTGTTTTTCGGCATCGGCCTGATGATGGTACAGACACCGCAGTCACAGGCGTTGAAAGCCGCGATCGAGGGTGTGTTCGAAGTCGCGATGAAGCTGATCGGGCTGGTCATCCAGCTCGCTCCGATCGCCATTTTCTGTTTCATGTTCAATCTGGGGGCGCAGTTCGGGGTTGACCTGCTCGTCCGATTGTCGGCGTTTGTCGGGGTCGTGCTGCTTGCGCTCGGGATCCAGATGTTCATCGTTTTCCCGATATTGCTGAAAACACTCGCCAAGAAATCGCCGGTCGAATTTTTCAAGCAGACGCAAGAGGCCTTTGTCATGGCCTTCTCGACCGCATCGTCTAACGCGACGCTGCCGACCGCGCTGCGTGTCGCGCGTGACCGGCTGCACCTGCCTGACCGCGTGGCGCGCTTTGTGCTGACCATCGGCGCGACAGCCAACCAGAATGGCACCGCGATGTTCGAGGGCGTGACGGTGATTTTCCTGGCGCAGTTTTTTGGCGTCGACCTGACGCTCCAGCAGCAGATCATGGTGATGGCGGTCTGCATTTTGGGCGGCATTGGTACCGCTGGCGTTCCGGCGGGGTCGCTGCCGGTCATTGCGCTGATCCTGGCGATGGTCGGGGTGCCGCCGGCCGGTATCGGGCTGGTGCTCGGCGTCGATCGTTTTCTTGATATGTGCCGCACCACGCTCAACGTCATCGGCGATCTGGTGGCCGCCACGGTTGTGTCGGCCGGGGTAGCAGACGAACCGACGGCGGCGGATCAGGCCGCCGCCTGATCCGTCATCATTCCGGCTGACCAGCGCTGAAACGGCGCCCGCCGCTGACGCGCTCGGTTGGCGCCGGGGGCGGCGCGGACTGGACGGGCGGCGCCTGTCGCGCTGCGGGAGGCTGACGAACAGCGGGCGCAGGACGATCGCCGCGCGGCGCGCGTTCGGGCATTGCCGACGGCGCGGATCGCGGGATGCGACGGATTTCGGTGCCCGTACGCGGCGGGGCCGTGTCGCTGCGCGGCAACCACCCCGACGGACGATCGGTACGCGGGCGGTCGGTACGCGGGCGACCATCTGTACCGTCCCCCTGCGGAACCGGACGCGGACGCGCCGTACCCCAATCGGGTCGCCCGGGCCGCCCAGGGCGTTCGGGGTTGGCATTGACTGGCGGCGTAGCGGTCGCACCGTCGCCGCGGCCGCGACCCGGACGCGTGCCGCGCGGGCCGTCATTGTCGCGATCGCCGCGGTTCCAGCCGCCGGGACGCCCCGGACGACCATCGCCCGGACGCCCATCGCCATCGCCGCGATTCCAGCCGCCGGGGCGGCCCGGCTGGCCGTGGCCGCGGCTGCCATGGTGCTTCCACCACGCGCGCCGCCCGCCCCAATAGTTCAGATATTGATCGCGTAGCGGGTAGCGGTTGCGATAGCGGTCAAACATCCACGTGCCATAGCCGGGATAATAATAATCGTCGTACCAGCCGCCGCCGAACCCGATGTTGATGAAGCCGCTGCCATAATCGGACGCGTCATAGCAATCATAACCATAGCCATCGTCATAGGCGTAGCCGTCATAGTCATAATAGGCGTTGCCATAACGAGCGGCGCAATCGCCGCCGGAGGCATAGCTCGCGCCATAGACGCCGCCGCCATAGCAACCGCCGAGCAGCGTCGTCGCGATTGCTCCCAGCGCGATGGAAAGCGGGCGTTTATAATTGGTGGGCATCAAGCCAATCCTTTGTCGGGTCCGTGCGGACCGGTCATCTTGGCTAGCAAGCTGTCCGAGTCGAGTTGAATTTGCGGTGAATAGCGTTCGAAGAGTGACGCAGCGTTACTTGCATCAGTGTCAGTAGTGCGTTACGCTGGGTACCACAGCAGCACCGATGAGGATGGACCCGATGAACGCGCCGACCAAGATCAATTGGCCCGAAGCCCGGTTTGGCCCCGAAACGCAGCATTGGCTGCCGCGCAATCCCGATCAGGCGCTCGACCATATTCCCGGCGAGGATGGGTATCCCGTGATCGGCAACACCCTCGAACAGCTCAGCGACTATCGCGGTTTCACCAAGCGGATGGTGGCGAAATATGGCCGCGTCTATCGCAACAACAGCTTTGGCGGGCGCAGCGTCGCGCTGCACGGTCCCGAGGCGAACGAGCTGGTCATGTTCGACCGCGACAAGTTTTTTTCGTCCGAACAGGGCTGGGGGCCGGTGCTCAACCTGCTGTTCCCGCGCGGGTTGATGCTGATGGATTTTGAAAAGCATCGCGCCGACCGCAAGATATTGTCGGTGGCGTTCAAGCCCGAACCAATGCGTCATTATGCCGAATCGCTGAACGAGGGCATCAAGGATCGGGTTGCATCGTGGAGTGGCCAAACGTTCCAATTTTATGCGGCGATCAAGAAACTGACGCTCGACCTGGCCGCGACCAGCTTCCTCGGCATCCCCTTCGGCCCCGAGGCCGACAAGGTGAACAAGGCCTTTGTCGACATGGTGCAGGCGTCGATCGGCGTCGTCCGCGTCCCGATGCCGTTCACCGCGATGGGCCGCGGCGCCAAGGGCCGCGCCTATCTGGTCGATTATTTTGGCCGCATGGTGCCGGAGCGCCGCGAGGGGACGGGCGAGGATATTTTCAGCCAGATCTGCCGCGCTCGCGACGATAACGGCGAGTATATGAGCGCCGACGCTATCGTCGATCATATGAACTTCCTGATGATGGCGGCGCATGACACGATCACCAGCTCGATCACGTCGATGGTGTGGATGCTCGCCAAGCACCCCGAATGGCAGGACAGGTTGCGCGAAGAAATGCTCGCGGTTTCGCCGGCGGGCGAGGGTGTCGGGCACAACAGCCTGGGCGAGCTGGAAATGACCGAATGGGCTTTCAAGGAAGCGCTGCGGCTGGTGCCCCCGGTGCCGAGCTTTCCGCGCCGGGCGCTCAAGGATTTCGAATATGGCGGCTATCGCATCCCGGCCGGGACGTCGGTCGGGGTCAGCCCCGCCTATACGCATATGATGGAAGAACATTGGCCCGAGCCCGACAAGTTCGACCCGATGCGTTTCTCGCCCGAAGTTGCGCGCGAGCGGCACAAATATGCGTGGGTGCCCTTCGGCGGCGGCGCGCATATGTGCCTGGGGCTGCACTTTGCCTATATGCAGGCGAAGATCTTTTTCCATCATGTTGTCACGACGCATCGCATCGTCGTGGCGCCCGGCTATGAGCCGAAATGGCAAGTGCTGCCGATCCCGCGTCCCAAGGATGGGTTGATGGTGACGTTCGCGCCGCTCTGAGCTTGCACAGCGGCGCGCCGCACCCCATTGAAATGGGGTGAAAAGCGCTCGTCCCTATCTGATCTGGTTCGGCATCGCCGTGCTGCTCGCGCTCGGCGCGATCCGCGGCATGCAGTGGGTGCGCGACCATCCCGAGCATATGCCGACCGCGCGCTTCGAGATCGCGCATCCGCAGGGGTGGGCGACGCAGCGTAAGCTGGTGGGGCTGGTCGGTGACGATGCCGCCTGTTTTGCGGCGCTCGATCGTGCCGGCGTTGGCTACGAAAGGCGCCCTGTGGTTGGGGAGGGCACCTGCCGCGCCAGCCAGCGCATGGTGCTCACTGGCAATCGTTTCGTGCCGACGATGCGCCCGGCGAATGCCGCGCCGGGTTGCGCGGTGACCGTGACCATGGCGCTGTGGAACCGCGACGTCGTCCAGCCGCTGGCGCAGAAGCATTTCGGGCAAAAGGTCGTCGCGCTCGAAAATCTCGGCAGCTACAACTGCCGGAGCATCCGCGGCGGGCAGACGCCGAGCCAGCATTCGACCGCCAATGCGATCGATATTTCGGCGTTCGTGCTGGCCGACGGGACGCGCATCGCGCTGATTAACGACTGGGACGATGCCGACGTCCGCCGCGAATTTCTGCACGCGGTGCGCGACGGGTCGTGCGACCTGTTCACAACGGTGCTGTCACCCGATTACAACGCTGCCCATGCCGACCATTTCCATTTCGACATGGCGGTGCGGACGGCGGGGTGGTCGGTCTGTCGATAAATAGGGACAGTCCCTATTTGATCAGACGGTGAAGCTCTCGCCGCAGCCGCAAGCGCCCTTGGCGTTCGGATTCTCGAACACAAAGCCCGCCGCGAAATCATCCTCGACCCAGTCCATGACGCTACCGATGAGGTAGAGGACCGACGCACCGTCGATGTAGAAAATGCCGCCGGGGGTTTCGATCTTTTCGTCGAACTTCTGTTCGTCGGTCACATAATCGACCGAGTAAGCAAGGCCGGAACAGCCGCGGCGCGGGGTCGACAGCTTGACGCCGATCGCGCCCTCGGGTGCGGCCGCCATCAGCGCCGCGACGCGTGCTTCGGCGTTCGGGGTCAGCGTGACTGCGGCAGGGCGGGTTTTCAAAATCGTCATCTCACACTCCTTCCCCTCTCCCCTTGCGGGAGAGGGTTGTGAAGACTTGGCAGCTTGCTGCCTAGTCGAAGCTGGGTGAGGGGTTGCGGTCGAAGACCGCGCGAGCCTGCGGCTCGCATACCCCTCATCCAACTACGCCTAGTCACTTCGTGACAAGGCTTCGTATCCTTCTCCCGCAAGGGGAGAAGGGTTTTGCTCACAACATTCCCAACTCAAGCCGCGCTTCGTCGCTCATGTTCGCGGGCGACCATGGCGGATCCCAGACGAGGTTCACTTCGGCATCGCCGACCCCCGGGACCGCGCCGACGCGCAGTTCGACTTCGGCAGGCATCGACTCCGCGACCGGGCAATGCGGGGTGGTCAGCGTCATGGTGACGACCGCATGACCCTCGTCGATCTCGACATTATAGATCAAGCCAAGGTCATAGATGTTCACCGGGATTTCCGGGTCGTAAATGTCCTTCAGCGCATTGACGACCGCCTCGTACAGATCGCCGCCGACGCTGTGCGGATCGACCGCCGCGGGCTTGGCAGCGAGGAAACCCTCAAGATAGTCGCGCTTGCGTTCCAATTTCTCGGGCGCCGTCTCGACATCCGCGACGCGCGCCTTAGGCGGTGATTCGACGCTGGTGACTTCTTCCACTTTGATCATCCGGTCCTCACTCATCCGAAAATCCTCTCGACGCGCGACAGGCCATCGATCAGCGCCTCCACATCGTCTTCACTGCTGTACACGCCAAAACTAGCGCGCGCGGTTGCCGGAACCCCCAGATGCTCCATCAGCGGCTGCGCGCAATGGTGTCCGGCGCGGATCGCGACCCCGCTTTCATCCAAGATAGTGCCGATGTCGTGCGGATGCACCCCCGCCATCGAAAAGCTGACGATTCCGGCGCTGTTTTCTGGGCCGAACAAGGTGATGCTGTTCTTGCGAGCCAGCGCTTCGCGCAACGTGCCAACGAGCTTGCATTCATACGCGTGGATTGCGTCGACCCCGATCGCTTCGACATAATCGACCGCCGCCGCGAGCCCGATCGCCTCGATAATTGCGGGCGTACCGGCTTCGAAGCGCGTGGGCGCGGGGGCATAGGTAGTCTTGGCAAAGGTCACGCGGTCGATCATCGACCCGCCGCCCTGCCAAGGCGGCAGGCTATCGAGCTTGTCGCTCCATAGCGCGCCGATGCCGGTCGGACCATAAAGCTTGTGGCCCGAAAAGACATAATAGTCGCAGCCGAGCGCCGCGACATCGACGGGCAGCCGCGGCACCGCCTGACAGCCGTCGATCAGCAGCTCGGCGCCGACGCGGTGGGCGAGTTCCGCGGCGCGCGCGATGTTGAGCGGGCTGCCGAGCACGTTCGAGACATGCGCGAAGGCCACCATCCTATGGTCGGGCGTCAGCAGCTTCTCGGCGGCGTCGAGGTCGATACAGCCATCGGCAGTCAGCGGGCAGACATCGACCTGCCAGCCCGCAAGCTGCCACGGCACGATATTGCTGTGATGCTCGAGAGTGGAGAGCAGCACGCGGCCCTTCCGCGGGTGCGAATAGGCGACAAGATTGATCGCCTCAGTCGCGCCGCGGACGAATATAACCTGATCTTCTTTCGCGCCAATAAACAGCGCAATCCGCCGCCGCGCTGCCTCATAGGCGAGCGTCATATCGGCCGATCGCGCATAGACGCCGCGATGCACCGTCGCATAGTCGCGGCCCATCGCGTTGACCGTCGCGTCGATGACGGCCTGCGGTTTTTGCGCGGTGGCGGCGGTGTCGAGATAATGCCAGTTGTCGGCGAGGCCGGGAAACTGGCTCCGAATTCCGTTTGTGTCGAGCGAAGTCGAGACAGGTTGGCGCTCGGATTCACGTCCCTCGACTTCGCTCGGGACGAACGGGGAGGAGAGGGTGGTCACACCAGTTCCCCCAGCTTCGCCAGCGCCAGTTCCTGCAACCGCGCCTCATCCTCGGCGCCATCGAACACCCCGGCGACAAAGGCCTGCAACATCAGCTTCTTTGCCTCGCCCGGTGGAATGCCACGCGACTGGAGGTAATAGAGCGCCATCGCATCGAGTTCGCCAATCGCGCACCCATGCGCGCATTTCACATCGTCGGCGTAAATCTCCAGCTCGGGCTTGGCATTGGCGGTCGCGCTGCGGTTGAGCAGCATCGCCTTCACATCCTGCGCGCTGTCGGTTTGCTGCGCATCACGCGCGACCGCAACCTTGCCGAGGTAGGTGCCGGTCGCCGTCCCACCGAGCACCGATCGCACCACCTGCCGCGACGTCGCGCCGGGTTCGGCGTGAGTGACCGTGGTGACGATCTCGAGATTCTGCTCGCCGCCGCCAATCTGCGCCGCGCCAAGCATGAAGTCGGCGCCCTCATGCAGCGTAACGGCGAGTTCGATCCGTCCATAGGCGCCGCCGATGTTGAGCACATGCAGCGATGCGACCGCGCCCTTGCCGAGCACCAGCTCGATCTGCCGGATGTCGCCCGCATCCTGAACGATCGCGCGTGCAAACTTGCCGCCCGCAGGCACGATGATGCTTTCGGGCGCGGGTAACGGCCAGAGGCGCGTCAGCGCCTCAATATCGCTGTAGCGCCAAGCCTCGTCCCTGCGCGTCGGGTGCGCGGTCATGCTGTCCTCCTCTCTGCGGTCTCTGCGTCTCTGCGCGAATCAAATATAATGCGCGCAGAGACGCAGAGACCGCAGAGAGAAAGAGAAATGGCGCCTGCGGCGCGAAAGCGTGTCACGCCGCAATCTCCGCATAACCATGCGCTTCCAGCTCGCGCGCCAGCTCCGGCCCGCCGGACTTCACGATCCGCCCCGCGGCCAGCACATGCACAAAATCGGGCTGCACATAGTCGAGCAGGCGCTGGTAATGGGTGATCAGCAGCACTGCCTTGTCGGGGCGCCGCATGATCGAATTGATCCCGTCGCCGACGGTGCGCAGCGCGTCGATGTCGAGGCCGCTGTCGGTCTCGTCGAGGATCGCCAGCTTGGGATCGATGATCCCCATCTGCACCATCTCGTTGCGTTTCTTCTCGCCGCCCGAAAAGCCGACGTTCACCGGGCGCTTGAGCATGTCCATGTCCATCTTGAGCAGCGCCGCTTTCTCGCGCGCGACCTTCAGGAATTCGCCGCCCGACAGCGGTTCCTCGCCGCGCGCGCGGCGCTGCGCGTTGAGCGCTTCGCGCAGGAACTGGACGTTCGACACGCCGGGGATTTCGACCGGATATTGGAAGCCCAGAAACAGCCCGGCCGCAGCGCGCTCATGGGGTTCCATGTCGAGTAGATCGGCACCATCAAAGGTCGCCGACCCGTCGGTCACCTCATAACCCGGACGGCCGCCTAGCACATAGGACAAGGTCGACTTGCCCGCGCCGTTCGGCCCCATGATGGCATGGATTTCGCCCGCATTGATGGTCAGCGACAGGCCTTTCAGGATCGGCTTGTCGGCGACGGTGGCGTGGAGATTTTCAATTTGCAGCATCTTGCGCTTTCATCTGTTCCAGGATGCGCCGTTCGGCGGCGCTAATGATGGCATTGGCGGTTTTTTCGGCGGTCTCGCGGCTCGCAAAGGGAATTTGCTCGCCGATCCCGTCGGCCAGGACGTTGACCGCGACGCTGCGGGCACCGGCGACCGACGCAACATCGGCAAAGCTGACAGGCAATTGGCCGAATTCGACCTGATAACTGGTGGCAGCAGCGCGCAGATCGCTTTCATAGGAGGTGACGGCACTGCGCACTCCCGGCGGAAGTTGCGCAGCGATTGTTGCCACGTCCAGCAAGCGGCTGTCGTCGGTCGATCCGGCATCGCCGCACGCCGACAAAAGCGCCGCGCCCAAAATGACATGGACCAGATGAAGACGGCGAATCATGCTGCGCCCCAAGGCGCGCCCGGCGCCGCATCGCCGCCCGACGTCGGCGCGGCGCGTGAAATGGGCGGAAAGCTTGAGCCTATTCGGCGGCGAAGATTTCCGCCAGTTCCGAATTGGCGACTTCCTCGACGCTGATCACGCTGGTGTTCTGCAGATGCTGCAACCGCCGGATCAACATGGTCACGGCATGGTGCGGGACGGTGATCACCTCGTCGCGATCGCGTTCCGACTTTTTCTGCTGCCGGATGATCACGCCCTGATGCGTCGGATAGGCGGTCACCGCCTGCACGGGATGCACCACCAGATCGGCGTCCGACCAGTTGAATTCCAAACCGCGTGCCATGGCTGTGTCTCCGGACCGAATCGGACAGATTACGAGCATATGACAAAGCTGTGATGGGCCATGTCCCCGGATGCGGACTGGCGGGAATTATAGTTAATTTAGCCGGGTTCGCGGCGGCGTCGGCTCTGGATCCCATGGGCATTGTGTCAATTTGGGTCATTCTTCTCCGCATATCAGCGAGCGGCCGATCATTCAGGATCAGCTTTTCGGCGACCGTGGCGTGGAGGTTAGTTATTTGGAGCATCAGGCGCGAACCCATTTCATATCCATATTTTCAAGGTCGGTAAGGGTCGATCCGCCGTCCAGAAGGCCGTAACACTGCAAGCAATAGAGCCACTTGCCGCCTTCTGCCTGTTGCGAAACAACCGCGATCTCTGTTTCCGAAATATGGCGAACTGCGACAACAGGCTGCATTCCGACTACGTCCATATACTGGTAGCGATTGGGTTCGAAGATGACGGCGTTCCGTCCATCGCTGTCGATCCAGGTGCCGAGGAACGTGGCAGGGATCGTGCGGCTTTTTGGACTAACGACATCCTCGCCGAATGGTGAGTCAGGCGCAACGCCGTCGTAATCGCTCAGCGGGAATTGGCCGGCCGCTGGCACGAATCTTTGGACGGGTTCGGCTTCCATTTTTCGACCAAAACCTTGCTGCTTTGCCGCATCTTCGGCAGCAACTCTGGAATGAAGCTCCTTATACTCTTGCGCGGCCTGCGCCTTTTGACGCTGCTTGGTGTTGGGTATCTTCAAAAAGCGCCAGAACAGCAGCGAAAAGACGGCGCACATAGCGAGGAAGATGAGAAACTCGGTCACCCGACGCTCCCCTCAAGCGAAATCCCCAGCAATTTCTGCGCCTCGACCGCAAACTCCATCGGCAGCTGCTGCAGCACTTCCTTGGCGAAGCCATTGACGATCAGCGCCACGGATTCTTCCGCGTTCAGCCCGCGCTGCATCGCGTAGAAAAGCTGGTCGTCGCTGATCTTGCTCGTCGTCGCTTCATGCTCGACCGTCGCCGTCGGATTGCGGACCTCGATATACGGCACGGTGTGCGCGCCGCTTAGTGACCCTAAAAGCAGGCTGTCGCACTGGGTGAAGTTGCGTACACCTTCGGCGTTCGGCGCGACCCGCACGATGCCGCGATAGGTGTTGTTCGACTTGCCCGCGCTGATCCCCTTGCTGACGATGGTCGATCGCGTGCGCTTGCCATTGTGGATCATCTTGGTGCCAGTGTCGGCCTGCTGGTAATTGTTGGTGACCGCGACCGAATAAAATTCGCCGACGCTGTCGTCGCCGTTCAGCACGCAGCTCGGATATTTCCACGTCACCGCCGAGCCGGTTTCGACCTGCGTCCACGACACCTTGCTGCGCGCGCCTTGGCACAGCGCGCGCTTCGTGACGAAATTATAGATGCCGCCCAGCCCCTCGGCATTGCCGGGATACCAGTTCTGCACCGTGCTATACTTGATCTCGGCATCGTCCAGTGCGACCAGTTCGACCACCGCGGCGTGGAGCTGGTTCTCGTCGCGCATCGGCGCGGTGCAGCCTTCGAGGTAGCTGACATAGGCGCCCTTGTCGGCGATGATCAGCGTCCGCTCAAACTGCCCCGTATTCTCGGCATTGATGCGGAAATAGGTCGATAGCTCCATCGGGCAGCGCACGCCTTCGGGCACATAAACGAAGGTGCCGTCCGAAAAGACTGCGCAATTGAGCGTCGCGAAATAATTGTCGTGCATCGGCACGACCTTGCCGAGCCATTTTTTCACCAGCTCGGGATATTCGCGGATCGCTTCCGAAATCGACAGGAAGATCACGCCCGCGCGCTTCAATTCCTCGCGAAAGGTGGTCGCGACGCTGACGCTGTCGAACACGGCATCGACCGCGACCTTGCGCGCGCCCTCGACCCCCGCGAGCACCTTTTGCTCCTCGATCGGAATGCCGAGCTTTTTGTAGACCTCAAGAATCTCGGGATCGACCTCGTCGAGGCTGCCGAGCTTGGGCTTCGGCTTGGGCGCCGCGTAATAATAAGCGTCCTGATAGTCGATCGGCGGTACGTTGAGCTTTGCCCAGTCGGGCGTTTCCATCGTCAACCAATGGCGAAACGCCTTCAGCCGCCAGTCGAGCATCCATTCAGGCTCGTTCTTCTTCGCCGAAATGAAGCGGACCGTATCCTCGGTCAGCCCCTTCGGCGCAAAGTCAGTTTCGATATCGGCGGACCAGCCATGTTCGTAATCGGCGACTTTGGCGGCGGCGTCATGCGCGGCTTGGTCCTTGATCTTCACGTCATCCATATCACACACCCGCTCGTGCTGAGCTTGTCGAAGCACTGTTCTTTTCTGAATTGCCGCGAGCAAGGAAGGACGGCCCTTCGACAAGCTCAGGGCGAATGGTTTTGGGAGCAACACTCAAAGTTGAGAGGCTAATCCCCGCCAGCGCCCCGCGCACCGCGCCATTTACGACGCCCCAGTGCGGCTGCACCTTGCAGCTACCCTCCAGCGAGCAATCATGGCGCCCCTCGGCAACGCAGGAGGTGAGGGCGATCGGGCCTTCGACGGCTTCGATGATGTCGGCAACGCTGATCGCCGCTGCGGGCCGCGCCAGCCGTACGCCGCCGCCGCTGCCGCGCGACGCGACGAGCAACCCGGCGCGGGCGAGGTTGCTCACCAGCTTCTGCGCGGTCGGCCCGGGGATCCCCGTTTGCTCCGCCAGCATCCCGGCGTGAATCGGCACCGACCCGCACTGGCGGGCGGCGGCGCTCATCAGTACCACGGCGTAGTCGGCAAGGTTGGACAGGCGCATAAGCTTGCGAACGATTCTTAACTGGAGTAAATCACTCCACTTATATAGGCGAAGCCTTTGCGCGGCGCAACCAAGCGACATTTCCGGCGCGCCAAAAAAAAGGCACCCACTTGGCCGGGGCCAAATGAGTGCCGAGATGAAGGTCTCAGTCCTCGTCAGAGGATGAGCTCTTCTGGGTCGCAAGGGGGGATTATGCCGACGCGATGATTCGCGATTGTACGGAAACGCCAAAAATGGCTTAGGTCATATTTTGATGGTTAACGGGTCGTAAGGGTGTGCGCCCGACCGCGCCACGCCGAAACCGTCTAAGTTTCCGACACCATCGGGCCGACCTTGCCAGCAAGCTGCTTGCGCCCCTTGGTTGTCGCCGCTGTATAGGAGGTCGGCTTGCTCAACTGCCCCGGCGTCGCGCCGGCAAAGCGCTTGATCTCGCGGATCAGATGCGACTGGTCGTAAAAGGCGTCACCGAGCTGCGCCGAATCAAGCCCTTCACCGCGCGCCAGCGCCGACGCGGCGCGCACCGCGCGATATTTGCGCGCCAGCATTCGCGGCGACAGGCCGTAATAATGTTTCGTCATCCGCTCGACCGACCGGATCGACATGCCCGTGGCATCGACCAGTTCGGGAACCTGCGGGGAGGGTGACGCGGTCAACCACTCGTCAACCGTTCGGATGAACCACAGCGGCGGTGCCTCGCCGCGGGTCAGCACCTCGCGCGCAAAATTGTTGCCGATCACCAACTTGCCCTCGACATCCGCGGCCTGTTCCAATGTGGTTGCCACTTCTTCGATCCACGGCCCGAACCGATCCATTGCATCGATTGCGCGATCGGTCAGTTTTTCGGCGTCGTCGCCCATCAGCGCTGCCCATCCGGCGGGTAGCAGGCCGAAACCGAACAATTGCGCCGGACAATTGCTGATCGCGCGCACCCGCCCGCTCGTCGGGCCGATAATGATAGCGCGCGACACCGGCGCGCGGTGGCCGTCGGCAAAGACATATTCGCCGTCGGCATTGGTGACGAAGCGGAACTGCGCCCGGTCGGCGCGCTCATATTCGTCGAACTTCGGCATGTTGAGCCGCGCGAAATAGAAACTCGACACCATGTCCGCCAGATCGGGATCGGGCGGGAAATAGTGCAATTCGAACGGCGCGCTGCCGTCCACGCTGTCACGCGACGATGATGCTTCCGACATGAGACCCAGCCCCGACGGCCTTTCCCCAGGCCGCCTTGTTATCTGGAACAAATCATTTGCATTTCTTCCCTGCGCGTCAAGCGGGAAGTTTACTATTTAATTATCCTCAGGACGCAGCGATCCATGCATCGACCCGCCGTTCGAGAATGTCGAGCGGCACCGGTCCAGATTCGAGCACGACGTCGTGAAAAGCACGATAATCGAATTTGGCGCCCATCGCGGTCTGGGCCCGCGCGCGCAATTCCATGATTTTGAGCTTGCCGATGGTGTAGGCGGTGGCCTGCCCCGGATAGACGATATAACGCTCAATCGCCTTTTCGATGTCGCCATCGGGGTTCGGCGTGTTGTCTTTCAGATACTGGATCGCGCGTTCTCGGCTCCAGCGCTTGTCATGGATGCCGGTATCGACGACCAGGCGGCAGGCGCGCCACAGTTCCATGCCCAGCCGCCCGAAGTCGCTGTAGGGATCGGTGTAAAAGCCCATGTCCTTGCCCAGTTCCTCGGTATAGAGGCCCCAGCCTTCGGTGTAGGCGGTGAAGCCGCCGAAGCGGCGAAAAGGGGGCAGGCCGGTGAGTTCGGTCTGCACCGCGCGTTGCAGGTGGTGGCCCGGGACGCCCTCATGATAGGCGAGCGCTTCCAACTCCGTCTTGGGCATGTCGCGCAGGTCATAGAGGTTCACATAATAGGTGCCTGGACGCGATCCGTCGGGCGAAGGCGACTGGTAAAAGGCCTTGCCCGCCGACTTCTCGCGGAACGCCTCGACCGCCTTCACCTGCAAAGCGGCCTTGGGCAGGGTGTTGAAGAAGGCTGGAAGCCGCGCTTCCATCGCCTTGGTCCGCGCATCGACTTCGGCCAGATAGGCCTCACGCGTCGTGTGATAATATTGCGGGCTGGTGCGCAGATGCTCGAAAAACTGCTGCAGCGTGCCCTTGAAACCGACCTTGGACATGATCGCCTTCATTTCGCCGTGGATGCGCGCGACTTCGGACAGGCCGAGGTCGTGGATCTGCGTCGCGGTCATATCGGTGGTTGTATAGTTGGCGAGCAGCGCCTCATAATAGGCCTTGCCGTCGGGCAGGCGCCACACCCCATCCTGCGTTGGCGCGCTTGCCTGCTGGCGCTTCATCTCGGCGAGCAGGCGGCCGTAGGCGGGACCGGCGCTGTCGGCCCAAGCGGCCTTTGCCGCGGCGGTCAGCCGCGTTTTTTCGGCGGCGTCGATGTCAAGCTTGGCGACCTTCGCGGTGATGTCTTCTATCACTGCATTGTTCGGACCCTGCAGATTGCCGATGTCCGAAATCAGATAGGCATAGACCCATTTGGGCGGCTGAACGCCGTTGGCGGCGCGTGTCACCGACTGCGCGGTCAGCGCGTCGAGCACCGGGCCAAGCCCGCGGATCCGCGCGATATAGGCTTCGGCCTCAGCGGGATTGGCGACGCGGTGGATGTTGATCAGGAAGGCGGGGAGTTGGCTCTGCGGGCCGTTCATCTGGTCAAAGACGTAGCTGCGATCGCGGAACGGGAACAAGCGCTCGGCGCGCGCCGCCTGCGCGTTGAATAGCTCGAACGACAGCGCTTCGTCGGTCGACATCGTTTTGGGATCGAAGCTGCCGCGCATTGCCGCGGCGGTGGCCTGCTGCAATTTGTGGCTGGCAACCGCGGCCTCGTCGCTGACGTCGTTCCAGCGGCCATAGTCGCCGTCGCGAATCCCGCGATACGCCTTGCCCTGCGGGCTGAGCGACAGCTGCGCGGCGTCATAATTGTCGAAGAATTGCGCCAGGTTCGCCCCGGCAGGCACTGCATCAGGCGCGGGCGTCGATGCCGCGGTGGCGGGCGTTTCCTGCATCGCGGCGGGCGCGCAGCCCGCCACAGCGAGCAGCGCGAGGCTGGTGGACAGACGAGCGAGGATGCGAAGCTGCGACACGATTTTCTCCCGGTTTTTCCGATGGCTTTTTGGCGATGCACAATAGGTTGAGGCGGGGCTTGCCATAGCCGCGCGGGGCGCGCAATGGCGGGCCATGTCGCTCTTCGCTTCCGCTGCCGATGCCGCCTATGCGCTGGTCCGTCCGATTGTCCATGCCACCGATGGCGAGGCGGCACATAATCTGACGCTCAACGCTTTGCAGCCGCTACCGCGGGCGCGATCGGCGCTGACCAGCCCGGTGCTCGCGACCGAACTCGCCGGGCTGCATTTCCCCAATCCGGTCGGGCTGGCGCCCGGGTTCGACAAGGACGCGCGCGTCGCCCACGCGATGCCGCATTTCGGCTTCGGCTTTGTCGAGGTTGGCACGCTGACCCCGCTGCCGCAGGAGGGCAACCCGCGTCCGCGGCTGTTCCGGCTGGTCGAGGATGGCGCGGTGATCAATCGCATGGGGTTCAACAACGGTGGACAGGCGTCCGCGGCGGAGCGGATCGCATGTTTGCGGCGCCACGGCCTGCCGGTGCCGCTCGGGATCAATATCGGCGCCAACAAGGACAGCGCCGACCGCATCGCCGATTATGCCAAGGGGACGGGGGCGATGGCGCCGCTCGCCGATTATCTGACCGTCAATATCAGTTCGCCGAATACCCCGGGGTTGCGTGCGTTGCAGGACAAAGGGGCGCTTGAGGCGCTGCTCGACGGCGTGGCAGCGGCGCAGCCAGTGGGCGCGGCCAAGCCGGTGTTCCTGAAAGTCGCGCCCGACCTCGAACCCGCCGACATCGACGATATTGTCGCGGTGGCGATCGACAAAGCTCTGGCGGCGGTCATCGTGTCGAACACCACGATCACCCGTCCGGCGCTGGTGTCGCGCCATGCGGCGGAGGCGGGCGGCCTGTCGGGCGCCCCGCTTGCCGAACTGGCGCTCCAGCGCGTTCGCGATTTTCACGTCGCGAGTGGCGGCAAGGTGCCGCTGATTGCGGCAGGCGGGATCGCCTCGGCGGAACAAGCGTGGGAGCGCATCCGAGCGGGCGCGAGCCTGATCCAAATTTATTCGGCGATGGTCTATGCCGGACCGGGGCTTGCGGCGCGGATTGCGCATGGGCTGGAAAAGCTGGCGGTGCGCGACGGGTTCGCGCGGGTGAGCGACGGGGTGGGAGTAGGCGAATAAATCCTCCCTGCGGCGAAGCCGTGGGGAGGGGGACCGCCCGCGAAGCGGGTGGTGGAGGGGCAGCGACGGTGCGTTAAAAGCCCCTCCGTCAGCGCTTCGCGCTGCCACCTCCCCATCGCTACGCGACAGGGAGGATCGGTTAGGCTTGCACTCCCCCCAACCCCGCGCCAATGTCGCCGCCATGTTGAAAAGATTCCTGCCGCTTGCCGCGGTCTTCACCCTGTCCCTTCCGTCAACCGCCCTCGCACAAGGCGTCACCTCGTCCGCCGACTCGCGCGCGACTGAGGCGGGGCGTCAGATTCTGCACCAGGGCGGCACCGCCGCCGACGCCGCGGTCGCGATGGTCGCCGTACTCACATTGGTCGAACCGCAATCGAGCGGGATCGGTGGTGGCGGCCTCATGCTGCACCATGATGCCAAGGACGGCAGCATTTCGACGATCGACGGCCGCGAAATGGCGCCCGCGTCGGCCAAGCCCGATCGCTTCCTCGGCCCTGACGGCAAGCCGCGCGGCTATTCGGACGCGATCCCGGGCGGGCTGTCGGTGGGCGTCCCTGGCAACATCCGGCTGCTCGAAATGGCGCACAAGAAATGGGGCAAGCTGGAATGGTCGGCGCTGTTCCAGCCCGCGATCAAGCTGGCCGAAGAGGGCTTCGAAGTCACCCCGGTGCTGCACAATTGGATGACGCGCTTCGAATCCTTGTGGAAGGATTTTCCCGAAGCGCGCGCAATTTATTATGTCGATGGCAAGCCCGCGCCGGTCGGCACCCGGATCCGCAACCCCGCCTATGCCGCGCTGCTGCGCGATGTTGCGGCGCGCGGTCCCGATGCTTTCTACACCGGCGCCAACGCCAAGGCGATTAGCGACGCGGTCGCCAATGCGCCGCGCAACAAGGCGACGCTGACGGTCAAGGACGTTGCAGCCTACAAGGCCAAGGAGCGCCCCGCGGTTTGCACCACTTACCGCGTGTACAAAGTCTGCGGGATGGGGCCGCCCTCATCGGGGGCGACCACCGTTTTCGGTATCCTCGGGATGATCGAGGGTTGGGACATGAAGGCGATGGGGCAAGACAACCCGATGAGCTGGCATCTGCTCGCCGAGGCGATGCAGCTGTCTTACGCAGACCGTGCCGCCTATCTGGGCGATCCCGATTTTGTCGATGTGCCGGTGACGGGCCTGCTCGACAAGAAATATCTGGCCGAACGCCGCCAGCTGATCTCGCCATTCGGCGCTGCGGGCAAATATGAACCCGGTACGCCGCCGGGGGCCACGCCGCGCGCCGCGGCGGTGCCGATCCCCGAGCAGGGGACGACCCATTTTGCGGTGGCGGACAAAGCCGGCAATGTCGTGTCGATGACCTCGACCATCGAAAGCATTTTCGGCAGCCACCTGATCGCCAACGGCTATTTCCTCAACAACGAACTCACCGATTTCGATCTGGCACCAACGCAGAACGGCGTGCCGACCGCCAATCGCGTGCAGGCGGGCAAGCGCCCGCTGTCGTCGATGTCGCCGACCATCGTTTATGGTCCGGATGGCAAGGTTGTGCTGGCGGTCGGTTCGGCGGGCGGCAAGCGCATCATCATGCATGTGACGAAAGTGCTGGTCGGGGTGCTCGACTGGGGGCTCGATGCCAAGACGGCGATGGAACTGCCCAATCTTTATTTCGGCGACCGCGGCGTGCTGATCGAAAATACCGACGCGGGCGAGGCGATGGCCGCGAAGATGCAACCCTTTGGCTATAGCTTCACGCCCACGGACCTCGGTTCCAAGCTCAACGCGGTCGAGCGCATCGGCGACAGCTGGCGCGGCGCCGCCGATCCGCGCGGGCCGGGGACTTCATCGGTGGATGGCGCGCCGCCGCAGGGCTAAGCTACAACGACAACAGATCAAAATTCGCGGAGAGTGACAGGCATGAAGCTGGACAATCCCCATCTCGACCATTTTCCGAGTCTGGTCGCGATGTTTTTCGACCGCGCGGAAAGGGGCGGCGAAGATCCGTTCCTGTGGCGCAAAGCCGATCGCGTCTGGCATCCGCTGAGTTGGCGACAGGTCGCGAACCAGGTCGCAGCGCTCGCGCATGGGCTGCGCGAGATGGGGCTGAAGGAGGGCGACCGCGTCGTGCTGGTCAGCGAGAATCGCCCCGAATGGTGCATCGCCGATCTGGCGATCATGGCCGCGGGATGCATCACCGTCCCAACCTATACGACCAACACCGAACGCGATCACCAGCACATCCTCGACAACAGCGGTGCGAAGGCGGTGATCGTATCGACCGCCAAGCTGGCGCGCACGCTGATGCCCGCGGTAACCCGCTCCGACGCGCACACCGTCATCACCATGGAAAGCCTTCGCGTCGGGCAGCAGGGCGATGTCGCGGTGCGCGACTGGGCGCCGCTCGTCACGGGCGGTGAAGCGCATCTGGAGGAGGCCAAGGCGCGCGGCGCGGCGATGACGCGCGATGACACCGCCTGCCTGATCTACACCAGCGGCACCGGCGGTGCGCCGCGCGGGGTGATGCAGCATCATGGCGCGATCCTGCACAACGCCGCGGGCGCCGCCGAGGTGCTGGTCAATGATTTCGGCATCGGCGACGAGGAAGTGTTCCTGTCGTTCCTGCCGCTCAGCCACGCCTATGAACATTCTGGCGGCCAGTTTCTGCCGATCATGGTCGGCGCGCAAATCTATTACAGCGAAGGTCTGGAAAAACTGGTTTCGAACATCGAGGAGACGCGCCCGACGATCATGGTCGTCGTGCCGCGCCTGTTCGAAGTCATCCGCGCCCGCATGATCAAATCGGTCGAAAAGCAGGGCAAGCTCGCCAACTGGATGCTGAACCAGGCGCTGCGCGTCGGCGAAAAAGATTATGAGCGCCGCATGGGCGTGCTCGATCGCCCGGTCGACCTGATCCTCGACAAATTGTTCCGGCCCAAGATCCAGAAACGCTTCGGCGGGCGGATGAAAGCGCTGGTGTCGGGCGGCGCGCCGCTCAATCCGGAGATCGGGGTGTTCTTCCACTCGATCGGACTCACCCTGCTGCAAGGCTATGGCCAGACCGAGGCGGGGCCGGTGATCAGCTGCAATCGCCCCGCAGCGGGGATCAAGATGGACACCGTCGGCCCGCCGCTGATGAACACCGAGGTCAAGATCGCCGACGACGGCGAGATTTTGGTGCGCGGCGAACTCGTCATGAAAGGCTATTGGCGCAATGACGCCGAAACCGCGCGGGTGCTGGTCGACGGCTGGCTCCACACCGGCGACATCGGCCACATTGACGACAAGGGCCGCATCGTCATCACCGACCGCAAAAAGGATCTGATCGTCAACGACAAGGGCGACAATGTCTCGCCGCAGCGCGTCGAAGGCATGTTGACGCTCCAGCCCGAGATTTTGCAGGCGATGGTCTATGGCGACAAGCGCCCGCACCTTGTCGGCTTGCTGGTTCCCGATCCCGAGTGGATGGCCGAATGGGCCGAGGCCGAGGGGCTGCCAAAAGAGCTGAGCCGCCTGCGCGAGCATGAGAAATTCCGCGCCGCGATCCGCGCTGCGGTGGACCGCGTCAACGGCCAGCTGTCGGTGATTGAAAAGGTGCGTAAGTTCGACTTTGCCGATGAAGCCTTTTCCATCGAGAACGAACAGATGACACCTTCGATGAAAATCCGCCGCCATGTGCTGCGCGAGGTGTATGCCGACAAGATTGCGGCGCTGTATAAGGCCTGAGAAATACGGCTTACGGCGACTGCTCGTCTGCCGGACGCTTACCGAAGGCGCGTCGGCGTAGCGTCTCGATTTGGACTGTCCTTTCGGATGCAGCGGGTTCGCCGCCGCGATTAAAGCCGGGGTCCGTTTTCCGCATCAGCTGGATAGCGAGATAGCTGAAGTGGGCAAGCCATAGCAGTCCGATCCATAGCATGACCTGTCGCGCGGTCAGCATCGCTTCCACCGACTGTCCGAAATCCCAAGAAGCGACCAGCGCGGCGCCCAAGGCCCACAAGCTAAGAAGGACGTTGATCAGCGCGTGAGCACCGGAACGGCCCAAGTCGTGCAAACGGCGGACCATCGCGGCGGTAAGAAGAAGCAGGAAAATCTGACGGATAACCCCAAACATGCCCTGCATTTCGTACATATTCAGAAACATATGCTGTTCGTCGGTTGGCGCGACGCGGGCGAGAAATGCCGCGCGGTCTGCGGAGCCGAGCTCGCGGTAAAGATCGAGCGCGGGAGGTGCCGGGATGAAAAACATGACAAAGAACAGAAAAGCCAGATAGTGCCAAAACTGCATCCGCGTATCTCGTCCTCGAAATCGAAGTACGCCAGACAAGCCGTGGACGATATTTTTTAGTGGGTTTACAGTAGCCATTGTACTGATAAAGCAACATATGTTTTAGAAAAGACTAACGTCTCGTCTCATATCGCTTTGCTTGCAAAAGCAGGCGGGGTTGCGACCCGAAGAGCTCGGCACAAACCGGTCCCCGCCTGCGGCTGAACCGCTGGTTCAGCCCGCGTCCCCCGCCGGTTTGCGATAGGGGACGAATTCGCCGAAGACACAGGTCGGACCGCGGATGCCGCTCGACCGGTCGACCAGATGGAAAAAATCGCCTTCGCAGGTCGATGATCCAAACTGGCGGACGACCATGATATCACTATCGCGGGCGAGGCCGGGGCAGCTGTTTTTCAGGTCGTTACGGTACACCAGATTGCCGCCTGAACGATACAGCAGGATGCTGTCCGAGACGCGGATCGTGTCGTTGCTGCGATAGTTGGGCAGGCATCGCATCGGCTCGCCCGGAACCTTGCCGGCCAGCTGTTTGTCCAGCCGCTCGGCCTGTTTCGGGGTCAACGCGGCGGCGCCCGGTTCGGCGGTCCCGGCGGGCGCGCAGCTCGCGACCAGCGGTGCTGCTGCGATTAACAGCAGAGCGCGCATCGGGTTCAGCGTGGCCATGAAATTGCTCCTTGAGATTGCGCAATATATTGTCGGCAGATGAACCGGCGCTGAAGTGGCCGCATCATGCGGCGTCCTTGAGCGCACGAATACGCCCGAGTTCGGCAGCACTCGGCGCCCGCAAAAAGGGATTTGTGGCGCGCTCGGCGCCTATCGTCGTCGGCACCGTGGCTTCTCCGGCGGCGCGCGCCGCCTCGACCGCCGCCAGCCGCGCGGCGAGCGCATCATTGTCCGGATCGACCGTCACCGCAAAGCGCGCGTTCGACAGCGTATATTCATGCGCGCAATAAACACGCGTTGCATCGTCGAGCGTGGCGAGTTGCTGCATATTGGCGAACATCTGCTCGGCGGTGCCTTCGAACAACCGGCCACAGCCCATCGCGAACATCGTGTCGCCCACGAAGATCGCGGCGTCGTCGGCAAAATGATAGGCGAGATGGCCGGCGGTGTGCGCGGGGACGTCCCAGACGCTGGCGATATGATTGCCCAAGCGAACGGTGTCGCCCCCCGTCACCTGCACATCGAGGGTCGGGATACGCGCAAATTCGGCCGCCGGTCCTGTTATTGTACAGCCGGTGGCATCCTTGATCGCGGCGTTGCCGCCGGTGTGGTCGGGGTGCCAATGGGTGTTCCAGATGTCGGTGATCGTCCACCCCCGCGCGGCCGCGGCTTCGAGCACGGGGTCGGCAACGGCGGGGTCGACGACCATCGTCGCTTCGCTGTCCGAATCATGGACCAGCCAGACATAATTGTCGCTGAGCACCGGGATGCGAACGATGTCGAGTGCGGTCACGATTTTCTCCTTTCCATCGTCTCGCCTTTGCAAGACGGAGCGGCAGCGCCAAAGCCTTGGTTCGGCTGGTCAGCGGGCCAGCGCATCATAGCCATACTCGTTGAACTCGATCAGGCAGAATCCGTTGCCGAACGGATCGGCGAACATCGCCTGTCTGCCATAGGGCAGCGCCAGTGTCTCGCCCTCCTGCACCGCGCCGGCCTCAAGGGCCTGCCGGACGGCATCATCCAGGTCGGTGACCGAAAAGTCCGGATGCACCGGCGTCCAGTGCCGATTATAGCGGCGAAAATCGCCAGCGCCGGGGCCGATCGCCGACCCGGCGCGTTTCGCGATCAGATAGATGGGCGCCTCGCATCCGGCCAGCTCGACGATATCGTCGCCGAATCGACGGGTGACAGTCAATCCCAGCGCATCGGTGTAGAATCTTTCGCCAGCCGCCAGATCGGGCACGTCGATATTGATCAACAGGCCCGGCATCGCGCGGCCCCTACCAAGTGCCGGTATTGGGCATCGAAGCCCAAGGTTCCTGCGGCGGCAGGTGCCCCTCCTGAAGCAGTTCGACCGAAATGCCGTCGGGCGAGCGGACGAACGCCATATGGCCGTCGCGCGGCGGGCGGTTGATCGTTACTCCCGCGTCCATCAGCCGCTGGCACGTCGCGTAGATATCGTCGACGCGGTACGCCAGATGCCCGAAGTTGCGGCCGCCCGCATATTGCTCGGGCGCGCTGCCGTCCTCGGGCGGCCAATTATAGGTCAGTTCGACCTCGGCGACGCCCGCTTGCCCCGGACAGGCGAGGAAAATCAGCGTGAAGCGTCCCTGTTCGCTGTCGAAACGGCGGACCTCCTCCAGCCCGATCAGGTTGAAAAAGGCGACGGTCGCGTCGGGATCCGACACGCGGATCATGGTGTGGAGATATTTGGTCATGTCGCTGTTCTACGCGCGAAGGCTCCGACCTTCAAATGCTTCGAACAAGTTTACGAATTCATCGGGCACCGGGGTCGGTGCGCCCTGTGCCTCGGCGACATGGACGCTGACCTCCAGCCCCGTCGCGCGCAGATCGTCTTTGCCCGCGCCATGCAGCTCGAACAGAAAGGTCATCGAGCTCCTGCCCACGCGCGAACAGCGCACGCAAATATCAACTTCTTCGTCGAGCAAAATTGGCACCTTGTAATCGACCTCGGCCCGCGCGACGTGGAATTCGGGGCTGTCGCGATCGGGCCAGCGGTCATAGACGCCCACGGCGCGCCAATACTCTGTGATCCCGATGTCGAAATACTCCAGGTAACGGCTGTTGAACACGACCGCCTGCGCATCGATTTCGGCGTAGCGGACGCGCTTGATGACGTGGAATTTGAAGTCGCTGCGAGCCATGAACATCCTCGGGCATAGATGAATAGAAAAGCCGTGTCCCCGCGAAGGCGGGGACCCATCTCCAGCCGGTTCGATTTTGCACCGATCGGAGATGGACTCCCGCCTTCGCGGGAGAACAGGGCTTTTTCAATCAAAGTTTAGTTTGCGGTCGCCAAGCGCGCGACGGTGTCGATCAGCAGCGCGATGTCGGTGTCGCGCGACAGGCGGTGGTCGCCGCCCTTGACCAGCGTCACCTGTACATCGTCGCTGGCGAGCGCCGCCGACAGGCGCAGGCTGATGTCGGGCGAGACGTCGCCATCGTCCTGCCCATGGAGCAGACGCACGGGGCAGGTGAGGGGGATTTCGCTGGTCAGCAACCGGTTCGCCTCGCCCGACTGGAAAAAAACGCGCGTCGTCACATAAGGCTGGTCGCTGTACGAGGTTTCTTCGCGCAGTTCGCCCTCGGCGAGGATGATCGCCTTTTCGGCGTCGCTGAAACCCCAGTCGGTAAAATCGGGCGCCGCGGCGATCCCGACCAGCCCCGCAACGCGCCCCGGCCCGTCGCGCTGGACCAGCGCGAGCGCGGTGAGCAGCATCAGCCAGCCGCCCATCGACGAACCGACGATCACCACCGGACCCGTCGCGCGGGCGTCGATCAGGTCGAGGACATCGCCGCGCCAGTCGAGCAAATTCTGCTCGGCGAACAGACCGTCCGACAACCCGCAACCGGCATAATCGAGGAGCAGGCAGGCACGACCTTCGGCGGCTGCCCAGTCGAACAGCGCGGTGGCCTTACCACCCGCCATGTCGGACATATAGCCGGGGAGAAAGACGATCGTCGGCCCCGCGCCCGCGACATGGCGATAGGCGAGGCGAGGGCGGCCGGGGCGTTCGAGGTAGTCGGGTGCCGAACCTTCGCTCACCAAATTTCACCCTCTATTCCCGTTCGTGTCGAGCGAAGTCGAGACACCCTTCGGGATAGCGCAAGATCGAGGGGCATCTCGACGTCGCTCGATGCGAACGGAGGTGTAGTTGGGCGTGTCGGGCGCACGCCGGTCAGATCACCCAGTCGATTGTGTTCATCTGCATCGCGGCCTGCCCCTTCGCGGCGCGCTGCTCGACCATGATCTTGTTGAGCCTGCGGATCGTGTCGCTGCCGGTGGTGATGCACCAGCCGGGGACGACGGCATGGACCAGCGCACATAGGCCGCCATAGATCATCGTCACCCCGAATTTCGAGGCGACGCCGAAATGTTCGATGTAATTTTCATCGACCGCCTTGGGATGATCGACAAACAGGCGCTTGAACATGAGGTGGCTCCCTTCCGGCTGCCGCTGCCCTAGCGAGCCATCGATCGGCTCGCAAGGGCAGGGCGCGGCTGGTCGCTCATTCGGCGAGGAAATCGTCGACCGCTTTGGCAAAGGCTTCGGGCTGGTCGAGCATGATGAAGTGACGGCTGCCCGTCACCATGTGCGCGGTGAATTTGGCGACGCCGACATATTGCGGTTCGAACGCTGCCTTCGCGCGATCGGCGGGCATCAGGCTGTTGTCCTGAGCATAGAGCAGGGTCACCGGCGCGGTCACCGCGGCAAGTTCGCCGCGCATGTCGGTGGTCATCACGTCGTGAAAGACCTGCGCCGTCACCCGCGCATCGGCGGCGCGCGTCCAGCCGAGGATCGCGGTGCGGCCAGCGGGCTGGTTCGACATGCCGCCGGCCATGCTCACCGGGCCGGGATCGCTGACCGGCCCCGTCGGCGCGGGCTGGCCATATTGGGCGCGCATCATCGCCGCCATCTGCTCGGCTTGCGGTTTCACGCTGTCCACCGTCGCCGCCGGGTTGAACAGCGTGCCGATGAAGGGCAGCGCGTCGACGATCATCAGCTTGCCGACCTGTTGCGGCACTCGCGCCGCGATCATCAATCCGGTCAGCCCGCCCATCGAATGGCCGATGATCGCGGGCGCAGCGCGGCCCTGATCGGTGATGCAATCGTCGATATAATCGGCCACTTCGCGCATCATCGGGTCGAGCACCGGTCCCTCGGCATTGACCCCGGCTGCGTCGCCAAAGCCGCGGATCTGGACGCGGTGCAGCCGACGTGTGCCTTTCAGCCGCTCGGCAGTCGTGTCCCAGACCGCGCGCGGGCTCGACAAGCCCGGGATCAGCACGACATCGGGACCATCGCCTTCGACCAATATGGTGATGCGCTGGCCCTCGACCAGCCCGGTCGGACAGGGCTCGGCGGCATCGGCGCGGCCCGTGATCAGGCCGACCGCAAGCAGGAAGGTCGCGGCAACAGAAGTTTGTCGTGTCATGGCGTTCAATCCTTCAGAAAAATCTCTTCGATCGGCAGCCCGAACAGGTCGGCGATGCGAAAGGCGAGGGGGAGTGAGGGGTCATATTTGCCCGTCTCGATCGCGTTGACCGACTGGCGCGATACCTCCAGCCGCTCGGCAAGGTCGCCCTGACTCCAGTCACGCTCGGCGCGCAGGACTTTCAGGCGGTTTTTCACAGGCAAGGTCCGCCGTCGCCAATCGTGACCTTGTTGACCAACGATCCGACCGCGAGCCCCAGGCACCAGACCGGGAACACATAGAATAGCTGCACCCGCGGCACGGTGGTGAACAGCTCCAAAATGCCCCAGCCACTGGCCAGCGCGAGGGTGAAGCCCGTCGCCACGAGCATCTTGCGGATTTCCAGCATCCGGACATATTCATCCTTCAACTCGGCAACATAGCTCGCCATCGCCCAGATGAAGCCCGAGGTAGCAAGCGCAGGGACGAGGGCAATGGTCACGGTCAGCGGCGTCGCCGCCGCATCGTCGGGAATGAGCCAGCTCGCCAGCACCACCGCCGCGATATAGGCAGCTGAAAGCAGGATCATCCGGCGCATATAGCGACGCTGCGCGGGGTTCTGTGCCACGGCTCAGCTCTCCCGCGGGCGGCAGCGCGCCGAACCCGCGACGATCGCGACCATGACGAGTGGCAGCACCGTCACCAGGCTGGTCGCCACGTTGGCGCGGATGATGTCGGCAGCACCCAACAGGGCGATGGCGAGGATGGCGATCGCCCAGGGCAGGGCGCGCAGCATATGCGGCATTGGTCAAGCTCCCTTGTTAATCAGTCAAGGAACATTGACATTGTGATTCGCGATTGTCAAGCGACATTGACTAAGTGACAAGCTTCCCACCCAAAGATGCCCGTTCGGTCCGGCCGTGTAAGAGCTCGCGCTAACGAAGGTGGCCGCGAAAGGCGTGGCGCCAACGCCAGTTGAGGAGGTGCGCGCTGGCGAGCGTCACCGCGCCGAACGACGTCAGTAACCGGTCGGCGGTTTCGGGGTCGGCTAGCGGCAGCCAACCTTCGTGCGCTGCCAGCCCCGCGGCCAAAAGGCCGACGCCTGCTGCTGCAAGCGCAGCAGGCGCCACCCGACCGTGGCGCCGCCAACCATCCCTCATGGCAAAAGTCGCGGCGGGCAAAGCCAGCATCAAGATGGCCGCATGCACCCATTCAGGCATCGCGATCCACGTGCCGAGTGCGGGAGCGAGCAGGATCAGCAGCGGCAGTGCGAGGCAATGCACAAGGCAGGTCAGCGACAGCGTGATCCCCAACAGGTCGGCAAAGCGCGGGCGCGCGGCGGGGATACACATGATGGGAGACTTTCGCGGGAGGGGCTTGCCGTGCGAGATAGTGATACATTGTATCATTGCAAGTCCGATTGTGAATCCGCCCCTTGCCGCCCCCACCGCATGCTGGCAAAGGAACCCGGCAATTTTGCCCAGAAAGGCTATAGTTTCGATGTCCCAGATGATCCGCGTCACCCTTCCCGATGGCTCTGCCCGGGACGTCGTGCGCGGGACCACCCCGGCTGAGATCGCCGCCGACATCGGACCCGGCCTTGCCAAGGCGGCGCTCGCGGCGCGGATCGACGGCGAGCTGCGCGACATCATGCGCCCGCTTGAGGAAGACACCAACCTGGCGCTGGTGACGAGCCGCGACGAGGCCGATGCGCTCGAACTGGTGCGGCACGACTATGCGCATATCCTGGCCGAAGCGGTGCAAAACCTGTTCCCCGGCACGCAGATCACCTTTGGCCCGTCGACCGGCGACGGCTTCTATTACGACTTCGCGCCAACCGCCGAACATGGTCCGTTTCGCGACGAAGAGCTGCCGCTGATCGAGGAAGAGATGCGCCGGATCATCGCCGCCGACCTGCCGCTGACGCGCGAAGTGTGGGAGCGCGACAAGCTGATCGCCAAATGGCAGGCCGATGGCGAGACGTTCAAGGCCGAATGGGCCGCCGAGCTCCCCGCGGACGAGGAGCTGACCGTCTATCGCAGCGGCGGCCAAAGCGGAGAGGGGGGCTGGATGGACATGTGCCGCGGCCCGCACCTCGCCTCGACGGGTAAGCTCGACCCCGCGGCGTTCAAACTCACGCGCGTATCGGGCGCCTATTGGCGCGGCGACCAGAAGAATGCCCAGCTGTCGCGTATCTACGGCACCGGCTGGCTCAACAAGAAGCAGCTCGCCGAGCATCTCGTCCGGCTCGAGGAAGCCGCGAAGCGCGACCACCGCAAGCTGGGGCAGGAGATGGACCTGTTCCACCTGCAAGCCGAGGCGCATGGGTCGGTGTTCTGGCACCCGAAAGGCTATATGATCTGGCGCGAGCTGGAGGCCTATATGCGCCGCGCGATCGACGGCGCGGGCTACCGCGAGGTCAAGACGCCGCAGGTCATGGACGCGCGCCAATGGGAGCAGTCGGGCCATTGGGGCAAATATCGCGAAAATATGTTCGTGATCCCCGACGAAGTGCCGAACGTCGACGACGAAGGGCCGATCATCTCGGACGAGGCCGAGTGGATGGCGCTCAAGCCGATGAATTGCCCGGCGCACGTGCTGATCTTTCGCCAGGGCATGAAGTCGTACCGAGACCTGCCGCTGCGCCTCTATGAAAATGGCTGCTGCCATCGCAACGAACCGCACGGTGCGCTCCACGGATTGATGCGCGTCCGCCAGTTCACGCAGGACGACGCGCATATCTTCTGCCGCGAGGATCAGATCGTCAGCGAGGTGCAGGCCTTTTGCGCGCTCGCCGACCGCATCTACAAGGAATTCGGCTTCACCTATTCGATCAAGCTCGCGCTGCGCCCCGAAAAGCGCTTCGGGACCGAAGAGATGTGGGACATGGCCGAAACCGAGCTGCGCGCCGCAGTGGTCGCGGCCGGACTTAACACCGACGAATATGGCTGGGAAGAATTGCCGGGCGAGGGCGCCTTTTATGCACCCAAGCTGGAATGGCATCTGACCGACGCGATCGGCCGGACGTGGCAGGTCGGGACGATCCAGTCGGACCGCGTGTTGCCCGACCGCCTCGACGCATCCTACATTGCTGAGGATGGCGAGCGCCACCGGCCGGTGATGCTGCACCGCGCGATCTTTGGCAGCTACGAGCGCTTCATCGGCATCCTGATCGAACATTTTGCGGGCAAGCTGCCCGTGTGGCTGGCGCCGGTGCAGGCGGTGGTTGCGACGATCGTGTCAGATGCCGATGATTATGCACGCGATGCCACCGCACAGTTGGCGGCGGCGGGGATCCGCGTCGAAACCGACCTGCGCAACGAAAAGATCAACTACAAGGTCCGCGAACACAGCCTGGCGAAGGTTCCGTTTCTGCTCGTCGTCGGCAAGCGCGAGGCCGACGAAGGCACGGTCGCGATCCGCACTCTTGGGCAGGAAGGCCAGCGCATCATGCCGCTCGCCGAAGCGATTGCGCTGCTCAAGGGCGAAGCGACCCCGCCCGACCTGCGCCATTGATCGCCACGCCCGAACGTCCCCCGCGCCGGTGGTGGCGCGGGCTGTTGCTGCTGGCGCTGCTCGGCGTGGCCTTGCTCGCCAAGGGCTATTGGAATGCGACGCGCGATCCGGTGATACGTACCGCGACGGTTGCGGTCGCCGACTGGCCGGCGGGGCAGCCGCCGCTGAAACTGCTGTTGCTGTCGGACATCCATGTCGCCGGTCCTGACATGCCGCCCGAACGGCTGACGCGAATCATCGCGCAGCTCAATCGACTGCGCCCCGACCTTGTGCTGATCGCGGGCGATCTCGTCAGTGAGAAGCGCAGCGCGACGCATATCTACACCGCCGCCGAAGTCGTCGCGCCGCTCGGCAAGCTGCGCGCGCCGCTCGGCGTTGTGGTGGCGCCGGGCAATCACGACCATTGGTTCAAACCCGACGCGCTGAGCGGCGAACTGGAGAAGCGCGGGCTGCGCGTGTTGCAGAATGAAGCGGTGAAGCTCGGCCCGCTGATCATCGGCGGGGTCGATGATGACTATTCGGGGCATGACGATGTCCCCGCGACGCTTGCGGCCATGGATCGGCTTGGCTCCGGTGTCCCTCTGCTCCTCACGCACAGCCCCGACATCATTCCCGACGTCCAGCGCCCGGTCGCTGCGATCTTTGCCGGCCACACCCATTGCGGCCAGATCCGTTTCCCCTTTGTCGGCGCGCTCACCTATGTCTCGCGCTACGGCGACCGCTTTGCGTGCGGCGACATGACCGACGACGGCCAGCGCGTCTTCGTCGGGGCAGGGCTGGGGACCAGCTTGCTGCCGCTGCGCTATCTGACCCCGCCCGACGCGTGGTTGGTGACGCTCGGGCCAAAGGCACAGGGCAAATGACCGGTCTCGCGCAGCTTGTCGGGCTTGCCCCGCTCACCCTTGCCGGTGCCGCGGCGATGACCTTTGGCGCGGCCTATGTGCGCGGGCTCACTGGGTTCGGGATGGCGATCATCCTCGTGCCTTTGCTTGGGCTGATTATCACCCCGGGCGAGGCGGTGGTGCTCGGCATCCTGCTGCAACTGCTGATCGGGCCGGTCGGGCTGAAGGTCATCCTCGCCGACGCCGACCGCTCGACCGCCGTACCGATCGCGCTCGTCGCGATGGCGGCGACGCCGCTCGGGATGATCGCGCTCGATGCGACGACGCCCGACGTGGCGCGGCTGCTGATCACGCTGGTCGCCGTTGGCGCCTTCGTTGCGGTGCTGCTCCCCAAACAGCCCGAGGGGCATCGCCCGGGTCGGCTGGCGATTGGTGGCACCGGCGTGGTGTCCGGCATCCTGACCGGCTTTGCGGCGATGCCCGGGCCGCCGGTCGTGCCCTTTTACCTCCGCAGCGCGCTGCCGCCCAAGACGTCGCGCGCGTCGATGATGCTGATCTTTTTCGCGACCGCGATCGCCGGGACGCTGGCGGCGCTGTGGGTCGGGATCGCCACCTCGCGGTTGCTGATCCTGTCGCTGCTGCTCTTCGCGCCGATGTGGATCGGCAATTATGTCGGCGGGCGCCACTTCGGCCGCGTCGCGCCGCATGTGTGGCAGGCGATGGTCGCGGTTGTGCTGGGCATTGCTGCGGTGGCGGCGGTGGTGCGGGTCCTGAACTAAAGGCTCCGCAGCGCCTGCGCGGGTTTCGCCGACAGCAGTGGCCAACTGCCCGCGATACCGATCAGGAACGACAATCCCGCTCCGCCGATCAGCGTCGCCCCGACGATCAGCGGATCGGGCGCGAAGGTGAAGTCGAACAGGCTGACGACGACATAGCGCGCCGCGATCAGTCCCAACCCGAGCGCCAGCACCGCCAGCACTGCGGCCAGCACGGCATATTCCATCGCCTGCGCGCCCAATATCTGACGCCGCGTCGCGCCGAGCAGTTTCAGGATGACGCTGTCATACACGCGGCGTTCGCGGCTGGCGGCAATCGCGCCGATCAGCACCGCAATGCCGGCAAGGATCGCGATGCTTGCGGCCGCGGCAATGGCCTGACTCATTTGCGTGAGCAGGATGGTCACTTGCGAGACGACATCGCGAACCGCGATCAGCGAGGCCGAGGGGAACGCGCGCGGGATGCTGCGCGCCAGCTCGGTTTCGGCCTGCGCATCGACGGCAACGGTCGCGACCATATTGTGCGGTGCGGCGTCGAAGGTGCCGGGCGAGAATACGAGCACATAATTGAGCCCGAAATTGTCCCACTGCACGGTGCGGTAGGAGGCGACCTTGGCCTGCACCTCGACCCCCAGCACGTTGACGCTCAGCGTGTCGCCGATCTTGAGTCCCAGCGACGTGGCAACTTCCTGCTCGACGCTGACCAGCGGCGGTCCTTTGTAATCGGCCGCCCACCATTGGCCGCCAACCAACTCGCTGCCGCTGGGCGGCACCGCGCTGTACGTCAGCCCACGGTCGCCGCGCAGCACCCACGCGCCCTCGGGCAATTCGGCGAGTTCGTCGACGCGCTGGCCGCGAAATTCGGTGACGCTGCCGCGCAGCGCGGGGATCATGTTGATCTGCGCGTCGGGCGCGGCCTTGGTGACGAGATTGCGGAATTGCGCGGCGCCGTCGCGCGGGACGTCGAGCACAAAAAAGCTCGGCGCGCGCTGCGGCACGGTGCGTGCAATTTCGTTGGTGATGCTCGTCTGGATCGCGGCAAGCGTCACGAACAGGGTCAGGCCCAGCCCGAGCGCGACCACCAGTGCGCCGGTCGAGGCGCCGGGACGATGGAGGTTGGCGAGTGCGAGGCGCAGCAATGGACGGCGTGGGCGCGGCAGGCGGCTGGCAATGCGGCGCACCAGCCAGCCGAGCCCGACGAGGATCAGCAGCAAACCGATTGCGGCGCCGATAAAGCCGAGCGCGAACAACGGCTCGCGCGCGGTACCGACGGCGAGTGCGACGATCGCGATCAGCGCCACTGCAACGGCGACCAGCGCGGGCCGATCGATCCGCGCTGCCTTGTCGACGGTCGCGCGATAGAGCCCCGCGGCGGGAATATGCTTCGTGGCAGCGAGCGGCGGCATGGCGAAGGCGACAGCGATCAAAAGCCCATAGGCGGCGCTGACCGCAAGCGGCAGCGGATAGAGCGCGAAGCCCGGGCGGACGGGCAGCACGTCGCCAGCAATCGCGCCGATCGCGAACGGCGCCAGCGCGCCGACGACCAAACCGGCAAAGATCGACACCGCGGCGACCGCCAAAATCTGCAAGCCATAGATGCGCAGCACCGTCGCGCTGTCGGCGCCGAGAACTTTCAGCGTCGCAAGGCCGGGGCGTTTGCCCGCCAGATAACTCGCCACGCCGTTGCCGACGCCGATGCCCGCGATCACCAACGCAGCAAGACCCACAAGCGACAGGAACTGCCCCATGCGCTCGATAAAGCGCCGCGTTCCGGGGGCGCCGTTGCTGCGGTCGGTGATGTCCCAGCCCGCGCCGGAGAATTGGGCGGTCAGCGCCTCGCCGACCGCTTCGGGGTTGGCACTGGCGGGCAAGCGGACACGATATTTGCTTTCGAACAGGCTGCCCGGCTGGATTAGCTGGGTCGCGGGGAGGTCGGCGATACCGATGATTGCGACGGGGCCGAGGGTGAAACCTTCGCCCAGCCGGTCGGGTTCTTCGGCAATGATGCCGTCAATAAGGAACGCTTTTTCGCCAAACTTCACTCGGCTGCCTACGTTCAGGTCAAGCCGCGACGCGAGATCCTTGCCGATCCAGATGCTGCCCGCGGGTGGTGGGCCGCGGCGGACGCCGCTTTCGAGCCGCAGTGTCCCATAAAGCGGATAGGCGCCATCGACCGCCTTGAGTTCGGACAATAGCGCGTCGCCCGCGGGCGCATTCGCCATTGCGCGCATCCGCACCGTGGACGATGTCGTTCCTGCCTTGCGGAATGCCGCCATTTCTTCGGCGGTGGCTTCGCGCTGCGGAATGCCGAATTCAATATCGCCGCCCAGGATCGTCTGCCCGCGCACCTCAAGCTCGGAGGTGATGCCGCGCGTCAGGCTGCCGATCGCGGCGAGCGTCGCGACGCCGAGGAACAGGCAGACCGCGAGCAGCCGCAGGCCGCGGATGCGCGTCGCGAGATCGCGGCGGGCGATCCGCCAGAGGGAAGCGAGGGGGAGCATCAGCCGATCCTCCCCGGAACGGGGAGGGGGACCACCCGAAGGGTGGTGGAGGGGCACGAGCGGCCAAACACAGCCTGTGCCTGCATGTGCCCCTCCACCATGCTTCGCATGGTCCCCCTCCCCCTTTGGGGGAGGATCGCTTTGCCCATCACGTTACCCGTTCCTCAATCCGCCCATCATGCATCACAACCACCCGGTCGCAATGCTGCGCTAGTTCCGGATCGTGGGTGATGATCAGCAGCGTCGCGCCCAACGCCGCGCGGCGCGCAAAGATCAGGTCGATGATCGACTGCCCGGTCGCGGTGTCCAGATTGCCCGTCGGCTCGTCGGCAAAGATGATTGCGGGCGAGCTCGCCATCGCGCGCGCGATCGCAACGCGCTGTTGCTCGCCGCCCGACAGCTGCGCCGGATAATGGGTCAGCCGGTGGCCCAGCCCGACGGCTTCGAGTTCGGCGGCGGCACGCCCGAACGGATCGGCGATCCCCGCCAGCTCCAGCGGGACCGCGACATTTTCCAGCGCGGTCATCGTCGGCAGCAAATGAAACGCCTGGAGCACAATGCCGATCCGCCCGCGCCGCGCCCGCGCGAGTTCGTCCTCGTCCATCGTGGTGAAATCGAGTCCCGCGACGCGGATGCTGCCGCCATTGGCGCGCTCCAGCCCCGCGAGCACCGCCATCAGCGAGCTTTTGCCCGAGCCCGAAGGGCCGAGCAGTGCGACCGAGGCGCCCGCGGGAACCTCCAGATCGACGCCGCGCAAAATTTCGACGGGGGCCTTGTCGCTGCCGAGGGTCAGCGTCACATTATGGGCGGCGATCGCCATATCAGGCGAAAGTCGAGCGTCGGTCAAGGAAAGGACCCTTTGGAAATGAGAACGACCGGATGGCGCTCTTACGCTATATATGGTTGCGCGATTGCGCTTTGCCAACCGCTTGCCGGGTGTGGATCGGCGGAAAACCCGTCGGCTTCGACCAACGACAAGGTGGCCGCCAAGGCAGCCCCCGCGATTCCGGCCGACGCACCGCTGGTCATCGCTTTTGGTGACAGCCTGTACGCCGGGTATCAGCTTGGGCCGAAAGAGGGCTTGGCGCCGCAATTGCAGACGGCGCTGGCCGCCGACGGCGTGGTGGCGCGGGTGCAAAACGCCGGGGTGTCGGGCGATACCACCGCGGCAGGGCGCCAGCGGCTGACCTATGTCCTCGACAATGCCAAGGTAAAACCCGCGCTGGTGCTGCTGGGGCTCGGCGGCAACGACATGCTGCGCGGCATCGGCCCCGACCAGACACGTGACAACCTCGACGCGATGCTCGCCGAGCTTCAGAAGCGCGAGATTCCGGTGCTGCTCACCGGCATGATGGCCGCACCGAACATGGGCAGCGATTACGCCAAGAAATTCAATCCGATCTATTCCGAACTTGCGGCCAAATATGATGTGAGTTTTTATCCGTTCATTCTCGACAATGTCGTGACGGAAAAGGCGCTGATGCTGGGCGACAATATGCATCCCAATGCAAAGGGGGTGACGGTGGTGGCCGAAGCGCTGGCGCCGCTGGTCGAACAGGCGCTGCCGGACGCGGAATAAATCGCTCCTCCCTGTGGCGAAGCCATGGGGAGGGGGACCGCTCGCGAAGCGAGTGGTGGAGGGGCCGCAACGGTAGCGCCAATGCCCCTCCGTCAGTCCTGCGGACTGCCACCTCCCCACGGCTTCGCCACAGGGAGGATCGAAACCTAACTCCCCCGCGGCCCGAACAGGATAATCGCCGCGCCGCCCAGACACACCGCCGCGCCAATCAGATCCCAGCGGTCAGGCTTCGCCCCCTCGAACGCCCACAGCCACAACAGCGCCGCGACGATATACACCCCGCCATAGGCGGCGTAAGTGCGTCCCGCATGTTCGGCGTCCACGAGCGTCAGCAAATAAGCGAATAGCGCCAGCGACGCCATGCCGGGCGCCAGCCACCACACCGATTTGTCCAGCCGCAGCCACGCCCAAAAGGCAAAGCAACCCGCGATCTCGGCAAGCGCCGCGGCAATATAGAAGAAAGCCGTCATCAGCTCACCGTGGCCGGGTTGCACACAAATGAAAAGGGGCGACCAATCGGCCGCCCCTTCCTGTTTCGTTTCGCTGTCCGAAAGATCAGAACGCGAAGCCGACGCCCGCGACGAAGGTGTCGAAGTCGCCGAAGTTCTCGATGAACTGGTGACGATATTCGGCCTTGGCGTACAGGTTCTGGCCCAGCTTGTGCTGATAACCGGCGCCGACATACGGATCTTCGATGTCGCTGAAGGTGTAGCCAGCGGTGACATAGGCCTTGCCGTTCGCGCCAACCTTGGCGCCGACGCGGCCACCGGCCGAGAATTGGACGTCCGCACCGTCGACAAGCACCTTGTCGCCCGCGACTTCGGCGCCGACAAACGCGGCCGAGCCAAGGTCGAAGTCATAGCCAGCGGCCAAGCCGAGGGTGCCTTCGTCGATGCCGTTGCCGGTGATCAGGCCGCCGCGCACTTCGACGCGGCCTTCGCCGCCTTCGGCTGCCATAGCGGGGGTTGCAACGATGGCCGTCAGGAGAGCGGCTGCAACTGCGAATTTCTTCATTTTGTTTTCCTTCTGCTTTATATGGCCACGCCCTTTGGGCCGCGGTCCACCGCCTAAATGGCGTTGGCAGCTGTCGCTTCAATGAACGGAAGTGTCATCATGTGACAATTTTCTTACCTGTGTTATTTTTACCACACAGTACAGAATAGCTATGCAGCGGCAATGGCAGAATCTCCCGGAAAACTGCGCTCCAATTTCATCATCCCGGCGAAGCCCGGGATCTCGCCGGTCCATGGAAACACGAGGGAGAGATCCCGGCCTTCGCCGGGATGACGAAAAAAGATCAGTCCAGCGCGGCCTGTTTCTCTTCCGCAATCCGGTCGAGTTCGGCGCGCGTCGGCTTGGTCGCGGCGCTTTTCAGCTGCCCGCACGCCGCCATGATGTCGCGCCCGCGCGGGGTGCGCACCGGCGCCGAAATCCCGGCCTTGAAAATCAGGTTGCTGAACGCGCGGACGCGCTCGGGCGACGAACATTCATACATCGCGCCGGGCCAGGGATTGAACGGGATCAGGTTGACCTTGGCATGCAAGCCATATTCGCGGATCAGCCGGACGAGTTCGCGCGCGTCGTCGTCGCTGTCGTTCTTGTCCTTCAGCATCACATATTCGAAGGTGATGCGCCGCGAATTGCCCGCGCCCGGATAATCGGCGCACGCTTTCAGCAATTCGTCGATGCCATATTTGCGGTTGAGCGGGACGATTTCGTCGCGCACTTCCTTCGACACCGCGTGCAGCGACACCGCCAGGTTGACGCCGATTTCTTCGCCCGCGCGCGCCATCATCGGCACGACGCCGCTGGTCGACAGCGTGATCCGGCGCCGGGACAGCGCCAGCCCGTCGCCGTCCATCACGATCTTGAGCGCACCCTTGACCTCGTCGAAATTATACAGCGGCTCGCCCATCCCCATCATCACGATGTTGGTCAGGATGCGGCCGTCGGCGGTGTAATGGCCGCCCTCTTCGTCGTCATCATCCTCGGGGTCGGGGCCGAAACCCGCCATCGTCCCCTTGGGCCATTCGCCCAGTTCGTCGCGCGCCAGCATCACTTGCCCGACGATTTCGCCCGCGGCGAGGTTGCGGACGAGGCGCATGGTGCCGGTGTGGCAGAAGCGGCAATTGAGCGTGCAGCCGACCTGGCTCGACACGCATAAGGTTCCCCGATCGGCGTCGGGGATGAAGACCATTTCATATTCCTGCCCGTCGGCGGCGGCGAGCAGCCATTTGCGCGTCCCGTCGCTCGACACCTGCGCCTCGCGCACCGTCGGGCGGCCGATGATGAAGCGGTCGTTCAGCCAGGGGCGCATCGTCTTGGCGATGTCGGTCATCGCCTCGAAATCGGTAACGCCGCGGTGGTACATCCAGTGCCAGATTTGCTTGGCGCGCAGCTTCGCCGCTTTGGCGTCGAGCCCCGCCTCGACCAGCACGCCCCCAATGGCGTCGCGGGTCAGCCCGACCAGGTCGATGCGGTTGCCGCCGCGCAACGGGACGGTACCCGTCGTGACGGGGTCGATATGGCCGGGAATCTGCATGATGGCCGCGCATATAGGGACAACGGGCCGCTTACGCCAGCCCCGGCGTAAGCGGCCCGTTCGGACGCGACTATAGTGATGCCAGCATCCCCAGTACCGTCGCCACATTGCCGTTCGCTTCGGCCTGACGCAGCGGCAGGACGTTCTGAACCAGGATTTCTTCCGGGGTCGGTTGCTGCGCAAACAGCGCCATGACTTCATCGGCGAAATCGTCCAGCGGCATATAGCCCTCGCGCGTCGACTGGCCGGGGGTCAGGTCGGTGCGCACCGCGGGCGGCGCCAGCTCGATAACCTCGACCTTGCCGTCGAGCTGGGTGCGCAGCGCCACCGAATAGCTGTGCATCGCGGCCTTGGTCGCCGAATAGGTCGGCGCCTTGGGCAACGGCACGAACGCCAGCCCCGACGTGACATTGACGATTGCGGCATCGTCCTGCGCCACCAGATGATCGACCAGCGCGTCGGTCAGCCGGATCGGGCCAAGGATATTGGTGATGACCGTTGCTTCGGCGTCGGTCAGGTCGCGTTTCGCGCTCGCGTCCTCGCTGCTCATGATCCCGGCATTGTTGACCAGCACATTCAGGCCGGGATGCCTTGCGACCACCTCTTTGGCAAAGGCCGCGATGGCGGCGGCATCGGTGACGTCGAGCGTCATCGCCGACATATTGGGCCGTCCGGCAATCGCGGCGTCGAGCTTAGCAGCGTTGCGGCCGGTGATGATGATGTGGTTGCCGGCGTCGTGCCAGCGCTGCGCAAGGGCCAGCCCGATGCCCGAACCCCCGCCGGTGACGAGGATGGTGTTGCCTGTGGTTTTCATGAATGCCTCCTTTGGGGTGGTGAGAAGGCCTAGATACCGCTATACTCTCCAAAAGAAAGTAGGCACCCGAAAGTGCCATAGTTACCAGAAAGAGAGATTTGGATTTTCCGCCATGTCCGCCCCTGAAAAAATCGCCTATGATCCGAATGCGCCAGTCGATCCGCGCGTTGAAACGCTCGTCAACGAACTCATTGGCCGAGTCGCCGACAAATGGACCTTGCTCGTGCTGGAGGAGCTGGAGGAACACGGCACCTGCCGTTTCACTGAACTGGCGCGCCTGGTTCCCGGAATCAGCCAGAAGATGCTGACCCAAACGCTGCGCGCGATGGAGCGCGATGGACTAGTACATCGCACCGTTCACCCGGTCGTGCCGCCCAAGGTGGAATATCGTCTGACCGCGCTGGGACACAGTCTGGGCGAGGCTTTCTGCGGGGTTTGGGCCGGGGCGGAAACGCATCTGGCGGCGGTTGAAGCCGCGCGTTCGGCATTCGATAACCGCGATTGACGGCAGGTTGGGCCGGGCGACCGGCTATCCTATGACGCCGATCACAATTTGGTCAGCTTGGGCAATCTAGGGGTCGATGCCTGTTCTGGCTGGAGGCCTTATGCGTTTGCCCATGCTGGTCGCTGCGCTAGCGATCGCCGCGATATCCCGTCCTGCCGCCGCAGAGCCGCCCCATTCGGGCCATGGCGTCGGCTGCACCGCGGGCGCGCGACCGATCAAACATTATTCGAACTGGTCGAGCAACAGCGATGCGGTCTGCGACTATGGTTTTGTCGAGGTCAACCGGCGCCTCGCCCAATTGATAGAGGCGCCGAGCGGCGATGTGAGCGTCGCCTGGCTGCAAGCTGTTCTTGCTGTGCCGGAATTCACCCGGCGCGAGGGGTGGGAACCGAACGGCTTCTACATCATCAACGCGGCCCATCAGGTTGCACTGGCGGGCATCGATAATTGGGAAATGATCATCGCGACCTATCAGCGTAGCAGCGAAGGCGACTGGGGTCGCAAGGACGTTTTCACGATCGATTTCCTGAGCACCGGTGTCAACCCGGCGACCGAGGCCGAATATAAGGGGCGCTGCCTGAGCGAGGCGGAAGTCCTGGATCGGGCGACGGCAGCCGGATGGCGCTATGTGCCTGGCGAGATCGGCAGCGGAACCGTCGGACCCATTTTCACGCCGGGGGCATTGGTCAAGGACGATGGCCGCAGCCTGCGGTTGGTCCATCTGTCCAACACGTCCGAGCTGCCCTCACGTGAAACGCTGGAGGCAACGTGCGCGTGGTTTTTTTCCTTCGAAGAACACCGCGATATCCGGACGACGACAAAATGATTTGTTCACAGAAAAGGCTATCCGAATGATCCGTTTTCTTTCCTTGATCGCCGTTCTCGCCGCGACGCTCACCACGCCGCATGCGGCTGCCGCTGCCACCGGGCAAAAGATATGCACCCGCCACTCGACGATTCTTTTAGAGTCGGGCGAGAAGGCAGAGGTCAATGGTGCCGGGGCGAGCGGGGTCGAATTGCTGATTTCGGGTCCGGCGGGGCAGTGGATTTTTGCCGATTACAATGGGCTGGCGGCGCCCGGCGCGGGCGACGTGGCGGTCGCTTCGACCAAGACGCAGACGGTTGTGCGGCGCGGACAGCTGCCGCAAATCTATGTCATCTATTCCAAAGCGTCGCGCATGATCGAGGGCAAGCAACTGACCGCCTTTATCAGCGGATTATATCTTGACCGGCGACCCTTCGCAAAGCCGCGGATCATAGGAAGCGATGCCGACAAGGCGGTTTGGGACCGGGTGCAATTGGGTCAGACGACCAGCTGCGACCTGCGCTGGGTGCCGGGGCAGGGGTTGATGAAATAGGCATCTCGCTTTTCGTCAGCCAACATTGCCCCGGCTACGCGGATCATTTGCGGATCGAGCTGACGCGGATCGCCTGATTGCGCGTCGCGTCGGCGATCGCCACATCGGCCTGCGCCGAAGCGGCCAGCCGCGTGTCGGTGCGGCATTGCCGCACGTCGTTCTTGCCTTTCAGATCAAAATCCGACGCGGTGCCGCACACTTCGACGACCGCGCGCCAGATGCGGCGGTCGAGGCTTTTGGCACCGGCCTCGGTCCGCAGGTCGAGGTCGCGGTGCTGGACGGCGACGCTCGGGTTCGCGGGCGCCGATTGGGCGAGGGCGGGCTGGCTCACCGAGGTGGCGGCCAGCGCGGCGAGGATCAGAAGCTTTTTCATCTTGTGTCTCCATCGACCGGCCAAAGAGGAGGGGAGGAAGCCGGTACGGCGCAGATAAGCGATCGATCGGCGCGGCAGGAGCAACGATGTTGCACGGCCGTTCTGCAAAATTGCAGAATGCTGTGGCGGCAGTTATGACGCACAAACCGGCATGTACGATTGGAACGACCTCAAAGCCTTTCTGGCCGTTGCCGAGACGGGCAGCACGCTGTCCGCGGCGCAGGCGCTGCGCGTCAGCCAGACGACCGTCGCGCGGCGCATTGCGGCGCTGGAGGCCGCGACCGGGCTCAACCTCTTCGAACGGCGGCAGGCGGGCTATGCGCTGACCCCGGTGGGCGAGGCGATGCTGGGCCGCGCCGCGGCGGTGCGCGATGCCGCCGACCGTTTCGGCGAAGCGGCCAGCGCGTCATCGCGCGAAGTCGGCGGCACCGTCAGCCTGACGACGATGGAGATCTTTGCGGTCACGATCCTGCCGCCGATCCTGCGCGACCTGCGCGCCGCGCACCCCGGCATCCATATCCAGCTGGATACGTCGGACGAGCAGCGCGATCTGGCGAGCGGCGCCGCCGACATTGCGATCCGCAGCAGCAAACAGCCGACCGGCGCGGGGCTGGTCGGGCGGCGTATCGCCGACAATCCATGGACGGTTTATTGCAGCCGCGACTATGCCGACCGCCATGGCATCCCGCACAGCCGCGAGGAGCTTGCGGCGCACCCGTTCATCGGTGGCGGCGGGGGCGTGTGGACGCCGTATCTGGCCTGGCTGCGGCAATATGGGCTGGAGGAGTCGGTGGTGGTGAAATATGACAGCGCCCCCGGCCTGCTCGCCGGGGTGCGATCGGGAATGGGGCTGACGATCCTGCCCGGCTTTATCGCCAATCGCGAACCCGATCTGATCCGCTGCATCCCGCCAAAGAAGGAAGACACCACGGGACTGTGGTTGTTGACCCACGAACGGTTGCGCCATGTGCCGCGGGTGCGGTTGGTGCTCGATTTCCTGGCGGTTGAGTTGACCAACCTGGCGCGCGAATAGGATTTTGCTTTTTTCCCTTACCGTAGCCCTGAGCCTGTCGAAGGGCGCCTGTCCGCGAAGCGCCCTTTGACAGGCTCAGGGCTACGGTGAAATCTGAGTGCTGAGGCACAAGCGAAGGCAGATGTTCACCCCAGCCGCGCACACCCCAGTGCCGCCGCATCAATCGCGGTCGCTGCACCACGCAGCCGGTACGTGTCGGCGATCGCGCCGCCGCTTGTTGTGCTGCTCGCGACGCTCATGCTCGGCGCCGACCGCATCGCGGCGACGATGGCGGCGTCCATCCGTGGATCGCTCGCCCAGCCATGCGCGCCATTGCCGGTCAGGATGAAGCGGCGGCTGCCGATGGTCAGGCGCAGGTCGCGTCCGGGCGCGCGCGCTTTCGACAGGCGGACATAGAATTGGCCGCGGATCCGCGATTTGGGCCAGTAACCGACGCTGGCATAGGCCTTGACCTGCGGCGTGCCGATCGTCGCCGCTGGGGCGGCCAAGGCGTAACAGCGCGGGGTGCCGGGGTCGCGGAACGCGCCCCAGCCGTCGAAAATGCCGAGCGCCGTCGGCGCGGCGGCGAGCGTCATCGCGGGCATCGCCACCAATATCAGGAAAAGGGAGGCCCGGCGCCGCATCGGCCCTCGTTCGCGCGATTGGGGATGCTTTGCAAGCATGGCTTGCACGTGCCGATGCGTGCGTTAAGGAAGGTGGGCATTTTCAGGGGCCGGGAATCGGGGCGACGAATCGCCTTTGACGGCGGCCCTTTCAGGGACTTCTCCCGCGAAACACAGGGATGGCGGATTAGAATGAAAGCGACGATCGAACGCGCAGTGTTGTTGAAGAGCCTTGGCCACGTCCAGTCGGTGGTCGAGCGGCGCAATACCATTCCCATCCTGTCGAACGTCCTGATCGAAGCCGATGCGTCGGGCCAGCTGAAGCTGATGGCGACCGACCTCGACTTGCAGGTCGTCGAAACGATCGCGGCGAAGGTCGAAACCGCCGGGACAACCACCGTGTCGGCGCACACTTTGTTCGAAATCGCGCGCAAGCTGCCCGAGGGGGCCGAGGTCAGCCTCGCCGCCGCCGAGGGCAAGATGCAGGTCAAGGCCGGCCGCTCGAACTTCAACCTGCCGACCTTGCCGCGCGACGATTTCCCGGTGATCGCCGAGGGCGACCTGCCGACCAATTTCGAACTGCCGGTCGCCGCGCTGATCCAGATCATCGACAAGACGCGCTTTGCGATCTCGACCGAAGAAACGCGCTATTATCTCAACGGCATCTTCCTGCATGTCGCCGAAGACGCGTCGGGTCCGGTGCTGAAGGCCGCGGCGACCGACGGCCACCGCCTCGCACGCTATACCGTCACGCGTCCCGAGGGCGCAGAGACGATGCCCGACGTCATCGTGCCGCGCAAATGCGTCACCGAAATCCGCAAGCTGCTCGACGAGGCGGAGGGCAATGTCGAAATCAGCCTGTCGGCGAGCAAGATCCGCTTTCAGCTTGGCAACGCCATCCTGACCTCGAAGCTGATCGACGGCACCTTTCCCGATTACAGCCGCGTCATCCCGACCGCGAACGACAAGCTGCTCAAGGTCGATCCGAAGAGCCTGTATCAGGGCGTTGACCGCGTTTCGACGATCGCCAGCGAAAAGACCCGCGCGGTCAAGGTCGGGCTCGACAAGGACCGCATCACGTTGTCGGTGACGAGCCCGGAAAATGGCACCGCGGCCGAAGAAGTCGCGGCGGTTTATGACAGCGAAGCGATGGAAATCGGCTTTAACGCCCGCTACCTCAGCGACATTCTGGGCCAGGTTGATGGCGACACGGTTGAACTGCACCTTGCCGACGCGAACGCCCCGACGCTGATCCGCGAAAACGAAAAAAGCCCTGCGCTCTATGTCTTGATGCCGATGCGGGTGTAGTCCGCCGCCGCCTCCGATCTTTTTTTTCGGAGGATGTCGAAATTGCCGCGGCACCGTCGTCATGGGGGTGAAGGACGGCATGATGCAGTCCTTCGTCTTGATGGAGGACTGCCATGACAAATTTGGCCATTGCGTCGCCGCCGATCGTCCCGCTGCGAGTTGCGGCGGCTGCCGGTGCCGCATGGAATGCGTTCGGTATCGTTCAGTTTGCCGTGCAATATCGGGCAAGCCCCGCGTCGCTGATGGCGCAGGGCATGACCGCGGCGCAGGCCGAACTTTACGCCGGGCTGCCGGCATGGATGACCGCCGCCTTTGCGGTCGCCGTTTTTGTGGGGACAGCGGCCTGCCTGTTGCTGGCGCTCAAACGGCCGGTTGCGATGCCGCTGTTGGCGATCTCCCTTGCAGCTTTTGTGCTGCTGGTCATCGGGGACATCTGGTTCGGCGTGTTTGCCGCCTTTGGCGCCCCGACAATTGCCATCGTCGGCTCGTCGACCATGTTGATGCTCATCCTCACCCTGTGGGCGCGCCGTGCGCGCATTGCGGGCCACCTCGCCTGAAGGCGCGTGATATTCAAAAAGGAAATTCTCATGCAATATATGCTGATTCTCAACGAAACCGCCGCCGATTTTGCTGACCGAAACGACCCTGCGCGGGCCGATGGCTATTGGGCGGGCTGGAATACATTCATCGGCGCGATGGCGGCGGCCGGTATCGTCGTAAATGGTGACGGCCTGTTACCGCCCGAAACGGCGACCACCGTGCGGATCCGCGATGGCGAGCAAATTGTCGAGGATGGCCCGTTCGCCGACAGCAAGGAACAGCTGGCGGGCTATTTCGTCATCGAGGTTGACGATCTTGATGCGGCACTCGCCTGGGCTGCGCAGGCGCCGTCGGCGGCGACCGCTTCGGTTGAAATCCGTCCGGTGATGCCGCCGCCGAACGCTGCATGAGCGCAGCGGTTGCTGCGGTCGAACGCGCCGCGCGCGACGCCTATGGCCGACTGGTGGCCATATTGGCGTCGCGTTCTGGCGATATTGCCGGGGCAGAAGACGCGCTGTCGGATGCCTTGCTGGCAGCGTTGCAACGCTGGCCGGAGCAAGGCATTCCGGCCAATCCCGTCGGCTGGTTGGTAACTGCGGCGCGCAACCATGCGATCGACCGCTACCGCCGCGACGGCCGTGCCGCCGGCTACGCCGACGATCTGCGAATGCTGGAACAGGAAGTGACCGAAAAGTCGCAAGAATTCCCTGACGAGCGGCTCAAATTGCTGTTTGTCTGTGCGCATCCCGCGATCGACGCCGGGGTGCGAACGCCCTTGATGTTGCAGGCCGTTCTGGGTCTTGACGCGGCGCGTATCGCAAGAGCCTTTCTTGTCGCCCCGGCGACCATGAGCCAGCGGCTTGTCCGGGCAAAGACAAAGATCCGCGCGGCGGGCATCGCCTTTGCCGTGCCCGATCCGGAGCGGCTTGCCGAGCGTCTGCCGCCGGTGCTTGAAACGATTTACAGTGCCTTTGGGCTCGCCTGGGAAGATTTGCCGGTCGGCGCCACGCTCGCCGATGACCTTTCGGCAGAAGCGATATTCCTCGCCCGGCTGCTCGTCGATCTGTTGCCCGGCGAACCCGAAACCAAGGGATTGCTTGCGCTGATGCTGTTTTGCGAAGCCCGGCGACCGGCGCGGCGCGACGCTGCTGGCCGGTTCGTCCCACTGGCAGACCAGAATGTGTCGTTGTGGTCAAAATCGCTGATCGAGGCGGGCGATGCGCTGTTGATCGCCGCGTCGCGTCACGCCCGGTTCGGGCGCTTTCAGTGCGAAGCCGCGATTCAATCCGCTCATAGTCAGCGGGCGTTCGGCCGCGCCGTGCCCACCGGCGCTATCGTTGGCTTGTACAACCTACTCGTCGATCGTGCACCCAGCTTCGGTGCCAGCATTGGCCGCGTCGCGGCGCTGCTCGACGACGGACAGGCCGAAGCGGCGGCGTCCGCGCTCGCTCGGCTGCCAAGCGAACGTCTGCGCGCACATCAACCCTATTGGGCGGCACATGCCGCCGTCATGCGGGCGCTGGGCAATCACGAGGCAGCGCGGGCGAGCGCTGAGCAGGCAATAGGGCTGTCCGATGACCCGGCAGTGCGCGACCATCTGATCGCGCGTTTCCACCTTAAGGATACAAGGGCTTAACCAGTCTTTGCCACCCGCCAGATAACCCCGCCGCTATCGTCGGCGATCAGCGCGCTGCCGTCCTTGGCGACCTTCACATCGGCTGGGCGACCGCGGGCGGTTTTGTTGTCGGACGCCAGAAAACGGTCGAGCAGGGTGACGGGCAGCGCATCGACCGGTTTGCCGTTGGCGCCGAACTTGACGAACACGACGCTGTATCCCGCGGCCGGTTCGCGATTCCACGACCCGTGCAATGCGATCAGCGCGCCGTTCGCCCAGCGCTCACCCAGGTCGAGGCCCTGGGTAAAGGTCATGCCGAGCGGTGCGGTGTGGGCGCCCAGGCCATAGGCAGGACGCTTGACATATTGGCGGCGATCCTCAGCCTCGGGTTCAACGCGCGGATCGACGAAGCCACCCCAATAATACCAGGGCCAGCCGTAAAAATCGCCCTCGGTTACATCGGCCAGATAGTCGGGAACCAGATCGCTGCCCAGCATGTCGCGTTCGTTGACCACCGTCCACAGCCGGTCGCTGCCGGGATAAAAGCCCAGTCCGACGGGATTGCGGATGCCCGAGGCAAAGGTGCGGACATATTTCTGATCGGGGCGCACTTCGAGCACGCTGGCGCGGCGGAACTCGCGGTTCATGCCCTTTTCGCCGATGTTGCTGTCGGCGCCGACGCCAATGTAAAGCCAACCATTGGGTGCGGCGGCCAGACTTTTGGTCCAGTGACGGTTGGTGCCTTTGGCGGGCAGGTCGACGATTTTCGCCGGTTTGCCGCTCATCTTTGTCTCGCCCGCCACATAGGGGAAGGCGAGCAGCGCATCGGTGTTGGCGACGTACAGCGTGTCACCGACCAGCGCCATGCCATAGGGTGAGTTGAGTCCGGTGATATAGGCGGTCTTGACCTCGGCCCGTCCGTCGCCGTCGGCGTCGCGGAGCAGGCTGATGCGATTGGCCGACACGCCCCCGGCGCCCGCCTTGCTCATCAGGCGGCCCATGATCTTGCCCTCGATCCCCGACGTGTCGCGCGGCGGGCTTTGCGCTTCGGCGACCAGCACGTCGCCATTGGGCAGCACGAGCATGGTGCGAGGGTGATCAAGCCCATCGGCAAAGCGGACGACCGCCAGACCCTGTGCAGCGCGCGGCGCCTGACCCGCGGGCCACCCGGTGACTTCGGGCACGTTGATGGTCGGGAATGTCTCGGTCTTTTGCGACGCCATTACCGGCACCCGGCCGCTGAGTTCGGCGGTAGAGAAGCGCGCCACGTCGGGCCTCGACATGATGTAAAGCGTCACGCCGCCGACGATGATCAGCAGCAGCAGGGCGAGGGCGACATATTTCAGGATCTTGCGCATCGCCCTTATCTACACGGCCGAAGCGCGGCGGCAAAGGGGCGAAACGCGCCTGCCGAAATCGCGCCTGTGGTTAACGCCGCTTGGACCAGCATTAACCTTACCGGAATCTTCATCACGGTTGGGAACGGCGCGGTGAGGCGCGCGCTTTAGGACAGCGGCTCCAAGGCAAAGACGGGGATTCCATGCACCTGCCTGCACCATTTCTGACTGATCGCGCTGCGGTCGAGGACGCCCATGCGCTCATCCGGATGCATGGCGAGGAGGCGGGATTCGCCGCGGCTGCGCGCGCCGAACAATATCGGGTGTTGGGCAATCACGTCCATTTTGCGCGCTGGCGCCAGATCGAACGACTGATCACCTATCTGGCGGCCGAGGATGTGCTAGACACGGTACATTGAACGCACGACGGTCGCCCTTCCTCAGCTTCGCCGGGATGACGAGTTGGGGGTTATAGTCGCAATCCCGCCGTTTCGGGCAATCCCGCCATGATGTTGAGATTCTGCACACACGCACCGCTCGCGCCCTTGCCCAAATTGTCGAGCCGCGCGATCAGGCGCGCCTGACTGGCGTCGGCGTTCCCGAACACGAACAGTTCGATCCGGTCGTCCCCCGCGTCCGAGGCGCGGAGCAGCATTTCGCCGTCCGTCGGCGCCTCGCCCATCACCACGACCGGGCTGGCGGCATAAAAATCGGCGAGCGCGGCGCGCAGCGCATCTGGCGAGCCAGCATGGGGCATCGCCGCCAGCGGCAGCTGGACATCGACGACCATACCGCGATGCGCGGGGATGACCGACGGCGAGAACAGCGGTGAGATCGACAGACCGCAATGCGCTTGCATCTCCGGCACATGCTTGTGACCTAGGCCCAAGCTATAGCCGCGCCAAGCAATGTCGCGGTCCTGCTCGAAGCGCTCGATCAACGCCTTGCCGCCGCCCGAATAGCCGCTGACGGCGTTGCAGGCATAGGGCCAGTCGGCGGGGAGCAGCCCGGCGCGGACCAGCGGCGCGATCAGTGCGATGAAGCCGGTCGAATAGCAGCCGGGGTTGCTGACCCGCGCAGCGTTGGCAACGGCGTCATGCCCGCTGACCTCGGGAAAGCCATAGACCCAGCCGGGCGCGACGCGGTGCGCGGTCGACGCGTCGATGACGCGGGTGCGGTCATTGCCGATCATCGCCACCGCGTCGCGCGCGGCATCGTCGGGCAGGCAGAGGATGACGAAATCGGCGTCGTTTAGCGCCTCGCGCCGCGCGCCAGCATCCTTGCGCCGCGCGTCGTCGAGCGTCAGCAGCGAAAACTCGCTCCGCCCCGCCAACCGCTCGGCAATTTCCAGGCCCGTCGTTCCCGCCGCGCCGTCGATGAAGACCGTTTGTGTCATGATTTATCGCAGTCGTTTATATCTGCTCACCGGCGGATTATGATCCTTGGCGGCCGAACGCGCGATGACGTCGGCCAGCGGTTCTGTTTTCACTGCCATCCATCGTCGGCTGGCGTGGATGATGTTTTCGCCGTCCGCCATGATCCCGACATGGCCGGGGAAGAACACCAGATCGCCGCGTGCGAGCGCCGCCGGGTCGACATCTTTGTCCGCGCCCAAAGCTGCCAGCTGTAAATCGCTGTCGCGCGGCAACTGCACCCCGGCAGCGGCCCAGCTCAGCTGGACTAGCCCCGAACAGTCGATGCCCTTCGACGTGCGGCCGCCCCACAAATAGGGGGTGCCCATCAGTTCCTCGGCGCGTCCGGCGGGGTCGGCATCTTCGCTGCCGACCTCGACCAGTGCGGCGAGCGGCAGATACCCATGCGCGGTGGCGAGCCACTCGCCCTCGACCTCGCCCATCACCAGCGCGCCGCGCGGCAGGACGGCGGGGCCGCCGCTTGCGGCATCGGGCGCGTTATGCAGGATCGCTTCGATCATCTCGACGCGGTGCGTCGGCGCAATCGGTGCGGCGAGCGCATCGGCGGACAAATAGCCGACATAATGGTCGGCGAGGCAATATCCCCATGCCCAGCCACCGGTCAGGTCGAGTAACGCAAATCCCTCGCCGAACAGCAGTTCGCTCGTTTGCTCGGCGTCGAGCGATGGCGATCCGCGCAGCACCGCGGCGGGCAACACACCGCTGCGCATCATCGGCGCGGCATAATGGGGAGCAAAATGCTGACCAGCCACGGCAATATCGGCCAGATCGGGGCGGATGGCGACGATGCGCGGATCATAGCCCTGCGACGTACCGGTCAGGCCAAAGCGGTCGCGGCCCGCGCCGACGGCGCCGGGGCGGCCCATGCGGACGCGGTTGGCCGCTATATTGTCGCCGCTTTGAGCTGTCACCTGTCGTCCCGTAAATAGCTGGTCCGCGCCTCCGGCGGACAATTGCGCGCCATTAGACCAGCCGGCCCCGCTTTATCAAGAATGTTCAGGCCTTGCCGCGCCGGTCGTATCGCGTCTGCAACATCGCCCATGCGGCGCGCAACCCCAGCGCGGCGCCGCCTTTCGGCCGGCCGGGTTTTGCCGACGGGCGCCAGGCAAAGGTGTCGAGATGCGCCCACGCCACGCCTTCCGGCACAAAGCGTTTGAGGAACAGGGCCGCGGTGATCGCCCCGGCAAAGGGCGAACTGCCTGCGTTGCCCAGATCGGCGATGTCCGTTTCAAGCAGATCGGCATAGCCGTCCCACAGCGGCATCCGCCACAGCGGATCATCGCGGTCGGTCCCCGCGGCGAGCATCGCGTCCGCCAGCGCATCGTCATTGGCGAACAGCGGCGGCAGGTCGGGGCCGAGCGCGACGCGCGCGGCACCGGTCAGCGTCGCGAAATCGAGTATCAGTTCCGGCTTGGCTTCGCCCGCCTTCGCCAGCGCATCGCCCAGCACAAGCCGACCCTCCGCGTCGGTGTTGCCGATCTCGACCGTCAGCCCGAGGCGGCTTTTCAGCACGTCGCCGGGACGAATCGCATCCGCCGAAATCGCATTTTCCGCCGCCGCGACCAGACAGTGTAGTCGCACGGGCAGGCCGCTCGCCATCACCAGTTCGGCAAGCGCCAGCACATGTGCGGCGCCGCCCATGTCTTTCTTCATCAGGCGCATCCCCGACGCGGGTTTGATGTCGAGCCCGCCGCTGTCGAAGCTGATACCCTTGCCGACCAGCGCGACGCGCGGGTCGCTATCCTTGCCCCATTCGATCTCGATCAGGCGCGGGGCGTGATGCTTGGCCGCGGCGCGTCCGACGGCGTGGATCATCGGATAACCCTGTTCCAGTGCTTCGCCCTTGGTGACCGTCAGCTTGCCGCCATGCGCCTTGGCGATCCGTTCGGCCGCCTTCTCGATTGCCGCCGGCCCCATGTCGGCGGCGGGGGTGTTGACCATGTCGCGGACGAGCGCGGTCGCGCGCACCTCTGCCACCATCGGCGCGATCGCGCCGACATCGGTGGTCAGCAGCACGCGCGGCCCCTTGGTCTCGACCTTCGATCGGTAAGCATCGAACCGATATTGCGCGCTCATCCAACCGAACAAGGCTTTGCCCGGCTGCTGCCCTTCGAGCCGATAGCGTCCGGCGGGCAGGATCTGCCCCAGCTTGGCGAGACACCACGCCGACAGGCTGTCGACTTTGGCGACGGTGGTTACGACGGCCCATTTGTCCGGGTCGTCACCCGGCAGGATTGCGTGGACATAGGCGTCGGGCTTGAACCCCACCGCGACAAGGTGCGCACGCTCGCGGGCGCTGCGGCCCTTCAGCCATTCGTCATAGCCCTTTTTATCGACGAGGTGGATCGGGCGGGCGTCCTGCCCCTTGTCGGGCTGGATCAGGTCGGAATAGTCGGTCATGCGGATCGTGCTAGGCCGCCGGGGATATTTTGTCGATTCCCGGCGTTATGCTGGCATGACAACTGAAACACGGCCTCGCATCATCCTGCTGCTGCTGACCAGCGCCGCGCTCCTTTCCGGCTGCGGCGAAGATGCGCCCACGCCCGCCGAGAAGGCTGCCGCCGCTGCGGTCCCCGGAGCACCGCCTAGCAGCGTCGCCGAAGCGAACGCGAAAAACGCCGCGGCATCGAACGTCAAGGAGAGCAATGACGTTTTCGACTTCGCTTATGCCTATCCGCGCGAGGCGGCGACGATCCCGGACCTGGCCGCGTGGCTCGATAACGACCGCGGGACAAGGCGCGACGCGCTGATCGCCGCAGCCCGGCGCGACAAGGCCGCAGCAGAGAAGGCGGGGTTTCCTTATCGCACGCATAGCCATCTCCAGACCTGGGAGCGGGTCACGAACACGCCGCGCTTCCTGAGCCTGTCGGCAGAAATCCAGACCTACACCGGCGGCGCGCACGGGATGACCAGCTTTGCCACACTGCTCTGGGACCGCAACCGGGCGAAGCTGCTTCAGCCGCTCGACCTGTTCACCAGCGGCGATGCGTTTGACGCCGCGATCCGCGAGCCGTTCTGTGCCGGGATCAAGCGCGCCAAGGCAGCGAAGGGCATCGTTGCGGAAGAAGCACCCGACAGCCCCTTCGGCGAATGCCCGCCCGCATCGGCGCAGACGGTATGGCTCGGCTCGTCGGACGGTCGCCATCTTGACCGCATGACCATCGCCATCGCCCCCTACGAGATCGGCCCGTTTGCCGAGGGCAGCTACAAGATCAATGTCCCGGTGACCGCGGCGCTGGTTGGCGCGGTGAAGCCGGAATTCAAACGCGACTTCCTCCCCATCAATTGAGATCGAAGGACAAACACATGGCAAAACAGTCGAAAGCCGGGAAGGTCGGCGAGAGCCCGAAAGAGCAGAAGGGAAAAGCAAAGGCCGCGACGAAGCTGCGCCGTGAAGTTGGGCGAGGCAAGACGATCTCCAAGCCGCTGTCCGATCGCGAGGCCGAGCTCGACCGCGCGCCCAAATGGCAGCCGCGCTATCCGGGGTCGGGGCGGCTCGACGGCAAAGTGGCGATTGTCACCGGCGGTGACAGCGGCATCGGGCGCGCGGTTTGTGCGCTGTTCGCGCGCGAGGGCGCCGATGTCGCGATCGTTTATCTGAGCAACAAGCAGGATGCCGAGGCTACCGTGGCGATCGTCGAAGGCGAGGGCCGCCGCGCGATCGCGATCAAGGCCGATGTCGGCAAGGAAAAATCGGGCGAAAAGATCGTCGCGCAAACGGTCGCCAAGCTCGGCCGCCTCGACATCCTCGTCAACAACGCCGGGGAGCAGCACCCCGCCGAGGACATTCGCGACATCAGCCCCGACCAGTTGCAACGCACCTTTGCCACCAACATCTTCGGGATGTTCTATCTGGTGCAGGCTGCGCTGCCGCATCTTGGCAAAGGCGCGGCGATCGTCAATTGCACCAGCGTTACCATGTACCAGGGATCGGGCGGGTTGCTCGACTATAGCGCAACCAAGGGTGCGATCACCGCCTTCACCCGCTCGCTCAGCGAAAATCTGGTCGGGAAGGGAATTCGCGTGAATGCCGTGGCACCGGGGCCGATCTGGACCCCGCTCAATCCGCGCGGTGGCGCCCCTGCGGACAAGGTTGCGACCTTCGGCGAGGATACCCCGATGAAGCGGCCGGGTGAACCGAATGAAGTCGCGCCCTGCTTACTGTTTCTGGCCTGCGATGACAGCAGTTACATGTCCGGGCAGGTGCTGCATCCCAATGGCGGGATGATCGTCAACGGTTAGGGGCCGCTATTCGGCGGCCTCCAGTTCGGCAGGTGCCGCTGCCACGGCCCGCGCATTGCCGAACGTCAGCACGCCATCGTCGATCGCGCCGGTCTTCATGTCGATGCGGTCCTGGATGTAATTCTGGTTGAGCCGCCACGGCAGCTTGTCGGCGTTTTTCGGCATGATGTGCAGCGACCGCTGGATATAGCCCGACGAGAAGTCGAAGATATTCTCTTCGGTCAGCGTCGCCGGGTCGGCGAGTGCGGGGGTCGCGACGGTCGTGCCGGTTGCCTGCATGTGGTTGAGTACGCGGCAGACATATTCGGCGACGATGTCGGCGCGTAGCGTCCAGCTGGCGTTGAGGTAACCGAACACCGCCGAGAAATTGGGGACGTTCGAGAACATGCACGCCTTGTAGTAAAAATGTTCGCTCCAGTCGACGAGCGCGCCATCGACGCGCACCGGAATCTTGCCTGCGACCGCCAGTTTAAGGCCCGTCGCAGTGACGATGATGTCGGCGTCGAGATGCTGGCCCGACTTGAGCTGGATGCCGGTGGCGTCAAAGCGTTCGATATGGTCGGTGACCACCGACGCCTTGTCGGCCTTCATCGCATTGAAGAAATCGGCGTCGGGAACCAGGCACAGCCGCTGGTCCCACGGGTTGTATGGCGGGGTGAAGCTCTTGGCGTCATAGCGGTCGCCGAGCGCGTCCTTGATCTTGCCGGAGAGGAACTCCTTGACCTTCTCGGGCTTTTCGCGCGCGCGGCGAAAGCCGATGTCCTGCAGCTTCACATTTTTAAAGCGGGTGATGCGGTAAGCGAGCTTTTCGGGCAGGACTTTCCGCAAGAAATTGGCCAGCGCGTCCTTCGCCGGGCGGATGAAAAACCACGTCGGGGTGCGTTGCAGCATCGTCACATGCGCGGCTTTGTCCGCCATCGACGGGACGATTGTTACTGCGGTCGCGCCTGATCCGATCACCACGACCTTCTTGCCCGCATAGTCGAGATTTTCGGGCCAGAATTGCGGATGGATGATCTGCCCCTGAAAATCCTCGCGGCCGGTGAAATTGGCGTCGAACGGCTCGTCATAATCATAATAGCCCGCGCCGAGGTAGAGCCAGCGCGCGGTGGTGGTCGACGTGCCGCCCGCGGCATCCTCCAGCGTCACCGTCCAGCGCGCAGTGCTGCTGTCCCAGTCGGCCCCGACAACCTTGCGGTCGAACCGGATGCGCTCGCGGATATGGCGCTCATCGACGATGCGGTTGAGATATTCGAGGATCGCGGGGCCGTCGGCGATCGTCTTTTCATGCTTCCACGGTTCGAACACGAACCCCAGCGTGTGCATGTCGCTGTCCGATCGGATGCCGGGATAACGGAACAGATCCCATGTACCGCCCAGATTGGCGCGGCGCTCGACCAGCCCAAAGCTTCGGTCAGGGCTATATTGCTGAAGGTGGACGGCCATGCCGATGCCCGAAATTCCGGCGCCGACGATCAGCACATCCTGATCGACCGGTGCAGCCTTCGTGTCTGCGGGGCGTTCCATCGTCGCCGTGCCTGCCATGATCCTGTCTCCCGACTATGTTTGGATGTAGCTTACGCACCACGTTTCATTTTGCAATCGAATTGACGTTTACGGAAAGCAGCGCGGCTTGACGCCACACCATCGCGCTGCCAATGCAATAAAAATGACATAAAAATGTCATGAATTATCAGGATCGAATGAATAGCATGGCACGAAAAAAACGCGATAGTTTGCAACAGATTGCCGTGCTGCCTTACCGTTTCCGCGATGATGGCGATGCCAGTTCGATCGATGTCCTGCTGATTACATCGCGCGAAACCGGTCGCTGGGTCATTCCCAAGGGCAATATCGACAGCGGCCAGACCCCGCACGGCGCCGCGGTGTCCGAAGCATTGGAGGAGGCCGGGGTCCGCGGGCGGACCGAGGATCGCGTGATCGGCCATTACCGCTATCATAAATATCGTACCCGCGACCATTGGGACATTGCCGACGTCGCCGTTTTCGCGATGGAGGTGACCCATGAATTGGGCGACTGGAAAGAGAAAACCGAACGCAAGCGCAAATGGTTTCCCCGCGCCAAGGCCGCCGACCGCGTGAGCGAGAAACAGCTGAAAGCATTGATCCTCGAATATCGCGGCGAGCGATAGATTTATCGGCGGGACGGCCGGTAATCGACGCTCGCGCCGCCGACCATCCGCACCGGCAGATAGAGGCCGTTGCCATAAGCCTTGATCTGACCAATCTCGAAGCCATTGACCCGTGTGCGGATGACGAAGGCGCCCTCGCGCCGCTGATCGACCGCGCGTTTGATCTTGCCTTGCAGTTCACCCAGGTCGCGCGCGAAATTCTGGGTCAACGCATCGGCGATCAGCGGGGCAAAGCCGGGGCTCTGGCCGAGCGTGATCAGCAGGTCGCCGCCGACTCCGTCGGTATCGCCGTTGATCGACAAATTTGTGAAATGCACCTCGGCCGAACCGGGCTTGTTGTTGGGAACCGCGGTCATCCAGATGCGGCCGTGGGTTGGCTCGCCGCTGCGGTCGGCCAGTCGCATGGCGACATCGACGCCCAAAGCGATGCGCCCGTCGGGCGCGCCATAGATGGTCGACTTGCCGAATTTGACCGTCATCGGCCCAACCTTTGGCAACACGAACGGCCGCGCCGACCGTTTCAGCAGCGCGCGATCGACGACAGGCTGAAGCTGGGCATAGTCGGCGAGCACCGGCACCCGCACGTCGAGCAACGGTTTGGGCGCTTCGCGAACCATGCGCGGTAACGGCGTCGGCGTCGGATCGGTGGGCCGACCCGACACAAAGGTCTCGGTGATCGCTTCGAGCCCGAGGTTCAGCCGCATCTGCTGCCCCTCCATCCGGTATCCGCCATAGAGGATGCGCTGCGGGGTCACGCGCATCCACACCGGCGGCTTGTCGCGGTTGAGTTCGAGCGCGGTGAAGCTCTGGCGCCACACCTCGGACGCCTGCTGGCGGATGTCGATACGGGCGATCTCGCGGTTCACCTCGCGCTCGACGTCGCGCACAACGGGTTTCAGCTTGGCATCGGCCTCGTCGGTGAAGGTGATGCGCTTGCCCAGAAAGTCGATCCCCGGCGCCCTGGTCCAGCCATAGCTGATCCGCGCCGTGCCGCGAGTGCGCCAGTCGGGCGTGATGTCGATCTTGACCCGCGCATGCGCCATCGCCGCGCCGGTCGCGGTCTCACCCTTCAACACCCCGCCGACGTCACGCGCGGCGATCGTGGCGCTCAGCGGCACATCGACGATGATCTCGTCGCCCGCGCCGCGCAGGCGCAGCGGCCCGCGCGTGACGCGCCCGACGATGGTGCAGGCGATCGGCGGTGTGACTTTCACCTCCTTGCCGAAGACCTTGACCTGCTGCGGCTTGACGCACGCGCGCTCGCGCCGGTTGATCGTCCACAGCGTCTTCGGCACCGCGCGTTCGAGCGCCTGTTTGAGCGCCGTGGTATCGGCGTTGATCGGCACCGCGATGAGCGATGTCTGCGTCGGCGAGGGCGCCTTGTCGGTGGCGCGCGGTGGCGCTTCGACGGCGACTTGGCGGTCGCAGGCGGTGAGCGCGGCCAACGCCGCTACGGCTACCGCTATAGAGTTGATCGCCCGCATATCTCAGCCCCCGATAGATGTTCCCGTGGTAACACCAATCGGTAAAGGCCGTTCCAACAAATCGACGGTTCAGGCGGCGACTACTCCGAACAAATCATGCTCGTCGGCATCCTCGATCGCGACGTCGACGATATCGCCCGCCTTCAATGTCGCGGCGACATCGCGCAGATAGACATGCCCGTCGATTTCGGGCGCGTCGGCTTGTGAGCGGCCGGTCGCGCCGATGCTGCCATCTTCATCCGCTTCGCCGACTTCGTCGATGATGACCGGCATCGTGCGGCCGATCTTGGCTTCGAGTTTCGCGGCGCTGATCGTGGCGGTCTTTTCCATGATGCGCTGGTAGCGCTCTTCCTTGAGTTCCTCGGGCACCGGATTGTCGAGCGCATTCGCCTGCGCACCCGCAACGGGTTCGAAGCGGAAGGCGCCGACGCGGTCGAGCTGGGCTTCGTCGAGCCAGTCGAGGAGATATTGGAAATCGGCCTCGGTCTCGCCGGGAAAGCCGACGACGAAGCTGGAGCGGATCGCGATGTCGGGAGCGATGGCGCGCCAGTTCTTGAGGCGTTCGAGCACCTTCGCTTCGTTCGCGGGGCGCTTCATGCGCTTGAGCACGCTTGGGCTGGCGTGCTGGAAGGGGATATCGAGATATGGTGTGAGCAGCCCCTCGGCCATCAGCGGAATCACCGCGTCGACATGGGGGTAGGGATAGACATAGTGGAGGCGCACCCACGGGGCGCGGCCTTCGCTGGTCTGGAGCTGGCCGAGTTCACGGGCGAGGTCGGTCATATGGGCGCGGACCTCGCGGCCCTTCCACTGGCGCGGGTCGTGGCGGGTGTCGACGCCGTAAGCCGAGGTGTCCTGGCTGATCACCAGCAGCTCCTTGGTCCCCGCGGCAACAAGCTTTTCGGCCTCGCGGAGCACCGCGTCGATGCGGCGGCTGACGAGTTTGCCGCGCAGATCGGGGATGATGCAGAAGGAGCAGCTGTGGTTGCAGCCTTCGGAAATCTTCAGATAGCTGTAGTGCCGCGGGGTGAGTTTCAGCCCGCCTTCGGGGACCAGATCGACGAACGGCCCCTGGGTCGGCGGCGCCGCTTCGTGGACCGCATCGACGACCTGCTCGTACTGATGCGCGCCGGTGACCGCGAGGACGTTCGGAAAACGCGCGCGGATGACGTCGGCTTCATTGCCCATGCAGCCGGTGACGATGACGCGGCCATTTTCGGCCATCGCTTCGCCGATCGCCTCAAGGCTTTCTTCCTTTGCCGAGTCGAGGAAGCCGCAAGTGTTGACGAGCACGACGTCGGCGCCCGCATAATCGGGCGACAGGCCGTAACCGTCGGCGCGCAGCTTGGTGAGAATCCGTTCGCTGTCGACCAATGCCTTGGGGCAGCCGAGCGAAACCATGCCGATCTTCGGCTGGGTGGGGAGGGTTTTGACTGGCATGATTGCGGGCGCGCATAGGGGATTTTTTGGGGTTTGTCACGGGTGCTATGCTTGGGGTGGTCCATGCTTCTCTTCGTCATCCCGGACTTGATCCGGGATCCATCGCGGCGCTGAAGTCATGGACCCCGGAGCAAGTCCGGGGTGACGATAGGGAAAATGGCGCCGACTAGGGCTTCCCGGCCAGCGTATCCGCGACGATCCGCCAGACCTTCGGATTGATCCCCAAACCCAGATGCGTGCTGTCGACTTTGATGTTGCGCGCCTGGTCGTTGTAGATGTCGACCGCGATATCCGGCCCGACGATGCCATCGCGGTCCGAATAGATGACCGTCAGCGGCTGGGTCAGGCCTTTCAGGTTGCGCGCGTGGATGTCGCGTTCGATCGCGTCGAAATCGCGGCCCGCAAAGCGCTGCGCGAGCGCGGTATATTTGGGGCCGCCGATGATCGGGGTGCCCAGGGTGATGATTTCGCGGACGAGTTTCGGATAGGCGCGCGCGGTTTCGCGGGCGATGACGCCGCCGAGGCTCCAGCCGATCAGGGTGAGCGGGGCGCCGTCGGCCTTGACCCATTCGGTGGCCTGCGCCGCGAAGCGTTCGACATCGGCGGCGACGCGGCCTTGGTTGCGGCCCATGCCCCAGTCGCGGACCTGATAGCCCAGGTGGCGCAGATATGCCTCCAAAGGGCGCATCGAGAGTTCGGAGGCGCCGTAACCGGGCAGCAGCGCGACGGGTCGCCCGTCTCCGCGCGGGGCGCCGATCAAGTGATAGCCCGACAGGCCGTAGCGCAGCATATCGAACGGCAGCGTGAGTTCGCCCAGCTGCGCCAGCCGGGTAGGGGGCTTTAACCCTTGGGGCAGCGGAACGTCGCGGGGCATCGCCTTCTCCCTGTCATCGGTTTACAGCTTGGCGGATTGGTGCGGCATTGCAAGCGGATAGGGTGACAGATGAGCATAGGGGTCTTTGCGGAAGTTTCAGCGGCGATTGCGGTGGCGGCGGGGGCGTTTGGCGCGCATGGCGCGGCGGGACAGCAGGAGGCCGAATGGCTGCGCACCGGCGGCATGTATCAGTTGATCCACGCGGTCGCCGCATTGGCGATCATGGGCGTGGCGCGCGGACCGGCGATCATGTTGCTGGTCGGTGCGGCGATTTTTGCCGCCAGCCTCTATGCGATGGCGCTCGGCGCGCCGCGCTGGCTGGGGGCAGTGACGCCTATCGGCGGCGGGTTGCTGATCATCGGGTGGCTGTGGGCGGGTTGGCGTTACTGGCGAGGTTAGCCGCCGGGTACGCTTGCTTCGCACTCTTCGCAGCGGATAACCTCGACGATCAGGTCGCCGACGGCGAGGCTTTGCGCTTCGGGCTCCCAGAAGCCGAAGGGCTTGCCGCTGCGATAGATGCGCAGCCCGCGCCCTTCGCTGGCGAGCTGGTCGATGCTCCGCCCGATTTCTTCCGCGGCGACGGGACGTTCGCGCAATTGGACCCGTCCGCCGATGCTGGCAAGGTCGGCCATATAATCGGCAACATGCGCGCCCTGCGCCGATCCGGCGAGCAGCAGGCCGGTAAAGCTGACCGGGTTGATGACATTGTTCGCGCCTGCCTGGCGCGCCAGCAACTCGTTATCCTGAGCCCGAATGACGACGCTGATCGGCACCTTGGGCGACAGGTGGCGGACGGTCAGCACCATCAGGATCGACGTGTCGTCGCGCCCCGCCGATACCAGCACCGATTGCGCCCGCGCGATATGGACGTCGATCAACGTGTCGTCGTTCGACGCGTCGCCCTGCAGCACGTTGCAGCCCATCGCCTCGGCCTCGGCAATGCGCGACGCCGATTGGTCGATGACCACGATGCACGCCGGATCGGTGCCGCGCGCGATCAATTCCTTCACCGCCTCGCTGCCGCTGACGCCGAAGCCAAGGACGACGATATGATCGGTGAGCTTTGCCTGGATGCGGGCCATGCGCCATTTTTCCCATGTGCGTTTGAGGACGAAATTATAGGCGGTGCCGACAAAGATAAAGAGCACCGCGATGCGGATCGGGGTGACGATCACCGCTTCGATCAGGCGCGAACGGTCGGACACCGGATGAATGTCGCCGAACCCTGTCGTCGTCACCGAAATCATCGTGAAGTAAACGACGTCGAGAAAGCTGATGTGGCCGTCGTGGTTGTCCTTCAGCCCCGCCCGGTCGATCCAATGCACCAGCACGACGATGCCGATCAGAAAAAAGGCGAGGCTGAGCCGCGCGAGGACGTCGGCCCACACCGGCCATTTGCTCGCGCGTTTGAGCGGCTGGAAGCGGTGGTGCAGCTTCAGTTTGGTGGAGGGCTTGCGGCTCATGGTGGTGCTTGTGCCAAAGCCGATGGGCGAAGGCTAGCCCGCCGAATGATAAGCCCCACGCAGCGCCGCCAGCGACGCGTCATGCGTCAGATCGAGTTGGAGCGGGGTGACCGAGATATAGCGGTCGTCGATCGCCTCCAGGTCGCTGTCGTGGCCGGGGCTATGTTCGATGCCGTGCAGCCCGAACCAGTAATAGCGGTAACCGCGCGGGTCGGTGCCCTCGACGATCGAGCCGCGGCCATAATCGTGGAAACCCTGCCGCGTGACGCGGATACCGCGGACTTCGGCGGCGGCGATCGCAGGGAAGTTGATGTTGATCAGCGTGCGCGGCGCCATGTCCATCGCGAGCAGCGGGCGCAGCACTTTTGCGCCCCATACTTCGGCGGGCTCGAAGGGGACGGTGTCGCCCATGCCTTCCTTGGCATAAACCTGGCTGAGCGCAATCGAGCGAATGCCCGCCAGCGCGCCCTCGATCGCCGCCGATACGGTGCCTGAGTAAGTCACGTCATCGCCCAGATTGGCGCCGCGGTTGACGCCCGACAGGATCAGGTCGGGCTTTTCCGGCATCAGCTTGCTGATCGCCATCATCACCGAATCGGTCGGGGTCCCGCTGCACGACCAGCGCTGCGGGCCATGGTCGCGAATGCGCACCGGGCGCGACAGGGTGAGCGAGTGACCGGCGCCCGACTGTTCCTCGGCCGGCGCGCACACCCAGATGTCGTCGCTGAGCTGGCGCGCGATGGCTTCGAGAATGGCAAGGCCGGGGGCGTAATAGCCGTCGTCGTTGGTGAGGAGGATGCGCACGTTTATGGTCTCTCTTTCTTCGTCACCCCGGACTTGATCCGTGGTCCATGACACCGCCGCCGCATGGGCCCCGGATCAAGCCCGGGGTGACGCGTATTATCTGGTGGGCGTCAGTTTCGTGATCCCGCCCATATAAGGCAGCAGCACATCGGGAACGATGACACTGCTATCCGCCTGCTGATAATTCTCTAGCACCGCCACCAGCGTGCGGCCCACGGCCAACCCCGACCCGTTCAGCGTGTGGACAAACTCATTGCCCTTCGCGCCCTCGCGCCGGAAACGCGTGTTCATGCGCCGCGCCTGGAAATCGCCACAGTTCGAGCAGCTCGAAATTTCCCGGTAGCTATTCTGTCCGGGCAGCCACACCTCAAGGTCATAGGTCTTGCGCGCCGCAAAGCCCATGTCGCCGGCGCAGAGCAGCATCTTACGATAGGGCAGCTCCAGCGCTTCCAGAATCGTTTCGGCGGCGCGGGTTTTGCGTTCGAGTTCGGCATCGCTGTCTTCGGGGCGGACAATCGAGACGAGCTCGACCTTCCAGAACTGGTGCTGGCGGATATAGCCGCGCGTGTCGCGCCCCGCCGATCCGGCTTCGGAGCGGAAGCAGGGGGTCAGCGCGGTCATGCGGATCGGCAGGTCGGCCTCGGGCAAAATCTCTTCGCGCACCGCGTTGGTCAGGCTCATTTCCGAGGTCGAGATCAGCCAGCGGCCGTCGGTGGTCTGGAACAGATCCTCGCGGAATTTGGGCAGCTGCGTCGTGCCGAACGCCGCCTCGTCGCGCACCATCAGCGGGGTGGCGCATTCGGTGTAGCCCGCCTCGATCGTCTGCTTGTCGATCATGAATTGCCCAAGCGCACGTTCGAGCCGCGCCATCTGGCCGCGCAGGAACGCAAAGCGCGCGCCCGACATCTTGGCCGCGGTCTCGAAATCGAGGCCGAGCGCGGGCGCGAAGTCGGCGTGCTCCTGCGGTGGGAAGTCGAAGCTGCGCGGGGTGCCCCAGCGCGCAATTTCGACATTGCCGTCCTCGTCTTCGCCGTCGGTGACATCGGCGGAGGGCAAATTGGGGAGCGCGGCGAGCCTGTCGTGCAGCGCGGCCAGCTGTTCGCGCTCGGCATCTTCTTTCGCGGGTAGCGACGTCTTGAGTTCGGCAACCTCGGCCTTCAGCGCCTCGGCCTTGTCCTTGTCGCCGCTGGCCATCGCCTGGCCGATAAGCTTCGAAGCTTCGTTGCGGCGCGCCAGCGAGGCCTGAATTTCGGTCTGCAGCGCGCGCACCGATGCGTCGGCGGCCAGAATGGCGGCGGACAGGGGTTCGAGGCCGCGGCGCGCGAGGCCGACGTCGAAGGCTTGCGGGTCATCCCGGATCAGGCGGATATCGTGCATGGGCGCGCTATGGCGTTGCCGGGCAAGCGGTGCAAGCCTGTCCTTTTGTGATCCTCCCTGTGGCGAAGCCACGGGGAGGGGGACCGCCGCCGCAGGCGGTGGTGGAGGGGCGGCGACGGTGGACCAACGCCCCTCCGTCAGCCCTGCGGGCTGCCACCTCCCCATCGCTGCGCGACAGGGAGGATTTTCGTTCGGCAGCGCGGCGCAAGCCCGATGCGCGCATGAAAAAAGGGCCGCCCCGAAAGGCGGCCCTTCAGTGTGGCGGTCTGGGTAAAAGCCCCCCCGACCTCCAGTGGATAGGTTACGCGGCGTCGGCGTCCTTGTCGTTGCGGTTCGCGGCGCGGCGGCGCGCGACGAGCGCTGCAGCAGCGGCGCCGAACAACAGCATCATCGGCGGCGCCGGAACCGGGGTCGGCGGATTGCCCGACGAGCTGCTGGTGCCGCCGGAGCTGGACGACGATGAAGAGGATGACGACGAGCTGCTGCTCGACGATGAGGAGCCGGTGCTGCCGGTCGAACCCCAGCTGCTGCTGCCGCCGGTTGCGCCCGACGAGGTTGCGCCCGACGAAGTGCTGCTCGACGACGACGAGGAGCTGGACGACGAACTGCTGGATCCACCCGAACTACCGGTTGAACCGTTCGAACTGCCCCAGCCCGAGCTCCCATGCGAGCTGCCGTGCGACGAGCCGCCCTTGGACGAGTTCCCGCCGGACGAAGACGAGCTCGAAGAGGACGACGAAGAAGAGGAGCTCGACGACGAACTGCTGCTCGACGACGAGGTGCTGACATTGCCCGACGAGGTCGAGACGTTACCCGATGAGGTGCTGACATTGCCCGAGGACGTCGAAACGCCGCCGGTCGAGGTCGATACACCGCCGGTCGAGGTCGAGACACCGCCCGTCGAGGTCGACACGCCGCCGGTGGAGGTCGAAACCCCGCTCGACGTGCTGACGCTGCCGGTCGAGGTCGACACGCCGCCTGTCGAGGTCGAGGTGCTGACCCCGCCGGTCGACGTTGAGACGCCGCCCGAGGTGCTGCTGCTGGTCGTGCTGAGGCCGCCAGTGGTCGTCGAGGTGACAACCACACTGCCGCCGCCACCGCTGCTGCTGCCGCCGCCAAAGAAACCGCCAAAGAAGCCGCCGCCGAAACCGCCGCCAAAGCCGCCGCCGATCACGGTGACACCGCCGCCGCTGCCGCCGCCTTCAAAACCACCACGCTGCGGGAAGGGCGCGTAAGGGATGGGGGGCAGCGGGATCGTCTGGGTCACCACCTGCGTCTGCGGGGTGGCGGTGCGAATGACGCGCTTGGTCGTCACGACGCGGCGAATGCGCTTCACCGGCTTGCGTGCCGCGTGGCGCTTGCGAACGACCTTTTTGGCCGGTCCCGCGCAAGGCGAACAAGACTGCGCTGCTCGCGCCTTGGGCACGTCGGTGATCTGCATCGCACCAGTGCCGATCAGCGCACCGCCGCAGGTACAGGCGCAAAGCTTGGCGAGGGCCATTCGGACAGACATAGGTTTCTCTTTCTTTCCCGTTGCAGGTGCAAAGCGCCATCCACCGACACCCGTTTCACCTTCGCTATAACCCAAAAGGTCAAAGCTTTGCGAACGCGGCAATTGCGTTAACCGCGTTTGCCTGTCCGACAGCGGGAAAACACGACCGGAATCAACCCAAATGGCGGTTATTGTCCCAAAATAGCACGAAAACTGCAATGATTCTATGCGATTGGTTAATCTTCGGCCCTAAATCGGCTCTGCCCAAGCGGCATTCTGGATCGCAATCGACCGGTTAGAATCGCCCCATGCGGCTCCTCTGTTCAGCGCCGCTTCACGCCCCGTCGCTATCGGCTGTTTCGGCGCTTGTATCGTCGTCAGCGGCTGGTTATAGGCGCGCCACTCCCTGCGCCGCTCGGCGGATCGCAGGGTGACAGGAAAGGACGCGAGAGCCCCTCATGCCGACCAAGATTGCCGACATTGGTGCCGACGCGCTGCGCGCAGCCAAATCAAATCTCGATACGGATTATGTTCCTGGCGAAGACGAAGAGTTTATGAACGAGCGGCAGCAGGAGTATTTCCGCGGCCTGCTGCTCGCCTGGAAAAAATCGATCCTGTCCGAATCCGAATCGACGCTGGCGCATCTGCAGGATGGGCCGCTGCGCGAACCCGATCTCGCGGATCGCGCATCGAGCGAAACCGACTGGGCTATCGAACTCAGAACCCGCGACCGGCAGCGCAAGCTGATCGCCAAGATCGATTCGGCGATCCGCCGCATCGACGAGGGCGAATATGGTTATTGTGCGGTAACTGGAGAGCCGATTTCGCTCGCCCGCCTGCAAGCGCGCCCGATCGCGACTATGACGCTGGAAGCGCAGGAGCGGCATGAGCGGAACGAGCGGATTTCGCGCGAAGATTGATCCACTTTGGGTCGGATATCCGATTTCCCCACCCACAATTTACATTTCGGCAATGGCTGCGCTCTAGATTCGCGTTCTAACGATTAACGCGGAGAACAGGTCGCAATGGAATCGCGCGGGCCAATCACGACGGATGAAGAAGTGGCGGCGCTGTCGCGCGGCGCCGATCGGGACAGCCTGTTCATGCAGGCCAATCTGATCCTGCCGGGTCGCGCCGATCCTATTGTGGTCCGTGTCCGCAACCTCTCACCCGGCGGGATGCTCGCCGAAGCCAAAGTGCGCGTCGAACAGGGCGCGACTGTCGAAGTCGACCTGAAAAATGTGGGTCCGGTGCCGGGCCGCGTCGTATGGGCGGGCGAGGGCAAATTCGGCATCGCGTTCGACCATCAGGTCGATCCGCAGGCGGTGCGTCGTCAGGTGGTATCGCAGTCCGATCTGCCGCCGCATCTGCGGCGCTCCGGCCTCGAACGGGGGCCGTTATACCGCCGACGCTGATGCATCCGATTTAGGGCAGCATCAGCGGGGCGGTAACGACTGGCGATCGTCAGGCGATCGCGAGCATCTCTTCCTTGAGTTTCAGCTTCTGCTTTTTCAGCTGCGCCAGCGCCGCCATGTCGGGCGCCGGACGCCGCTCTTCATTCGCAATTTTCTCGTCGAGGTGCGCGTGGCGCGACTTCAGGGCGGAAAGATGCGATGTGCTCATGGGCCATTCTCCTTTTCGACTCGATTGGCAAGTCGGAGTAAAACACGAATCGGGGCGAATGTCGTCGCGATTCGGTCAGCCGGTCCCCGTTGCGGACCAGTGGTGAACGTGGCAGGGAAGCGGTCGTGAGCCCCGACGAAATCATTCAGCGCCTGGAACTGTTACGCATCGAGCATCGCGACCTCGACGCCGCGATCATTGCGCTCGGTACCGCGTCGGTTCCGGACCAGTTGCAGCTGGCACGGCTCAAGAAACGCAAGCTGCGGCTGCGCGACGAAATCGCATGGTGTGAGGATCAGCTGGTTCCGGACATTATCGCCTGAGTCAAAACGGGACGCCAAGCGACCGCAAATTCATGGTTACCGCCATTGCATTGCGGCACAGTCATGGCATCCATCTGCCTATGGTGGCTCGGCATCCAGACATAGCAATCGCAGCGCCGGTCCACCGCGCGCAGGTCGAAAATCTGTATGTGGAGGCGATGGTGCTCGCCGACGAAGCGCATGCCGCCTTTGCCGCGCAGCGCGATCTGGGCGACATCCGCCGCGACGGACTAATGCAGATCAGCCTCGCATGCGAATCGCTCAAGACCACGACACGGCTGATGCATGTCATCGCCTGGCTGCTCCACCGCCGCGCGATGATGGCGGGCGATCCGGGCGCGGGTCCACACGACAGCGCGGCGCGGATCGGCGAACCGGTGGCGGCTGACTGGGCTGTCTGCGCAGGGTTCGAGACGTCAGTGCGGCGGATCATCGCGGCGAGCGAGCGCCTGTTCGAACGCATCGCGGGGCTGGAGGCGGGCTGGGATGCACCGCAGGCGGCGACGCCGGTGCAGCGGCTGCTGGCGCAACTGGAGGCGCGGCTTTAGACGGGCGGGATGTCTGTTCTGGGGTGCGGGCTGACGGAGCAGATCCTCCCCGGAACGGGGAGGGGGACCAGCGAAGCTGGTGGAGGGGCACCATCGGTTTACCTTGCCGGTGAGACAGCAAGGTTCCCGGAAAAATAGAGTCAATCGTTCCGATGCTGAGGTAACCGCCTGTGCCCCTCCACCACCCTTCGGGTGGTCCCCCTCCCCCTTTGGGGGAGGATCGCCTAGGTCCGCAACCGGTCGTTAGCCCTCTACCCCAACCACTCCACCCACGCGCCATGTGCGTGGGCATGCGCCAGCTTCACCGGATCCCCGCTGCCCGGCCAATATCGAACCACCAGTTCGTGATGATGCACCGTCCGATTGGCTTCGAGTGCGATCCACGCCAGCGGGCGCTTCGCGGTTGCCCGCACACTTGCGGCTTCCATCGCCGCGGTGATCCGCGCCTGCTGCTCGGCGGGGACATATTGCCAGACGACCGAGTGCATCAGGACGCGCGTCGTACCGTCCGCCTGCGGCCGCGCCAGTTCGGCCTCGACGAAATCGGCGGCGTTGGCGTGGATCAGCTGCGGCGGTGCTTCGGTCGCTGCGGCAATCGCTGCCGCCATGCGTTCAAACCGGACATGATGTTCGGGCCAGATATAGGCTTTGAGCCGCAGCGCCTGCGCGGGATCGGTCAGGTCGACCGGCGCGACGTCGCAGCCTTTCAGACCCGCAAATTCGATCGCGTGTTGCGGCGGATGATTGCCGCGCCAGTCTGGGGTGAACGCCATTGCGCCGGCCTGCGGCCCGACATGCACGCCGCCCAGATCATAATGATAGCGGTCGATCATCAGGTTGATCCCGGCGCTCGACCCGATTTCGAGGCAGTTGAAGCGCGGCGGCAATCCCTTGTCGGCGAGCCACAGCATCGCGGCGATGAAGTTCGATGAGCGCCCCGCCTCGTTAGTCTGCGGCGGGCCGTCGAGCCAAGGCAGCAGCGCTGCCTCGTGCCGCGCCACCACCCCGGCGACGATCGCGGCGTCATTGATATCCTCGGCATCGGCGTAAATCGGTGCCAGTTCATGCGCGCTGCCCGCCAGATGCAGCGCGTGGATGCCGCCCGCGGCGCGCAGCGGCAGCGCGTCGGCGAGCGGAGCACCCTTCCAGTCGGCGATACGGCGGGCAAAGCCGCTGGCGGGCTTGTCGAGCAAGGCGTCGAGCGCCGCCACGACGCGCGCGGTCACCGGGGCGCCATTGGCGCGGCAATAGGTGACCTGATTGGCAAAGGCGGTGCGCACCGCCGCGGGTCCGGTTTCGGCCATATCGATCGGCTGATAGCGCTCGCTCATTGCCCTTTGTCCTGTCACCACCTATGTGCGCGACGCTTATGCCCGAACCGATCATCTTTGCCATCCCCAAGGGACGCATCCTCGACGAGGCGCTGCCGTTGCTGGCGCGCGTCGGGATCGAGCCCGCGGCCGATTTCTTCGACAAGAGCAGCCGCGCTTTGGTGTTCGCGACGAACCAGCCGCACATCTCGCTGATCCGCGTCCGCGCGTTCGACGTCGCGACCTTTGTCGCGCATGGTGCGGCGCAGCTTGGCATCGTCGGCTCCGACGTCGTCGACGAGTTCGATTACAGCGAGCTCTATGCGCCGGTCGATCTGGGCATCGGCCATTGCCGTCTGTCGCTGGCCGGCCCCGCCGATGCGCCGCCGCCGGGGATGGGTGAAAGCCACATCCGCGTCGCGACGAAATATCCCGCAACGACACGCCGCTGGTTCGCGGCGCAGGGCATCCAGGCCGAGTGCATCAAGCTGAACGGCGCGATGGAAATTGCCCCGAAGCTGGGGCTGGCCTCGCACATCGTCGATCTGGTTTCGACGGGGCGCACGCTCGTCGAGAATGCGCTCGCCGAGCAGAAAATCATCAGCGACGTGTCGGCGCGGCTGATCGTCAATCGCGCCGCGTTCAAGCTGCGCTCGGCCGAAGTGCCGGCACTGGTCGAGCGGTTCCGTCAGGCGGTGGGCGATGCGGCGGCTTGACGCTTCCGCACCCGGCTTTGCGGCCGAATTCGACGCGCTGGTCAACGATCGGCGCGAGAGCGATTCCGACGTGTCGGCCGACGTCGCGGCGATCATCGCGCGCGTGAAGGCCGAGGGCGACGCGGCGCTCGCCGACTATACCGCGAAATTCGACCGCTTCGATCTGGACGCGAGCGGGTGGAGCATTTCGAAGGCGGAATGCGCGGCCGCTTATGAGGCGCTGGACCCGGACCTCCGCGATGCGCTCAACCTCGCCGCCGACCGTATTCGCGCCTATCACGCTGCGCAACTGCCCGAAGATCGCGACTATCGCGATGTGACGGGTGCGCGGCTTGGCGCGCGCTGGAACGCGGTCGATGCGGCGGGGGTCTATGTTCCCGGTGGGCGGGCCGCCTATCCCTCGTCGGTGCTGATGAACATATTGCCCGCCAAGGTCGCGGGGGTGGGGCGCATCGTGATGATGACCCCGACGCCGGGCGGCGAGACCAATCCGGTCGTCATGGCCGCGGCGCATATTGGCGGCGTGGACGAAATCTGGCGGATCGGCGGCGCGCAGGCTGTGGCCGCGCTCGCTTATGGCACGGACAAGATCGCAGCGGTCGATGTCGTCACCGGCCCCGGCAACGCCTGGGTCGCCGAGGCGAAGCGGCAGGTCTATGGCGTGGTGGGCATCGATATGGTGGCGGGACCAAGCGAGATCGTGGTCGTTGCCGATGCGCAGAACGATCCGCGCGTCATTGCCGCCGACTTGCTCAGCCAGTCCGAGCATGATCCGACGAGCCAGTCGATCCTGTTCACCGACGATGCCGCCTTTGCCGACGCGGTCGCCGCGGCGGTCGATGCGATCATCCCGACTCTGAGCACTGCGACGACGATGCGCCAAAGCTGGGATGCCAATGGCGCTATCATCATCGTGCCGACGCTGGCCGACGCGATTCCGCTCTGCGACCGGCTGGCGCCCGAACATCTCGAGCTCGCGGTCGATGCCGCCGCGGCCGACGCGCTGTTTGCCAAAGTGCGTCATGCCGGTTCGGTCTTCCTCGGTCGCCAGACTCCGGAAGCGATTGGCGACTATGTCGCCGGTCCCAACCACGTCCTCCCGACTGGACGCCGCGCGCGTTTTTCGAGCGGGCTGTCGGTCAGCGATTTCATGAAGCGCACCAGCTTCCTCGCGCTCGACGACGCGAGCCTTGCCGCGATCGGTCCCGCCGCGGTCGCGCTTGCCGGGGCCGAGGGGCTTCCGGCGCATGCGCTGAGCGTCCAGAACAGACTAAAACAGAACGATCTTTGAACCCCTATTGTCGTCATCCCGGCGAAGGCCGGGATCTCAACCTCGCATAACAAGGCACCGGCGAGATCCCGGCCTTCGCCGGGATGACGAATTGAGTTAGAAGCAGAAGTCATGAACAAACGCGCCCAATCCCGCTCCGCCGCCCGCCTCGCCGCCGTCCAGGCGCTCTATCAGCACGAGATGGAGGCGACCCCGGTTGCCAAGCTGATCCATGAATTTCACCAGCACCGCATCGGCGCGACGATCGAGGACGCCGAATACGCCGACGCCGACGTCGCCTTTTTCGACGATATCGTAAAGGGCACGCTGGCGCGCTCCGAAGAGATTGACGCGGCGATCATCACGCGGCTGGCCAGTGGCTGGTCGATGGACCGGCTCGACCGCACGATGAAGGCGATCCTGCGCGCCGGCGCCTATGAACTGATCGCGCGCGGCGACGTGCCGGTCGGCGCGGTGGTCAGCGAATATGTCGATGTCGCGAAAGCGTTTTTCGATGCGCGCGAGGCAGGGTTTGCCAATGGCCTGCTCGATGCGATCGGCAAGGATGTGCGGAAGTAATTGATCCTCCCTGTCGCGTAGCGATGGGGAGGGGGACCGTTCGCGAAGCGAATGGTGGAGGGGCATCGCACGTTGGCGCCATGGCCCCTCCGTCAGCGCTTCGCGCTGCCACCTCCCCATCGCTTTGCGACAGGGAGGATTGAACGGTATCTTTTATACCGCATCGGTATGACCTAAGCTCGCACCCATGTCCGAAGCCGATTTCATCACCCGCCTGCGCGCCATCGCGACCGACCCCGCCGCGCGTGGGCTCGCCGATGATGCGGCGGAGTGGGAAGGCCTTGTCCTCACCCACGACATGATCGTCGAGGGTATCCACTTCTTGCCCGACGACACCCCGCAGGACGTCGCATGGAAACTCGTCGCGGTGAACCTGTCGGATCTCGCCGCCAAGGGCGCGGCGCCGGTCGGGGTGCTTGTCGGTTACAGCTTGGGCGACGATGCATGGGACGCGGCCTTTGTCGAAGGACTTGACCTTGCGCTGCGCCGCTTCGGCGTCATCCTGCTTGGCGGCGATACGGTGCGCGTTCCGGCGGGGGCGCCGCGCAGCTTCGGACTGACCGCGATCGGCCGCGCGCCGCCGGGCGGGGCGCCATCGCGTGGCGGCGCCAGACCGGGTGATCAGCTGTGGGTCACCGGTTCGATCGGTAATGCCGGGCTGGGGCTCGCGATGCGGCTGGGGCAGGAGGAGGCGAACGAAACATGCCTTGCCGCCTATCGCCGCCCGCTGCCGGAGCTGACGTTCGGGCAAGCGGTGGTGCCCCACGTCCATGCGATGATGGATGTGTCTGACGGACTGTTGATCGACGCGCAGCGCATGGCAGAAGCCAGCGGGTGCGAATTCGTGCTGATGTTGGAGGCGGTGCCGCTGTCAGCCGCCTTGCTCGCGGTGCGCCCCGATGTCGTCGATACACGGCTTGCGGCGGCGACCGCGGGCGACGATTATCAGCTGCTGTTTGCTGCCGATCCGGGCGCGGCGGGGGCGATCCGCGAGATCGCGGCGGGATTGCATATCATGGTCACACCGATCGGTCATGCAGGCGTGGGCGCGGGGATCGTCGTGACACATCGCTCGCAGCGCATTGTGCTGCCCGAGCGTCTCGGTTTCACACATTGACGCGAAACCGTTACAAAAGTGCCGAAAAACCGGGCTTGCCCTAGGCTTTCTTTCTTCCCATAACGCGGCGTCCAAATTTAGGGGCGGTCGCATCAGGGGAGAGGGCGAACCGGCAATCATAAGTCGGACGTGCTCGACAGTTCACCTGACTCCGCCCCGCTCATTGGGGAAGGAAATTCATGATTGATCCGGTTATGATCGCGATAGCGTGCGGCCTTATCGCCGTGCTCTATGGCTTCATTACCTCGCGTCAGGTGCTCAGTGCCTCGGCCGGTAATGAAAAGATGCAGGAAATTGCTGGCGCCATTCAGGAAGGCGCCAAGGCCTATCTGGGCCGCCAATATCGCACCATCGCTATCGTCGGCGTTGTTGTCGCCATCCTTGTCGGCCTGTTCCTCGGCGCGATTTCGGCGACGGGCTTTGTCATCGGCGCCGTCCTGTCGGGGGTGGCCGGTTTCGTCGGCATGAACATCTCGGTAAAGGCGAACGTCCGCACCGCGGCAGCGGCGCAGACGGGCCTTCAGGCGGGTCTGACCATGGCGTTCCGCGCCGGTGCGATCACCGGCATGCTGGTGGCGGGGCTCGCCCTGCTCGCGATCTCGGTCTTTTTCTGGTATCTGATCGGCCCCGGCGGGTTCACCGTCGGCGGTGAGGACCGCACTGTTGTCGACGCGCTCGTCGCGCTGGCTTTCGGCGCCTCGCTGATCTCGATCTTCGCGCGTCTCGGCGGCGGTATCTTTACCAAGGCCGCCGACGTCGGCGCCGACCTGGTCGGCAAGGTCGAGGCCGGCATCCCCGAAGACGATCCACGCAATCCCGCGGTGATCGCCGACAACGTCGGTGACAATGTCGGCGACTGCGCCGGTATGGCCGCCGATCTGTTCGAAACCTATGTTGTCACCGTCGGCGCCACCATGGTGCTGATGGCGCTGCTGCTGAAGGGTGCGGGCGACATGCTCGTGCCGTTGATGAGCCTGCCGCTGCTGATGGGCGGCGTCTGCATCATCACCTCGATCATCGGCACCTATTTCGTTCGCCTGGGTGGCGGCACCAACGTCATGGGCGCGATGTACAAGGGCTTCCTCGTCACCGCGGTCCTTTCGGTCCCGGCGATCTGGTTCTCGACCAGCTATATCCTGCAGGGCGACATGACGACCGATGTGGTCGGCACGACCTTCAACGGTATGGACCTGTTCTATTGCTCGCTGCTTGGTCTGGTCATCACCGGGCTGATCATCTGGATCACCGAATATTACACCGGGACCAATTATCGCCCGGTGCGGTCGATCGCGAAAGCATCGGAAACCGGCCACGGCACCAACGTCATTCAGGGACTGGCGATCAGCCTTGAATCGACCGCGCTGCCGACGCTCGTCATCTGTGCGGGCATCATTATCGCCTATATCCTGGCAGGCATCATCGGCATCGCCTTTGCCGCCACCGCCATGCTGGCGCTGGCGGGCATGGTTGTGGCACTCGACGCTTATGGCCCGGTCACCGACAATGCTGGCGGTATTGCCGAAATGGCGGGGCTCGATGAATCGGTGCGTGAAAAGACCGACCTGCTCGACGCCGTGGGTAACACGACCAAGGCGGTGACCAAGGGTTATGCCATCGGTTCGGCGGGTCTTGCGGCGCTGGTGCTGTTCGGCACCTACACCGCTGACATCACCGAATACTCGGCCAAGCTCGGGCTGACCGAACCGCTGACATTCTCGCTGTCGTCGCCTTATGTCATCGTCGGGCTGCTGCTCGGCGCATTGCTGCCGTATCTCTTCGGCGCGATGGGCATGACCGCGGTCGGCCGCGCGGCGGGCGAGGTGGTCAAGGATGTTCGCGACCAGTTCAAGAACAACCCGGGCATCATGACCTATGAATCAAAGCCCGACTATGCACGCACGGTCGATCTGGTGACCAAGGCGGCGATCAAGGAAATGATCATCCCGTCGCTGTTGCCGGTGCTGGCGCCGATCGTCGTCTATTTCGTCATCCTCGCGGTGGCGGGACAGGTCGCGGCGCTCGAAGCGCTCGGCGCGCTCCTGCTCGGCGTGATCGTCGGCGGGCTGTTCGTTGCCATCTCGATGACCTCAGGCGGCGGCGCATGGGACAATGCGAAGAAATATATCGAAGACGGCAACCACGGCGGCAAGGGCAGCGAGGCCCATAAGGCCGCAGTGACCGGCGACACCGTCGGCGATCCGTACAAGGATACCGCGGGTCCGGCGGTCAATCCGATGATCAAGATCACCAACATCGTGGCGATCCTGCTCCTCGCGGCGCTGGCACACGGCGCGGCGTAAGCTGCGCGGCCCTCGCGGGTAAAGAAAGGCCCCGCCGGAGCGATCCGGCGGGGTTTTTCTATGGCAGCTTTGGGGTGGGAAGCGGACGTTGCCGATCCTCCCCGGAACGGGGAGGAGGACCAGCGAAGCTGGTGGAGGGGCACCATCGGTTTGCCTGGCCGGTGCGATAGTGCACCGCCGAACGGTCGCCGTTGAAGCAGTGCTTTTTGTCCGGCGCCACGTAAACCGCCTGTGCCCCTCCACCACCCTTCGGGTGGTCCCCCTCCCCCGTTGGGGGAGGATCGGCTATGGCCGCAACCGGCCGTCTAAGGACATTCGTCATCCCGGACTTGATCCGGGATCCACCGCGGCACTGAAGTCGTGGACCCCGGATCAAGTCCGGGGTGACGATGATGGATGGGGAGGCTTTCGGTCGTTAGCCGCCGCTCAGTTCGCGCTCGTCGCCTTCATCTGCGCCGCATAGCCCGCTTGCACCATCGCGCTCATCCGCTCGAACAACGCTTCGGGGTCGCTCCGGCGCAGCGAGGCGATCGCCGCCTCGGCGCCCTCGGCGACCACCAGTTCGCGCGTCCCGGCATCGACCGCCGCCAATATCTGCGCGGCGGCGAAATCGGGCGACAGGCCGTTGTCGATCGCGGCGTCGCTTTCCCCGCGCACGCTGCCGTCGGCGTTGAGCGCGTTGCGGCTGACGTTGGTCTGCACCGATCCCGGTGCAACGACCAACACCTTCAGCCCCAGATGCTCATTTTCGGCGCGCACGCTGTCATGATAGCCGATCAGGCCGTGTTTGGCGGCGCAATAGGCGCTGCGCAGCGGCACCCCGGCGATCCCCGCGACGCTGGAGATCGCGACGATCTGACCGCCGCCCGCGCCGATCATGCGGGGCAGCAGATGCTGGGTCAGCGCGATCGGAGCGAGCAGATCGACTGCAACAATCCGCTCATAAACCGCGAAATCGGTATCGATCGCCAAGCTGCGCTGCGAGATGCCGGCGTTGTTGACCAGCCCATCGATGCGGCGGTGCCAGTTCCAGGCTTTCTCGGCGATGGCGGGCAGGGCGGCATAGTCGGTGGCCTCGAACGGCAGCACCAGCGTCTCGGTCGCGCAATCGGCGGCGACCGCTTCCAGCGCCGCGACATTGCGCCCCGACAGGATCAGCTTCGCGCCGCGCGCCGCCAGCGCGCGGGCCAGAGCTGCGCCGATGCCCGACGAGGCGCCCGTAATCCACCAGATCTGATCGTTCATACCCGCTCCCACTTCATGCTTTCGTTGCAACCTGAAACGGGTTCACGCGGCCGTCAAGGCGCCGCGCTCGCGCATCCCCGGGCGGGGGTGGCAATTTTGTTGCGAATCTGTTATAATAAATATCAACGCGCTGACATTCTGCCTCTTCCCGTCTCGGGCTGGGGCGTTTCGCGGCGTTCCGATGGAGCCATATCCCTTGTCACTCTGACTGGCTAGCGCCGAGCGACCGTAAATCCCCCTTGGCTAGAGGGCGGGATGCGCCGCTGTTGTCGCACTTTCAGATCAGGGTCAAGGCACAACAAAAGGAAATTGCATGTCCGTAAGCACGCTCTTGTTCGAAGTCGGTGATTATGTCGTTTATCCCAAACATGGCGTGGGGCGCGTCATCGAGTTGCAGAAATCGGAAATCGCCGGGATGCAGCTCGAACTCTATGTCCTGCGCTTCGAAAAGGAAAAAATGACGCTTCGCGTGCCGACGAACAAGGCCGAAGGCGTGGGGATGCGCAAGCTGTCGTCGGACAAGACGCTGAAGGAAGCGCTGCAGGTGCTGACCACCAAGCCGAAGGTCAAGCGCACCATGTGGTCGCGCCGCGCCCAGGAATATGAAGCGAAGATCAATTCGGGCGACCTGGTGTCGATCGCCGAAGTGACCCGCGACCTGTTCCGCGCCGACGACCAGCCCGAACAGAGCTATTCGGAACGCCAGATTTTCGAAGCGGCGTCGAGCCGCCTTGCACGCGAACTCGGCGCGATGGAAGAAAGCGACGAAAAGACGGCGCAGGCGAAGATCCTCCAGATCCTCAACGAGCATGCGCCGCTGTATTACGCCGAAAAGGTGTAAGCTGCGAGCTTAGCGATAAGGGAAGGGGCGGTTCGCAAGGGCCGCCCTTTTTCGTTTCGGTGATGGTTCCGTTTGTGGCATTGCGTCTGGTCCAGCGTCCGCGGCCGCGTCACGATCGGCGTTTATGCCAGTCGAACTTATTTCGCCTGGTCCTCTTCGATAATCGATGTCCGAAGCTCATCGGCAGCATAGGTTGCGATGATGCGGCATTGCCTCTCTTTCGGACAATTGAGAGCCACACGTTTGGGCGCCGCTGCTTCATTGGCGGCATCGGTCCAGTAGGTTGCGCCAACGTTGTCGGCAAAATGGACCAGTATGCCCGAGCCGCTGTACTCGCCGAGCACGCATTCCATGCCGGTGTCAGTCGCGCACCGCTTGACGGCGGCGTCGACAGCCGCGTCCAGGCCGCTGATGCCTGAAACAAGCCATGTTTTCCACCGCCATGCTGGCGCTGCCGCCTTCGTCCAAGCGACGACGGCATATTTTCGGATTAACGGGATAAACGTCGGGAAGCTGTCCTTCGGACCTGTGCTGTTGAAGAAAGTCTGGGTAATCTCGCAGCCAACACTTTGTTGCTGACAAGATGCCAGAGCTTTTGAACGAGCAACTTCGTTATTGACGTCACCTGCGGCAAAGGCATGTCCAATAGCGTCTCGGGCCACCACGATGACAAAGGCGTTATAACCCCCGTACAGAGCATAGCATCCTTTGCCCATCTGTCGTTGACAGGCTTGCAAAGCGGCTTTGTCGGCAGCCGGACCACTGTCGTAACCCGAAGTCGCCCACAGCACCGAAGCGTCGGGGTGCGCGATAACGGACATGAAGGCGTCGGGTACCGGTCCAGGCGCCGAATCGGGTTCGCCTTGCGGAATGCCGTCCGTCGGGCCCATGGGGGCACAGGCAAACCAGCCGACATCGGCACCGCCGGTGGGGTAATATCCGGGTGGACAGCGTCCCTCCGCATTCGCCGGAACCGAAAGGCATAAGATAGAAATCAGGGCGACGAAAACCGCATGGCACACTGATCGGGCGACTCTGAAAGGACGCGGGCTCACGATGAGTTCCTCTTCGATACAGATCGGCACAAGGCATCCCCGGCCTTTTGGGAAGCCTAACCCGCGATGTCTTGGGTAAAACCTGAATATGGTACTGGTGCATTGGCGGAGCGGGTAAGATTTCATCGGCCAACTGCCAGCGATGCCGTGAAAAATCATGCCAGCCATCAACCGCGACCGAGGGAAAAAGGCTATCTTCCCGGTCATATCGCAAATTTCCCGATTGGCCGACCTATCCGGTCAGGGATAATCCGCACTGGCGAAATTCAGCTTATCAGACTCGGCAGGTCCAGCCCCTGGTCGCGCGCGCAGTCGATCGCTTGCGGATAACCCGCGTCGGCGTGGCGCATCACGCCGGTGCCGGGGTCGTTCCACAGCACGCGCTCCAGCCGCTTGGCTGCTTCAGGGGTGCCGTCGGCGACGATCACCATGCCGCTGTGCTGCGAATAGCCCATGCCGACGCCGCCGCCATGGTGGAGCGACACCCAGGTCGCGCCGCTGGCGGTGTTGAGCAGCGCGTTGAGCAAGGGCCAGTCCGACACCGCATCGGACCCGTCGCGCATCGCTTCGGTTTCGCGGTTGGGCGAGGCGACCGAGCCTGAATCGAGATGGTCGCGGCCGATCACGATCGGGGCTTTCAGCTCGCCCGATGCGACCATTTCGTTGAACGCCAGGCCCAGCCGGTGACGGTCTCCAAGCCCGACCCAACAGATGCGCGCGGGCAGCCCCTGAAACTGGATCTTCTCGCGCGCCATGTCGAGCCAGTTGTGGAGGTGCTTATTGTCGGGGAGCAGCTCCTTCACCTTGGCGTCGGTCTTGTAGATATCCTCGGGATCGCCCGACAGCGCAACCCAGCGGAACGGGCCGACGCCGCGGCAGAACAGCGGGCGGACATAAGCGGGGACAAAGCCCGGGAAATCGAAGGCGTTTTCGACGCCTTCGTCCTGCGCCACCTGGCGGATATTATTGCCATAATCGGTCGTCGGCACCCCCGCCGCCTGCATGTCGAGCATCGCCTGCACATGCACCGCCATCGACGCCTTGGCGGCCTTGGCGACCGCAGCGGGATCGCTCTCGCGCTTCGCAAACCACTCGTCCAGCGTCCAGCCTGCGGGGAGGTAGCCGTTGACCGGGTCGTGCGCCGAGGTCTGGTCGGTGAGCAGGTCGGGGCGGATGCCGCGGCGGACCATTTCGGGCAGGATGTCGGCGGCGTTACCGAGCAGGCCGACCGACACGGCCTTGCCCTCGGCATGGCTCGCTTCGATCATCGCCAGCGCCTCGTCGATGCTCGCCGCCTGCTTGTCGAGATAGCCGGTGCGCAGGCGCATTTCGATGCGGCTCGGCTGGCATTCGATCGCGAGGCATGACGCGCCTGCCATCACCGCCGCCAGCGGCTGGGCGCCGCCCATGCCGCCAAGGCCCGCGGTGAGCAGCCAGCGGCCCGCCAAACTGCCGCCATAATGCTGACGACCCATTTCGACGAAGGTTTCGTACGTCCCCTGCACGATGCCCTGGCTGCCGATATAGATCCAGCTGCCTGCGGTCATCTGGCCGTACATCATCAGCCCTTTGCGATCGAGCTCGGAGAAATGTTCCCAATTGGCCCATTGCGGCACGAGGTTCGAATTGGCGAGCAGCACGCGCGGCGCGTCGCTGTGGGTGCGGAACACCCCGACCGGCTTGCCCGACTGGATCAACAGCGTCTCGTCGTCACCCAGCCGCTTCAGCGTCTCGACGATCTTGTCATAGCTTTCCCAGTCGCGCGCGGCGCGGCCGATGCCGCCATAGACGACGAGTTCGTGCGGCGCTTCGGCAACGTCGGGATGCAGGTTGTTCATCAGCATCCGCATCGGCGCTTCGGTGAGCCAGCTTTTCGCGGTGATCTCGGGGCCGGTCGCCGGACGGATCACGCGGCTGTTGTCGAGACGGGTCATTGACGTCCTTTCGCAAAGTCGAGGGTCGCCGCGATCACCTGCTCCAGCACGGGCCGAATCGCGGGCTTGGGGTTGAGCTGGGAAGGCCAGTTGGCGTGGGTGATTGCCTCCGGTTCATCCATGTAACCGCGCTGCGCGAGTTCCATCTGGATTGCGTGGATGCCATCGTCGGGGCGGCCATAATGGCGCGTCGTCCAGCCACCCTTGAAGCGCCCGTTGACGACATGGCTGTGGCCGCTCGCCGCGCAGACGTTCGCAACGATCGTTTCGAGTTCGGGCGCGCAGCTTGTGCCGCCGTTGGTGCCGATGTTGAATTGCGGCAATTCGCCGTCGAACAGGCGGGGGACATGGCTGCGGATCGAATGCGCGTCGTAGAGGACGACCTTGCCGTGCGCAGTTTTCAAACGGTCGAGTTCACCCGCCAGCGTATCGTGATAGGGCCGGTGATATGAATGCAGCCGCTGCATGATCTCGGCCTCGTCGGGCTCGCCGAAGCGGTACAGCGGCGCGCCGTCGAAGGTCGTCGTCGGACACAGCTCGGTCGTCGCCTGACCGGGATAGAGCGACGCGCCCGAGGGGTCGCGGTTCATGTCGATGACGCTGCGCGAGATGTCGGTCGCGACCAGCGTTGCGCCCATGTCGGCGGCAAAGGCGTAAAGCTCGGCGATCCACCAATCGGTGTCGATGTGCGCGTGCCAAGGCGATACGAACTGCTCGTCGAGCCCGGCAAGGTCGGTGCCGCCGTGCGGGAAGGCGATGACCAGCGGCGCGTCGCCGCGATGGACGCGCAGCCAGTCCATTAGCTCAGGCCCGGCAGGTCGGCTGGTACAACCGCGACCAGACTGCCCGACCGGATCAGCGCGGTCGCCGCTTCCATGTCGGGGTGGAAATGACGGTCGTCTTTGAGCGTCGGCACCGCAGCGCGCAGATGCTTGTGTGCCGCCTCGAGCGCGTCGCTTGATGTCAGCGGTGCGTGGAAGTCGATGCCCTGACATGCGGCGAGCAGCTCGATGCCGATCACCGCGCTGACATTGTCGGCCATCTCGAGCAGGCGGCGCGCGCCGTGCGCGGCCATCGACACATGATCCTCCTGATTGGCCGAGGTCGGGATCGAATCGACGCTCGCGGGATAGGCGCGCTGCTTGTTCTCGCTGACCAGCGCCGCGGCGGTGACCTGCGGGATCATGAAGCCCGAGTTGAGCCCGGGGCGCGGGGTCAGGAAGGCGGGCAGCCCCGACAGCGCCGGATCGACGAGCATCGCGATGCGACGCTCCGCAATCGATCCGATCTCGCACAGCGCCATCGCGATCATGTCGGCGGCAAAGGCGACGGGCTCGGCGTGGAAATTGCCCCCCGACAAAGCCTGGTCGGTGTCGGCGAAGATCAGCGGATTGTCGGACACGCCATTCGCCTCGACGCCGAGCGTGGTCGCGGCCTGACGCAGCAGGTCGAGCACCGCGCCCATCACCTGCGGCTGACAGCGTAGGCAATAGGGGTCTTGCACGCGCGGATCGTTCACCGCGTGCGAGGCGCGGATCGCCGAACCCGCCATCAGGTCGCGTAACGCATCACCGACCGCACGCTGTCCGGCATGGCCGCGCAGCGCATGGATGCGCGGATCGAACGGCGCGTCGGAGCCTTTGGCCGCCTCGGTCGAGAGCGCGCCGGTGATCAGCGCCGATTGGAACACGGTTTCGGTGCGGAACAGGCCCGCGAGTGCATTGGCAGCCGAAAATTGCGTACCGTTGAGCAGCGCGAGGCCTTCCTTCGGACCGAGTTCGAGCGGGGCGAGGCCCGCCTGCGCCAGCGCATCGGCGGCGGGCAGGGTCTGTCCGCCGATGTCGATCGCGCCAACCCCGATCATCGCCGCGGCCATGTGCGACAGCGGCGCCAGGTCACCGCTCGCGCCGACCGAGCCTTGCGACGGGACGACGGGGGTAAGCCCCTTGGCGAGCATCGCCTCCAGCATCGCCACCGTTTCACGCCGCACCCCCGACGCACCGACGCCGAAGCTCGCGAGCTTGAGCGCCATCATCAGCCGGACGACCGGGGCGGGGGAGGGGGTGCCCGTGCCCGCGGCGTGGCTGAGCACGATGTTGCGCTGGAGCGTCGCCAGATCGTCGCTCGCGATCCGCACGCTCGCCAGCTTCCCGAAGCCGGTGTTGATGCCATAGACCGGGTCGCCCTTGGCCACGATCCGCGCCACCGCCGCCGCGCTTGCGTCGATGGCGTTCCATGCGTCGGCATTCAGCGTGGCGCTGGCGCCTTCGTAGATCGCGCGCCAGTCGGTCAGCGTCATCGCGCCCGGGTTGATGATCATTGTCCGTCCTTGATGCGTTGGTGCAGCGGGTTGAAGCCGATGCGATAAACCAGGTCGGCGGGGTCGGTGACGTCCCAGATCGCGAGGTCGCACGCCTTGCCCGCTTCGAGTGTGCCGGCCTCGGAGTTGAGCCCCAGCGCGGCGGCGGCGTTCACCGTCACCCCGCGCAAGGCCTCGACCACCGTCAGCCCGAACAAGGTCGCGCCCATGTTGAGCATGAGCAGCAGCGAGGTCGTCGGCGAGGTGCCGGGGTTGTTGTCGGTCGCCAGCGCGATCTTGACGCCGTGGCGGCGCATCGCGTCGATCGGCGGCAATTTGGTCTCGCGCATGAAATAATAGGCACCGGGCAGCAGCACCGCGACAGTTCCGGCTGCGGCCATCGCGCCGACATCGTCGTCGGTCGCATATTCCAGATGGTCGGCGGAGAGTGCGCCATGCCGCGCCGCGAGCGCGCTGCCGCTCAGCGCCGACAATTGTTCGGCGTGCAGCTTGACCGCCAGCCCATGCGTCTGCGCCGCTTCGATCACCCGCGTACACTGTGCGGGCGAAAAGCCGATGCCTTCGCAAAAGGCGTCAACGGCGGCGGCGAGCGGCGCGGCGGCGGGGATCATTTCCTTGCAGACCAGGTCGATATAGCCGTCGCTGTCCCCCTGATATTCAGGGGGCAGGGCGTGCGCGCCGAGGAAGGTCGGCTCGACGCGGATCGCCCGCCGCTCGCCCAGCGCGCGCGCCGCTCGCAGCATCTTCAGCTCGGTTTCGGTGTCGAGACCGTAACCCGACTTGATCTCGATCGTCGTGACCCCCTCGGCGATCAGCGCGTCAAGGCGGGGAAGGGCGCTTTCGATCAGTTCGGCCTCACTCGCGGCGCGGGTTGCGCGCATCGTCGACACGATGCCGCCGCCGGCGCGGGCAATATCCTCGTAGCTCGCGCCTTCGAGCCGCATCGCCCATTCATTGGCGCGGTTGCCGCCGTGGACCAGGTGGGTGTGGCAATCGATCAGCCCCGGAGTGATCAACCGACCGCCGCAATCGGTGGTGCGTGCCGCCGTCGTCGGCGCGCCATCGGTGGGTCCGGCATAGACGATCCGTCCGTCCTGCGCCGCCACGACGCCATCGTCGATCAGTCCCAACCCGTCATCGGTCATCGTCGCGAGTCGCGCGTTGGTCCACATCTGCTCCATCTGGACAACATCTCGCGATGGCGCCATTATGTCTAGACATAATATAAAGGCTCCCGACGATGGCTTACTGGTTTCAGCGCGCATGGATCGATAATCGGTGGCAGCACGATGTGCGGCTGACAGTCGCCGAGGGGCGGATTTCGGCGCTGGAAGTGGGCGTTGGCGCCACGCCGAGCGACGAACGCCACGCCGCGGCGCTGCCCGGCCTGTGCAACGTCCATAGCCATGGTTTCCAGCGCGGCATGGCGGGGCTTTCGGAGCGCCGCAGCCGTCCCAACGATAATTTCTGGAGCTGGCGCGAGATCATGTACCGCTTCCTCGACCGGCTCACACCCGAGGATGTCGCGGCGATCACCGCGCAGGCCTATCTGGAAATGCTCGAGGGTGGCTTCACCCGCGTCGGCGAATTTCACTATCTCCACCATGATCCCGCGGGCGCGCCCTATGCCGATCCCGCCGCGATGGCGGAGGCAATCGTCGAAGCCAGCACCGCGACAGGGATCGGCCTGACTCTGCTTCCGGTCTTCTACGCGCATGGCAACTTCGGCGGCGCGGCGCCAAGCCATGGCCAGCGGCGCTTTCTCAGCAATGTCGACGGCTTTGCATCGCTTCTCGACGCGTCGCGATCAAAGCTGGTCGGCGACGCCAATATGGGTATCGCGCCGCACTCGCTGCGCGCCGTGGCACCCGACCAGCTGGCGGCGCTCCTCGCGATGTCACCCACCGGCCCGGTCCATATCCACGCCGCCGAACAGGAAAAGGAAGTCGCCGATTGCGTGGCATGGAGCGGCGCGCGCCCGGTCGCATGGCTGCTCGACAACGCCGACGTCGATGCGCGCTGGTGCCTGATCCACTCGACCCACCTTGATGCGGGCGAAGTGGCGCGGCTCGCCGCCAGCGGCGCGGTCGCCGGGCTCTGCCCGATTACCGAGGCGAACCTTGGCGACGGCATTTTTCCGGCCAGCGACTATCTGGTGGCGGACGGTCGGTTCGGGATCGGCACCGACAGCAATATCCTGATCGACGCCGCGGGCGAGTTGCGCGCGCTGGAGTATTCCCAGCGGCTGGCGCACCGCGCCCGCGCCATGCTGGCGGGCGACGCTGCGCCTTTTGTTGGCGCCAATCTCTACACCCGCGCGCTCGTCGGCGGCGCGCAGGCGCTGGGGGTCGAGGCAGGCTTCGCGATCGGCCAGCCCGCCGACATCGTCTCGCTTGACCTCACTCACCCCAGCTTCGCGGGAACCAACGACGCGACGCTGCTCGACCGCTGGATTTTTGCTGGCGGGGCAGGGACCATCGACTGCGTCTGGCGCGCCGGGATCAAGCGCGTCGATGGCGGACGCCATGTCGATCGCACGGCGATTGCTGCCGCCTACCGCAAAAGCGTCGAGCGGATCGTCGCGTGACGCGCGCAGCACCGAACCCGGCGCGGCGGATCCGCGCGGATATCGAAAGCAAAATCCACTCGGGCGAATGGAAACCGGGAACGCGCATCCCGATCGAACAGGAACTCGCGGCGCGCTATAGCTGCGCGCGCGCGACGGTCAGCAAGGCGCTGGCCGAGCTCGTCGCCGCGGGGCTGGTCGAACGGCGGCGCAAGGCGGGCTCGTTCGTCGCGCATCCGCCGGTGCATTCGGCGGTGATGACGGTCCCCGACCTCGCCGAACTGATCGCGGCGCGCGGCGAAGCCTATCGCTGGGAAGCGCGCGCGATCTTCCGCCGCAAAAATGCCGGTGAAGCCGACACACTCCAGATCGATGGCGTGCATTTCGCCGCCGACGAACCCTTCGCGCTGGAGAGCCGCATGATCGAACTCGCCGAAGTCCCCGCCGCAGCCGAGGCCGATTTCACCGTCGAGGCGCCGGGAACCTGGCTGCTCACGCATATTCCCTGGACCTCCGCGCGGCATGTCGTGCGCGCTATCGCAGCCACCCGCACCGAAGCGCAAGTTTTGGCGATCAGCAGCGGTGCCGCCTGCCTCCAGCTCGAACGCGACACCTGGCGCGGCGACCGGCCCGTCACCCATGTCCGCCAGCTATTCCGCGGAGACCGCTTCGATCTCGTGGCCGAGTTTCAGGCCGGGATGCCCCGGCGCGAAGGCGAATGAATTCTGCGCGGTATCTATGGACGTTTGCTCGCTGTCCTGTGGAGCGGTGCATAAGCCATTTGCTTATGCTGTATTGCGATATTAATACGCTGACTGAGCATGACCTGGTTCCGTAAATCCAAAACGCCCGATCCAGCGCCCGCCGCGCCGCCGCTGCCCATGCCCAGCGCGCCCGGTTTCGACGCGCTGCCCCCGGTTGTACCGGAAAGCCGCCGTCGCAAATGGTGGCGGCGCATTTCGCGCGGTTTCGCAATTTTCTGTATCCTCTTCATCCTCCTCGTCGGCTGGCTGGCGCTCACCGCTCCGCTGTCGAAATCGCTCGAACCGATCGTGCCGCCGCAGATCACCTTGCTCGCCTCGGACGGGACGCCGATCGCGCGGTCGGGGGCGATCGTCGATGCGCCGGTCAAGGCCAGCGCGCTGCCCAAGCACGTCACTGGCGCCTTCCTCGCGATCGAGGACCGGCGTTTCTACACCCATATGGGCGTCGATCCGCGCAGCATCGCGCGGGCCGTGTGGAGCAATGTCAGCGGCGGGCGGACGCAGGGCGGCAGCACGATCACCCAGCAGCTCGCCAAATTCACCTTCCTCACCCCGAAACGCACCCTGGGGCGCAAGGCGCGCGAGGCGCTGATCGCCTTCTGGCTCGAAGCGTGGCTGACCAAGGACGAGATTCTCGAACGCTATCTGTCCAACGCCTATTTTGGTGACAATACCTATGGGCTGCGGGCCGCCTCGCTGCACTATTTCTATCGTCAGCCCGAAAAGCTGACCCCGGCGCAGGCGGCGATGCTAGCGGGGCTGGTGCAAGCACCTTCGCGTCTCGCGCCGACCAAGAACCCCGATCTGGCCGAAAAGCGCATGCAACTGGTGCTCAACGCGATGGTCGCGACCGGTTATCTGTCCGCAGCCGATCGCAAGGCGATCCGCACCCCGCGCATCGATGTACGCAGCCGCAACACGCTGCCCACCGGCACCTATTTCGCCGACTGGGCGCTGCCCGAGGCACGCAAGCTCAGCGATGTCGGCTATTCGCGGCAGACGATCAAAACCACGCTCGACGCGCGGTTGCAGGCGGTGGCGCGCCGCGTTACCAGCCGCGCCGGGATCGGCCAGGCGCAGGTCGCGCTGGTTGCGATGCGCCCGAATGGTGAGGTTGTCGCGATGATCGGCGGGCGCGATTATGCCGCCTCGCCGTTCAACCGCGCAACCCAGGCGCGGCGCCAGCCGGGATCGACTTTCAAGTTGTTCGTCTATCTCGCCGCGCTGCGCGCCGGGTGGGAACCCGATGATGTGATCGACAACCAGCCGATCGAAACCGGCTCATACCGCCCGAAAAATTCCGGCGGCACCTATTCGAAAACGATCACGCTGGAGGATGCGTTTGCAACGTCGAGCAACGTCGCCGCAGTACGGCTGCTGCGCGAAGTCGGGGACGACAAGGTCATCGACATGGCGCGCGATCTGGGTGTCACCGCGCCGATGACGAAAGGCGACCCCAGCCTTGCGCTCGGCACGTCGAGCATGACCTTGCTCGAACTGACCGCTGCCTATGCCGCGGTCGCGGCGAACAGCTATCCGGTCGTTCCGCATGCGTTTCCCGGCGACGAAAAAGGCTGGTTCGAAAATCTCATTTCTGGCCCGAGCCGCTTTCGTTCAGGCGTTCACGACGACATCGAACAGATGCTGCGCGCCGCGGTCAATCGCGGCACCGGCCGCGCGGCGCGTTTGCCGCAGGCGAATTTCGGCAAGACCGGAACCAGCCAGGACAATCGCGACGCGCTGTTCGTCGGCTACGCCAATGGGCTGGTGGTCGGGGTGTGGATCGGCAACGACGATAATTCGCCGCTGCGCGGCATTTCGGGCGGCGGACTGCCCGCGCGGATCTGGCGCGATTTCATGATCCAGGCATCGGGACAAAAAGCGGCGCCGGCACGGCCGACCAATCCGCGCGGTCCCGTCGAGCCGCAGGATATTCCCGACATTGGGGAGATTCCGGTTGGCGAGAATACGAGCGTCGGCATCGAAGGCGGCGATGCGGTGATCTCGACCGAAATCAACGGCAGCCGGATCGATCTGCGCGTGCCGATCGCGAACGAGGCGCCGCCCCCCGAACCTGTTCCCGCGCCCCCGTGAGGGATGAGTGCCTCCAACCCCTGATCCGTTCGTGCTGAGCTTGTCGAAGCACCGTTTTTTCTTTGAACGTCAGAAGAAAGGGCAGCCCTTCGACAAGCTCAGGGCGAACGGGTGATGGGTGTCCGATGCAATCTTGAGCTAGGGTTCCTTGTCCGTCAGCAGCTCGAACCCGCTTTGGCTCATCGTCCGGCCGTTGACAATCAGGTCCACCGCATGACGCCCCGGATGATGCCGTCGCGTACTGAAATCGCGGATCGTCTGATTGGTGTGCAGTGCAACCGCCTTGCCCCCGGCAAGGTCGAATGTCTTCCACTTGAACACCTTCGCCGCGGTCTTGCCGCCCGCCCGCGCATAGTGGACCCGGTAATCGACCACCAAAGGCTGATTTTCCGTCGTATCCGAAACGATTTCGGCGTTGATCGTGATCCGCTCGCCCAAGCGCACCGTAGATGGCTCAACCGCAAATGAGCGCACCGTAACCGCGGCCCCATGGCCGACACCGATCAGCGCCAGCGCGCGCGGTTCGCCCTGCTTGATCAGGGTGCGCAGCGCGTGGCGGATGATCCATGCGGTATGGGGGTCATCTTTCCGCCAGTCCGCCAGCAGATCGAGCAGCCAGTCGGGGCGGTCTTTGGCGATGTCGTTTAGATGATTGGCGACCGATTTGCGGACATACAGGCTGGGGTCGGCCTTCAACGTCGCCAGAATATGCGCCGCGCGCGTTGGATCGGCCTTCAGCGCCGGGACGCGCGTGGCCCACGGCAGCCGCGGGCGGGCGCCTTCGCTCGCCAGCCGCCGGACATGCTCGTCATCGCTGCCGGTCCAGCGCGCCATCGTTGCGAGCGCGCGATCGGCATCCTGCGCCAGAAAGGGCCGGATCGCGAATTCGGCAGTGCCAAAGCGCGTCAGACTGGCGAGCGCGTTCAGCGATCGGTCGAAATTGTGCAGCCCGTACCGCGCGACATATTCAGTCACCGCCACCGCCTGAAATCCGTGGGTCAGCCGCGGCGCCATCGCTCCGATGACCTCCAGCGCTGCCGCATAGTCGGAGGGCAACGCGGAATAGAGGGCGCTCGCGATATGGCGCACCCGCTCCATGATCGACAGCGCGTCGAGCCCATCGGTCGCGGCGGTCAGGAACGCTTCCCGATCAAACCGCGGCGAAGCGGCGGCTCCCGCATCGGCGATCGTCGTCAGCGCTTGCGGACCCAATATGTCCTTCAGCAGGGCAGGGGCATTATCCGTGATCGGCTGGCCCTTTCAGAGCGCGAAGACATGAATGGGTATCGTCATTGCGAGGAGCGAAGCGACGCGGCAATCCAGAGCACGCGTAAACCGCTCTGGATTGCTTCGCTTCGCTCGCAATGACGGAGGCGGGTCAACCAAAGTCATATGCTCTAGCGCCGCTCGACCAGTCCGCCACCCAGCGCGACGTACAGCGTCACCAGATTGTCGACCTGCGCGCGGCGCGTTTCGATCAGCGTCTGTTCGGCGGCGAACAGATTGCGTTCCGCGTCGAGCACTTCGAGGTAGGTCGAAACCCCTTCGCGGTAACGCTTGCGCGCCAGATCCGCGATCTGGCGCTGCGCCAGCGTCCCGCGTTCCTGCGCCTCGACCTGCTCTGCCAGATAGCGCCGCCCGGCGAGAGCATCGGCGACTTCGCGGAACGCGCCCTGGACGGTGCGCTCATAGGTCGCAACCGCGATATTCTCGCGCGCCTCGGCGACGGTCAGATTGCCCTTGTTGCGGCCGAAATCGAAAATTGGCAGGCTGATCGACGGGCCAAAACTCCACCCGAAACCGTCGTTTCTGAACAGGTTGTCGAGCGACCCTGATGCGAAACCGAGATTACCGGTCAGCGAGATCGACGGGAAGAAAGCCGCCCGCGCGGCGCCGATATTGGCCTGCGCGGCGCGCAACCGTTCTTCGGCGGCGAGAATGTCGGGGCGGGCGACGAGCAGCTCCGACGGCAACCCCGCGGTCAGCACCGGCGACTGCCCCTGCGCAACGAGCGGGAGCGGCGCGGGTAGGGGGCCGGACACCGGGCCGCCGGTCAAAACCGACAGGAAATTGTCGGCCTGCGCCTTGCCCAGTTTCAGGCTGGCGAGCTGCGTCTCGGCCTGCGTCAGCAAGGTTTCCGACTGGCGGTAATCGAGCGCCGAGGTCACCCCCGCGTCGAGCCGCCGCTTGGCGATCCGCAACCCTTCCTTGCGGCTCGTCACCGTCGCTTCGGCGAGCGCGATCTGCTCGGTCGCGCCGCGCGAAGCGAAATAGGTCGAGGCGACATCGCGCACCAGCGCCAGCCGGAACGCGCGTTCGGCCTGTTCGGTCGCGAGATATTGGCTGCGCGCACTTTCGGACAGATTCTTCACCCGCCCCCAGAAATCGAGCTCGAACGACGTCACCCCGACTCCGACCGAGTAGCGGCTGGTGGTGTCGGTCCCGGCGCCGGTCAGCGACTGGCCGCGGCTGCGCGTCGCATCGGCGCTGGCGCCCACCGTCGGCAGGCGATCGGCGTCCTGAATGCGGTACAATCCGCGCGCTTCCTCGATCTGCGCGACAGCCACTGCCAGATCGCGGTTGCGTTCGATCGCCTGCGCGATCAGCACTTCCAGCTGTGGGTCGGCAAAAAAGTCCTGCCACGCCACATCGGTCGCGCGCTGGCCCAGCGTCACATCGCCCGCAAACTCGGCGGGATAATCGGGCGCCGTGGGCAGGGCCGGGCGGTCGTGGGGCGGCGCCATATTCACGCAGCCGGCAAGGGTGGTAGCCGCGACCAGCACGATCCACTTACGCATGTCCGGGCTCCTCATGATGACCTCTTTCGGTCGGGGCAGGGGGCCGCTTGCGGCTGATCCATTTGCGCACCGACAGATAGAAGAGCGGGATGAAGAAGATGCCGAGCAAGGTCGCTGCGATCATCCCGCCCATCACGCCCGATCCGACCGCGATGCGGCTGGCGGCACCCGCGCCGCTCGCGATGACCAGAGGCACCATGCCCAGGATGAACGCTAGGCTGGTCATGATGATCGGGCGCAACCGCAGCTTCACCGCTTCCATCACCGCGTCGAGCGTCGATTTGCCCTCGGCCTCCTGCTCGATCGCAAACTCGACGATCAGGATCGCATTCTTCGCCGACAGGCCGATGATCGTGATCAGGCCGACGTTGAAATAAATGTCGGCGGACAAGCCACGGAACATCGAGAACAAGACTGCCCCCAGCACGCCCAGCGGCACCACGAGCAGCACCGACACCGGCACCGACCAGCTTTCGTACAGCGCCGCGAGCAGCAGGAACACGACGACCAGTGACAGCCCGAGCAGCAGCCCTATCTGCCCCGCCGACTGCTTTTCTTCATAAGAGATGCCGGTCCACTCGAACGCAAAGCCCGACGGTAGCGTCTCGGCCAGCCGCTCCATCTCGGCCATCGCCTCGCCAGTCGACTGCCCCGGCGCGGGTTCGCCCGAAATCGTCATCGCCGGATAGCCGTTATAGCGCTGCAACTGCGGCGCTTCGGCCGACCACTCGGCTTTGCTGAACGATCCGAACGGAACCATGCCGCCATTGGCGCTGCGCACGCGCAGGTCGAGCACGTCCTGCGGCGTCATCCGGCTCGCGGCATCGGCCTGGAGCAGCACGCGCAGCACGCGGCCTTGGCGGGTGAAGTCGTTGGCGTAGGCACTCCCGAAACTGATCGCCAGCGTCGCATTGACGTCGCCGATCGACAGGCCCAGCGCGCGCGCCTGCACCCGGTCGATATCGACCTTCAGCACCGGCGCATCCTCCTGACCCTCGGGGCGGACATTGGCGAGCAGCTTGCTCTGCATCGCGCCGCCCAGCATCTGGTTGCGCGCTGCGACGAGCGCCTCGCGCCCGTTGGCGCCGCGGTCCTGCAGCTTGAAGGTAAAGCCGCTCGACGTGCCAAGCTCGGGGATCGACGGCGGGCTCAGCGAGAAGGCGAAGGCCTCCTTGATCCCCATCAGCGTCCCCATCGCCTTGCCGGCGATCGCATCGGCGCTGTCGCCGTCGCCAGTGCGCTCGTCCCATGGCTTCAGCGGCGTGAACATGATCGCGTTCGCCTGGCCCTGCCCGAAAAAGCTGAACCCGTTGACCAGCACGATATTCGCGACCTGCGGCTGTTCGGCAAAGAAGGCTTTGACCTGCTTGGTCGCCTCGGCGGTGCGCTGCGACGTCGCACCCGGCGGCGCCTGGACAACGGTGATCAGATAGCCCTGATCCTCCTGCGGCAGGAACGATCCGGGCAGGCGCGTGAACAGCAGGCCGGTCACCAGCACCATCGCGGCAAAGACACCCAGCCAGCGCAGCGGTGACGCCAGCATCTTGCCGACCCCGCCCTGATAACGATCGGTGGTACGGCCGAACCAGCTGTTGAAGCGGGCAAAGAAGCGGTCGAAAAAGGCGCCGATCTTGCCTTTGCGCGCCTTATCATCATGCGGCTTGAGCAACGTTGCGCACAGCGCCGGGGTCAGCGTCAGCGCGAGCAGCGCCGAGAACGCGATCGAGATCGCCAGCGTCATCGAGAATTGGCGATAAATGCCGCCGGTCGATCCGGGGAAAAACGCCATCGGGATGAACACCGCGATCAGCACCAGGGTGATGCCGATGATCGCGCTGGTGATCTGGCCCATCGCCTTCACCGTCGCTTCATAGGGCGACAGATGCTCCTCGTTCATGATCCGCTCGACATTTTCGATCACGACGATCGCATCGTCGACCAGGATGCCGATCGCCAACACCATGCCGAACAGCGTCAGCACGTTGATAGAGAAACCGAACATCCACAGGCCCAGACACGCGCCCGCCAGTGCGATCGGCACGACGATGGTCGGGATCACGGTCGCGCGCCAGTTTTGCAGGAACAGGAACATGACGAGGAAAACGAGCACCATCGCTTCGACCAGCGTAATGATGACTTCTTCGATCGACAGCTGGATAAACGGCGTCGTGTCATAGGGGATCGACCAGGTGATGTCGGGCGGAAAGCCCTTCGCCAGCGTGGCCATTTGCGCGCGGACGCCCTCGGCGGTCGCGAGCGCGTTCGCGCCGGGGGTCAGCTGGACCGCAAGGCCTGCCATCGGCTTGCCGTTCAGCTCCGACGAGAAGAGATAGCTTGCGGACCCCAGCTCTACGCGTCCGACATCGGCCAGCGTCACCGCCGACCCGTCGGGGTTGGCGCGCAGGATGATGCTTTCGAACTGCTCGGGCTTGGTAAAGCGGCCCTGCGTGGTGATCACCGCGTTCAGCTGTGCGCCCTTGGCGATCGGCTGGTCGCCCAACTGGCCGCCCGGGGTCTGGCTGTTCTGCTCCTGCACCGCGCCCAACGCTTCGGCGGCGGACAGATTGTAAGACGCCAGCTTTTGCGGATCGAGCCAGATCCGCATCGCATATTCGGGCGCGAACGCCTGCACATTGCCGACGCCGTTCACGCGGCGCAGCTCGTCGAGCACGCGCGTGTTGGCGAAATTATTGACCTCCATCGGGTCGGTGTTGCCGCTCTTCGACGTGACCGCGACGATCAGCAGGAAACCCGAATTGGCCTCGGTCACCGAAATGCCCTGACGCCGAACGTCCTCGGGCAGCCGCTGCTCGACGCGGCGCAGGCGGTTCTGCACCTCCATCTGGGCATTATCGATGTCGGTTCCGGCCTCGAAGGTCAGATTGATCGACGCGGTGCCGTTCGATTCGCTGGTCGAGGCCATGTAGAGGAAGCCCTCGACCCCGTTCAGTTCCTGCTCGATGACCTGCGTGACATTCTGTTCGAGCGTCTTGGCGTCGGCGCCCGGATAGGTGACGCCGATGGTCAGCGACGGCGGGGCGACCGACGGATATTGTTCGATGGGAAGGCCGCGCAGCGCGATGATACCCGCGAGCAGGATGCCGATGGCGATGACCCATGAAAAGATGGGCCGGTCGATGAAAAAGCGGGGGGTCATGTCAGATCAGCGCTTCGCGGCGGGCGTCGACGCCGTGCGCTTGGGCGGCGCAATCCGCACCGGCTGGCCGGGCTGCACCTTTTGCAATCCGTCGACGATCACCCTGTCACCGGGCCTCAGCCCATCAAGCACCGCCCATTGGCCCGCGACCATCGCGCCGAGTTTGATCGGCCGCGGAGTCGCGATATTTTTGGCATCGAGCACCATCACGCTTGCCTCGTCTCCGGTCAGTTTGACCGCGCGCTGCGGGATCAGCATGCCATCGGCGCGGTTGCCGGCAAAGATGCGCGCGCGAACGAACTGACCGGGCAGCAGCGCGGAAGCCGGGTTCGGAAATTCGGCGCGCAATGCCGCGGTCCCCGTCGCCTCGTCGATCGACAGGTCGAGGAAGTCGAGATGGCCGACCACCGGATAGGCGCTGCCATCCTCCAGGATCAGCTGCACTTCGACCCGCTCAAGCTGCGGGGCGCTGACCTTGCCCGAGCCGATGTCGCGGCGCGTCGCCAGCAAATCCGAACTCGACTGGCCAAAATTGACATAGACACGGTCGATCTGTTCGATCGTGGTCAGCAACGTGCCCTGTGCAGCGCTGACCAGCGCCCCTTCGGTGACCTCGGCGCGGCGCGCGCGGCCCGAAATCGGCGCGGTCACCGACGCATAGCCCAGGTTCAGGCGCGCCGATTCCAGATTGGCCTGCGCCGCCTGGACATCAGCCTCGGCGGTGCGTTGTGCAGCGACCGCGGCGTCATATTCCTGTTTGCCGATCGCTTGGTCGGCGAGCAGCGGCTGGTAACGCGCGACGACCTGCCGCGCATTGGCCGCGGTCGCCTGCGCGCGGGCCAGCTGCGCGCGCGCCGCATTGGACGTCGCGTTCAATTGGCGCGGGTCGATGCGGAACAGCGAGGTTCCGGCGCGGACAAAACTGCCCTCGTCAAACAGGCGTCGCTCGACAATGCCATCGACCCGGGCGCGCACCTCGGAGGTGCGAATCGCCTGGACGCGGCCGGGCAGTTCGATGACGTTCGGCACCGCTTGCGAACGGACAGTGACGATCGTCACCTCGGGCGGTGGTGGGGCCGGGGGCGCTTCGGACGCGCAGGCGGTGAGCAACAAGGCCAACGCGGCGACGCTGACGCTGGCAAAGGAACGAGCGCGACTCATAAGAACCCCTGAATAATGCTGTATTATGAAGCGTGGAGGACGCAAAATACGCCTTGCACAAATCGCCATGTAATTTAGATTACAGAAAAGCACAAGGGAGAGAATCGCGGATGGTAAAGTCCGATTTGCTGGAATGCCCGATGGAGCCACCGTCGCTGCGCGAGCGCCGCCGCGATGCGATCCTCGACGCCGCCGAAGCGCTGTTTCTCGAACAGGGCTATGACCGCACCAGCCTCGCCGAAATCGTCAAACTATCGGGGGGATCGCTCGCGACGCTCTATGATTTGTTCGGAAATAAACAGGGGCTGCTGCACGCGATTGCGTCGCGCTGGGGTAATGAAACCCGCTGTCAGCCCGCCGGATGCATGGCGATGGCGGATCTTTCGAACGCCGAACTGCTCAGGGGCTATGCGCACCGAAAGTGCGACCGGATGCGCTCGCCGCGCGCTGTTGCGCTCATGCGAATGCTGGTTTCGGAAAGCTTGCGCGACCGTGATTTCGCGCTGCAAATCTATCGCGACCTGCACATCCCGGCGGTCGAAGAACTATCGACATTGTTCGCCGAATGGGCCGCGGCGGGCGAGGCCGAAATCGACGATCCCGAAGCGGCGGCGAAATTGCTGCTCAGCATCGTCATCGGCGATTCGATGCTCCACACGCTCGCGGGGCTGGAGGATGAATGGCTCGACAGCGACCAGCTCGACTGGCGCCTCCAGCCGTTTCTGTCGCATTTCAAGATTGGTTAGCGCGGAGGCGTTTAGCCCGCGGTTCCACCCATTCCGTTTGTGCTGAGCTTGTCGAAGCACCGTTCTTCTGTTTCGACGTTGCAAAGAAAGAGCGGCCCTTCGACAAGCTCAGGGCAAACGGTCTATGTGTTGCAGCGCCGTTCTCGGCTTCCTCATCTGTTGACATCACTGTTAATAACTGAAAACCTGCTCCCCTCGGCATCGGGAGCATCGCATCGTGGTCAGTACCGCCCTGCCATCGGCTGGCCAGCCCGACCCGCCTGACACGTTGCGCCCGCGCACCGTCGCGGCCTACGCCGCCACCGCCGGGCCGACGGTCATCCTCGGCCTGCCGTTCAGCGTCTATCTGCCGCCCTATATCGCCGAGGGCGGGGTGATTTCGGTCGCGCTGGTCGGGCTGCTGTTTTCGCTCACCACCATCTGGGACGGCGTCGTCGATCCGCTGATCGGGACGATGGTCGACCGCGTCCGCACCGGGCTCGGCGCCCACCGCCGCTGGATGCTGCTCGCGCTCGGGCCGCTTGCCTTGCTGCTGCTGGCGCTGGTCACCGTCGGCGACCGGCTGCCCTTTGCCGCGCTGTTCCTGATGATGGTGCTCTTTTACTCCAGCTACAGCCTCTATGAAGTGGCGCAACTGTCGTGGGGCTCGGCGTTGGTGCGCGGCCCGCGCGACAGCGCGCTCCTTTATGGAATGCGCGACTGGTTTGCGAAAATTGCGCTGATCCTGGCGTTCGCCGCCCCCGCGGCGGCGCAAATCCTGATCCCCGGCGTCAGCTTGCAGGGCCGGATCATGGCCTACGCCAGCCTGTTCATGCTGATGGTGCCGATCGCGCTCTACGCGATCCGCCGCGTTCCGCCGCGCGCGGTGATCGCCGAACCCGGCATCGGCTGGCGCAGCGAGCTTCGTGTCTCGCTGGCCTTCCCCCCGCTGATGCTGCTGCTCGGGGTGCAATTTCTCAACAGCTTCGCCTTCGGGTCGCTCACCTCCTTGTTCGTCTTTTTTGCCGCCGCGGTGCTCGATCTCGACGGGCAGAGTGCGGTGCTGCTGTTCGCCAGCTTCATCGGCGGGGCGATCGCTTCGCCCATCTGGACATGGCTTGCGCGGCGCTACGGCAAGCCGCCGATGATGATCATGATGGGGCTGCTCATTTCCAGTCTGCTGATCGCCACCCTGTTCCAACGGCCAGAGGGCGTCGCGCAGGGGGCGGGGTTTTCGATCATGCTCGGCACCGGTTTTGTCGGGCTGCTGTTCACTTACTCGATGCTCGCCGATATCATCCCCGGCGATGCCGCACGCTGCGGCCGCAATCGCTCGGCCTTTCTGTTTGCGTTGCTCAACCTGATGCAGAAATTCGGCGTCGCTGCCGCCATCGCGGTCAGCTACCTTCTGCTCGACCTCGTCGGCTTCGATCCGAAAAATGGCGCGGCGGCGGCGCGCGAATTGCACTATCTGTTCGCCCTCCAGCCGACGATCAGCTGGCTGATCATGGTCGCACTGCTCCTTTGGATGCGACGCGCGCTGGCGCGCGAAGCCGACCCTGCACTTGCAATCGCCGCAGCGCGCCAGTAAAGGCCGCTTTCATTCGGACAGATGCGCCGTTTTCGTTCCGCCTTTCGCCGACACGCTCGGGGAGGGTGGGCGGACTATTGCCCAAAAGCGCGCTTGACGCGGGGGGCGCGGCAACCCATCTGGCCCGAAGCAGTAGTTTGTAGGACAGGACGATCGACATGGCGAAAACCAGCCCGGCTGAGTTCATCAATCAGGTGCGCGCCGAAGCCAAGAAGATCGTCTGGCCGACGGGACGCGAGACGGTGCAGACGACGATCATGGTGCTCATCATGACGACGATCCTCTCGCTGTTCTTTCTCGGCGTCGACACGGTTTTCAACGCGATCGTCAGCTGGCTGACGTCGCTCGCGCGCTAAACGCCGCACTTACAGGGACAGGATACGAACACACATGGCGCGCTGGTACATCATTCACGCCTATTCGGGTTTTGAAAACAAGGTGCGCGATTCGGTGCTTTCCGAAGCGGAGCGCATGGGCCTCAGCGAATTTGTCGAAGCGGTCGAAGTGCCGGTGGAAACCGTCACCGAGGTGAAGCGCGGCAAAAAGGTTCAGGCGGAACGCAAATTCTTCCCCGGTTACGTCCTCGCCAAGCTGACGATGACCGACGATGTCTATCACCTTGTGAAAAACACCCCAAAGGTCACTGGCTTTCTGGGTTCGATGGGCAAGCCGCAGGCGATCAGCGAATCCGAAGCCGCGCGTATCCTGAACAGCAAGGAAGAGGCTGCGGCCCGCCCGAAGCAGGAAATCCGCGTCGATTACGAAATCGGCGATCAGGTCAAGGTGCTCGACGGTCCTTTCGCCAGCTTCAACGGGCTGGTCGAGGAACTCGATTTCGAAAAGGCGCGTGTCAAGGTGTCGGTGTCGATCTTCGGTCGCGCCACCCCGGTCGAACTCGACTTCGAACAGGTCGAACGGATGAAGTGACGGCGCCTGCCGTCAATCTTTTTGCAGATGGGATGACGTGATGACCCTGACTCCGGACGAGATTCAGGCCCGCATCGAACGCGCCCGCGAAATCAACGCCAGTATCGATGCGACCAAGGTCGTCGGCGCGGTGGCGCGCTTGTTCGATCTCTCGCCCGCTGATGAACCCGACGAGTTCACTTTCCCGGCGCTCGCGACCACTGCGCGCGAGCGGATTTTCGGCGGCCAGGTGATCGCTCAGGCGATGGTTGCTGCGGCGCGCACCGTCGATGCGGACAAGCAGGTCCATTCGCTCCACGCCTATTTCCTGCGCGGCGGCGACGAGACCAAGCCGCTGCATTTCCGCGTCCACCGCGATTTCGACGGGCGCAGCTTCGCCAACCGCCGTGTCGTCGTGCGCCAGGATGGCAAGGTCATCTTCAACCTCACCGCGTCATTCCAGCTGCCCGCGCCCGGCCTGTCGCATCAGGTGTCGATGCCCGACCTGTTGCCGCCCGAAGAATGCCGCGAGTTCCTCGAAACCATCGCCGCCGACCCCAACATCTCCGAACAGGCATTCGCGCATATGGCCCGGCGGCGCCCGTTCGAGCTGCGCAACCATCGCCCACCCGCGTCGGCGCAGGCGACGCAGCATTATCAATGGTTTCGCGTGGCGGCGCCGATCGGCGATGATCAACTGATCCACCGGGCGTTCCTGGCTTTTGCGTCGGATATGGGGTTGCTCTCGTCGGCGATGCTGCCGCACGGGCTCAACTGGTCGACCCCGGGGCTGTTCTCGACCAGCCTCGATCATGCGATGTGGTTCCATAATGACATCCGCGTCGATGACTGGTTCGTGTTCGTGATGGACAGCGACTGGACCGGCGGCAGCCGCGGGATCAACCGCGGCTCAATCTATCGCCAGGACGGCACCCTGATCGCCTCGGTGGTTCAGGAGGGACTGCTGCGCTACAATCCGACGACGGCATAATGCTGGCGCCTGTTGGCGGGCGGCAGCCGTGGATGTTTGCGCTGAGAAAAGGCGGCGTCGCCCCGCATTTACGTGGGCGATACGATATGCACGGCGATTGCAATTGCGACGATGGCGATTGCGATCAGCAGCACCGCGCTGATCACTTGCTGCATGATGGCGAACAACGCTTTCATGGTGCCCCGGTGCGTGACAAGGGTCCGCGCCAACTGCGCCGCGCGGACCCTTTTTTGGTTGGTCAGAAACTATAGATCAGGCCGACAACGGCTTGCGATTCCCATTTCTGGTCAATCGCCGCGCTCCGATGGATCGTCTTGTCGAGGTAGGTGCCGCCCAATACTCCGACCATTGTCAGCCGGTCGCTGATCTGAAAGGTCGCCGTGATGTCGCCGCCGAGGTTCATCGCATTGTCGGTGATCGGCGCGACGGGCAGAATGACATCGCGTCCTTTGCGGATCGCGCGCGCGCGCTGCTTTGTAGTCACGCCATACATATGGTTGGCGGTCGCCCGGTCGAGGAAACTGATCTGCGCGGCGGGGCTGATCGTCACGCGTCCCATTTCGATCGGCACTTGATAGCGCAGGATAAATTCCCCACCGTCGAATGTGCCGGTGATGTCGTGGCGATAGGCCGCGCTTAGGGTGCCAAGGCTGCTCGTCAGCCCGATGCGGGCGCCACCGTCGGCTGTGATCTTCTGCCGGTCGCGCGCTACCGTGTTGCGCGCGGCGACGAACAATTGCAGCGACGGGGTAAACCCGGCAATCGGTGCGTCAAGTGCGACCCCGGCCTCGCCGCCTTCAAGGTACAGCGGGCCCTGCTTGATCGACAGGATCGGCAGCGGGAATATGCGCGTGTCCTCGCCCTTGAACGGCGCTTCGATCATCAGCGCGCCGACGCCGACTCTGATATGGTTGTCATCGCGCTCTTGGGCGGCGGCGGGCAGGCTGACAAAACTGGTCACGGCAGTAAGGGCGAGAATTTTTTTGTAGCGCGAAGGCATGTTGATTTCCTGAGATAGTTCATGGGGGAGAGGCAAGGCGGGCCGTAGCCGACCGCGGCCGCCGGTTGGTCCAAACCGGGCGTCGCTCGCAATCGTCCTTTCGCAAACGATGCCCCAACCATGCGCCAATTGGCCGATGACAATTTCACGCTTCGTCAAATGGCCGGGCTAGTACACGGTGATTTGTTGAGATTGTCGCGCGCCGGGCTATTCCGCGCCGCCATGGCGATGCCGATTCGAACCCCGATGCCGCTTGGCGCCTTCCTCGATATCTGGGCGGACCTCGGCTGGCGGGATTTTGCCGTACATATGTCGGCTTATGTGATGATCGCGATGCTGATGTCGGTGATCGGTCCTTTTGATACAGGCGGTGATCCGTTCCTGTGGCGCTTCAGCTATTGGACGGTGATGTTGGGAGTGTTTGGCGGGATTGTGATGCCGTTGACCGCGCGGCTCTTGCGCAACAGCCGGGCCTTCGGCGGCTTTTCGCTCTTGGGCGGCGGCGTCGCTACACTGGCCCTCGCTGCCGCGCCAATGACAATTTTTGTCAGCTGGTGCGATGTTCTTTTTCGTCACGTCGTCGAAACGACCGAGCGTTTGCCCTTTGTCGATATTGATCTTGTCCGGACCCGGCTCGGGTCGGCTGGCGCGATGCACTGGACCGACGGGGCGCTCCTTTACGTGCACGTGCTGGCAATCGTGATCGTCAGCATCGGATTGACGTCGCTTTATATCGTGCGCGGACATCCGGTTTCCCCGCCGCGCGATCCTTGCGCGCTGACACCGCGTGCCGGCGCACGCTTCCTGTCGCGTTTACCGACGCATATTGGCGGGGATATCCTCTATCTACGAATGGAGGACCACTATATCCGGGTGGTGACCACAATAGGCGGCACGTTGCTTTTGATGCGCCTGCGCGATGCAATCGACGAACTTGAAGGCGTTCCGGGATTGCAGGTTCACCGATCCTGGTGGGTTGCCACCGGCCATGTCGTGCGCCGCGTGCGCGATGGTCGTCGCAGCGGATTGCAGATGTCCGACGGAGTGATCGTGCCAGTATCGGCATCCTATCGCACATTGGTTGATGCGTTTGTGGCCGGTCCATGCTCGCCGCTTGCATTGCCCAGCTGACCGATGCACCGACTGGCCGGATTGCAATGAGGCTTTCTTTTCACGCCGGTTTCGCATAAAGGCGCCGCTTCGCGTCAGATACGGGCGTGATTCCGCGCGGGAGGAAGGGGTGATGCCCTTCTGTTCGACCGCTTATTTTGAGCCCCGGATCACGTCCGGGGCGACAGAAAGATAGGAGGCCATCATGGCTAAGAAAATCAGCGGCTATATCAAGCTGCAAGTTCCGGCAGGGACCGCAAACCCCTCGCCGCCGCTCGGGCCGGCCCTCGGCCAGCGCGGTGTCAACATCATGGAATTCTGCAAGGCGTTCAACGCCGCGACGGATGGCATGGAAAAAGGCACCCCGACCCCGACCATCATCACCGTGTTCGCCGACAAGAGCTTCACGTTCGTCACGAAAACGCCCCCGGCAACCTATCTGATCAAGAAGGCCGCAAACCTGAAGTCGGGTTCGAAAGAGCCGGGCAAGATCAGCGGCGGCAAGATCGCCCGCTCGAAACTGACCGAAATCGCCGAGATCAAGATGAAGGATCTCAACGCGAACGATCTGGAACAAGCGACGAAGATCATCGAGGGCAGTGCGCGCTCGATGGGCCTCGAAGTGACGGAGGGCTGATCCGATGGCAAAGCTGACCAAGAAACAGAAGGCCCTTGAGGGCAAGGTTGACAGCCTCAAGCTGCACACCGTCGACGAAGCGCTCAAGACCGTGCGCGAGCTGGCTTCGGCCAAGTTCGACGAAACGCTCGAAGTCGCGCTCAACCTCGGTGTCGATCCGCGCCACGCCGACCAGATGGTCCGCGGCGTCGTGACGCTCCCCGCCGGGACCGGCAAGGACGTCAAGGTTGCCGTGTTCGCGCGCGGCGACAACGCCGACAAGGCGCTGGCCGCTGGCGCCGACAAGGTGGGTGCCGAAGACCTGATGGAAGACATGCTCGCGGGCAACCTCGACTATGGCCGCGTCATCGCGACTCCGGACATGATGGGCATCGTCGGCCGCCTGGGTAAGACGCTGGGTCCGAAGGGCCTGATGCCGAACCCGAAGCTGGGCACCGTGACCCCGAACGTCGCCGAAGCCGTGAAGGCCGCCAAGGGCGGTCAGATCGAATTCCGCGTCGAAAAGGCCGGGATCATCCACGCTGGCCTCGGCAAGCTGTCGTTCGGCGAAGAAAAGCTCCGCCAGAACTTCGACGCCTTCGTCGACGCGATCGTCAAGGCGAAGCCGGCCGGTGCGAAGGGCAAATATGTCCGCAAGATCGCGCTGTCGTCGTCGATGGGCCCGGGCGTGAAGGTCGATACCGCCGACGTCACCGGCGCCTGATTTTCGCGTCGCACTGAATTAGGGAAGGGCCGGGGGAAACTCCGGCCCTTTTCTTATGCCTGTTGTTCGGGGCTGCGAAACTCGATCAGGTCCCATTTGTTGCCATAGAGGTCGAGGAAAACCGCGACGGTGCCGTAATCGGCCTCCATCGGTTCGCGCTCGATCCGGACGCTCTTGTCGATCAAACGTTGGTAATCGCGCCAGAAATCGTCTGTTTGCAGGAACAGGAAAACGCGCCCGCCTGCCTGGTCGCCGATGAAGCGCGTCTGCTCTTCGCTGCTGGCGCGCGCGAGCAGGATGGTGGCACCGCCCGGCGGATTGCCCGGCGGAGCGACCACCACCCAGCGTTTGTCCTGCGCCGACTGATATTCGTCGGCGACCAGCGTGAAGCCCAATGTGCCGACATAGAAGGCGATCGCTTCGTCATAGTCGCGAATGACGAGCGCGATATGCGCCAGCGATTGCCGGATCATTCCCTGAGCCCCCGCATGGCCGCCCCCGCCGCAAACGGCCCGATCATCGTCAGTAACAAACTCGTCGCGCCAAGCAATTTCATCGCCCCGCGCCCCGACGGGTCGAGCATCCCGGCGCCAAAGATCAGCAGCGGCACCGCGAGCGGCAGCACCAGCAGCCCGCCGATCGCACTGCCGCCTTTCAGCCCCGCGGTCAGCGCCGCGCTCAGCACCGCCAGCGACGCCAGCGCCGGGATAGCAATCGCGAGCCCCGTCGCCAGCACCTCGACCCGCGCCGCATCCTGCGCCAGCAACGCCGCCGCGGGGAACAGGGCGATCATCAGCGGCAGTCCGAACGCGATTCCATGCGCCAAAATCTTCACCGCCGCGATCACCTCGTCGGCGATCCCGCGCACCGCGAGCTGGTCGAGCACCCCGGCGTCGCGGTCGGGACGCACCAGCCGGTCGATCGGCAGCAGTGCCGCCAGCAACGCCGCGACCCACACCATCCCGCCACCCGCGCGCCGCAGCAACGGCGCGTCAGGACCGACGGCAAAGGGAAAGGCGGTCGCGACGAGCAGGAAAAACAGCACCGGCAACCACAGCGCCCCGCTGCCCCACGCCCGCCGCAGGTCACGCCAGAACAGGGCGAGGAGGGTGGTCATGGCCACGTTCTCCTGCCTAGGATCCCCCAAACCCGTTCGTGCTGAGCTTGTCGAAGCACCGTTCTTCTTTTCGGCGTCAAAAGAAAGAACGGCCCTTCGACAAGCTCAGGGCAAACGGATTGAGGCGCAGGCATGTTCACGCCAACGCCCCCATGTCCAGCTCCGCCAGATCATCGACCCCCAACGCAAAATGCGACGCCAGCAACACCGTCCCCCCATTCGCCCGGTGCGCCGCAATCGCCGCCACCAGCCGCGCCTGCGCCGCATCGTCCATCCCGTTCGCAGGCTCGTCGAGCAGCCAGATCGGCGCCCCGCTGGCGATCAAGCGCACCATCGCGGCACGCTTGCGCTGCCCGGTCGACAGCATCGCCACCGGCACCTCGCTCAGCGACGCCAGCGCCATCGCCGCCATCGCGCGGTCGACGGCATGGCCATCGACGGTATCGACCCGCGCCCAGAAATCGAGCGCGCGGCGCAGCGGCAGTTCGGCGTCGAGCGCCGAGGCTTCGTCGATCAGCGCGCAGCGCCCGCGGCGCTCGATCGTTCCCGCCGCGGCGCGTAGCAGCCCTGCGGCCAACCGGATCAGGCTCGACTTGCCAGTGCCATTGGGCCCGCGAAGCCACAGCGCGTCGCCGGGCGCCAGCGCCAGCGACAGATTTTCAAACAGCAGCCGGTCGCCGCGGATGCACGCCACGCCATCGAGCCGCAGCAGATCGCTCACGCCATATCTTCCAGCGCGTGCATATCATCGTCGCTAAATCCGAAATGATGCCCGATCTCGTGGATCAGCACATGCCGCACCAGCCGGTCGAGCCGCTCGCCGGTCTCGATCCATTCGACCAATATCGGAATGCGGTACAGCGTCACCCGGTCGGGCATCCCGCCGCTTTCGCTGACACTGCGCTCGGTCAGCGGCCGCCCCTCGTACAGCCCGGTCAGGTCATAGGGATGCTCGATGTCGAGCGATTTCAGCACCTCGTCATCGGCAAATTCTTCGATCGCGATCACCACGCCCTGAATATGCGGCAGAAACACGGCGGGCATGGTGTCGAGCGCGACTTCGGCCATCGCGAACATTGCGTCGGCATCGGGGGCGGTTCCGGTCCATCCGGCTGGCAGGGCAGGCTTGTCGGTCATCGCGCCCTTCCTTATGGCGGCGGCACGGCCTTTACCAGCGGGAGAAAATTCATGGTCCAGAAACTCGACGACGAAGCCCGCACCGCCTTGCTCGCGCGTTTCCCCGCATGGACGCACGAACCGACCCGCGACGCGATCACCCGCCGTTTCACCTTCGACGATTTCGCGCAGGCGTTCGGCTTCATGGCCAGCGTCGCGATCATCGCCGAAAAAATGGATCATCACCCCGAATGGTCGAACGTCTATAACCGCGTCGACATCCTGCTGACGACGCACGATGCCGACGGCTTGTCGGAGCGCGATGCCAAGCTCGCCGAAGCCATCGAGCGGCTGCTCTGATCGCATGATCCGCTTCGACCCCTCGCATCAGCTGCTCGCTATCGGGGTCGCCATCCTCGCCGGGTTTGTCGACGCGATCGGCTTCGTCGAATCGGCGGGCTTTTTCGTCTCGTTCATGACCGGCAATTCGACCCGGCTCGCGGTCGGGCTGGCCGAGGGGCAGCACGCCGCACTGGTCGCCGCGATCATCATCGCGGTGTTTGTCGTCGGAGTGGTGGCGGGGTCGCTGGTTGGCGCCCATGCTGGACGGCGGCGTACGCCCGCGGTATTGCTCGGCGTCACCATCTTGCTTGCGATCGCGACCCTGCTGCGGCTCGACGGCGAGGCGTGGGCGGCGATCCTGTCGCTCGCGCTGGCAATGGGCGTTGCCAACGCCGCGATCTCGGGCCGCGATGGCGCGGTGATCGGGGTCACTTATATGACCGGCACGCTGGTCCAGATGGGGCAAAAGATTGCCAATGCCTTGCGCGGCGAGGGCGATCGGCGCTGGCTCCACCACCTTGGTCTGTGGGCGGCGCTTGTCGGCGGCGCACTCCTCGGGGCGCGCGCGGTCATCTGGTCGCCGTTGCTGGCCTATGCGCTCGCGGTCGCGCTCGCCGCGATGCTTGCGCTGCGCGCTGGCTGGATCGTCCGCAATGCCGGGTAGCGATCTTCATGGACCCGCCCGCTTGCCACTCCGAAGCCGTCGTTTCACGCGATTCTCACGGCGCATCTTGCGCTCATGTCACACCGGCCTAAACGGCAGGAAAAATTTTTTCCTTTAGGAGAGGGGTCCCCATGTCTGACAGCCTGCTGCGCCGTAAGCCGATCGTTCCGGAAAAGCAGGAGGGGCACGGGCTCGCCCGCACACTCGGCTGGCCGCATCTGATCGCGCTCGGCGTCGGGGCGATTGTCGGCACCGGCATCCTGACCCTGATCGGCGTCGGGGCCGACAAGGCTGGTCCAGCGGTCATCCTCGCCTTCGGTATCGCGGGCCTGATCTGCGCCTGCGCCGCGCTCGCTTATGCCGAAATGGCAACGATGATCCCCGCCTCCGGCAGCGCCTACACCTACTCCTATGTCGTGATCGGCGAACTCATCGGCTGGGTCGTCGGGTGGAGCCTGATCCTCGAATATTCGCTCGTGGTCAGCGCGGTCGCGGTTGGCTGGTCGGGCTATGCCGCGCCCTTGCTCGAAGCCTGGGCGGGCGTCCCGATGGCGCTGATGCAGGGGCCGGAGCTTGGCGGTATCGTCAACCTGCCCGCGATCGCGATCATCGCGGTGGTCGCGGGGCTGCTGCTCGTCGGTACGCGCGAAAGCGCGACGCTCAACGCCATCCTCGTACTGGTCAAGGTGCTGGCGCTGGTGATCTTTGTCGCCGTCGCGCTGCCCGCGTTCAATGCTGCCAATCTCGAACCGTTCAGCCCCTATGGCTTTGCCAAGCATATGGGGCCGGATGGCGTCGAGCGCGGGGTCATGGCCGCCGCCGCGATCATCTTTTTCGCCTTCTACGGCTTCGACGCGATCGCGACTGCGGCCGAGGAAACCCGCAATCCCGACCGCGATCTGAAAATCGGAATCGTCGGGTCGATGTTCGTCTGCGTCGTCATCTATATCGCGGTTGCGGTCGCCGCGGTGGGCGCCATTGCCTACACCCGCTTCGCCAACAGCCCCGAACCGCTGGCGCTGATCCTGCGCGAACTCGGCAGCCCGCTCGCCGCGCAATATCTAGCGGTGTCGGCGATCATCGCGCTACCCACCGTGATCCTCGCCTTCTTCTATGGCCAGAGCCGCATATTCTTCACCATGGCGCGCGACGGTTTGCTGCCCGCGAGCCTCGCGACCCTGTCCTCGCGCGGTACCCCGGTGCGCATCACCATCTTTACAGCCATCGTCGTTGCCGTGCTCGCGGGCTTCATCCCGCTCGGCGAACTCGCCGCGCTCGCCAATGCCGGAACACTCGCGGCGTTCACCGCCGTGTCGATCTGCATGCTGATCATGCGCGTCCGCGCCCCCGACGCCCCGCGCACTTTTCGCGCCCCGATGCCGTGGGTAATCGGCGGCATCGCTGTGTTCGGCTGCATCTACCTGTTCTTCAGCCTGCCGATGCAGACGCAGCTGTGGTTCCTGGTGTGGAACATCGTCGGGCTGGGGGTCTATTTCCTCTACGCCCGGCGCAATGCGGTGGTGGGCTGATTGAATTCCTCCCTGTCGCGAAGCGATGGGGAGGGGGACCGTCCGCGGAGCGGATGGTGGAGGGGCGACGACGGTTGCGCCAAAGCCCCTCCGTCAGCGGTTACGCCGCTGCCACCTCCCATCGCTCCGCCACAGGGAGGATTGTTCAGCTCAGTCGAACAGCTCGCTCAAGAAACTCTTCTTGTAATTTTTCTTGTACGGCTTGCTGCCGTAATAGCGGTCGTCATGGCCATGCTCGCGATACTGCGGCGGCTGCTGATAGGGCTGCTGCTGCTGCGGAGGCGGCGGTGCCGACGCGCGCTGAGCAGGGGCGGCGACCGCTTCGCTGCGCTCGATAATCTTGTCGAGCTCGCCGCGGTCCAGCCACACGCCGCGGCATTGCGGGCAATAATCGATTTCGATCCCCTGACGCTCCGACATCGTCAGATTCACACGGCAGGTCGGGCAAAGCAGGCCTTGGGGCTGGGTCATGGACATCCTTTCGCGGGGTTTACGTCGGCATAAACGTGGTTTCGATCGACCGCGTTCCGTGCCATGATATGATGGCGTGGCCTGCCCACGGCAAGGGGAAGCAGCGCGCCTTGACTTCCCGTCGTTTCCGGCTAATAGCGCCCTCGTGTTGCCGCAGGTTCGCTTGCGGCAATTCCGTCCGAGACAGTTGGTGCAGGGGATTGGCCCTGCTTAATTTCCAGCCGAGACGGGGAACAGTCTTTTTCGGTCGCCCGCCTGCACGTTCAGGCGACGCGTCTTGACCGACCCCTTCGGACATCGTTGCGCAATGACGGGTGAGCCTTGGCTCGTCTCCGGCTTTGCGTGTGTTAGCCGCCCGGCGGCGCCAAGCGTTTCGGCGTCTTGCGCATCCGGGCACAGAGTGGAGTATAGGCATGGATCGTACGGAAAAGGCCGAAGCCGTATCCTCGCTGAACGCTACGCTGGCATCAGCTGCCTCGGTTGTGGTCGTCCGCAACCTCGGCATGTCCGTCGCTCAGTCGACGGTGCTGCGCCAGCAAATGCGCGACGCAGGAGCCGACTTTCGCGTCACGAAGAACCGTCTTGCCAAAATCGCGCTCGACGGCACGTCCTACGGCGGGATCAGCGATCTGCTGACCGGCCCCACCGCGCTTGCAACCTCGACCGACCCGGTCGCGGCAGCCAAGATCGTGGTGGAATTTGCCAAGACCAACGACAAGCTTGAAATCGTTGGCGGCGGCATGGGCGACGTGGTGCTCGACGTGAATGGCGTCAAAGCGCTGGCTTCGCTTCCCTCGCTCGACGAGCTGCGCGCCAAGATCATCGGTCTGGTGCAGGCTCCGGCTACCAAGGTTGCGCAGATTGCCGCAGCCCCGGCTGGCCAGCTGGCGCGGGTTTTTGGCGCATATGCCGCCAAAGAAGCAGCGTGATTTCGAACTAACTTTAAACCTTACTGCCGGGATATCCCGGTTCTGATGGAGAATGAACATGGCTGATCTTGCAAAGATCGTTGAAGAACTGTCGGCACTGACCGTCCTCGAAGCGGCTGACCTGTCGAAGATGCTCGAAGAAAAGTGGGGCGTTTCGGCTGCCGCTGCTGTTGCTGCTGCTCCGGCTGCCGCCGCTGCTGGTCCGGCTGCTGAAGAGCAGACCGAATTCGACGTCATCCTGACGGGTGACGGCGGCAACAAGATCAACGTCATCAAGGAAGTCCGCGCGATCACCGGCCTGGGTCTTGGCGAAGCCAAGGCACTTGTCGAAGGTGCGCCGAAGGCCATCAAGGAAGGCGTGAACAAGGCAGAAGCTGAAGAGCTGAAGGCCAAGATCCTCGCCGCTGGCGGTACCGTCGAACTGAAGTAATCAGTTTGCGGATCCGGTCGGTTCATCCGGCCGGCTTCTGATAAATAGAAGGGCGGCGCCGCGAGGCACCGCCCTTTTTTTGCGGTGAGGGGACCACCGCGCGTTTGTCCTGGGCGCTTAGTTGCTCGAATAGCCCGGACGGAAGCTTGTGCGCGCACGGGCCGGTTCGGGACGGCGCACATCCTGTTGCTGCGTCGCCGGGGCAGGACGCTGTGCGATTTCCCAAGCACTGACCGGCTTGCGCACCATATCCTTCTGCGCGCCAAGCGTCTGCTCATATGCGATGCGCTCCTGCCGATCGAGGAAACGCGCGCGCTTCAGGCGCTTCGACAGCGTCGCAAACGGATTTTCGGGCGTGGGGCCGGCCATCGCCATTGCTTCATGGCGTCCCATGCTGCCGCTCGGAGCTGCCGCGAAAGCGGGAGTCGTGCGCGGGGCCACGGTTTCGGGGGTGCGCGGCGCGTAGGCCGGGCTCACCCACTGCTGGGCATCGCTGGCGACCGGAGCGCTTGCAGCAATGGGCTCGAAACGCTGGACGGTCGCGTCATGAACGACCGCGTCATGCGCAGTTTCGTTGTCGGCGTGACGACGACGGCGGGCAAATGCCAGACCGATACCACCGACGAGCAGCAGTGCAGCGGCGCCACCGGCGATCTCCCAAGGAAACTCGCCGCCCGTAGCTGTCGCCGTTTCAGCGGGCGTTGGCGTGGTCGTGGTCACCGGGTCGGCAGGCGCCGCCATCGGAGCGGCGATCGGCGCCAATTCGGCAGCCGGTGCAGTTTCAGCAACGGTCGCTGCGACCGGAGCAGCCGCTACAGGAGCGGCGGAAGTCGAGCGCGTGCGCTGCGCAGCGGGGGCGGGCGCTTCTGCACGCTCGGCTGCGCGGGGCGCGGGGGTGGTTTCAGCGGGCGCGATATCGAGCGGCACGCGGATTACGGGCGCCGGTGCCGGGGTCTGCGCGGTCTGCGGCACGGCGATCGGTGCGGGTGCGCTCGGTTCAGCGACGGTTGGCGGGGTTTGGGGCGCCGGAGCCGTGGGCGCGGCGATCGGCGGGGTCATCGTGATCGAGGGCGCTTCCTGCGCGAAAGCGGCCGGGGTGGACAGGACCAGAAACGCGGCAATCGCGCTCGTGGCGGGGCGGGAGAGGGCGATATTCTTCATCATAGTGAAGGACAAACGAACTGCGTCGGAAAAGCGCTGCGCCTGATGGCGGATTTCCGCGACGAGCCGTGGCCGTCCGGCGGCGCGACGAAGATTTGGCGATGATTCATCGGACGAACGCATCGGCTTTGCGGTCGGCCGAACCACGCTGCCGCATCGGCGTAGCGATAAATAAATCACCCTAGAACAACAGTTTATTCTAAAGATGACATTGACCTTTCAGTTTGCGGTCATCCATCGTCACCAATTCGTCATGGCCGCGCAACCTTGGCGTGGTCGATGCGGCGCATGAAAACGACCGACCTCGCGCCGACCCGGCTGCCCGATCGCCTGCGCGAAACACAGCGCCTGTTGTTCATCGCCAAGCACGCCCGCTGGACCGGGGGGCTTCATGCCGATGACGGCAACCATGCGCTTTACCACCGCGAGATGCGCGAAACGTTGGAGGGGTTGGGCATCAAGCTTTTGATCGCTGATGACTACGCCTTGCTATTCGATCGGCCCGCCGCCGACTTCGTGTTTCCGCTGCTCAACCGGGGCGGCTTCTTCAATTCGGAAATGCTGATCCCGCTGCTTTGCAACCGACATGACATTCCATATCTGGGCGCGTCGCCCATCGTTCGCGGGCTGTCCGACGACAAGCATCTGACCAAGCTGGAGGCCGCGGCGCGCGGTGTACCCACCGCGCCCTGGGCCTTGTTCCGCCGCGGCGCACCGGTCGATGTGGCGCGCTGCCCGCCCGCGCGGCGCTGGGTGATCAAGCCGAACAACAGTTCGGCGTCATGGGGCGTCCGCGACGCGCATAACCGCGTCGAACTGGCGCAGGCAATTGCCGAGATCCACGCGCTCGACCATGATGCGATCGTCGAACCCTTTATCGACGGCAGCGACATCGAGGTGCCGGTCATCACGCTGGACGGCGAACCCGCGATGCTGCCGATGATGATTTTCGAGCAGGACGATCCGACACAATTGCGCACCTATCAGGAAAAGCGCGATCTGGTTGGCAATGTCGGCTATTCTATCAAACGCTTCGATGACCCGCTGATCAGTCGGCAGGTCGTCGAATATACCCGCCGCATGGCGGATGTCTTTCGTCCCTTCGATTATGGCCGCTTCGAATTCCGGGTCGATCAGGCGACCGGCGACGTGCGCCTTCTGGAAGTGAATCTTAACTGCAACCTGTGGTCCGAAAAATTATTTTCGCGCTCGGCCACTATTGCGGGCTTCACCCATGCAACGCTTATTGAAACCATTGTTGCCGAGAGCATGATCCGCCAGATCGTCCCGGCGATGGCGCGGCGCGACGCCGCATGATCGGCTCGATCCTGATCCTCGCGGGCCGACGCGCGGGCGCCATCGATGCGTTGGCCGCCGCACATGGGGTCGCTGACAAATGCCTGGTTCCCGTCGCCGGGCGCCCGATGATCGCGCATGTGCTCGACAGCGCCGCGGCCGGGCAGGCGAAACAGATTTTCGTGTCGACCCATCATCCTGCCCTGCTCGCCGACCTGCCCGAATCGGTGATCCAGTCCTTGGGCGACCGCCTGATCATCGTCCCCGCTGCCGACAATCTGGCAGATTCGGTCCTCGCGGTCGCGGGTGTTGCCCGCTTTCCTCTACTGATCACGACCGCTGACAACTGCCTGTTGACGCCAGAGACGATCGCCGAGATCAGCGCCGAGGCCGCCCGCCTCGACGCGGAGGCGGGGGTGACGCTGGCGCGGCGCGAGGATGTGCTGGCGGTGCATCCCGAGGGGCAGCGCCGCTTCTATGAATTTTCCGACGTCGCGGTGTCCAACTGCAACGCCTATTGGATCGGCCATCCCGGTGCACTGAAAGCGACCGAGGCGTTTCGCGGCGGCGGCCAATTCGTCAAAAAGCCTTTGCGCGTGATGCAGGCGTTCGGTCTGATCAACCTGCTGCGCTTCCGCTTCGGCATGGGACCGATCCACCATATTTTCACACGCATTTCGCGGCACATGAAGGTCGAAATCGCCCCGCTGCTGATCAGCAGCGGGGCGACCGCGATCGATGTCGACAATGAACGCTCGCTGCGCGTCACCGAGGCGCTGATGGCGCGCCGCGGGACGGTCAGTCCGCCACCCAGTTCCCGTGAAACCCCGGCGGAACCCGATGCGGCAGGTGAACGACAGCTTGCGGTGACCCGGTAAAATCGTCGGCGTTCAGGATGACCAGCGCGGTGGTTTCGTCGTTCATGTCGACGACCAGTCCGATCAACCAACCGTCATCCTCGGCGCCGTCGGCGCGGCGCGGGACAAAGACGAACTCGCCGGGATGGCGGCCGGGACCGAAATCATGGACCGCGGTCGTGCCGGCCTGCAAATCGTGGCGGAACAGCCTTGTGTCGCCGATCTCCATCTCGGTGGTCGTCCGGTCGGGGAGCGCGACCGAATAGACATAGCGATAGGGCTGCGTCGTCAGCCGCTCGTCATAGCGCGGGAATTCCTGCGGATGATCGTGGATGACGGCGCGCGTCGTCGTGCCGGCCGCCGGATCGATCGTCCAGCGCTCCATCCGCGACCGCTCGCTGTCGGGGCCGCGCTTTGAGCTGGCGAACATCGTCTCGTGCGCCACCACATCGACGATCACCTTGCCGTCCGCGGTCTCATACGCATTGGCGGGGTGAAAAACATAGCAGGGCTCGACCGGCACCCAGATGATGCTGTCGCCGCGGCCCTTCCGCGGAAGAAGGCCCACGCGCGCGGGGTGCGCGTCGTTCCACGCATAGGGGAAGCGATAGCCCGCGAGCAGCAGCTTCATCGAAAAGGTGACCGGCAGGTCGAACACCAGCGCGTAATTTGCGGTGATCGCGCAGTCGTGGATCGACGGGCCGTCGCTGACCGCAATCGCCTCTTCGCGGATGACTTGGGCGTCCTTGTCGAGCACGACGTGCCAGACCTTGTTTGGCTCGTCGCCGCGATAGGTGATCGCATGGACCTCGTCGGTGAACGGGTCGTGGTGGGGATGCGCGGTATAGGCGCCGACCAGCGTCCCGTCGAAGGGGTTGTGCGCGATGGTGCGCAGTTCATAATCCAGCTCGACCGGTTTGCCCCCGGCTTCGACGATTGCGAAGGTCCGACCGGCCAGGCCGACGACATTGGTGTTCGGCGCATCGTTGCGATCTTCGCGCGGGCCGGGAGGGATAGGCTCGCCCAACACTGCACACGCTTCGGTGCCGCGGACCCAGCGGTTGCGGTACCAATCGGCCTTGCCGCCCTCGATGCGGATGCCATGCACCATTCCCGCGCCGCTGAACCAGTGATAGCTGGCGGGATCGGGTGCGACAGCCGGGTTGGGGCCATTGCGCAGATAGCGGCCGGACAGCGCCGCGGGGATTGTGCCCTCGACGCGCAGCTGTTCCAGCGTCAGTTCCTCGGTCATCGGCTGGTGGATGCCGGTCAGATAGGGGTGCGCGTCGGTCGGGCGGGGCAGGCGCTTGCGGTTGAAATCGGCGACCTTGCCGATGCCTTTGACGACGGCGCCGCGGATCAGGGTTTCGACATTGCTTGCCATGGTGATGCTCCTTACGGATGGTAGCGAAAGTGGCGGACAGCGTGGAGGGGATTGCGCTGGCGACTCGGAATGTTTACGGTGACAACATGATCGAACAAGATAACAGTGTCAACATAAAAAGCGACGGCGCGAAGGCGGCGGGCGCTTATCACCACGGCGACCTGCGCGCGGCGGTGATTGCGGCGGGACTGAAACGGCTAGAGGCGGGCGACGATGGCGAATTGGGGCTGCGCGCCCTCGCGCGCGACGTCGGGGTCAGCGCCACCGCATTGTACCGCCATTTTCCCGACAAGGAGGCGCTGCTCGACGCGCTTGCCGACGAAGGGCTGCGGCGGCTGGGGGCGCGGCAGGCGCAGGCGTGGCTGAAAGCGGGCGGCGGGCGCAATGGGTTCAAGGCGACGGGGATCACCTATGTCCGCTTTGCCCACGACGAACCGGCGCTGTTCCGTCTCAGCTTCACCCGGCAGATGTCGGCACGCCACGCCAAAGTTGGTGGCGACGGCGGCGAAGTGGCCTATAATCTGTTGCGGGCCGGCGTGGGGGAGGCGTTGCCTGGGGTCGAAAATCCCGATACCGCGGCGTTGCATGCTTGGGCGCTGGTCCATGGTCTGGCCATGTTGATCCTCGACCGGCGGCTGGAGTGGGACGAAGCGATGGTCGACAATGTGGTCGGGTTGACCTTTGGCGGGATCGACTGAGCGCCGACGCAAACCGATCGCGCGGCGGGGGCCAGCGGACAGGGGTCAGAACACGGGGGTGAGGGGCAATGGCCAGATGTTAGCGGTTTCTTTCCCTCTTTTCGGTTAGTTGGACCGATGACCCGGCCCCTGTCCCCCCGAGTCGAGGCGGTTTTCTGGTTTCTTTTGACCGCTACCGGCTATTTCCTGCTGGCAAGCCTGTCGCTTTACGCGACCAAGGGCGCGGACAATATCGCCGCCGTCTGGCCGCCGAGCGGCTATTTCCTGGCGTTATTACTGTTGATGCCGTCGCGGCAGCGCATTGTCGCCTTCGTGGCCATGGCGGGCGCCAGCGTGGGCGCGAACATGATCGAAGGGGTCCCCGCTGCGGCGGCTGCCGCCTATACCGTCGCGAACACGGCCGAGGCGATCATCGCGCTGTGGCTGGTGCGGCGTCATGACGCGGGCGAAATGTCGTTCATGGCACCGCGCGCCGTCGGTCGTTTTTGCATCGCAGCGCTGATCGCCAGCGCCGCGAGCGCCGTTATCGCAACGCTGTTGACCGGCAATGGCTTTGATTTCCTGCTGTCGTGGATGACAACGGTCGGGCTGGGAATTTTGATTGTAACCCCGCCGATCGTGATGCTGGCGCGGATGGTCGGGTCGAACGCACTGAACAACGCGTCAACGGCGATGAAGTTGGAAGGCATCGCGCTGTTGACCATCGCCGCCTTTATCACCGGCGCGTCGTTCGCCCAGTCGGATTTCCCGGTCACCTTCCTCCCATGCGTTGCGGTGATCGTGGCGGCCTATCGACTGGGACCATTTGGCGCCGCCGCGGGGATGCTGATCGTGGCCATCATCGCGTCGCTGCTGACCGGCCAGGGCTATGGCCCGATCGCGGCGATGGACCAGGGCCAAAAGGTCGAGGTGCTGTTCCTGCAATTCTATCTGGTGACGATGTTGTTCATCGCGCTGCCGCTGGCGGCGTTGCTGGTGGTTCAGCGGCGGCTGGCCAGACGGCTGGAACAAAGCAATCGCTGGCTGCTCCAGGCCGAGGCGGCGGCACTGGTCGGCCATTGGCGTGTCGATCTGGTTGGCTGGACGATCACATGGTCAGATCAGACGTATCGCGTCCACGGGTTGCAACCCGGGATGCCAGTCGATGTGGATTACAGCGTTGAACAATATCTGCCCGACGACCGGGTGGCGGTACGCAAGGCGCTGGAAGAGGCGGTCCGTTCCGGCGAGCCCTTTGTGTTTCAGGGACGGATCCGGCGCGCCGACGGGGAAATCCGCTATGTCAAATCGCACGGGTCGATCGAAAAGGGGCGCCGCGGCAAAGCGGTCGGCATTTTCGGGACAGTCCAGGATGTGACCGACACGGTCGAAAACGCGCGCATTCTGGAATCGGCGCGCAGCGCGGCAGAACGGATCGCCAACACCGACATGCTGACCGGCCTGCCCAACCGGCGTCATACGCTGGCATTCCTCGATCAGGCGCTTCGCCGGGCCGTACAGGACGGCGCCCCGTTGGCGGTCGCGATTTTCGACATCGACCATTTCAAGGCGATCAATGATCAGCATGGCCATGCCGCGGGCGACGAGGTGATCCGCCGCGTCGGCCAACGAGCGAAAGCATCGCTGCGCGACGACGACATGGTCGGCCGCTATGGCGGCGAGGAGTTTGTCTGCATCCTGCAAGGCCGCAGCGCGCTGTCCGCCGAACTGGTTGCCGAGCGGGTGCGCAAGGCGGTCCATGCCGACGCCGAAGGCGTTGCCGCAGGTTTACCGGCGGTGACGGTCAGCATCGGACTGGCGATCTTTGCCGGCGAGGCCAGCATCGAAGACCTGCTCCAGCGCGCCGACAAGGCACTGTATACCGCGAAGCGCGAGGGGCGGAACCGCCTGCGCATGGCGGCCTGAGCGCTGGCTGATCTAGGTTGGTGCGAGCTGGACGGACAGTCTTCGAACGACCAGAACCAGCCGTCGTTTTCATCGTCATCCCGGCGGAGGCCGGGATCTCACCCTATCGTCATGACGCACCGGCGAGATCCTGGCCTCCGCCGCGACGACGAAAGCGACAAACGATAGTGACTAACCGGAATTAGAGCGTCGTGCGCAAAATAGGAGCCGTTTGCCCTGAGCTTGTCGAAGGGCCGTTCTTTCTTTTGGCGTCGAAAGAAGAAGGACGGTGCTTCGACAAGCTCAGCACGAACGGATTTGCCTATGGTGCAGATTTAGCGCACAATGCTCCAGCCGTCGCCCTTGCGAAGGCTGGAGCCGCTGACGATTTACGCGACGGAACCGAAACAGGACGATGGCGGCCCGCTCCTCGACCCCAAATCACTGCACCCGCGTCACCCTCATCCCCTTGGTCTCGAGAATCGCCGGAACGCCGTCAGCTCCAATCAGATGTCCGGCGCCGACCGCCATCAGCACCGTGCCGGGCTGTTTCAGCCTGTTTTGCGCCCATGCCGCCCAGCGGTGATTGCGGTCGGTGATGATCGCTTGGCGCGCCGCGGGAACGGCGTCGACATCCTCGTTGATCATGCGTTCCAGCGCCGCAACATCGCCGCGGCGCCAGGCGGCGGTCAGGGCGGTGACCCGGGCAACGGCATCGTCGGCGCCCGCGGCGGCGCGGGTCAGCAGCGCGCGCTGGGTCGGCGCGTCGAGATTTTCGAACAGCATCAGCTGGCTGCGCGCAGATTCCAGCCCGCCGATCGGTTTGTCCGCCGCCTCAAAAATGTCCGTCAGTTGCTTTTCGACCCCGGCCGCGGGCGACAGGGCGGCCGCGCGCGCGGCGCGCTGTCCGATCAGGATCATCACGGCCCAATCGTCGAGCGTGTCGCCGCCCAGTGCGCCGCCGCTCGCCTCCAGCGCGCGGTAGCGGGCCAGCGCGGCGCCGGACAGCCGCGCTTCGATTGGCAGCGGCGCCGGACGCGATGCCAGTGTCTGAAACATCGCGCCCGCCGCCGCCAGTTCGCGCGGCGACAATTCCATCATCAGCGCGTCGGACGCCGCAATCGCCTTTGCCACCGCGCCATCGTCCCAGTCGGTCCCGCGCGGCAGCGCGTGCATTGTACCGAGCAGATAGATACGGGTATCGTCATCCTGCACCAGCCACATCGCCGGTCGCGCCGGCGAGTCGGGTTTGTCGGCCCCGCACCCGCAGAGCAGCAACGGCAAAAGGGCCGCCGCAAAGCGGCGACCCCAATGGCCGGCAAGAGTGGGTTTTATCCTCAATACGCGATCCGCGTGGCGGTCAGGCCGCGGTCCTTGAGATAATCCTGCACGCTTTTTTCGCCCGCCAGATGCCCGGCGCCAACCGCGATAAATACCGTGCCTGGCTTGTCCATCCGCGTCTTGATTTGGTCGGCCCACCGCGCGTTGCGATCATAGAGCAAAACCTGGGCGAGTTCCGGGGTCGCCGCCATGCTTTCATTCATCGTGACCGCCAAGCCGTCGGGATCGCCCTTCGCCCACAGTCCGACCATCTTGTCGAGCATCGGCCCCAGCTTGTCGATGTCCTTGACCACCGCATTCAGGAACGCAACCTGCTGCGTTTCGGGCAGTTTGTCGAAAAAGCCGAGCTGTTCTTCGAGCGTTTCCAGCCCCGCGACCGGCTTGCTGCTGTCCTTGGCAAATTTGGTCAGCTGCTTTTCGGCGCCCTGTTCGGGGTCATAGCCCAGCTTGGTGAGCGGCAGCACCGACAGCGTCATCGCGGGAAACCAGGGTTCAAAGCTGTCAAAGGCATTGGCCGGGACCCCGACGCTCACCAGCGCCGCCTGGTAGGCCTTGAGCTGCTCGGGGGTCAGGCGCGAGGGGATGGTCTTGCCGGTGGTGTCCATCGCCAGCGGCATCATCGTCTTGGCCACCGCGGCTTGATCTTCGGGCAACACCAGTTCGAGCATCATCTCGTCCGACTTGTCGAACGCGTCTTTCACTGCCTCGTCGAACCAGCTGAGGCCTGGCTTGAGCACATGGACGGTGCCGAACAGATAGATGGTGGTGTCCTCATCCTTGACCACCCACAGCGCCGGATCGGCGTCGGTCAGCGCGGGGGTCGCGGCAACCGGAGCGGGTTCGGCAGCGGCGGCGACATTGCTGCCCGGCAGCACCGCGCATTGCGCAAAGGGGATGACGGCGCAGGTGGCGGCGAGCATCTTGAACCATTTTTTCATCGGGAAATGTCCTTTTGTCTATGGCACTTATGGCCGGAGGGGGTGGAGAAGGGGAGAGGGAAAGTGATTATCGAAATTTGAGCCACATATATACGAGAGCGTTGGCCGCGACGGTGAGCAAGAACAGCAGCATGGCATTAACCGGCGGAGCCAGGTCGGCGCGGGAAAGCACCCACCACATCGGAGCCGGGATCACAAAGGCATAATATCCTGCCAGCCCCGCCCACAAATAGGCGCGCTGTTCATGATCATCGATCGTCCGCTGATAGATAAATATCGCGATCGAGATACCGACACCCCAGAGCAACGCCAACCCGATCGCAATCTGTGGTGACAGGGCGCTGTTGCTGAAAAAAGGGTCGGCCGTGACGTCCGACTGGCCGCTGCGGAGCAATATGGCCGTGACGAAACCGAGCAGTCCCGATCCCGCAACGCTGGCGGTATAGAGCCGTTTGCGGCGCGACCAACCCTGCCAGAAGGCGCCGAAACGGCGAAGGTACAGCCACATCACGACAGTGCCGGCCAACAGGACAAGCCCGCCCGCGACCAGCCCGGAAGGGCCGTCGCCGCCATCGGCGCGATGCGCGTCGAGATAACCGGCAACGCCGCCCATCAGGAATACGGTGCCCAATATGATGACTGTCGGCCACAGCACGCCGGGGCGCGGGTGCGTGCCTTGCGGTTCATTCACCATCGTCATGTCCTTCATGGCCATCATCGAAAATCTCCTCGATCGGCATCGCGAACAGCCGCGCCAGTTTGAACGCGAGCGGCAGCGACGGGTCGTACTTTCCCGTCTCGATCGCGTTCACCGCCTGCCGCGAAACGTCGAGCCGGTCGGCCAGTTCGGCCTGGCTCCAGTTCCGCATCGCGCGCAGCACCTTCAACTGGTTGTTCATCATCGATCCCGTTGTCAGGCGACACTGACCGTATGTCATGTGTCCATGACTAAATGACATGATTCGCTGACTGTGTCAACAAGACCTTACATCGCTCCGAAATGACGCGCTGCGCGGCACTTTCGCTAACATCCACGCCGCACGCGCCTTGACCCTGCACGCGCCCTGCGCCAAGGGCAGCGACACTTGTTGCACCTGCGAAAGAGCGAATAGTGGCCGACGCGGCGGAGACGAAATCCTTGAGCTTTCAGGACATCATCCTGACGCTGCACGCCTATTGGGGCGCCCGCGGCTGCGCGATCCTGCAACCCTATGACATGCGCGTTGGAGCGGGGACATTTCACCCGGCGACAACGCTGCGCAGCCTCGGCCCCGAGCCGTGGAATGTCGCCTATGTCCAGCCCAGCCGTCGCCCGACCGACGGCCGTTATGGCGAGAACCCGAACCGGCTCCAGCATTATTACCAGTATCAGGTGATCCTGAAGCCGTCGCCCGCCGACCTGCAGGAACAATATCTGGGCTCGCTGGCCGCGATCGGCATCGACCCGCTGCTCCACGACATCCGCTTCGTCGAGGACGACTGGGAAAGCCCGACACTGGGCGCGTGGGGGCTGGGCTGGGAAGTCTGGTGCGACGGCATGGAAGTCACCCAGTTCACCTACTTCCAGCAGATGGGCGGTTTCGACTGCAAGCCCGTCGCGGGCGAGCTAACCTACGGGCTCGAACGGCTCGCCATGTATATCCAGAATGTCGACAATGTGTACGACCTGCGCTTTTCCGACCCGGTCGGCGACGTTTCGGGGGTCAGCTATGGCGATGTGTTTCTGGAGAATGAACGGCAGTTCTCGAAATGGAATTTCGAGGTCGCCGACACCGACAGCCTGTTTGCGGGCTTCAAGGCGGCCGAGGCCGAATGCCAGCGTGCGATCGCCGCGAACGTGCCGCTGGCGGCCTATGACCAGGCGATTGAGGCGAGCCATTTGTTCAACCTGCTCCAGGCGCGCGGCGTGATCAGCGTCCAGGAACGCGCCAACTACATGGCCCGCGTCCGCGACCTCGCGAAGGGGAGCTGCAAGGCGTGGATCGACAGCCAGTCGGACGCATGGACCGCGAAATATCCGGGGTGGACGCTGTGATGGCCTGTCGTAGTTCCGCCGTCCTCTTCTCCGTTCGTGTCGAGCGAAGTCGAGACACGCAGCGGCTTAGCGCTGTCCTTCGCGGCATCTCGACTTCGCTCGATGCGAACGGGGTTTGGGGATCGGAGGTTTTGGCATGACCGACTTCCTTCTCGAACTGCGCTCGGAAGAGATCCCCGCGCGGATGCAGGCCGGCGCGCGCGCCGAGCTCGACAAGTTATTCCGGGCGCAGATGGCGGCCGCGGGCATCGATGTCGGCGATCTCACCATCTGGTCGACCCCGCGTCGCCTCGCGCTGATCGCCAAGGGTTTGCCCGACGCGACCGCCGCGGTCAGCGAAGAGCTCAAAGGCCCGCGCAGCAGCGCGCCGCCGCAGGCGCTCGAAGGTTTCCTGCGCAAGACCGGCCTTACGCAGGACCAGCTCGAAGACCGCGACGGCGTGTATTTCGCTGTCATCGACAAGCCCGGCCGCGCGACTGCCGAGGTGCTGGCCGAAGCGATCCCCGCAATCGTCCGCGCCTTTGCCTGGCCCAAGTCGATGCGCTGGGGGAAGGACAGCGCGAGCAGCGAAAGCCTGCGCTGGGTGCGGCCGCTGTCGGGTATCGTCGCGATCTTTGGCGAGGAATTGATTCCGTGCGAGGTCGGCGGGGTTGCGTCGGGCTATGCGACGCGTGGCCATCGCTTCCACTGCCCGGGCGAGATCACCATTGGCTCGGCATCTGACTATGCCGAAAAGCTGCGCGCCTGCCACGTCATTGTCGACCATGAGGAGCGGCAGGCGATCATCCGCGACGGCGCTGCCATGGCCGCCGCCGACGCCGGGCTGACGCTCGTCCCGGACGAGGGGCTGGTGATCGAGAATGCCGGTCTGACCGAATGGCCGGTGCCGCTGCTCGGGCGCTTCGACGAAGCGTTTCTGGAAGTGCCGCCCGAGGTCATCCAGTTGACGGCGCGCGTGAACCAGAAATATTTCGTCGTGAACGATGCCGCGGGCAAGCTAGCGAACGGCTTTGTTTGCACCGCGAACATCGATGCGGTCGATGGCGGGGCGGAGATTGTTGCGGGCAATCGCAAGGTGCTCGCGGCGCGCCTGTCGGATGCGCGCTTCTTTTGGGAGCAAGATCGCAAGACGCGGTTGGAAGACCATGCGAAGAAGCTGGACCGGATCACGTTCCATGAGAAGCTGGGGACGGTCGCCGACAAGGTCGAGCGCGTTGCGAAGCTGGCGCGGTGGTTGGTCGAGGCGGGGATCGTAACAGACCGTTCCCCGGCGAACGCCGGGGCCCAGAGCGGCACAGAGCAAACGGCAGCGTCAGGCAGCCCTGGGCCCCGGCTTTCGCCGGGGAACACGGAAGAACTCGCCGACCAGGCCGAACTCGCCGCGCGCCTGTGCAAAGCCGACCTTGTCACCGAAATGGTCGGCGAATTCCCCGAACTGCAAGGCCTGATGGGCGGCTACTACGCCCGCGCCGAAGGTTTGGGCGATGCGGTCGCCGATGCGATCCGCGACCATTACAAGCCGGTCGGGCAGGGCGATGACGTGCCGACCGCGCCGGTGACGGTGGCTGTGGCGTTGGCGGATAAGCTGGATACGCTCGTTGCGTTCTATTTGATCAATGAGCGTCCCACGGGTTCAAAGGATCCCTTTGCGCTTCGCCGGGCCGGCATTGCTATTTCAGCTATAATTCTAACCAATCGGCTGCGGTTTTCACTTTCCCAAGGCGTGCTGAAAAGCATGTTTGGAGTTCTCGACCATATTTATTTCTCGGAGAACAGTGAAAAAATTGACAGAGTGGTCGGCGTTTTTCCTTATCTAGCCAATCCCAGCGACGCGCAGGCATTGCTGAAAGCTGCCTTCCCGAAAATGGGCACGCCATTAGAGCCGGATGCGCCCGTCACCGTAATTGAGCGTGATCGAGAGAATGCGGCTACGTTGATCGAAATTGTCGCATTTTTGTTTGACCGCCTCAAGGTCCAGCAACGGGAGGCCGGCGTCCGTCACGATCTGATCGACGCGGTGTTTGCGCTTGGCGGAGAGGATGATTTGGTTCGGCTGCTGGCGCGAGTGAAGGCGTTGCAGGCGTTTATGGCGAGCGATGACGGGGCGAATTTGCTGGCGGGGTATAAGCGCGCGGCGAATATTTTAAAGCAGGCGGCTCAAGGTTCTCCGGCGAACGCCGGAGCCCAGGGCGGCGCTGAACTCACGACAGCGGATGTACGCTCTGGGCGCCGGCTTTCGCCGGAGAGCATGACGGCGCATGACGCCGCCCTTCTCGCCGCGCTCGACGCCGCCGAACCCGCCGCTTCCGCCGCGGTCGCCGACGAACGCTTCACCGATGCCATGGCCGCGCTGGCGTCGCTCCGCGCGCCGATCGACGCCTTTTTCGACGACGTGATGGTCAACGACCCCGACGAAGCGGTCCGCGCCTATCGTCTTGGTTTGCTCGCGCGCTTTACCGGCGCGGTGCATGGCGTTGCCGATTTCTCAAAGATCGAGGGTTGATCCCCACGCCCCTTTGAACGGACGAAGCAAAACTGAATCGACTAAGTGCGATTGCATACCTACCCAGCCGCAACCTCCTCCCCGGGGCAGCAGGAGCTACACATGACGAAGATGGTGCATTTGTTCGGCGGCGCGGCCACGACGGCTGAGCGTTCGAAGGAATTGCTGGGCGGCAAGGGGTCGAACCTGGCCGAAATGGCATCGATCGGCCTGCCGGTGCCCCCGGGCCTGATCATCACCACCGACGTCTGCACCGCTTATTATGCCAATGGCGAACAATTTCCCGCGGGCCTGATCGAACAGGTGACCGCGGGCATCGCGCATATCGAGGGGATCACCGGGAAGACATTCGGCGACCCAGCCGACCCGCTGCTCGTGTCGGTTCGCTCGGGCGCGCGGGTGTCGATGCCGGGGATGATGGACACCGTGCTCAACCTGGGGCTCAACGACAAGACCGTCGTCGGCCTGTCGGAAGCATCGGGCGATCCGCGTTTCGCATGGGACAGCTATCGCCGCTTCGTCCAGATGTACGCCGACGTCGTCATGGGGCTCGACCATGCCGAGTTCGAGGAAGCGCTGGAAATCGCCAAGGAAGATCGCGGCTTTTACCTCGACACCGAAATGTCGGCCGAGGACTGGCAGACGCTGGTCAACGAATATCAGGCGATCGTCGAACGCGAGACCGGCGCGCCGTTCCCGCAGGAACCGAACGACCAGCTGTGGGGCGCAGTTGGCGCGGTTTTCGCCAGCTGGGAAAGCGACCGCGCGAAAGTCTATCGCCGCCTGAATTCGATCCCCGCCGAATGGGGCACCGCGGTCAATGTGCAGGCGATGGTGTTCGGCAATATGGGCGACACGTCGGCCACCGGCGTCGCCTTCACGCGCGACCCCGCGACGGGCGAGCGCGCCTGGTACGGCGAATGGCTGATCAATGCGCAGGGCGAGGATGTCGTTGCGGGCATCCGTACCCCGCAATATCTGACCAAGGCCGCGCGCGAGCGGGCGGGGGCAAAACCGCTGTCGATGGAAGAGGCGATGCCGGAAACCTTCGGCGAGCTGGGCCGAGTGTTCGACACGCTCGAAACCCATTATCGCGACATGCAGGACATCGAGTTCACTGTCGAACGCGGCACGCTGTGGATGCTGCAAACCCGGTCGGGCAAGCGCACCGCGAAGGCGGCGCTGAAGATCGCGGTCGATATGGCGGCCGAGGGACTGATCACCGAGGAGGAAGCCGTGGGCCGCGTTGATCCCGGCGCACTCGACCAGCTGCTCCACCCGACGCTCGACCCCGACGCGCCGCGCGATGTGCTGACCAAGGGGCTGCCCGCCAGCCCCGGCGCCGCGTCGGGCAGGATCATGTTTACCGCCGATGCTGCCGAAAAGGCCGCGGAGATGGGCGAGGCGGTGATTCTGGTCCGCGTCGAAACGTCGCCCGAAGACATCCACGGCATGCATGCGGCGAAGGGCATCCTCACCGCGCGCGGCGGGATGACCAGCCACGCGGCGGTCGTCGCGCGCGGCATGGGCCGCCCGTGCGTCTCGGGCGCCGGCGGGCTGTCGATCGACGGCAACGCCCGCGTGCTGCGCGTCGCAGGTCGCGAACTGCGCGAGGGCGACATCATCACCCTCGACGGATCGACCGGCGAAGTGATGGCGGGCGAGGTCAAGACGCTGCTGCCCGAACTGGTCGGCGATTTCGGCACATTGATGGTGTGGGCCGACAAGGTGCGCCGCATGAAAGTGCGCGCCAACGCCGAAACGCCCCAGGACGCCCAAGTCGCGCGCGACTTTGGCGCCGAGGGCATCGGGCTGTGCCGCACCGAACATATGTTCTTCGACGCCGCGCGGATCACCGCGGTGCGCGAAATGATTCTGGCCGAGAATGAGGCGGGCCGCCGCGTCGCGCTGGCCAAACTGCTGCCCGAACAGCGGGCGGATTTCGCCGGGATTTTCGAGGTGATGGCGGGCCTTCCGGTCACCATCCGTCTGCTCGACCCGCCGCTCCACGAATTTTTGCCGACGCGCGAAGAGGATTTTGCCGATGTCGCCGCGGCGGCGGGTGTGGGCATTGAGGCGCTCAAGGCGCGCGCCAACGAGCTGCACGAATTCAACCCGATGCTGGGCCATCGCGGCTGCCGCCTCGGCGTCACCTATCCCGAAATCTACGAGATGCAGGCACGCGCGATTTTCGAGGCGGCTTGCGACGTGGCCGCTGGCACCGGCGCCGCACCGATCCCCGAGGTGATGATCCCGCTCGTCGCCACGCGCCGCGAGTTTGACCTGATGAAGGCGGTCGTCGATGCGCAAGCGAAGGCAGTGTTCGCCGAAAAGGGCCGCGAGATCGCCTATCTGGTCGGCACGATGATCGAACTGCCGCGCGCCGCGCTGATGGCGGGCGAGATTGCCGAGACCGCCGAGTTTTTCAGCTTTGGCACCAACGACCTCACCCAGACGACGATCGGCATCAGCCGCGATGACGCAGGCCGCTTCCTGACCCAATATGTCGACAAGGGTATCTTCCTGACCGACCCCTTCGTCAGCCTGGATGTCGAGGGCGTTGGCCAGTTGATCGAACTGGCGGCGGAGCGCGGTCGCAAGACGCGTCCCGACGTCAAGCTCGGCATCTGCGGCGAGCACGGCGGCGACGCGCCGAGCATCCATTTCTGCGAACAAACCGGCCTCGACTATGTCAGCGCCTCGCCTTACCGTGTGCCGATTGCACGGCTGGCGGCAGCACAGGCGGCGTTGAAAGCGAAATAGTCGTCGCCCCCGCGAAGGTGACGACGGGGGGAGCACGTCATGAAGAGCTGGCACCGCTATGCGATCGCCCTTGTCGGCGGCGTGACCGCGGGCCTCGGCGCCGCCTGGGCGCTCACCAACGGTGGGCTCAGCAATGGCGCGATTGCCAACGGGCCATGGACCACCTCGCTGGGTTTCGGCACCAAAGCGACAGATCCCGTCACCCGCGCGCTGGTCGCCCGCGCTGGCCTGCTCGCCCTGCCCGCGAAAGAAACCATCTATTGGTCGGCGACGACCGATGCTGCGGGCGCGCCGCTCGACGGCAATTGCCGCTACCGCCTGTCGGGCAAGCCGCTTGATGCGCGCTGGTGGAGCGTCACCATCTACGATGCCAAAGGCTATCTGGTCGCCAATCCGGCGAACATCTGGTCGGTCAATGGCGCCAATGTTGCGCTGGATGCCAAAGGCGAATGGCGCGTCACGATCGCGCCGGACAAGCCTGCCGATGACGCATGGCTGCCCGGGACCAAGGGCCAGCCGTTCCACCTGACGCTCCGCATGTACAACCCGGGGCAGGCGTTCCGCGCCGATCCGGCGAAGGCGGTGCTGCCGCAAATCGTCAGGGAGGGCTGCTGAGATGCGCAACTGGCTCGGCCCGCTCGTCTTTGGATTCATCCTTGCTGCGGCGACCGCGTGGGCGGCGATCGGCGCGATCCCTTATGGCCTGATGAACGTCGCGATGGAGCGGCTGGGGCAGGGTGGGATCAACACCATGTCGCATGGCAATCTGGCGACCCCCGCGCGTCAGCCCGTCGTGCGGCCCAGCCCTGACCTCGCCTATTCCACCTGTCCCTATGACCTGTCGGCAGGGCCGCTCGCGATCGAGGTGGCGCCAGTTCCGGGCCGTTACAGCTCGCTCAGCATTTTCGACGCCGCGACCGATGTGATCTTTGTCCGCAACGATGTCGAGGCGGCGGGCAAGCCGTTCCGAATCATTCTGGCGCGCGAAGGGCAGGCGGTCCCTGCGGGCGCCGAGGTTGTCCGCACGAGCCATGACCGCGGCATCGCGCTGATCCGCCTGCTTTTGAAAGACCCCAAGGAAATCGGCGGGCTGAACGCGGTGCGCCGCCAATCGTCCTGCGCCACGGTCACAAAGCTGAAATAGGGGGTTGCGCGCCCACGCGACGCCCCTTAAAGGCGCCTCTCCACGCACCCGTAGCTCAGCTGGATAGAGCATCAGACTACGAATCTGAGGGTCGGGCGTTCGAATCGCTCCGGGTGCACCATTTTCCCTATCGTCGGATATCTTGCCGTTTAGGGCGCCTTTCGGCAGAGATTCCGCTGGCGCTGTTCGACGAAAATCGGCAGCAATGCGGCATGACCGCGCGCCCCGTTCTTGGCATCATCGCCTGCAACCGCACCGTCGGCGTCGAGACCGCGCAAGCGGTGATGAACCGCTATGCGATGGCGGCGATGCAATATGCCGACTGCGCGGCGCTGATCATTCCCTCGCTGCCCGATTATATGCGCGCACAGGAAGTCGTCGGACGCCTCGACGGGGTGCTGCTGACCGGAACGCCGTCGAATGTCGAACCGGCGCGTTATGGCGATGCGGCGGCGGGCGAGGGGCCGTTCGATCCGGATCGCGACCGCATGATGATCGAACTGATCGAGGCGGTGATCGCGGCGCAGCGGCCGCTGTTCGGCATCTGCCGCGGGTTTCAGGAGATCAATGTCGCGCTGGGCGGGACGTTGCGCCGCGATACGTCGGCGAGCACGCAGTTGCTGCGCCATCATGCGCCGGATGAGGTCGATTTCGATGCGATGTTCGACCATCGCCACCCGGTAGAGCTGGTCGCGGGCGGGCTGCTGGCGGCGGCCTATGATGCGCCGACGCTGGAGGTGAATTCGGTGCATTACCAGGGGATCGGCGCGCTGGCTGACGGGCTGACGGTCGAGGCGCGCGCGCCCGACGGGCTGGTCGAGGCGTATAGCGCGAGGCCGAACGGTGCGCCGCTGCTCGCCGTCCAGTGGCATCCCGAATGGGCGACCGACGATAGCGCCGAAAGCCAGACCTATTTCCACCTGCTGGGCCGTGCGTTAAGAGGCGAATTATGAACCGCCGTGTCACCCGCTATGATCGCTATCTTGCGCGGATCAGCTTCTCGCCCTGATCGAAAACCCAAGTGCTCTTCTTCGTTCGTGTCGAGCGAAGTCGAGACACCCATCATCGGTGCGCAAGTTCGAGGGGTATCTCGACTTCGCTCGATGCAAACGGTTTTCAGCAAGTCAGGAGTTTTCCTATGCCCCGCAATCACGACATCGCCGAACTGCGCCGCCTCGACGTCGCGCACCACCTTCCCGCCCAAGCAGACTGGGCCGAAATCGAAAAGCTCGGTGGCAGCCGCATCATCACCCATGCCGAGGGTTGCTATATCCACGACGGCGACGGCAACCGCATCCTGGACGGCATGGCGGGTCTGTGGTGCGTCAATGTCGGCTATGGCCGCGAGGAGCTGGTCGAGGCGGCGGCGGCGCAGATGCGCGAGCTGCCGTTCTACAACACCTTCTTCAAGACTGCGACGCCGCCGACGGTGATGCTGGCGGCCAAGATCGCCGAGCTGACCGGTCGGCGTCTGCCGCATGTTTTCTTCAACGCCTCGGGCAGCGAAGCCAATGACACGGTGTTCCGCATGGTGCGCCATTATTGGAAGCTGAAGGGCGAACCCAAGCGCACCGTCTTTATCAGCCGCTGGAACGCCTATCACGGCTCGACCGTCGCCGGCGTCTCGCTGGGCGGGATGAAGGCGATGCACGCGCAGGGCGACCTGCCGATCGCTGGCGTCGAGCATGTCCGCCAACCGTATGCCTATAACGAAGGGCAGGGGATGAGCGAGGAGGAGTTCTGCGACGCGTGCGTGCAGGCGATCGAAGACAAGATCCTGGAAGTCGGCCCCGAAAATTGTGCCGCCTTCATCGGTGAGCCCGTGCAAGGCGCGGGCGGGGTGATCATCCCGCCGAAGGGCTATTGGCCGAAGGTCGAGGCGGTGGCGCGCAAATATGGCCTGCTCATCGTCGCCGACGAGGTCATCTGCGGCTTCGGGCGCACCGGCAAGATGTGGGGGCACGAGGTGATGGGCTTCACCCCCGATTTGATGCCGATGGCGAAGGGGCTGTCGTCGGGATATTTGCCGATTTCGGCGACCGCGGTGGCAGCGCATGTCGTCGATGTGCTCAAAACCGGCGGCGATTTCGTGCATGGCTTCACCTATTCGGGGCACCCCGTCGCGGCGGCAGTGGCGCTGAAGAATATCGAGATTATCGAGCGCGAGGGGCTGGTCGAAAGGACCGGGAGCGTCACCGGGCCGCATCTGGCGAAGGCGCTCGCGACGCTCGACGATCACCCGCTCGTCGGCGAAGCGCGCTCGATCGGCTTGCTCGGCGCGGTCGAGATCGTTGCCGACAAGACGACGCGCGCGCGCTTTGGCGGGGCCGAGGGCACGGCCGGGCCAATGGTGCGCGATGCGTGCATCGCGAACGGCCTGATGGTGCGCGGCATTCGCGACAGCATTGTTATGTGTCCGCCGCTGATCATTTCGACCGAGCAGATCGACGATATGGTTGCCATCATCCGCAAATCACTCGATGAGGTTATGCCCAAATTGCGGGCGCTCTGACGCTTTCCTTAGTTCCATTCGTGCTGAGCTTGTCGAAGCACCGTTTTTCTTTGTGACGTCAAAAGGAAGAACGGCCCTTCGACAAGCTCAGGGCGAACGGATAAGGACGTTTGATCAACATTTTGAACGGAAGACTATCAACCCATGCCCTCCGGCCTTTTTGCCCTGCTCGACGACGTCGCGACGATCGCCAAGGTGGCGGCGGCCAGCATCGACGATATCGGTGCCGCCGCGTCGAAAGCGGGGGTCAAGGCCGCGGGGGTTGTGGTCGACGATGCGGCGGTGACGCCGCGTTATGTCACCGGATTTCAGCCCAACCGCGAACTGCCGATCATCTGGCGCATTGCCAAGGGGTCGATATTCAACAAGCTGGTGCTGATCCTGCCCGCACTGCTACTCCTATCGGCGGTCGCGCAGTGGGCGATTACCCCGCTGTTGATGATCGGCGGGGCATATCTGTGCTTCGAGGGTACCGAGAAGGTTTGGCATTCGCTGCACAAGGACAAGACGCCGCTCGCCGAGGCAGCGGAAATCGTCGCCGACAAGGACCATGAAGAAACGATGGTGAAGGGCGCGATTCGCACCGACTTCATCCTGTCGGGCGAAATCATGGTGATCGCGCTCAACGAAGTGATCGACGAAGCCTTTGCCATGCGCGCCGCGACGCTGATCGTGGTGGCGATCGCGATCACAATTGCGGTTTACGGCGCGGTCGGGCTGATCGTGAAGATGGACGACATTGGCCTGCACATGGCGAAAGCGGGCAATAGCGTCCGTCGCGCGATCGGGCGCGGGCTGGTGGCCTTCATGCCCAAGTTGCTCGGCGCGCTGGCGCTGGTCGGGACCGCGGCGATGCTGTGGGTCGGTGGTCAGATCATCCTGCATGCGCTCGACGAATATCATATCGGCAATCTGGGGCATGGCCTGCACGATTTTGCCCATGCGGTGGCGGGGAATTTGCCTGCCGCGGGCTTGTGGGAATGGTTGATCAATGCCGGCGGTGCCGGGGTGTTCGGGCTGGTGCTGGGCGGGTTGATTGTAGCGGCGCTGCATCTAGTGCAGGGGAAGAAGGCGGCGCACTAATCGACCTTGTCATTGCGAGGAGCGAAGCGACGCGGCAATCTAGAGCGGTGCAAGGCCGCCCCTGGATTGCCGCGTCGCTTCGCTCCTGCAATGACGAATAGAGGGATATTACCCCAGCAACACCACCGGACTGTCCGCCCGCCAGTGCATGCTGACCTTGTCGTCCCAGGTGAAATCCTCCTGGTCGTGGCGCGACAAATTGGGACGTGAGACGCGGATGCGCGCCCCCCCATCCAGTTCGATCTCAAACAAGGTAATGTCGCCGAGGTAGCTCATGCCTTTGATCTTGCCGCGCGCGAAATTATAGCCGTCGGGCGCGTCCTGCGCTGCCGCCTTGACCGCTTTGCCTTCGCCGGGGACGTGGAGGTAAATTTTCTCGGGGCGCAGCGCGATCCAGACATCGGCGCCGTGCGGGCCGGTGACGCCGTGATTGAGGTAGATCTTGCCGACCCCCGGACAGTCGACCGCGGCTTTGTCGGGCTCATCGAGGGTCAGCTTGCCCTCGAAGATATTCACCGAGCCGACGAAATCAGCGACAAAGCGATTAGAGGGATATTCATAGAGGTCGGACGGCGTCGCGAGCTGCGCGACCTCGCCCTTGTTGATCACCCCGATGCGGCACGCCATCGACAGCGCTTCGTCCTGATCGTGGGTGACGGTGACGAAGGTAATGCCGACCTTTTCCTGCAATTCAGACAGTTCGAACTGCATCTGCGCGCGGAGTTTCGCATCGAGCGCCGACAGCGGTTCGTCGAGCAGCAGCACTTTCGGCCGCATCACCAGACTGCGCGCGAGCGCGACGCGCTGGCGCTGGCCGCCGGACATCTGGTCGGGCATGCGCTCGCCAAAGCCGCCGAGCTTGACCAGGTCGAGCGCCTCGGCGACGCGATCCTTGATCTCGCCGCCCTTCACCCCGGCGATCTTGAGGCCATAAGCGACATTGTCGGCGACGCTCATGTGCGGGAACACCGCATAGCTCTGGAACACCATGTTAACCGGGCGCTTGTTCGGCGGAATGCCCGCCATATCCTGCCCGTCGATCAGGATGCGCCCCTCGGTGGGCAGTTCGAAGCCCGCGATCATCCGGAGCAACGTCGTCTTGCCGCAGCCCGACGGGCCGAGCAGCACGAAAAATTCGCCCGCGTTGATGTCGAGGCTGACATTGTCGACCGCAGTCACCTTGCCAAAGCGTTTCGAGACATTCTGGATCTGGATGATCGGCTTGGCGGGTTCGGTCATGGTCAAAGGTTCAACCTATCAACACCGTTCGCATCGAGCGAAGTCGAGAAGCCCATCGGCAGTGCGCGCCTTCGGGGTGTCTCGACTTCGCTCGACACGAACGGTAAAAGAGGGTGGCCCATCAATGCGTCTCCGCAATGGCTTTCACGCCCTGGGCCTTGAGCGCGATGAAGGTCAGGATGACGGTCAGGATGATGAGCAGGGTCGACGCCGCATTGACCTCGGGCGTCACCGAGAAGCGGACCATCGAATAGACCTTCACCGGGAAGGTGATCGTGTCGGGGCCACTGGTGAAATAGGTGATCACGAAATCGTCGAGGCTGAGGGTGAAGGACAGCAAAGCGCCTGCGACCAGCGCAGGCTTGATATGCGGGATCAGCACGTCGCGGAACACCTGGCCTTCGCTGGCGCCCAGATCCTTCGCGGCTTCCTCCTGCTCGCGGTTGAAGCTTGCGAGCCGTGAGCGGACGACCATAGTGACGAAGGGGAAGCAGAAGGTGATGTGCGCGATAGTGATCGCACCGAGGTTGAACGGCCACACAAGATCGGTCGGCCACCCCACCGCGGCAAAGAACATCAGGAATGCGACGCCGAGGCAGATTTCGGGGACGATGATGGGCAGCGAGATCGTCCCGTCGATCGCACCCTTCCACGGAAAGCGAAAGCGCCATAGCATGACGGCAGCGAGCGTGCCGAGGACGAGGCTGGCCAGCGTTGCGAGCGCCGCGATGGTCAGTGAATTGATCAGCGCCTCGACCAGCTGGTCGTTGCCCAGCGCCTTCTCGTAATATTTGGTGGTGAAGCCGCGCCACACGACGTTGCGCTTGCTGTCGTTGAAGCTAAAGATCATCAGCACGACCAGCGGTGCATAGAGGAAGACCATCACCGCCCCGACCCACAGGCGCATCCAGAGGGTGCGGCTATATTCGAGCGGAGCGACGGGAGTACGGGCGAACAGGGCCATCAGCGGACCTCCGGCACTTTTTTGCGCATCGACTGGATCGCGATCAGCGCAAACATCGCATAGATAAGCAGGAAAGAGAGGGCCGCTCCGAACGGCCAGTCATTCGCTTTCTTGAACTGGCGTTCGATCACATTGGCGATCATCTGGCTGTCGGTGCCGCCCATCAGATCGGGGGTGAGATAGGCGCCGAGCGCCGGAATCAGCGTGATCATCACCCCGGCGATGATACCGGGCGCCGCCAGCGGAACGACGATGCGCATGATCGTGCGGAAATGCCCGGCGCCAAGGTCGAGGCTCGCCTCGATCAGGCTGCGGTCGAGCCGGTCGAGCGCGGCGTAGAGCGGCAGCACCATGAACGGAAGATGGACGTACACCAGCCCGAAGACGACCGCGAAATTGTTGAAGAGGAGTTGGACCGGCTCCCATGTTGGTAGCGGTTGCAGCCCGACGAGCGTCTTGATCCAACTTGTGCCTTCCCACAGCGCGCCCATCCCCTTGTTGGCGAAACCCTGTGTGCCGAGCAGCATCATAAGTGCGTAGGTTCGGATGAGGAGGTTGGTCCAAAAGGGCAGCATGATGCCGAGCAGCAGCCACGGCCGCCATTTCTCGCTGGCAAAGGTGATTGCCATCGCGACGGGAAAGCCGATGATCAGGCAGATCAGGGTGACGAGCGCCGCGACGGCGAGACTTTTGCCGAAAATGGTCAGATAGAGCCACTCGGTCGCGCGCTTGTAATTGTCGAGCGTGCCCGAAAATTCGATGTCGGTCAGGCCGCGGTTTTCACCGAAGCTGTAAAGCCAGACGATGGCCATCGGCACCAGAAAGAAGACGACCACCCAGAACAGGGTCGGCAGCGATACTGCTGCGAACGTCCTTTTGCTCGTCTTCCAATCCTGTTCGGCCACCCCCCAAGCCTTTCGTTTTTAAGCCGCGCGCACTCGCGTAAAGGCTTCCTCGAACAGCGGCTGCAAGGTCGGATTGAACTTCGCATATTCGCATTTCGCCAGCACGTCGGCGGGCGGATAGATGACCGGGTTGTTCTTGTAACTGTCGGGCATCAGCGCCTTGGCCGCGGCGTTGGGGGTCGGATAGAGGATCGTTTCGGTGATCTTCTTGCCGACTTCGCCGTCGAGCAGATAGTTGATAAAGGCGTGCGCGTTCTTGGGATGCGGGGCGCCCTTCGGAATGCACAGATTGTCCGAATTGAGCTGGCTGCCTTCCTTCGGAACGACGAAATCGATGTCGTCATCCTCGGTCATCGCCTGCGCGATGTCGCCATTATATTCGAGCACCAGGTCGATATCGCCCTTGAGCAACAGATCCTGCCCGTCATCGACATGGAAATTCTTCACATTGGGCTTTTGCTTGATCATCATCGCTTCGATTGTCGCGATGTCGGCGGGGGTCAGCGCGTTGACCGACTTGCCCAGATATTTGCCATAGAGGCGGAACATGTCGCCAGCCTCGGACAGCCAAGCGATGCGACCCGCATATTCGGGGCTGTCGAACAGCACCTTCCAGCTGTCGGGCTTCGTCTTCACCTTCGACTTGCGATAGCCGATGCCGAGCGCGAGCCAAGTGTAGGGCATCGAGAATTTGCGGCCCATGTCATAATCGACGTCGATAAAGGTCGGATCGACATTCTTCATGTTCGGGATCTGGGCATGGTCGAGCGTTTGGAGCATCCCCGCCTGCGCCATGCGTTCGACAAAGTCGTTCGAGGGGACGATCACGTCGTAACCGGGGTTGCCGGCCTTGAACTTGGCGAACAGCACGTCGTTGCTGTCGAACAGGTCCATCTTCACTTCGACGCCGCTGGCTTCCTTGAAATCGTCGAGCGTCGTTTCGCCGATATAGGTGTCCCAGTTGTAGAAGTTGAGCTTGCCTTCTTCGCCATTGGCGAGTTTTTTGCCTTCGCCCTTGCTGCATGCGGCAAGACCGCCAAAGCTGATCCCGATCGCCGCGACCCCCATCGCCTGCAAGAGCGAGCGACGCCCGCGGGTTTGCTTGATCAGTTCGTTCAGATCCATGTGCGGCCTCCCTGTTTGTGACGTCAAGCTGACTCAATAAAGCCCGCTTGGAAAGAGGTTATTTTGCACCGCAAAAGGATTCTTTGAAAGATTCATGCGTTGCGGAGGTACCAGTCGTAATCAAGCGTCGGGACAACGCCGAAATAGCGGTCTTGTTCGACGCGTTTGACGATGCTGAACATGTCGACAAAGCGTGACCCGAGATAGTCGCGCATCAGCTTGGATCCGTGGAAACGATCAACGGCGGCGAACCAGTTCGACGGCGGCTTGTCGTCGCCTGAATTGTCGCGGTCATAGCCGTTGCCGACCACGGCGGCGCCGGGGTCGGTTTTGTTGGTCATGCCGTGATGCATGCCCGCAAGCACTGCGGCCACGGCAAGATAGGGGTTGGCGTCGGCGCCGCAGGCGCGATGCTCGACATGGCGGCTGGAAGGCGGGCCAGCGGGGATACGGAACGACACGGTGCGATTGTTGACGCCCCAAGTCGGCGCGACGGGGGCGTAGCTGTTTGCCTTGAAGCGGCGATAGCTGTTGGCGTGCGGGGCAAAGAGCGCAAAGGCATCACCGACGGTCGCGATCATGCCGCCGATCGCGTGGCGGAGCGCGGGGGTGCCTTCCGGCTCGTCGCTAGCGAAGATGTTGGTACCCGAACCGTCGTTGACCGAGACATGGATGTGCATGCCGCTGCCCGCCTGCTCGGCAAAGGGCTTGGCCATGAAGGTGGCTTCTAGTCCGTGCTGCTGCGCCACCGCCTTGACGAGCCGCTTGTACATGATCGCATCGTCGCAGGCGCGCAGCGCGTCGGGTTTATGGCGCAGCGTCAGCTCGAATTGCCCCGGCGCAAATTCGGAAATTGCGCTTTCGAGCGGAATGTCCTGTGCGTCGGTCGCGGCATAAAGCGCGTCGAAAAAGGGCCGGAAATCGTCTAGTTCGCGCAGGCCGTAAACCTCGACATTGCGCGGCGTGTCGCGGCTGTACCCCGGACGTGCCGGGCGTACCGTGCCATCGCGGGCACGGCGCGGATCGACGAGGTAGAATTCCAGCTCGACCGCGAGCACCGGGGTCAGCCCGTCGGCGATAAAGCGGTCGATGACGCCGCCGAGCACATGGCGCGGATCGAGGTCGTGGGGGGTGCCGTCGAGCTCGTAGAAATCGACCAGGAATTGCGCGGCATGGTCGCCGCCCCACGGGGTGCGGACGAGGGTGCCGGGGATCGGCTTCATCGATCGGTCGGCGTCGCCATCTTCCCACACCAACCCTGTTTCGACCGTGTCCTGGCCGGTGATGTCGACGACCGTGATCGATCCGGGGAACATGCGCCCGCTTTCATACACCGCCATCACCTCATGCTGGCGCAGCCGCTTACCGCGCGGCACGCCGCCCATGTCGGTGTAGATCATCTCGATCGAATCGACGTCGGGATTGGCGTTGAAAAAGGCCTCGGCCTCCGAACGCGGCGCCACAACGCCCGATGATTTCGACATCGCCCCTCTACTCCTTCAATGCTTTGGTGCAGTCGGCGAAGCCGTCCACCAACCGGTCGATCTGGTCGTCGCCGGTAACCGGGCTCACCAACATCATATTGTGGAACGGCGCCAGCAAAATCCCGCGGTTGGCGAGGAACAGATGGATCGCCGCCTCCAGTTCGGGCTGCATCGCCGCCTTCGCTTCGCCGCCATTGCACGGCGGGGTGGGGCAGGTGAGAAATTCCACGCGCGCGCCGACTTGGGTGACGTGCCAGTCAAGGCCAGCGTTCCTGATTTCCTGTTCGAGCCCGGCGACCAGACGCGCCGCGCCGCGCAGCATATGATCATAGGAGGCGGGGATGATGACGTCGCTTAGCATCGTGTCCATGGCAGCGATTGCGAGCGCGTTGGCGGAGAGCGTGGTGCCGATGCCGCTGTGACCCGCTGGGCGCGACTGGTTGAGCGCCGCCATCCGTGCCGCGACGTCGGCGGTGAAGCCATAGACCGCGCACGGAACGCCGCCGCCGATGGATTTTCCGACCACCATCAGGTCGGGCTTCGGGCCATGGGTGACGCCATGGCCGCCATAGCCCGACGAGATGGTGTGCGTTTCGTCGAATACCAGCAGGGTGCCGGTCTCGTCGCATAGTCGGCGGAGCGTCCCGAGAAATCCCGGCGCGTCGCGGACCATGCCGACATTGGTCATCACCGGTTCCGCAAGGACACAGGCGATGTCGCCGCGGTGCAGCGCATCGGCGAGGGCAGCTTCGTCGTTGAACTCGATCATAGTCGTCGTGTCGCGCAGGTCATGGACTTGGCCGATCAGGCTGGCGCGCATGACCGGCTGGCCGTCTTTCAGATCGACGAAGGCGTCGCCGACCGCGCCATGATAGGCGCCGTTGAATATCAGCACTTTGCGCCGTCCGCTGATACCGCGACACCAGCGGATGACCGCGCGATTGGCTTCGCTGGCGGTGGTCGTGACCTGCCACTGCGGTAGGCCGAACATCGCGGCGAGCTTGGCCGACAGCGCCGCGCCGCGTTCGGTGGGGAGCATATAACTCAGCCCCTCGCGCGCCTGCTGCGCCAGCGCGCTGGCGAGAGCGGGCGGTGAATGGCCGAACAGGCTGGCGGTGTCGCCAAGGCAGAAATCGTCGTAGGTCTGACCGTCGATGCTGGTCAGGGTTGCGTCCTTCGCCGACGCCGCGACGATCGGCACCGGGCTGGGCCAGTCGCGCATCCAGTGGAACGGCACCGACTGGAACCAGCCGGTCGCCGCGGCCTGATGCGCGAAGGCCCGCGGGTTCGCACTGCGGAAGCGCCCGGCCTCGCGTTCGGCAACGCGCGCGATAGCGGCCCCGGCAATCATCCGAGCTTGTCCTTCATCGCATAGTAGAGCAGCCCCAGCGTCGCGAGCGGCTGGCGCAGCCATTTGCCGCCGGGGAAGGGCTTTGAGGGCAGGTTCGCCAGCACATCGAACCGCTCCGCGGTCCCCGCCATCGCCTCGGCAATCAGTTCGCCCGCCAGCGTCGTCACCAGCGCGCCATGCCCCGAAAAGCCATGTGCAAAGAAGACATTCCCGCGTCGCCCGATATGCGGCAGCCGGTTCATCGTCACCGCCACCGCGCCGCCCCAGCCATAATCGATCCTCGCATCGGCGATCTGCGGGAAAACTTGCGCCATAAAGGGCCGCACGAACGCCGCGATGTCGCGCGGCGGCGTCTGCGAATACCGCTCGCCACCGCCAAAGATCAGGCGCTTGTCAGCAGAGAGGCGGAAATAGTTGAGCACGAACCGGCTGTCGGCGACCGCGGCATCGCTGGGGAGCAACGCGTCGGCGTTTGCGAGCGGGGCGGTTGCGATATTGTAGTTCATGATCGGCACGGTGTAGCGGCCAAGGTCGGGTTCGACCTGGCCGATCCAGCTATCGGTCGCGTCGATGACATAGCGGGCATCGATTTCGGACCAATCCGTTATCACGCGAGGGCCGTCGGTCGCCTGCTCGATCTGATAGGCGCGATGACTTTCCCGGATATCGACGCCGGCCTTTTCGGCAGCAAGGGCAAGGCCAACCGCATAGTTTAGCGGATGGAAATGTCCGCCCTGCGGATCGTGGATGCCGCCGTGGTAAAGCGGCGTCGCGATGTGTGCGGCCATATCGGCCTTTTCTACGATCTCGCTTTTATAGCCGAACCGCGTTGCCAAATAGTCGGCTTCACGGCGAATCGTGTCAAAATCCCGGCAGGTCCATGCGGCCTCTAGATGACCCGCTTTCAGGTCGCATTTGATCCCGTGCTTCGCGATGCGCGCCATCACGCGGTTGTCGCGCCAGCAAAGGTCGAACAGTGCATCGGCGCGCTCGCGGCCAAATTCTTCTTCCAGTTCCGATGCCGCCCAACGGAGGCCCGGAATGAGCTGCCCGCCATTGCGTCCCGAGGCGCCGAATCCGACGTAGCCCGCTTCTACAAGGACAACCGAAAAGCCACGCTCAGCGCACGCAAGAGCGGCGCTGAGGCCCGTAAATCCGCCGCCGATCACCGCGACGTCGCAGCGCGCGTCGCCCCGGATGTCGTTGCGCGGTCGCCATTCGTGCGCGGTCGCGGCGTAATAGCTGTTGTTGAGTGGGTCGCTCATTCGAGAGCCAATCGCTAATCCCGTTCGCGTTGAGCGAAGTCGAGACACCTCGCGCGCCTGCGCGGCGTCTCGACTTCGCTCGACGCGAACGGGGAAGGTGGCTCTGACGACACGCTAAACCCGCATCAACAGATGTTCGCGTTCCCAGCTCGATACCACCGACTGGTAATTGAACAGCTCATAATCCTTCACGGCAAAGAAGATTTCGAAGAAATCGTCGCCGAGCAGATTGCGGACCTTCTTGCACGAGCTGAACCGGTCGAGCGCTGCCTCCAATGTGCGGGGCAGGGTACGGGCGCGGTTGTATGCGCTGCCGGTGATCGATTTCGCCGGGACCATGCGATCGACAACGCCGATGTAACCGCAGATCAACGACGCGGCGATCGCCAGATAGGGGTTGCTGTCGGCGCCGGGCAGGCGGTTTTCGACGCGGCGGTTGGCCTTTTCCGAGATCGGGACACGGAACCCGCACGAGCGATTGTCCTCGCCCCACTGGACGTTGATCGGCGCCGCGCTGTCGGGCCGCATGCGGCGGAAGCTGTTGACGTTGGGCGCCCATAGCGGTGCGATCTGCGGCATATAGCGGACGAGACCGGCGATGTAGCTGCGGAACATCGCGCTGTCGCGGCCGTTGGCGGTCGAAAACAGGTTCTTGCCGGTCGTCGCGTCGACCACCGACTGGTGGATGTGCATCGCGCTGCCCGGCTGGCCCGCCATCGGATTGGCCATGAAGGTCGCATAGACGTCGTGCTGCTTGGCGACGTTGCGCACGACGCGCTTGAACAGGAACACCTCGTCGGCCAGCCGCAGCGGGTCGCCATGCTCGAAATTGACCTCCAGCTGCGCGGCGCCCATTTCATGGATCATCGTGTCGATATCGAGCCCCATCAGCTCGCAATCGTCATAGATATGATCGATGATATCCTCATATTCGTTCATCGCTTCCAGCCCATAGGGCTGGCTGGCGGACTCGCTGCGCCCCGACTGGCCGGTCGGCGGGGTCAGCGGAAAGTCGGGATCGACATTCTGCGACACGAGGTAAAATTCGACCTCGGGCGCGATGACCGGGCGCCAGCCTTTTTCGGCGTAGAGCGCGAGCACTTTTTTCAGAATCGTGCGCGGCGCGATATCGACTTCGCTGCCGTCGCGGTTGAGGACGTCAGCGATCACGAAGGCCGTCGGCGATTTGAACCCCGGCGCGACGCAAATGGTGTCGGGATCGGCGATCAGGATCTTGTCGGGATCCTTGTCCCAGATATCGTCGATATCCTCGGGGTAATGGCCGTCGATCGTGCAGATGAACACGCTGCCCGGGATGCGCAGCGACTTGTCCTTCACCGACGCCAGAAACTTTTTGGCGGGGAGCACCTTGCCGCGTTGAACCCCGTTGATATCGGGGACGATGCATTCGACTTCGTCGATCTTATGGTCGCTGATCCACTGTTCCAGATTGACTGACATGAGCCCCCGATTGGGCCAAGGAGCTGGCCCGGTTGTACGGACGCAGCCTATCGCGAAGTGGAGCAGAGCGCCAGAGGGGCCGTTATCGGCCATTTTCGCCGTTGCCAGTGGCGAGCGCCGCGGTCACTATGCGCGCGTTCGACTGGTCGGGAGAGTGGCAGTGAAGGGCGAAAATGATCCGCTGGCGGCGTTCTGGATGCCGTTTACTGCCAACCGGTCTTACAAGGCGAACCCGCGTCAGCTCGTATCGGCAAGCGGGATGTATTATCACAGCAGCGACGGGCGGACGATCCTCGACGGGACGTCGGGGCTGTGGTGCAGCAATGCCGGTCATTGTCGCCCGGAGATTACTGATGCGATAGCAAAGACAGCGGCAAAGCTCGATTTTGCGCCGACGTTTCAGCTCGGCCACCCGCTGCCATTCGAACTCGCGCAGCGCCTCGCGGCGCTAATGCCCGATGGGCTCGACCGGACATTCTTTACCAACAGCGGCTCCGAATCGGTTGATACGGCGCTAAAGATCGCGCTCGCGATCCAGCGTGCGAAGGGGCAGGGGACGCGGACGCGGCTGATCGGGCGCGAGCGCGGTTATCATGGCACCGGCTTTGGCGGGATCAGTGTCGGCGGGCTGGTCAACAACCGCCGTGCCTTTGGTGGCGGCCTGCCCGGTGTCGACCATATGCGTCACACACACGACATCGCGCGCAACGCGTTCACGCGCGGTTTTCCGCAGCATGGCGCCGAACTCGCCGACGATCTTCAGCGGCTAGTCGACCTCCACGGCGCCGAGACCATCGCGGCGGTGATCGTCGAGCCGATGGCAGGATCGACCGGGGTGCTGGTACCGCCGGTCGGCTATCTGCAACGCCTGCGCGAGATTTGCGACAGGCACGGGATCATCCTGATCTTCGACGAGGTAATCACCGCCTTTGGCCGGATCGGCGGCGCGACCGCGGCGGGGCAGTGGGGGGTGACGCCCGACATGATCACCATGGCGAAGGGCCTGACCAACGCCGCGGTGCCGATGGGCGCTGTTGCGGTAAAGCGCGAGCTGCATGATGCGGTGCTGGACAGCGTCGACGCGGGCATCGAGCTGTTTCATGGCTACACCTATTCGGGCCACCCGCTAGCGAGCGCGGCCGGACTCGCGACGCTCGATCTTTATGCGCGCGATGGCCTGTTCGACCGCGCAAGCGAACTCGGCGGCTATTGGGAAGACGCGGCGCACAGTCTGAGGGGCAAGCGGCACATTATTGATATCCGCACCATCGGCCTGGTTGCGGGCATTGAACTCGAACCGCGACCGGGCGCGCCGACGGCGCGCGCGATGGAGCTGTTCCACGCCTGTTTCGACAAGGGCGTGCTGGTGCGCGCGACGGGCGATATTATCGCCCTGTCGCCGCCCCTGATCGTCGAGAAAGCGCAGATCGACGAAATGTTCGGGAAGATCGCCGATCTGCTCGACGCGGTCGATTAACGCTCGAAGCTGTCCATCTGCATTGCGGCCGCTTCGGCGTTTGCCTCGGCCTTGGCAGCAGTTGCGGCGACCTGACGGGCGCGCGTCGCTTCGGTCTGAACCAGACGTTCGGCCATCGTGCGCCACGCCTGTTCGGCGCGCAGATTGCGGTCGCGAACCTGCGATAAGGTGCTGGCCGCCGCATCGACCGCGCATTTATCCGCCTGAGTCTGATAGAAGTCACTGGTGTTCGACATGGCGGATATCCTTTGGTCTATGGTGGGTAAATCGGTCGGTCTGCTTGAGATCAGTCGATCATCTGGGCGATCAAGCGGCGCAATTCGCTTTGCGACAGGGTGGGTGATCGCCGATTGGTTTTCCGCGCCGGCGCGTTGATCGCGGCATAGGGGCGGAGGAGGGAAGGGAAGCTGTTCGAAATTAAGTTCATATTATCCTGTATTCATCGATTGTTATGTTGTCGGGGGTCAGCGTCGGTTGCCCTTGCGCGGACCGCTACCGGCCGGACCGGCGCCGCGATCACGATAGATGATGCGGCCTTTGGTCAGGTCATAAGGCGTCATTTCGACGCGAACGGCATCGCCGACGACCGACCGGATACGGAAACGTCGCATCCGGCCTGCCGTATAAGCGATGATCCGATGGTCATTTTCCAGCGTGACGCCAAAGCGTCCGTCGGGAAGGATCTCATCGATCTGGCCGTCGAGGGTCAGTAGTTCCTCTTTGGCCAAAGTTTAGGCCGACTGGATATTGACAGCGGACACTTTGCCGCGCTGGTCGGTTTCCAAATCATAAGAAACGCGCTGATCCTTGTTCAGCGTCGACATGCCGGCGCGTTCGAGGGCGGTGATGTGGACAAAGCTGTCGCCCGAGCCATCCTCATTGGCGATAAAGCCATAGCCTTTGTCGGTGTTGAAAAATTTTACGGTGCCGGTGGGCATAGGTCGTTCCTTTCACGGAAGCGGAGTTACCGCCGATTGATATCGGCGGCGCCAGGAAGCGTGAGGAAGGAAGGTCCTGCCGATACGGCAACAAAATCCGTCGAAAGCGACGATAGCCCGCTTGAGATAGGCGCCAAGATACGAAAAGTCAAGGATAACCCCGGATGCAGGCATGGGGAGAGGCCCGTTCAGCGGTCCAGCAGCAGCGGAAACGTGACCGAAACCTGGGTCCCCTTGCCGACTTCGCTGTCGATGTCGAGCTGCCCCTGATGCCGCTCTCCGATATGTTTGACGATCGCGAGGCCGAGGCCGGTCCCGCCGACTGAACGGCTGCGCGCTTCATCGACGCGATAGAATCGTTCGGTCAGCCGCGGTAGATGATCGGGCGCGATGCCGTCGCCTTGATCGCGAACCAACAGGCGCACCCGATTGCCTTCGCGCGAGAGTTCCACCGTCACCGGCGTTCCGGCGTGACCATATTTCATCGCGTTCGAAATGATGTTGTGCGCGAGCTGGCTGAGTTGGGCCTCGTCGCCGAGCATCGGCTGTGTGCTGTCGCCGAGTTTTGCCACCAGATCCTTTGCGCGCGCGGGCTCGCTGTCGCTTAGCTGGCCAATGGCGGTGCGAACGATCGCAGCCAGGTCGACCCTGGCCGTCGGGCGCCGAAAGCGGTCGGCCTCGACCCGCGAGATCGACAGGAGGTCAATCACCAGTTGTTGCATCCGCCGCGCTTCGCGTTCGATGATAGAAAGGAACCGGTCGCGGGTTGGTGCGTCGGTTTCGCCGTTCATTTCCTGCAAAGTTTCGACATAGCCGAGGATCGCGGCCAGTGGTGTGCGCAGTTCGTGGCTGGCGTTGGCGACGAAATCGGACCGCATCCGGTCGGCGGCGTCGATCGCCGAACGGTCGGACAGGAAGATGATATTCTCGCTGCCCGACAAGGTGGCGATCCGTATCGTCCAGCGCTGGCCCGGCCTCGGAAAATCCACCAGATTGACTGGTTCCAGCGGCGTATCGCCTTGAATGCGCGCCAACCAGTCGGTCGCTGCCGGGTGCCGGATCGCCGTCCGCACGTCGGCGCCGACAATATGCCGCCCGAGCAGCCGAACCGCGGCGTCATTGGCGATCGTCACGATATTGTCGGCTGTGCCAAGCAAAGGCTCTTTTTCTTGATCAACCCAATGCGCGAAATCGGGGTGACGAAGCAACGATGTGGGCGCGGTCTCGGCGGGCGGTTGCGCGGCGCCCGGGTGGTCGGGTGGCACAGACGGTAGGGCGCTATAAATCGTGCCTGCGCCAACAAAACCGGCGACGGCCATGATCGCAATCGCCAACAGGTCACCGCCGGTCAAGGCGGCAAAGATCGCCGCGATGACGATCATGGTCAGCGCAATGACGAGGCTGGACAGGCGGTCGAACATCCTCCGTCGCCTCGCACGAAGCGAGGGGCGGGCGCAATGCTGTTTGCGGGTGTTAACGCTTGGGCGGCCGATGTCCCAAACCGGGAAGGATGGCATTGGCGGCGGTGTTTTGCTTTTCCTTGCGTCCTCATTGGGTTATGCGCCAGCCATGGATAAAAGCGAAATTCCGACCGACAGTGCCACGGAAACCGGTGATGCCATTCCTTCGCGGCGCCGGATGCTGGCGCTGGGCGCCGTTGGCGTGTCGGCCGCGCTGACGATCCGTCCCGCCTTTGCGCAGACTGCGGTGTCGGTGATGAATTGCCAGATCCCCGTTCCCGGTCCCGGCGGCGCTGGTCAGTTCATTGATGGCCAGGGCAAGCTGGTTCCTCCGGGCACCAAGGGGGCGTTTCCGGGCGCCTTGCGGCCTTTCACCGGCGAAGAAGTTAAGCGCGCGTTCCGCGGGCAGACGCTGCCCGGCACCACCTATAATCAGTCGCAGGCGTATCTCCAGTACATCCGGCGCTTGCAGGCGGGGCAGAGCGGCTTTACCTGTTTCGCCTCGATCACGACGTCGCGCTGATTTTCGCTCCTTAATGGCGATGTCGGTTCAGCCGCGTCGCCAGCCAAAGGAGTTTTCGTGAAACTAGCTTCGCTCAAACAGGGCCGCGACGGTCGTCTCGTCGTCGTGTCGGACGATCTGGCCTGGTATGCCGAAGCCGGTCACATCGTTCCGACTTTGCAGGCGGCGCTCGACAATTGGGCCTATGCCGCGCCGCGTCTCGCTGCGCTGGCCGAAGACCTGAATCACGATGCAATCCCCAAGGAGCGGTTTCACGAGCGCGAGGCGGCATCGCCCCTGCCGCGGGCCTATCAATGGGCCGATGGCAGCGCCTATGTGAACCATGTCGCGCTGGTGCGGCAGGCGCGCGGAGCCGAAATGCCCGACAGTTTCTGGCACGATCCGCTGATGTATCAGGGCGGCAGCGATGCCTTCCTGGGTCCGCGCGACCCAATCCCGCTCGGCGACCCGGCGTGGGGCTGCGACATGGAGGCGGAAGTGGTCGTCGTGACCGGCGACGTTCCCGCGGGAATCGATGCGGTGGCAGCGCGCGACAAGATTCTGCTTGTTGGTTTGACCAACGATGTGTCGCTCCGCGGCCTGATCCCGGGTGAACTCGCGAAAGGGTTCGGCTTTTTCCAGTCGAAACCGTCAAGCGCGATGTCGCCGGTTTTCGTCACCCCCGAAGCGCTGGGCGATCGGTGGCAGGATGGTAAGCTGCACGGGACATTGTGCGTTGACCTCAACGGCGAGCCGCTGGGGCGCGCGGATGCGGGGGTCGATATGACGTTCGATTTTGGCGCGCTGATCGCCCATGCGGCCAAAACGCGCGATCTCGGCGCGGGGACGATTATTGGGTCGGGGACGGTATCGAACCGCGATTCCGATGGCGGCCCCGGCAAGCCGATCGCCGATGGCGGGCTTGGCTATTGCTGTCTGGCGGAAGTGCGGACGGTCGAGACAATCCTGCAGGGCGAGCCCAAGACACCCTTCATGCAAAAGGGCGATACGGTTCGCATCTGGATGGACGACGAGCGCCACCACAGCATTTTTGGCGCAATCGAACAGCAGGTGATTTAAAACAAAAAGGGGCGGGTTTACGCCCGCCCCTTTTGTGGTTTCGCTGGGACGATCGGATCAGCCGAAGCTGCCCCCCGACATCGCGTCGCTGAGCGAACAGGCCGCCGGGCCCAGAATGACGATGAACAGCACCGGCAGAATGAACAGGATCAGCGGGACGGTCATGATCGCGGGCAGGCGCGCAGCCTTTTCCTCGGCACGCATCATGCGTTCGTTGCGGAATTCGGCCGACAGCACGCGCAGCGCGCTGGCCAGCGGCGTCCCATATTTTTCGGTCTGGATCATGGTCGTCACGACGCCTTTCACCGACTCCAGATTGACGCGATAGGCCAGGTTTTCGAACGCCTGACGCCGTTCGGTTAAAAAGCCGAGCTCGATCGACGTGAGCGCGAATTCTTCCCCCAGTTCGGGATAGGCGCGGCCCAGTTCCTTCGACACGCGCGAGAAGGCCGCATCGACGGTCAAGCCAGCTTCGGCGCAGATGACCAGCAGATCGAGCGCATCGGGCAGCCCTTTGCGGATCGCGTCGGTGCGCTTGGTGCGCTTGTTCTGCACGAACAGATCGGGCGCCTTGTAGCCAAGCACCAGGGCGGCCATCGTCGCGCCCGACCGCTTGAACGGCGTCAGGTCGGGCCACATTTCGATGCCATAGATCAGGAAGGCGGCAAGGCCCCCGAACACAATCGGCAGGACCAGGCGGCCAAAGATCACCGCGACGGCCAGATCCTTTGAACGGATGCCGGCCTGCGCCAGCATTTGCTGGACTTCTTTAATCTGTCCTTCCTGCAACACCTGAAGTTTGCCGAGGAAGGTGCGCATCTTGTCGGCGTGCTGGTTCTTTCGCACCAGCTTGGCGCGGCGTTTCGCCGTCGATGCGGTGATGCCGGCCTTGAGCTGCTCGCGGCGTTCATTGAGCGCCTTGACCCGCTTGGTCATCGGATTGCGCACGGTCAGCGCACCATAAATGGCCAACAAGACGGCGAATACGCCGACCGCCGCAAGCATGGTGCCGGCCCAGACGACGTCGATGCCCATCAAGGTCGGGCCGGTCTGAGCGCCGGAGAATGTGGTGAGAAGGAGGCTGCTGTTCACGATATTCGCCCCTTCAAATTTCGAAGCTGATCATTTTGGCCATGATCCCGACCCCCATGCCCATCCAGACCAGGCCGCCAAGCCCCGTGATGATCAGGCGTTGCTCGTAGAAAAAGCCAGCGAGATAATCGGGATTCATCGACCAGACGACGCCAAACACAAAGAATGGCAGCGCGCCGACGATATAGGCTGACGCTTTCGCTTCGGACGACATCGCGCGGATCTTCAGCTTCATTTGAGCCCGCTTGCGCAGGACGTCGGACAGGTTCGACAGCGTTTCTGCCAGATTGCCGCCGGTCTCGCGCTGGATTTGAATGGTGATGCAGAAAAACTGAAACTCTGGAGTCCCCAGCATGATCGCCGTTTCCTGCAAGGCAGCTTCCATGGTGTTGCCGATGCGGATGCGTTCAATGACGCCCTTGAACTCCTCGCCGACCGGTCCCGGCAGCTCTTGGCTGACGATCTGAAAGGTTTCGGTGACCGGCAGGCCGGATCGCAGGCCGCGGACGAGCAGGTCGATCGCGTCGGGAAAACGGGTGGTGAATTGTGCGACGCGTTTTTTGATGGCGCGGCCGACAATGAAATAGGGCAGCCCAAGGCTGAGCAACAGGCCGATCATCCCGGCCATCATGATCGGCGCGCGAATCGCCAACATGCCGCCTGTGACCACGACGAACAACGCCATCGACGCAAACATATATTGCGTCAGCGTCCATCCCTTGCCGGTGCGACGCAGGCGTTTTTCCATTTCCTCGCGGCGCGGCATCAGGCTGGTCAACGACGTCCCGCTCTGGCCGACCGACTGGATGGTCTTGCGCATCTGCGCGGCCACCACCGCTTCGGTCGAGGCGGCATGGCGATCCTTGACCATCGCCAGACGCCGCGTCTTGGCCTTGCCGGCCGACGGGCCGCCCAGCAAGATGACAAGCAGCGCAAAGGCCAGAAAGGCCGCCGCAATGATAAGGATAACTGGCAGGTTCATATCGGCAGATGTCCGCTTCTATCGCTCAGTGGTGGTGACGGCCCGTCAAGCGGGTCGTTATGCCGCCTGTTTCGCGCGCTTTTTCGTCATCAGGCCAAGTTTGCCGAGCAGCGAACCGCCCGATTTGCCCTTGGCGGCTGCAGCCTGAGCTTCTTCGGCCTCGATATCGGCGCCGTCCAGGATCAGACGCATCAGATTATTCCATACCTGCGCCGTTTTTGTGCCCTTGCAGACCTCGGCATAGGATTTTCCGAGTTTTGCCGACTGGCAGACCAGTTTCGGGTCGAACGGAATGACAATATCGACCTGACGTTCGATCGACGATTCAAATTCTTTGCGCGAAAGTTCACCGACGGCATTCTGGAATTTGTTGGCGACCAGCACCACGCGCGCACCTGGAACATTCTGTTTGAACCAGGACAACAGGCGAATCGTGTCACGCGCGGCGGCGAGCGTCACGTCGCTGACCAGCAGGATCGTGCCGGCTTCCGCAACAAGATGCGGGAAGGGGATCAGCACCTGGCGCGGGATATCGACGATCGTCATTTCAAACGCGCCGCGCAGTTCTTCCTCCAGTTGGAAAAAGGCTGAACCATCGGTCATCACTGGCTGGTGGATCGGCGCTTCGGCCGACAGCAGGCTGAGCTTGTCCGACGCCCGCACCATGGCCCGTTCGATGAACAGCCCGTCGATGCGGCTCGGATTATCGATCGCGTCGATCAGACCGCGACCGGGTTCCAGATCGAGTGTCAGCGCGCCGGTGCCGAAATGCACGTCGAGGTCGAGTAGCGCCGTCTGGCGGCCCGCCTGTTCGCTCATCGCCCAAGCAAGCGACGTCGAGACGAGCGAGGCACCGACACCGCCGCGGACACCGACCACCGCCATCATGTGATGGGGTTTGTCGTCGAGCGCGTCGGCATGTTTCGGCGCCGTCAACATCGCCTGCGCCATGGTCAGCGATTCGCGGACCTGTTCCAGCGATAGCGGCTTGAGCAGATAGTCCTGAATGCCGCTCGACAGCAAATCGCGGTACAGGCGCACATCGTTGACCTGGCCCGCCGCAATCACGACCGTACCAGGCTCGCAGACTTCGGCGAGCGCGTTGATGTCGTTGATCGGATCGCCCGATTCAGACATGTCAACGAACAGGATGTTCGGGCTGGCGGAAACCGATAGCGACTGAACGGCGTTACGCAGGCCGCCCTTGTTACATTTTTCGATGGGCCAACCCATGTCGTTGGCAGCGGCGCGGATCAACTCCAGCGTATCGTCGTCGCACACATAGGCGCTGAACGGATCGCGCAGTCCCGCTGATTTGAAAGGAGCGTTCACTGACCACCTCCGTTGCTGGTTGATTGACCGCGCAGTTCGCCGGCGCCTGTCTGTGGCTTTTCGCGGAAGGTTTTGATTGCGCGGGTTGCCATCGAAGGGTCGTTGCGATCGCTGCGTGCGCCCTTGATCAGGTCGTTGGGGTCAGCGACCATCGCGGCAAGATTGCTGTTGGTGGCGCAACCATAATTCGACGAGGTCGCATTGGCCGTGTTGATCGACGACTTGCTCTCCCAATTTGGGCAGCCCGGAACAAACGCCGACGCGCGCGTCACGACGATCCGCAGATGATCCTGCGGCACCGCGCCAGTGGTTACGGGGACATCGTTGCTGACCAGCAGGCCGCGGCGTGCGATCATCGATCGCACCGTCGCCTGCGCCGCCGTGGCGCCATAAACTGACGGATCCTCGATCGAAATCTGGTCGCCATAGCGGACCCCCATCGCGTCGAGCCAGCCTTGCAGACGGCCCTGCTCGCTGGGCGGCAGTTCGCCGCCTGCGGCGGCGACGTCGAATTGGTGGATGGCATTGCGCACGACCGGCTGATGCACCGAATCGAGGCTGCGGTTGCTATAGGCGGCGCCAGAACATCCCGCGAGCGCTGTGCTCAGGGCCAGGACCGTCCAAGTTGCAATTTTCTTCATCACTTTGCTCCTGAAATCCTGGATGTCACTTGATGCTGAAGCCGGGGGCGGCGTCGACGTTGCTGCCTCGTGGGCGGTCGGCGTCGCCAACATTGGTGTCGAGCCGCGGCTTTGGCCGGTCGCCGCCAGTCACCCCGTCGCCAGTCTGGTTGAGCAGGATGCGCTGCAAATCATTGGCGTCCTGATAAGCGTCGGTCGGCAGCTTGATATTGTTGGCTGACACCGGCTGAACCAGATAGGGGGTCACGACGATCACCAATTCGGTTTCGCCGCGGCGGAAGCTGTCCGATTTGAACAACATGCCGAGCAACGGCACATCGCCCAGGCCAGGCATCTTGTCGATCGCCCCGATCGAACGGTTGTTCATCAGGCCGGCGATCATGAAGCTTTCGCCCGATCCCAGTTCAACCGTCGTTTCGGCGCGGCGCACGGTGAGCGCAGGCACCTGAAAGCCGTCGAGTTCGATCGCACCTTCGGTCGAAAGCTCCGACACTTCGGGGCGAACGCGCAGGCTGATACGGCCGTTGGAAAGAACCGTCGGGGTGTAGGCCAAGCTGACGCCATATTTGCGGTATTCGATCGTCGTTCCGGCGAGGTTACCGGGGATTGGAACCGGGAACTCGCCGCCCGCCAAGAAGTCGGCGGTTTCGCCTGAAATCGCGGTCAGATTGGGCTGAGCCAAGGTGGCAACCAGACCCGACCGTTCGCCGATATCGAGCGATGCGATCAGATCGAGACCGAACAGGCGACCTGCGCCCGCCAAACTGCGCGTGCCAGATGGCGTCGTGATGTTATAGATCGTGTTGCCATTTGCGTCCGTCGAGATCGACCCGGCGGTGCGACCCCCGAAAACGCCGCCCAGGAACCCGTTGCCAAGTGCGCTTTCGGTATCGCGGGTCAGGATGTTGCCATTCATTTCCTTGACCAGCGACCGGTTCACCTCGGCGATGCGGACTTGCAGATTGACCTGCAATGGAGTCGCGGTGCGCAGGCGCGAGAGGACTTTGGTTCCTTCCCCGACAAATGCCTGGACCAACATTTCGGCCTCGGCAGCATCGTCGGGCGACTGAACCGTCCCTGTCAGCAGGACAAAACCGTTCATGGTATTCGCCGAAATGCTGGCGTCCGGCATCGCCAACGACAGCATCTGGTCGATCGTTTCGATATTGTTGCCGACGCGGGCAACGGTCGAAAACACGACCCGGCCGCTGGCGTCGGTGGCATAGATGCTCGTTTCGCCGGGTTTTTTGCCAAAGATATAGAGCTGGCGACCGGAGCGCACCTGGACGTCGGCGACTTCGTCGTTGGCGACGAAGATGTCGGTCATCGCTGCGGGCAGGCTGATCAACCGACCACGACCGACCGACAGATCGATGCTGCTGCTGGCGTTCTGGGTCGCTTGCGCCACCACCGGCGTCGAAGGAGCCGAGACCAGAGCCGCTGCTACCAGGCCGATGGCCAAGGTGCGGGCCAGGGCCACTGCCTTGAAATTGGCTTTGCTGTTCATCTTATTTACCCCCAACCGAAACTTCGGTCACTTTGTCACCGCGGGTGACGCGGACGACCGGGCCACTCGGTGCTGTCGGCCCATAATTGCCGCCTGCGGGCGCTGCCGGTGCACCACCCATCTGCTGTTGCGGACGCGATCCGCCGCCAACACGGCCGCTGACCGGGATCCAGAAGCGTGAGACGTCGCCGCCCGTCGTGGCCGTCTTTGACGTCACGGGGCGCGCCTGGGCCTGCGCCAGCATGCGGCGTTCGGCTTCGGTGCCGCCCTTGGCGGGGACATTGATGTCACCCGATGCGATGGCCGCTTCAAGTTCGCCGGTGCTTTCAGCCAGCGGACGCAGTGCGAGCGACAATTTGCCCATGCTCTGCGCGACGGCGATGCGTTCGGCGAGGTCGGGTGTCGCTTCGAGCGTGACCGAGCCAAAGGTGCGAACCGGAGTTTTCCCGGTCTCGTCCTCAGCGTCGTAGCGCTGATCGGTGGCGAGCACGCGGACGTTGCGCACGATCGTTTCGGCGGTGAAAATCTGGTCGTCGGGGTAGGAGCTGCCTTCCTTGACCTCGATGGTCTGGGCCAGCAGCACATCCACGCGGTCACCCGGGAAGACAAAGCCCGCTACGCCCTGTTCCTGGCTCACCTTGACCGTGACCGCGCGCATACCCGGGCCAAGCGCCGCGGCAAGGAAGCCGCGATCGTCGGGATGGACCAGCGCGCCTTGGGTAAGCGGCTGACCGGCGGTGATCGGATAGCGCACGACGGTGCCGACCAACGTGTTGACGTCGGTCTTTTCTTTCATGAAATACGCCTTTTCGACCAGCTCTTTCGGCCAAGGCTGAAAACGGAAGCTGTCGGGACCAATGATCGTCCCCACCGGCAGCTGCCGGGTTGCGACCAAGATCATCGGGCCGGTAATTTCGGGCGCCGCAGCGGCCCGCGCTTCCGGAGCCGATGCGCCCCGCATCATCTGGTTGACCCCGAACGCTGCACCGATCGCAATGACCAGCGCGCCAACGATCAGCATAATCTTTCGCGTATCCATGACGATTTTTCGCCTCCTAACACCGGCCAGACGCGGCGGTGTTTGCCCTCAGATTCATGCGATAGCCTGAAACTGGTTAAGATATTGTTGGTGAAGCGCCCACAGTCCCGCGGCGGCGATGGCGACGCCGTAAGGCACCTCCACCGGCTTGTCGGAAGGGCGCATTTTCATTCGAACGAGCATGACCGCCGAGAGGATTCCGCCGCCCACGGCCATCACCGTCAGCATGGGCAGGAACAAGGGTAGCGGCACCCAGAGCATGACCGCGCCGATCATCTTTACATCGCCGCCGCCCATGGCGCCGATCGCGAACAGACCGGCGAAAACAAGGAAGACCGCAAAGGCTGCGCCGAATTGGATCGGGATATCCGGCCACAGCGAAAGGCCGGTTGCGACCCAGAAGGGGATCGCCAGCAAGGCCATCGCGGCGTTGAGTTCGTTGGAAATGGTTCGCGATCGAAGGTCGCTGATCGCCGCGGTGATCATCAACAGGCCAAGAACGGCCATCAGGCCAAGGGATATCATGCCACTGTCCATCGGGCTCTCCTACGCAACATGGCTTACCAAAGAGTAACCATGCGGAGCGGGCGGCGCGGCTTGCATTCCGTGAGCCAATGGATATGCGGCGGAGCATGACCGCTGCGCCGCCTTCTGCCACCGACGTGCTGATCGTCGGCGCGGGCATCGCCGGCGCCAGTCTGGCCGCGGCACTGGCGCCCTGGCGCCGGGTGATACTGATCGAGGCGGAGGACGTCCCGGGATATCATGCCACGGGCCGTTCGGCCGCCTTCTGGCACGAGACGTATGGCGGGGCGCGGGTGCAGCCCCTGTCGATGGCGTCTTTCGATACACTGGCCCGTCCCGCGCCCGAATTTTCCGAGCGCGGATTTCTGTCACCGCGCACGGCGTTGACGATCGGCCATCGCTCCGAAGTGGGGGCGGTGGATGGCTTTACCGCAGAGTTTCAGGCCAAAGGCGTTGAGGTCGTGCGGATGGGCGCCGCCGACGTCGCCGCCAAAATCCCTGGCGTCCGGGCTGAATGGAGCGAAGCGGCCTTTGAGGCAGCGTGCAGCGACATTGACGTCGGCGCGCTTCATGCGGCCTATCTGCGCGCCGCCAAACGTGCCGGAGCCCATGTGGCAACGGGTACGCCGCTGGAATCGGCACGGCGTATGGGCAACGGGTGGGACGTCCAGGTGGGCGGGCAGGCGATCCGTGCCGCGCTGATCGTCAATGCCGCGGGTGCATGGGCGGATCGGGTCGCCGCAGCGTGCGGTGTCGCGCCGGTCGGAATCCAGCCTTATCGCCGCACAGTCATTCAATTGCGGCTTGGAGTGCCGGTTCCGGCCGAATTGCCGCTCGTGATCCACATTGGCGGGGAATTTTATTTCAAGGGCGAAAGCGAAGGCCGCGTGTGGCTGAGCCCGCATGATGAAACCGCTGTTGATCCGCACGACGCCGCGCCCGAGGAGATCGACGTTGCGGTGGCGATCGACCGCTTGCAGACGGTGGTCGATTGGCCGATCGCCGCGGTCGAGCGCAAATGGGCTGGGCTGCGCAGCTTTGCGCCTGATCGCATCCCCGTCTTTGGCGCCGATCGGCACGAGCCTGGCTTTATCTGGTGTGCGGGGCAGGGCGGCGTCGGTATCCAGACCGCGCCCGCGATCGCGGCCCTGCTATCGGCACAGCTTGGCGCGCCGCCGCCCGGCGGCGCCATCGGCGCGGTCGATCCGACGCCTTTCGCTTCGTCACGTTTTGCCTGACATCAAACGGGCGGCTTGCGCGTCGAATCCACCTGCTTACGATAGGCTCGCCGCGTCACCTGGAGCGCGGCAACGACCAGTGGAGGATCCGATGGCCCATTATTTCGAGATCAAGAAGAACAAGGCGGGGGAGTTTGTCGCCTATTTCAAATATAATAGCGAGACGATCTTCTGGACCGAAGGCTATGCGAGCAAAGCTTCGGCAAAAAACGCCATCGAATCGATCCTGAAGAACGGACCCGGCGCCGAAGTTCGCGAGTCCGAATAATTTCCGGTGCGCGGGCGTTCACCGCGCCCGCGCTATTTCCAATGCGGCGTCGCTGGCGAGTTGATCGGCGATTTCGTTGTCGCCATGGCCGGCGTGACCCTTGACCCACAACCATGTGATGTCGTGGCGCTTGCTTTCGGCAAGCAGGCGTTGCCACAGATCGGCATTGGCGACGGGTTTTTTGGCGGCGGTTTTCCAGCCGTTTTTCTGCCAGCCGAAAATCCATTTGGTGATGCCGTCGCGGACGTAGACGCTGTCGGTCGATAGCTCGACGTTGCAGCGGCGTTTAAGCGCCGCAAGCGCCTCGATCGCCGCCATCAATTCCATGCGATTGTTCGTCGTGTCGGGCTCGCCCCCCGACAGCTTTTTCACGACATCACCCCAGCGCAGCACCGCACCCCAGCCGCCCGGACCCGGATTGCCCTTGCAGGCGCCGTCGGTGGCGACGATTACCGTTCTGCTCGCCGTGTCGCTCATACGACGGCGAACAGGTGGGCAGCGTCGTCGGCGCGATAGCGCAACAAGCGGGCAAGGAAGGGCGAGGGGTCTTTGCGGGTGACCAGTGCGTCGGCGGGGGTGTGGACCCAGTCATGCGCGCGGGTCAGCAGAAAGCGCAGCGATGCGCCGCGCGCCAGCGTTGGCAGTGCAGCAACTTCGGCATCGGTCAACGCAATTTCGCTGGCATAGCCCCGCATCAGCGCCTGCGCGAGTGCCGGGTCGCACGTGCCGCCATCGGCGGAAAAGGTCCACGCCGCGTGGGTGATCGCCAGATCGTAAGCGCGGAAGTCGCTGGCGGCGAAATAAAAGTCGATCAGCCCGGTCACTCGGTCACCAAGCATCAACACATTGTCGGGGAACAAGTCAGCGTGGATGACATGCGCAGGCAGATCGGTCGGCCAATGGGAGTCGACGAAGCCAAGTTCTTCGTCGACGATCGCTTGCAAGCCTGGCCGTACCGCGTCGAGATTTCCCGTCGCAGCGGCGACCGCGCGCCAATGACGATGGCCCATACTGTTGGCCCGGGCGCCGTCATATTCGGCCAGCGCGCCGTGCATCGCGCCCAGCGCAGCGCCCGCCGCTTCGCACTGGGCCGAGGTCGGGTGGGTGAGCGATATTCCAGACAGAAACTGGATGATACAGGCGGCACGGCCCGAAATCCGTTGTACCGCTGTGCCATTGCGGTCGCGGATCATGGCGGGGACGGGTGAGCCGCTGGCGGCCAAATGATCGAGCAGATCGACAAAGAAAGGCAGATCGCCCTCGCTCACGCGCTTTTCGTAAAGGGTCAGAATGAAGCGACCGCCGGTCGTTTCGAGCAGGAAATTGCTGTTCTCGACCCCTTCGGCAATGCCTTTGCACGACAGAACGCCGCCAATATCGTAGCGCGCGACCAGCGTTGCCAGATCGTCGGGATCGACATGGGTATAGACGGCCATCAGGCGGCGGTTGGCTCAAGACCGCGCGGCAGTTTGAAAACCATTGTCTCTTCGGCCGTCAGCACGATCTTTTCGATGACCCGCCGGTGCACGCTGACCGCGTCGATGACTTCGCGGACCAGCGTTTCGGGCGCGCTGGCGCCTGCCGTAATGCCCAGCGTCGTAATGTCGGTCAGCCAGGCGGGGTCGATATCGTTGCCACGCTGGACCAGATGCGACGGCGTTCCCATTCTTTCGGCAACTTCGACGAGACGCAGGCTGTTGGAACTGTTCGGGGCACCGATCACGATCATCCGGTCGCAATCGCCCGCGATCGCCTTGACCGCGTCCTGCCGGTTCGACGTTGCGTAACAAATATCCTCGCCGCGCGGTCCGGTGATCGTCGGGAAACGATGTCGCAACGCCGTGACAATGTCGCGTGTATCGTCCACCGACAGAGTGGTCTGGGTCAGAAAGGCCAACATTTCGGGATCGGGCGGCGCCAGCGCCGCGACGTCATCGACCGATTCCACCAACGTCATCGCTCCATCGGGCAATTGGCCAAGCGTCCCGATAACTTCGGGATGTCCAGCATGACCAACAAAGACGATATGGCGCCCGGCCTCATACGCCCGCTCGGCTTGGCGATGGACTTTCGATACCAGGGGACAGGTCGCATCGATATAGGAAAGCCCGCGCATCTCGGCCTTTGCCGGCACGGCCTTGGGAACACCATGGGCGCTGAACACGACGGGCACGCCATCGGGAACCTGATCGAGCGATTCGACAAAAATCGCCCCCTGCGCTTTCAAGGTGTCGACGACATAGCGATTGTGGACGATCTCGTGGCGGACATAGACAGGTGCGCCATAGCGTTCGAGCGCCAGCTCCACGATCCGAATCGCACGATCGACTCCGGCGCAAAAACCACGCGGTGCCGCGACCAAAAGCCTGAGTTCTGCCGTTTCGGCGCCGCGGGGGCCTGCTGTCGGGTTGGGTGCGTTCATGATGGGGCGCTCTAGCGCAGCAGGTCATATAGCGTAAAGCGGCTTCGCACCGTTGCGCCGCGTTCATCGCACCGATAAGAAGCGGCGCGCATGAAGCGGGATTATCTGTCCCGACTGACCTGAGCCTGGTGAGTGCGCCTGTTTGGAAAGCCCGATTATCATGATGCCCATTTCGTTCGTACCCCGTAAGTTCCTGACCGTGCTGTGCGGCACGGCAGCCATGGCGACGGCGGCGGGCTGTGCGAAGGACAATGATATCGACGTTTCCGGCGGTGTCGGCATTACCGCGACGCGCAGCGCCTGTCCGGCGGTGGCGGTGCCGCTGCACACCGGCGATGTCACCTTGTTTGACCCCGCGACCAGCCGCGACGCGCGCGCTATCGATATTGTTGCTGCGATCACCAATGTGACCCCGGTATGCAATGACGCCAGCGAGAAGGTTTATCAGCTCGCCAGTTTCGATGTCGTCGCGACGCGCCGCGACGCCGGTCCCGCGCGGTCGGTGACTTTACCCTATTATGGCACCGTCCTTCAGGGCGGCACCGCGGTGGTCGCCAAGCGTCTCGGCAATGTCGTGGTCACCTTTCCCGAGGGACAGACGCGCGGCACGGGCCGGGCGCAGGCGTCGGCCTATGTCGATCGCGCCGCGGCGACACTGCCCGCCGATATTCAGGAACGCATCACACGCCGCCGCAAGGCGGGTGACCAAGATGCCGCGATCGACCCGCTCAGCCTGCCCGAAGTGCGCGCGGCGGTGCAGCGCGCCAGCTTTGAACTGCTGATCGGTTTCCAGCTGACGCAGGAACAGCTCGAATATAACGTCCGACGATAGGATCGCGGCGGCGCGATGGCGTCGTCCGCATCATTCAGCCCCGCGCGCTGCATGGGCGACGCGGGGCTTTTCGCGCGCGCCCTGCTGCGATAGGGCGCGCGCACGACTTTCCTGATCGAAGATAGGCCCGCCCGTGACCCTGTTCAGCCGTTTTTCCGCCCATATCGACGCCGCGCTCGATGCGCTGGCAGCGCGCAATGCCTTGCCCGCTGGACTCGATCGCTCGGCCATCACTGTCGAACCACCCCGCGATACCGCGCACGGCGACGTAGCGACCAATGCCGCGATGGTGCTGGCCAAGCCTGCGGGGATGAACCCGCGCGTGCTTGCCGATCTCTTGGTTGGCGAACTCGGCGCGCTGGATGAGGTAACCGAGGCAAGCGTCGCGGGGCCGGGATTCATCAACCTGCGCCTGGTCGATGACAGCTGGCGCGACGAACTGGCGCTGATCCATGCCGAGGGCGACGATTACGGCCGCTCGGCGATGGGGCAGGGGCGGCGCGTCAATGTCGAATATGTGTCGGCGAACCCGACCGGCCCGATGCACGTCGGCCATTGCCGCGGCGCAGTGGTCGGCGACGCGCTCGCAGCCCTGCTCGAGTTTGCAGGACATCGGGTCACCCGGGAATATTATGTCAACGACGCGGGCGGACAGGTCGATGTTCTCGCCCGCTCGGTCCATTTGCGGTACCGTGAAGCGCTGGGCGAAGCTGTCGGGGCGGTGCCGGAGGGACTATATCCGGGCGATTATCTGATTCCGGTGGCGGGCAAGCTGGCGGCCGAATATGGCGACCGCTTTGTCGGCGCACCGGAAAGCGCGTGGCTTGGGCTGTTCCGGGCCGAAGCGGTCAGCGCGATGATGGACATGATCCGCGCCGACCTCTCCAAGCTCGGCATTCATCACGACCTGTTTTCATCCGAAGCCGAATTGCAGGCGGCGGGAAAGCCGGAAGCTGCCGAAAAATGGCTGCGCGACCACGACCTTGTCTATGACGGCGTACTTGAAGCACCCAAAGGCGAAACGCCCGAGGATTGGGAGCCGGTCGAGCTGCCGCTGTTCCGCTCGACCAAATTTGGCGACGACCAGGACCGGCCGATCAAGAAATCCGACGGTAGCTGGACCTATTTCGGCGCCGACCTTGCCTATCATTACCAGAAGGCCGAAACCGCCGACGAATTGATCGACATCTGGGGGGCCGACCATGCTGGGACCGTGAAGCGGATCAAGGCCGCGGTCGCCGCGCTAACGGGCGGCAAGAAGAAGTTCGACGTCAAATTGGTCCAGATGGTGCGGCTACTCAAGAACGGCGAACCGTTCAAAATGTCGAAGCGCGCGGGCAACTTCGTCACCCTCGCCGACATCGTCGATGAGGTCGGCAAGGACGCGGTGCGCTTCACCATGCTGACGCGCAAAGCTGATGCGCAGATGGATTTCGACTTTGCGAAAGTGGTCGAGGCATCGCGCGACAACCCCGTCTTCTACGTCCAATATGCGCACGCCCGGATCGCATCGCTGAAACGCAAGCTCGCCGAGGCGGGGGTCGCGCCTGCTGCGCCGAACGCCGAGCGCCTCGATGACTATGAACTCGGCCTCGTCAAGCTGCTCGCGCAATTTCCGCGGATCGTCGAAGCTGCCGCCGCTTCGCGCGAGCCGCATCGCATTGCCTTCTATCTCGCCGATGTTGCCGCCGCGTTCCATGCCTGGTGGAACCTTGGTAACGATCGCCCCGACGCCCGTGTCATTTTGGCAAATGACCCCGAATTGACCGCGACGCGCCTTTATTTGGCCGATGGAATCGGGCAGGTAATTCGCAACGGGCTGCACCTGATGGGGGTAGAGGCGCTCGAGGAGATGAACTGATGGCCGAGGACAAGAACGCCGACCAAGGCGATGTGGGGCTGGGGCTGGAGAGCGAAGATCGCCTGCCATGGCTCGAAGCCGCCGACGGGGTTGAGGACGATGGCGAGGTTTCGCCCGCGCGTCTGCTGGTCATGGTGCTCGGCGGTCTGTTGCTGATCGGGGCGGTGCTGGGCGGGCTGTGGTGGGTCCAGAACGGCGGCGCGCGCGGCAAAGGCGAGCTGATCGCGGCGCAGGATGGCAATTACAAGGTCGCGCCGAAGAATGATGGCGCAAAGACCTTTGAAGGCGAGGGCGATGCCAGCTTCTCGGCCAGCGAAGGCGCCGAGCCCGCCGGCAAGGTCGATCCGACGCGGATGCCCGAAGAGCCGGCCGTAACGCCGCAGGAGCGCGAGGCCGCGAAAGCCGCGGCGGACAAGGCCGCTACAGCAAAGGCGAAACCCGCGCCGACGCCCGCAAAGGTAGAAGCTAAGACGGCGGCGGCGTCGACCAAGGCGCCTGCTGCGACACCGAAAGCTGCACCGGCGGCTGCGGCGGTGGGATCGGCGATGATCCAGCTCGGCGCATTCAGCAGCGATGCGGCGGCCGCGAAGGCGTGGACCAACCTGTCGAAACGCTTTGCCTATCTGGCCGATCTTAACAAGTCGGTGTCGCCTGCCAAGGTTGGCGACGGCACGGTCTATCGTTTGCGCGTATCCGCAGGAACGGCCGCTAACGCTGAGAATTTGTGTGGGAAATTGCGCGTAGCGGGTGAAAATTGCGTCGTCGTTCGCTGATTCGGCCCGTTTGGCCGCAGACTCCGTTGGTACTAACGCGCCGCTATGGCATGTTGCGCCATGTGGTAGCCGCATGAGGGGGCGGCGGCCGATGGAGTTTGCGATACGATGATACCCGCTATTTTCGGCCTGTCGGGACTGACCCTCACCGACGACGAGCGCGCCTTCTTTCGCGACAGCGATCCGGCAGGCTATATCCTGTTCGGGCGCAATATCGAAAACCGCGAGCAGCTGCGGCGGCTGACCGACGAGTTGCGCGCGCTGGATGGGCGGGACAATGTGCCCATCCTGATCGATCAGGAGGGTGGTCGGGTCGCGCGGATGAAATCGCCCGAATGGCCGACGTTCCCGAGCGGCGCGACCTTCGACGCGCTGTACGAACGCGCGCCCGCGAGCGCGATTGAAGCGGCACGACTGAACGCGATGGCGCTTGCGGCGATGTTGGCGGAAGTCGGCATTAACGTCGATTGCATGCCTTTGCTCGATGTGCGCCAGCCGGGGGCGAGCGACGTGATCGGCGACCGCGCGCTGGGCAGCGAGCCGATGCGCGTCGCCGCGCTGGGGCGCGCAATCTTGGGCGGATTGCAGGACGGCGGCGTCGTTGGCATCGTCAAACACATCCCCGGCCACGGCCGCGCGCTGCTCGATACGCACGAGGCGCTGCCGGTGGTGACGGCGACCGATCGCGATTTGCAGACCGATCTGGCACCGTTCGCGGCGCTGCGCGATGCCGCCATGGCGATGACGTGCCACGTGGTGTTTGAGGCATGGGATCCCGACCGGCCCGCGACGCTGTCGCCGATCATCATCGATAGCGTGATCCGTCAGCGCATCGGCTTTCACGGGCTGTTGATGTCCGACGATCTCGACATGAAGGCTCTGGCGGGCGACGTGCCTTCGCGGGCCGCCGCTGCCGTCGCGGCGGGTTGCGATATCGCGCTCAATTGCTGGGCCAGGATGGGCGATATGATCGGCATCGCCAACGCCCTCGACCCGATCAGCACCGTATCGCGCGCCCGGCTGGAAGGCGCGATGGACCGCGTGTCAGGGATCGGAGACAACCGCGCGTTTGCGACGCTCGTCGAACAGCGCGACGCGCTGCTTGCAGTTGCCTGAGCCTGCAATGGACGAACTGGCGCTCGATTTTGAGGTGGCGTCGACCGCACCTGAAAATGATGACGCGCTGCAACTTTCGCTAGAAAGCTGGGAAGGGCCGCTCGACCTGCTGCTCACGCTGGCGCGCAGCCAGAAGGTTGATCTCAAGCAGATTTCGATTCTGGCGCTCGTCGAACAATATCTGACCTTCATTGCCGAGGCGCGCGAACTGAAGCTGGAGGTCGCCGCCGATTATCTGGTTATGGCGGCTTGGCTCGCCTACCTCAAATCGGCACTTCTTCTGCCCAAGGACCCGCTTGAGGAACCGTCACCCGACGAACTCGCGCTGCGCCTGCAACTGCGATTGCAGCGGCTGGCGGCGATGCGCGAGGCCGCGGCACGACTTCTTGCGCGCGACCGCATCGGCCGCGACGTGTTTCTGCGCGCCAAGCCCGAGGGTCTGCGCGACGTCAAGCTGCGTCGCTGGGACGCCAGCCTTTACGACCTGCTGTCGGCCTATGGGCAGGTCAAGCTGCGCAGCGAGCCCGTTGTCCATATGGTATCGCGGCGCCCGGTGATTACGCTCGATGCGGCGCTCCACCATTTGCAGCGGATGATCGGAATCAAGCTCGACTGGGCCGAACTCGCCGACTTCCTCCCGCCCGCCTATGATGGACCGCTGCGCCGCTCGGCAATTGCGTCGAGTTTTGTCGCTGCGCTCGAACTGGCACGGCAGGGGCGCGTCGACCTGAAACAGGCGGGCGCATTTGAACCGCTTTACCTGAAGGCTGCTGCCATGGGACAACCCGCCGCATGAACCCGATCGACGACCGCGAACGCGCCATCGAAGCGATGCTGTTTGCCAGCGATGAGCCGCTCGACCCGCGGCAGGTCGCCGCGCGGTTGGGTGACGACTGGAGCATCGGCGAGGTGCGCGCTTTCATTCAGGCGATCGCCGCGCGCCATGCGGGCAGCGGCATCGAACTGGTCGAACGCGGCGGGCATTGGCATTTTCAGACCCCGGCCGACCTTGCGCATCTGCTCCGCCGCGAACGTGATGATCCGCGCAAATTGTCGCGCGCTGCCGCCGAAGTGCTGGCGATCGTCGCCTATCACGAACCCGTCAGCCGCGCCGAAATCGAGGCGATCCGCGGCGTCCAGACGTCGAAAGGTACGCTCGACGTGCTGATGGAGGCCGAATGGATCGCGCCTGCGGGGCGCCGCGAGGTCCCGGGTCGACCGCTGATCTACAAGACGACCGACGCATTTTTGCAGCATTTCGGCCTTAGCAGCCGCAAGGATTTGCCGGGCATCGACGATCTGCGCGCCGCAGGCTTGCTCGATCCGGTCGACCTCGCCTTTGACGATGCGATGGGCGAGCTAGACCTAGTAAAAGACGGCGAAGAAGCTTAGATGATCGCCGCAAGGAGAATTTGATATGGGTAGCTTCAGCATCTGGCATTGGCTGATCGTCGGCATCCTCGTGCTGCTGCTGTTCGGCAAAGGCCGGTTTTCCGATATGATGGGCGATGTCGCCAAAGGCATCAAAAGCTTCAAAAAGGGCATGGCCGAAGACGACGCGCCGCCCGCCACGCCGAAGCATATCGAAGGCCAGCGCGCGCCCGATAGCGCCCCGATCACGACGCCAACCGCCGAGCACGACAAGCTCTGATTCTGGTCCGGCGGCGGAGGGAAGCTTTAATCGATGTTCGACGTCGCGCCCACCGAGCTGATGCTCGTCATCGTGGTGGCTCTGGTCGTCATCGGTCCGAAAGACCTGCCAAAGGCGATGCGTTTCGTCGGCAAGTGGATGGGCAAGGCGCGCGGCATGGCGCGCCACTTCCGCTCCGGGCTCGACACGATGATGCGTGAGGCCGAGCTCGAAGAGCTAGAGAAGCAGTGGCGTGAGCAGAATGACGCGATCATGCGAGAGTTTCCGCGCATCGATGATGTGAACACGTCGACACCCAAACCGGCTTCTGCTGCGCCCGACGCTCCGAGCCAGCAAGATACGGACGAGGCAGCCGCCGCTACCGCGCCTTCTGAAACCCACGCGGTGCCCCCGCGCGATGGCCCGCTGCCATGACCGTCGAAACACCAATCGCCGCCGAGGATGATGGCGCGGGCGGCAAGATGCCGCTGCTGGACCATCTGATCGAGTTGCGCTCGCGGCTGCTGAAATCGCTGGTGGCCATCGCCTTGGCTTTTGGCGTGTGTCTTTATTACGCCGAACCGATCTTCAGCATCCTTGTTCAGCCGCTCGTCGCGGCGGGGCAGGGCACGATTATCTACACCCAGTTGTTCGAGGCATTCTTTGTTCAGATCAAGGTCGCGCTATTCGCATCGATGATGATCGCCTTTCCGGTGATCGCGAACCAGCTGTGGAAGTTCGTCGCGCCGGGCCTGTATCGTCAGGAAAAGCGCGCGTTGCTACCCTTCCTGCTCGCGACCCCAGTACTGTTCACAGCCGGGGCGTGCCTCGCCTATTTCGTGACCGTACCGGTGGCGCTGAAATTTCTGCTCGGCTTTCAGGGCGATATGGGCGGAATCCAGCAGGAGGCGCTGCCGTCGGTTGCCAATTACCTCAGTTTCATCATGCAGTTTATCATGGCGTTCGGCATCTGTTTCCTGCTGCCGATCTTGCTGATGCTGCTTGAACGATCGGGTATCGTCACCCGCGATCAACTGGTCGGCGCGCGGCGTTACATGATCGTGGCTGCATTTGCCATTGCAGCGGTAGCGACGCCGCCGGACATTTTGAGCCAGTTCCTGCTCGCCGTGCCGCTGATCCTGCTTTACGAAATATCGTTGTTTGCGATCTGGTTTACTCAGCGCCGACGCAAAACAGGCGCCGAAGCGGCGCCTGTCGAGCCTCTCGAAGAGGCTTAGGGTAAGCGGGGTAATCCCGATCAGTCGATGGCGTCGGCGCCAGCCTGACCGACCGATTCGATGTCGCGGCCTGCACCCTTGACCGTGTTGCAGCCGGTGACGACAACACTTGCCAGAATGGCGAGAATGATAGCGCGGAAACTCGTCATTTTTTCAAACCTCTCTGGATAGGATGCAAAATGGCCCGGCACGCTTTCGAGGGGGGGGAGGGAAATGCGGGCCGGGCCAATGTTGCTGAGCAGCGCTGCGGGGGGGCGATGATCGCTGCTCGAATGGGAAACGAGCCAAATGTGGGATAAGTTCCCGAAAAAAAATGGCTCGGTGAAATTTTTTCGGGTCTTTTTTGGAGTATAGGAATCGACTTTTGATTCCAATATCTTGCTCAGCCCATGGTGGTCAGGCCGCTAGCCACGGCCAGACCAAGGAAGGCCAGAAAGCCCATGGAATCGGTGGTCATGGTGACAAAAATCGAGCTCGCGACCGCCGGATCCTGATCGAGGCGGTCGAGCAGGAGCGGGATCGCGACCCCAGCGACGCCTGCCACAAAGATGTTCACGACCATCGCCGCGGCAATCACGGCGCCCAGCTGCGGGTTGGCGAACCATATAGCGGTAGCCGTCCCCGCGAGCAGCGCAATCGTCGCGCCGTTGAGGAGTGCGATCTTCATTTCGCGCCAGATAGCGCGCCAGCTGTTCGAATCGGTCAGCTGGTTCATCGCCAGCGCGCGAACCGTCACCGCCAGCGTCTGAGTACCGGCGTTGCCGCCGACCCCGGCGACGATCGGCATCAGCGCCGCGAGCGTCACCATCTGTTCGATCGCGCCGCCGAAAAAGCCGACGATTGATGAGGCGAGCAGGGCGGTACCCAGATTGGCGACCAGCCAGCGCACGCGAGCGCTGTAGGTTTCGCGGATAGGTTCGTTGATGTCGCCGTCGCCGGCGCCCGACAGGCGCAGGATATCCTCGCCCGCCTCTTCCTGAATGATATGCACGACATCATCGACGGTGATCATCCCGACGAGGCGCCCGGCGCGATCGACGACGGCGGCCGAGATCAGCGCATATTTCTGAAAGCGCAGCGCGACCTCTTCCTGGTCCATATCGACGGGAATCAGCGTCTGTTCGCGTTTCATCACATCGCTGATCGCGATGTCGCGCGGGGTGCGCAGGATCCAGCTGAGTTGGCACGACCCGACTGGACGATGCATCGGATCGACGACAAAGATTTCCCAGAAATCGCTGGTCAGCGCGGTGTCTTCGCGCAGCCGGTCGATGACGTCGCCGACGGTGACGTGCTCGGGAACCGCGACCAGGTCGCGCTGCATGAGGCGGCCAGCGGATTCCTCGGGGAAGGAGAGGGCGTCCTCGATCGCGGCGCGATCTTCAGGCTCCATTGCGTCGAGCACTGCTTGCTGCTCGTCGGCCTCCATATCCTCGATGATCGCGACGGCGTCGTCGGTATCGAGTTCGGACGCCAGCTCGGCAACCTGTTCGGGCGCGAGCAGGTCGATCAGCTCCTCGCGCACATAATCGTTCATTTCCGCCAGCACGTCGGCGGACAGCATATTGCCCAGCACGGCGGCCAGCATCGGGCGCTCGTCGCTGCGCGCGAGTTCGAACAGATCGGCGATGTCGGCTGGGTGCAGGCGGCCGATGCGCTCGCGCGCCGCTTCGCCTTCGCCCGCCTCGGCCAGTTCGATGACGTCGCGGACGAATTTTGGCCTCAGCCGGTCGTCTTCATCGAGCTCGGTTTCGGTTTCGCGCGCCACTGCTTCGCGGTCGCGGTCGTCAGTGATGGCGGTATCGTCAGTGGCGTGGGAATCTTCGCGGTTATCCATCGCGCGGTCCTCCCTGTTTGGGCCGACGACTGCCGGCGGGCCGAGCCTTCCCCCTAGTCGCGGCACCGCCAGATGGCAACGCCAGCGAGGCAACCGCGGCAATTAAAGCGTGGCTTTGGCGCTGTTGCTCGCTATGGCACCGCCATTATTTCTACAGGAGCCGAGCATGACCGACCAGACTCTCACCCTTTCGCTGTCGACCGGCGATGTTGTTATCCGCCTGCGCCCCGACCTTGCGCCGCTGCACGTTGAGCGGATTACCCAGCTTGCCAGCGAAGGGTTCTACGACGGCGTCGTGTTCCACCGCGTCATCCCGGGCTTTATGGCGCAGGGCGGCGATCCGACCGGCACCGGCATGGGCGGCAGCCCGCTGCCCGACCTGCCCGCCGAATTCAACGCGCAGCCGCACGTCCGCGGTGTGTGTTCGATGGCGCGGGCGCAGAACCCGAACAGCGCAAACAGCCAGTTCTTCATCTGCTTCGACGACGCGCGCTTCCTCGACAACCAGTACACCGCTTGGGGCGAAGTGATCGAAGGCATGGAAAATGTCGACGCGCTGCCCAAGGGCGAGCCGCCGCGCGAACCGGGCAAGATTGTCAAAGCGACGGTTAGCTGATTATATTTGTCGCCCCCGCCTTCGCGGGGGCGACGATCATAATTCGCCGATAAATCCGTTCAGCCGTTCGCACGCGGCGATCCAGTCGGCCTTGAATTCCTGCACGACTTGACCGGCGCCCATGGCCTCGTTCATCAGCCCGACACCCTGGCCGACCCAATAGGTCGCCAGTGCCTTGGCGCCTTCGTGGCCGCCCTCGGACAATTTATCGACCTTGCGCAACGCGGGTTCGCTGACCAGCGATTGCAACGGCATCGGCAGCGGTTTGGGCGCGCCTTCGGCCTCCCACGCGTCGGTCCAGGGCGAGCGGAGCTGGCGCGAGGGTTTGCCGGTGCGGCTTTTCGAGCGCACCGTGTCGCGCGAACTGGCGAGCAGCATTTTTTCCTTCACCACCGGATTGGTTTCGGCCTCGGCCGTGGTCAGCCACACCGATCCGGTCCACGCGCCGTGGGCGCCCATCGCCATCGCCGCCGCCATCTGGCGCCCCGTGACGATGCCGCCCGCGGCGAGGATTGGCGTGGTCGCACCAACCGCTTCGACCGCTGCCGCGACCTCGGGCACGAGCACCATCGTCGCAACTTCGCCGCAGTGACCGCCCGCTTCGCCGCCTGCAACAACGAGGATGTCCACTCCGGCGCCGACCTGCGCGAGGGCGTGATCGCGGGTGCCGACGAGCGCCGCGACGGGCACATTGTGGCGCTTGCCAAGTTCGAGCATTAGCGGCGGCGGCACGCCGAGCGCATTGGCGACCAGCTTGATCGGGTGCCGGAAAGCGACTTCGAGCAGCCTGGCCGCGCCGTCGTCGGTCATGTTTTCGCCGAGGCCGCCGCCAACAGCGGGAAGTGCGAGATTGCCTTCATCGACTCCATGCTTGCCGAGAAGGTCGGCGACGAAGGCTTTGTGTTCGGCAGGGATAGGGGGCATTTTACGACGGTCTTCGCCTTTTCCCGCAAAGCTGTTGGGGACGATCAGGTCGACGCCATAGGGCTTGCCGCCGATATGCGAGTCGATCCACGCCAGTTCCTCCTCAAGCCGTTCGGGCGGGAGCGAGGCGGCGCCGAAGACGCCCATGCCGCCTGCTTTCGACACCGCGACGACGACGTCGCGGCAGTGCGAGAAGGCGAGGAGGGGGAATTCGATGACGAGCATCGCGCAGATGGGTGATTGCATTGGGCCTCTCCGGATGTGGACTAAGGTGCCACGTGGCGTGCATGTCAGCGTTAGTTTACGTAAACGTCAAGTTGATTTGCTGGGGGCTCCCATTATCGCAGGCGCATGACCCAATTTTCCCTGCCCGATTTCGACCTCGCCGCCTTTGTCCGTGCCACGCTGGCCGAGGATCTGGGGGCGGGGGGCGACATTACGTCGATGGCGGTGATTCCCGCTGATGCTCGGTTCGGGGGGGTGATGGACAGCCGCGATGCGATCATCGTCGCGGGGCTGCCGATCGCCGCAGCTTTCTTTCGCGCGCTCGATCCTGCCATGGAGATCGAAATCCTGGCCCCCGAAGGCGCCGAGGTGGCCGCGGGGAGCGATTTGATGCGCCTGTCGGGCAATGCGCGGGCGATGCTGACCGCCGAACGATCGGCTTTGAACACCGTGCAGCATCTGTCGGGCATCGCGACAATGACGCGCCAATATGTCGATGCGCTGGCAGGAACCGGCGCGACGTTGCTCGACACGCGCAAGACGATCCCGGGCCTGCGGGTGCTGGAGAAATATGCGACGCGGATGGGTGGCGCGACCAACCACCGCATGGGCCTGTGGGACGCGGCGATGATCAAGGACAATCATGTCGCGGTCGCTGGGTCGGTCGAGGAAGCCGTGCGCCGCGCGGTCGCGGCGGGGATTGCGAGCATCATCGTCGAGGTCGACCGGGTGGCACAGGTCGAGCCCGCGCTGAATGCCGGAGCGACGCACCTGTTGCTCGACAATATGACGCTGGACGAGCTGCGGACATGTGTCGCGATCGTCGGTGGCAAGGTGCCGACCGAGGCGTCGGGCGGAGTGCGGCTCGACACGATCGGCGCGATCGGCGCGACGGGGGTGACCTATGTGTCGGTCGGGCGGTTGACGCAGTCGGCGCCCGCGGCGGATGTTGGGCTTGATTTTGCTTTGGTTTGATTCCGCCACGCCAACTTACCGTTCGCCCTGACCCCGGATCACGTTCGGGGGAAGGGCTGTTCTTCTCTTTACCGCGGCAAAGGAAAAACGGTGCTTCGACAAGCTCAGCACGAACGGAAAAAGGGGTGGGCGCTGTCCGCACTGGCGCTGCTCGTCGCGCCTACCGCAGCCCAAGCCCAGGCGCTCGCCTGCAAGCTCCCCGATCGCATCCCGGTCCCGCGGCTCGACCAGCCGAAGCGCGGCGAACCGGTGCGCAAGACGCCGACCACCGGCTATCTGCTGGCCATGAGCTGGTCGCCGCAGCATTGCGCCAATGTCCGCAATCCCCACGACGCGCGCGACCGGTTCCAGTGCGCGGGCGAAAATGGCCGCTTTGGCTGGGTGCTCCACGGGCTGTGGCCCGAAACCGACAGCCGCGACTATCCGCAATGGTGCCGCCCGGCGAGAATCGTGCCGCAGCCGGTGCTGCGCGAGCATCTGTGCATGACGCCATCGGTCCAGCTGCTCCAGCATGAGTGGGCGAAGCATGGCACCTGCATGAGCCCGAATCCCGCCGCCTATTTCCGCGCCGCCGCGATGCTGTTCCGCGCGGTGCGTTTTCCCGACATGGCGGCGCTGGCGGCGCGGCCGCAGACGGCGGGCAGCGTTCGCCGCGCCTTTGCCGCAGCCAACCGGGGCGTGACCGCACCGATGATCGCGGTGACGACCGACCAGCAGGGATGGCTCAAGGAGGTGCGGCTGTGCCTGGGGCCGCGGATGCGGCCGCAGCGCTGCAAGCCGTTTCAGGTCGGCGCGCGCGATGCACAGACGGTTCGGGTGCGACCTATCCCAAAGGATTAGCCGCTGTGCCGCTTTGACACGCTGTGCCCGTTAACGATCTTTTAACCTTACCAAATCGTTAACACCTGCTTAGCTTGCCGGGCATGGACTCGGATCACATCGACATTCGCCGCCGGATTCAGGCGCATAGCGCCCGCCAGCTGACGATCGCGCGGCTGAGCGCACCTGCCGATTGGCAGGGCGAGTTGCGGCAGGCGCTGGCGGCGCACCGCGAGCCGGTGTCGATCTTTGCGGGCAGCGACCTGCGGCTGTTTTTGCAGAGTTTCGCGGTGTTTTTCACCGCGACGATGATGTTTTTGATTTGAGGGCGGCTAACGCCCACAAGCGGACATCCAACTATCGTCATCCCGGCGAAGGCCGGGATCTCGCCCTCTCGGTTTACCGCACCGGCGAGATCCCGGCCTTCGCCGGGATGACGAATAAGGAACAGTCGGGAATCCACCCCATTTCGGACGTTTGCTGCCGATTTGCTCGGAATGACCGCGAACGACCACTAGGGGACATTTGAAGGTCCATCTGGCAGGGTCTCCAAATAGTCTGCAATGGCATTCGCCGCGGCTTTAGCTGCGCCTGCATCTACATCAGATAGGCCCATTTGGACGCCTGCGATTTGACGAAGGTACTCGCTCGCGTCTTCTCTCGAATGGCCTGAACAAAGCATCGTTGATACCATCAGCAAATAGCTGTCGTATTCATCGGCGCAGCTTTCCGGCCAGCCGTCGCCCGGCGACCCTAGGCCAATGGGGTCCCAAAGCGACCAGCCGATATCGCGAAGGCGCGAAAGCTTTATCTTAGGGTGAACGGTCATGCTGAAACCTAGCTAGTGATAAGTCCGCTCCCCACCCCATATCAGCCATTCGCCGCCAGGCTAATCGCACGCCTTGTGTAGCTTCCACGCCAGCACCGCCGAAACCAGACACATTGCTGCCACCATCAGCAGCGTGTCGTCGATTGTCAGCCCCATGCCGATCAGGACGCTCAGCAACAGCACCGCCGCGACCATGAAGCCCGAATTGACGATGTTGTTCGCGGCAACCGTCCGCGCGGTCTGCGACTTGGCGACCGTGGTGGTCAGGAAAGCGTAGAGCGGCACAACGAACATGCCGCCTGCAATTGCGATGCCGAGCAGATCGAAAATGATGCGGTCGCCGGTGGTCAGGGACAGGAATTCGCGCCAGTCCATCAAGGCGGTGCTATGATGGCTCCACCCCTTCACATTCCACCACAGGTCGAGCACGAACAGGCTCATCACCAGCACCGAGCCGGGCGAATAGCGGGCCGATACCTGACCCTTGAGCAACCGGTTGACGACAATCGAACCGATGGCGACCCCGACCGAGAAGATGGCGGTGAACAGCGTGGCGACGGTATTGTCGGCGCCCAGCGCATTCTTGACCAGCGGCGGGAACTGCGCCGCCAGAATGGCGCCGATCGCCCAGAAAAAGCTGATCGACACGATCGCCAGAAACAGGCGCGGGATGTGCATCGTCGAATTGACCAGCCGCCACGACGAGCGAAAGACATGATAGTCGATCATCATCCCCTGGGCCTCGGCTTCCGGCGGCGCGGCGGGAACGAAAGTCGCGGTCAGTCGCCCGATCAAGGCAACCGCGATGATGCCGGGAATCGCGATATGGGGCGGCGTCAGACCGCCGACGATCGTCCCCATCAGGATCGCGATATAGGTTCCGGCCTCGACCCAGCCAGTCCCCGCGAGCACCTCGTCCTCCTCCAGATGCTGGGGCAGGATCGCGTATTTGATCGGGCCGAAGAAGGCCGAGTGCATCCCCATCGCGAACAGCGCCAGCAGCATGACCGGTACCAGATGCAGCCAGATGCCGATCGCGCCGACGATCATGATGAAAATTTCGGCGGTCTTGATCAGGCGGATCATCCGCGTCTTGTCGGTGCTGTCGGCGAGTTGCCCGGCCAGCGCCGAAAACAGGAAAAAGGGCAGGATGAACAGGCCGCCCGCCAGCGCGTTGAACCAGGCCTCGGTCTCCGGATCCTTGTAGATCGTGAAGGTGACCAGGATCACCATCGCCATCTTGTAGAAATTGTCGTTGAAGGCGTTGAGGAACTGGGTAGCGAACAGGGGCAGAAACCGGCGTTGCTTCATCAGCGCAAAGGAACCGGTCATTGAAAATCCACTTTTGCAGCCTGACATTGCGACGGCGCCGATGCATCACGGCAATATGGTTGTCGCGCGTGGGGCTTATCGGTTAGGGCGGACGCGGTCAAAGCCCATTTTGGGCCGGACGAAACACGGGCGCTGGAATCAGGGATCATGCTCAGTCTTCCGAACATCCTGACATTGTCGCGCATTTTGGCGGTGCCCATTTTGCTGTTCCTGCTGTGGCCGGGAGTGGTCGAGGGTTCGCACCAGCCCAAGCCGATCGATTATGCGCTGGCGTTCGGTCTGTACTGCCTGATGGGCATTACCGATTATTTTGACGGTTATGTGGCACGCTCGCGCGGCATCGTATCGCGGCTGGGGGCTTTCCTCGATCCGATCGCCGACAAGATCATGATTGCGGCGGTCATCCTGCTGCTCGTCTTTACCCGCGACATCACCGGTTATCACGTCATCGCGGCGCTGATGATCCTGCTGCGCGAGATCATCGTGTCGGGGCTGCGCGAATTTCTGGCGACGTTGCAGGTGTCGATGCCGGTGACGCAGCTGGCGAAGTGGAAAACGACCTTTCAGCTCGTCGCCTTCGGTGCACTGATCCTGGCCGGGGCACTGCCTGCGCTGGAGTGGGTCAAGCTGGTCGGGCTCGCGTCGCTGTGGGGCGCCGCGGTGCTGACGCTGATCACCGGCTGGGATTATCTGCGCGTCGGCCTGAAGCATATGGATTGAGCGCACATGGCGCTGAATATCGCATATTTTGCCTGGGTACGCGAGCGGATGGGGGCGGCTGAGGAGGTCGTCGAGCTGCCCGCCGATGTTACCGATCTGACTGCGCTGCTGGCGTTCCTCGCCGGGCGTGACGAGCGTGGAGCGCTTGCCTTTGCCGAGCCGCAGCGCATCCGCGCCGCAATCGACGGCGTGATGATGGGGCCGGGTGCGCCGCTGAACGGCGCGCGCGAGGTTGCGCTGTTTCCGCCAGTGACCGGCGGATGATCCGCGTCGCGGTGCAGGGGGCGGCGATCGATGTCGGCGCCGAACTCGACCTGCATGATGCGGGCGGCCACGGCGCAAGTGCCAGCTTTATCGGGCGCGTGCGCGGCGACGGCGGGCTGGTTGAGTTGTTCCTGGAGCATCATCCGGTGATGACCGAAGCGGGGTTGGGCGATCTGGCGCATGCTGCCGCGGACCGCTGGCAGCTGGCGGCACTGACTTTGATCCACCGCGTCGGCGCGATGGCGCCGGGCGACACGATCGTGCTGGTGCTCGCGAGCAGCCCGCATCGCAGCGAAGCGCTGGCGGCGTGCGAGTTTCTGATCGACCGGCTGAAGACCGATGTGATGTTGTGGAAGCGTGAGACGTTTGGCGATGGGCAGGTGACGTGGGTCGAGGCGCGGGCGGGGGATGCGGTGCGGGCGGAGCGGTGGGCAACCTAACGCCAAAATGCCGTTTGTCCTGAGGAGGGGCTGAGCTTTGCGAAGACCCGTCTCGAAGGATTGCGATGCTGGGTTCCTTCGAGACGCCATTTCGGCAAGCTCAATGGCTCCTCAGGACAAACGGCCTGTTACGATGCTGATTCGCTTGCCGCCCGGTGTTTCCGGAAAATATCCGCCAGCATCTTGAATTCGTCCGCCCGCGGGCTGCCCTTGCGCCACACCAGCGCGATCGTGCGCCAGTCATGGTCCGAATCGAGCGGGCGGGTGTCGATGTCGGTGTGGTCGAGGATGCCGGCCTCGATCGCCATCTGCGGCAGCATCGTGATGCCGAGGCCATTGTCGACCATCTGGACCAACGTATGCAGCGACGTCCCCATCATCCGCGCCCCGGCGCGGAGTTCAGGACGGTTGCATGCGGCGAGGGCGTGGTCCTTCAGGCAATGCCCGTCCTCCAGCATCAGCATCTGCGCCGGGTCGATCTGGTCGGCGCTGACCATCGCGGGCAGGTCTTCGGACTGGTCGCCGGGGAAGGCGACGAACAGCGCGTCGTCGAACAACTCCTCGCTCTCGACGTCGCCGCAAGCGTAGGGGAGGGCAAGGAGCACGCAATCGACGGTGCCATGGTGCAGCGACTCGCACGCCTGCGCACTCGGTTCCTCGCGCAGGAACAGCTTGAGCGCCGGGCGCTCCTTGCGCAGCAGGCGGAGCATACCGGGGAGCAGGAAAGGCGCGATGGTCGGGATGACGCTCATCCTGAGGTCGCCGACCAGCGGTGCGGCGGCGGCGGCGGCCATGTCGGCGAGTTCCTCGGCCTCGCGCAAAACCCGGTGCGCCTTTTCGACAATGGCATTGCCGAGGCCGGTGAAGCGGACGACGCGGCGCGTGCGCTCGACCAGTGTCTGGCCGAGCAAGGTCTCAATCTCGCGGATGCCCGCCGACAGCGTCGATTGCGTCACGTTGCAGGCATCGGCGGCGCGGCCGAAATGGCCATGTTCGTGCAGCGCGACCAGATATTGCATCTGCTTCAGGGTCGGGAGGTAGTTGGACATTGATCGGATATAGCCATGAACCGGGTCGTTTTGAATGGTTTTGCCGTTATTATTTGCCGCCATAGTGGCGCCGATTTTTGCCGATTTCTGCGCCGCTGTGATAGCCAATGGGATCGGACGAGGCGGAGGGACCGATGGCGATTTCCCGTTTTCTGATCGGCGGCGTGGCGAGCGCGTTGCTGTTGACCGGCGGCCTGTTTTTGTGGGCCGGCTATACGCAGATTGCCGAGGAGGAGGTGCTGCCCGAGCCGCCGCCTGCTTTGGCCGCGATCCCGGTAGCCGGGGCGAATGCGCCGAAGCGCGGACCGGCGCCGCCTGCCTTGCCCGCCGCGAAAGAGGCGTCGCGCGAGGAGCGGCGGTTCAACCGCTTCGACCGCGATCGCAACGAGCGGATCAGCCGTATCGAGCTGATGTCGTCGCGGACGGCGGCGTTTCGCAAGCTCGACAAGGATGGCAATAATCTGCTGACGTTCGAGGAGTGGGCGGTGGCGACGGGCGAGCGGTTTGCGGGGGCCGATGGCGACAAGTCGGGCGATCTGACGCGCGCGGAGTTTGCGACGACGGCACCGAAACGGGCGGTGAAGGCGAAGTGTAGTTGTTGACTTGGTCGTCGCCCCCGCGAAGGCGGGAGCCTCTAGAGGCCTAAACCAGCATCGCCGCGTAAAACGACGGCGGCCCCCGCCTGCGCGGGGGCGACGTTCAGGCCGCCACGCCCTCCGCGACCTTCACCCACTCGGCCAGCGCCGCACCCGCCCGCGCCGTATAGCCGAGCTTGCGATCCTTCTTCCGCACATCCTCGGCCAGCGGTGGGAACAGCCCGAAATTGACGTTCATCGGCTGGTAGCTCGCGGCATCGGCGCCGCCGGTGATGTGACCGAGCAACGCGCCGAGCGCGGTTTCGAGCGGCGGCGGCGGCAGGGTCCGGCCGCCGAGCTCGGCCGCGGCAAAACGCGCGGCGATCAGGCCGATGGCGGCGCTTTCGACATAGCCCTCGCAGCCGGTGATCTGTCCGGCAAAACGGATATGCGGCGCTGATTTGAGGCGCAGCTGCGCGTCGAGCAATTCGGGCGAGCGGATGAAGCTGTTGCGATGGAGGCCGCCGAGGCGCGCGAATTCGGCCTTTTCAAGGCCGGGGATGGTGCGGAACAGCTCGACCTGCGCCGCGTGCTTGAGCTTGGTCTGGAAACCGACCATGTTCCACAGCGTGCCGAGCGCATTGTCCTGGCGCAACTGGACAACCGCGTAAGGCCACCTCCCGGTGCGCGGATTGTCGAGCCCGACGCCCTTCATCGGCCCGAAGCGCAAGGTTTCGGGGCCGCGCTCGGCCATCACCTCGATCGGCATGCAGCCTTCGAAATAGGGGGTGTTGGTCTCCCACTCCTTGAATTCGGTCTTGTCGCCATCGACCAGCCCCTGGACGAAGGCGTGATACTGATCCTTGTCCATCGGGCAGTTGATATAATCCTTGCCGTCGCCGATCGGCCCGACCTTGTCCCAGCGGCTGGCCATCCACGCGATGTCCATGTCGATGCTGTCGCGATAGACAATGGGGGCGATGGCGTCGAAAAAGGCGAGCGCGTCCTTGCCGGTTGCGGCGCCGATGCTGTCGGCGAGGCTGGCGGCGGTGAGCGGGCCGGTGGCGACGATGGTCAGGCCTTCGCTAGGCAGCGTGTCGATACGTTCGCGGACGATGGTGATATTGGGGTGCGCTTCGAGCGCGCGGGTGACGCCGCCCGAAAAGAGATCGCGATCGACGGCGAGCGCCGACCCCGCGGGTACCTTGGTCGCGTCGGCCTCGCGCATGATGATCGAGCCCAGGGTGCGCATCTCGCGGTGGAGCAGGCCGACGGCGTTGCTGTCGCCGTCGTCGCTGCGAAAGCTGTTCGAGCACACCATCTCGGCGAGCGCGTCGCCCTGATGCGCCGGGGTGATGTCGCCGCCGCCGCGCATTTCGGAGAGGCGGACGCGGAAACCGGCTTCGGCGAGCTGCCACGCGGCTTCGGATCCGGCGAGGCCGCCGCCGATGATGTGCACGTCGTATTCCGCCATTTACCCTATCCGTTGACTTGCGACCAATGTGCCGCGCAGTAGGCGGATTGCGGGCAAGATGCAAAGGGGCGGGGCATGAGTGAGCAGGTTTGGGCCAGAGACTGGGACCGCGCGCGGTGGCTGTGGTGGGCGGCGCTGGTCGGTGGGATCAGCTATTTCGTGGGGGTCTATTTGCGGCTCGACGGGCCGGCGATCTGGGCGTGGAAGGCGTCGGGGGTCGGGTTGCTCGCGGTGTGGGCGGCGGCAAATGCGCGGGGCACCCACGGCCAGCTGATCGCGGCGGTGCTGGCGTTCGGGGCGCTGGGCGACTGGTTGCTCGATGCGTTCGGGATGCTGGCGGGGGCCGCGGCTTTCGCGACGGGGCATCTGATCGCGATCATCCTGTATCTGCGCAACCGGCGGCCCAGTCTGACGTCGTCGCAGAAGTTGCTGGCGTGGGCGCTGGTGCCGTTGGCGTTGATCATCGCGTGGGGGCTGACGCGCGGGGCCGAGGCGGCGCTGATGGGCGCGGCGATTGCCTATACTGGTGGGGTCGCAATCATGGCGGCGACGGCGTGGATCAGCCGCTTCCCGCGCTATCGCACCGGGATCGGCGCGATGATGTTTCTGGCGAGCGACCTGTTCATCTTTGCCGGGGAGGGCGGTACGCTGTCGAAGGACGTGACGCTGTGGTTGGTGTGGCCGCTCTATTTTGGCGGGCAGGCGTTGATTGCGTGGGGGGTGGTGAGCACGTTGGCGAAGGAAGGGCGTGGTTGAGAGGCTGAAAGCGACCAGTTGCGGGCGTCGGATATTCGATATCTCTCCCCTTGAGGGAGAGATACGAAGGCTTGGCAGCTTGCTGCCTAGCCGCAGTTGAGAGGGGTTTCTCGCCCGCAGGCGGCTCACCCCCTCACCAAGCTTCGCTAGCTCCTCACGGAGCAAGCTGCGCTATCCTCTCCCTCAAGGGGAGAGGATTTGCAATCAGCTCCCGACCCCAACGCAGCCGCTGCACTCCCTGAGATTACCCCTCCCACGCCGCGATCGTCGTGCGGTGGAGCAGGCGGTCGTGGCCGTCGTAGCCACCGGTGGCGCGGTGCAGGAGCGAGCGGTTGTCCCACATTACCAGCATGTCGGGCTCCCACTGGTGCGAATAGCGAAATTCCTCGCGCCCCTGCCATTGCAGCAGTTCGGAGAGGATCGGCAGCGCCTCGGCATCGTCCATGCCTTCGATGCCCATGATGTAACCGGCGCAGCCGAACAGCCCTTCGCGGCCGGTTTCGGGGTGGCGGCGGATGAAAGGGTGGAGCTGCGTCGCCAGCGCCTCGTCGCCCGAGCGGATGTCCATGCTGCGATCCTTATCCTGCGCGCCATACATCCCCGACGGCGCATAGCCGCCGCGCGCGCTGTGGATCGCGTTGCGTCCTTCGATTTTCGCGCGCAGCGCAGCGGGCATCGCGTCGAGCGCGGCGTGCTGGTTGGAAAATTCGGTGTTGCCGCCGACAGGCGGGATGGTGATGCCGAACAGGCAGGTTCCGGCGGGCGGGCGGGCCTGAAAGCTCCAGTCGCTGTGCCAGTTTTCGGCGAACAAGGGCGAGGTTTCGTCGGCGCGGCGCTTGACGGCGATGACATGCTGGCGGCCGGGGATCGGCTTGATGAAGGGATCGTCGCCGAAACCGCCGAAATATAGGGTGAAGCGTTCGAGATCGTCGTCGTCCATTTTCTGATTGGGGAAGGCGAGGATGTGATGGTCAAGCCAGGCGGCGCGGATTTCAGCGACGGTGTCGGGAGCGAGCGGCTGGGTCAGGTCGATGCCGGTGACGCGGGCGCCGCAGGACTGGCCGCTGGGGGTGATGGTGAGGGTCATCCCGCGATGCTGCGCCGGTTCATCGGCGAGGTCAATTGGGAGGCAGGCGGGCAAACCAAATGAGCCGTCGCTTGGCCCGCGGCGGCCCACTCCGGCGGATACGACAATCGCGCGCGAGGCGCGATGCCAACCCTTTCCACATCCGGCGCCACCTGCTAACCGCCCGCGCCATGTCCCAGACGCACCCCGACCGCCGCACCTTCGCCATCATCTCGCATCCCGACGCAGGTAAAACGACGCTGACCGAGAAATTGCTTGTCGCCGGCGGCGCAATTCATATCGCGGGCGAGGTCAAGGCGCGCGGACAGGCGCGGCGCGCTCGATCCGACTGGATGAAGATCGAGCAGCAGCGCGGAATTTCGGTGACCTCGTCGGTGATGACCTTCGAACATGCCGGGCTGGTCTTCAACCTGCTGGACACCCCGGGCCACGAGGATTTTAGCGAAGACACCTATCGCACCCTGACCGCGGTCGACAGCGCGGTGATGGTGATCGACGCCGCAAAGGGCATCGAACCGCAAACGCTGAAGCTGTTCGAGGTGTGCCGGTTGCGTTCGGTACCGATCATCACCTTTATCAACAAGGTTGATCGTGAGGGGTTGCCGCCGTTCGAACTGCTCGACGAGGTCGCCGATCGGCTCGCGCTTGATGTCTGCCCGATGAACTGGCCCGCGGGCATGGGCGGGCAGTTCGAGGGGATTTACGATCTGGTCGATCCGGCGATCATGAAACCGGGCGGCGATGCGTCGCGGATGTATGAAGGCCACCGCGCCAAGGTGGCAGGACTCGGCGATCCGGCGCTGGCGGCGGAGATCAGCGCCGATGCGCTCGCGCACCTCAAGGAAGAAACCGAGCTGGCGTCGGCCTGCTACGCCGAGTTCGATGCCGCGGCCTATCGCAATGGCGACCTGACGCCGGTCTATTTCGGATCGGCGCTGAAGGAATTCGGGATCACCGACCTGCTTGCCGCGCTGGCGCAGCACGCGCCGGGGCCGCAGCCGCAACCCGCCGAGCCCGCGCCGGTGCAGCCGACCGACGATGCGGTCACCGGCTTTGTGTTCAAGGTCCAGGCCAATATGAACCCCGCGCACCGCGACCGCATCGCGTTCATGCGCCTCTGCTCGGGCAAATTCGAGCGCGGGATGCGGCTGATGCAGGGCGGGACGGGCAAGGCGATCGCGATCAGCCGCCCGATGCTGTTCCTGGCGCAGGACCGCGAAATGGCCGAGGAAGCCTTTCCTGGCGACATCATCGGCATTCCGAACCATGGCACATTGCGCGTTGGCGACACCTTGTCCGAGCGCACTGACGTCACGATCACCGGCCTGCCGAACTTCGCCCCCGAATTGCTGCGCCGCGTTGCGCTCGTCGATCCGACCCAGACGAAAAAGCTCCGCAAGGCGCTCGACGACATGGCCGAGGAGGGGATCATCCAGGTCTTCTACCCCGAAATCGGCGCGAACATGATCGTCGGGGTCGTCGGGCAATTGCAGCTCGAAGTGCTGATCAGCCGCCTCGACGCCGAATATAAGGTCGAGGCGAAGCTGGAGCAGTCGCCGTGGGAAACCGCGCGCTGGATCGCCAGCGACGATCCCGCGAAGCTGAAAGCGTTCCAGTCGGAACATCGCGGCGCCAGCGCCACCGACCGCGACGGCGCGCCGGTGTTCATGGCCAAGGACGGCTGGGAAGTCGGCTATATCACTCAGCGCAATCCCGACATTCGCTTTACTGCCACGAAGGAAAGGCGGCTGGGAGCTTTGGCCGAATAGCCTGCCCATGCCGGGTTGATCGCGTGCGCCAAATCCGCCACCATGACGCCGCTTCGGGCTGACGGGAGGAAGACGATGCGGATAGTCATGCTGACGCTGGCGGCGATCGCCAGTTGTGTGCCTGCGATGGCGCAGCCTACCATAAAATTGCCAATCGCGAAGGGGTTATGGACCAACGATAACCAGAAATGCGCGAATGTGCGTTATGGTTATGTCTTTGACGGGACGCGATGGGGCTCCCTCTATTTCTACGGGCCGACCGGAAACCTTGGCCCGGCAGCCGAATTGCGCCCGATCACGCAGACGCGGGTGGTGGAGGGCGGTTTCACCCAGATGCAGTTCGACGGCTATGACGGCGCAGGCTATTTTCGGGTCAAGGTGACGGGCCCCGACCGCGCGCTCTATCGTGTGGGCGCACCATTTCGCGAGGAAATCCAGGTGTCGGATGAAGCGCTCATCCGTTGTGCCTTGCCGACGCTATCGCCCAGGATGCAGGCCGCGATCAGGCGCCATGCGCCCGCGGTGGTTAAATAAGGCTGAGGAGGTCGGCGGACATCGGCGACACATCGGACGTGTCTGCTTCCTCGCCTTCGAATTTGCTCAGGGTCAGTCCCAGCAGGCGGATTCCCTGCTCGGTCGGCAGGAGCGGCGCCAGTATCGCTTCACCTGCCGCCAGCAAAGATGTGCCGTCCAGAATCGGCGTCGCAACCGATTTCGCCCGCGTGATCGTGCGAAAATCGGCGTAGCGCAGTTTCAGTGTCACCGTCCGCCCGCGCGCGCCTTTTTTCGCCGCCCGGTCCCACACGACGGCGCACACATGCGCCAGCGCCTCGCGGATTTCGGTGTCGGTGATCAGGTCGTTGAAAAAGGTGCGCTCGCCGCCCAGCGATTTCAGCGGTCGGTGTGATTTGACGCGGCGATGGTCGATGCCGCGCGCCAGGTTGAACAGCCATTCGGCGCTGTTACCGAAATGCGTCGCCAGCCATAACGGGTCCTTGCCTGCGAGATCGGCGCCCGAAAACACCCCGAGCCCCTCCATCTTCGCCGACGTCACCGGGCCGATGCCGTGGAAACGGCGGATCGACAATGCCTGGACAAAATCGGCGCCCTTGCCGGGCGGAATGACGGTGAGCCCGTCGGGCTTGTTCTGGTCCGACGCCAGCTTCGCGATGAACTTGTTGTACGACACGCCGGCGGAGGCGGTCAGGCCGGTTTCCTCGCGGATGCGGCGGCGGATCAGTTTGGCGGTTGCGGTCGCACTGCCGAGGCCGGACTTGTCGGCGCTGACGTCGAGATAGGCTTCGTCGAGCGACAGCGGCTCAACCTCATCGGCATAATCATGAAAAATTGCGCGGATCTGGTGCGAGACCTCGCGATAGGCGTCGAAGCGGGGCGGTACAAAAATCAGCTCGGGGCATTGGCGCTTGGCGGTGATGCTGGGCATGGCCGAACGCACCCCGAACTTGCGCGCTTCATAGCTGGCCGCGGCGACCACCCCGCGCCGCGACGATCCACCGACGGCGACGGGCTTGCCGCGCAGCGCCGGATCGTCGCGCTGTTCGACCGACGCATAAAAAGCGTCCATGTCGACATGGATGATCTTGCGAACCGGGCCATCCATGGGCGCGTCAGGGGCGAGGTCGGCGGCATCTTCCACCCGGATGGCTTAGCATGTTGCCACGATGTTCTCAATAGACGGGCGACGCCGGACTTGACGCCGACGGAGCGAAATGGCAATCGCCGCCGACCTTGGCGATGCGGGTATAGCATAGTGGTAATGCTCTAGCCTTCCAAGCTAGCTAGGCGGGTTCGATTCCCGCTACCCGCTCCAGGTCTCCGGGCAATGTGCGCGCATTGGTTGCCGTCGCGACGACCGCTGGAGCCAACGCTGCCTTTGGCGGCAGTGATGAGCCGGGGCAATTTTGTTTGAGCAGAGTGGCCGATTTTGAAGGGCTGAACCGCGCCGGGACTGCCGGAGGCCATTTCGTGTAGGTTACGCGGCCATGGCGACGTCGTCCAGCATGGCGCAATCTCGTTCTTCGGCTTCGGCGGGCGGGATATTGCCGATGGGCTCCAGAAGCCGCCGGTTGTTGAACCAGTCGATCAATTCGAGCGTGGTATATTCGACGGCGTCAAGGGATCGCCATCGTGATCCCCGATCGATTACCTGAGTGTTGTAAAGGCGATTGATTGGCTTGGCCAAGGCGTTGTCTTAGCTGTCACCGACGCTGCCGACCGATGGCTCAATCCCCGCCTCGACCGGCGATGCGGAAAGTTAATGCAAATCATTCGCATTGAGTTTCGAGCTGGCTGATGATACCCGCCGTGCGAATCACCAGGCAGGAAACGTCGTGAACCGTTCTAAATTTTCTCTCGTCAGCTGGAGCGCCTTGCTGGCCATCGCCAGCCAGCCCGCCGCCGCCCAAGATGCGGCACTCCCGACTGGCAGCCAGGATGATCGGGCAAGCGACAGGGCCATCGTCGTCACCGGCCAGAAAATCGAGGACTATGCCGGCGACCAGATTTCGCGGGGCGCCACCCTTGGCACCTTTGGCGATCGCGACCTGTTTGAGACGCCGGTCAGCACAAAATCGTTCAGCGAGGCTTACATCGCCGATCAGATTGCGCTGACGTCCAATGACATCGTCAGCCGCGATGCTTCGTTCAGCAGCACCAATGCAACGACGATCAACGGTGCCGGCGCCGGTCGGCTGCGCGGCTTTCGCATGGAGCCGTTCGAGTCGAGCTTCGATGGCTTCTACACTGTTGCGACACGCCGCTACCCGCTGGAATTGCTGGAGCGTGTCGATATCCTGAAAGGGCCGACGGCGGTATTTACCGGCATTGTCGGTGGTGTCGGCGGCACAATCAACTACGTCTCGAAGAAGCCGATCGACGCACCGCTGACCCGCGTGACGGGGCTCTTTGCTAGCCAGGGCACGTTCGGCGGATTGGCGGACATCAGCCGGAGGTTTGGCGCGGCAGATCAACTGGGAATAAGAGTCAACCTGTCGCTGCGTGACGGCGAAAGCGCCATCGACGATATCGAGGAAAAGAGCCAGGTTTCCCACATCGCGCTCAACTATCGCCGCGGACCGGTCAACCTCGACCTGCAATATGGCAATATGTACTCGCTCACCCGCGGCGGCACCGGCGGCTATTTCTATAATCCAGGCGTCGCGATCGGCCGTCCGCCTGCGGGAGACCGGATCAGCGGCCCCGAATGGGACCGGCGGATGCAGCATGACCAGTTCGTTCGCGCCGCGCTCGACGTCCAGATCGCCGAAGGCTTCAATGCCTTCGCCGTCGCGGGACTCGTCCGCAGCCAGGAACGCTATGTCGGACTGACCGCATCGGTGATCGACACCGACGGCACATCGGATAGCTTCGTCTTCGCGCAGGAGGGCGAAGTCGATTGGGGCGACGGCTATAATGTCGATGTCGGCTTGCGGGGGCGGTTCGATACCGGTGCGATCGGCCACGCGGTGACCCTGTCGTACAGCTATATTCGATCAAAGCCGAAATTTTCCGATCTCGCCATCGATCCCGCGTATGTCCAGCCCATCTTCAATATTTATGATCCGGCAAGCTATGAAGGCACCACGCCCGGCACCGTCGGCACCGGCACGTTCTTCCCCTTCAGCGACACCACCACCCAGGGGCTTGTGGTCGCCGACGAGCTGGCCTTGTTCGATGGCAGGCTGCTCGTGACCGGTGGCGTCCGATATACCCGGATTTCGATCGACAGTTTCAACTATGGCGCGCCGACCCCTGGCGGTCCGTTAAGGACCTACCGGTCGGATGACTGGTCACCCGCCTTTGCCGCATTGTTCAAGATCACCGACCAGATTGCGGTCTATGGCAATTATCTCAAGGCCGTCGAGGCTGGCTCGATCGCCCCGCAGCAGGCCGTCAATCGCGGCGCCATACTGCCGCCAAGCGTATCGCGTCAGTATGAGGGCGGATTGAAGGCCGACTTCGGCAGCGTCGGTCTGACCGCTGCCCTGTTCGACATCGAACGACCGTCATCCTATGTCGATCCGGTCACCCTGATCTTTGACACCTTTGGCCGCCAGCGCCATCGCGGGTTCGAACTCGATGTGTTCGGCGAGCCGGTCGAGGGGCTCAAATTGCTGGCAAGCTATGCCTATCTCGATGCCAAGCTGCTCGACAACGCCGACCCGACGCTCGACGGCAATCGCCCCATATCGGTGCCGAAGAATGTGCTCGTGCTGGGGGTCGACGGCGCAATACCCGGCCTACCGGGCGCGGCGCTGTTGGCGAATATGCGCTATAGCAGCGGCCAGTTTTACGACGCCACCAACAGCCGTGCCATTTCGGGTTACACGGTGTTCGATCTGGGTGCGCGCTATCGTTTCGATATCAACCAGTCGCCGGTGACCGCACGGCTGAGTGTCACCAACTTGTTCGACAAGGATTATTTCCAGTCGACCGATTTTACCGCCCAGCCCGGCGCGCCGCGCACGGTGCGCCTGACACTCGCGGTCGATCTGTAGTCGCCCATGAAGGCGCGGCGGTTCCTTGTCATCTGGCACCGTTGGTTCGGGCTGCTGGCCGCTGTGTGGCTGTTGATCCTTGCGATCACGGGCTCGGTCATCGTGTGGTCCGACGAAATAGATGGCTGGCTGAACCCCGACCTGCGCCATGTCGCCGCAACGGGTGACCGCCTGCCCGTGCAGGTGCTTGTCGACCGGCTTGAGGCGGCCAACCCCGGTTATCACGTCGATTACCTGATGCGGCCGCGCGAGGCGACCGATTCGGTGCTGGCGTTTGTCGCGCCAAACGGCCCGGCGCCCGCGGACTATGTGTTTCGCCAGACGTACCTCGACCCCTATTCGGGCCAGATCCTGGGGCAGCGCATCTTTGGCGAGGCCGGACTGGACCGGCGCCGCGTCATGCAATTTCTCTACCAGCTGCACATGGACCTCAGCCTCGGACCATGGGGTTACTGGTTCTTCGGCCTGGTGGCGCTGCTTTGGATGATCGATCATTTTGTCAGCATCATGCTGTCTTTCCCGAAAGCGAAAAACTGGCAACGCAGTTTTACCGCCCGCTGGCGCGCGGGCGGCTTTCGCCTGACTTTCGATCTGCACCGCGCGGGCGGTCTGTGGCTGCTCCCCGTGACATTCACGCTGGCGCTGACCGGCTGGGCGCTGACGTGGAACGGCGAGTTCCGCACCGTCGTCGGCCAGTTCTCGCCGATCTCCGCCTTTCCGATCGAAGATGTCCCCCCCAAGCCCCAGCCGATTTTCCGGCCTGCGCTCGACGTCGACCGCGCGATCGCGATTGCCGAAAGTCGGCCCGGCGCCGGAGCGGTCAATGCCATATCCTGGCATCCCGACAAGCATATATGGTGGCTGCGCAGCTTCGATCCGCGCGATCTCGACGATCTCGGGCGACGCTGGACGGTCGTCGATTACACCACCGGTCAGGTGCTGGCCGAGCGCCATCAGGCCGAGGGATCGAGCGGCGACCTATTCAACGCCTGGATGTTTCCATTACACAGCGGCGAGGCATTTGGATTGGCCGGGCGGATCATTATCTCGCTGTCGGGCGTAGTCTTGTCGATCATCATCGTCACCGGGCTGATGATCTGGGCACGCAAGCGCAAGGCAAACCGGCGAAAAAATCTGTGGTCGGATGGCTCCGGGCCCACGGCGGACCCTACACAGGGCAGACATTCTCCGTCGATAGCAACGCGCGTTCCCTTGGTGCCGTCCGACACTTGAGTGGCTAGCCGTGGCATGGCCGAGCGAGCCGCGCGTGGCGATGCTCAAGATCAACATATCGTTATTGGGCTGGTCGATCAGGGGCTTGCACTCAAGCATCTTTAGGAGCCCGTTCACATCCAGAACGAGTTTGGTGCCGTGGTGGATCACGCACGCGCCCTCGCGTTCCTATTTTCGCTTGCCGTGGTCATACATGCCCCGAGTGGTCGGCTGGTATGCAGCCATGACGGAGGGCTGAACAACGTGTTGGCCCTACGGGTAGCGCATCGTACCAGCGCTAATCAGCACGCCCGTCTTGATCCCGTCTTTCTAAGACGGTGCCCCTGAGCGGAGGCGTTAAGCAATTGGAAAATATGGTGGACGCACTAGGGCTCGAACCTAGGACCCGCTGATTAAGAGTCAGCTGCTCTACCAACTGAGCTATGCGTCCACTGCCGGTTTTCGGCGCGCTTGGCGGCGGCGAGTTGTCCTCTTTGCTGCGAAGCGAGCGGCCCGCTATCATGCCGATACGGGGATGGCAATGCCTGCGCCGAAGATTTTTCTCAATGAAAGCGGCGCGTCCCGGTTTTGCTGTCGTTTTCGATCGCCAATATGATGCCGACGCAGGTCATGATCGTGAGCATCGACGAGCCGCCGTACGAAAAGAGGGGCAGCGGAATGCCGACCACGGGCGCGAGCCCCATCACCATCATCAGATTGACCGCGATGTAGAAAAAGATCGTCATTGTCAGGCCCGCGGCGGTCAGCTGACCAAAGCGGGTGCGTGCTTTCAGTGCGACGCGTGTTCCCCAACGGAGCAGCAGGAAGAACCCGAAAATCAGCGCCAGCCCGCCGATCAGCCCCCATTCTTCGGCCATTGTCGCAAAGATGAAGTCGGTGTGACCTTCGGGCAGATAGTCGAGATGGCTTTGCGACCCATTGAGGAAGCCCTTGCCGCCGATGCCGCCTGACCCGATCGCGATCTTTGACTGGCTGATGTGATAACCCGCGCCAAGCGGGTCGCTTTCGGGATCGAGGAAGATCAGCACGCGCTTTTGCTGATAGTCGTGCAGGAAGGAGAAGAGGATCGGAAGCGCCGCGGCCCCGGCGATCGCGGTGCCGCCGAACCACCAGAAGGGCAGGCCGGCGACGAACATCACCACGACGCCGCCGATACAGATCGACAGCGCGGTGCCGAGATCAGGTTGCAGCATGACAAGCGCGGTTGGAATGCCGATCATGATCAGCGCGGGCCAGAGTGCCGTCCAGCTGCGCGTGTTTCCGGGGGGCAATTGCGCATAGAAGCGCGCCAGCGCGACGACGATCGCGACCTTCATCAACTCGGAGGGCTGGAGGTTCATGAAGCCCAGATTCAACCAGCGCTGGCTGCCCCCGCCGACAAAGCCGAGCAGCTCGACCGCGATCAGCAGGACGAGCACGCCGATATAGGCGATGTATGAGAAATCCTCGAAAATCCGGAGCGGAAAGCGCCCGATCACCATCGCCACGGTCAGGAAGACGAGGAAGCGAATGGTCTGCTGCATCGCCCACGGCGTGAAACTGCCGCCCGCCGCCGAATAAAGCACGAGGATGCCAAAGCCGGTGATGGCGGTCAGCAGCGCGATCAGCTTCCACGGAATGCGCTGGATGGCGGGTGGGACGACGATCATTGCGGCAGCTCCGGGTTGGGATCGCTTGCCGCGCCCGCTTTCCAGGCGGCATAGTCGCGGTCCATCCGCTCCTTGATCGTGCCGCCCCAGCCAGCCTCGAGCGTCTCGAGTGCTTCCATCGCCTTTGCGCGGTCATAGAGAAAAGTGAAGATGTCCTTGGCGATCGGCGCCGCGGCGCGCGAGCCGCCCATGCCATGTTCGATCACCACCGATGCGGCATAGCGCGGATTTTCGACCGGCGCGAAGCAGACGAACAGGCCATGGTCGCGATATTTCCACGCGCCACTCTGGCCGCGCGATCCGGAGGCGAGGCCGCGCACCTGTGCCGTCCCGGTCTTGCCGCCCATGGTGATGCCATCGAGCGGCAAGCGGCTGCGCACCGCTGTCCCGGCGCCGTTGACGACGCGGTCCATCCCGGCGCGCGCGACGGCCAGCGCCTCGGCCGAAAAGGGCAAAGGTTCGTTCGTGAACGTCCGGTTGATCAGGCGCGGGTAGAGCCGGCGCCCCGACGCCATTCGCGCGGTCATCACCGCCAGTTGCAGCGGATTGACGCTGACATAACCTTGTCCGATCACCGCGTTCAGCGAATCCGACGCTGACCATTTCTGGTCGTATCGGCGCATCTTCCACGCGCTGTCGGGAATTGTGCCGTACCGCTGGTTGCTGCCGGCGAGCTGAAATTCCTCGCCCAGCCCGAGCAATTTGGCGGTCGGTGCCATCGCGTCATAGCCAAGGCGATGCGCCAGCCAGTAGAAATAGCTGTTGCAGCTTTTCTCGATCGCGGTCGGCATGTCGACGCTGCCGTGGGTGCCAAGACAGCGAAAGAAGCGGTTGCCGAGCCGGTAGCCGCCGATGCAGGTGTGGCGCTCGCCAGGGTCGACGCCGTGCTGGACCGCCGCGATCGCCGCCATCGGTTTCAGCGTCGAACCGGGAGGATAAAGGCCGCGCGTCGCCTTGTTGATCAGCGGTTGGTGATCGTCGGCGCGCAGCCAGCTATATTCATTGTTGCTGATCCCGTCCGAAAAGCTGTTGGGATCGAAACTTGGCATCGAGACGAACGACAAGATGTCGCCGTTCAGGCAGTCGATCACGATGATCGCTCCCGATTCGCGGCCCATGCGACGCGCGGCATATTCTTGCAGGTCGGCATCGATCGTCAGATGAACGGTCTTGCCTTGCACGTCGGGCTGGGTGTCGAGGTCGCGCACCACCTTGCCGCGCGCGGTGACCTCGACGCGCCGCGCGCCGGGTTTGCCCTTCAGCATCGGCTGGAAATACTTCTCCAACCCATCTTTGCCGATCCGGTATCCGGGCGTGATGTAGAGCGGATCCTTGGCCTTTTGATATTCTTCGGCGTTGGGCGCCCCGACATAGCCGATCAGGTGGCCCACCGCGGCGCCGGTCGGATAGTTGCGGGCAAAGCCGCGCTGCGGAGCGATGCCGGGCATTTCGGGCAGGCGGACGAGAATCGAGGCATATTGGGCCTCGCTCATGTCCTCGGCGACCGCGACCGGCTGGTAGCCCGAGGCGGCCTTCAGGTCCCGGTTGATCCGTTGCATGGTATCGCCATCGAGTTGCAACAGGGTGCGCAATTGCCCGAGCACGACGTCGCGATTGTGCAATCGGTCGGGGATGATGTCGATGCGCAGTGACACGCGGTTGTTGGCCAGCGCCTTGCCGTTGCGATCGACGATCCAGCCGCGGCGGGGTGGTACCAGCGTCAGATTGACGCGATTGCTTTCGGATTCGAGAACATAGCGGTCATTATCGACCACCGAAATATAGGCCATGCGCGCCGCCAGCGCGATGCCCACTGCGGCCTGGGCGCCGCCGACGACGAGCGCGCGGCGGGTGAAGGTGATACCGCGCCAGGCTTCGGTAATGGGGGGGCTTTTGCCGCGTGCCATGGGGGATTATCGGCGTTTCAGCCGGAAATTGTCAAACTTGCCGGTCAGACGCATGAACAACGGGACCAGCAGGATGGACAGGACGATTTGCGGCACCACCAGACCAAGAACGCGGTCGGTCGCAGCGCCGGGGTGCGCGATCAGCGCCGCGAGCGATTGAATGATGGCAATCAGCAAGGCAGCGATCACCCAATCGTGCAGGAAACCGCGCCAATAGATGCGCTGCGACGAATAATGGATTGCGATGCTGGCGAGTGTCCACAGCCCGACCGCGGTGCCGATCGGCTGGCCGCTGAACAGATCGTCCCACAGCCCGAGCGGCAGCCCGATCCACACAGGCCACATTTCGGTGCGCAGCAATTGCCAGCACAAAAAGAACAGCAGGCCGAGCGGCGGTAACACCGGCGAATTGGCGACCAGCGGCAGCATCAGGGGGAGCGCCGAAGCGACCATCACCGTTGCCACCGGCACGATCCGCATCCGCCACAGTGAGGCCGGTTCGCCGAGGCGCGGCGCGGCGCGATTGTTCATGGGGCGGCGCCTGCCGGTGCCGGACGCGGCGGCGCTGGGGCGGGCTGCGCCTCGATGTTGTCGGGCGTGTACGGCCGCAGCACCGACACCGCATCGACCTTGCCGGGGTCGGCGAGGGGGCGGGCGAGGGCGCCGTCATCCTGTCGCCGCACGACAATCGCGACCGGGATGTTCGGCGGATAGAGGCCGCCAGTGCCCGAGGTGACCAATATGTCGCCGGGCTTGAAGGGGTTGTTGGCGATGTTGAGAGTGCGGATGTCGAGATCGCCATTGCCGCGGCCATAAGCGAGCGCGGGCAGGCCGTCGCGGGCGCGGCGGACGGGGACGATGTTGTCGACGTCGGTCAGCAGCAGCACCTGCGAGACCGACGGTCCTGAGCCAAGGACGCGCCCGACCAGGCCGTCGGCACCGCGCACCGGTTGGCCCGGGGCGACCCCCAGATTGCGCCCGATGCTGAGCAGCGCGATGCGCTTGCTGCTGGTCGAGGTCGAGGTGAGTAGATAGCCGTTGGCGAGCGCGGTCTTGTCGGTTTCCTGCAGCTTGAGCAGCGCTTTCAGCTGGCGGTTTTCTTCCTGCAAGGTGCTGGTCGCGACCAGTTCGCGGCGCGTGTCGGCCAGTTCGCTGCGCAGCCGCCGGTTCTGCGACCCGGCGCGGACATAGGCACCGACCGTATCGTCGATCCCCGAAATCGATCCGATGACCGACCGCGACACGCGCGCGACAGGCGCAGTGATTTCCTGGCTCGCCACGCGAAGCTGGGCAAAGCCGACGGGGTCAACGACCGACAGGATCGCCAGCAACAGCCCGGCGACGGCGCCTGTCACCGCGATGACATAGGCCGCGAACAGGCTGTATTGGGCCTTTCGGGATTGCCCCGGACGTCGATGTACCGGGCGGACCATAGCTCAGATACGCTCGCTCAGGCTTGCTGGAGTACGCCGCGGAACGCGGGATCTTCCATCGCGCGGCCGGTGCCGATCGCGACGCAGGTCAGCGGATCGTCGGCAACCGTCACCGGCAGCCCGGTCGCTTCCTTGAGCAATTCGTCCAGCTCTGCGATCAGCGCGCCGCCGCCGGTCAGGACGATGCCTTGGTCGACAATGTCGGCGGCAAGTTCGGGGGCGGTGTTTTCCAGCGCAATGCGGACGCCCTCGACGATCGTACCGATCGGTTCGGACAAAGCTTCGGCGATCTGCGCCTGGTTGATCGAGATTTCCTTGGGCACGCCGTTGACGAGGTCGCGGCCCTTGATGTGGATCGTCAGCCCGACGCCATCCGCAGGAATGCGCGCGATGCCGAAATCCTTCTTGATCCGCTCGGCGGTTGCTTCGCCGATCAGCAGATTATGATGTCGGCGCACATAGGAGACGATCGCTTCGTCCATCTTGTCGCCGCCGGCGCGCACCGAGGTGGTGTAGGCGAGGCCGCGGAGCGACAGCACCGCGACTTCGGTTGTGCCGCCACCGATGTCGACGACCATCGACCCGATCGGTTCGGTGACCGGCATGTCGGCGCCGATCGCGGCGGCCATCGGTTCCTCGATCAGCCACACTTCGCTGGCGCCCGCATTCGACGCGGCGTCACGGATCGCGCGGCGTTCGACGCTGGTCGAGCCCGAGGGGACGCAGATCACGATTTCGGGGCTACGGAACGCGTTGGGTTTGCCGCCATGCACTTTGGTAATGAAGTGCTTGATCATCTGTTCGGCGACATCGATGTCGGCGATGACGCCATCGCGCAGCGGACGGATTGCTTCGATGCTGTCGGGGGTCTTGCCCATCATCAGCTTCGCGTCGTCGCCGACCGCCTTGACCCGCTTGATCCCGTTGATCGTCTCCACAGCGACGACCGAAGGCTCATTCAGCACGATGCCCTTGCCGCGCACATAGACCACCGTGTTGGCGGTGCCGAGGTCGATGGCCATGTCCTGGGAGTTGAATTTGAACCAGCGAGAAAAGAATGACATCGATACTGCTTCCCTGTCCTCGGCGCTGGCCCTGGGGAAGGACCACGCCGCCGCGTCGTTACACCTGCGCGCCCGGCCGGCGACAGGACCAATCAGGGAGAGATTCCGGCTCGGCCGACGGGGGCGGGCTGGACAATATGATAAGGCTGTGCGGGTGGGTCGCGATTTGCGCTCGACTGCGCTAGGACAGCCCCCATGTCAATACGTCGCCTGCCCGAAACGCTCGTAAATCGGATCGCAGCCGGTGAAGTGGTCGAAAGACCCGCCGCAGCGCTCAAAGAACTGGTCGAAAACGCCATCGACGCCGGGGCGACGCGCATTTCGGTGCGAATCGCCGAGGGCGGAATTTCGCGGCTGGAGGTCGAGGATGACGGCTGCGGCATGACGCCCGCCGATATGGCACTCGCGCTCGAACGCCATGCGACGTCGAAGCTGCCCGATGACGCGATCGAGGACGTCACCACGCTGGGCTTTCGCGGCGAAGCGCTGCCGTCGATCGCCAGCGTTGCGCGGCTGACATTGGAGAGCCGGGTGGCGGGCGGTGACGGGTGGCGGCGCGTCGTCGACAATGGCGTGGTGGTCGCCGAAGGACCGGCCGCGCTGGCGAACGGCACCCGCGTTGTCGTCGAGGATCTGTTTGCGCGCGTTCCCGCTCGCCGCAAATTCCTGCGCAGCGCGCGCAGCGAATATGCCGCGTGTCTCGACGTGGTGAAGCGGCTCGTGATGGCGCGGCCCGACGTCGGTTTCATCGTCGAGCATGACGGGCGGCGCGTGCTCGACGTGCAGGGCGGGCAGGACCAACTCAGTCGCGTCGCGGCGCTGACCCAGCGCGACCTCGCCGCGAACAGCATCGGGATCGATCTCAATCGCGGCGACGTCCATATCGGCGGGGTGGTCAGCCTGCCGACCTACAATCGCGGCATCGCCGACCATCAATATCTGTTCGTCAACGGCCGCCCGGTGAAGGACCGGCTGCTCGTCGGGGCGTTGCGCGGTGCCTATGCTGACCTGCTCGCGCGCGACCGTCACCCCGTCGTTGCGCTGTTCCTCGACGTCCCGGGCGGCGAGGTCGACGTCAACGTCCATCCCGCCAAGACCGAGGTGCGCTTTCGCGACCCGCAACTGATCCGCGGGATGATCGTCGGGGGGCTGCGCCGCGCGCTCGACGAACATGGTTTTCGCAGTGTCCAGCGCCCCGCCGAAGCCGCGCTGGCGGCGTGGCAGCAGGAACCGGTTGCGCCGCCCGCGCCCACCCTGTTCGCCGCGCATCTGCCCTATCCGCACGCCCCGGCGACGCATCTGTTCGGCGCCGACAGCGATTCCGCCACCCAAGCACTGCTCCGCGATCGCGTGATCGATTTTGCGCCGCCGCGCGACGCGCTGCCGATGGGCCGCGCCGAAGCGGCGACCGCGCCGGTGCCGCAGGGTGACGCCCACCCGCTCGGCATCGCGCGCGGCCAGATCGCGCGCACCTACATCGTCGCCGAGGCCGAGGACGGCCTCGTCATCGTCGATCAGCACGCCGCGCACGAACGGCTGGTGCTCGAACAATTGCGCCGCGGCATGAGCGGGCAGGCGGTGCCGTCGCAAGGCCTGCTCCTCCCCGAAGTCGTCGAGCTCGACGAACCCGCGTGCGACCGCCTCGAAGCCGCCGCGGTGCAGCTTGCGGCGCTCGGGGTCGAGCTCGAACGCTTTGGTCCGGTCGCGGTGATGGTTCGCGCGACCCCGGCGATGCTCGGCGCGATCGACTGCCGCAAACTCGTCACCGACATCGCCGATGATCTGGCGGGTTATGACGCTGCGCTGGGGCTCAATGAAAAGCTCGAACTGGTCGCCGCCACCATGGCCTGCCACGGCTCGGTCCGCGCCGGCCGCACCCTCAGCGTCGCCGAAATGAACGCGCTGCTCCGCACGATGGAGGTCACCCCGCACAGCGGTCAGTGCAACCATGGCCGCCCGACGTGGGTGAAGCTGTCGATGGATGACGTTGAGAGGCTTTTTGGCCGAAAATGAATAGGTTAGGGCGTTGACATTTTGGTCGCTTATCGTCGAGAGCTAAGGTGGTCATGGTTGATGACTGCACAGGACCAATTGTTTCCGTCCCAAGTTGGCGTAATGGAAAAAAATTGTCTCGCTTCGGCTCGTCACGGGGCCAGAGGCGCGAACGGCTAGAGCGGGGTGGGTAATGAACAAGATGTTTTTGGCGATGCTTTCTATTGCAATTGCAAATCCAGCTGCCGCGCAGTCCCCTACGATGACCGAGCAGCGCAAGGGGATTGCCAAGCTGGATTGGAACGCAAAGCCGCGCGCCTTCAGCAATGGTGATTACGAGCAGCTGTTGTCCTGCACACTTTCACGGCACCCGAAAGAAACACGCGGATACGCCGAGTATCATCTGCATCGGCGCGATGCCCAAACCCCAGAACAGAATGAGCGTGACCCCAATAGCCAACTGTTGATGCCCGCATTGGAGGGCTGCTTGCAAATAGAGAATGGCGAACCATTCCCGTTCTCCCTCGATCAGTTAATCGCCGATTGGGGAATAGCTCACAGCATGGTTGTTGTGGATGCCGCTTCGCTTGCAAAATGCGCCGCGATTAACAACGTTGAGGCAGCGAGTGGATATGTGGCGGTCGCTAAAAATCCGATCATGAGAGCGAAGTCGCTCAGTATGATGCAAGCTGCGCTTACAATGCCGCCTTGCCGTCCGGTTAAGCCTTTTTTTTTTCGGCGCAGCAGAACGAATTGCTCTCTTTGCTCATCAAAGAATTGGCAGTTGTCGAAAAAGTGCCCTGACCGAGCGGTGAGGGGGCTCCGCTTCCAACCCCATATCGGACATTCTCACTTCAGCTTGGGCGGAAAACTGGGCACCTCTAAGAGGTTGACTAGGGTCAAGCTGGCGATGGACGACGTCGAGCGACTGTTCGGCCGGAAATAGCCGCCCAGGGAACTGCGCTCGCGCCGGGACGTTGCCTGACGACATCCCGACAGGAGCGACCCCGATGAACCGACTGCGCCGCCTCGAAACCTTTGCCCGTGTAGGCTGGTGCGCGCGGGGCGTGGTGTATTGCCTGCTCGCCTTTTTTGCGTTGACCAGCGGCAACGCCGAAGATGCCAGCCCGCAAGGGGTCTTCCGTTCGGTTCGCGATATGCCCGGTGGTGCCTATCTGCTCGGCCTGCTCGCCTTTGGATTGGCGCTGTACGGCGCCTATCGCCTGTATGGTGCCGCGCTCGACAGCGAGGGCAAGGGCGACGAAGCCAAAGGCATCGCGATCCGCATTGGCTACGCCGCCAGCGGTGTTGCGCATTTCGTTCTGGCCTGGGCGGCCGTCAGGCTCGCATCGGGCCAGGCCGCGGCCGGTAATGGCGAGCAGGAACAGGCGGCAGCCGGAATGCTGCTCGACATGCCGCTGGGCGGCACGCTGCTCGGTGCCATCGGATTGTGCTTTCTCGCCGCGGCTGCGCATCAGGCGATGAAGGCGTGGACCACCGAATTCATGCAGGGCGTTGCCGCCGATGCGCCCGCGTGGGTCGTCCCCGTCGGCCGTGCCGGGCTCGCCGCGCGCGCGGTGGTGTTTGCCGTTATCGGCGTGTCGCTGATCCGTGCGGGCTGGTTTGGATCGGCGGGCGAGGTCAAAGGGCTTGGCGATGCGCTGTCGGCGCTCACCGAACATAGCGAACTTTATCTGCTCGTCGCCGCGGGCCTGTTCCTGTTCGGCGTCCATAGCTTTGTCGAAGCGAAGTGGCGCCGTATCCGCGATGAGGATGTCGTCGGGCGGCTCAAGGCCGCCGCCAGCTAAACCATCTTGATCCCGGCAACGCCATTCTCGACCACCGCCGTCGCGCGCTTCGACAGCGTGTTCACCGGCGTCGTCACTTTGTCGACGACCATGAAATGCGTCTGCCACGCCTCGCGGCCGACCTCGCACATCAGGTAGCCGCGCTGGTCGTTGGCGAATTTCAGCTCGGGATTGCGCTTCAGAAACTCGTCGGTGCCATTGCGCCGGTCGCTGCCGTCGCCGCCGCTCGAGATCGAGGTCGCGACAAATTCGGCGCCGACGACCTTGTCCTTCAACACCAGGTCGCCGCAGAAATTCTGATGCTCGTCGCCGGTCAGCACGACGCAATTGTCGAGCCCGGCCAGCCGCGACAACATCCGCTCGCGCGGTGCTTCATAGCCTCCCCAGCTGTCGAGATTGACAATCTTCTGGGGCTCATCGGGCTTGCGGCGCCGGTCGAGCGACATCATCGTTACCTGCTGCGCCAGCGCGTTCCACGTCGCGCCGCCCTTCGCCATATTCCGGTTCAGCCAGTCTTCCTGCGCGCGGCCGAGAACCTGCGCTTCCTTTGCGAACACCTCGGCACACGCTGGTTTAAACCCATCGCCGCAGGGTTGGTCGTCGCGATATTGCCGCGTGTCGAGCAGCTGCATCGCCATCAGGTCGCCATAGCGAAACTCGCGGTTCAGCGCGACCATGCCGCCGCGCGGCAACAGCGCCCTGCGTACCGGCATATGTTCGTACCACGCCTGCATCGCCGCCTGTTTTTTCAGCATGAACACCTCTGGCGACGGCGCGTCGGGGTCGTTGCCGGGCAGGTCGAGCGACCAGTTGTCGATGTCGGACACCCAGTCGTTGATGATCTCATGATCATCGAAACTTGACAGATGGGCGTGGACCGAACGCACCGCTTGCTGGTCGATGTCCATCAAGGTCTGCGCGTAAGCAGCCCGGAAATCGGTGACGTCCACCAACGCGCGCTGCTCGTATCGGCGCACCGGGCGGATCGGCAGGCCGTCGTCGAACAGATAATTCTGCTGATATTCGTAAATGAAGTCGCCGTAGTGATAGACAAACGCCAGCTCTTCGCGCGCCATGTGCCGATAGGCGCCGTAAAATCCGGACTCGAAATGCTGGCACCCGGCGACCCCGAATTTCAGCGAGTCGACCTTGGCGCCGGGGGCGGGCAGGGTGCGGGCGCGCCCGCGCAGGCTGCGCTCGCCCGCCGCGGTAAAGCGGTAATAATAGGGACGATCGGGCAGCAGCCCCGCCACCTCGATATGCACACTGTGCGCGAGTTCGGGGCGCGCCAGTTCGGTGCCTTTGGCCACCACGTCGCGAAACCCGGTGTCGCTCGCGACCTCCCACTCGACCGGCACATTGGTCAGCGGCATCCCGCCGTGACGCTCCATCGGCTCGGGCGCCAGCCGGGTCCAGATGACGAACCCGTCGCTCGCTGGATCACCCGCCGCGACGCCCAGCTTGAACGGAAAGTCGCGCAAGAGGCCCTGCGCACGGACGATCGCCGGCGCGGCAAGGCCGGCAAGGGTCGCCCCGGCAAGGAAGTGGCGGCGGTTATACATGGCTGGGCTCCGTTGGCGCGAATCGCTAACCTTCGATAGCCCAGCCATAAGTTACATCAATGACCGATGCTCAATCGGGCAAAGACCGTCGCGCCGATCGGGTTCCTGCCATAGGCGGCATCGAGCGCGCGTGGCTTGTCGAACGCGGCGATGCTGCCGCCAAGCGCGAGGTTCAGCGGACCGGTGATGGGCAGGCGATAGGCATAGCCCGCCTGAAACTTGCTCACCCGGAACGGGACATCATGCAGCGGATCGTCATGGTCGGGGAACAGCTCGTCATTCTTCACATTTTCGACGCGCCCGAACAATGTGTGATGATCGTCGATGTTCCAGTTCACCTCGGCCAGCCAAGCGGTCAGCGTGGCGCCGGGGTCGCGGTTCTTGGCACTGAACGCGGCGGTCGCCGACAGACCGCCGCCGTTGTTCCAATGAACGCTGGCCGTGGTGCGATGCTCGTTCTCGCCAGGGTGGATCGCCTCGGGCTCCTTCAGAAAACCGTGGCTGACCTGCATCGCCAGCGCCCGCGACGGGGTCCAGGTGCCGCGGAGCGACCAGCTGTCGAAGCGCGGCGTTTCGATACCCCACCGTTCCTCATTGGGCTCGCGGCCGGTAAAGACCGACCCTTCGATCTGGATCGCAGGCGTCGCATAGCCCAGCGTTGCGACGCCATAGGTGATGTGCGTCGAATCGAACCAGTGATGGGTGATCGGCGCCTCGGGATTATAGCGCGCGCTGCTGCGGTGCATGAAGGCGCTGGGGCCGATCGCGGGCTCCCCGACCGGACCGCCATAGACGAACAGCCGCGCATCATCGCCGACATTGACGTCGATCCGTGCCGCCAGCTCCATGAACAGGTCATGCGGATGCTGGCGATCGACCAAGGGCTCGCCGCCCGCCGTCTCGCCTGTCGCGAACAGATTGGGATAGCCGAAATTCGACATCAGCGGCTCCAGGCTCATCATTGATTTCAGCTGGATGCGGCCCCCGTCGGTCTGCTTTTCGCCCGACAGCATCAGCATTGATTGGACATAGGCCTTGTCGTCGCCGCGCGACCCCGACTGGTCGGTATAGACGCCCCAGGCAAAGCCGTGGGTCATCACCATCCAGTCGTCGCCCGCGTCGATGTGCAGGCCGGAGTGGCCGCCCTCGTTGGCGGGCAGGCGGGCGGTGCCCGATCCTTCGGCGGGGGCGACCGGGTTGCTGTGATCCATCGCGCTATGGTCCATCGCGCGATGGTCGATCGGGTCGGCGGCTTTGGGTTCGGCGGCGGGCATCTGATGCCCCGCGTGCGGATCATGCCCGCTATGGTCTTGCGCGGTAGCGGACAGCGGGAGGAGGGCGAGCGCAGCAGCGCCCGCCAGCAAAGGCGTTTTCAACATAATATCGTCCTGACAGGATCGGAAAATCGGGGTTCGGTTTGGCGGGTGTCAGGGTCGGGGTGGTGGGATGCTGGGCGGCGCATTGGCGCCAACGAGCCGCGCCATCGGCTGGATTGTCGGCACGAGCGGAGGAAGGGGCGTCGTTGAAGCGGCGACGGAAGTCGGCGTGCTGGCGACGCAGCCGATGCAGACATGCCCGGCGGTCTTTCCGTCGTCGGCGTCGGGTTGATGATGCGGGGTGTCGACCGGCATCGCGCCATGGCAGCCAGCCTCAGCGGTTTCGGCTTGCACCGGCGCTGTCATCGACGACAGCGACAAGCCAATCAGAAACAGGGTCAGGAACAGGTGTCGCAGCATCCCGGTTGCTTTAGCACGGACCTTAGCTATGCAAAAAGTGCATCACATCCCCGTCGTGCACCACATAAGCCTTGCCCTCGGCGCGCAGTTTGCCCGCTTCGCGCGCCCGCGCTTCACCGCCCAGCGCAATATAATCGTCATAGGCGATGGTTTCGGCGCGGATGAAGCCCTTCTGGAAGTCGCTGTGGATTTCGCCCGCGGCTTCGGGCGCCGTGGCGCCGGTGTGGACGGTCCATGCGCGCGCTTCCTGCGGCCCGACGGTGAAGAAGGTGATCAGGTGGAGCAGCTCGTATCCGGCGCGGATGACGCGCGCGAGGCCGGTTTCGGTCAGGCCCATTTCGGCGAGGAATTCAAGCCGGTCGGCCATGTCCATCGTCACCAGCTCGCTTTCGATCGCGGCCGATACGACGACTGCCTGGGCACCCTCAGCGGCCGCCTTGGCGAACACCTTTTCCGAAAACGCATTGCCGTTCGCCGCGCTGCCTTCGTCGACGTTGCAGACATAGAGCACGGGTTTCGAGGTCAGCAGCTGCGCCGTGCGCAGCACCCGGGCTTCCTCCTCATCCTTGGGTTCGGTCAACCGCGCGGGCTTGCCTTCGCGCAGCAGCTCAAGCGTCTGGCCGAGCACCGATGCGGCGATCTTGGCTTCCTTGTCGCCCTGCGCGGCTTTTTTCACAAAGGCGGGGACGCGCTTTTCGAGGCTTTCGAGGTCGGACAGCAGCAATTCGGTTTCGACTGTTTCGGCATCGGCGACCGGGTCGACCTTGTTTTCGACATGCTGGATGTCGTCATCTTCGAAACAGCGCAGGACGTGGACGATGGCATCGACTTCGCGGATGTTGCCGAGGAACTGGTTGCCCAGCCCTTCGCCCTTCGACGCGCCGCGGACCAGCCCGGCGATGTCGACGAAGGCGAGCTGCGTCGCAATGATCTTTTTGCTGTTCGCGATGGCGGCCAGCTTTTCGAGCCGCGCGTCAGGGACCGCGACATTGCCGATGTTCGGCTCGATCGTGCAGAACGGGTAATTGGCCGCCTGCGCCGCGGCCGTTTCGGTCAGCGCGTTGAACAGGGTGGACTTGCCGACGTTGGGCAGGCCGACGATGCCGCATTTGAAACCCATAAAAACTCCGTCAATCCGGCGTGAGGCCGGGGTTGCAGCGCCCCTAGCGCCAAGTCGCCCGCGACGCCAGCTTTTGACGCGCCCGATTATCGTTGCGAACGGTTCAGCCTTGCGGCTTTATCGTAGGCGCCATGACGACACTCTCCCGATGGACGGCCACCGCGCTCGTGCTGGGGCTGGGCGCGGTCGCTGCCAGCGCCGCGCCCAGCCGTTTCGAAGCGGGCGTGCTCGCTGAACTCAATCGCTTTCGCAGCGATCCCGCCGCGTACACCGATGTCCTGCGCAGCTATCGCCCGCGGTTCGAGGGCAAGCTGCTGGTCGCCGAAGACGATGGCGAAATCCACATCATGACCAACGAAGGCGTCGCCGCGGTTGACGAGGCGATCCGCGATCTGCGCCATGAAAAGCCGCTGCCGCGCTTGCAGCAGAGCGACATGCTGGCGCGCGCCGCCGCTGATCATGTCGCGGTCCAGTCGCGGTCGGGTGCCGTCGGTCACTACACCCGGGGCAATGGCCCGGGCGAACGCATGAAAGCGCGTGGCGGCGGCCCCTATGTCAACGAAGTGATCACCTATGGTCACCACAGTGCCGCGGGGGTGGTGCATCAGTTGCTGATCGACGATGGCGTTCCCGACCGCGGTCATCGTCACAGCCTGCTTCGCCCGACGCATCGCTACGCCGGAGTCGCGTGCGGGACCCACCGCGTCCACCGGACGATGTGCGTGATGCTGATGTCGCAAACCCCTGATGGGTCACCGCCACCGCCACCGAAACGACCAGCCGCGCCGCCGCCGCGCTGACCCGTTAACGATCGCGGGGCGGCAATTTCTTGTCGGCGATGCAGCGCTGGATCGGCAGCGGGGTCGCGGAATAGATACGCGTGATCCGGCCAGTGGGCTCGTCAGTCATCACCTGCATACAGGCGCAGCCATAGCCGTAAGACCCGTTGGTCTCGACCCAGCCTTTGGCTCGCATGTCGGGCAGCCTGTTCAAACCTGGCGCCTGATGGCCGCCCTGCAGGCCGATGGTCCATTGCCCGGCCGCGTCGGTGAGCCACCAATTGGCGGGGGTCGGATTATCGATCCAGCCGCACCGCTTTTCTGATCGCGGCGCAGCGGGTTTGGCGTCGGCCAGTTCGCTGTGGCCGATGAGGCCGATCGCCAGCGTCAGTGATATGGTGTGCAGCATTCGCATCGACATCTCCCGGGCAGGTGGCGACGGCAACCGAAGCACATCCTTCCCGCACCCTTCATGCCACGGACGGCTGCGATCCCAAATCGGTTGTGTGCACCGGTATGCCGGCTGCCGCCCGCTCCCGATGGGTGAAGGGAGCGGGCGTTGCCTGGATCAGTTGCCGACCGGCTGGTTGTCGGTTCGCCGCACGACGATCGTCGACGAGCGCGGCTGCTGCCCCGCCACCGGCCAGTTGCCCGTCGGATGCTGGATATTGACGAAGAAGGTGCGCAGGTCGGGGGTGTAGGCAAGCCCCGTGATCTCGCAGCCAAGCGGGCCGACGAGGAAGCGTTTCGACTGCTTCGTCACCTGGTCGATATAGAACATCGCATTGTGGCCAAACGCCTGGTCGATTGTCCGGCCCGACACGCCGGAATTTCCGGGGACGCTATGGTCGGTCTGCACCCACATCCGGCCCTGTGGGTCGATGCGCAGCCCGTCGGGGCTGGAGAAGGTGTCGCCGTTGATATTGCCGGTCAGGTTGCTGCCCCCCGCGGCCAGCGACGGATCGCCCGCGAGCAGGAAGATTTCCCAGCGGAAGGTCGTCGCCAGCGGCGAATTGCCCTGTTCGCTGAACTTGATGATGTGGCCGTGCAAATTGCTCACCCGCGGGTTCATCGGGTCGGTGACGCGGCGGCCGCTGTTGTTGGTCAGCGTCACGAACACGGCGCTGTTGTCGGGCGCGACGGTGATCCATTCGGGGCGGTCCATCACGGTGCCGCCAGCCACGCGTGCCGCCGACTTGCAGTTGATCAGCACATCGGCCTGGCTGTTGAAATTGACGATCGTCGGTGCCGGCGGGGTCGTGCTCTGGCTGGTGTTGCCGGGATCGGACGCTCCGGCGCTCAGGCCGTTCTGCCCGACAACCAGCGCGCGCCATTCGCCGGTGCCGTCGCCGTTGAAGCGCGCGACATAAAGCGTGCCGGAATCGAGCAGGTCGGTGTTCGCCGCGCGGTTCGTCGCGCTATAGGCACGGTCCGGCACGAACTTGTAAATGCACCCGGGGGTAGCATCGTCGCCCATGTAAAATGCGGTGCGGCGGTCGCTGTTTTCCATGAACGCGACATTTTCGTGGTCGAAGCGGCCCATGGCGGTGCGCTTGGTCGGCTGCGCCAGTTCGCGCCGCGGGTCGATTTCGATCACCCAGCCATAGCCGTTCGCGGGCTGGGTCGGGTCGAGATAATTGTCGGTCGACTCTTCGCAGGTCAGATACGTGTCCCACGGAGTCCGTCCACTCGCACAATTGTTGAGCATGCCCTTGATCGGTCCCGCGACGACGCTCGCGGCGGGTCCGCCGACGCGATAGCTGCTGTTGCCCGTATATCGGCGGTTGTACGTCGATCCGGCCTGCACCGCCCATTTGCCGTCGCTGCCTTTGGCGATTTCGACAACACTGATACCGACCGCGGATAGCACCAGCGCTTTCTGGTCCGCCGTCGCGGTCGCGGCGTTGTAGCTGCCTGACATCAAGATATTGAGGTCGGGATATTCGTGATTGATCGCAAGCAGCCCGCGGTTGTTGGCGTCGACCCCCGGAAAAGCGAAATATTCCATCCCATCATGATTGCCGCCGGCCCATTTCTCGGCAACCGCCGGGGTCGGGAAGCTGCCGGTGTAGGCGGCACCGCTTTCGACCGAATCGCCGGCCTTGAGCAGCACATCGACCGTATAGCCCGCGGGCACGGTCACCGCGTCATTCTGGTTCGCCGCGACCGCGGCAAAGGTCACGGCAAAGCTGGTGGCGGGCGGGGTCGGGGTCGGTGTGGGGGTCGGGCCGGACGTCGGGGGCAGCGTTACCGTGGGATCGCCGCTCGTATCGCCGCACGCCGCCAGCGCCATGGTCGGCAGCACCGACAGCCCGAGCAGGCCGTTTTTCAGCAGTGAGCGCCGCGTCGGATTGGCCGCAACGATCGCCTCCAGGCTATCGGGCGCCGGAACATTAGCAGTTTCGCCGCGATAAGGCGCGCGGGCTTCGTCGGTAAGATGTGACATGCAGTCCCCCTGTTTTCGGTTGAGCCCCGGACTGGCTTGTCCGGCTTTGGGTGGCGCACCGATGGCAGTGGGAGGTGTCAGCTCAATGGCTTCACCAAGTCAGAAAGGCAGGATTTGCATGACACTCTAATGACATAGCGGCGGTCAGTCGTGGACGGCCTTGATCAGCGGCCCCAACGCACCGCCGCCCAGCCATGCCACCTGCACCTCGGCGGAAACGCGATTGATCGCCTCCTGCGGCTTGTTGCCCGGATGGACGGCGCGGCGCAGCGGGCGCTTGCCCGCGGGCATTGCCATGATCTCGGCAATCGCGCGCGGGACGTCGAGCGGGTCGGCGCTGCGCCCACTGCCATCCTCGGTCCCCATGCCTTTGGTGAACGGCGCATAGGCTTCGAGCACCGCCGCATCGCTGCGCTGCTTCAGCGCGCCGGTATAGGCGTTGCGATTGACCCAGACCTTGGTCGGATAGCCGCCGGGTTGGATCACCGTCACCTCAATGCCATGCGGCACCAGCTCATAGGCAAGCTGTTCGGACAAGGCCTCGACCGCGAATTTCGTCGCCGAATAATGGCCACCGCCGGGGACGATCACGCGTCCCAGCTGTGACGATATGTTGAATATCTGTCCGCTCTTCGCGGCGCGCATCTGGGGCAGCACGGCACGGAGCATCCGCTGGATGCCAAAGACATTGGTGTCGAAGATCAGCTTGGTCGCTTCCATGTCCTGGACCTCGACCGGCCCGGTGATCCCGATTCCGGCATTGTTGATCAGCGTGTCGATGCCGCCACCCGCGATTTCGAACGCCTTGGCGGTCCCGCTCGCGACCGAGGCATCGCTGGTGACGTCGATTTCGACGATATGCAGGTCTAGCTTGTCCTTCGCGGCTTCGGCGGCGAGCGTTTCCGCTTCGGGCCGCGGCAGGCCGCGCATCGTGGCGATAACCTTGGCGCCAAGCCGGGCGTAGAATAGCGCACCGACCCGGCCAAAGCCGCTCGATGCACCGGTGATCAAGACGGTTCGGCCTTTGAGCGACGGCGCTGGCGCAGGGGTTGCGGCTTGCAGCAGGGCAGGGGCGGTGGCGGTCAGCGCGGCGGCTCCGGCAATGAGTTGGCGGCGGCTGGGCGTATGGCGGTTGGTCATGACTGGCTCCTCTCGGAACCATAATGCCCTAGTTGGCATCGGCTGCCAAATCGGCGGCTTTGAGGTGGGCGGCTGGCGCCGCCGATCCTCCCCGGAACGGGGAGGGGGACCAGCGAAGCTGGTGGAGGGGCACCATCGGTTTGCCTTGATTCAGAGATAGTGCTCCGCGGCGAGGTTTCCGGAAAAGCGTGACCCATCCGGTCCAGCGCCGCGTAAACCGCCTGTGCCCCTCCACCACAGCTTCGCGGTGGTCCCCCTCCCCGTTCCGGGGAGGATCTCCTACGTCCACAATTGGTCGTTTCGAGCCACTGCCTATCGCTGCAAACGCAGCGCCAAGTCGCTCTGAAAACGAACGTCATTGCCGTCCGCCAACCACTTCGCTTCGGCCGCGATCGCGCCGAGCAGGTCGATGAGTGGCTCCATTTCGCTCTTGTGATAATTGCCCAGCACATGGCCGGTGACGCGGTCCTTGTGGCCCGGATGGCCGATGCCGATGCGGACGCGGCGAAAATCCTCGCCGATGTGCTGGATCATGCTGCGGATGCCATTATGTCCCGCCGCGCCGCCGCCGCGCTTGACCTTCACCTGCATCGGCACCAGGTCGAGCTCGTCGTAGAAGACGGTGACGTCGGGCGCTGTGAGCTTGTAGAAATCCAGCGCGGCGCGCACGCTGCGGCCGCTTTCGTTCATGAAGGTGCCGGGTTTGAGCAGCAGGATGCGCTGCGATCCGATGCGTCCGTCCTGGATCCAGCCTTGGAATTTCTTCGCGGGCGCCGGGAAATCATGGACGTTGGCGATGACGTCGGCGGCCATGAAGCCGACATTGTGGCGGTGCATCGCATATTGCGGACCGGGATTGCCGAGGCCGACCCAGAGCTGCATCGAAAAATCCCCTCCACTTTAGGGGAGGGGCAGCGAGACTTGGCAGCATACTGCCTAGTCGCAGCGGGGTGGGCCATCGGCCTCGCGCTGCCCCGCAAAACCCCACCCCAACCCCTCCCCTGAAGGGGAGGGGCCAAGATGGTTAGCGTTTAGGCTTCGTCGCCTTCGGCAGCAGCTTCGCCGCCATCGACCGTCGTGTCGCCTTCGCTCGACTTCATCGCCGAGGGGGCGACGATCGTGGCGATGGTGAAATCGCGATCGGTGATCGCGCTTTCGCTACCCTTGGGCAACGTGATCGCGCTGATGTGGATCGAATCGCCGACATCATAACCGGTGACGTCGATTTCGATGTCGTCGGGCATCTTGTCGGCGTCGCAGATCAGTTCGAGTTCGTGGCGGACGACGTTGAGCACGCCGCCGCGCTTCAGGCCGGGCGAGGCTTCTTCGTTGATGAACACCACGGGCACCGCGACCTGGACTTTCGAATCCTTCGAAATGCGCAGGAAGTCGGCGTGGATCGGACGATCCTTGACCGGGTGGAAAGCGACGTCTTTGGGCAGCGTGCGAATCTGCTTGCCGCCGACGTCGATCATCACGACCGAGTTCATGAAGTGACCCGTCATCAACTCCTTCATCAGCAGCTTTTCTTCGACGTGGATCATCAGGGGTTCTTCTTTGCCGCCATAGACAACGGCGGGGACGCGGCCATTACGACGCAGTTCACGCGAGGCTCCCTTGCCTCCCCGATCACGCGTCTCGGCCGACAGCACCAGCTGGTCGCTCATCATTTTTCTCCGAGAAAAGTTTCAAAGTCCGCCACGCCTCCAGGGATGACCATGGTCGGAAGCGGCGGCGCTTAGCGGGGCTACCCGGAAAATGCAAGCGTGGGTGGATCAATGATGTGTCTGCCTGCCGCCTTGTCGGCCCGCCCGCTGCGTGCAATAGGCGCCGCCGCCAATTCACAGGAGCACGCCATGACCAGCCATGCCGCGGCGCGTGCGCTCGGGCTCGATTTCGGGACGACCAATACAGTGGTTGCCTTGACCGACGGGCAGGGCGGGTCGGATCTGGTCGAGTTTGCCGGGGACGCGGCGACCGGGGCGGTGTTCCGCTCGGCGCTGTGTTTCTGGGAAGAGGAGCGGGCGTGGCAAGGCGTGGCGAATGAGGCGGGGCCGTGGGCAATCGCCGAATATCTCCAGTCGCCGCTCGACAGCCGCTTCGTCCAGTCGTTCAAGAGCGTTGCGGCGAGCGTGTCGTTCGAACGCGCGATGATCTTCAACAAGCCGTACCGGTTCGAGGATATGGGGCGCCTGTTCCTCCAGCGGCTGGTCGCGCATGCCGGGGGACGGCTCGATACGCTGCCGCCGCGCGTGATCGTCGGACGGCCGGTCGAATATGCGGGGGCGCGGCCCGATACGGCGCTGGCGCGGCAACGCTATGACGCGATGCTCGAGGCCTTTGGTACCGAGATATATTATGTGCATGAGCCGCTCGGCGCGGCGCATAGTTATGCCTCGCGATTGAGCGAGCCTGCGACAATTTTGGTCGCCGACTTCGGCGGCGGGACCACCGACTTTTCGATCGTGCGGGTGGCCGCGCCGGGCAGCCCGCGGCGCTGCGTGCCGCTGGCATCGTCGGGGATCGGGATCGCGGGCGACCGGTTCGATTACCGGATTGTCGATCAGTTGGTGCTGCCCTTGCTCGGCAAAGGCGGGCTGTATCGCTCGTTCGACAAATTGCTCGAAATTCCAGGCGGGTATTTTCGGGATTTCGGGGATTGGTCGCGGCTGACGCTGATGCGCAACCGGCGAACGCTGAATGAGCTGGAGCGGTTGCAGCGCGACGCGGTCGATCCCGTGCCGATCGGGCGTATGATCGCGCTGATCGAGCATGAGCAGGGGTTCCCTTTATACGATGCCGTCGGGCGGCTGAAGCGCGCGCTGTCGAACGCCGACGAGGCGGCGTTTCGCTTCTCGGGCGATGGGGTCGCGATCGAGGCGGTGGTGCGGCGCGCCGATTTCGAGGCATGGATCGCCGATGATTTGCGGCGGATCGAGGCGGCGATGGATGCGGCGCTGGTTCGGGCGAGCGTGGCGGCGGGGGCGATCGACCGGGTGTTCCTGACCGGCGGATCGTCGCTGATCCCCGCGATCCGCGCGCTGTTCGAGCGGCGGTTCGGGGCGGAACGGATTGCAACCGGCGGCGAGCTGACGTCGATCGCGCATGGGCTGGCGTTGATTGGGGAGGAGGATAATCCGGGAGAGTGGGCGGTTTGATGGGAGGGCGGTGACGACCGATTGCGGATAAGCCGTCCCTCAAATCCCGTTCGTGTCGAGCGAAGTCGAGATACGCTGAGGACGTACGCTGCCGATGGGTGTCTCGACTTCGCTCGACACGAACGGAAATAGAAGACGGTCTGGAGAACCACCCCAGCGCCGCTCTACCGCACCCGCAACCCGCCCTTCCACATCGCGGTCGCGCGGCCTTGCACCGGCATACCGTCGAACGGCGTGTTGCCCGCATAAGCGGCCATTTTTTTCGCATCGACCTGCCACGGGGTGCCGTCGTCGATCAGGATGAGGTCGGCCTCCATGCCCACTGCCAGACGCCCGGCGTTGAGGCCGAGCAGGCAGGCGGGGGTGGCGGCGAGCATGTCGAACAAGCGGGCGGGCGTGACATGGCCGTCGCGCACGAGGTTTAGGCCGAGCGCGAGCAGGGTTTCGGCGCCGGCCATGCCAGGGAGCGCTTCGGCGAACGGCAGGCGCTTGTCCTCAGGACCGCGCGGGTCGTGACCTGACGACAGAATATCGATCGTGCCGTCGGCGACCGCCGCAAGGCACGCCTGGCGGTCGTCTTCGCTGCGCAGCGGCGGCGACAGACGCGCGAAGGTCCGGAAATCGCCGATTGCGGTGTCGGACAGAAATAGATGCGCCGGGGTGATGCCGCAGAGGACCGGCAGCCCCTTGGATTTCGCAGCGCGGATCAGGTCGAGGCCGCGTGCGGTGGTGACCTGGCGGAAATGGACGGGGGCGCCGGTTTCCTCGACGAGCGCGAGGTCGCGCGCGATCGCGATCGCTTCGGCGATGGCGGGGGCCGAGGCGAGGCCGAGGCGGGTCGCCATTTCGCCGTCGGTTGCGACTGCACCGGCGGTGAGGCCTTCGTCTTCGGCGTGGATGATCGTGACGAGGCCGAGCGATGCGGCGTAGGCCAGGACGCGGCGCATCACACCGCTGTCGGAGATGCGGGTGCGGCCGGTGGCGATGGCGCGCGCGCCCGCGCTTTTCATCAGGCCGATTTCGGCGAGTTCCTTGCCTGCGAGGCCTTTGGTGGCGGCAGCGACGGGGTGGACCCACAGGTCCGGCTTGCCGCCCTTTGCGGCACGCTCGACCAGCCCGGGGTCGTCGAGCGGCCCGGCGTCGGGCATCAGCGCGGCGCGGGTAATGCCGCCGAAGTGAAAGGCGGGCTTGTCGGTCGCAAAGACGCCAAGGTCGATGATGCCGGGGGCGAGCCATTGGCCTTTGGCATCCAAGTTTTCGGTGCCGTCCGGCGTCTCGTTCGGGTTGAGCGCGGCGATGCGGCCGGCCGTAACGAGCAAACTGCCGATCTCGCTGCCGAGCAGGCGCGCGTTCGTGATGAGGAGCGGTTTCAGTTCCATCCCGCGACCCCTCGCTGGCGGCGCGTCAAAATGTCGAGGCATGCCATGCGCACCGCGACCCCCATTTCGACCTGCTCGGTAATCGTCGAGCGGGTGGGGTGGTCGGCGACGCTGCTGTCGATTTCGACCCCGCGGTTCATCGGGCCGGGATGCATGACGATCGCATCGGGCTTGGCCCTTTCGAGGCGCTTGGGGGTCAGGCCGTAGAGCGCATGATATTCGCGCGCGCTGGGCAGATAGGCGCCGTCCATGCGCTCGTTCTGGAGGCGGAGCATCATCACGACGTCGGCGTCTTTCAATCCCTCGTCCATGTCGGTGAAGGTCGTAACATGCATGCGGTCGATCGCGGGCGGGGTGAGCGTCGGCGGCGCGACGACGCGGACCTCGTTGCCGAGCAGCGTGAGCGCGAGGATGTTCGAGCGCGCAACGCGGCTGTGCAGCACGTCGCCGCAGATCGCGATGGTGAGGCCCTCGACGCGGCCGAGGCGGCGGCGGATGGTGAGCGCGTCGAGCAGCGCCTGCGTCGGATGCTCGTGGCGCCCGTCGCCCGCGTTCAGCACCGGGCAATCGACCTTGTCGGCGATCAGCTGGACCGCCCCCGAGCTGCCGTGGCGGATCACCATCGCGTCGGCGCGCATCGCGTTGAGCGTCATCGCGGTATCGATCAGCGTTTCGCCCTTTTTGACGCTCGATTGCGCGGCGTGCATGTTGACGACGTCGGCGCCGAGGCGCTTTCCGGCGATTTCGAACGACAAGAGCGTGCGCGTCGAATTTTCGAAAAAGGCGTTGATGATGGTGAGGCCCGCAAGCCGGTCGTCATGCTTGGCGGCGCCGCTGCGGTTGAGATCGACCCATTGTTCGGCGGCGTCGAGGACGTAGCTGATCTCCCACGGGGTCAGCTGGGCGATGCCGATCAGGTGGCGATGGCGAAAGGCATCGCCGCCGGGCGGATAGTCGCTGGCGGGTCGGGTTGTTGACGTTGTCATTAAAGGGGAGCGTTTAGGCAGGCACGGCGCTTCTGGCAAGCGGATCCTCCCTGTCGCGCAGCGATGGGGAGGGGGACCGTTCGCGAAGCGAAGGGTGGAGGGGCCGCGACCGCCGCGCCAAAGCCCCTCTGTCAGCGGCTAGGCCGCTGCCACCTCCCCATGGCTTCGCCACAGGGAGGATCAGGTGACGAGCGGATCGAGTAGCCCGAGCGCCCAGAGCCCGAGCAGCACGATTTCGGCCGCGCAGAGCATAATCATCTTCGTCGCAAAAGGCTGCTTGCGGGTTTTGTGGCGCACGATGCGCGAGGCCGCATAGGCGCCGATGGCGCCGCCGAGCCACGACCAGCCGAGCAGGGTGCTTTCGGATATCCGGCGCGCGCCTGCTTCTGCGCGGCGCTTGTCGGCGATCATCAAGCCAAAGGTGATGCCGTTTGCCGCGGCGAGCCAATAGACGACATAGCGGATCAACCGCGCGTCATCGCATCGATCGCGCCTTGCAGGATGAAGGCCGCGGCGGCGCTGTCGATCCGTTCGGCGCGCTTGGCGCGGCTGACGTCGGCGGCGATCATTGCGCGCTCGACCGCGGCGGTCGACCAGCGTTCGTCCCACAGCAGGATGGGGAGGCCGAGCGGCAGCAGGTTGCGTGCAAAGGCGCGGGTGCTTTGGGTGCGCGGGCTGTCGGTGCCGTCCATATTGAGGGGGAGGCCGACGACGAGGCCGACGATCGCGTGGGCAGTGAGGACCGATTTGAGCGTTGCGAGATCGGCAGCGAATTTCTTGCGGATGATCGTCTTGTCGGGGGTCGCGAAGCTCCAGTTCATATCACAGGTCGCGACGCCGATGGTTTTGGTGCCGACGTCGAGGCCCGCGAGGCGACCGCCATTGGGGAATTGGGCTGAGAAATCTGGGGCGGCGGTGGTGATCATGATGCTGCCATTACCGTCCAAATCCCGTCATTGCGAGGAGCGAAGCGACGCGGCAATCCAGAGTAGCGTAAACCGCTCTGGATTGCTTCGCTTCGCTCGCAATGACGGATTTAGGTGTTCGGCGTTGCTGCTACGGGCGGAGTTGGCGCCAACGGCATCGCCGCGGGCGGGACCGGCGACGGCTTCCCCTCATACGCCGCCAACCGCCGCAAAGCGTCGGCGCGGACATTCGCCCAGAACAGGGTGATGTCATAGACATGGTAATTGTTACCGGGCAGCACATAGCCTGCGACGACATAATCCTTGGCGATCTCGGCATCGCCGATCATCAGCAGCCCGCGCGTATCGTCGCATTTGGCGCCGATCTTGCCCGCGATCAGCGATCCGCTCTTGAAGCCCTCGGTCGGCCGGAGGGTGCCAAGATTGGCGTCGGGCTCGGCGGCGGCATCGGGGGTGCCGGTCAGCGGGTTGGTGCACAGCATCCGCGTGTCGGCGCGCGGGCGGCCGTCGAAGCCGATCGTGCCGTCATAGGCGCTGATCACCATTTCGGGATCGGCGGGGTCGGCGAAGGTCGCCCAGCTGAGGATGCAGCCCTTCTGTTCGGGCGTCTGGCACGCGGGCAGGCCGAGCGCCGCCATGTCGGTGTCGCGGCTGATCGGCCAGCCGATGACATAGGCGGCGACGATCCGCTTCGCGAGCGGCGTGCCGGCGATCTTGTTTTTGAGCAAAGTGGTCAGGTGGAGCGCGCCCTGGCTGTGGCCCGCAAGGATGATCGGTTTGTTCGTGGGCTGCGCGGCGACAAAGGCGTCGAAGGCTTCCTCGACGTCGCGGTAAGCGGCGTCAATTGCCTTGCCCGCGGTGACGCGGTCTTCGGCAAGGAAGGCGCCGAGCGTCGCCTGACGGTAGCGCGGCGCCCAGATTTCGCCGGCATCGGCAAAGGCGCTCGCCATGCCCTGCACGAACAGATTGGCGCGGTGGTCCGAATCGCGGTCTGCCAGCGGCGCGTTCCAGCTCGAGCGGCTGTAATAGCTGGTCGGGTGGACGAAAAAGACCGCGGCGTTGCCCTTTGGCACCGGCGGCGCGGTGGTTTCGGCGGCGCCCGCGGACGGGATCAGCTGGTCGCGCGATTGCGCTTCGGCGCTGTCGGGGGCGGATCCGTCGGCGGCGGGGCGCCAGGCCGACGGGTCGCTGGCGATGCCGGGACGCGCAAACCACATTTTGGGGTCGTCATAGGCGTTGGGCGCAACGGCGACCTGCTGTTTGAACTCTGCGCTCGGCACAAAGGCGGTGCGCGCGACCCAGCCGGGGAAGAGCTGATATACGACCCCGGCGGCAAGGATCAGCAGGATGAGCGCGGCAATGACGTAAAGAAATTTGCGGGCCAATGGGGGCTCCATGGGGGAGGGGACGGAGGAGGACTGGTGCGCTGTTTGGCTTGCGCTGGCCAGTGAAACAAGCCCAGATGTGGGGTATGACCGACGCGCCCGCAACCGGCCCCGCCGCTGATTCGCCCCGAGTTTCCGCACGCCTTGACGATAATGATCCGCCTTGGCCGCTGCGCCCGTGGATCATGGCGGCGATTTGTGCCGCGGCGGGGCTCGCGTTCCATGCCCTCGTCGATCACAATTACGAGGATGGGCTGGCGCAGTGGCGCAGCGCGCTGGCGACTGCAGTTGCGGTCGCGGCGGTGGTGTTCGTGCTGGGGGTCGAGCTGCGGCGGTGGCTCTGGGCGCTCGGCTTTGCGCTGATCTGGGGCATGGTCCTCGGGCTGATCGCGTGGCAGACGGCGGCGTATAATTTGCAGGGCGGCCCGATCGAATGGCCGTTCTGGTCGGGGATGCTCGCGGTGCTGGTCGCGACGCCTTTGTTCCAGACGCACCGCGATGTCGCGCCCGACTGGCGGTATTGGAAGCTGTGGGACATGCCCTATGGCCGACTGCACAGTCACGCGTGGACCGATGCGGTGATCGGCGCGGCGAGCCTGGCGTTTGTCGGGATCGCGTTCCTGCTCACCTTCCTGATCGCGGAAATGTTCCACCTGATCGGGATCGACCTGATCCGCGATTTGCTGAGCGACGAATGGTTTGGCTGGATGCTCGCGGGGGCGGCGTTCGGCGGCGCGGTCGGGTTGCTGCGCGAGCGCGACAAGCTGGTTTCGACCTTGCAGCGGCTGGTGATGATCGTGCTGGCGGTGCTGGCCCCGGTGCTCGCAGCGGCGCTGGTCATCTTCCTGCTGTCGCTGGCGGGAACGGGGCTGGCGAAGCTCTGGGCATCGGGTTTTTCGACCGCGGCGTTGATGCTGGCGGCGGCGGCGTTTGGCGTGCTGCTGGCCAATGCGGTGATCGGCAATGGCGCCGATGATCGCGCGACCAATCCGCTGCTCCGCTGGGCGGCGCCGGTGCTCGCGGTGGCGGTGCTGCCGCTCGCGGGGATCGCTTATTATTCGATGCAGCTGCGGATCGGCCAATATGGCTGGACGCCCGAGCGTATCTGGGGCTTGATCGCGGCGCTGATCGCGCTGGCCTATGGCGTCATCGGCCTGTGGTCGGTTGTGAAAGGGCGGCGCGATTTCGACGATGTGCTCCGCCCTTTGCAGCAGAAGCTGGCGATCGGGGTGGCGTTGCTGGCGCTGTTTCTGGCGCTGCCAATCCTGGATTTCGGGGCGATTTCAACGCGCGATCAGATGGCGCGGCTGAATTCGGGGGCCACGAAGGTCGAAAAATTCGACTGGGCGGCGATGGCCTATGATTTTGGGCCGAGCGGGCGCGCGGCTTTGCAGGAACTGACCAAATCGCCGCAAAAGGAGCGCGCTGACGCGGCCAAGGCGGCGCTGGCGGCTAAGAATCGCTGGGATCTGACCGGACCGAAGGTGCCGGTGCTGCTCAAGCCGATCGCCGAGCGGCTGCGCGTCATCCCCGCCGACCGCGCTTTGCCGACCGAAGCGCTGGAGCGCATCGCCGGAACCTATATGTGCAGCCGCGCCAAGGCATGCGTCGCGGTATGGCTGGCCGACGATCGGATCGGGGTGTTGGGGCAGAATGAACCGGGCGAAGAGATGAACTTCGATTTTGTGACGATGAACAAGGAGGGGCGCTGGGTCCAGGGCGATATCGGCCGCGACGCGCGCGCGACGCGGCCTGACGTCGACTTGTCAAAAGCGACGGTGACGGTCGAGACGATCGAGCAGCGGCGCATTCTGGTGGATGGCGTGCCGGAATCGGCGGCGTTCGAATGATTTGATCCTCCCTGTGGCGAAGCCATGGGGAGGTGGCAGTCCGAAGGACTGACGGAGGGGCCATGGCGTGACGTCGCCACCCCTCCACCACCGCCTGCGGCGGCGGTCCCGCTGGCGCTGCGCGCCGTCTGCGACTCCCCCATGACTTCGTCACAGGGAAGATAGAGAAGGTTGAAGCGATCCCGCGGGAATGCTAGCGGCGCGGCTTCCCCGCAAAGGCAGGAACCCAATGACAATCGATCAGGCAACGGTCAGGAAAATAGCGTCGCTGGCGCGCATCGCGATCAGCGATGTCGAAGCCGCCGCGATGGAAGGCGAATTGAACGCCATTTTGGGCTGGGTCGAGCAACTCGGCGAGGTCGATGTGACCGGGGTCGAGCCGATGACCGCGGTTATCCCCAACAAGCTGCGGCTGCGCGACGATGTGATCGACGCCGACCCGCTGACCGGCGGCAACCGCCGCGACGATGTGCTGGCGAATGCGCCTGCGGCGATGCACGGCTTTTTCGGCGTGCCCAAGGTGATCGAATAATGACCGAGCTGACCAACCTGACCGTCGCGCAGATCCGCGACGGTCATCGCGCGGGCGATTTCAGCGCCGTCGAAGTGGCGGAGGCGTTCAACGCCAATGTCGCGGGGGCGAAGGCGCTCAATGCCTTTATCGTCGAGACGCCTGAACATGCGTTGGCGGCAGCGAAGGCCGCCGATGCCGACCGCGCGGCGGGGGTACTCAAGCCGCTGTCGGGCGTGCCGATCGGGATGAAGGATCTGTTCTGCACCAACGGCGTCCAGACGACCGCGGCGAGCCACATGCTCGAAGGCTTCGTCCCGCGCTATGAATCGACCGTCAGCCAGAAATTGTGGGACGCGGGCGCGGGGATGCTGGGCAAGCTGAACCTCGACCAGTTCGCGATGGGATCGTCGAACGAGACGAGCTATTTTGGCAATGTGATCAGCCCGTGGAAGCGCAAGGATGGCGGCAATGCCGCGCTCGCGCCGGGCGGGTCGTCGGGTGGCAGCTCGACCGCGATCGCGGCGCGGCTGTGCCCTGCGGCGACGGGGACCGACACCGGCGGCTCGATCCGCCAGCCCGCGGCCTTCACGGGTATTTCGGGGATCAAGCCGACCTATGGCCGCTGCTCGCGCTGGGGCATTGTGGCATTCGCGAGCTCGCTCGATCAGGCGGGGCCGATGGCGCGCGATGTACGCGACTGCGCGATCATGCTCGAGAATATGGCGGGTTTCGATCCGAAGGATGCGACCAGCCTCGACCTGCCAGTGCCCAATTGGGAAGCGGCTTTGTCGAGCGATCTCAAGGGCAAGACGGTCGGGATTCCCAAGGAATATCGGCTGGAAGGCATTGATCCCGACATCGACGCGATGTGGGACGCCGGGATCGCGATGCTGAAGGATGCGGGGGCCGCGGTTGTCGAGATCAGTCTGCCGCACACCAAATATGCGCTGCCGGCCTATTATATCATCGCGCCGGCTGAGGCCTCGTCAAACCTCGCGCGCTATGACGGTGTGCGCTACGGGCTCCGTGACCTGCCCGAAGGCGCGGGGTTGCAGGACATGTACGCCGCGACGCGCGCCGACGGCTTTGGGGCGGAGGTCAAGCGCCGCATCATGATCGGCACCTATGTGCTGTCGGCAGGCTTTTACGACGCTTATTATACGCAGGCACAGAAAGTGCGCACGCTGATCGCGCGTGATTTCGATGCGGCTTTTGCATCGTGCGACGTTATCCTCGCGCCGACCGCGCCGTCGGCGGCGTTCGGGCTGGGCGAGAAAATGGCCGATCCGCTGGCGATGTACCTCAACGACGTGTTCGCGGTGCCCGCGAGCCTTGCGGGGCTGCCCGCAATGTCGGTGCCCGCGGCGCTGAACCGCGAAGGGCTGCCGCTGGGCTTGCAGATCATCGGCAAGGCCTTCGACGAGCAGGGCGTGCTGAACGCCGGGCTGGCAATTGAAGAGCGGGCCGGGTTTACGGCGCGGGCGGAGAAGTGGTGGTAGTTTAGCCTGTGCCCCTGCGAAGGCAGGGGTCCATCTCCGGATGGTGCAAGGCTGAAACGGCAGGTGATGGGTCCCTGCCTTCGCAGGGACACACTAAGGATTTGAATGATGTCTGACTATCGCATCAAGGGCGAAACCGGTGAATGGGAGGTCGTGATCGGCCTGGAGGTTCACGCCCAGATCACGACCAACGCCAAGCTGTTTTCCGGCGCCGCGACGGCGTTTGGCGCCGAACCCAACACGCAGGTGTCGCTGGTCGACGCCGCGATGCCGGGGATGTTGCCGGTGCCGAACCGCGAGTGCATCCGCCAGGCGGTGCGCACGGGCATGGCGATCGAGGCGCAGATCAACAAATGGTCGCGGTTCGATCGCAAAAATTATTTTTACGCCGATCTGCCGCAGGGCTATCAGATTTCGCAGCTTTATCATCCGCTTGTCGGCGAAGGTTCGATCACCGTCGAGGCGGACGAGAAGGCGGGGATTCCCGAACCCAAGGTGATCGGGGTCGAGCGCATCCATGTCGAGCAGGATGCCGGCAAGCTGATGCACGACCAGCACCCGACGATGTCCTATGTCGATTTGAACCGCAGCGGCGTCGCGCTGATGGAGATCGTGTCGAAGCCCGACATGCGCTCGCCTGCCGAGGCCGGGGCATACGTCCGCAAACTGCGCGCGATCCTGCGCTATGTCGGCTCGTGCGACGGCAATATGGAAGAGGGCTCGATGCGCGCCGACGTAAACGTGTCGGTCCGCAAGCCCGGCGACGAATTCGGCACGCGCACCGAGACCAAGAATGTCAATTCGGTGCGCTTCGTGATGGCGGTGATCGAGGGCGAGGCGAAGCGCCAGGTCGAACTGATCGAAAGCGGCGGCACGGTGGTACAGGAAACGCGGCTCTACGATCCCGACCGGGGCGAAACGCGGTCGATGCGGTCGAAGGAAGATGCGCATGACTACCGCTATTTCCCCGATCCCGACCTGTTGCCGCTGGAACTCGACGATGCGTTTCTGGCCGAGTGCCGCGACAGCCTGCCGGAACTGCCCGACGCCAAGCGTGCGCGCTATCTGGCGCTGGGGATTTCGGCCTATAACGCCGATGTGCTGACGGCGGAGGTCGAGGCGGCGCGCTGGTTCGACACGTTGCTGGAGGTTGGGCGCGCCACGGGCGCCAAGCCTGCCACCGCGGCGAACTGGGTGACGAGCGAGCTGTTCGGCGCGCTCAACCGCATGGGCCGCGACCTGACCGATTCGCCGGTGTCGCCGGAGCAGGCGGCCGAATTGCTCGGGCTGGTGGCCGACGGCACGATTTCGGGGACGATTGCGAAGACGGTGTTCGAAAAGATGCTCGAAAGCGGCGACGGCGCTGCCGTAATCGTCGAGCGCGATGGCCTCAAGCAGACCAGCGACACCGGCGCGATCGAGGCCGAAATCGCCAAGATCCTGACAGCCAATGCCGACAAGGTCGAGCAGTATAAGGGTGGCAAGGAAGCGCTGTTCGGTTTCTTCGTCGGCCAGACGATGAAGGCGATGCAGGGCAAGGCGAACCCGCAGGTGGTCAACGAGCTGCTTAAAAAGGCGCTCGGCTGACCCACAATTGTGATCGAGTTCACAGTCAATTCAGTGGCTTCAGTGTCATAAGCGGCTAAACTCATGCCGGTATGATGCGAAGGATGAATGATGATGAAGCGGATGATCGTTGCGGCAAGCGGGGCGGCGATGCTGGCGCTGGGCGCCACCGCGAGCGCGGCGCCCGCGGTGAACGACGGCTATGACTGGACGATGCGGGTCAATGAAGATCGCGTGTCCGACGCGATCCTCGCCTATGAAGTCGACGGGACCGACGACCAGCCGCTGAATTTCCGCTGCGAGCAGGGCGGCAATCGCATCTTTGCCGGAATTTCGGGCGGTGCGCCGGATCTGACCGCGATCGAACTCGCGTCGGTCAGCGCGAAGCTGCGCGTCACCGGCAAGACCGAAATCGACGAAATGCCATTCTTTCAGTCGCAGGAAATTGCCGGAGGATCGCCGCTGATCCGTGCCTTTGCCGCGAACGGCTGGCTCCGCATGACCGCCAAAGGCCGCGCGATTGACATGGCCGCGACCGCGACCGGCAAACAGGCGATCGCGCGCTTCGTGGATTTCTGCACCCGCTGAGGCGAGGCGACTGCGGCGTCAGAAGCGCCGCTGCCCCGCACCCCAATTGCCGATGTCGCACTGACCCGAAAAGTCGGTCTGGGCCTTGATCTGGATGCGACCCGAGCGGCGGTCGATGTCGAGCTTCGGCTTGTTGAGCCCGTTGAGGCGATAGGTTGCGGTGATGCGATCGGGGGTCACCATCAGATTTTCCAGATCCCACCAGCCTTCATGCCCGCCCGAGTGGATCGGCGGGACCAGCTTGGGGCCAAGGTGGATGCGGCCGTGATCGCCGTAAAGCTCGACCTGGACGTCGCTGTTGAATCCTTCGTTGGTGCTGACCACGTCGCTGCCCCATTCCCACTTATGCTTCGACCGGTTCCAGTCGTAGCTGGGGGTAGTGGTCACGCTGGGCCGGTTGCCCGCGCCGTAGCAGACGAGGACGAGTGAAGCGGGGTCGTTATAGCCCGCATCGGCAGGCGGGGCGTGATGGTCGTCCGCTGAGCTGCCGCCCTGGCAATTCTCAGCCGGAACCCCGATGATGGACGAATAGCGCCCGTCCATCGTCGCCACCGAGATGCAGCGCCCGGTGCGCTGGTTGTACCAAAAGGTATAGCGCTGGTTGCCCACGACATTCGACTGGCGCGATTCATACCCGCGCGCGAGCAACTGAGTCTCGCCGCCTGCGCCGCGCGCACCCACCAGATCAGCAACATCGGGCGCCGACTGGGCAAGCGCGGGGAGGGGGAAGGCACAGGCCGTGAAAAGAAGGGAAAGGCAGATCGGACGCATCGCAGTGTCTCCTGTTGCGGGGCGGCGCGAGGTTAGCACGAAACGGCCGACACCCAAAGCCCGCCACCCACCAAAAAAGGACGGCGGCGACCGGACTAAACCTGTTGTGGCGGCACCTCATCCGGGCCGCGGCCCGGTTCATCGATATCGCCGCCGCCGCCCGGATTGCCCGGGATTTCCAGCGGCTGACCGGCGGGATCCTCCTGCGGCGTTGGCTGTACGGGGTGTTCGGGCGGTGCCATCGGTTCGATGGTGTCGGGCTTGGGTTTGGGAAACGGGTCAGTCGCGCGAACGTGCAGGTTGGAAGCAAAGGTCATATGGTCTCTCCTTGCTGTATCAACGAACGGCAGCGGTCGGCGTTCCGCCCGCCGAAATGGCAGGCTTTCCGCCCTTGCCCTCGGCGGCGCGTCTGCTATAGCCCCGCGCGGCCCGCACGGGCGTGCGCGGCATAGCGCGCGGCTTTGTGCACCCGGCCGACAGCCTCTGCGGGCGTGGCGGAATTGGTAGACGCGCTGGTTTTAGGTACCAGTATCGCAAGATGTGGGGGTTCGAGTCCCTTCGCCCGCACCAGTTCCGACGATCTGATGGGGATGGAGCCGGGATAGGGGAACCCCGCCATGTGGCCGGGGTTCATCGATACGAGATTTTGAGCAAGGATAAGACCAAGGCAATGAAGACCGTCGAAACGCTGAACGAAGGCCTGAAGCGCGAATATCGCGTGACCATCACCGCCAAGGATATCGACGCACGCGTCGACGACGAGGTGAAGAGCATCGCCCCGACCGTCCGGATGCCCGGTTTCCGCCCCGGCAAGGTGCCGCCGAACCTGATCCGCAAGATGCACGGTCCCGCGCTGTCGGCCGACGCGCTGAACAAGGCAATCGACGCGGGCGTTCGCGACCTGATGGCCAAGGAAAAGCTGCGCCCCGCGTTGCAGCCCGCGGTCACCCTGGCCGATGGTTATGAAACCGGCAAGGACGCCGAAGTCACCGTCGCGCTGGAAGTTTTGCCCGACATCAAGACGCCGTCGATCGATGGGTTGAAGCTGGAGCGCCTGACGGTGCCCGCCGACGACAAGGCCGTCATGGCCAAGATCGAGGAGTTCGCCGCGCAGATGAAGCGCTTCGAAGACGCGCCGAAAACCAAGAAAGCAGCCGCTGGCGACCAGGTCATCATCGATTTCGCCGGCAGCGTCGATGGCGTCGCCTTTGACGGCGGCACCGGCGAAGACATGGCGGTCGAAATCGGTTCGGGCCAGCTGATCCCGGGTTTCGAAGACCAGCTGATCGGCGCCAAGGTCGGCGACGAAAAGACCGTCAAGGTGACCTTCCCCGACGAATATCCGGTCGAAAACCTCAAGGGTGCCAAGGCCGAATTCGCTGTGACGGTGAAGGAAGTGAAGGTTCCGGCGGCGTCGAAGATTGACGACGAATTCGCGAAATCGCTTGGCCTCGAAAGCCTCGACAAGCTGAAAGAGCTGATGAAGGATCAGGTCGAGCAGGAGCTGAACGGCCTGACGCGCACCTATATGAAGCGCAAGCTGCTCGACCAGCTCGCCGCGAGCCATGATTTCGACGTGCCGCCGACGATGGTCGAGGCCGAATTCGCGCAGATATGGCAGCAGTTGGAGCAGGAAGTCGAGAACGAAGACGATCCCGCCGCGGCGAAGGCCGAGCTGGAAGCCGACCGCGATGATTATCATGCGATCGCGGTGCGCCGCGTCCGCCTGGGCCTGCTCCTGTCCGAAATCGGTCAGGCGCATGGCGTGCAGGTGTCGCAGCAGGAAATGCAGCGGCTGATCATGCAGGCGGCGCAGCAATACCGTCCCGAAGATCGCGGCCGCTTCATGGAATATGTCCAGCAGGACGCCCTCGCCGCGGCGCAGCTCCGCGCTCCGCTGTACGAAGACAAGGTCGTCGACTTCCTGTTCGAAAAGGCCGAGATTACCGACCGCGAAACCACCCGCGAGGAACTGGAAGCGGCGATCGAAGCCGATGACGACAGCGGCCACGTCCATGGTCCGGGCTGTGGTCACGACCATGATCACGACCACAAGCCGGCCAAGAAGGCCGCCGCGAAAAAGCCCGCAGCCAAAAAGGCCGACGTGAAGGAAGAGGCCGCCGAGGCGGCTCCTGCCAAGAAGGCACCGGCAAAGAAGGCCGAGGCCGCTCCGGCCAAGAAGGCTGAGGAAAAGCCCGCTCCTGCGAAAAAGGCTGCGCCGGCGAAGGCCGCTGAGGACAAACCCGCTGCAAAGGCTCCGGTCAAGAAGGCGGCAGCCAAGAAATAAGCTTCGGCTGAAGATCAACAAAAGGCTGGGTGGAGGATGCTTCGCCCGGCCTTTTTTGTTTGGGACAGATTAGCCCCTCCCCTTCAGGGGAGGGGTTGGGGTGGGGTCTGTCGGCCTTGCGCTAGGCCGATGGAACCCACCCGCTGCGACTAAGCCAGCAAGTCTCGCTGCCCTCCCGTGAAGGGGAAGGCGGAAGCAGGTCAAATCACCGCCATATTGTAACAATGCCAGCTGAAGATCGCCGCCGCGCCGCGATGCGGGCGCCAGGGTTCGGCGAGTTCGCGCACCGCCTTTTCGCTCGGCCGTGCTTCAAGTTGCAGGATGCGGCCGACGCCTTCCTGCACCGCCAGATCGCCCGCGGGCCAGATGTCGGGGCGTCCCTCAGCGAACAGCAGGTAGATCTCAGCCGACCAGCGGCCGATGCCCTTCACCTTGGTGAGCAATGCGATTGCTTCCTCGTCGTCGGCGGGGAGGGCGGAGACGTCGAGTTCGCCGTCGAGGATCAGTTGCGCCAGGCTTTTGGCATAGCCCTGTTTCTGCCCCGACAGGCCGCAGGCGCGCAGCGTATCGAAATCGGCCGCCGCAACGATTTCGGCGGGGCAGCCTTCGCCAAATTGCGCCTCCAGCTTGTTCCAGATCGAGGTCGCCGCGGCGACGCTGACTTGTTGGCCGACGATGGTGCGGAGCAGGGTGGTGTAGCCCGGCGCGCGGATGCGCGGTTCAGGGTAGCCTGCATTCGCCAGCGCGCGCGCGAAATTCGGATCGAGCGCCGCGAGCGCGTCGATTCCGGCGTTCAGCTGCTGCTGGGTCAGACCCATGACATATTCCCCTTTTGTTCCACCGCCTGTCACTAGCAGTGCTTGATTTGCCGCGCAACGCGCGACATAGCGCCAGCAACATCGAAGATATGGGGACTAGCATGGCCAAGCTGATTGTCGTGACGCGTGACGGAACCGAGCATGAGATCGAGGGCGACACCAGCCTGACGGTGATGGAAAACATCCGCGACGCCGGGTTCGACGAACTGCTGGCGCTGTGCGGCGGCTGCTGCTCGTGCGCGACATGCCACGTCCATGTCGAGGCGGGCGCGGCGGATCAGCTGCCCGCGATGAGCGAGGACGAGAATGACCTGCTCGATTCGACGACCGACCGCGACGCCACCTCGCGCCTGTCGTGCCAGCTGCCGTTCAGCGACGCACTCGACGGGTTGAAGGTGCGGATCGCAGCGGAGGATTAAAACGTCGCCCCCGCGAAGGCGGGGGCCGCTGGCAACATTGCACTACGCCGATAGCGGCCCCCGCCTTCGCGGGGGCGACGGTTTATTTGCCCGCCGTCGCCACCGCATAAAGCGCAATCGCCGCGGCGTTCGAGATGTTCAGGCTCTCCATGCGCGGCGAGATTGGTAGTTTCGCCAGCACGTCGCAATGCTCCATGACATTGTGACGCATCCCGTCACCTTCGGATCCCAGCACCAGCGCAACGCGGCTGCCGTCGAGGGTCGATCCCAGCGTCGTCTCGGTATCGCCCATCAACCCGATCCGCCAATATTGCGCCTCGGCAATCTCCTCCAGCGCGCGCGACAGGTTGACGACGCGCACCCACGGCACGATTTCGAGCGCGCCCGACGCCGAACGCGCAATAACGCCGCTTTCGGGGGGGCTGTGGCGATCCTGGGTGATGATCGCCGCCGCATCGAACGCCGCCGCCGAACGCAGCACCGCACCGATATTATGCGGGTCGGTGACCTGATCGAGCACGATGAGGGGGCGCCTGCTGTCGGCGTCGACCTCCTGCTGTAAAAGGTCGCCGAGATAGATGTCCTCCAGCGGATCGACTTCGATCACCAGCCCTTGATGCGGCGCGTCGCGCGCGACGAGCCGCGCGAGATCGGTCACCTCGGCATAGTTGATCGGAATCACCGGCGGCAGGTCGAGCTGCCCTAGCGCTTCACGCGTTCCCCAGATGCGTTTGACGGTGCGTTCGGGGTTGGCGAGCGCCGCCAGAACGGCGTGGCGGCCCCAGAAACGGATGGGCTGGCCGCGCGTGCTGGGGCCTTGCGGGCGACGGTGACGGGAAATCTGTCTCATAGTCGCGCCTTTCCCATGACTGCCATTGACAGGCAAGCCTCGTTTCGCCATTGGACCGCTTCCCAAAGCGGACCCCATGGACAGGTGGCCGAGTGGTTAAAGGCAGCAGACTGTAAATCTGCCCGGGTTTCCGTACGCTGGTTCGAATCCAGCCCTGTCCACCACCCTCCCATCCGAGGGTGTCCGCCGAACCCCCTAGAAATCCCGGAAAACCTAGCGTATCATCGACGCATCGTCCGCATGCGTCCGGTGCAATTTGCCTGCAGCCGGAGCGTAGTGTGGGGGAAGTGTGGGGGAAGATTGTCTTTCCCCCACAATCGTGTTCCCCAGAATGAGGGGAGAAAGTGTGGGGGAAGATTCCCATGGGCAAACTCACGGCGGTTGCAGTCAAAGCCGCTCTCGCGAATCCGGGCACGTACCAGGATGGTGACGGCTTGTTTTTGAAGGTCGACAAGCGGGGCGGGGCGTCGTGGACCCTCCGCCTGCAACGCGACGGCAAGCGTCAGGACATCGGGCTGGGCAGTGCGAAGTTGTTCACTTTGGCGCAGGTCCGCGAGAAGGCCGGCGAGCTTCGCAAGGCGGTCAAGGTCGACCGGCGCGACATATTGGCTGAGCGGAAGGACGAGGCGTCTGCCAAGGTGACGTTTCGCGAGGCGGCGCGGCAATATCACGCCGAGAACGAGGCGGGATGGAAGAGTGAGATCTACGCTCGTCAGTGGCTTTCCAGCCTTGAGAATTATGCCTTCCCTAAACTGGGCGACGAGCAGACCGGTGCGATTGTCGCGGCTGACATCATAAACGTGCTCACGCCGATCTGGCAGGAGATACCCGAGACCGCTCGTCAGGTGCGCAACCGGATCTGCACCGTGCTGGATTATGCGCATGCAAAGGGTTGGCGTTCACGAGAGGCTCCCTCAGGTAATAGCAGCCTGAAAGCGGGGCGTGGCTTGCCGCGGCAACTCAAGAAGACCGAGAATCGCAAAGCTATGCCATATGCGGCTTTGCCCGGTTTCATCACTGCATTGCAGCGAAAGCCATCCTACAGCAGGCTTGCCCTGGAACTACTCATCCTGACCGGTGCGCGCAGCCAGGAGGTGCGTCTGGCGACCTGGGACGAACTCGACATCGAAGCGCGGCTATGGACTGTGCCCGCCGATCATATGAAGCGTGGCAAGTCGCATATCGTGCCGCTGTCTGATGCCGCGCTGAAAGTGATTGCAAAAGCGCATGCTTTCAGGCTCCCGGACACAGACGTGATTTTCCCCGGTGCGAGTGGGAAGAATATGTCCGATATGACGCTGCTCAAAGTCCTTCGTGACATGGCTGAGCCTTTTCATGTCCACGGCTTCCGGTCGACATTCACCGATTGGGCGGCGAACGAGGGTTTCCCCGATGCCGTTGTGGAAGCGGCGCTTGCGCACAAGACGCCGGATGCAGTGCAGGCCGCTTACCGTCGGACGACCTACCTCGGGACTGCGGAAAAGCCTGGCGAGCGTGTCAGGCTCATGGGTGCGTGGGGCAGTTATTGCCTCGGCCGCAAAGTTGTTGCGGACGACGGGGAACAGACAGGAGGCGGAGACGCGGAGTAGACGAGCCGTTTTCCCTATCAAGCGACGAAACGTGATTATCATCGCGGGCCAAAAAGCAGTTCGCATCCTTGTTGTGAACGGTAGCTCACTTCCCTGCCTCCCCCCAACCGCGCGGGGGAGAGCAAGAGGGAAGGGGGCGCTTCGCGACGGTTCGAAGGCCGAGAGAGAGTCTCTTGGTCGGCCGTCGCGGAGATAAGTCATGGCTTCCAAGCAAAAAATCACGCTCGATCAACCGCAGGCCATCCCGCTCGACCGGTTGCGGCTTTCGGACGCAAATGTTCGGCGGATCAAGCCCGGCCAGTCAGTTGCCGAACTGGCCGACAGCATCGCACGGCGCGGGTTGCTGCATAACCTGAATGTCCGCCCGATCCTCGATAGCGAAGGCAACCCTACCGGTGACTTTGAGGTGCCGGCAGGCGGGCGACGCTACCGCGCGCTCCAACTGCTGGTGAAGCAGAAGCGGCTCGCCAACAATGCGCCGATCCCGTGCAGGGTACGGGTTGCGAACGACGATATCCTGGCCGAGGAGGACAGTCTCGCCGAGAATTCAGAGCGCGTAAATCTGCACCCGCTCGACCAGTTTCGCGGCATGCAGGCGCTCGCCGCCAAGGGGAATGCCGTCGAGGACATTGCCGCACATTTTTTCGTGACGCCGGCGGTGGTCAGGCAGCGCCTCAAGCTGGCGAGCGTCTCGCCAAAGCTGCTCGACATCTATGGTGACGACGGCATGTCGCTCGAGACCCTGATGGCCTTCACGTTGACGGACGATGAAGAGCGCCAGATTCAGGTCTGGGAGATGGTCGAGCACGACTTCCAGCCGTCCGCTTCGTTCATCCGCCAGAGGCTGACCGAGAACAGCGTCCGCGTATCCGACAAGCGTGTCCGCTTCGTCGGGCTCGACGCCTATGTCGAGGCGGGTGGCAGTGTCGTTCGCGACCTGTTCGAAGTCGATCACGGCGGCTGGCTCACCGACGTCGGCCTGCTCGACCGGCTCGTCGCCGAGAAGTTCGAAGCCGAAGCGGCGCGGATCGGCGAGGAAGGCTGGAAATGGATCGACGCCGCGATCGAGCATGTCTTCAATCCGGGGCGCGGCATGCGCGTCCTTGCCGGCGACGAAGTCCCACTGAGCGCGGAGGAGGAGAAGCTCGGCGCGGACCTCGAAGCGGAGGGCGAAGCGCTGAGCAACGAATGGAGCGATGCGGACGAGGTTCCCGACGAGGTCCACACCCGGCTCGAGGAGATCGACGCCGAGATCAGCCGCATCAACGACCGCCCGATCGTCTTCGATGCCGCCGAGATCGCCATTGCCGGCGCGTTCGTCTCGATCGATATCGACGGGAGGCTGAGCGTCGAGCGCGGCTATGTGAAGCCGGAGGATGAACCCGAAGCCGAGCCGGAGGAGGGCGATCAGGGCACGGACGAGGGCGCGAACGACGCAGGCGCCGGCGACGGCAGTTCCAAGTCCGTGTCTTCGGCTCCCGGCCAATCTGCGGCCGTGCCCGAGGACGATGAAGGAGCCTTGAAGCCGATGTCAGAGCGCCTCGTGTCCGACCTCACGGCGTGGAGAACGCTCGCGCTACAGGACGCCTTCGCGAAGTGCCCGGAGACGGCCTATATCGCCGTGCTCCATGCGTTCGTCCTGTCCTGCTTTTACGGTTACAGCCGCGAAAGCTGTCTGCAGACGTCGATCAACTCGGTCCATTTTTCCAACGCTCCGGCAGGTCTGCGTCACTGCGCCCCGGGGCAGGCGATCGCGGAACGCATCGACGAATGGCGTGGTCGCCTGCCGAAAAGCGACAAGGAGGTCTGGGACTGGCTGCTTGAACTCGGCGACGAGGACCGCGCGAGCCTTCTTGCGCATTGCGCCTCGCTCGGCGTCAATGCACAGGCGGAGATCGTCCGGGGCTATGACGGCCGCGTCTCGGCGCACGGGATCGCCCGGCGGCTGGCGCACAGCCATGTGCTCGCGCGGGCCGTGGGGCTGGATGTCGTGGAGGCCGGCTGGCGCCCGACCGCCGACGGCTATCTGAGCAGCGTTCCGAAGCCGCGGATTCTTGCCGACGTTGCCGAGGCACGCGGCGAGAATTTTGCTGGAATGATCGACCACTTGAAGAAGGGCGACATGGCACGCGAGGCCGAGCGCCTGCTCGAAGACGCTGGCTGGCTCCCCGAGCCGATGCGGACGCCCGAACTCGAGAGCGCTGCCATCCCGGCGCCGGAGGCAACGGCGCCGGCCAACGACGAGGCGGATGGCGAGCTTCCCGCCTTTCTCGCGGATGAGGGAGGTGAGGATGCAGGCGATCCCGAAGCGATCGGCGCCGAATGAATCTCCGCCGCGCATAGCGGCACCCTGAAGTCCCACCTCGAAAGCCCGGCCATCGCGCCGGGCTTTCGCTTTTTCACGGAGAATGAAAATGCGAAATGAAATTCAAGCAAACGCGCCGGCGATGCCGGTCCTCGTCGCGGGAGGTCATCATGGCTGACCGCGTCTCTATATCGTTCAAGCTCGGCGGCCATCTCACGCCCGAGACCTGGCTCGCACTCGCGGCGGTCATCGCGGGCGAGAGCCTTTCCATCGAATGGGACGGCCCTGCCTTTGAGCCTGCTCATCGCACGGTCGGCGAACCGCTCGAATTGTTCGCGAACGAAGTCGCCTGGGGGAAGGTGGAGCCGCTCGAAACCTTCTGCCAGGATCATGGCCTGCCTTACCGGTTCTGGGCGGGCGGCTTTTTCGCCGAATGGAGCGCCGAGCGGATCGTCTTCCGCGGAGAAGGCACGCCTGACAGCTTCATCGTCGACGAATCCGATCGCGTTCTGATCGACAGGCATGAAGTCGTGCGCCGCGGCAGTATCGAGGGCATTCTCCGCTATTTCGACGAGGCCGACTTCACCGTGCCGCCTCTCGTCGTCGAAGGCGATCCCGATATTCCCGCCGAGGCGGACGGGCAGGAGACGGCCCATGGCTGATTATCATTCGCCGACGATCGTACGCCCGGACATTCCGCGCGCCGCGATGACCTTGCTCGAGCATCGGCTTCTGATCGGGATGTTCAGCCACGAGGGAGGCGAGGACGAGGTCTATTTCTTCGCGGAGGAATATGTGAACGACCTGCTGCATCTCGACCTTGCCGAGGTGCATCAGCTGCTCGAGGTCGATCCCTTTCCGGACAGCTACGCCGTCACGGTGATCCGGGATCACCTGCGCAAGCTCGATCCGGCAGAGGGCGAGCTGGCCCTCGACATGTCGGTGATCGGCTATGAGGGCATCTTCCAGGACATCGTCAAACGCTGCGATGCGCTCGATGATGTAGAGGTCGTCGCTGCCTGGACCTGCACCAAGATGCGGCCCGACGGCTTTGGCGGGATGGCGACGCTGATCACCGCCGACGCGATCGAAACGATGTCGACGGCCTCCTTCCTCGACGAGGCACGGCACCGGCTGCGATCGGGAACGCAGGCCGGAGCCTAATCAATCGAACATTCCACTCTGGCCCGGCCTCAGCCCCGGGCCTTTTTCATTTCAGGAGATTGTCATGGCCGAGATTATCGAGACGACGGTCTTTGGGCTCGAGGAACTGTCGGACGACGCGAAGGAGAAGGCGCGGGACTGGTATCGCCAGGGCGCCTTCGATCACGACTGGTATTGGGCCGTCTATGAGGATTTCGAGCGGATTTGCGAGATCCTCGGGGTGAACCTCGCGACCTTGCCTGTGCGCCTGCACGGCGGCGGGTCTCGACGGAAGCCCTGCATCTGGTTCTCGGGCTTCGCAAGCCAGGGTGACGGCGCTTGCTTCGAGGGCGACTATCGCTACGCGCGGCGGTGCGCCTCGGCCATCCGCGACCATGCGCCGAAGGACGAAGAACTGCACCGGATCGCCGACGCATTGGCCGCGATCCAGTGGCGTAACTTCTTCCAGCTCAGCGCGCGCATCAGCCACCGCGGGCGCTATTATCATGAGTATAGCATGGAGATCGGCGTACAGCGGGACAGCCCTGCGTATCAGGATATGACCGTGACCGCCGAGGACGATCTCAGCGAAGCGCTGCGCGACCTCGCCCGCTGGCTCTATGGAAAACTCGAGGACGAGAGCGACTATCTGACCTCCGAGGCGGTGGTCGACGAGGCGATTGTCGCCAATGGCTACAGCTTCACCGAACAGGGTGAGCGGTTCGGATAGAGGAGAGGCGGGCCGGGAAGGGATGAGCCACCGGGTCCGAGAGAGAGCGGCCGGCGGCTTGTTCCTGCCCGCTCTCCCCGAGGAATTTCCGAAATGCAAAGCCTGCCTTCGCGCGCGGCGTCCGCCGCGGCGCTCCATTCTGCGCCCGTTCCAGCCAGCCCCATCGCCGCGCAACTACTTGCGGCGGGCGAGGCCATCGTTCCGCTGCTCGAAGCGGGCCATCCCTTCGACACGGTCGCGCTGCGCGCGGCGATGATCGGGGCTTTTGGCGCGAGCGACGCGGAGGGCGCTTGGGATTGGAAATCTGCCTATGACGCGTGCGAGGTCGCGCAGATCCTCCTGCTCCGGCGCTACGGCGCCACGCCCGCGGTTCGCAAACTCACCGCGATTGCGCAGCTCGCGATGTGGCAGCGGCTCGCGGGCCGCATTCCGACGCATACGCGCCGCTCGTCCGAAAGCCAGGCGATGCAGCAATTTTCGACCCCGCTGCCCTTGGCGTTCGTTGCCGCCCAAGCCGCCTCGATCCAGCGGGCTGACGTCGTGCTGGAGCCATCGGCCGGAACCGGCATGCTCGCCATTCACGCCGAACTCGCCGGCGCCCGTTTCGCGCTCAACGAGCTGGGCGAGAGCCGCGCCGACCTTCTCGATTTGCTGTTCGCGCCCTCCACGGTGACGCGTCACGACGCCGCGTCGATCGACGACAGGCTGGGTTCCGACGTTCGTCCGAGCGTCATCCTCATGAACCCGCCCTTTTCGGCGGTCGCGAAGGTCGAACGCACGATGCGCGATGCGGCCCTCCGGCATATCGCCTCGGCGCTTGCGCGACTGCAGGACGGCGGCCGCCTGATCGCGATCGTCGGCGCGAACTGCTCGCCCGATGCGCCTGCCTGGCGCGACGCGTTCGTGCGGCTGCAGGCACAGGGCACGATCCTTTTCTCGGCGGGGATCGCCGGCAAAGTCTATGCAAAGCACGGAACCACGACCAGCACGCGCCTTCTCGTGATCGACAAGATGCCTGCCGCCGATGCTGCGGTGATCGCGCCCTCGCGCGGCGAGGCGGATGACCTCGGTATCTTGCTTCAATGGGTACGTGCGGACGTGCCGTCGCGCTCGCCCCCGACACCTCCGGAAGCGCCGGCCCGTGATGAAGTTGCGGCCGTCGTCGGCCCTCGGGTTAAGGCCGGGAATGGTGCGGTCCGACCGACGTCGTCCTCCGCGGCTCCGGTCGCGGCACCCGAACTCGCCTATGAGCCTCGCGACTGGCAAGCGCCGGAGGGTCAGCTCGCCGAGGCGATCTATGAGCCCTACGCGCTTCAGTCGCTTGCGATCCCGTCTTCGAAACCGCATCCGACCGCGCTCGTCCAGTCGGCAGCAATGGCGTCGGTGGCGCCGCCCAAGCCCTCCTATCGGCCGCACCTTCCCGAAAATCTGATCGCCGACGGAGCGCTGTCCGATGCTCAGCTGGAGTCGATCATCTATGCGGGCGAAGCGCATGCCGGCCACCTTTCGGGCACGTGGACGGTCGACGAGACCTGGGACATGGTCACTGCTGCGAGCGAGGATAATGAAGCCGCCGTCCGCTTCCGCCGCGGCTGGTTCCTCGGCGACGGCACCGGCGCGGGGAAGGGGCGGCAGGTCGCGGGGATCGTCCTCGACAATATGCTCAAGGGTCGGAAGCGCGCCGTGTGGATATCGATCTCCGACCGGTTGCTCGAAGACGCGCAGCGCGACTGGTCGGCGCTCGGTCAAGAGCGGCTCCTCGTGACGCCGTTGTCGCGCTACCGGCAGGGAAATCCGATCAAGCTTCCCGAGGGCATCCTCTTCACCACCTATGCGACGCTGCGAAGCCAGGGGCGCGAAGGCAAGGCGAGCCGCGTCGACCAGATCGTCGAATGGCTGGGCGCTGACTTCGACGGGGTGATCATCTTCGACGAGGCCCATGCGATGGCGAATGCCGCCGGCGGGAAGGGCGACCGCGGCGACCAGAAGCCCTCGCAGCAGGGACGGGCGGGATTGCGGCTGCAGCACGCGCTGCCCGATGCGCGCATCGTCTATGTCTCGGCGACCGGCGCGACGACGGTGCAGAACCTCGCCTATGCACAGCGGCTCGGCCTCTGGGGCGGAAGCGATTTCCCGTTCGCGACGCGGAGCGAGTTTGTCGCGGCGATCGAGGATGGCGGCGTCGCGGCGATGGAAGTGCTCGCGCGCGACCTGAAAGCGCTCGGCCTTTACGCGGCCCGGTCGCTCTCGTTCGATGGCGTCGAATATGAGCTGCTCGAACATGCGCTGACCGACGAGCAGCGCCGCATCTACGACAGCTATGCCGCCGCCTTCCAGGTCATCCACAACAATCTCGACGCCGCGATGGAAGCGGCCGGGGTCACGAGCAGCCTCCACGGCACGCTCAACGCGCAGGCGAAATCGGCGGCGCGCTCGGCTTTCGAGAGCACCAAGCAGCGCTTCTTCAATCACCTCATCACCGCGATGCAGACGCCGGCGACGATCGCGAGCATCACCGCTGACCTCGACGCGGGCCATGCGGCGGTGGTGCAGATCGTTTCGACCGGCGAGGCGCTTCAGGAGCGGCGGCTCGCGGAGATCCCGACCGAGGAGTGGGGCGATGTGTCGGTCGACATCACGCCGCGCGAATATGTCCTCGACTATCTGGCGCACAGCTTTCCCGTGCAGCTTTTTGAGCCGTGCGAGGACAGCGAAGGCAATCTCTCGTCGCGGCCAGTATTCGACGGTGAGGGCAATCCGGTCGTCAACCGCGAAGCCGCCCGCCACCGCGACGCGATGATCGAGAAGCTCGCCTCGCTGCCGCCGGTCCCCGGCGCGCTCGACCAGATCGTGCAGCATTTCGGGACCGACCAGGTCGCAGAGGTGACCGGGCGGTCGCGGCGGATCGTGCCGGTCGGCGGCGAGGGCGAACCGGTGCGCTTCGCGGTGCAGAACCGTCCGGGCAGCGCGAACCTCGGCGAGACCCGCGCCTTCATGGGCGACGAGAAGCGCATCCTCATCTTCTCGGAAGCCGGCGGGACGGGGCGATCCTATCATGCCGATCTCGGGGTCCAGAACCAGCGGCGGCGGATCCACTATCTGCTCGAGGCGGGCTGGAAGGCCGACGCCGCGATCCAAGGGTTCGGGCGAACCAATCGCACCAACCAGAAGCAGCCGCCGCTCTTCCGTCCCGTCTCGACCGACGTGAAGGCGCAGAAGCGGTTCATCTCGACGATCGCGCGGCGGCTCGACACGCTTGGGGCGATCACGCGCGGCCAGCGCCAGACCGGCGGCCAGAATATGTTCCGTCCGCTCGACAATCTGGAATCGCCCTATGCCCGCGATGCGCTTCGCCAGCTCTACGGGCTGCTTGCGGACGGGAAGGTCGATGGCTGCTCGCTGCTTGCCTTCGAGGCGGCAACCGGCCTGTCGCTGCTCGACGATGGCGGTCTCAAGGACGAGCTTCCACCGATCACCACCTTCCTCAACCGCATGCTCGCGCTCACGATCGATCTCCAGAATATATTGTTCGAGGTGTTCGAGGGCCTGTTGTCGCAGCGGATCGAGGGTGCGATCGCGTCTGGGACTTATGAGATGGGTCTCGAAACGCTGCGTGCGGAAAGTTTCACGGTCGCCGCGCGCGAGACGATCTACACGCATCCCGGGACCCGCGCGGTGACGCAGCTCCTCACGATCGAGCGCAAGGACCGGGTGTCGCCGATCAGCCTTGCCGATGCGCTCGAGGTCGCGGCCTCGGGGATGGGCGTTCTCGTCATGAACAGCCGGTCTTGCCGCGCAGCGATCAAGTCGCGTGCGCGCAGCATCATCGATGACGATGGCGCGGTGCACCGGCGCATCCGGCTGCAGCGGCCACTCGAGAGGCTTCATATGCTCGCCAACGACTATGAGGGCACGAACTGGGAGAAGTGTTCCGAGGACAGCTTCGCCGCCGCCTGGACCAAGGAGCTCGGCGAGCTTCCCGAGTTCGAACATTCGACGTTGCACATGGTCGCGGGCCTCTTGCTGCCGATCTGGAAGCGGCTGCCGAAGGAATCGGCGCGCGTCTATCGGCTCCAGACCGATGCCGGCGAACGGCTGATCGGGCGCAAGGTCTCGCCTGCATGGGCGGCGGCGGTGACGGGCGAGGCGCCGACGAAGCTGCCGATTGCCGACGCCTGGCGCATGCTGCAGGCGGGCGAGGTCGTGCTCTCGCTCTCCGAGGGCCAAATATTGCGGCGGGTGCGCGCGATGAACGATTGGCGCGTAGAGCTTACGGGCTTCAACGACCTCGGCGTCGAGCGCTTGAAGGCAATGGGCTTGATCTCCGAGATCGTCTCGTGGAAACTGCGGCTCTACGTGCCGGCAGGGGCTGCTGGCGCCGACGTGTTCGCTGCGCTCGTCGATCGGTTTCCGATTGCGCGGGTCAGCGATCGCAAGGCCGCCTGAAGGAGCCCCGCATGTCGAGTCCAGCATCCGAAGTTGCGCGCCGTCTCGGGGAGAATGCCGAGGCGGTGTGTCGCCGTTATCTCTCGAACGGGCGCCGTGAAGGCCACTATTGGATGGTCGGCGACGTCCGCAATTCTCCGGGGCGAAGCCTCTATGTGCGGTTAGCCGCCAGTGCCGATGGTGGCGCGCCGGGGAAATGGACCGATGCTGCGAGCGGCGATCATGGAGATCTCCTCGACATCATCGCCGCGAGCTGCGGCCATCCAGGCTTTCGCGAAACCTTGGAGGAAGCGCGGCGATTTCTGAGTCTGCCACTGCCGCCCGAGGGACCGCGAAACCCGACACCCGCAAAAGCTCCTTCTGGGTCCCCGGAGTCGGCGCGGCGGCTGCTCGCGGCGACCAAGCCATTGAAGGCTAGTCTCGGCGAGGCCTATCTGGTCGGACGATCGATCACCGACCTTCTTCCGGACTATCCGCTGCACTTTCACCCGCACTGTTTCTACCGGGCCTCCAGCGACGATGCACCCGGGGGACGACCGGCGTGGCCGGCGATGATCGCGGCGGTGACTGACCTCGCCGGGACCGTCACGGGCGTGCATCGGACCTGGCTCGATCCCGAAACGAGCGATAAGGCGCCCATCGCCTGTCCGCGCCGCGCCATGGGACATCTTCTCGGCAATGGCGTCCGCTTCGGAGCATCAGGACGGGTCATGGCGGCCGGCGAAGGGATCGAGACCATCCTGTCCTTGCGCCAGGTCATACCGAACCTGCCGATGATCTCGGGCCTCTCGGGAGCGCATCTTGCCGCCATCGCCTTTCCCGAGAAGCTGAAGCGGCTCTACATCGCGCGCGACGATGATCCCGCCGGCGACGCTGCGCTCGCCACGCTCAGCGAGCGTGCGTCGCAAAGCGGCATCGAAGTCCACCCGCTCGAACCCCGGCATGGCGACTTCAACGGCGATCTCAGGGCCGTTGGCCGAGCCGCGATGGCCGCCTCGCTTCGCAGTCAGCTCGTTCATCCTGATCGCCTGACGTTTCTTTGATCTCTTCGGATCGGCCGGAAGGGACAGGGGGGAGGCGGGGCCGCGCGATTTCCGCTGCGGGCACGCGCCCGGCCTTCGCGAGAGGGCGACTGCGGCAGGCGGGCCGGGGCCGCAATGGCGGGCGCGCGACTATTTTCCGCCGGGGCCTTGCGGCCCCTTTGCATCGCGAAACAAAATAGCCGCACGCCCGCCATCCTCCGCTGCGCTCCGGTCGCGGTACACCGCGATGCAGTCCCGCCCCGCATACCGCATTCCGTCGCCACGAAGGCCGCACGAGGTGCGGCCCGGACAGACGGAGATCCACGATGCACGGCGACACCACCCCCAATGACTACCCGGCTGAACCCGGCACGACCGCCTATCTGCTGCAGGAGATGCAGCTCTTCGGTCACCGGCCCTTCGAGGATGAGCCCGACCCGAGACCGCTCCCCGACGCGCATCTCGCCGGCGGCGCGATCGCCGATATGTTCGATGCGCTGGCAGGATGCCTTGCGGATACCCGGATCGAACCCGATCTCGACGACCTGCTCTGGAACCTTGTCAACATCTTCCACCGCTCCGGCGAGCGGATCGAGCGGCAGCTCGATGACAATGAGCAGACGCAGCGACGGCTTCAGCGCGAACAGGATGGCAGCGAGATCCGCTCGGTCGAGCTCGAGCGGGCGACACGCGAAGGCATTTCGCTGATTGAACGCCGCGACGCGATGGAGTTCTTCCGCGAGGCCGCCGCGGAGCAATTCCGGCTGCTCGTCCGCAAGGCCTGGGCGCCGCGCACCGGGTCGCGCGCGCACCATCGCAGCCTGACGGCATCGATGATCGACAGCCGCGACTTTCTCGACGCGCGGCTTCGCGAGAAGGCCGCGGCCTTGCTGCCCGAAGGAACTCGCATCGCCTTTACCGGCGGGAGCGACTGCGACGACCACAACGCCATCTGGAGCGCGCTCGATAAGGTCAGGACCCGTCATGCCGATATGATCCTCCTCCACGGAGCAACGCCCACCGGCGCCGAGCGAGTGGCAGCCTGCTGGGCCGACAGCCGCGGTGTCGCACAAGTCGCCTTCCGTCCCGACTGGAACCGGCACGGGAAAGCGGCACCGTTCAAGCGCAACGACCGGTTGCTCGAAGCGCTGCCCGTTGGTCTCATCGTCTTTCCGGGAACGGGGATTCAGGACAATCTTGCAGACAAGGCGATGAAAATAGGCATTCCGCTGTGGGATTTCCGCAGGGGCTCCGGCTGAGCCGCGGAATTCCGCGGCTATGCAGAAATTGCCTCAATCTGGTTCTATCTCTGGAATATATTTGAATAATATGGGGTTAGCCCGCACTTTCAGATTCTCCCAAGATCGCCTGGACCAGCGGTGATCGGCCGTCGCGGGCCGGCCAGCCTTGTAAGAGGGCAACGCCGCACGCACTGACGAGGGGCTCGCGGACCCGGCAGGTCGGAAACGCCGGTCGGCGCGCCAAGGGTCATAATGCCGACGATGGACGCCGCGCATGCATTCGCGCTCGACGTCAGCCGTGTGAAGGACAAGGCAGGTCTTGCCGACCTGCTGCAGGAAGCCTGCTCGCGAATGGGGTGCTCCTGGTTTGCACTCAGTCACCACATCGACTTCATGGCCGATCCGGACCGAGGCGTTCGCGTCCACAATTACCCGGAAGAGTGGGCGCTGTGGTTCGACGAGCGGCGGCTCGGGGTCACCGACCCCGTCCACCGCGAGAGCCAGCGCAACATGTCGGGTTTCCTCTGGCACGATATGAAGACCGAGCGGCCTGAAGACGAAGTCATTCTTGCCGAGGCGCGGCGGCACGGCATCGGTGACGGTCTCACCGTGCCGGCGCATCTTCCCGGCCATGCGCATGGCTCCGTTTCGTTTGCGTGGAAGCCGGGTAGCTCTGCGAGTGCCGACGCGCTGCAATTTGCGCGGATGATTGGCGGTCCCGCTTTCGATGCGGCGCGCCTGATCGCCTATCCGGATCTCGCGCACATCGGGCCACGCCTTACCCGTCGGCAGCGCGAGGTGCTGATATGGGCAGCCAAGGGCGAGTCCGTGCCCAGAATAGGGCTAAGACTTGGTCTCAGCCCGGATACGGTACGTGAACATCTGCGCAATGCCCGCCAGCGCTACGAGGCCAACGGCGGCATCACGCTCACCGTGCGCGCGTTGTACGACGGCGACATAAGTTTCGAGGACATCGCCAAGCGCTGAGAAAAATCGGGGACACCCCCCGATCATGCTATGGTGCAGCGGCGAAAAGCCCTTCAATTGGAACGCCTCTTTTCAAACGGAGGCAAATCCATGCTGCTTATTGTCGATTCCACCAACCGGGCGCTCGAGCATAAGGCGATGCGCACGATGTTCGAGGCGCGCAAGCGCGTCTTCATCGATCTTCTGAATTGGGATATTCCTGCGCTGGCCGATCGCTTCGAGCTGGACCAGTTCGATAACGTCGATGCCACCTATCTGATCGTGACCGATCCGGACGGCGAGCATCTCGCCTCGGCGCGGTTGTTACTCACCACCCGGCCTGCCCTCCTCGACAGCCTCTTCCCGGGGCTGGTCGCAGGGGACGTGCCGCAGGGCCGCAACGTCCTCGAAATCACCCGCTTCTGCCTGTCGCCGGGCATCGGCGCGCGGCAGCGGCGGATCGCGCGCGACGCGCTGCTGGTCGGGCTTGCAGAGTTCGCGCTCGCCAACGAGATCTGCACCTATACCGGCGTTGCCGAGCTGCCCTGGTTCCGTCAGATCCAGACCTTCGGCTGGGACTGTCACTCACTCGGCGAGCCGCTCCTCCACCGTGGGCAGGCGCTCGTTGGCCTCCGTATCGATATCGATGCCTCCACCGTCGCAAAACTCGCGGCCGCAGGCATCGTCAGCAATGCAGTCGCGGCCTCGGCCGCCTGCGCAGCCTAAGGAGGGTAAGATGCTGATCAACCACGGCGCCCTCGACGAGCGATCTCATCGATCCCCTGCCGCAAATGCCCTCATGGACCGCGGCTATGCGGTTCTGCAGGGCGCCGCTCCGACATCGCTTATCGAAGCGATCGCGGCGGATCTCGGACCACGCTACGAGGCGACGCCCTTCTGCGAGGGCGGTTTCTATGGCGAGCGGACCAAGCGGTTCGGCCGCCTCCTGATCCGCTCGCCGCATATGGCCGATCTCGTGATGAACCCGGCGATCCTCGAATTGGCTGAGACTGCGCTCGGAAACTGGTGCGAGCGGATCCAGCTCAATCTCGCCCAGGCGATCGAGCTGCGTCCCGGCGCGCTCGCGCAATTCCCGCACCGAGACCAGGATATGTGGCAAGGTGCGCTGGGCGAGGTCGAATATCTGGTCAATGTCATGTGGCCGCTGACACCCTTCACCGAGGAGAATGGCGCGACGATCATCTGGCCCGGCAGCCATGGCGTCGAGGCCTTGGTCGAGGAGCCCAAAGAGGCGCCGATTATTGCGGAGGCCGAGCCCGGCGACGCGATCGTCTTCCTCGGCTCGACGCTGCACGGCGCCGGCGGAAACCGGAGCCGCGACGTCCGCCGCGGGATTATCGTCAGCTACTGCCTCGGTTGGCTGAAACCCTATGAGAATCAATGGCTCGCCTATCCGCCGGAGATTGCGCGGACCTTCTCGCCCGACGTGGCGGCGCTTGCTGGCTACGCGCAGCACCGGCCCAATCTCGGCAACTTCGAGGGACAGTGCCCATCGGTCCTGTTCGGTGGCTATCCCGAGGACCCGATAGCCGCGATCGATGCGCTGCGGCCCGATCAGCAGGCACTCCTCGCCGACTATGTCGCCGCGCAGCGGCCGGAAGGAGAAGGCGGGCGCGGGGCGCTGGCGGCATGAGCCCGGGCGCCACGATGGAGCGGGTCTATCTGGATCTGAAGGCCCGCATATTGTCGGGCGCCTATCCGCCAGGCACCCGCCTCGAGGCCGCGCAGCTTTCGAGAACGCTCGCCTCGAGCGCCACCCCGGTCCGCGACGCCCTCTATCGTCTCTCGGGCGAGCGGATCATCGAGAGCTGGCATCAGGAGGGCTTCCGCCAACCCCTCCTCAGCGAGGCCGACCTGGTCGACCTTTACGGCTGGGCTGGCGCGCTTTTGTCGATGGCGCTCAAGGGGCGGTCCCCGCGGCCTGACTTGCCCGGTGGTCTCATTGACCTTGCGACGCACGACTCATATCCGGAGGCGATCGAAAGTCTCTTCAGGACCATCGCGATCGGTAGCTCCAACGGCGAACTTCGCGCGGCAATCATCAATATTGTCGAGCGGAGCATGACAATTCGCGCGTTGGAGGCCCGCGTAGATGCCGATGCCGGGGATGCGTTGAAGGCGATGGCGGAGGATTATCGCTTCGGGCGCTGGAGCGCATTGCGCAGCAAAATCACGCGCTTCCATCGCCGACGGGCAGCGTTCGCGGGGCGCGTTGCTGCCGAGATCCGCAAGCGCTCGGAGCCGCTGCGATAATATTCGGAAGATATGAGTCGTATAAAATTCCTATACGGCGCGGCCGGCCTAGCTTCGATCGAGCCGCAATTCCGCGGCATGTTGGAAGGAAACGATCATGGATCGCGAAACCAATGAACTGATCGAACTCGGCACCGTTACGACGGACACCGCCGGCGACGATCCGCTGGGCATCGAAGGTGCCGGCAAGTTCAAGGTCACCGGGCTCACCCAGGACTGACCACGGCGCCGGGGGCCGGGCAGCTGGCTCCCGGCATCGCCCTTCGATGATCGAGGAAAGGAAATGACCATGGAACGCGAACCCCAAGAGCTCGTCGAGCTCGGCACTGTCACGACCGATACCGCCGGCGACGAAGGCCTGCCGATCGAATCCGGCGGCCGCATGCTGCGCCCCGGTCTCGTCCAGGACTGATGGCACCCCGGGGGCCCGGCCGTGCCGGGTCTCCGGAAGCCCCAGCTATCATGGCAACGGGTTGGCAACTGGCGACCGGGACGGGATTTTGCGAGGTGGGCGGCGAGCTTGTCTTCCTCGATCTCGCCCGCGACAAATATTTCTCGCTGCGCGGGGCAGACCGCGCGGCGTTCGATCGCCTCCGGGCTGGAGAACCCAACGATAGTGAAGCCATGATGCGGCTCGAGCGAACGGGTCTCATCATGCAGTCGCGGACATCGACCAGCATCGGACCGACCGAGATCGATGTGCCTGAGGATGATCTCATGGCGACGGAGGGACGAACGGGCCTGCGGATGATTGCCACGGCGGCGTTCGCGCTTCGCTGGGCGCGGCGGGCAATGAGGCCCGAGAATATTTCCGCGACCGTCGCCCGTCTTGCCGAGCGAAAGCGCGCCATCGGCGTCCCGGGAGCAGAGGATGCAGCCGCTTCTGTTGCCGCTGCTTATGCCGCGAGCCGCTGGCTCAATCCCATTCCGCCGCGCTGTCTGATCGATGCGCTTGCGCTCGATCATATTCTTCTTGCCCGCGGTATCGTCGCGAGCCTTGTTTTCGGCGTGCGAATGTCGCCCTTCAACGCGCATTGCTGGCTCCAGACCCCCGAGACCATCCTGACCGGCTCGGCCGCCGAGGCGCGTAACTTCACGCCGATCCTGGCCGTCCGGTGAAGCAGGGACTGCTCGCCTTTCTGGGAGCGCCCGACCGCGCAGCGGACGTCGCTGCCGCCGCAGAGCGGCACGGCCTTGGCGCGGTCGCGATCGAGCATGACCATATCCTGTTCGCAGGCTCGGACCTGCCTTCGCGGCGCCTCGCGGACGGCTCGGTCATCCTCGGGGATATCTTCACGCGAACCGGTGTGAGTGTTCAAGCTCCCGCGGATGGCTGGGGTAATTTCATCGCGGTAGCGCGGCAGGGTGATACGCTGACAGTGGAACGCGCGGCGCTGACCGGGATGCCTTTATACTGGTGCCGCCACCCGAACGGAATCCTCTGCTTCTCGCATCTCGAACTCGTCCGCGACCTGTTGTCGGACGTCTCGATCGACTGGGAGTTCGTCGGCCAGGCGCTTGTTTACAGTAATCTCAGGACCGAGCGGACGGGCATCGTGGGTCTGCTCGAACTACTGCCCGGCTGCAGCCTCGCATTCGATGGGCATGGAGCAGCGGTCCGGGCAATCTGGTTGCCGTGGGAGCATGTGGCGAAGCCGGCGGCGAGCGGCGCTGCCGAACTCGCTTTGGCACTCGAACTGCGCGTAGACAATAGTGTGAAGGCCTGGAGTTCGGGCCGCAGCGATATTCTTCTCGAACTGTCGGGCGGGCTCGACAGTTCGATCATCGCCGCCTCGCTGTCTGCGGCGGGCGCGGACTTTTCGGCGATTAACTTCGCGACGCCGGGCGCAGACGGCGACGAACGCCATTTCGCGCGCGCCGTCGCCGAGCGCGTTGGCGCGGCGATGATCGAAGCCCGGAACGACGACACGGGTATCGACCTTCTCTCGCCTCCGGCCAATCTGCACCCACGTCCGGGAGCCTATGGCGTTCTAGCTGGGCTCGACCACGCCTTCGAGGAGGCGGGCGGGGGAAAGGCAAAAGCCGTGATCGGCGGAATCGGCGGCGACAATGTCTTCGCCTTCGACAGCTCGATCGGCCCTGCGGTCGATGCGTTCGAGCAGTTCGGCTTCTCGCGGCGGACCTTTGCCGTGCTTCGCGACGTCGCGCGAGCCGGCGGGGCGACCATCTGGGAGGCGGTCCGCCTGCTTGTCCGTGCTCGCCGCGCCGGGCCGCGCCGCGGCTGGCCACGCGAGGCAAGCTTCTGCAATCAGGCGGCGTTGCCCGCGGAACCTTTTGCTCATCCCTGGGACGACGGCGCAGTTGGCGCTTCGCGGGGCAAGCGCAAGCATGTCGAGGCCATTCGCCGGATCCTGGATTTCGCCGACCGCCCCGATCGCTGGTATGATCGCGACGTCGGCCTGCCGTTGCTGTCGCAGCCGGTCGTCGAACTCTGCCTGTCGATCCCGAGCTGGGTCTGGTTCACGGGCGGCCGCGACCGGGCGGTCGCCCGCGCCGCCTTCGCAAACCGTCTGCCGGCATCGGTGGTGTGGCGGCGCGACAAGGGGCGACTGGAATCGCTCTGCACCGCAGCCTTCCTGCGGCAGCGGCACGAACTGGGCAAGCTGCTGCTGGACGGCCGTCTCGCCGCGCGCGGGCTGCTCGATGCCGCGAGCATATCTGCCTATATCGAGGCTGCCGACGTCGTCGGCAATTTCGACTATTTCCGATTGCTCGAGATCGCCGATGTCGAGCGCTGGGTCCGCGCGGTCGAAGCTTCTTCCTTCTTCAGTCCGAGCAAAGACCAGCGCTGATATTGCCCGGCTTTGGCAGGATCGGGGTCGATCTCGTCCTTCAGCCAGTAGCGAAACCAGTCGAGGTTGCGCTGATAGGCGGCGAGCTTCTGCCGGGGCTCGGCCTTGATGTGCGCCGCGAACGGGAAGATGTGCATCTCGGCCAGCCGGGCGGTCGCGAGCTTGCTGAACAGTTCGAGCGAGAGCCGCGCTTCATGCTCGGGAAGCTGCATCAGCAGCGGCGCGTGAATGTTGGTTGTGTCGAGCGCCGCTGAAAGGCGCTTCCAGCCGTCCGGCGATTCATCGGGCGATCCGACCTTCCAGACCTCGCGCACATTCTCGATGAAGGTCTCGCGCCCGGGCCGTGCGTTGAACCAGTAATAGCTCGGTTCGAGCTGGACCGAGGCGATCGAGGCGGCCTTGAGCAAGTCGCTGTGGCGGAGGGTCCAGGTCGTGACTTCGCTCCCGAAGCTGAGGCCGCCCATACCGACCCGTGCCGAATCAACGATTCGGCGCTTCGACAGCAGTTCGATCGCGGCGCGCACCGCCTCCATGCCCTGTTCGTATCTCGCTTCTCCGACCGCGCCGCTCGGCACCGAATTGATGCAGAGCGCGGCGATTCCGTTCGCGGCGAGCGCGCGCAACGGCCACTCGTCGCCAACGCCGCCGCGCAGATATCCCGAGCAGCGATAATATGTGACGAAGAGCGGCAGCCGCCCGGGGATCTTCGGGCGGATCAAAACGCCCGACGCACGGCTGCCGCTCACCTGCCACGCGATGGTTTCGGCAAGGAGCCCTTCGCTGTCAGGATCTGGATTGGGGGAGGAGATGACGGTCTTGCTGCCGCCCTCGCCGATACGGACGAGGCGCGGCGCGATATCGGGTGCGGCTTCGACGCAGAAAATGGCAGCCTGCGCCACGGCGCATGGAAGATAATGGGTGCGGCTGCCCGAAAGTTGCCCGTCCGAAGCGGCGAGGCGGGTCAGCCTTGCTGCGCGTGCCGACCAGCCGAACAGGGTCTGGCGGTAATCCGGATCATGGAGCGCCACGACCGCGCTTCCATCGCTCCTTTGGACCCACCATGAGAGGCGCTGTTCACCCGGCGCGCACTGGCTCTTCGCGCCACACATGCCGCGGGCTTCAAGTGCGGTGCGGAGCGCGACCGGCAAATCGTCTGGCGAAAGAAGGGCCGGATGCGGCTGCGGTTCGAGCAGCGCCTGATCCGCGGCATCGGCCGCGACGGGTTCGACGGCTCCGGCAGCGTAGAGAAATACGCGGCGCGGCGCGGCGGCGAGCAGCGGCGCTCGATCGAACCAGTCGCCCGAGAAGCGCTGCGTGGCCGGGCGCCCGTTGATGAGGGCGCCATGATAGAGCGGCTGGGCAAGGTCGGTAGCTCTGTCGACGAGGATGCCGGTCTCGCGCTCGGCTTCCTCGGCGCGCGCGATGGTGGCGCGCGACGGACCCTCGCGCGCGACGAGTGCGCCGTCGGCTCGAAACGCGAATGCTTCGATGTCGCTGTCGCCGCCTGCAATCGGACGAAAGCCCGAGCCATCGGTTGCGCTGGCCCACAGGCCGACCCGTCCGTCGACCAGCGCGCGGACGACGAGGCTACGGCTGTCCGGGCCCCATTTGGCCTCTCCGGCGATGATCACGCCGGCATCGTCCAACATTGCGGTTCCGAGACGGCCAAGCGAGCGCGGAGGCGATCGACCGTCGGCTGCGACCAGATACCAGTCGACGTCGATCCGGTTGGTCGCCGTCGACGGCTTCTCGATCCTGTAGGCGATCCAGCGACCGTCGGGAGACGCCGCGAGCGCCGAAATATCGGCGGTCTCGACGATCTCCCTCGGCGTCGTCTGACTGGCCGCGGGCGATGCCGCGGCAAGCAGGGCAAGGACCAGCGTCAGCCTTCCTACCATTTGATCGTTGCCTGGACCGAGATCATCCGTCCGACCGGGCTCGCCTTCTCGGGATCATAGCCCATGGCCGACGTGCTGCTCCGGTTCATGACATAGGGCGGGTCCTTGTCGAATAGGTTGAGAACCGAGAGGCCGAGCTGAAGCCCGCGACCGCTTGTCCCGCCATCGCCGCCGAAGCGCTGCGAGATGGTGAGATCGACCGTTGTCCATGACGACACGGGCTCGGCCGGTACGACGATCTGGTTGATATAGCTGTCGGTGAAGTTGACGAAGGCATTGGCCGAGAAGCCGCCCTTCGACCAGCCCGCGCGCCCGCGCAGGCGCCATTTGACCGGGCTCGCATAGAGGCCGACGACATCGGTGCTCGGGGCGCCTGGCGTGAGCTGCCGCTTGATCGAGAAGATATGCGTGCCGCTGATGCCGAGGTCGAGCGTCCCGCCGGCAAGCTGCGGTGCGTAGCCCAGGTCGAAGTCGATACCACGCTGGCGTTCGGCGGAGAGGTTCCGCGTCTGCCCGTCGAGGATCGCGACGATATCGGTCGGGGCGAAGCCCGACGGATTGAAGAAGGTCGGCTGGTTGAAATAGAAATTTACGAGGTCGAGCGGCGGATTGTCGATGATCACCCCGCCGAAGACGTCGCGGTTCGACAGGAAGCGGAGATAATCCTCGGTCACCGTCCCGATGCGATCGCGATAATCGACATCATAATAGGTGAGCGATGCCCGGAGAACCGGCAGCGAGGGCGGTGCGATATCGAAGCCCGCGGTCCAGGTCGTAGCCTTCTCGGGCTGGATATTCGGCGCATAGCCGAACAGCGCGAGAACGGTCGACTGCCCCGTGGGCGACGTGGGGTCGGGCACGTTCTCGACCGAGTAGAGCGAGAGCGCGGGTCCGATCAGCTCGTCGAACAGCGGGGCGCGGAACGAGGTGCCGTAGGAGCCGCGGAGCGCAATGCCTTCCGCGGGTTCCCAGCGCAGGCTGAACTTCGGATTTTCGGTGCGACCGAACTGGTTATAGTCCTCGATGCGCCCGGCTGCTGACAATTCGAGGCGCCGGAAGCCGGGCACTTCATTGTCGGGGCCAAAGATCGGAACCAGCAGTTCCGCGTAGACTGACTTCACATGCCGCGGGCCGGGAAGGCCGGGGTAGGGCGCATTGTTCGGGGTCGCGGCGCTGATGTCGTTCTTGACGAAATAGTCATAGGCCTCGCGCCGATATTCCGCGCCCGCAGCGAGGCGGATATCGCCCGCCGGGAGACGGAACAATGGGCCGTCGGCGCGAAGCGCCGCCGACCAGTTGGAGTAATCGTCGATCGTCCCATAGCTGCCCCGGATGCGGTCGAGCGTCGCGGGATTGTTCGCGGTGCCGTCACCGAACACGTTGAGCGCGGTCGTCGGATTGGTGTCGGCGAGCGCCGCAATCAGACGGGCATTATTGACGAGATTGGTCGCATCGAACTTGCCCTTTTGTCGGCCATAAGCGCCGCCGAGCTGGATGCTCCACGGCCCGAGGCGCTGCTCCAGCCCACCCGACAGGTTGATCGCGCGCACGCGTCCCGACCGGTCCTCGCGGCCGAGATCGTTCGCGAAGCTATAGGTGACCTGCACCGGCTGGTTCGTGCCGATCGGATCGACATAGAAGGGATTGGTGACCGGCACGCGCGATACGCGGAGGAAGTCGCCTTTGGCGATGCGGCGGAAATCACGCTGGGCGGCGAGCGCGTTGACCTTGAGCGTCAAGCCATCGGTGATTTCTACCTCGCCGCCGGCATAGAGGCTGTGGACGCGCTGGCGCGGCAAGATGTCGCTCTCGGCGCGGCCATCGCGTCGGTTCTGGACGCCGGGAAGGAGCTGTGCAGCGGTGAGCACTGTTCCGTTCTGCCCGGTGGGTATGCCGAATATCTGTCCGTTTGCGGCCCGGATCGTGCCCGGTACCGCGGTCGTCGACCGGAAGTCGGGGCCTCCGAAGGGCCGAAGATCCTCGCGCGCAAAATCGCGCTTCGCGCCCGCGAGGGCGCCGCGGTTCGAATATTGATAGGCGAGCATGACATGGCCGCCGCTCCACCGCTTGCCGAGGAGCTGGCTGAACTGCACTTCGCTGAAGTCGCCGTCGGCAGTTCCCGCGCGGATTGTCGTTTCGGCGCCTTCGAAGCGGTTGCGAATGCGAACGTTGACCACACCCGCGACAGCGTCGGCGCCATAGATAGCCGACGCGCCATCGGTCAGCACCTCGATCCGCTCGACCGCGCCCATCGGGATCAATGAGATGTCGGCGAACAGGCCGCCGACGCCGCCGAGGGCGGGTCGCGAGCCGTCGATCAGGACCAGCGTCGACGAGGTGCCGAGTCCGCGGAGGTTGATGCTCGATCCGAGCGTCGCGTCATTGCCGGTGCCGTTGCGCGTCGTCGCGCCGGTCGTCGCCTCGTTCGAGCCTCCACCAAATGCCTGTGGGAGCGATTGGAGCAACTGCTGGACCGTGCTGTAGCCGCTCTTCTCGATGGCTTCCCGGTCGATGGACACGACCGGCGACCCGGTGGGACCGGCCCCTCGAATACGCGAGCCAGTAACGACAATCGATTCTCCGCCGGATTCAGTCGATCCAGTTTCCTCGGCATCGGCGTTTCCCGAGCGCAACACCCAGGCCCCTTCGACCAGTTCGACATTGAGGCCGGTACCGGCAAGCAGACGCGAGAGAGCGGTATCGGGGTTCAGGCGACCCTGAACACGGGCGCTTCGCTTCCCCTCCACGAGGCTCGTCGAAGCAATCACTTCGCGGCCTGAAATCTGTGAATAGCGTTGCAGCGCCGAGCCGAGATCTTGCGCGGCAATGTTGTAGCTCTGCTGAACGGGCTGTGCCTGCGCCTGCGCGGCGGGAACCTGAATCGCGATTGCCGCGGTGCCCACCGAGAGCATCGCCGCCAGAAACTTGTACTTCATTCTACCTCCCCAAGCGGCCACCGATGACCGTCTGGGGGTGCAAAACACCGGAAAGGAGATTTCCCCCCTCTCCGATGGGAATTATTTTTCGCTGAGCGTGATCGCGTCCGGTCGGTCGGTTACCTGGAGCCCCAATGCCGCGGCGAGCTTGCGGGCAAGGCTTGCGCCGTTGGTTACGTCAAAACGGCCTGTCACCGGGAGCGAGGACAGGGCGGGATCCGCGAGGCGGATGGGTCTCGAGTTCACTTTATTCGCGGTATCGATCACCGCCCCGAGTGGAAGTCCGTCGGCGGCAAGCATCGTCGTCGGTTCCGCTGTCGGCACCGGACTGCTCATCGCCGGGATGAGGCGTGGACCGTTTTCCGAGACTTCGGCACTCTCGCCGGGGGCGAGGCGGACAATCTTTGCCGTTCCGCCGAGGCGAACCTCCACTGAGCCGCGCACGAGTTTGACCTTGGGGGCGTTCGAGCGCGCATCGACCTCGAACACCGTGCCGAGGGCTTTCGTCTCGGAGATGCCGGCGACGACGATGAAGGGGCGGGCGCTGTCGTGCGCAACATCGAAGCGTGCGCGGCCGCCGTGCAAGCGGATCCGGCGCTCGGTCTCGGAGAATTGCGGCTCGGCCCAGGCGCCGTCCATCAGGGTCACAGTGGAGCCATCGGCGAGACGAAGCTGGCCGGGCAGCATGGGACCAGCTGCTAGCTGGGGCGTGTCGCTTTGCCGCGCCATGTGCCAGGCGAAGGCGAGGGCGATGCCGACCGCGGCGATCGTCGCGACGGCCCAGCGGAAACCGCCGGTCGATCTGCGTTCGGTCCGCGCCTTCGCATCGATACGGGCGCGCGATGCCGTGCGAGCCACCGCGACATCATCCTCGGACATAGCAAAGGCCTCGGCATTGCCGGGCTTCGCATACCATTGCTCGAAGGCCTCGCGGTCGGCCTCGGACGGTGTTCCGCGCATCCGCACGGCCCATTCGGCCGCTTCGCGCTCGACGGACCTCACGATTGCGTGTCTCGCGCCTTGCGAATGGCCATACGGGCTTTGACGAGATGCTTTTCCACGGCTTTTTCGCTCATGCCTTTGATTCGTCCGATCTCGGAATAGCTGAGATCGTCGAAAGTTTGCATCAGGAATACATCCCGAGTGGTTGGATTCAGCTTTGCGATGGCGTCCTCGACGCGGCGCAGCGTGTCGCGGTGTTCGAGCGCGGCATGGGGGTCGGGCCCCGCGACGTCATGGTCCTCGAAACTATGGTGAGCGCGGACCTCATTACGAACCCCGGAACGTGCCCGATTCTTGAGGATCGCCCGTGCGGCAGTCGCGACATAGGCCCGCGAGGCCTGGAGGAGTCCTGTTCCCGTTCCCTTTGCGCTGAAAAGGCGGCGGAATGTCTCCTGCACGAGATCGGGTACCTCTTGCGGCGGCACACTGCGCCGGAAGATCGCGGTCACATAAGGCCGTTCGGCCGCATAGATCGCTTCCGCGCGACCGGCCGTGCCAGCGCCTTCCCAATCGCCCGGCGGCAGCGGATCGCCCGACGACAGCGCGCGCCGATTTGAGGGGTCGTCTTCGAAATCCATTTGCCATCGCCTACCGGTCGGGCAGGGGCGGCTAGCCGGGCGGTAAGAACATATTCGGAAATATGTGCCGCCGCCTTTAGCCCGAGGGCCTGGACATACGCGTCGGCCACCCGGCAAGGATGGGAAATCACAAGGCCCGAACGAGGTTCTTACAACTCGGCATCGCGCGCCTTCTTGCCCGATGCAGGGCAAGCATAGCTCGCCGTAGCGGCAGGGCAAGCCTGTGTCGCGCAACTTCGTCCAATCTGAATCCATCTCCATGCCGACCGCTTGTCGACAGCGTGCGGGGCGGCGAGGCGGCGTCGGCGGAATCGACGCAACCCAGGTTAACTCGCTGCAACCGCGGCGAGAGGGGGCGGTTTCAGCAGCATGCTACCGCCAACCGACGACAGCTCCCATCCTCTGGCTCAACGCTTCGAGGACTTCATCCGCGCCACGGATTTTCCTTGCGTGGGAGCGAAGTCTGCACTGGCGCGAAGCCAGATCCGCTTCGTCGTCGGCCGCGACATGCGCTCGGCATGGGACGATTTGCGCATCTACCCCAATCTCCTCGATCTCGCCTGGAGTTATGCGCGCTCGCCGAGCCTCTTCCATTCCCTCGTGGTGATCTTCGAGGAGGATGGCGGGCTCGACGAGGAAGGGTTTGAAACATGCCTGTGGGATCGGCTCGACTCGCTCAGCCGGAAGGACGACTGGGCAGGGCAGCCGCCAGATCCACGCGTCAGTCACAGCCCCGATGATCCGCACTTCTCGCTGAGCTTCGGCGGCGAGGCCTTTTTCGTTGTCGGCCTCCACCCCCAAGCGAGCCGTCCCGCGCGCCGCTTCGAGCGCCCCGCGCTGGTGTTCAACCTTCACGACCAGTTCGAGAAACTGCGCGAGACCGACGTCTATGAGACGATGCGCGGAAAGATCATCGCACGCGACATCGCCCTGGCCGGCAGCGCGAATCCCATGCTCGCCCGTCATGGCGATGTGTCCGAGGCGCGGCAATATTCGGGGCGGGCCGTCGGACCCGATTGGCGCTGTCCCTTCTCAGGGCGTAGTGCGGCCAGCTGATCGCCTTTGCCCAGTCACTTTTACGGGGCGGCGGGCCGCCAGGTCGAAACCCTCCCCGTCGCCGAGCGCATGAAGCGTCGCGCCGTGAAGCGATACGATATCGCCGGACCTTGCGCTTTCTGCATTGCCATGGCTTGCCCGCGAGGCGTCGACGATGGTGACGCCGCCGCTTCCGATTACCCGCGCGGTTCCGGTCTGGATCCGGAGCGCCGTGTCCTCGTCGATCCCGATTCCGAGGCAATCGGGACGGCGACTGACCGCGCCGATGAGCCGCCCGATGCGCCCGCGCTCTGCAAAATGCTGGTCGATGATGCACTGGGGGATGAGCGCAAGTCCCGGCGCCAGCTCGATGTCGCCGACGCGCGGCGTTTCTTCGCCGCCTCCGCCGACGAGCATCGTCTCGCCTTGCGCCGAGGCACCCGCCGATGTCCCGGCAATAAGCCCTCCGCGTTCGTGTAGCGCGCGAATGGCGGACGCGATCGGGGTATCTTCGGTCAGCTTCATGAGGCGTGACTGGTCGCCGCCGGTAAAGAAAATACCGCCGGCCTGGTCGATCATACGCGCGCGCGCCGGATCCCGGGCTTGCTCCCGATCGTCGAGGTAAAGCTCCACCAGCCGCCCGATCCCGAGTGGGGCAAAGCCTTCGCAATAGGCCTCGAAATATCCCTCGCGCTTCGCACTGGCGATGGTCGCGATGACGAGCGTGCCTTCGCCGAGTTCCGCCGCGATTGCGGCGAGGATCTGGCGGCTGCCGTCCTTGTCTTCATGGCCGCCGATCACGAAAAGGGGGCCGCGGCTATCTGGCATGTTCGTTATCCCAAACGATGGCGGAAACCGGGGCCAATCCCTCGCGCGCATAGGCGGCGGCAAAATGCGGGCTGTTGTGTGCGATGCCGATCGCGCCGTCGCGGTCGAGAAGGATGACGCCCGCCTCGGCTCCGAGGCGCGCCATCGGCTTGAAGATCGCTGCCGCCGCCGCACTGGCGTTCATGGTTTCGAGCGCGCGCATCACGCGCGCCGCAAGCAGCGTCCGCGCGATCGCCTCGCCGTCGCCCGACAGCGATACCGCGCCGATACCGTCCTCGGCGTAGAAGCCGCAGCCGGGAAGCGGTGCGTCGCCGACGCGGCCAGCGAGCGTGCCGGCGAGACCCCCGGTCGACGTGGCCGCGGCAACATGTCCCTCGCGGTCGCGCGCTACGCAGCCAACCGTATCATGGCCGCTTCCGCATGGGGCGGCCGGACGCATGGCTTCCTTGCATTCCGCGATGCCGTGCGCTCTTGCGAACGCTTCGGCGCCGGCGCCCACGAGGAGGATTGGGGGCTCGCGAAGCATGGCATGCGCCGCCTCGACAGGATTGTAGAGGAAACGCACGCACGCGACGGCGCCGACGTCGAGCGTTGCGCCATCCATGATGCCCGCGTCCATCTCGACCTCGCCGTCGGCATTCGCCACCGACCCACGGCCGGCGTTAAACAGCGGATCGTCCTCGAGAAGGCAGACCGCCGTCTTGACCGCCTCGAGCGCTCCACCGCCACGCTCCAATATCGATCTGCCGGCCTCGAGCGCCGCTGCGCATCCCTCGCGGCGCGGCACCTGCAACGCGGCAGGGATCCGGCACGCTCCGCCATGGACGGCGATTGACCAGCGGCCGTCAGCCATTCGCCGCCTGCAGCAATCGCACGTCCTCGGGGCCGGAGTCGGACGCCCAAGCTTCGACGAGTCTCCATATGCCATCAACGTCGGTCGGGGTCAGAACGACGATGTCCCCGGGCCGCGCGGCCGCGAGGCACGCCGCCGCCGCGTCATACTCGCCGTCGTGCAGGCCGATCGCCGCCGCATCGAGTCCCGCCGCGAGGGCGCCCTCGCGCATCAGGGCATTGGCTTCGCCGGGCGGACGTCCCCTGAGGTCGACATTCTCGCGCAGCATCAGCACATCGAACATCCGGCCCGAGAGGGCGCCGATATCGACGAGATCGCAATCGCGCCGATCGCCCGGGATGCCGATCATTCCGATTACCCGGGCATTGCTCTCGCCGCGCATCGAGGCGAGCAGGTCGCCGAGTGCGGTGAGCGCGGCGCGATTATGGGCATAATCGACGACGATCCGCACGCCGTGCGCCTCGGTAAGGCTGAGGCGCCCCGGCGAATCCTCGAAGCTCGGACGAAAGGATGCAAGGCCGGCGGCGATCGTGCCGGGAGCAATTCCATAGGCCGCTGCCATCGCGGCGGCTGCAGCGGCATTCTCGATATTGAACCGGGCAGCGCCGTCCAGCGTCGCGGGTATATTCGCGATGGGGATGATCGGCAAGGTTTCGCCGCCCCGGTGCAGCATCAGCGTTCCGCACTCGCAGCTCACTGCCAAGCCGCCGCTCTTACGATGCATGTCGATCGGTGTCAGCGCATCCGATGCCGCGCCGCCGGTAAACCAGACGATTCGGCCGCGTACGCGGCGCGCCATGCCTATCGTAAGCGGGTCGGCGGCATTGAGGACGCAGGCGCCGCTCTTCTTGACGTTGCGGGCGACGATCGCTTTGACGCGCGCGAGATCGGCGAGCGTCTCGATCCCCTTGAGACCCAGATGGTCGGCCGTGACGTTCAGGACCGCGCCTACATCGCATGCATCGAAGGCGAGGCCCTCGCGCAGCATTCCGCCGCGCGCGGTCTCGAGGACTGCCGCCTCGACCCGCGGATGGCGCAGGAGCATGCGCGCGCTCTTCGGGCCGCTTGCGTCGCCCCCGGTGCTGCGGGTCTCGCCGACATAGACGCCCGACGTGCAGGTGAAGCCGGTGGTGAGGCCATGCTCTTCGAGGATCCGGGCGAGCATGCGCACGGTCGTCGTCTTGCCGTTCGTCCCGGTGACCGCGAAGACGGGGATGCGGCTCTTGCTTCCCTTCGGAAAGAGCGAGGCGATGTTCGGCCGCGCGACGTCGCGCGCTGTCCCTTCGGACGGCGCAAGATGCATGCGAAGCCCGGGCGCGGCATTGACTTCGACGATGCCTCCACCCGTTTCGCGGGCGCTTTTCGCGATATCGGGTACGATCATGTCGACGCCGGCGACGTCGAGGCCGAGTATGGCGGCGGCGTCAATCGCCATCGCCGCATTGTCGGGGTGGATCTCGTCGGTCCGGTCGATCGCGCTGCCGCCGGTCGAGAGATTGGCCGCACCGCGAAGCATGACGATCTCGCCGGCTTCGGGAACGCTTGCGAGCGTGAGGTCCGTCTCGGCAAGCAAGGCCTCCAGCGCGGCGTCGATGCGGATCCGGGTGAGGACGGCCTCATGACCGACGCCGCGGCGCGGATCATCGTTTACCGCCTCGATCAGCTTGGAGATGCTGCTCCTGCCGTCGCCGGTCACATGCGCGGCGACGCGCTCGGCCACCGCGACCACCGCTTTTCCGACGACAAGAATGCGGTGATCGGTGCCGATGAGCTGGCGCTCGACGATGGCGCGCGACGCGCTGGCTTGCGCTCGTTCGAAGGCATTCCGGAGCGCGCCATCGTCGGCGACACCAGTGGTGACACCGCGGCCCTGATTGCCGTCGAGGGGTTTGACGACAACCGGCCAGCCGAGTTTTGTCGCGGCGCCCTCCGCTTCGGACGCCGTCCGCACGAGTTCGCCGTACGGCACCGGGATGCCGATACTCGCTAGCATTTCCTTCGCCGCCTGCTTGTTCGCGGCGAGTTCGGCGCCGATGAGCGATGTGGCGCCGGTCACACTCGCGCGAATGCGGCGCTGACGGTGGCCGGTGCCGAGTTGGATGAGGCTGGCCTTGTCGAGCCGGAAGACCGGGATATGCCGACGCCGCGCTTCGGCGACGAGCGCTGCGGTGCTGGGTCCGAGCCCGTTCTTGCGCACGATCGCTCGAAGTGCGCTCACCCTCGCTTCTATATCGACCACAGGGCTGTCCAGCGCGGGTGCGATGCGATCGAGTCCTGCCGCGCCCTGCATCGCGGCCGGGAGAAGCGCGTCCACCAGTTCGATCGCGGCGCGCCCGGCGGCAAGGCCGCTCGGCGCATCGGCATAACAATAGAGAATGTCATATTGGCCAGGCTTGCCGCGAACCTTGCGCGTCTTGCCCCTGGTGACCGCTGCCCCGGCCTTCGTCTGCAGTTCGATCGCGACATGCTCGATGATATGTCCGAGCCAGGTTCCTTCGGCGAGCCGGCGCAAGAAACCGCCGGGCTCGCCATAGCTGCAGCCATGGTCTGCGAGACCGGGGAGCAGGGATCGCAAGGCTTCGCCAAGTCCGGGAAGACGATCGCTGGGATATTGGTCGAGTATCCCGAGGTCGACGCGGATGCGGATCATCGGACGCCGGCTGTAGAGGTTGGGGCCGCCATAGACGGAGCGTTCGAGCACCCGCAGCGAAGCGGAGGTCAACGCGCCGGCCTTGCGCAGCGCAGCGACCGCAGGCTCCGGACCTCGAACGCTGTTCGGACGGCAGACCGGGAGGCGGTGCCGCCGCAATGGGGAAGGCCGGAAGGGAAGGGGAGCGCGGGCGGCATGTTTGTCCTTGGGTCTGATCCTGCTGCTGCCAACGCCAGCGGCTGGCGCCCGGTTGCGCGGGTTAACCTGGATTATGGCGATTGTTTCCGGCGGGCCGGCAACCGCGCCCGTGGGGACGCGTTGGGTAGGCAGGCGATGACGCATCTTCTGCCAGACCGGGCGCGTCCTCAGGACTCGACCGTTCCCCATGAGCGACCCGTCTCGAAGGGAGGAAAGGCAAGGTCGATGCGCGCGCCTGTTCTTCATTCGGGGGGACCGGACAGAAAGCATAACGATGAAATTCGACAGCGAGACCAGTTTCCTCACCGCATTCGACAATGAAGAAAGCCGCCATAGCGGTCCCGTCGCGGGGATCGCCGCACGCGCCAGGCGCCTCGCACTAATCGGCTGCTTCCGCCCGCGCCAGTGCGGGATCGCGACCTTCACCGCCGACATTTACGACCATCTTAAGGCCGAGCGCCCCGATATGGCGATCGATGTCTATGCCATGGCGGCGCGAGCGGGCGATGCCAGCGACGCTGCCGCCGCCCGCGCAATCGAGGAGCGCGATGCCGAAAGTTATCGCGCCGCCGCCGAGGCGATAAATGCGAGCGGCGCCGACGCCGTCTGGCTCCAGCATGAATTCGGCATCTTCGGCGGACCGGCGGGCGATATGGTGCTCGGTCTCGTCGACCGGGTGGCGGCGCCGCTGATAGTCACCTTTCACACCATCCTCGCCGAGCCCGGCGCCGACCAGCGGCGCGTGATGGAGCATCTCGTCGCGAAGGCGTCGAAGCTCGTCGTGATGAGCGACTTCGGCCGCGAGACGCTGATCGGCGTCTATGGCGCTAAAGCGGAGCGCATCGAGCTGATCGAACATGGCACGCCCGACCGGGCCTTTGCCGAATGCTCGCCGCTTCGTGCGGCGCTGGGCCTTGCGGACCGCCCGGTCGTTTCGACCTTCGGCCTCCTCGGGCCGGGTAAGGGTCTCGAGGCGGCAATTCGCGCGCTGCCCGCCATCGCCGCGCAATATCCCGACATTCTCTACCGTATCGTCGGCGCGACCCATCCCAACCTCGTCGCGGCCGAGGGTGAGGCCTATCGGCAGAGCTTGGCCGATCTCGCCGAAGAGCTTGGCGTTACGGGCAATATCGCTTGGGAAAACCGCTTCCTCGACCTGCCCGAACTTCTCGAGCAGATCGAACTGTGCGACATCTATCTCGCGCCCTATCCCAATCTCGCGCAGATCACCTCTGGTTCGCTCGCCTATGCCGTGGCGCTCGGCCGCGCGGTCGTCTCGACGCCCTTCGTCCATGCCCGCGAGCTGCTCGCCGATGATGTGGGCATCCTCCTGGGCGGCGCCGACAGCGCTGCGATCGCCGAGGCCGTGCTGCTCCTGCTCGCGCACCCGGGCGAACGGCGCGCGCTGCAAGAGCGCGCCTATGCGCGCGGCCGGTCTACCGCTTGGCCGGCGATCGCGGCGCGCTTCGCATCGCTGATCGAAGAAGTGGCGGCGGTGCCGGCGCGGCGCGAGCCGCGGCGGATGTTTCCCTCCTTCGCCGCGATCCGCGCGCTCTCGGACGATGTCGGCATATTGCAGCATGGAACGGGGCTCATCCCCGACCGGAACCACGGCTATTGCATCGACGACAATGCGCGCGCGCTGATGCTCGTCAATGCGAGCCCGTCACTCGGCGAGGAGGAATATGGCCTCCTTTTCGCGCGCTACGCCGCCTTCCTTCATCACGGCTGGAACCCCGATCGCGGGCGTTTTCGCAACTTCATGGCCTATGACCGACGCTGGCTCGAGGACGAAGGCTCCGAGGACAGCAACGGGCGCACCCTCTGGGCGCTCGGCCATGGCGCGGCGCATGCGCGCACGCCGGAGCTTCGCGCGTGGTGCGCCGATCTATTCGGGCGCGCGGCCCCGCTGGCGGCCGACCTCAAGAGTCCTCGCGCGATCGCCTTCGCACTGCTGGGAGCCGACGAATTGCTGGCGCGGGGGCCGGACCACCGCGAGGCAGCCGCGATCGTCGAGCGCGGCGGCGCCTTTCTGCACGCGCTCTGGCGAAGCGCGCGGCGGAGCGGCTGGGAGTGGTTCGAACCTATGCTCGCCTATGACAATGCGCGGCTGGCCGAGGCGCTCCTGCGTGCCGGCAGGCGGCTCGAATCGGTGCCTGTCGAAGAGGCGGGAATCGGGGTGCTCGACTGGCTCTGCGATATCCAGACGAGCAGCGAGGGGCATTTCCGCCCGATGGGCTGCGAAGGCTTCGGTGCCGAGGGCGAGCTTTTCCCGTTCGACCAGCAGCCGCTCGAAGCCTGGGCGACGGTCGATGCCGCCGCCACCGCTTACCGGTTGACGGGCAAGCTGCGCTGGCATGACCGCGCGGAACGAGCCTATGGCTGGTTCCTCGGCGCGAATGACCGCGGCGCGGTGATCGCGACGTCGGCGACTGGGCGCTGCTGCGACGGGCTGACCCGTCACGGGGTCAATTCGAATGTCGGGGCCGAGTCCGCGCTGGCTTTTCACCTTGCGCACCGCGCGATGGCCGATACATTCTGGACGCGGGGGATAGCGAAGGACACCAGCGCCAGCGATGTTGATCTGCAATCCGAACCACACGCCGCTGCACATTCTTCATGAAAAGCTTGCTGCCGACCCTTCGCGGGTCGTGCTCAGGCCCTTCCACCTCGCCTGGCAGTCCAATGTCTCGGAACCCTCGCGGGCGGCGCAGCTCGCCGGCGACATATTGGCGATGGACGAGGAGGAGGCCGAGGCGCAGCTCGGCCTCGTATGGAAGGATTTTTCCGAGCGCCACTGGCAGATCGGGCGCATCTTCGACGAACGCTACGCCGAGGTGGCCGAAGACCTGGAGCTCGATCCGGCGGGCGTCTCGCCGGTCAAGCGGCGCCTGATCGGTGCCTATTTCTGTCACGAATATAGCTATGCCGCCGCCGCGCTCATGAACCCGAGCGTGGTCCCGCATCCCGACCAGAGCGGGCTTGGTGCCGACCAGCAGCGCTTTCTCATGTCGATGCGCGCGGTGGGCGAAGGCCATATCAGCTCGGTCGCGTTCCGCGAGGGGATCATCGGCGAGGGCGGCGACTTCACGCTGTGGCCGCAGTCTGGCCCCGCGATGGCGGCGGTCGCCGACGACCGCCACCGGCTCGGCGACGACGGACGGGTGGATGTGCACCGGCAGCCGGACAGCGCGATCTCGAACAGTGTTCTCTTTCCCATGACCGAGGCGCAGCGCGGCGGCATCGAAGATCTGCGCCTCGTGCCTTTCGTTCATGACGACGGCCGCACCGAATATATCGGTACTTATACCGCCTATTCGGGGCAGGCGATCCGTTCGGAGCTTTTGCGAACGACCGATTTCTCGGGCTTTTCGCTCGAACCTCTCTCGGGACGCGCCGCGCGCCACAAGGGTATGGCGCTATTCCCGCGCAAGGTCGGCGGCCGCTATCTCATGATCGCGCGGCAGGACGGGAAGAACATCACGATCATCGCGTCGGACAGTCTGACCGACTGGGACGATGAGGGTCAGATCCTGATGCGTCCGGCCTATGCGTGGGAGCTGGTCCAGATGGGCAATTGCGGCAGCCCGATCGAATGCGACGAAGGCTGGATCCTCCTCACCCACGGTGTGGGCGCGATGCGCAAGTACAGCCTTGGCGCGGCGTTGCTCGACCGCGACGATCCGACGAAGCTCATCGCGCGGACCGAATGCCCGATCCTCTCGGCCGCCGAGAGCGATCGCGAAGGCTATGTGCCGAATGTGGTCTACACCTGCGGCGCGATGCGCGTCGGCGGCGACCTGTTCATTCCTTACGGGATTTCGGACAGTGCGATCGGCTTTGCGACGACACCGATCGAGCGGCTGCTCGCGAGCATGCGCTAGGCGGCCATCCGGGTTATTTCGGGGGCGCGGGACGCTCGATTTTACGCCTGGCGTCGACCGATGCGATCAACACGGCGCAGCACAGGCAGCCATCCTCGTCGGTCACCTCGATCCGGAGCGTATCGACATCGTTGATGAGCTCGGGATTGTCGCCGAGGAGGTGACCCGCATAGCGGGCCGCTTCGACCCGGGCCGCTGCCGTATCGGGAAGATCGACGCCTTCATCGTCGACTTCGCGCTTGCCGCTGCTGCTGTGAAAATAATAACGGGGCATCCAACTTCTCCCACCTTCGGCAACTCACAAGTCTGCCGAGGGTTTCGATCCGGCCACCGCCCCTTCGTCACTGCACCACGACACGTGGCGATCGGGCGGGCCTCACGCCCGCCTATGCCGCTCAGGCAGCGGCAAATCCAGCCTTGTTCATCACCGCAGTCACGTGTTTGTTGCCGGCGTCGCCGAGCGCTGCCTTAAGGCGGGGGAAGAGGCGCTGCTCCTCTTCCTCGACATGCGCTTCGATCTCGGCCCGAAATTCGCGGACTTTGGCCATCCAGGCGGGATCGGCGGCGTCCATTTCGGAAAGGTCGAACAGATATTGTTTCACATAGCCATGATCGTGGACGAGCTTGTCGGCATCCTCGATCTGGCCATGATCGCGCATCGCCGGATAGACGACATTCTCTTCTTCGAAAGCGTGCTTTGCGAGCGCGTGCTGGAGCTGGACAAGGAGCGTGTTGCGCTTCTTTACGTCGCTCTCGTCGGTCGCTTCGAGCGCGTCGAAGAGGTTCATCGTCAACCGGTGTTCCGCCTTGAGGCCCTCGTCCCATTGTCCTTTGAGTGCCGTGAGGCTCTGCACCGCGGCCTTTCGGCCGAAGTTGGCGACGAGGCCGACGGCAAATCCCGCCGCGGCCGCAGCAAAGAGGAGGGCCGGGTTTCCGGACGACCGGCCTGCGCTCGTAATAATGTTGAGGGACATGGGGAAGGTTCCTTCGTAAAGTCAGGGATGGTCGAGCCGCGTTTCGACGCGGATGAGCGATACCGCAGTGCGCCGCGGCTGGACGAGCATGAAGTGGGCGGCGACCGCGATGTCCTCGGCGCGAAGCATCTGATGCTTGCCGATCAATTCTTTCTGCTTCTCGGGCGGGAATTCGGGATATTGGAAGTCGGCGCCGGTGAACCCCGGCTCGATCAGCCCGACCTTGATATCCTGCTCGGCGAGTTCCTTGCGAAACGACTGGACGAAGCCCTGGATGCCGCTCTTCGCCGCGACGTAGATCGAGCTGCCCGGACCGCGCGACACGGCCGTCATCGACCCGATCACGATGATATCGCTACCCGCCGACATGCAGCGCGCCGCTTCCTGGGCGCAGATGAGATAGGCGGTGAAATCGGTCTCGAGCTGGTAGCGCGTCTCGCTCTCGCCGGCGTCGGCGAGCGCCGCTGCGGGCACGGCGGCGTTGATCACGGCAATATCGATTTCGCCGAGATAGTCTCTCGCCGCCTCGAAAAACCGGTCGACGTCTTCCGCAACCGAAAGATCGACATTGATGCCGTCGCCTTCGCCCACTTCGCGTATGCGCTGCAGTGCATCGTCCAGATGCTCGGGGGTACGGCCGCAGATGAATACTCTCACCCCATAGCTTGCCAGCAGGACTGCGATCGCGCGGCCGATCCCGGTCGTCCCGCCGGTGATGATCGCCCGCCGGCCCTTGATCTCGGGAGCCTCGGTATGCGCGTCGGCTTCGTCGATCATGGCACTTCCTCTGTAGACTTGGAGATGGGATCGTCGCTCGTTCTCGCCGCCGACGCGGCGACGATCCAGTAGGGATTGTCCTCGTCGGCCTTGAGCAGGCTGCAGAGCGGCATGCCGTCAACGAAAAGGCGTGCAGTGCGCCCCGCTGCTTCGCCCGCGGCGATTTCAAGCGCACCGGCTGGGTTTTCCGCCTCGAACAGCAAGCGCTTCTCGAGGCCGATATCATCCTCGTCATAGTGGAGCGTGAGCGTAGGTTTGCCCGGAGGCGCAGGGCTGGCGTCCGACGTCATCGCGGATAGTTGATCTGGGAGGCGAGCGCTCATTGTCCCCGCCTCAATAGTGGCCCGGCGGATCACTGCTCGGAAAGGATTCGTCGGCTGCCTGGTCGACGCGATCCCATTCGCGCCGGACTTCGTCGCGCATGCCCTCCGGCCCCGCCGAGCGGGTCTGGTCGAAATTCTCGGGATGCGTCTCGCCATCGGCGAAGGCGGCCGAATGGCCATCGTCCTTTGTGTCGGCCGGCGCCTGCTTGCGCGTGAACCAGAAAAGCGCACCGAGGACGCCGATGCCGAGCAGTTTACCGAAACCCGAAGAGCGCCGGGGCGCCGTCATTGTATGCGACATGGTCTGTCTCCATCTTGCGAGAAAATCAGGAAGTCTGAAAGGGCAACGGGGGGGCGGCTCTAAAGTTGCTGCCGGACCGAGCCGATTAACAAATGTTGCGCTGTTAGTGCCTGCCGCAGCGGGGGATGCCTCAATCCAAGCTGGGTAAGGGGCTGCCGTTTGCCGGAACGAGGAAAATTATCCGCTCGCCGATCCGTGTCCGCAGCATGTCGCGCCGTGTCTTCCCGCGCAGGTCAGTGAACGAAACAGGCCTTCGGAACATGGGTGATCCGGCAGGCGAGATCGGCTTCGCCCGACGCGACGACATAATGATCGCCGCCATCGGCGATGCCCGTCGTGAAGACGACGTCGCGTATATAGAGCTTGTCTTCGAGTGGACGGGTAAGCTCGGGGTTCGCCTCGAGGAGCGGGCGGTGATCGGTGCTGAGGACCACCGAGGGATCGTCGAGATCGAGGAGCGACCAGTAGGTGCGGTAGATACCGACAATCTCTTTCGGCTCGACGCCATGCCAGAGCGATAGCCATCCCGCGTCGGTGCGGATGGGCGGTGTGCCGCCGCCGATGCGTGCGGTCGCGACCGTGTCGGCATGCGGACGGATGCCGGGCGCCTCATGAGGCTTCCAGTGCAGGGCATCGGGCGACGTCGCGAGATTGATCGAGGGACCCGCGCGCCACGCCGAACCCGGCGGATAGGCGAAGTAGAGGTCGCCGAGCGGCCGCGTCTGCGCCCAATAGCGGCCGTCGATCAGGCCTTCGAAGATCAGCATGTCCTTGTTCTGATGATCGAGAACGATCCCCTCGAAGACCCAGTCGAGGCCGTTCGCCGAACTGTAGAGCGTCGTCGAGTGCCGCTCGGGGCTCACCGAACAGGTGGTCATCAGCCAGCGCCTTCCGACCCGGCTGATGCGCGCATCCTCGACGCCATAGCATTGGAAATCGGCGCCCGGATCGACCGCCTTGTCGTAGTGGACGGCGACGATCTCCAGCCCGTCGGGCGAGAGCTCGACAGGGAGCAGCCAGGAGAGCGACGTCAACGCCATGACCCGCCAGTTCCCGCCGCGCACCATGAACTTTCTGGGGTCCGACGTGTCGCAAAGCTCGAGCGGCCATCGGTCGACCTTGTAGCGGCCTGCCTCCCACCGGATCGAATGGACATGGCCATCCTCGATGGGGGAACGGAGCGCCTCGGCGACGCGCACCATCATCAGGAGATTGCCCGAGGGCAGGCGCAGCAGGCCCGGATTGAAGGCACCGAGCACATAGGTTTCGCGGCCGAGTTGCCCCGCAAGCGGCGAGCGCGAGAGGTCGACATCGTCGGGGCCGAAGACGAGCCGGTCGGTCGCGAAGTGCATCGGCGCCGCTCCTTGGGGCCGGTCGGTCAAGGTGCCGGCTTCGAAGCCGGTTTCGCTGCCCGAGCCGCCGCCTTGGGCGATGCCGATGGCTCGCCGCCGTCCTTCGTGCGGCCTTTTGCGTCGAGGTCGACCCCGGCTTCACGTGGCCAATGCCGAAGCGCCGTGCAGGCATCGAGGAAGGCGGTGACATCGCCGGGTTTCGCCAGCGCGATGCAGGCTTCGTCGAGCTTGTCGGCGAGGCCGGCGGCCGCGAAGAGCGGCGCCGCTTCGGCGCTGTGCCCGATATATTTGCAATGCGCGAAGGCGTCGCTGACGAAATCCTTCGCCGCCGCATCGCCTGCAAGCAGCGCCGCGCCATCGTCGCTGAGGAGCAGCGCGACCGCGTCGAACAGCACGGACGGGCCGCCATCGATCTTGTGCCGGCCCGCGACGCTCGTTCCGTCCGAAAGCGTAATTCCGCCGATCTTCGGCGCGACGAGGTCCCAGACCGCGCCAGCGGCGTCGGTCGCCTTGGTCAACGCCTTGAAGAGCCGCGCATCGGCGCCGTCTGTCGCGAGGATTCCGAGCTTGCGGCCGGCGAAGCTCGTCGGGCCGTTGAGAAGGATGCTGAGCGGCCGGGAAGGGGGAAGGTCGGTAAGCGGTTTTTTCGCGGCCTTGGCCGGCGCGGGAAGCGGTAACCCCAAGCCATCCGCAACGGTGGCTGCAAGGCCGCGGTCGATGTGGAGGAGATGCGACACGGTGCGAGCGCGGATGTCGGGGCGTTCGACCTTCGACAGCTCGAAGACGAGCGCGTCGCCGATATGCTTCTGCTCGACCGGGGTCTGGCTGACGAAGAATTGCCGCGCCTGGCTATAGTGATCGGCGAAGCTCTCAGGCCGGATGCGGCGCTTGGCGCCCTCGGCCTCTTCTGGAAAGCTCGCAAAGCCGCGGGCGGGATCCTCGCGCGGGCCGCCATCGGTCGGCCCCCAGCTGTTCGGCTCGTAATTGGCGCGGCCGACGGGGTTGCGCATCGCCATATGGCCGTCCTGCTGGAAATGCGCCATTGGGCACTTCGGGGCATTGATGGGGATATGGGTGAAATTGGGGCCGCCGAGCCTTTTGATCTGCGTGTCGAGATAGGAGAAGTTGCGGCCCTGGAGCAGCGGATCGTTCGAGAAATCGATGCCGGGTACGATATTCTGGGTGCAGAAGGCGACCTGCTCGGTCTCGGCGAAGAAATTGTCGACGACGCGGTCGAGAACGAGGCGGCCGATCGGGCGGATCGGGACCTGCTCTTCGGGAATGAGCTTGGTCGCATCGAGTATGTCGAATTCGAACCGGTCCGCGAAGGCGTCGTCGAACAGCTGGACGCCGAGTTCCCATTCGGGAAAATCGCCGGCGTTGATGGCATCCCATAGGTCGCGGCGATGGAAATCGGGGTCGGCACCGTTGATTTTGACGGCCTCGTTCCACACCACCGATTGCAGGCCCTGCTTGGGCTTCCAGTGGAATTTGACGAAGCTCGACTTGCCCTTGGCGTCGATCAGGCGGAAGGTGTGGACGCCGAAGCCTTCCATCGTGCGGAACGAGCGCGGGATCGCGCGGTCCGACATCACCCACATGATCATGTGGAAGCTCTCGGGCATCAGGCTCACGAAATCCCAGAAATTGTCGTGCGCCGACGCCGCCTGCGGGAAGGCGCGGTCGGGCTCTGGCTTCACCGAATGGACGAGGTCGGGGAATTTCATCGCATCCTGGATGAAGAAGACGGGGATATTGTTGCCGACGAGATCCCAATTGCCCTCTTTGGTGTAGAGCTTGACCGCGAAGCCGCGCACGTCGCGCGCGAGATCGAACGAGCCTTTCGACCCCGCGACGGTCGAGAAACGCACGAAAGCGGGCGTGCGCTCGCCGACGCGCTGGAAGATATCGGCACGGCTGACGTCGGCGAGGCTGTCGGTGAGCTCGAAATAGCCGTGCGCACCATAGCCGCGCGCATGAACGACGCGCTCGGGGATGCGCTCATGGTCGAAGTGGAAGATTTTCTCGCGAAAATGAAAATCCTCAAGGAGGGTCGGGCCGCGCGCGCCCTGCTTGAGGCTGTTCTGGTCGTCGGCGACGGGCACACCCTGTTGGGTGGTGAGCGGTGCGTGACCGCCGCGAGCCTGATGCGTCTCGCCGCCGCTGCCCCGATCCTCGCCGTAACTCTGCACGATCGGAGCATCGGACGGAAAGACCGGCGCTTTACTTGCGGATTCTCCGCCTAGGTCGTTGCCCGCGATCGCAGCGGCGCTGGGGCCGCGGGCAGGCTTGGGCTTCGCGGCGCCCGGGCGTCTGGAAGCGGGGGCGGCGGGGGATTTGGCCATATCGGGTCTCGCTTTTTCTAAAGGGCGCGGCGGGAGGGCGGAATGCGGCCGGCAGGCGTGCAAGCGCGCCCTCCGGACCCGGTCATGGAACGAGTTCGCGGTTTGAAAGTTGCTGGACCGGGTTTGCGATTAACCTCGATCATGACGATTCCGCTTCCCTTGTGTGTGGTTGCCGGGCTTTCGGAATGTTCGCAGTTGGGCAGGCCCGCTCACGCATTTCGGACGAAACAGGGAACGTCAGTAATGTTAACCGATCGCTTCTTGAGAGACCGTCGCGGGGTAAGCCTCGAAGCCGGCGAACGCGCGCGCCTCGAAGCCGCCGTCAGCACCACATCGACCGTCGAGGCCCGTAGAATCATTGCCCGCGCCGGCGAGTGGCTCGATCAGAGCACGCTCCTCGTCGAAGGAATCATGTCGCGCTACCTCGACGACCGGAACGGTCTTCGCCAGCTCGTCGCGATCCATCTTCCGGGCGACTTCGTTGACCTACACGCCTATCCGCTCAAGCGCCTCGACCATGATGTGGGTACGATGACCCCGGCGACGATCGCGATCGTCCCCCACGCCGAACTCGATGCCATCACCGAAGAAATGCCCGAGCTCACGCGCAAGCTCTGGTTCGCGACCTTGCTCGACGCCGCGATCCACCGCGCCTGGCTGTTCCGGCTCGGCCGCCTCGACGCCATCGGGCGCGTCGCGCATTTCTTCTGCGAAACCAATGTGCGCCTTCAGTCGGCGGGACTGAGTGACGGGCGCCGGTTCAATCTCGGGCTGACACAAGCCGACGTCGCCGAAATCTGCGGCCTGACGACCGTGCATGTAAACCGTGTCGTGCGCCATCTGCGCGAGGAAGGGCTTTGCATCTTCCGCAACGGCAAGGTCGAGATTCTCGACGCCGCTAAACTCGCGCGGCGCGGCCAGTTCGACCCCGCCTATCTCTATATCGACGATCCCGCATCGCCGACGCCCCCAGACCAGAGGCCCCGCCGATGACCCATGAACTGTCTTCGCCCCCGCCGCCCGAAACCGAAGCCGGGGTCGCCACGGCCGAGGATGGCGTGGTCCTGCTCGATGGGCCCGACGGTGTCGCGGTTACGATGACCGCGGCGGCGGCACGCAGCACGGGCGAAAGTCTCGTCGAGGCGGCGCGGCGCGCAGAGGAGCAGCTCGCCGGCAAGCGCCCTTCAGGCACTGGCTGATCAACCCGCCGCGTGCGGCGGGCGATGCGAGGGTATTGCAGGGACGGCAGGGCCCGGCGCGCTGTGCGCTCGGGACAAACGCATTGATCGAAGTTGCATTGCCGACGTCTCGGGGAACGCGGCGGTACGGTGGCGGGTTTCTGCTCGGAGCTGCGCTACTTGGCGCCGCGGACCCGGGAGACGTCGAACGTGGAAGAGGCCGCCGGACTGATCGCGCCTGCCGCGACGATGATCGCAGCGATGATGACGGCGGCCAATCTCGGCGCGCGTGTTACCGGCACGGGGTTCGTCGTGTTCACGCTGGGCTCGCTCGCCTGGTCGGTGGTCGGATTTACATCGGGCCAGACCAACCTTCTTGCAACCAACCTGTTTCTGACGCTCGTCAACCTCGTCGGCATCTGGCGTTGGCTCGGCCGCCAGCGCGAATATGAGGACGGCGCACGGCGTGCAGCGAAGCGCAGCCGGCTCGCCGCGTCGCCATCGCTCTTCGCGGCGAGCGCGTTCGGCGGTCTTCCGGTGAGCGACATTCGCGGGGAAGAAATCGGTCAGGCGGTCGATGCGATGATCGAGTGCGAGAGCGGATGCCTCTCTTATGTCGTGATCGCGAGCGGGGGAATAGGCGGCATCGACGAGACGTTGCGCGCGGTGCCCGCTACGATGCTCGACTGTCATGCCGACGGGCTCGTGCTGCTGATGAGCGCGGCGGAATATGAGAAGCGCGAGCCACTCGACGGCGCAGCCTGGCCCGCGCGTTTGCCGCGCGGACGGGAACCCAGTGGTCCTTCGGCGGGCCAGCCGTCGTCGGCCACGGTCGAGGGGTTACGGGGTCTAGGTACGGAGGCGGCTTATGGCGCGGCTCAGGGATAACGGTCTTACTATCGTTCTGCTCCTGCTGTTCGCGGCGTCGATCGTGGGCCAGTGGGTGGCCGGGTGGCACGTCGCGCTCGAAGACGCTGCGCGGCATCACCAGCCGGGCCTGTCGATCTGGGCCTATAGCGGCAGCCCGCAATTCCTTTCCTCCGTGTTCGAAAATTGGGAGAGCGAATTTCTCCAGATGTCGGCCTATGTTGTGCTGACGGCCATGCTCGTTCAGCGCGGCTCCTCTGAATCGCGCGATCCGGACGCACCACCACGGGACGCAGATCTGGCAGCACAGGCGCTCAAGCCCGGCGCGCCGGCGGTCTTGCGCAAGGGACGGCTCGCGCGTGCACTCTATGCCCGCTCGCTCGGACTAATGCTCGCCATGCTGTTTCTTGCCTCCTTCATCCTTCACTGGACGCAAAGCGCGCGCGCCGCCGCCGAGGAAGCGCGCGAGCATGGCGAGGCCGCTCTTTCCACCTTCGCCTATCTCGGCGACCCCGGTCTGTGGTTCGAATCCTTCCAGAACTGGCAGAGCGAATTTTTATCCACCGCCGTGCTGGTGTTGTTGTCGATCTACCTTCGCCAGAAAGAGTCGCCCGAATCGAAGCCCGTCGCGGCGCCGCACGCGGAGACGGGCTCGTGACGGCGCATGGCAAGGAGGCGAGAGGAGGGCTCACGTGCCTTGTCGCCCGAACGCCTGGCCTGAAGTTCGCTCGCTGCGCCAACTTAATGCCCGAACGCCGGAACAAATGCGCCAGGCGGGCGTCAAAGGTTCGTCGCCCCGTCGCCGGGGCCTTTCCCTCTCACCGCGCCGGCTTCGCCGACGCTCGCTACATGACGCCCGGCCCCTGTCCGGGCGGGAGATGATCCATGCCCCGACACAAGACTGACCTTCCCGACCCGCTGCTTCTCGCCGCTGCAGGCGCGGGCATCGCCGTTCTCGCAACCGGTGCCGCGCTTTGGCAGCGCCGCGCTAGCCGCGGACGGAGAGAGGAGGATGAGGTAATCGCGACCGACGCGCCGCATTGGACACTCGGTAAGGCATCGCCCCGCGCGCTGTTCGGCAAGTCGGTGCTGATCAATCGCCCGCGCGCAGACCTTTACGCCGCCTGGACACCCGAGCGTTTCCCAGAATTCATGGAGAATGTCGTTTCTGTCGACGATCTTGGCGACGATGTCTCGCAGTGGACGATCAAGGCGCCGGCGGGGCGGGAGGTGACGCTGGTCAACCGCATCACCGAGCGCATCGAGGACGAGTCGATCTACTGGCAAAGCACGCCGGCTTCCGACATCGCAAACAGCGGCGAGGTTCGCTTCACCGACGCGCCTGCCGGCCGTGGCACCTATGTGAGCCTGATCCTCGCCTATGATCCGCCCGCCGGGAAGGTGGGGCGCATCGCCGCGAAGCTCTTCCCGCGCGAGCCTGAGGTGCAGGCGCGCCGCGACCTGCACCGCTTCAAGCAGCTCATGGAAACCGGCGAAGTGACGAGCAATGCGTCGCCCTCTGCGCGAAGCTCCGAGAGCCCCGCCAAGCCCCACATCTGAAACATCCCCTTTCAGCTCACTATATCTCGAGGAGAAGGCCATGCGCGCCGTTACCTGGCAGGGACGCCACAAGATCAGCGTCGAGACCGTACCGGACCCCGAAATCGTCAATCCGCGCGATGCAATCATACGCGTAACCTCGACCGCGATCTGCGGCTCGGACCTTCATCTCTACGACGGCTATATTCCGGGCATGCGCGCGGGCGATATCGTCGGGCACGAATTCATGGGCGAAGTGGTCGAAACGGGGGCCTCTTCGACGCTGAAACGCGGGCAACGCGTCGTCATACCCTTCACGATCAGTTGCGGCCAATGCTTCTTTTGCGAGAAGCAGCAATTTAGCGCCTGCGACAACAGTAACCCGTCCGAAACGCGCAATGCGTCCGAGCTGATGATGGGGCACGCGATGGGCGGGGCGTTCGGCTACGCGCATCTCACAGGCGGCTACGCCGGCGGGCAGGCGGAATATGTCCGCATTCCTTACTCGGACGTCGGGCCGGTCATCATTCCCGACGACCTTGCCGACGACGACGTGCTGTTTCTATCGGATATTCTGCCCACCGGCTGGCAGGCGGCCGTCAATGCCGACATCGAGCCCGGCGACACCGTCGCGGTCTGGGGATGCGGTCCGGTCGGCCTGTTCGCGATCCAGTCGGCGCTGCTGTTGGGTGCCGGGCGCGTGATCGCGATCGATCATTTTCCGACGCGGTTAGCGCTGGCGCGGAAACATGGAGCTGAAATCCTCGACTATACGCAGGTCGACATCCGCGAGGCCCTTGCCGAGATGACCGGCGGCATCGGACCCGACGCTTGCATCGACTGCGTGGGCATGGAGAGCCACGGGTTCACGGCCGACAACATCCTCGACCAGGTGAAGGTCAAGATGCTCTCGTCCACCGAACGCATTCATGCCCTGCGCCAGGCGATCCTTGCCTGCCGCAAGGGCGGCCGCCTCTCGATCCCCGGGGTTTACGGCGGCTTTGCCGACAAATTCCCGCTCGGCCAGCTCATGGAGAAGGGCCTTACCGTCAAGAGCGGACAGACGCATGTCCAGCGTTATGCGGGCGAGCTTCTCGACATGATCCGCGAAGGCAAGTTCGACACCGTCTCGCTCATCTCGCATCACGCGCCGCTCGAAGACGCCGCCGACATGTACCGGCACTGGCACGATGAGCAGAATCTCTACACCAAGATCGTCCTCAAGCCGGGCCTCGAAAAAGGGGCCGTCTCGGCGCGGCAGGAGCTGCAACATGCCTGATCGCAAACTTGCCGTTATCACCGGCGCCTCGAGCGGCATCGGCCGCGAGATTGCCATGCTCGCCGCGAAGGACGGCTACGACCTGATCGTCGCGGCGGACGAGCCCCTCGTCGATGCTGCGGCTGGCCTCCTTGCGAAAGGGGTCGAGGTGGAAGCGGTCGAAGCCGATCTTGCGACGCCTTCCGGGGTCGAGCGTCTTCTCGCCGCCGCGGGCGGCAGGCCGATCGACATTCTCGTCGCAAACGCGGGTCACGGGCTCGGGCGAGGTTTTCTCGATCAGCCGGTGGACCAGTGGCGTCACGTCATCGACACCAATGTCACTGGAACGCTACTGCTGCTGCAGCCGGTGCTGAAGGCGATGGTCGCTCGCGGCGAAGGCAAGGTGCTCATCACCGGCTCTATAGCCGGTCATCTCGCCGGCTCCTTCCAGGCGGTATATAACGGCACCAAGGCCTTCGTCGACAGCTTCGCCGCCGCCATCGGCAACGAATTGAAGGACAGCGGGGTCACTATCACCTGCCTCAAACCCGGTGCGACCGAGACGCGATTCTTCGAACGCGCCGGCATGCTCGATACCAAGGTCGGACAGTCGGAGAAAGACGACCCCGCCGATGTTGCGAAGACCGGATGGGACGCGCTGCTCGCAGGAGATCATGCCGTCGTCCACGGGCTCAAGAACAAGGCGCAGGTGCTCGCCTCGGGCGTCCTCAGCGAAGCGACCACCGCCGAAATGCACCGAAAGCTCGCCGAACCCGGATCGGGAAAGCAAGACTGATCTGGCCGATCTGGAAGCGTATCTGAAGAGGAGACGATCATGACCGATGCCGATGACGGAAAGGGCGGAGCAACCGCAGGCGACGGGTCGTTGCCGCAGGAGCCCGTGGAACGCCGCGAGAATGTCGGGACGACGACGCCCGATCGCTATCCCGCCGGCGAGCGTGCGGCAGGCGATGTCTCGGGAGCCGACAATCGCGGCCATCGCCGCAGCAAAGGGAGCGGTGCGGTCAGCGGAAGCGGTGCGGGCGCCGGTGGAAAGGGGAATGCAGAGGATTATGACAGCGACCCGCAGGGCGGCGGCGGGCGTGCCGCCGAGCCCGATACGCCGCCGCCGGGGAAGGGGGCGGACGCGCCGGTTGGCGGAAGCCGGTAGATCATCGCGACGGTCTGGCGCCGCGCCTCGGTTGCGTTCTACAACCCCGCCGCCTTTCGTTCATTCGATCCGGTAGTCGATCGGCTTGAAGCTGCCGCCGCAGCTGTCATAGGCCGAGCAGGCGGTAAGTCCGATGACCAAGTCGTCGAGCGCCCGAAGACGGATGAAGTCGCCAGGCTTCGTCGTCGGTGGAAGAACGCGGATCTTGCCTTCGCTGCCAACTGGCACGTTCATGAACAGGTTGAATGCGACGGGAATGGCGTCGGCGGCGATGCCATAGGGCAAGAGCGCTTCGGCAAGATTGCCGAAGCAGCCGCGATGGACGGGCTTGTCGGCGTAGAAATGGCGAAAGGTCGCTTCGCTGCACGGCGTCAGCAGGTAATCATGGATGCCGCAGCTATCCTCGACGATCTCGAGCAATGCGTTCGACCGGTTCGACCACAGGCGATTGCCCGTCGTCAGCCGGATCGTCTCTTCATAGTCGAAGGTCCGCCCGTTCGAGATCGCTTCGCGGGGATCGGCCGCGCGAAACGCCAGAAGGTCGCTGACCTGGCCGCCCTCGGGGTCGGTCACGCATAGAATCTTGTCCTTGGGAAGCGTGAAGGCGACGCCGCTGCGGGGCGCGATCCGGTCTGTCATTGAAGCTCCATGTGAAAAAGGAAACGGCGAACAGGCGGCAAGGATGCCGCGCATTGGTGCCGGGACGGGGAGCGGGGAAGGGGCGGAAGCCGCCGGGCGCGGTGCGCGCGGCGGCTCGATACGCTGGCTCCCGCCTGTGTCAGGGCGCCAGCTTGCCGAGTTCGGCGCGGTGCGCCTCGACAACGGGCACGATCTCGGCCGCTGCCTGCTTGAGCGCGACCGCGTCGCCCGAGGCCGCATAGCCCTGGTGAAGCGCCAGCGCCGCGGCATGCGCGGTCTTCTGGTGATCGAGGTAGATTTTGTCGATACCCGCAGTGTCGGCGGCCTGGATGTCCGCCAACATTTTCTGCTGGTCGGGCGCGAGCTTCGGCGCCGGCGCTTCGACTCCAGCGCTTGCGGCGGCCGCCTTCACTTTGGCGGTCGATTTGCCATGATGGTCGATCATCATCTCGGCAAAGGCCCTGACCTTCGCATCCTTCGATTTGACGAGCAGGACCTTGGAGGATTCAATCTCCCAGAGATCGCCGGCGCCCGCCTTGGCGACATATTCGGCCGTGCTGACGGCTGCCGCAGGCGTTGCGGCGGCCGGAGCGGGCTCCGGTGCCGCGACGACGGCGTCGGCGGACGCGGCGGGTTGCTGCTCGTCGCGCGTGTCGGGCCCGCCGCATCCCGCGACGATGGCGGCGATCGCCGCGGCTCCAATCCATGTCTTCATCTCATCTCTCCTGAATAGGCTCGTCCGTCCCTCGCGCTGGCGGCGCGTCTCCGCATGAAAGACCGGGCCGCGGCGCGCGCGGTCCGGTCTTTCATCCGGAAAGCAGGACAGGGCTCAGCCGCGCTGTTTGTCTTGATCCTTGCTGCCGGACTGCTTCCCGGCTCCAGGCTGGCTCTTGCCGCCGTCCTGCTGCAGCTGGCTGCCTTTGCCGGACGAGCCGCCCTGCTGCTTGCCGTCTTTCTTGTCATTCTGTGCCATGACGCATCCTTTCCATGCGGCCCGATGCGGGCCATCAGGGAAACCCTGTGCTCCCCCGCTTGTTGCGCCGGGAAGTCGCGGGTTGATCGAAGTTATACGCTTTTGGCGGTGCGCCTCGCCCGGCGTCCGCGCGCCGCTGAAGGCGGCGCGGCGCGCGCGGTCGGCGCTCTCGTCGCGGGCCGGAGCGAGCTCGGCGGGCGGCCGGACAGTCGCCGACGCCGCGGGGGGCGCTCAGGCGAGGCAGGCGGCGATGCCTTCGATCACCGCGATCGTTTCCTGCGGGTCGCGCACGCGCACCGTGTCGAGCCCCAGCAGCTTCGCCGGATAATCGTTGCCGCCGGGGAAGATGGCATCGCCGATGAAGATCATGTCGGCAAGCGCGATCCCGCTCTCGGCGCTCAGCTTTTTGAGACCATAGCCCTTGTCGACGCCCTCGCGGGTGATATCGATAGATGTTGCGCCGCCCATATTGATCGTGAGGCCGGGAAGCCGCGTCTGGAGATCCGCCTGGATGATCCGGCGCTTCGCGAAGTCGGGATCCCAGATTTCCTTGGCGTCGATCGGTGCCTGCTGACCGAGCGCGGAGAAGGTGATCTGGCTGCCGCGGTCCTCGATGCGCTCACCCCAGACCTCCTCGGGTACGAAGCCGGTTGCCTCGAGCGCAGCGTCGAAGGCCGTAAGGATGCGCGCCTTCTCTTCCTCGCCGAACAGTTCGGCATAAAGCGGCGTCCAGCGCCCGGCGCGGTGGACGAAAAGCTTCGTGCCGGTCGTCGGCATCAACCAGAGCCGGCCCCGGTCGGCATTATCCGGCAGCCGGCTCGCGACCTGCTTGTCGAACTGCGGCCAGTCACCGCCCGAAATCACCGCCACCTCGGCGACCGCCAGGAGCTTTGCGATCGCTTCTCCCATCTCGGGCGCAAGCGGCTGCTTGCTCTCCGCCAGGGTTCCGTCGAGATCGAAGGCGACGAGTTTCTTCATATAGATTTCCTCTGGCGCTGTCGCCGGCGTGCATTGTCGGCAAAGCCTCACAATCGCCCGAAGCGCGCCGAAGTTCCTGCGGCCATGTCGCGCCTTTCGCCCGCAGGCCCATCGCGGCGGGTCTGGCGGGTGGTGCGCTTGGCTGGGGGCGGGCATGGCGGTGAACAAATATGGCGGGTCATATTGTCGGCCTTGCGGGGCGGAGAGGACGGCGGAGGAAACTCCCCGGACGACCGGCGAACCTCAAGGCAACGAGTTCGGCGCCGGAGGCGTTAGCGTCTCGATGACGAGGAACACAATATTATGACCCCGCGCTGGCCTTCGGTGCTCTGGGTGGTTCGCCACGGCCAGAGCGCGGGCAATGTCGCGCGCGATGCCGCCGACGCCGCGGGCGAGTTGCGTATCGCGCTCGACCACCGCGACGTCGATGTGCCGCTCTCGGCCCTGGGCCAGGAACAGGCGCATGCGCTGGGCGCCTGGTTCGCGGCGGGCGAAGAAAATGGCCGTCCCGAGATCATGCTCGCCTCGCCCTATGTGCGGGCGGTGCAGACCGCCGAGATCTTCCGGAGCGCCGGAGGCTGCGCGGCCGACGAGAAAATCTGCATCGACGAGCGGCTGCGCGAAAAGGAATTCGGCATCCTCGACGGTCTCACGCGCCTTGGCATCGAGGCGGCCCATCCCGATCAGGCCCAATTCCGTCTGGCGCTTGGCAAATTCTATCACCGCCCGCCCGGCGGCGAGAGCTGGTGCGACGTGATCCTGCGCCTCCGTTCGCTCCTCGACACCGTTTCGCTTCATTATGGCGGGCGGCGCGTGATGATCGTGGCGCATCAGGTTGTCGTCCTTTGCCTGCGGACGATCATCGAAAATCTGGGGGAGGCCGAGATATTGGCGATCGACAAGGAGGGCGACGTCGCCAATTGTGCGATCACCGAATATCGCTACGACCCCGACGCGGGGCGTGACGGCAATCTCGTCCTGTCGCGCTACAATGTCACCGCCCCGATGGAAGGCGAGGTTCCGGTCACCCGCGAACCCGATGCGATGGTGGCGGCGCGTGGCTGAAGCGACCCCGCTCGACACCGCCTGGCTCAAGGCGCACCCACTTCCCGATCACCATGACAATGTCGACAAGAATGGGCGCGGGCGCGTGCTCGTGATCGGCGGCTGTCGCCGTGTGCCCGGCGGCATGCTGCTCACTGCCGAGGCGGCGTTCCGCGCCGGGGCGGGCAAGGTGACGATCGCGACGATCGCCTCGGCGGCGATTCCGATCGGCATTGCCTTTCCGGCCTGTGCCGTCGTCGCGCTGCCCGAAACGGAGGCGGGCGAAATAGCGCCCGAGGCGGCCGAGCTGCTGCTCGCCGAGATGGCGCTGCACGACGCCATCGTCTTCGGGCCTGCGATGATCGACGCCGACATCGTCCGGACGCTGCTCGAGACTCTGCTGCCGGCGCTGCCCGAGGACATGTTCCTGCTTCTCGACGCCTTCGCGCTCCGCGCGGCGGCCGCGCATGCCGATGCGATCCGCGCGCGCGCCGCGCACACCGTCCTGACCCCGCACGAAGGCGAACTCGCCGCAATGCTCGATGTCGACAAGGAAAAGGTCGCTGACGATCCGCTCGCATCGCTCGGCGAGGCGGCCGACCGGTTCGGCGCGGCGGTGATGGTCAAGGGCGCGACAAGCCATCTGATCGCCGAAGGAAGCTGCCTGGCCTATGCGGGCGGCGGGCTCGGGCTTGCCGTCAGCGGATCGGGCGACGTGCTGGCCGGTCTCATCGCCGGGCTTGGCGCGCAGGGTCTTTCGCCGTTGCAGGCTTCCGCCTGGGGCATCTGGCTGCACGGCGAGGCGGGGCGGCGGCTCGGCGAAACCATGGGGCCGCTCGGCTATCTCGCGCGCGAGCTGCTGCCGCTTGTACCGGGGCTGATGCGCGGTGTCTGAGCTCGATCTTCTCGACCCCGACCTCTTGTTGCCGATCGCCGGCGCGGTAATCGCCGGCGCGATCATCGGCGGCGAGCGCGAATATCGTGCGAGCCCGGCCGGCCTGCGCACCCATATCCTCGTCGCACTGTCCTGCTGCCTCCTCATGTTGTCGGCCGTCCACCAGATGGAATGGCTCACCGACACGCCGACCGAAGTCGTGCGCATCGATCCCGTCCGCATGGCGCATGGCGTGCTGACCGGTATCGGTTTCCTGTGCGGCGGCGTGATCTTTCGCGAGGGGCTGAATGTCCGCGGGCTCACGACCGCCGCATCGCTCTGGATGACCGCGACGCTCGGCATCTTGTTCGGGGTCGGCTTCTATGAACTCGCCATCTTCGGCGGCGTCGCGACCTTCCTCGTGCTCGCGGCGGTCACCTGGACCGAGCGTCACGCGCCGCAGCGGCGCATTGCCCATGTCACGCTCGACTATCGGGCTGGAACGAAGATTGCCTCGGCCGAGGTCGTGGGTCTGCTTGGCGAGCATGGATTGAAGACGATCACCGTCGAGCAGCGCCGCGCCGACGGCGCCCCCGGTTTCACCGCGATCGCCGCAGGCTATGGCGAGGCGTGCGCCGACGCCTTGGCGGCGACGCTCACCGAGGACGACCGCATCACCGCCTTCGACATCAGGCCGCAGCAGGGATGAAGGGGGCGGCCGGCAGGGGAGCGGACATGCCCGCTCGCCGCAACGCTTCGGGCGAGTCCCTTTATGATGCGCTCGTGATCGGTGCCGGGCCCGCAGGGCTCACCGCCGCGCTATACCTGGCGCGCTATCGCCGCCGCACGCTCGTGCTCCACGATGGCCGCTCGCGCGCGCTCGGGGCGCCGATGGCCTGGAACGTGCCCGGATTTCCGGACGGGATTTCGGGGGCCGATCTTGTCGCGCGGCTGACCGAGCAGGCCGGGCGATACGGCGCCGAAATCGAACTGGCCCGCGTCGTCTGCCTTTCCGCTAGCGCCGAGAGCGCATCGTTCGCGGCCGATCTGGACGACGGCCGCCGCCTGTCGGCGCGCGGCCTCGTTCTCGCCTCGGGCGTCATCACCAACAAGGCGGTGCTCGATAGTGGCAACCATGACGCCGCCGTGCGAAATGGCGCGCTGCGCTACTGCCCCATCTGCGACGGATATGAGCATCGCGGCCGCAAGATCGCCGTTCTCGGGTCGGACCTTCATGGCGCTGCCGAAGCGATGTTCCTCAGGCAATATACCGACGATGTCACCCTTATCCCCAAGTGGCAGGTCGAACTCACGTCCGGTCAGCGTGCCGAACTCCTGGCCAGCGACGTCAAGATCGAGGAGCGCCAGTTGCTGCGCCTCGCGCACCGGGGCGGCCGTATCGAGGTGAAGCTTGGCGGTGCCGAGAATGCGCTTTGCTTCGACACCCTCTATCCGGCACTCGGGTCCCAGCCGCGCAGCGAATTGCTGGCGGGGCTCGGTCTCGAGGGCGACGCCGATCGCTGCCTGCCCGCCGATGCCTTTGCCGAACCGTTGATGCCCGGGGTCTATGGTGCCGGCGACGTTCTCGCGGGGCTCGACCAGATTAGTACCGCAACCGGCCATGGCGCCGCGGCTGCGACCCGGCTTCACAACTGGCTGCGCGGTGTCGAGGGTCATGTGATGGCGGATCAGCACTGAGGTGCACCGGAGCATGCGATCGCTTCGGGAGATGCACGGACGCTGCCAGGCACCCCGCGCATGCTGCTGTTGTCCTCGCCCCTTTACGGGCTCCGACGAGCCGGGTCCGGAACGCTGGACCTGGCGGCGCGATAGAGCGGCCGTGCCGGCACCGCCCCGCTGATGAAGGCTTGATCTCGATCATCACGATTTCGCGCCTTGGCACTCGGAAATTTGCTATGCAGAGCAGGCTGAGTCCCACCCTCGTCGGCGTCTGTTGCTGCTGCCTAATTTTGCAGTCCGTCCTTTGCATGAGACCTGCCGATCGATGGGTGCTGAGAGCAGGGTCGCGCTTGCTCCGGAACAGGAATGGAGCATGTCATGCGCCTTTTTCATCTCCTTTTTCATGACGAGGGTGCGCGTGAGCCGCGCCGCGTCGAATTTCGCGCCCCCGACGCTTATCAGGCTTTCCAGTTCGCGCTCAACGAGCGCAGCAGCACCGAGGTCGAACTATGGGAAGGCGAAGAGCTCGTCGTCCGCATGAGCAAGACTGAAGCCAATCTCTGGAAGCTGCACGGCATCCCGCCTTCGCAAGGCGCCGCTGCGGCCTCGGCTGCGCCGGGGTCGGCCGCCGCCTGACCCGCGCTGCGGCCGTCACGCGGTTGCGCGCAGAAGTGTCAAGGAAGGCCGACGCTGCGCGCGCGTCAATCCTTTCGATTGTCCTCGCCGGCGCAGAGACCTAGGCAGGCATCGACGAGCGCGCTCATTTGCACGGGCTTCGAGAAAAAGAAGCTGCCGTCGACCTGGCGATCGGCGAGCGGCACATTAGCCGAGGCGTAGACGACGCCGCCGCGAGGATGAAGGCTGCGATAGGCTTCTGCGAGGCTCCATCCGTCGAGAGCGCCGGCCAGCCTGATATCGGTGACGAGGATATGCGGTCGCTCCTCGCCAATGAGGAGCAGCGCATCCTCTGCGCTTTCAACCTCGCGGACCTGAAACCCGGCTTCTTCGAGGGCCTCGACGATGTCGATGCGGACGAGCCATTCGTCTTCGGCAACGATCGCGGTGCAGGGCGGGGCAGGGGACGGGTTCGGCAAGCTGAATTCTTTCGCCCTGTAACGGAGATCGGGTTGAGCGGTCGCTCGGCGTTACAGCTGGGCGCATGGCAGTTTCGGCGGAACGCATCAACTGCTCAAGGGTTTCTTTGTCATGACGATTTCCCGGTTCGGGAACCCGGGGACGGTCGGAGGGGGAGGGCCACAACCTATGCCGGATGAGACGCTGATCGGAGAGGAAACCGCGCACGGCAGCTTTGCCGTTCGCGAAAGCGCTGCCCACCTCGCCGCGCTCGTCGAAGGATCGGACGATGCGATCGTGAGCAAGACGCTCGATGGCGTGATCACGAGCTGGAATCCCGCTGCCGAGCGCTTGTTCGGCTATCATGCCGACGAGATCGTCGGCCGCTCGATCCTCACCCTCATCCCCGAGGAACGTCACAGCGAAGAAGCCGCGATCATCGAGCGCATCCGCGCGGGCCAGCGCGTTCCGCCTTTCGAGACGGTCAGGCGGCGCAAGGACGGCAGCCTCGTCGACCTCTCGATCACCGTTTCGCCGGTGCGCCGCGCCGACGGCACGATCATCGGCGCCTCGAAGATCGCACGCGACATCACCGAACGTAAGGCGGTCGAGGCGCAGCTCGCCCGCCAGGCGGAGCGGCTGACCCAGCTCAATCGCGCCGCCCTCCTCGTCTCACAGGATCTCGACCTCGACCGGATTGTGCAGGCCGTGACCGATATTGCGACCGAGCTCAGCGGCGCGCGCTTCGGCGCCTTCTTTTACAACGTCCTTGGCGACGAGGGCGAAAGCTATTTGCTGTTCTCGCTCTCGGGCGCTCCCCGCGAGGCGTTCGAACGCTTCGGCATGCCGCGCAACACCGCCGTCTTCGACCCGACGTTCCGCGGGGCGGGGACGATCCGGTCCGACGATATCCGCAAGGATCCGCGTTACGGCTTGAGCGAGCCGCACCACGGCATGCCTGAGGGGCATCTGCCCGTCGTGAGCTATCTCGCGGTCCCCGTCGTGTCGCGCTCGGGCGCGGTGCTCGGGGGTCTTTTCTTCGGTCATGACGAGCCCGCCATGTTCAACGCCGAGGTCGAGGAGCTTGTCGAGGCCGTTGCGGCGCAGGCAGCGGTCGCGATGGACAATGCCCATCTCCACGAGGCAGCGCGCGTCGAGATTGCTGCGCGCGTGCGGGCCGAAGAGGAACTGCAGCTCACCCTCGCCGAAATGCGCCACCGGGTGAAGAACACGCTCGCGATGGTGCAGGCGATCGCGGCCCAGACGTTCCGCGAGACGCCTTCCGCCGAGCGCCAGTCGTTCGAAGCGCGCGTTCGCGCACTCTCCGACGCGCACGACCTCCTGACCGAGCGTCACTGGGGCACTGTGTCGGCCGGCGAAATGATCGAGCGCGCCCTCCACGCCTTCGACAAGATGAAGCCGGGGCGCATCAGCCTCGCCGGACCCCACGCCGAGGTGCCGGCGTCACGCGCGCTGCTTGCGGCGATGGCGCTGCACGAGCTCGGCACCAATGCGGTCAAATATGGGGCGCTGTCGGGCGATACGGGCACGGTCGCGGTCGACTGGGACATAGTGCACGAGGGCGGCCGGGATCGGCTCCGCCTGCGATGGAGCGAATTCGGCGGCCCACCGGTTGTTCCTCCCGCGCGCACGGGTTTCGGCACACGGATGCTCGAACGGGCGCTTCGCGGTCAGGGCGGAAGCGCCGCGATCGAGTTCCGGCCCGAGGGCGTCTGCTGCACCCTCGAGCTTCCCGCCTGAAGCGGGTTTTGCGCGCGCGTACCGCGCAGGTCTCTCGACCCTCGCAGGTCGAGGCCCGGGCCTCCTCGCCGCTGGCGAGCAGCGCAAAGCTAGGCTAAGGCTCGGCAATGGCCGGGATCGGATCACGCATCGACGAGTCGGGGACGCTACTGCGCGTGGAAGGCGGTTTTGCGCTTCGCCGCGACCTTGGCGGGCGCTGGCGGCTTGATCTTCGCCGCACGCCCGTCGATCACGTCGAGAAGCGCGTTCGCATCACCGGCATCCTTGTTGGCGACGATCTTGTCGAAGTCGATGGCGTCGCGCCGGAAATTGCCGTTGCGCCGGGTGGTGGCTCTCCGGACAGCGGTTCGCCGATCGAAGCATAGTCGCGCCGCCAAGGGTCGGCTTCTCCTAGCTCGAGGACGACACAGGCGGTCGTTCGCGAGCTGTTCGGGTCCCTCTCACTTTTGACGGGTTCAAGTCGCGGAACGAAGGGCCGCGGCGCAGGTTGACGCTTCATGACCCACAGCATCTCAACCAGCGCGCCCACCGCCGACCCGGCGCCTATCGTCGTCCTTCTATGTGCACTGGCGCAGATCGGGGCCGCCCTCTTGCCCGCGATGGGGATCGGCTCCCCGGTCGGCGAACGCTCGGACGCGGTGCAGACGCTGATAACGCCCGCGGGCTGGGCCTTTTCGATCTGGGGCGCGCTTTATCTGGGATCGCTGGCGTTCGCGCTTCTCCAGTTCACCGCTGCCGGACGCGATAGCAGGCTGTTCGCCGAGCTGCGCTGGCCGGCGGCGGGCGCCTTTCTCGGCAATGCGCTCTGGGCGACCTGGGTGCAGCTCGGTGACATCGACGCGGTATCGATCCTCATCATCTTCGGCTCGCTCGTCTCTATCCTCGGTGCGTACCGGCGGATCGCCTCCTGGCCCGCGGCCTTCTCGGCGGCCGAACGCTGGGGCGCCGTCCTGCCGCTGTCGGCGCTCGCGTCATGGCTGACCGCAGCGTCGATCGTGAATGTCGCGGCCACCTTGCGCTATTATGGCATCGACGCGTCGCACGATGCCGCGCCGATGATCTCCGCGTCGATCCTCGTCGTCGGCGGTGTGATCGTGGCCGCGGCGCTGGCGCGCGGTAAGGGCAATCCGCCCTTTGCACTCGTGTTCCTCTGGGCGCTCGCGGCGATCTTCGCGGCTGGCGGACAAGAGGCCCATGTCGTCGCGGTGGGGGCGGGGGTCGCCGCGCTTCTCGTGATCACCGGAGCCGTTATGGGCTGGCGCGACGGCGGCGCACGTCATTGGTCGCGATCGACAACATAGAGCTTTCTCTGGGGCCTCGACAACCTGCGTCGCGATCGGTTCGACACGCTTTCCTCAAGGCCGTGAAGGCGCGATTCGCCTTGATTTCTCTAGCCGGGGGCGGCAGCCGCCACCGCCCGCATCCCCGGGAGCCAGCCGCGATCCCGCCCCGCGCTTGAGGCGTCTGCCGGGGCGCGGCCCCGGCGCAACGGGCTTCGCCCGTCCTCCACTTGTGTTGCGGCCCTGCGGGTGCGCCGGCGCCTGGCGGCGCCCCGGCTGCCTTCCTGCGCCGCGGGACGGGCCCGCGGGCAATGGCAGGAGACGGATCATGGGAGCCATCGGCTTCGTCAGCGGCACTATAGAGAAGGGCTTCATCGGCGAGCTTCGCACCCTCTCGATCCGGGTGCCGGTCGAAATTCGCGTCAACCGCGGCAAGGGAAGCGAAATGCAGCCCGACTACCGCGTCTATTCGGATGGCGTCGAGATCGGCGCGGGATGGATACGCCTCGCGGCCGTGTCCGAGCGGCGCTATGTGTCGCTCGCGCTCGAAGCCCCCGAGTTCGGGCAGCGGCGCCTTTATGCGAACTTGGCCCGCGCGGCGGGGCAGGACAATCCCGATGCTTATGCGCTGCTCTGGAACCCCGCCGACTGACGGCGATCCCGAAACTGGCGGCTTATCCTCGCACTGGCTGCAATAGCTGGTGCGCTGGAGCCGCAGCCTTGATAGGGTGACCAGGATGAAAAGCGGTATCGACCATCTTCCCCCGCACAAACAGCGCGAACTTGAGCGCGTCGTCGAAATTATCTTCGAAGAATTCGAGGATGCGCTGGCGCTCGCGACACAGGGCTGGAAGAAGAAGGGACGCATATCGAAAATCATTCTCTACGGCAGCTACGCCCGCGGCGGCTGGGTCGACGAGCCGCACACCGCGAAGGGCTACCAGTCGGACTATGACCTGCTGATCATTGTCAACGACAAACGGCTGACCGATCGCGCCGATTATTGGTCGAAGCTCGATGACCGGCTCATTCGCGAACTGTCGGTGACGAAGACGCTGCGAACACCGGTGAATTTCATCGTCCACAGCCTCGACGAGGTGAATTCCGGGCTGTCGCAAGGTCGCTATTTCTTCATGGATGTCGCTCGCGACGGGATCGCGCTGTACGAGGCCGAGGACAGTGAGCTTGCCGAGCCGCAGCCGAAGACGCCGCATGCGGCGCTCGAGATGGCGCGTGAATATTTTGACGAGTGGTTTCCGAGCGCAGAGAGCTTCGTTCGTGGGTTTCGTCACGCCGTCGACGATGGTGATCTTAAGAAGGCTGCATTTGACCTACATCAGGCTACCGAGCGCTTCTACCATTGCGCGTTGCTAGTCTGCAATTTCTACACGCCACACGTTCACAACTTGGCGTTCCTGCGCACGCAGGCCGAGCGGCTCAACGATCGGCTCATAGGTGCATGGCCTCGCGAGACTAGGTCTGACCGATCTCGATTTGAGAAGCTGAAAGAAGCTTACATCAAGGCGCGCTACTCGAAGCACTACAGCATCACCACCGAGGAACTGGCTTGGCTGGATGAGCGCGTCGCTGATCTGGCTGGGATCGTCGAACTGGTGTGCCGCGAGCGAATTTCGCTCTTGGAGGCGACGGCGCGCGACGCTGGCTGAGCCTCAAAAAGCAAAGGGCCCTGCCGTGGCAGAGCCCTCTCTTCTTTCGGCGTGGAGGGGTCTCCCACCGAAAGATGCCCCTATTGCCCCCGGGGTCGTACAGGAGCATCAGGCCTGTGATCATAGGCCGGTGGTCGTTGAAGACAATAAACACAGGTTAAGTCGCTTAGTCTTTGATGAACCTGTTGATACGATAGGGACCTTCGCGGAGGGCGAGTGGTTCACCCTTCCAGCTAAGCCGCACCAGCCTCTCAGCGACTAGCGCGTCGACCGCGGCATGGACGGTCGGCATGGCGCTGCGCCATTCAGTGCCGGGATTGATCGTGCGAGCGACCTCACTCGGACATACCGAACCCTCGCCTAGGCGCGCCGCCAGCAACGTCATCACGGCGTCGCATACCTTATCGTTCGGGCTTGACTGCACCACGCGATGATCGACCTTTCGTCATGGGGTCCGGCTTTGGTGGCGGCTTCCACCCCGGAGGGGGCGTCATGCGCTGTTGGCTCGTGCCGAGTCCCATCGCGCCGGGCTGTTGCCGCTCGATGCCCGAAAGGTCGGCTTGAACGGCATCCTCGGCAGTCGCACCGCCACGTAACAGATTGATCTGGTCTCGGCAGCGGCGTGCTTCTTCGAAATCGAGCACATCGACAGCGGCTTGCATCTTTATTCGGAGCGTTTCGAGAATATCCGCCATTACATCACTACGTCTGAGGGGGAAATTGGCCGCATTGCGCCTCATTTAAGTCTTAGTTGCCAGCGTGGCGGACGACTAAAACCTGTCGTTCGCGCATGCTGCAACGGGGCGTAGGCAAAGCCCAAGTGGCAGCCATACCGAAGACCCGCTTGTTTCCCGAAGGAGGGCGTTCATTAAAGAGCCTCTATTCGACAACGGTCGAAAGGGATGGACCGCGATCATGGTAAGCGATCGGCTCTACATTATTGGCAATGGCTTCGACCTTCATCATGGCATCGCGTCGCAATATAGGCAGTTCGCCGCCTATCTGGCGCAGTCCGATCACACGGTATTCCGAATGGTCGAAGATTATTTCTCGGCGGACGAGGAATTCTGGGCTGATTTCGAGCAGCGGCTAGCGGAGTTCGATGCTCATCAGGCGATCGATTACGCGATGCAATTCCATTCGGACGAACGTCATGGCCATTTTCAATATGAATGCGAACAGATCGCCACTGGGCTCTCGACAGGACTTCGCGATCGCTTCTCCGAATGGATTCGGAGCCTGCGCATCCCGGCACGGAATGAGGTCTCCCGGCCCTTGGTGATCGATCAGGACGCCCTATTTTTGAGTTTCAACTACACGCCGACCCTGGAGCGCATCTATGGCGTGTCGCCTGAGCGCATCCTCCATATACACGGCCGTGCGACCGATCCTGCCGACAACCTGATCCTCGGTCACGGCTGGGAGCGGAGCCCAGAAGACCGCCTCAATTCCAAGGCGCCCGGGCCCGACGACGATTGGCGCATCCGCGACGGCATCGATCATATCGAGGGTTATTTCGCTGCGACCTTCAAACCGACCTTCGACCTGATCGCAAAGTACGCCGCCTTCTTCGACGGCCTTGCGCACGTGCGGGACATTCGCGTGATGGGCCATGGCCTATCCGAAGTCGATGAGCCCTATTACGGCGCAATCATGGACCGCGTCGATCTCGCTGCCACACGCTGGACCATCAGCATCTATGGCGATCTCGCCTGTCGTCAGGCGAGCTTCGGCGGCTACGGAATCGCCCCTCATCTGGTGCGCTACGTTGAAATGACAGATTTCGATTAGAATCCGGCGCCCGGTAACGCCGCGCGACCGTATCGAACGCGCTACGCGTCTTCGGGATCGGCAGGCCTTTCGCGAACGCGGCGCCATAGCTCGCTTTGCGAAAAGGCGCTGATTCTGGGGCCGATATCGTTGATCGAGAAATCGGCGGGCGCGTAGATCTGGCGCATGGCCGAGCGAAACATGGTGAAGTTTACAGCCGCTACGATCTGTTCGGTGACGAAATTCGTGCCCCCGCCACGCTCGAAACTGCCGATGACCGCAAGCTCATGGCTTATCGGAAAGGTGATCGTCGTATCTTGGGTACCGAGGCCGATACCATAGGCTCCGCGGCTCATCGCCGGGTCGTTTCCCTGCAGCGAGAAGGGGCGGTCGCATGTCACGAAGCCGGTCGATCTCGGCGGCGCGATCAGCAGGGTCCATTGGCGTTCTTCGAGCAGTGGCAGGATCGAGGGCCACAAGGCAATTTCCTGTTCGATCAGAGCCTCTTGTGCTGCGCCGACGACAATCCCGCCGCGGTCGACTGCGGCCTTCATTTCCGAGTAGGGGATCGGTTCGCCGAGGAGATCATCGCCCACGCTTTCGGTCGCCGCCGCCCAGCGTTGGGGCGTAGCGACCACATTGCGCATCATCATCGTACCGATCTGGCCAATCATCTTGTCACGCTGTTCCCGGAAGAGCGGATTGGACAGCGCGATGCGGGCGATCAGCACGAGGACGAATGAAAAGTCGTCGGCGTTGGCGATCGAGCGGGACGCAATGATCCGCCGAAAGGCTTGGTCGGCGTCCGCTTCGATCACCGCCAGTTGGGTCTCGACGCTATTCGGGTCCTGCCCTTCGATCTCGATCCGATTATAGTCGCGGCGGGCAGCGACATTGCGCGGCCGTGTCGTAAAGCTCTTGCGCTCCTTGAGATCAAAGACGGTAAGCTTGCCCTCCTTGGAGCGCGGCCGCGCGAAGTTCTTGAGATAATGTTGCGGCACGAAATGATGATTTCGTGCACCGCCGTTGGCATCAGATGTCATGCCCGGTTGATAGCGTTACTTCGGGCGCGGTTCACCGGAAATTCCCGGCGAGCTCGACTTTTCAGCTGGTCCGCAGTGCGCCAATGGTTTCAAGCACGCGGGCGATTCTGTCGGCGCCCTCGGGGGTCTCGTCCCAGAGCTTTCGCAGGCTCGATTCCAGCTTGAGCCAGCCCAGATCGTCGCCGGTTTCGCGGAGCGCGGCGCTCTCCATCTTCAGCCCCAGCGCCTTGCAAACTTGCACGACGTTATGGCTGACGGTCTTGAACTCGCCGCGGCAGATCCGCCCGACCTGACTGGGATGAACCCCGGAGATATCGCCAATCGCAGCGTCGGTCGAGGCGTCGGCGGCGCGCGCCGTCGCGATCCTCTTGCGGAGCGACTCAAGCTGATTGGCAGTTGCCTTCATGCAATTTTGCATGTAATGTTTCGAGCAAATTTGCAAGAGAGATAAAATGGCCAACGAAATCCGGTTCTATCGAGCCAGCGAAAAACCCTATGGCGCATTCAGCAATCTCTATCGGCGCGAAGTTGTTTTCGAGGGCGAGACGTTCGCGACGAGCGAGCATGCCTATCAGGCCGGCAAGCCGCGGAAAAAGGCGGTGCGCGACTGGTTGATGGCGGCGCCGTCGCCGTCGCTTCTCGCGATGGCTGCGCACGGACTTTATTATTGGGATGTCGCACCGGGATGGTCGACGACGAAGTTCGACCGGATGCGCGACATATTGCGCGCCAAGTTCGAGCAGCATGACGATCTCAGGGAACTGTTGCTGTCTACCGGCGATGCGAGGCTCGTCGAGAGCGCGACGGTCGACAATGAGGTCAATCGCCTGTGGGGCGAAGTCAACGGCGTCGGAAAGAATATGCTCGGGGTGCTGCTGATGGAGATCCGCGAAGAGCTGCAGGGCAAAGCCCCGGTCGAACGCCGGGTCGCTGCCGCTGCCTAAATCCTACAACTCGTACAGGCTGGGTGCGAGGATCGCCCGGACATAGGCCGCGTCGCGATGCTGGAACAGTCCGCGCGCACCCGCGAAGGCACAATTCTCGGCGGCCAGGCGCTGTCCCGCGACGACGCCGCCCATGAGATCGTGAATCCCGAGGCTTTGTACGCGCCATGACTGCTGGCTGTTCAAAAGCCAGTCGATCAGGCCGACGCTGACCATATCGCCCGAGCCGCAGGTATCCATCACCTCGGCCGCGGGCACGGCAGCGCTCCAGATCTTCTGGTGACCATGACGGACCTCGAGCCCGTCGGCGCCATAGGTGACGATCGCGATCGCCGCGCTCGAGGCGACCTTGTCATCGATCTCGGGACCGAGCCGGTCCGAGGAATATTTGAGCACCGTGGTCATCGCGAGCGCATCGTCGAAGAGATCGGGATCATAATCCGACGGCTCGAAATAGACGACCGCGCCGCCGAGATGCGCGCGCTCCATAGCATCTAGAATCGTCGATGACAGGCGATCGGCATAAAAGACCGCGCATTGATCAAGCGCGGGCGACGCCGATTCGACTTCGGCGAGGCTGATCGGCTCATACCGGGGATATTCTTCAAGCGTGTCACGGCATGTGAAGCTGAAACTGTGCTGGCCCGAATAGGTGTCGAGTTCTTGCCGCAACACCGGCGAGCGGCGCCCCTCGTGGCAAGAGATGTAGGTCGTATGCGCTCCGGCCGAGCGAAATTCGTCAACGAGGCGTTCGCCGATGTCGTCGCATCCGAGCGAAAGGACGGGGGCGACTTGCCGATGCAGCATAGCCAGCGAGAGCAGGACATTTCCGCACGATCCGCCCAGCGCTTCGGCCGCGAAATCCCCATCGGCGTACAGCCGATCGAGCACGGTAAACCCGGTGCCGACGACTTCGATGGAGCGGTGCCTGTTCATTTGTTCTCTATTTGTACTCACTGGGCGGACTTGTCGAGTCCGAGCATGGCCTCTTCGATAACGACTCTTCCCTGAACATCGGGTTTCATCGCCTGCAAAATCTTCAGCAACGCTTCGGGGCCCGTCAGCTCCTTGCCAAAGAGCGACCAGCAGCCATCGCTGCGCCCGCACACCGTTCCCACGCTGATGCCGTGCGGATGCGAAAGAAGCTCATTATCGTTGCCGCCGCGCGCGCCGCTGTCGCCGATGCAGAGAATCGCCGCATCAGCTGCCACGTCGCGCCTGAGACGATCGAAGACGCTCCGTTTCGAGGTTGCAGCCGTGACGAAATCGACGCTGTGGCCGGACAGCGCATATTTCACAGCGCCGCGCGCGATCGCCGGGCAGGCCTGAAGGGCGGCGGGCAAGGCTGTGCAGTCGGCCAGGTCATCGAGCTTGATCGATATCTGCACATTGCTGAATCGTCCCCCTACGCCGTTGGAGAATAATTCGGGATGAGCCTGGAGCCAAGCAAAGGTTTCCGCAAGCGCATCGTCTTTTGGTGCCGGATTGGCTTCGATGTCCACCGACAGGGTCTGCACATAGGCGCCATTGTAATAGCCAATGATTATAGCATCATGGAGCTCCGCGGGAAGCGCACCGCGAAGCGCCTTTCCGCCCGATCCGCCACGCCCTGTTGCGATGCCGAGCCGGACGCCCAGTCCCGCCAGCCGAATCAACTCGTCACAGATTTGGGCGCGCGGTGCGCCGTAACGCTCCTCGTCGGATATGATCGTCCCGTCATAGTCGAGGATGATCGCGCCGACCGGAGAGTCCAGGAGCCTGGTTCGCCATTCGGCGGCCGCAGTGCAAATCGAACCGGCGGCCGAGCCATCGTCGCGGGCGAGAAGCGCGGCGCGCTTCTGCCGTGTCGACGAAGCGAGCCGGCGCGACAGCGCGAGCAGGCGATTATCGTGATAAAGCGCGCGGCCGAAGTCGTCGATTCCGGGCCTGCCCGGATCAATGTCGACCGCGCCGCCCATCGCCTCGACGATCGTCAGGGCCTCGACGATCCCGATCGCATTCGCCAGCCGCCCGGTATCGCCGAGGGCAAAGCCTATCTGCCTCGCGGCTGGCGGAAGACGCGAGGCGATCGCCTGCCACATCTCCTGAGTGTCATGGCCGACGAGACCGAGGACGATCGTCTGCGCGGCGCGATGATGGAGCCAGCTGTGCCGCCCATGCGCGAAATTGCGCATATCGGTCCGCTGCACTGCGCACAGCGAAGCTTCCCATGCCGAGGTCTCGATCAGCTCGCCGACGGTCTTCAGTTGCGGATCGCAGATCAGGAGCAAGAGATCGTCGCGGCGGAGCGAAGCGAGTTTTTCGGCCCACGACGCGCGGGCGGTCGCTGAGAGAATGGCGGCCAAGAGGGGGCGGACGCCGAGCGTGAGCGGCTCGCCGACCGGATCTGCGCACGCTTTGTCGCTTGCGAGCAGCAAGGCGAGGACCGAGGCCAGCAGCGAATGGGTGGCGAGGAAGCCGTCCTTCATCTCCGTCACGGGGACAGTGAGGACTCTCGCCGCGAGGCCGGCCGCGCCCGACGCCGCGGCGCCGGCGGGATTGCGGGTGACGATGAAAATCCGCCCCGCGCTCCGCGCGCGGGCGGCAAGCACGCAGGCGACGCTGTCGGGATTGTCAGCCCCGGCGCTGAACAGCCACACGTCGCTCGAGGCGAGGTCGCGATTGCCGAGCACGAACTCGGCCGCGGTCACGACCTCGGTCGGCCCGCCGAACAGCGTCTCGCGGCATCGCGCGAAATATTGGGCGGTGATTGCCGATCCGCCCGATCCGATCGCTATCGTCGGTCGGCCTTCACCGGTGCGGATGGCCGCCGCGATGTCGGTGAAATCTGCACCCAAAACCCGGTCGACTGTCTGAAGCAGGCCGTCGAGCTTCTCCGAAAATCGCGTCATTCGGGCACGCTGGTGGCGGGCGGCTCAACGCTTTCGGCGAGGGCTGCCGGCTCCAGCTCGCGATAGGCCGGTCCCGATAGCAGCAGATGGACGATCAGGTCGGGGCCTGCCACGACGCCGGCTTTCGCCGGATCGAAATCATAGCGGACAGTCTCGATATACTGGACGGGAAAGTCATGTTCGACCGCGGCCATCCAGGCACCGGCCGCCATGACGCGGCTTCCCACCGGCGACAGAACGATCGACGGCGTGAACACATCGGCCATGGTCTGATCATATCGCGTCTTCAAGGTGCTCAATATCCTGTAGCAGTCGAGGGGATTGCGTTCGGACACATAGACCAGATCGCGCGGATCGACCTGCCACTCGTCGACGAGCTGGGTCTCATATTCGGCGATCAGCGAATCCGCCCGGCGCGGGTCGCGCGACGGGAACGGCACTACCGGGCAAATCTTGTAGGTCTCGCCCACCGAGCGGCCGATGTCGTCGAGCGCGGCCGAGCGACCCTTGGCGAGGAGCGGAACCCAGATGCGCGCGACGTCTTGCGTGCTTCCCGAATGATCGGGTCCGACAAAGCCTCGCACCGCCATCGGGCGATCGCCGGGCTCGCTTGCGATCTCGTCGTCGAGCTCGGGATTCGACGCGATCATGATATGGAAGGCGATGCCTTTCTCCTCGCAATGCGCGAGGAGCAGGCGCGCGGCAGGGAAGCCGACCCCGATCGACAGCGCGGTCATGTCGAGGACGATATCGGTGACGTCGGGCGCAATGCCATAGCCGCCGATGATCGCTGCGATTTGCGAGCCGGCGATCGGCGCATTGTCGTTGCCGAATATATTGACGGCCACGATCTCGCTGAGCGGGACCACATCGCTGAGCGCATCGGCATTCTCGTCTGCCGCATCGACGAGGCTCGCGTCGGGCGTTCCGCGCTCTTCGCGAACGAACAGTCCCGTCAGGCGCTCGCCCATCGACCCGGCCAGCAGCGTCGCGACGTGCCGAGAGCGCGGATCGAAACCCGCCGCGGCCACGATCAGGCAGCGCCGGTCGGTGTCGCCGAAATATTCTTCAATGAAACCGGCCACGGCTTCGTCGAAATGGGCAATGCAGTTTTGCCAGTGCGGACGCGCCATCTCAGCCACTCACTTTCCGAAGATAATCGAGATCGCGTTCGAGAAACCCGCCGCGCCTGAGGGTGAGGCCGTGCGCGAGACAGGCGACCCCGCTGAGCTCGATCAGACACCAGCTCTTGCTTCCCTGACCATAATCGCGCGTCATTTCGATCGCGCCGTGCGCGACGGCATATTTGAGGACCAGCGCAAGTTCGTCGTTCGAGACGAGCAGTTCGGCGATATCGGTTTCGAGAATGCCGATCGCATTGGCGCCAGCGCCGAGGCGGGCATTGGGCGTCAGCGAGACATCGCGGCATTCCGCCCCGATCGCGTCGACCATGTTGCGTACGCGCCGTGCATAGGGAAAGGCCCAGTCGTCCATGATCTCGACGGCCTTGGTCCGCAGCACATCCTGCTGGGCCGGCGCCGGCAAGGCGAGCGACCGGCCGCGTATCGCCTGCGTCTCCATGCGCGCGACCAGCGCGCCGGCCAATTGGAGGAACAGCTCGGCATTCTCGTTGCTCGCATCGCAGAGCGTGTCGAACCCGTAGTGAAAAGCGCGCCCCGTCATCTCGTGCAGGTGAAGCCGGGCGCCCTCGGCGACCGGCGCGTCGGCCTTCAACGGCGTTTTCGGCTCGGGGTCATATTCCTCGAACAGCGACACTTGTCGGTCGCTGATCCGGTTCGCGTAACGCGCCATCAGGATGCGGACCATCGCGAGGCCGACTTCGGGTTCACGGTCGCCCGACTGGGCGCCAGCAAGATAGCCGGCGACAAGATTTTCGATCGAGGCGCGCCGCGACGCCGTGACTTCGTACCGCCGCTGGTCGCGCTCAATCTGCGCCTCGAGCTCGTGCATCCGCGACTGCGACAGACGCGGCGGCTCGTCCGGAACGAGACGCTTGAAATTCGTCGCGTTCCGGTTTCGGAAGGCCTGGACGCGCGGCAGGTAACGATCCGCCATATCGGCCGCCATCTCGCGGAACCGGCGCCGCTCCCTGATGCGGCTCTCGCCGCCCTGCATGAACACGTCTACGAAATCGCGATCGGGTTGCAGATTGTGCGTCGCGAGACTTTTGGCCGATCGAAAGACCGCGCCCGGGCTGAGCGCATCGAGGCGCATCATCAGCCAACGCCCGAACTTGATCTCGCGGCGCGCGAGCGCGGTGAACATCTGCTCGAACTGGTCGGGGTGCAGGGCGTGCACGTCGTCGAGCATCGCCACCGGCTTGACCACGAGCGGCGACCCCATCCAGTCGATCTCGATTTCCTGGATGCATTCAAAGGGCTGGTAGGGATCGAGCGCTTCACGCGGCAGGTCGTCGATCTTGGGTGGCAGGAGGCTCGCGCCGATCGAATAGATGGCGCGCTGCACTTCGAGCGCGCGGTCGCGGATGCCCGCCGCGGTCAGCCCGCCGATCTGCTCGATCTGCGCCTCGGACGCGTCGCGCGCGATGAAGCGGATCGAATCGAGCTTGCGGTGGTCGCCGTTGGTCAGGCCGCGCAGCAGCGCGAGCATCGTACGCGCTTGGACCAACCACAGCGCCAACTTGGTCCGGACGCTGTCGTCATAAGGCAGCTCCCAGAAATCGCGATACTCGGACTCCATCGGCACGCGGACGGCGGCGACCTTCGGTTTGCCGTCCTCGAGGAAGCCGGCGCCTTCGAGCGCCTGCGCGAGATCGCGGTTCGTGTCGCTCGATTGATCGCGCAGGATCGCTTCGACGAGGCGGAACTCGGCGAGCATTGCGAGCATCGTCTTGCCGCTGCCCGGGGCCCCAAGGATCCGGACGGGAAGATCGAACAAATCTTCCTTGCGGCGGTGCTGCGCCAGAAATGTCGTCAGCGGCGCGGGGCTGACGATCTCGAGAAAGGTCGCATCGTCGCGAATAAATTCGGTGGCGCGCCTGAGGAAGGGATTAGCCATGATCAGCCGTGCCTGTCGCGGCGGCGGAAGAGCGGCTGCATCCGATGGCCGTGTTCGCCAGGGGTCTCGGCCCACAGCAGCGGAATCGCATTGTTCGGGGTGTTATGCTCGAGCACCAGCGGAAGCGCGCAGTCGGCGTAGCCCATCTTGAAGTCCGTTTGTCCCGCTTCCCCGGCATGCTCCTTGAGGCGCAGAAACAGCCAGTGGTCATAATATTTTTCACACAAGGCAATCACCGCATCATCCGTCGGCGACTGCAACCGGAGCGAAGGCGGGAGCAGCATACCCTCGGTAATCGCAATAGACCCATAGGATCGTTCGTGCCATTCGCGGCTTGCCTGTTCGACGCGTTCGACGAGCGCCTCGCGCGCCTGCGACGTTGAGACATAATGATGGATATGAAGTGCATAGCCTTCGGCGATCGGAAACGCGTCGCCGAGTTCGGCGCGCGCCATCACGACCATGTCGTTGAACTTGCGAAGCTTCCCTTTCCAGCCGTCGCCGTTGTTGCGGATGAAAGTCGTCCCCGACGCCGTGAAATCGTCGATCAGGAAGACATGCTCGAAATGCTCGTCACCCTGATCCAGCTCTTTCAACTTTCCGCCGAGATCCTTCCACTTCTCTATGCCGATGTTCATCATCGGCAGGACCTGTTCCTGCGAAATGCGCCCCGAATTGGCGCGACGCAGGATATCGATCCGGCTGCCGTCGCTCATCCCGACAAACAGTGAGCGGCGCAATATCTGATTGAACGCGGCGACCGCGTCGCTGTTTCCCCAGACCTCGTGCGGCCGAATTCCTGCCTGTTCGGCCGCGAGACGCCGAAAATGAGGCGTAACCGTCTCGGGGAAGAAAGCGTCGATGACGCGGTACATCTCGGCGTTGGAGATATAAACCAGTCGATGCTTCACGAAGTCATAGGCGGTCTGTCTGTCCTCGGGATCGAATTGCTTCAACCAGGTAGCAAGGCTCTCGATAAAACGCGATCCGGCCCGGAAATCGCTGTAGCCGTCATATTTTACCGAGGCGGCCAGCTGGAGCCAATTATATTCGGCGGTGGCAACGCCGTCGTCGGTCCAGTTCATGATATTGGCAATGAGCCTCAGCCCCAAAAGGTTCATCGATATGTCCGATCCTCTGCGCTCCGCCCTGCGGGCGAAACGTCCCCCAAGAATTCTGATAGCGTTAAGCCGTGAGATCGCAATGATCGCTCCCTAAGATTGTTCGGAAGAATAGACCGATTTGGAACAAAGCGACGGGTGCAGCGCGAACAAAAAGAAAGCGAAATCCTTTCGGTCTAGCTCGATCGCGCGATGCGCGGAGCAACGCAGCGGCTGTCTACGTGTCCAGCATATCCCACTCGTCACCTAACACCCAACGGATCGCAGACAGCTTGCCGCTGAGCATCCCCCACTCGAAGTCGCTCCAAGGTCCGAGTTCGTCAGGGTACTGCTCTTCCGCCCGCTTCATCGCCGCGATCATGCCGTCCCAGATCGTGTCCACAATCATGCCGCGCTGCTCCTCGCGTGTAGCTGCCTCCCATACCTCTTGCGGTACCTTCTTCTCCCGGCCGCTCTCTACGGCGTCGATGATGCCCCACTTCCGCCCATACCAAATCTGCGTGGTCAGCTTGTCCTCGGCCTCTAGTAGTTCGGAAAGGGCGCGAGACTCTTGACTGTATTCTCGGTCGAACGTGATCTCCTCGATCAGGTCGCTGGCGAATTCGCTGACAAGGGCTCCTAGGTTAGTCGAGTAACGCGAGTGTACCCCGTCGAAAAGAGGCGATAGGTCAGGATGTGGGAGGCGGGTATCTCCTGCCTTTTGGCTAAAATCGTGAATGTTGTGGGTAACGAAGGCGAGTACGTCATCATCGTTCCGCTTAGCCAGAGCATCGATATATGTTTCAACGATGATCGCGTCTCCGATGCCGTTGATCTGGCGGTGGAACGGCGCAACCTTCGCTATGGCGCGGTCTGCCGCGCGAGCCTTGATGCTGTCACTAACCGGCACGGGTTCAGTCGTGGAGAACAACTTCTCTATCAGCCCTACGGCCTCATTCACCGCCTCGCCACCTGTAGCGATCCGATGGTCAACTTCGTTCAACTGTCTAATGATGTCGTCGCGACCGTCTTCATGCGCAAACTGCACGACCGCGTCCTTCACTCGCTTGAAATGGCTCGACAGGCTAGCCCGGCTGGAAGCCATTACCCGATCACGATTACGTGCGAACTCGTCGAGGATTATCTGCGGGACAATGAGCTGGATTTCATCCGCCTCTGTCATGGCGAACATCGCGTCGAGCAGAGGCAGGTGGCGAGGATCCTTGGTCAGGTCGAGCCAAACGCAGGTGTCGATCAGTAGCATTACTTTCATGTCACGAGCGTAGCGATCACTACTCGCGGTCGCCAGTCTCCGCGTCACCTCCTGGTCGGTGGCGGGGCCGGTTACGCGCGGCAACCATCCAACCCCCAAATGGCAGCTTAGGACCCGCCTCTCGCCAAAAGCTGCCTGACCGCAACCGGCCAGATCAGATCAGGGTTATCATCGCGCTTTGCCAACGAGCGGTGTCGACATCGCGTGTATGAGGAGGCAAACATTCGCCATGATCGAAAGCGACATCGACGCTTACTTCGCGCAGTTCAGGCGTGATGCAATCTTGCTGCATCGCCCATATCCTCCTCACGACGGCCCGCCTACGAACTCGAAGTTTGGCGGCTTGCCGCGTTTGCCTGCGGACTATGCTTGGCCGCGCGACAAGAACAATGCGCCGCTTCATTTTCTTGCCCAGATCGACTGTGCCGACATCAAGGTAGCGACACCGCTGCCCGATAGAGGGGTGTTATTTTTCTTTGGTCGCGACGACGACGAGCAGATTTGGGACGCTGACAATGCTCCGGGCAGATCAACATCAGTCATCTACGCACTGGATGCATTCGCACGAACGCCGCTGCGAGATCATCCGTCCGACTTGGGGCCGATCGGCGGGACGTACTTCAGAGCCAAAGCTTGGCAGAACCTGCTGCTCAAAGACGAAGACGGACCAAGGGTTCACGTCGAGTGGCCGATTCTGCCGCTTCGGATCGACAGTTGGCCGGACACCTTGTTCGACGAGCCTGCCAACGAGAACGGCCCGTTCGACTGGCTGCAGGCGTTGCGGAATCGCCTCCAGCGCCGGCCGCAGCCCAGTTGGGAAGACGAGCAAAAACGCTATGAGGCCTATGCCTATCGCCACCAAATTCTACGCGCCGCTGCTTTTGCGCGCGCCACGGGCAAACCCATATTGCCATGGAACGCAGCGTCGGATGGCAGGGACGTGGCTGAGAGGCTGTTCGAACGCGCCAATTGCGGTCCGGAAGCCTTCCCTCACTTTTGGATCCAAATCGAGTACGCGGCGCGAACGTTCATCGGCAACTTCGGCGGCAGCCCGTCCCACCCCATTTATGACGAACAGCAACTTCCCACCGCTTTAGCTTGGCTTGACAGGGCACGAGCCGCAGACGCGGCGGCGGCCGTCGGTGACCCCGACAAAGCCAGCTTTCGCCGCTGGCTTATGACACTCGAAAAGCCTTTGAACGGGCCCAAGAGGCGCACGCCATACGCGCAATGCGTTTTTCACGCGGTGAGATTGAACATCCGGTCGTGGGCGAGGGATCCGGCATTGTCGGCCAAGATCGCCTCTTTCGCGTACGCCGAAATGGAGCCTCACATGTCGGGAAATTCCGTGTGGGGTCTGCAATATTCGCAGATGTTGGGCCATGCTCCGTCGGCGCAGGAACCCCTACATCCCGATGATCCCACGTTGTGCCTGCTGAATCTTGCTAGCGATCCTGTGCTCGGATGGATGTTCGGCGATGTCGGAAATGCGACATTCTATAGTCCGCCCGATGCCCTCGCGCGCCGCGATTTCGCGGATGTTGCTGGAGAAGTTGTTGGTCATTAGGCCCTCGGCTGCATGACACAATTGCACGCTACAGCAGCTGGATATAACCACTGTAAGCCGTCAATCCGTCTCCTGCAGCACCGTAGACATTTGGCATTAGCGACTCGCCGTTGTCCGCGATCAGTCACGAACTGCCAGCCTTGCTCACCGACTTCGAACGTCCGCTGTTTTTTGGTGTGCTCCTCAGAAGCTGATAGCCTGAAACCGGCCATAAGTCGTAGCTGACTGCTAGCATAGGATACCGGCTGCCGCTTTGCCGCCCAGGAGCCATCTGGATCGAATAGAAATTTCGCTGTTGTTGGAGCGGCTGGATGGTATCGAGTTCATGATGAGTTCCGACACCGATCCAAACATTGGTCTGGCACCTGCTCTCGCATGGTCCGAAGCCGATCGCGTAGCGGCGCTCGAAGGCTATGCGATTCTCGATACGCCGGTTGAAGCAGAGTTTGACGACGTCGTCCGTCTTGCTGCGGAAACTTTTGCAGCGCCGATCGCCGTGGTCAACCTCGTCTCCAACGATCGCCAGTGGTTCAAGGCCGAGGTGGGGATTGGCGCTCGCGAGCTGCCGCTGGATGTCTCGATTTGCGCCCATGCAATCTTGCAGAACGACTTTCTCGTCGTTCCCGATACGCGAAAAGACCCGCGCCTTGACTGCAATCCGCTTGTAACGGCAGATGATGGGCTCCGCTTCTATGCCGGAGCGATCCTGCGCAGTGCGGCGGGATTGCCGATCGGCACGGTATGCGTGCTCGATCGCGAGGCGAGGCCGGACGGTATAACAGCGCATCAACGCCTCGTCCTCGAGGTCCTGGCGCGCCAGGTGATGACCCAGCTCGAGCTGCGCAAGTCATTGGTTGAACAAAAGCTGCTGGCCGCAGATCTGCGCGCAGAAGTGCTCCAGCGCGCCGACGCTGAAACGGCGCTCCGCGGGGTCGAGGAGCGCTATCGCCTCGTGAGCCGCGCCACCAATGATGCGGTCTGGGATTGGGACTTCGCAACTGATTACGTGATTTGGAACGAAGCCCTCGAAGCTGCTCATGGTCATCGCCCGGACGCGGTGAAGCCGACGGGTGCTTGGTGGATCGCGCATATTCATCCCGACGACCGGGCGCGTGTCGACGCCAGCATTCATGCGGCGATCGACGGTAGCGCTGCCAGCTGGTCGGACGAGTATCGCTTTCTACAGGCCAATGGCGATTACGCTGCCATTCTCGATCGCGGGCATATCATTCGCGACGATGCCGGAAAGGCAGTCCGTATGATCGGCGCCATGCTCGATCTGACCGAGCGTCAGCGTACGCGGGCGATCCTTACGATCAACGAAGAGCGGCTTCGTCTCGCGACCGATGCCGCCGAGGTCGGCTTTTGGGATGTCGACATTGTCAATGACGTCTTGATCTGGCCGCCGATCGTGAAGGAGATGTTTGGCATTTCGCCCGATGTCCCAGTCTCGATGGCGGACTTCTATGCCGGGATTCATCCCGACGACCAGGCTGCTACGTTCGAAGCCTTTTCCGGTGCGTGCGATCCCGCTCGCCGCGCGCTCTACGATGTCGATTACCGAACGGTGGGCAAGGAAGACGGCAAGATACGCTGGGTAGCGGCGAAAGGTCGCGGTATATTCGACGGCGAGGGCAATTGCGTCAGGGTCGTGGGAACGGCGATCGACGTGACGGCACGCAAATATGACGAAGCCGAACTTCGAGAGCTGAACGATCATCTCGAGCGGCGCGTCGCAGAGGCCATTGGCGAGCGCGAGAAGATCGAGGAAGCTCTGAGACAATCCCAGAAGATGGAGGCTGTCGGCCAATTGACCGGCGGCATCGCGCACGATTTCAACAATATGCTGGCGGTGATCATTGGCTCGCTCGATCTGCTCGGACGGCGCCTGGGCGACGACAATGAACGCGAGAGACGTTATGTCGATGCGGCAGCGGAAGCATCACAGCGCGCCGCAGTGCTGACCCAGCGCCTTCTCGCATTTTCTCGCCAGCAGCCGCTTAACCCTGAAGTGCTCGATCCCAACAAGCTGGTACCCGGCATGTCCGAATTGCTCAGCCATACATTAGGCGCTGAAATCCGTCAGGAAACCGTTCTCGCCGCCGGGCTGTGGCGCACCCATGCCGATCGCAACCAACTCGAAAACGCGATTCTCAATCTGGCGGTCAACGCGCGCGACGCAATGCCGGACGGCGGGCGGCTCACGATCGAAACGCAAAACACCCATATCGATGAGCGATATGCGGCTTCGAACATCGGCGTTCCACATGGGCAATATGTCATGATTGCCATTTCCGATACGGGCGCCGGCATGTCTCCCGATGTGATCGCTAAAGCCTTCGATCCCTTTTTCACCACCAAAAGCGTCGGCAAGGGTACGGGTCTCGGTCTCAGCCAAGTCTATGGCTTTGTGAAACAGTCGGGCGGCCACGTGAAAATCTATTCGGAAGCAGGCGAGGGCACGACGATCAAAATCTATCTTCCGCGGTTCGTGGGTCAAGACGTCTCGACCGCCGAGGAGAAAACGCGCGATTTGCCTCGCGGTGAACGGCGGGAGTTGATTCTTGTCGTCGAAGATGAGCCTGCGGTGCGCCAGTTCAGCGTCGATGCCCTGACCGAGCTTGGCTATGGCGTGATCGAGGCCGACGGCGCGGTGGCGGCTTTGCGGCTACTCGACTCCGACCCCGAAATCGCCCTACTGTTCACTGACATTGTCATGCCAGATATCAATGGACGTAAGCTTGCCGACGAAGCGCTGCGACGGCGTCCCGGCCTGAAAGTTCTTTATACAACAGGGTACACACGCAACGCCGTGGTTCATAACGGTGTCGTCGACCCTGGCGTAGAACTGATCAGCAAGCCTTTCACGGTTGAGCAACTCGCAACCAAGATACGATCAGTTCTCGAAGCCTAAAGATCCGCGCTCTGCACATCAGCTGTGCCACCTCTAACTGCGGGGGACATCGGTCGAGTCTCTGCGGTGCAACCGACTGTTCCGAAATAGACCTCTGCTGTTCTCCGTTTCTTACTGGAAGCAGTCATTCCGATATCGGCCAAATCGGTTTACTGCGCGTGAGAAAGGGCTGGATCAGCGGCCACACTTCGACGACGACGTGAGCCCCGGCGCAGGGGGAGGCGGAAATCTTTTTCGGCAAAATCGGCAGCTTCGATCCCGGCGAAGCCGGCAAGGGGGAGGCCAGCAGACAGGAACGCGCCTTCCTTGGCCGTCGTGCTATTCGCCGCCGGGTTTCGAACCTGGACGGGCAGACCGGCGATCCCCATGACCGCACCCTCGCGTTTCAGCTCTTCGTCGTGCGCGTGCGCTGCGTCGCGTGCGCTTGGCGGCGTCCGGTTATAGCCGGCCTCGTCGCCATAGCCGATCGTGATGAACTTCGGCATCGGGGCTCCTTGCAAATTGCGGTCAGAAGATTCCCAAAAACTTCTTCCGCTGCTTTGTCTCGCCCTCGGTGCTTTCCTTGCCGTCCTCGGACTTGGCGGTCGTGCCCTTGCCGACGTCGTCGCGCGGTTTGCCCTTGGTCGTGCGCTGCGCCTTGGCGGTCGCGCCCGCAAGCACGGGACCGCATTGGGCGGCCTTCGCGTCGCCGGGATCGATGAATGGGATGATCGCGGCCACCGGGCTTGCGAAAATACCTAGGCCGAGGCCGGTTCCGGCGCGGCCGACGAGTTCGTCGCTGATCGGATCGATCTTGGGCGCGGCGAAATAGCCGCCGACGCCGACCGGCGACTGGCCCGAGAAGAGGCTGAAGGTCTTGCCGTCGGCGCGGACTGCCATGTCGATCACCTCGCTGCGGAACGAAAAGCCGCCGCGACCGAGCATGACATTCTTCTTGGTATCGATGAGGATGGGATCGGCTGCCGCAATGCCGCCGCGAACCGTGAACGCGATGAGGCCGCAGTTGATCTCGACGGGCTTCTTCAATTTGTCTTGGAACATCTTCTGGACAAAGGTGCCGATATCGAGCTCGGCGAGCTGGATGTTGCGGGTCCAGAAGGTGCCTTGCGGCAGGACGAAGGCCATGCGGCCATTCGAGGTTGCGAGGCTCTCGCGGACGCTGTCGCCGAATCCCACCATCTGGATACGGCCGCTGACCGTGCCGGTCGTCCCCGACTCTTCGGTTCCGAAGCGCGCGAGCAGCGTCCCCAGTTTTGTCGGCGACAAGCGGATGTCATATTCGGTGCGGACGATGGCGGGGCGGCTGTCGATCGAGATATCGCTTTTGACGGTGCCGCCGGCGACGGCGAAGTTGAAGGGCTTAAGTTCCATGAGCCCCTTCTTGAGCGCGAGCGTCAGATCGACATTGCTGATCGGAAAGCTCTCGGCGCGGACCTTGGTGACACGGTAGCGAACGTCGGCGTCGAAACGCTTGATCGCCTCGACCCGCAGCAGCGCGTCGGGGAGGACACGAGGGCGGCCGCCTTCGCTTGTGACCGTGCCCGATGTTCCCATCTTGTCGAGGCGCTGCGGATCGTATCCGACGAAGGGCCCTGCATCGATGATGTTGAGCGAGTTCGTCCTGAGATCCGCCTTCAGATAAAGGCGGCCGTCCGGCTGGCTCACGGCGAGCGAGCCCGCAATGTCGCTGTCGCCGAACAGGCCCTTGAGCCCGGTGAGCTTCCAGACCTCGTCCTCATAGGTCAGCGCCGAGGAGAGGCGATAGGCGCGTGTATCGGGGATGGCGACACCGAGGAAGTCGAAAATGCGTGAGAGGTTCGCGCCGCGTGCCTTGAACTCAAGATCGGCGCCTTCGATGTCGGTGGAGCCGGGCAACGTCCCCGAAATATCGAGCGTGCTGCCGAGACCGGCGGCATGCAGCGTCAGCGCATTCTTGCCACCAGCGATGGTCTCGTTGGGCGAGGTGAGGCCGCCCGAGAGCGTGAAGCGCTGGCCGCGCATCGTCCCTCCGCCCGAAAAGCGGATCGCATCTTCGATCGTGGTGTTTCGCGACTTCACCGTGTCGAAGTCGATATCGGCGAACAGCTTGAGACCGGGGTCGCGGTAGGACAGCCCACTGTTCATGATCGCCGCGCGGCGGATAACGGGCAGATCGAGAGGCTGCGGCGGGCGGTTGGGATCGCCGAACGTCCAGCTATTGCGTTTGTTATTCGCATCCCATTCGAGCGCGACCTTCGCGCCGTCGAGATCGGCGAAGCGGACGATGCGCTTGCCGAAGATCAGCGGAAGGGTTGCGATCCGCGTGTCGATCTTCGTCGCGACGAAGAACTGCTTATCGTTCGCCCATTTGGGGTTCGCGATCCTCAGATCCTCGGCGTAGAATTTGATGTTGAAGGGCGCGAAATAGAGTTGGAAGTCGCCGCCGACATCGACTTGGCGTTCGAGCTGCGAGGTGGCGATCCGCTCGAACGGGCCCTTGAGGAAGCGGCCCTTGGTGATGAAGAGAATGAGCCAGATCGCGAAGATGGTGAGAAGAATGATCGCGATGGTGCGGACGGCGATCCTAAGCGGGCCAGGGCGTTCCTCAAGCCATGACGGCGTCCAGGCCGTGCGACCCCAGTGTCTCGCGGTCGTCGTCCACGAGCGAGAGGCTGGCGGGGCGGCCGAGGCCATCTGACCGGAGCGCATGTCCATCGCCTATCAATTCGTCGCCGTGCGCATCGTTCCTGCGCCTTGGTTTTGCTTGGGTTTGATCGGCGGCCCGCGACGCTCGATCTCGCCCTTGCTGAGCTCGACGGCGTGTGGGTAGGGCATATCGATGCCCTCCCGGTCGAAGGCCTCCTTGATGGCCTTCGTCATTTCCGATTTGTAGACGCGGTGCTTGTCGGTCGCGACCCAGACGCGGCCCTCGATATTCACCGCTGAATCGCCGAGGCCCTGAACGCCGAACCAAGGCGCAGGGTCGGCGATCGCGCGGCTGTCGCCCGTCATGGTCTCGGACATGATTTCGAGCGCGCGGTCTATGTCGTCCTCATATCCGATGCCGATAGCGATGATGCAGCGCCGCCGACCCTTCTGCGTGTAGTTGACGATATTGTTCGCGGCTGCCTGCCCGTTCGGAACGAGGATCGTCCGCTCGTCGGGCGAACGAAGTTCGGTGAAGAAGAGGTCGAGGTCGGTGACTGTTCCTTCTTTTCCGTTGATCTCGACGAAGTCGCCGATGTGATAGGGGCGGATAATCGCGATCATGATGCCCGACGCGACGTTGGTGAGGGTGCCTTGCAGCGCGAGCCCGATCGCGAGTGCGCTTGCGCCGAGCACCGCGACGAGGCTCGTCGTCTGCACCCCGAACTGCTGCAGCACGACGATAAGCACGACAATGATCAGCGCATAGCGGATCATCATTGTGAGGAAGCCCGCTAGCGTCGCGTCGATGCGCGGGTGCGCAGAGGCTTTCTTGCGGACATATTTGGAGATGACAAAGGCGAGCCAAAGACCGACGATAAGGATCAGCGCAGCCGACCCGATGCGTGCGATCCACGCTATGAGCTCTTCGGGGCGAACATCTATGTTCATCTGCATCTCCGCCCCTCGAGGTTCCAAACGAACGGGTGCCGGGACGGTTGCACGGGGGCTACGCTATGGGCGTCCCGACGTCGTTCCCCGGGGGTGTGTAGGATCGATACGGTGAGGCCGCGCGTTTCACGCGCGAAGGAGCGACGATATGGCCAAGCTCAATCAGGACTGGGTGGTTCAGCCACATGGCGCGATGGTGGAGGTCGACGACGGCATCTGGACCGTCGCGGGCAATATCGTGATGCCGCTGGGCAAGTTTCCACGGCGCATGACAATAGTCGCGCTTGCCGAAGGCGGCGCTGTCATCTGGAGCGCGATCCCGCTCGGCGAACCCGAGATGGCGCGTATCGAGGCGATCGGCACTCCGCGCTTCCTGATCGTTCCCAATGCGGGTCACCGGGCCGATGTCGGTGCCTGGCATCGCCGCTACCCCGAGGCAAAGATCATCGCGCCTCCGAGCGCGCGCGAAGCCGTCGGCGAGGCCGCGCCGGTCGATGCGACCGACGACATCATCGGCGACCCTGCGATCCGCTTTGAGCGCATCGCAGGGACGAAGGAGGATGAGTTCGCCTTGCTTGTCGATCGCGGTGGGCGCGTCACGCTAATCCTCAACGATATTCTCTCGAATGTGCGGCACCCTGAGGGCATTGGCGCGAACATCATGGCGCGGCTGTTCGGCTTTGGCGTGAAGCGCCCTCGCACCTCGCGCCCGGTACGGCGGGCTTTCGTAGAAGCCGGCGCTGCGGTCGCCGCGCAGTTCCGGTGCTGGGCAGCCCTGCCGGGCCTGACGCGGATCATCGTATCGCACGGCGACGTAATCGACGCGGATCCGGCAGGGGCTCTTGAGCAGGCGGCTTCCGACTACGACTGATTTGCCGATCAGAGGCCGAAAGTGACGTGGCCCCTCTCGTCGATCGTCGAGGCGGGGTTTAAGACAATCTCGCACGCATGGCCGTCGGGGTCGGCAACAAAGCCGCGGTAGCCACGCCGCGGCGGTGCGTCAGCTTCGCGCAGCTCTGCTTGCCGTTCGAACATCCTCGAAACGGACGTCTTCAACCTGCAGGAGGCGGCTCTCCGTTTGACTGTACCACAGCATCCAGTGGGTCAGCCGAAGATCGAGCGGACGGCCTCCCTTTCGGCCGCGATGAAATCGAACAGCACGGATACGCGGGCGGTCCCGCGCAGCGCCCTTGTGGTCAGGATCTTCCAGCTTCGCGCAAGCTCCGGGACGGGTCCGAATATGCGGACCAGTGACGGGTCGGCGTCGGCTATGTTGGCCGGGAGGGGCGCGATGCCGGCGCCCGACCGCGTGGCCTGCAGAAGACCCAACACGCTATTGGCCTGCGCCGCGATAGTGGCATGGGGAGCGATCGCGGTGAGCCATTCGACGATGCGATGCTTCGCGAGCGACTGGTCGAAGGTGACGACGGCGTGCTTGTCGATGTCGTCCAGGCTCGCGGGGCGGCCGTTCCGGTCGAGATAGGCCTGGCTCGCGTACACAGCCCAGATCGAATCTGCGATCTTCCGACCGACCAGATCGGCGTCAGTATTGCCCGACCGGAAGGCGACATCGGCGTCACCCTTGTGGAGATCGAGGTAGCGATCGCTCGTGACCAGTTCGACTCGCAATTGCGGATGCGATGCCTGAAAGCGTTCGATCAGCGGCATGAGGCGCGCGAGGATCGGCTCGGGGCAGGTCACCCGCAACCGGGTCTCCACGCTGTTCGATGCGTGCGCGGCATGTCGCTCCAGCTCCCGCACCGATGTGGCCACGGTCTCGGCATAGGGGAGCAGCGCATTGCCGAACGGCGTCAGCACATATCCTGCCGGGGTTCGCGCCACCAGCGGTTGGCCGAGGCTTTCCTCGAGCGCCGCGAGCCGGCGCTGGACGGTGGACTGGTTGACGCCGAGCACTCGCGCGGCGGCGATCGTACTCCCTTCTCGCGCAAGTGCCAGAAAATGCCGCAGATCATTCCAGTCTAGCATCGTCGCCCCGTCGCAAAATTGCGGCCCCCGCATAGCAGCAATGCGGCTGCCGTGCACATGCGAACTCGATTAGCCTTCGACGTCGAAGAAGGAGAGATAGCGATGCAGATATGGGCACCCCTGATGGCCTTGCTGGTCGCCACTCCGGCGGCGGCGCAAGATGAGACGAGTTTGCGCCAGGCGGACGCGGCGCAGCACGAGGCGGCCCGGACGCGCAACGCCGATGCGCTCGCGGCGATGATGCACCCCGGGTTCGAAGTGAATTCGCCCGAAGGCGAAATGTGGTCCCGCGCCAAGACGCTCGAGTTGTGGCGCAATCGCGGTATCGGGCACGAGAGCTTTGACCGCACGGTCGAAAGCGTCATCCTCGACGGCAGCGTCGGCGTCGTGGCGGGCCGCGAGGTCGTGCGGCCGTCAGTCGACAGCATCGCCGGCAAGCGCCGCGCCGACGGAGCGCAGCCGGTCGAGCGGCGATTCACAAATGTCTGGCTTTGGAAGGAAGGTCGCTGGTGGTTTCTGGCAAGGCATGCCAACGAAAAGAGCAAGCGGCCGGTTCCGTAATGCCTTCATCAAGAGCGGTGAGTCTTCAGCCGCCCATTCCAAACCGCTCGCGCTCGGTGAAAGTCGCTGTTACCATCAAAGTGGGGTGAAACGGGTTCAAGTGGGGGACTTGATGCGACGGATATTATTGGCGGCCGCTGCGTCGCTCACGCTGGCGGCGGTTTCGTCCGCTTGGTCGATGGAACCCGGCAAGGCTGAAACTGCGACCGCTTCTTTTGCCACGCCTGACGAATGGACAGTCGAACGATCGGATGGTTCGGCGAAGGTCGTCGCGCCTGAGAAGGATCTGTTTCTCGCCGTCGTCGATGTCGAGGGCGTGGCGGACGCGGGTACGGCAACGGCGGCGGCGTGGAAAAAGCTGGAACCCGGTTTTGCGCGTGCTGTACGCCTCTCTACCCAGCGCGCGGGGAGAGAGGGTTGGGACGAAATCTGGTACACTGACTATGAAGTTTCGCCTGACGAAAAGCTGGTGCTGACCGCAACCGCCTATCGCCGGGGGGCGAACTGGACGGTGCTGCTGGGCAAGGGGTCGGCGGCGACCGCCGACAAGCGCATCGGTCAGGTCCGCGCGATGATCGATACGATCCGGCCGGTCGGCGTCGTTGCTGAAAACTTCGCTGGTGCACCCGCGGATCCCTTCGGTGCCGCCAAGCGCGAGGCTCTCAAAAGCTTTTGGCGAGATGCGATGGCGGCCTATGGGGTGCCGGGCATGTCCTATGCCTTCATCGACCGAAACGGCATCGTCGAGGAGGGCGGGATCGGCGTCAAGACGGTGGGCAAGCTCGATCCCGTCGATGCGCACACCCGCTTCATGATCGCATCGAATACTAAGGGTATGACGACGCTTTTGCTCGCGCGCATGGTCGACATGGGCAAGATGACCTGGGACGAGCGCGTTGTCGAAGCCTATCCAGCCTTCCGGATGGGCGATCCCGCCGTCCAGAACGAAATCCGCTTCCGTCACCTGATCTGTGCCTGCACCGGGATGCCGCGGCAGGATCTCGAATGGATCATGACGGGGACGAACGAGACGCCGGCGAGCCATGTGTTCGAACTGCTGACGCCAATGAAGCCCACGAGCAAATTCGGGGAAGTCTATCAGTACAGCAATTTGCTTGCGAGCGCGGCGGGCTACGTCGCAGGCGGCCTGCTGTATCCCAAGATGGAGGTCGGCGCAGCCTATGACCGGGCCATGCAGGAGCTGATATTCACACCGATCGGCATGAAGGAGACGACGTTCAGCAAGGCCGTTGCCGAAGGCGGCAATCACGCCGACCCGCACAGCCTTGACGCCGATGGAAACCCCGCGGTCGGGACGATCGACAAGAGCGACAGCATCTATTTCGCGCGTCCCGCGGGCGGCGCGTGGTCGAGCGCCCACGACCTCGCGCTCTATGCACTCAACGAGCTTCGCGAAGGCGTCTTGCCGGACGGCAAACGGATTGTGAGTACCGAAAGCCTGCTCGCCCGGCGCAACCAGGGCATGGAGACGGGCGAGGCCACGCGTTACGGTATGGGGATCGAGACGACGTCGCGTTGGGGCGTCCCGATGGTCCACCATGGCGGGGCGATGCCAGGCTACAAGACGGATTGGGTTATCCTGCCCGAGGCGGGGGTCGGCGTCGTGATGCTTTTCAACAGCGAAGAAGGGAGCCCGATCCTGAACTGGACGCGGCGGCGCATCGTCGAGCTTCTTTATAATGCGCGCGAAGAGGCGGTACCGACCCTTTCGACCGGCGCAGAAAGCTATCGCGCCGATGTCGCCAAGGAGCGGGGCTTGATGAAAATCCCGCCCGATCCCGTGATTGCGGCGAAGCTCGGCAAGCGGTACGAGAATAGCGAACTTGGCTTCATCGACGTGACGCGCGAGCCCGATGGCGGGCTGCGGTTCGACTTCGGCAGCTTCCAGAGCCGGATGGCGACCCGCGCCAACGAGGACGGTACGACCAATTTCGTAATGATCGATCCGACCTTGCTTGGGTGGCCGCTGAGCAGCCGCGCGGCACCGGACGGCGCGATGCTGCTCGTCATGCAGGACGGTCAACATGAGTATGTCTACACCCCGGTCAGGTGAAGCGCGTAAGTCCTGAATGTCCGCATTGACGATTTCGGGATGAGCGCGGACGATCTGCAATCGGTAAGCAGCCAAGTTGAACTATCTCAGAGCGCTGGCCGTCAGCGCACCGCAGTTCGAGACGTTTCCGGGAAGGCCGCCGGGTTTCGGCTCATCCTTGCGGAGCCCGAGCGCGCTGCCGATCGAACGGCCGATCGAACGGACGATGCCGCCGCCCGGCTTGCCTGATTTTTGAGCGGCGCCGTCGATGGCGATCGTCGGAACGGGCAGCGTGCCGCCGACGCTAAGCGGATCCACCAGTTTCAGGAAGGGGTCGCCTTTCGCCGCGCCGGTTATCGTCAGGGCGATCGTCTCGCCGTCGAGATTGATGCGGCCGCGGCCCCGGCCGCTCGAGACGGCGGTATCGAGCAGCAGCGGGGAAGGTGTAAGGACACCGCCCTGTGCGTCGAAAGCGAAAAGGCCGCAGTTGAGCGAGACCCTGTTGCCGCCGCCGCCGAGCTTCTCGCCGATCGCACCGCCGAGATTCTGCCCGAGCACGAAGGCGGCGGCACGGTCCATCGAGCCCTTGGCCGAGGCGAACACGATCTTGCCGCTGCCGCTCGCAAAAGCGTCGCGGATCGTTCTCCCTCGCCCGGTGATGCGGACGAGTCCGCGAAGCGGACCGCCGATCATGTCGGGCGCGCCGATCAGCGTTTCGAGCGACGAGCCCTCAACCCTGAGTTCGGTGGAGAAAATGGGCATGGACTTGGTCGAGTCGACCTTGACCCAGCCGGTAACGCGGCCTTGCTCCAGCCCTGCCACCGCCTTTTGCAGCTTCAACACCCGGTGATCGAGCGTCAGCTCGCCTTTCAGGCTCTTAAAGGCAGACCCGCCCTCGATGAGGAGCCGATCGATCGTGAACCTTATGATCCCGTCGGTCGGCCCCATGCGGCTGAGATCGATGCGCGTGTCGGGGATCACGCGCTTGCCGATGCGCGCCTCTTTTGCCCTTGCCTCTGCAAGACCCGCGTCGTCCGCAAGATCGTCGAAATCGAGCTGCGGCGCCCGGATCGTCGCATCGATCCTGGTTCGGCCATCGCGTTTCAGCACGGTGGCGCGCGCTTGCAGGCGCGAGCGGCCGATCGAACCGCTGAGACGGTCGATATGCCAGTCCTCGCCGGCGCGGCGCACATCGCCTTGAAGATCGATGTCCTGTGTCCCGAATAGCCCCGCCTCGATGATGTGATCGAGCTCCTTCAGGCTGGTGCCGCGAGCGCGCATCTTCATCTTGAGGTCGTCCGTATTGAGGATCCCCGCCATGGTCCCCTTGACGTCTATGTCGAGCGGCGCCGACGAGAGCGAGGCCGTGAAGGGCCAGGGGGCAGTCTCGCTGGCGTTGGCTATCGGGCGGCCGCGTGCTTCCGCTCGCGCCGGTGCGCCATTGAAAGTTCCCGCAGCCGAAAGGCGCAGTCCCGCGCGATCGTCCGACGCAAGCGAACCCGAAATATCGAGCTGCCGTTTTGCATCGCGCAGCGAGAAGCGGCTGTCCCTGATCGTGAGGGACACGAGGTTCAGAGGCTGACTACGCTTTCCCGGTTTGTTTGCGCGGCCGTCCCAATTGCTGTTCCCCTTGGCGTCGCGCACGAGCGCCACATCGAGCCCCGTGATATGAAGCGACCGCGGCGCGACATTGCCGGTCAGGAGCGAGAAGATCGACACTTTTGTGCGAAGCTCCGCGATTTTGAGGAGATCGCCTTTGCCGGCCCAGGCGGGCTGGGCGATGCGGATAGATTGCGCGTGAATTTCGGGCGTGAAGGAGAGACTGTCGACGCGCGACAGCTCGGCGATCTCTACCGGTGCGCCGAATTTCTCAACCAGCCTGTCCTCGGCAAGGCCGCGTAACAATCCGACCGGAAAGGCCGCCAGCAGGAACAACAACGCGATAAAGGTGCCGGCAATGATGGCACCGCCGATCCTGACCTTTCGCCGGCGAAGCAGGGCCTTCACATGTTGGAGCATGCGATAAGAACATCAGTCGATCCGATGGGTTCCGGTCCGCTGACGTCGAAGCATCCATGACCGCGGATGCGCTGCCCCGGACTTCTTCACCGGGAAGGGCAACATCGGGACCGCTCAGGCATTGTTCGGGTAGCAAAGGAGTATCCAGCATGTCCGACCGTCCCCTATGCGAGCGCCGCATCCTGATCATGGCAACCGACGGGTTCGAACAATCCGAACTCGAAGTCCCGATGAAGCGGCTTGCCGCTGCCGGCGCCGAGGTTGAGATCGCCTCGATCGACACAGGCGATATCACGGGCTGGGACGAGGACGATTGGGGCGATGATGTCGCCGTGGATCTCAAGATCTCCGACGCCCTGGTGGACAATTACGATGCGCTCGTCCTGCCGGGCGGCCAGATCAATCCGGATCTCCTGCGTGTGGAGGCTGATGCAATTGCTCTCATCAAGGCCTTCGCTGAGGCCGGTAAGCCGGTGGCGGCTATCTGCCATGCCCCATGGCTGCTCGTTGAAGCGGAACTCGCGAGCGGACGGCGGATGACGAGCTACAAGTCGATCCGCACCGACGTTGCCAATGCCGGCGCCGAGGTGGTCGATGAAGCCGTCGTCATCGATGGCGATATCATCACCAGCCGCTGCCCCGACGACCTCCCAGCTTTCTGCGACGCGATCATCGACGCGGTCGCCAAAGTTGGTGCCGCGGCATAGGGGGCGTTCATGAGCGACGATGCCGGTGTATCGTTACAACCCAGGTTAATCGCCGCAACCGGGTCCGCTGTCCCGGGTTTCGCCTTCATGCTTCTCGCCGATGACCAGAATGAGCAGTTTTCGGACGTAGGTTCGTGACCCGCAAGGCGCAAAAGCTCGATACGATCAGGGTCGAGAAGCCGTGGGGCGTCGATCGCCTTCCTCCGCCTTTCGACGCACGGATTGACGGACGCGTCGGCGAAATCTGGTTTCGTCCGCCCAAGTTCAATCCGCTGCTCGTGAAATATATCTTCACGAGCGAACGACTGTCGATCCAGGTCCACCCCGACGACGGGCAAGCGCAGGCGCGCGGGCTTCCCGCAGGCAAGGAGGAGTGCTGGTATATTCTCGATGCCGAACCCGGCGCGGTGCTGGGGATCGGGACGCGTCGTCCGCTCAGCGAACGCGAACTCGCCGACACCGCCCGCTCGGGCGCGATCGAGGCGTTGATGGAGTGGCATCCGGTGCGCGCGAACATGTTCTTCCATATTCCGCCGGGAACCGTCCATGCGATCGGGGCAGGGGTCTCGCTCGTCGAAATCCAGCAGAATGTCGACGTTACTTATCGCCTCTACGATTACGGCCGTCCGCGCGAGCTGCACCTCGCCGATGGCGCGGCGGTCGCGAGGGCCGCTCCGATGCCGGGGGATCTTTGCCGCGAAGTCGATAACGCGGTGAGCGCGATTTTGCTCGACGGCCGCCATCTCGCCGTTGCGCACCTGAGGAGCGATGACCTGTCGCTTCTCGCCGGTGTGAAGGAAGGGGCGATGATCGCTCCCTTGGACGGCACGCTCGCCGCGGACGGCGTGACCGCGCACGCGGGCGAATGCCTGTGGGTCGATGACGTCGCCACCATTGCGGCCGAGCCCGGCGCGCGATTTCTGGCCGGCTGGCACAAGGCCTGACCTCGGCGAGACGTCGGCACGCAGCCGACGCGGCTCGATCCCATTGCGCCCGCTGCCATAGCGCAGTCTTTTCGATCACGAGCCTCTGCGAAACGCGCCGGTTGTCACTTGGTCCATGGGAGGTGGTGACCGCTTATACGCCTGGCTCTCTCTCGATGACACTTCCCATCGCCTCTCCGAGGCGCACCGGGCGTTCGGGAAACCATTCGGGATTGAACGCGATCGCCTGCTTCTCGAACAGCATCACGATCGTGGAGCCGAGGAGAAAGCGTCCCATCTCGTCGCCCTTGCGCAGCGCGACGTCGCCTGGAGCGTAGGACCAGTCCGAGATATTGCCGGATCGCTTCGCGTTTACCACGCCATGCCATGTCGTCGCGATGCTCCCCACGATGGTCGCGCCGACGAGGATCATCGCGAAATGCCCATGGGAGGCGGACTCGAAAAGGCAAATGACTCGTTCGTTGCGCGCGAAGAGACCGGGCACGCCCCGCGCGGTCGTCGGGTTGACCGAGAATAGCGAGCCCGGGACATAGATCATGCGTCTGAGCTCGCCGTCGCACGGCATGTGCAGCCGGTGATAATCCCTGGGCGACAGATAGAGGTTGGCGAAGCTGCCGTTCTGGAATGTCGAGGCCAGCGCCGTGTCGCCGCCCAGGAGCGCGGCGGTGGTGAAACGATGACCCTTGGCCTGGACGATGTGATGATCGTCGATCGCGCCGAACTGGCTGATGGCACCGTCGACCGGGCAGACGAAATCGGCGGCGGCGAGCGGGCGGACGCCGGCTTTCAGCGGCCGCGTGAAAAAATCGTTGAAGCTTGCATAGCTGCGAAGATCGGGATCTTCGGCTTCGCTCATGTCGACGCCATATCTGGCGACGAACCATTGGATGAGCCTTGGGGTCAGCCGGCCCGACGACCCGGCAACGCGGCCGGCGAATTCGGTCAGGCGCCGCTTCGGCATCGCATGCTGGGCGAGGATTTTCAGGCGCTCGAACATCATATCATCCGTTGGTCGACCCTGCGAAGGCACAGCCGACCGCATGGGAAGAGACGTCGGCGCCCGGCGCTTCGTTCCGGCAGTGATGCTTTATGCCGATGTTGCCGGGCAAGGAAAGGCACATGGCTTGGCGCCCGCAGGTAATTATAATTCAGTTGCTGGCTTCTGCTCACCCTCGGCGGGGCTTTGGCGACGCACCCGCCGGACGCTCGAACCGGTAACTCTTCTGCTCAAACTTCAGCGCGCGCAGGAAGTTGTGCGCGTTGTTGATCATGATGTCGCTCATGATCTCGATCGTGCCGCATCCGGCCTTGGCGAGGGCCGTCTCGGCCGCGGTCAGAAGCGCCGTCCCGATGCCGCGGCGGCGATGATCGCCGTCGACAAGCAGCAGGGTGATGCGACCGACGAAGCCGTGCTGCAAGGTGGGGACGACGGCCCAGGCGCAGCATCCGACCAGCCCGCCCGCATCGGCGACGAGAAGGCCGGCCGTCGCCTTGCCGATCGCGTCGATGTTGGCGTCGATCGATATTCGCTTGGGCGGCTCGGCAAGCTGAGCGAGCAGACGGCCGAGAGCCTTTCGATCCTTGCCCGTCGCGGGCCGCAGGCTGAGCTCGGGCTCTGGCAGAACTTCGGGTTTGACGATCCTGAGCACCGGCTTGGCCTTCGGGGGCGGCGGCGGATCCTGCCGCCTTCGTGCAGGCTCAGGTGGCGGTGAAGGACGCGCCTTGCCGCGGCGTCGGATGGGCGATTGCTCCTCGATAGGTTCGGCGGTTTTGGGTGCCTTCTTTGCAGGCTTTGCTGCGGGTTCGCGTTCGGCCGAGAGTTTCCAGCTGTCGGCCGCCCCGCCGCGAAGATATTGCGCGATGTCGGCGGCGGTCGCCGTGAGTCCTTGTTTGCCGATCCCGAGGAGCGGGTTGCCCGCCGCATCGGTGAGTGCGAACTTCCCATAGTCGCCGACACCTGGCGTTCGCTTTCGCGACCTGACGAGCTTCATCCCGCGATGTTCGGCAATGGCGCGAAGCTCGTCCGCTGTCGGCTCGGTCGCCATCGATCAGGGCCGGAAAGGAGAGGCGGGGCGACCTTGCGGGGCGGGGGCGCTCGCCCGGGCCGCCGACGCGCGCGCACCCGCGCCTTTCCGGGAACCGGTGCGGCTGCGGCGCGCTCTACCTATATGCGCGCGCGCCGCTTCACCCGCTCGACCATGATCGATCATGTCGCCTATGACGAGGCTGCGTCGGTGCTTTGCATCAGCTTCCGGGGCACCGGCAAATATCTGTATCATGACGTCCCCCGCGCCATCTACGACGGGCTGTGCGCCGCGGAATCGCTCGGCGCCTACTTCAATGCGCATATCAAGGATCATTTCCCGTGCGAGCGCGACCCGGCGCGCAGGCGGTTCGGTCCCGATGCCTGAAGCTCCGGCGACGATAGGCACTGCGAACGCGCCGCTCATGCGCGCTTACGTGCGGCGGTCTTGGCTGGTGCTTTTTTCGCCGGGGCCTTTTTGGAGGGCGCCTTCTTCGCGCTGCCTGCCTTCGCTTTCCCGCCGCCGTCTCCGATCGACTTCTTGAGCGCCGCCATCAGGTCGACGACGTTCGATCCGCTCGGCGCCTTCTCGTCCTTCCCGTCGTCGAGATTGAGCGTCTTGCCCTTCTTCTTGCGCTCGATGAGCTCCTTCAGAGCCTCGACATAGCGATCGTGAAAGTCGCTCGCGTCGAACTTGCCCGTCTTCTTGTCGATAAGGGTCGTCGCGAGGTCGAGCAGGTCTTCGTCGGGGTCGCTGTCGGCAATGTCGCGGAAATAGCTCGCCGCCTTGTTGACCTCGTCGGCATAGCGCAGCGTCTCCATGACGAGACCGCGGCCGCACGCCTTGATGCTCACGACATATTCGCGGCCGCGCATCGCGAGCTGGCCGAGACCGACCTTGCCCGTGCGGCGGAGCGCCTCGCGCAGCACGATGAACGCTTCCTCGGCAAGATCGTCGGCGGGGACGACGTAATAGGGCTTCTCGAAATATATCTCGTCGATATCCTCGGCCTCGACGAACTGGGTGAGCTCGAGGGTCTTCTTGCTCTCGAGCTTGACCCCCTCGATCTCCTCATCGTCGAGCAGGACATATTGGTCCTTCGCATATTGGAAGCCCTTGACGATCTCATCGACGTCAACCGGGCCGACACCGGGTACGACCTTTTCATATTTGATGCGTTTGCCCGTCGGTTCGTGGATCTGGTTGAAGGCGATCGTGGCCCCGCTCTTCGTCGCCGAATAAATCTCGACCGGGATCGACACGAGCGCCAGGCGGATCTGGCCTTTCCAATAAGGGCGCGCAGCCATCGTCACTCACTCCTTTGCCTATTCTCCTTCAATGCGCGCGCTCGCCGAGCGTTCCGCGCCGGCGATCGGAAGGGAAGCAGGATCGGCGGCAACTGGATCGAAAGGAAGAGGGAGCAATGGCAGGACGTTAGCGAACGCGCGCCTGCGGCTTTTGCGGTCCGCGACCTGCCGATCCGAGCTTGTCAGACGGTCCATCGCGCGGGCGCGAGCGCGATGGCGAACGGAGGATGAACCCGCTGCCATTTCGTTGCGGCGAGCACGTCGTTGCTCTCCTTCGCCTCGCGGCCCGGCCCAAGCGACCAGGTGATGTGATAATGGCTTCCGTCGCCGCGATCGGTGGTTCCGCCGATGCGGACGATAAGCGCCTGGACGCCTGCGCCGTCATCGACCTCGCCGACGATCTCGCCCGACCGCGCGGCGGGAAGCGGCGTGTCCTCGTCGGTCCCGAAGCGCAGCGTCACATGATCGGCCACGACGCCTGCATAGTGCGGTTCGAACCGCCCGATCAGCCTGTCGCGCTCTGCGCGCGGCAGCTTCCATCCGACGATGGTGCAGGTCACGGGGCCTTTCGCTTTCGCTTTGCGGCGCTTTCCGTAAGCTCGATCCACGCAGGCGCATGGTCGCTCGTCTTGTCAAGCGCCCGCGGGCGGGTGTCGACGCCGGCGGCCGCGAGCCGCTTCGCCGCGGGCTTGTTGAGCAGCAGATGGTCGATGCGGATGCCGGCATTGCGCTCGAACGATTGGCGCCAATAGGCCCAGAAGGTGTAGATACGCTTCTCGGGATGCAGGTGGCGGATCGCATCGGTCCAGCCCTGGTCGAGGATGCGCTGATAGGCGGCCTTCGCTTCGCGCGCGAAGAGCGCGTCCTTCTTCCAGTTCTCGGGCTTGTAGACATCGAGGTCGGTGGGAATGACGTTGAAGTCGCCGCAGACGACGACGGGTGCGTCGAGGTCGAAGAGGGTCGCCAGATGCGCGTCGAGGCGCGCCATCCACTGCATCTTGTAATCGAATTTCGGACCCGGCCAGGGATTGCCGTTCGGCAGATAGAGGCCCGCGACGAGGATACCGCCGACCGCGGCCTCGATATAGCGGCTCTGTTCGTCGCCGGGATCGCCGGGAAGTCCGCGGCGGGTCTCGTGGATCTCGCCGACGCGGCTGAGCATCGCGACGCCGTTCCAGCGGCTCTGGCCGTGCCAGATCACATCATAGCCAGCATCGCGGATCGCCTTTTCCGGGAATTTCTCCTGAGGGGCTTTGAGCTCCTGCAGACAGACAATGTCGGGCTCGGCCTGCGCGAGCCAGCCGAGCAGAATGTCGAGGCGGCCGCCGATGCCGTTCACATTATAGGTGGCGATCTTCACAGGTCGGGCAGCGTCTGGTCGGCGCGGCCCCAGCCTTGCAGCGCCTTGAGGCCGGCGCGCTTCAGAAGCTCCTTCGCATCGGTGATGCGGAAATGCGACGGCTTGTCGATCGTCTCCATCTCCTTCCAGCTGATGGGGGCGGCGACCGGAGCGCCTTCGCGGGCCCGCGCCGAATAGGGCATGACTGCGGTCGCGCCGCGCTGGTTGCGGAGATAATCGACGAAGATCCGGCCCTTGCGCTGGGCCTTGGGGAGGGCGGCGGTGAAGCGATCGGGATCCATTTGCGCGACGGCGCGGGCGAGCCGGCTCGCGAAGTCCTTGACCTCGGGCCATTCGGCACGCGGCACGAGCGGGGCGATCACATGGACGCCCTTGCCCCCCGTCAGCATCGGAAAGGTCTCGAGGCCCATCTGCTCGAGGATATCGCGGAACTGGAACGCGGCGCTGCGGACCGCCTCGAAATCGAGGCCCACGTCGGGGTCGAGATCGAAGACGAGCCGGTCGGCCTTCTCGACGTCCTCGATGCGCGCGCCCCAGCCATGGAACTCGATCGTCCCCATCTGGACGCAGGTCATCAGGCCCTCGGCCGTGTCCATGTAGAGATAGGGCTGGTCATCGCCATCTTTCTCCTCGATCGCGACCTGCTTCACCGCATCGCCGAAGCTTCCGGCATCATGTTTCTGGAAGAAGCATTTCTTGGCGCGGCCCTGCGGACAGCGGACGAGGCTGATCGGGCGCGAGCCCGCCCAGGGCAGCATGACCGGCGCGACCGCAGCATAATAGGCTGCGAGTTCGCCCTTGGTGAGCCCGGCTTCGGGATAGATGACCCGGTCGGGATTGCTGATCGGAACGGTCGAGGCGGGCGCCACCTCGGCGACGGGCGCTTCGTTTTCGATGACGACCGCCTCCGCCTTTTTGTCTTCGCGCAGCCCGAGATAGCTCGGGTGGCGGAGCGTGCCCTCGTTCGTCACCTCGGTAAAAGCAATCTCGGCAACGAGCTTCGGCTCGATCCAGTGCGCGCCGCGGGTCTCGGCGCGCGGCGCCTTCACCGTCGCCTCATTCCGTTCGAGCGGTTTCATCATCGCCTGGAGGCGGAAGAGCTCCTCGGTATCGAAGCCTGTCCCGACCTTCCCGGCGTAGCGCAGCGCGCCCTTCTCATGGACGCCGAGCATGAGCGAGCGGAACGCACGCGATTTGTCGGAAGGCGTCCAGCCGACGATGACGAACTCCTGCCGCTTGATGCACTTGGCCTTGAGCCAGCTTCCGGCGCGCGAGCCGATGTAGCGCGCGTCGGCCTTCTTCGAGATGACACCTTCAAGACCTGCGGCGCAGAAGCTTTCGAGCAATGTCTCGCCGCTGCCCTCGATATGGTCCGAATAGCGGATATGCTTCGAGGCCTTGGGAAGGATTTTGGCGAGACGCGCCTTGCGGTCGAGGAGGGCGAGCGCGGTCAGATCCTCGCCGTCCAGCTCGAGCAGATCGAACGCAAAATAGTCGATCCTTTCCGGCGCGGACTTCAGGGCATTTTGCAGCGACTGGAAGCTCGAGCGGCCCTGGGCATCGAGCACGACCGCTTCGCCGTCGATCAGCGCGCTGTGCACCTTCAGCTTTGCGGCCTCGGCGAGAAGCGGCGCGAAGCGGTCCGACCAGTCGAGACCCGAGCGCGTGTAGGCGCGCGCTTCGCCGCCGCCGACCGCGATCAGCAGCCGGTAGCCGTCATGTTTCATCTCATGAACCCAGCCGCTGCCGGCGGGAATGCTGTCGACGAGCGTCGCCAGCTGGACGGGACGGAAGGGTGGGGGAGCCACAGCCTGTCGTTTGCCGCGCGGGGAAGAGGGGGCGCGGTTTTCGGGACTGGGTTTGGCGGTCGGTCTGGCCATGGACTCAAGACCATCCGGCCGCGCTTTCGTTCCCGGCGGCAGGGGCAACTTGACCGGGCGGCCGTGCGTTCCCACCTTGTTCCGGTCAAGGGATTACCGGCGTCCAAAGCGTGACAGGGAGCTTGAAAATGGCCAATGGCTGGGCGCGTGACGGCGCCGTTCAGGAGCAGATCGACGACACGGTGAGCGACGCCGTCAAGGAGGCGCGCCTACGGCTGCTTTCCGGCAAGGGCGCGGATTATTGCGACGATTGCGGCGAGCGGATTCCCGCCGCGCGGCGAAAGGCCTTGCCTGTGAGCCGAACCTGCGTCGGCTGCCAGACGCTTCGCGACGCCGAACGCCGTCCAGCCGGTTTCAATCGCCGGGGAAGCAAGGACAGTCAGCTGCGCTGACCTCTTGTGAAGGGGGCCTGGGCCGGAGCGTCAGTCGCGCGCCCGGGCTGCGGCCCGGACCTCCTGCGATCGGTCGAGCGCAATGACGAGGATATCGTCGCGGTCTACGATGACGCCGACATTGTCCATGCCGACGAGCGACACGCGCATACCGGGCGCGCGCACGAGGCAGCCATGGCTGTCGTGCGCGAAAAGATCATCGCTGCAAGCATTGCCGTCCGCGTCGGCGCCCGTGAGCTTATGCACCGCCTGCCAGCTCCCGAGGTCCGACCAGCCCATCGACACCGGGACGACCGCGACGCGGGGGTCCTTTTCCATCACGGCATAGTCAATCGAATCCGATGGTGCCTGTTCGAAAGGCGCGCGTGCCGCGTGGAGGGCATCGCCGTCGTGCAGGGCATTGGCAACTGCTGCTTCCGCCGCCCGATAGATAGCAGGACATTGGCTGAGCATCGCCTTGCGCATGCGGCCCGCCCGGAAAAGGAAGATGCCGGCGTTCCAGCTGTAGCCGCCCTCCCGGAGCATCGCTTCGGCATCGGCGAGCGGCGGCTTTTCTACGAAGCGAGCAACGGCGAATCCCGTATCGCCGAGCGGCGCCCCGCTGGCGATGTAGCCGAAACCCGTGTCGGGCCGGTCGGGGGCGATACCGAACGTCACGAGCCAGTCGTCGCGCGCGAGATCGGCCGCTTTCGCGATTGCGCCCCGAAATGCGGCAACATCGGCGATGACATGATCGCTCGGCATCACGAGCAGCAGCGCGTCATCCGCCGACGAGGCTACCGCGAGCGCGATGGCCGCGGCGGTGTTGCGAGCCGCGGGCTCGACGATCAGCCGAAGGTCGCGCCCCTCCGACTGTTCGCGCACCATCGCGACATGCTCGGCTCCGCACACGATAAGCGGCGCCAAAAAGCCGCGTCCGGTTGCTCGATCGAGCGTGCGGGCGAACAGGCTCTCCTTTCCGATGATGTCGAGAAACTGCTTTGCTCGCGCGCCGCGCGAGGCGGGCCAGAGGCGCGTTCCCGAGCCGCCGCAAAGGATGACGGGCTGGATTGTCGCAGTCATGGGATCAACTTTCGCGCGGCGCGCTGGCGGCATCCGGGGCCGGCGATCGCCTTACAGGGTTGGGGAGCGTCAGCTTTAAGCGTCGATGCGGTCGCAGCGCCGGCTGCGAGCAGCCGAGGCTCGGTGGTCGTGATGCACTTCCGGAACGGCGTGGGCGAGGGGCCGCGCGTGCTGCCGCGATCCGGTGTGCGGTGCCGATCCGTCTTTTCGAACTGGGAGAGTCGATGCGGCATGTTCGGACGAACGCGGAGGGAGTGGCCGAGTTGCCACTCCTTGACGCAAAGCTCCGGAAATCACGGCCGGATTAACGCAGGTTATACTGTTTTTCCGGGGGGGTAGGCGGGGGTAGCCGGTCGCCCATTGCCCCACTGTCCCGGCGCGATCGGGAAGTCGGCGGAGGCTTGCTCCCCGCTACGGATGGGGACCCATGGACCCATAGGGTCGCGCGTCGCTGCCCGCCGGATGCAGCCCGTCGGGCCTGCCAGGCGTTGCACAGCCATGAACCAGAGCGACGAATTTCTGATGCTGGCCGGGCAGGAGCTCCAGTTCGTCTCCGACCTCATCGTGCGAATCGATGAGGGACGTCTCGATCCCGTCGGCCTCGACCCGAACGCTGCGGTACTGCTCCTCCGCGAGGTGGCGGCGGAGCGCAGGCGCCTCATCGATCGGCTGAAATCCTATGACGGTGATGGAGGCGCTGCCTGGAATGGAACACCGATATAGACGCTGTCTATCTGGCTGCTGTTCGAAACCACGACAGCTCTAACCCTTTTCCTTTTGTCGACGTGTTTCCCAACCCTTTTTCGCAGCTTCCGATCGCTTTTCGCTGGTTTGACCCGCACCGCTTTTGCGTCCGCCTTTTCTCGAGGCTTCATGGTTATCGGGCTTGCCACGGCCGGAACCCGACTTGTTGCCGCCGCCCGACTCCTTGTTCACGGTAGCCCAGGCGCGGCTCTCGGCTTCCTTCTTGCTGACGCCGCGCTTTTCATACCCCTCTTCGATATGCTCGGCCTTGCGTTTCTGCTTGTCGGTGTAACTCGATTTGTCGCCTCGGGGCATGACGGGTCTCCAGATGAGCCCCCCATCGGTCAACCAATGGATGTTGCCGGGGTTCCGGGCAAGGATATGCGGCTTCGATGGCATCGCCACCGGCGGACGGTAGCGCAGTGATAGTCCGCAATGCCGGACGTTGCGTCGCGAACAGCGACGCGGCGCGCCGAAAATGGTCGGGACTTCAACCTACCCGTTTACGACCGTTCCGCCATTCGGGTGGAGAACCTGGCCCGACATATAGCTGCTGTCGTCGCAGGCGAGAAAAAGGAAGCTCGGTGCGACCTCATTGGGCTCCCCCGGCCTCTTCATCGGTGTGGTCTCGCCGAAGCTGGCGACCTTTTCGGCGGGCGCTCCGCCGCGCGGATTGAGCGGCGTCCAGATCGGGCCGGGTGCGACCGCATTGACCCTGATGCCCTTTTCGATCAGATTTCCGCTGAGCGAGCGCGTGAAGGCAGTAATCGCGCCCTTGGTCGCGCTATAATCGAGCAGACCGCCGCTCCCCTGGTACATGGTCACGCTTGTGCAATTGATGATTGCCGCGCCTCTCTTGAGGTGCGGCAGCGCGGCCTGCACAAGATAGAACATGCCGAAGATATTCGTGGCGAACGTGCGCTGCAGCTGCTCCGCGCTAATGTCGCGGATATCGTCCGCCGGATGCTGTTCGCCCGCATTGTTGACGAGGATATCGATCCGCTTCAGTTTGCTTACGACCTTGTCGACGATGGTCTTACCGGCACCGGTCTTGCCAACGTCGGCCCTGACGAGGATCGCGGTGCGCCCTTCTGCGCTCACCATCGCCGCCGTATCCTCGGCATCGGCCTTGTTGCTCTTGTAGACGATAGCCACGTCCGCGCCCTCGCGGGCGAACAGCACGGACACCGCGCGGCCGATGCCGCTGTCGCCACCGGTCACGATCGCGACCTTGTTCTTGAGCCGGTCGGAGCCGGCATAGCGCGGCTCCCATTTCGGGGCGCGGTCGAGATCGGACTCGCGATCTTTCGGCGGGGTGCGGATCGTTTTCGTGTCGCCGACCTCTTTGCGGAGCTTCCTCGCAGCAGTCTGCTTCCCGCGCTTTTCGGATGCGGTTTCTCCGACTTTTCCGACCTCTGTTTTGCGTGACATGCCGACTCCTTTATTCTGCCAGTCCCCAACAAACCGGCGGGTCCTGCACTTGGTTGCGGAGCGCTTGCCTCCATGCCGGGCCGCGCTGCGGCAGAGCTGGGCGGGAGATGCCATGGGCTGGAAATGTGCGGCCGACTTTCTACCTATGCAGCCTTGCCGACCTTGCCGCCTGCCGGCGGCTGGCGGCGTCGAAGCTGAAAGAAGTAATTTGTCGAAGATCATGAACGGCGCCAGCCTGCAGCCTCGCTCGGGAGGCGCACCCAAAAACATCGTGCTGCTGCTCCATGGTTTCGGGTCGAGCGGCGCCGACATGATTTCTCTCGCGCCGCAGTGGCAGGAGGCCCTGCCGGACACACTGTTTCTGGCGCCACACGCGCCGCAGCGATGTTCGATGATGGGCGCGGGCTACCAATGGTGGGGTCTGTCGGGCTTCGCGCCGGCTGCGCTGGCCGCGGGGGCGGCATCGGCAGCGCCTGCGATCGACACATTCATCGACCGGAAGCTCACGCAATATGGCCTCAGCGAGTCCGATCTTGCGCTGGTCGGCTTCAGCCAGGGCACGATAATGGCGCTCCAGATCGGACTTCGTCGTCGGCGTGCCGTCGCGGCAATCGTCGGCTATTCGGGCATGCTCGCCGGCGCAGCGGATCTCGCGCATCATATTCCGTCGAAACCGCCGGTGCTGCTGGTGCACGGCACGGCCGATCCCGTCGTGCCGATCGCGGCGTTGCATATGTCAGAGAGCCAGTTGCAGCGGCTTGGGGTCGAGGTCGAGACGCATATTTCCTACGGCGTCGGGCACAGCGTCGATCCGGTCGGCCTGCGGACAGGCCGTGATTTCGTCGTCGGGGCATTTGGCAAATATTCCGGCTGAGAAGTTGATGTTGCTTCGGCGGCGAGGCGGGGCGGCGGCGGTGGGCGAAATGGAGTGGCCCGGAGGGAGAGGGGGTGATCCCCTTCGGCTGGGGAGGGGCGAGGAACTGCCGGGTCCAGCCTGCGTTGGCCTGATGGTTCAACCATCAGGACAGGCACCATGGACAGGCTGCGGCGGCTCGAAACATTTGCGCGCACGGGATGGTTCGCGCGTGGGATCGTCTATTGCCTGCTCGCATGGATTGCGCTCACCGGCTCCTCGGCTGACGACGCCAGTCCGCAGGCGGTGTTCCGCTCGCTCCGCGACATGCCTGCCGGTTCGATCCTTCTCGCCCTTCTCGCGATGGGGCTGGCGCTCTACGGCGCCTACCGCCTCTACGGGGCGGCGCTCGACAGCGAGAATAAGGGGGCGGGCGCAAAGGGTGTCGCGGTGCGTGTTGGCTATGCGGCGAGCGGTATCGCCCATTTCATCCTGGCTTGGGCGGCGCTTCGCCTCGCCTCGGGCGGCGGCGCCGAAGAAGGCCGCGAAAAAGAAGCGGCGGGCATGCTGCTCGATTTGCCGCTTGGCGGCCTCCTGCTCGGGCTCGTCGGCGCCGGTTTCCTCGCGGCGGCCGTTCAGCAGGCCATCAAGGCTTGGACTACCGAATTTGCAAAGAATCTCGATACCGCCGCACCGGGTTGGGCAGTGCCCGTGGGACGGGCGGGACTTGCGGCGCGCGCGGTCGTGTTCGCGGTGATCGGCGCCTCGCTCATCCGTGGCGGTTGGTTTGGCGCCGCGGGCGAGGTTAAGGGGCTCGGCGACGCGCTCTCGGCGCTGACCGACAATCCGCCTCTCTATCTGCTCGTCGCCGCCGGTCTCTTCCTTTTCGGCTTCCACGGCTTCGTCGAGGCGCGTTGGCGGCGACTTCGCGACGAGGACATGATCGCTCGGATCATGGCTTCGCGACGCTGATGATTTTCACTGGGCGGCCTTGCGGAACCCCGTGGCCCTCGCTGCGTTAGCAAGGGCAGTCATCAACAGGGAGACTTTCGATGAAAAAGCTATTCGTAACCCTCGCCGCAACCTCGGCCCTCGCACTCGGTGCGTGCCAGAGCCCCGCCGCCGACAAGGTCGAAGACCAAGCCGAAGCGAAAGCCGAGGCGATCGACGATCAGGCCGACGCGATGCCTGAAGGCCCCGCCAAGGAAGCGATGGAGCAGAAGGCCGATGTCGTCGAAGAGCAGGGCGAAGAAAAAGCCAATGCGATGGACGACAATGGCGAGATCGCTCCGTCCGAGACCGGCGTCGGCGACACGCAAAAGAAATAAGACTGCCTTCCCTAAGGGCAGGGTGAAGGGCGCCGGTTCCGGCGCCCTTTATCTTTTCGGAGCCTCGGATCGGGTCCGGCGGCGCGAACGAAACTCAGCGCCGGCGGGCGTCAGCTCAGCGTCCGGTCCAGGAAGTCCCGGATCAGCAGCACAACTTCTTCGAGATTGGTCTCGAGCAGCCAATGACCGCCGTCGAGCAGATGCAGCTCGGCGTCGGGTAAGTCGCGCAGATAGCTGTCGAGCCGATCCCTCACCGGCGCGGTGACGTCCCTGTCTGCTTCGGCATGAGCGAGCGGCTCGTCACGGCAATCGCCAACTTGGGAAACATGGATCAAGGTCGGCCAAATTCTGTTCGTCTAAGGCGCATGCCTGATTCTCGTCCAGGCCGGGAGCTGGGGGGCTCCCGCCGGTCCGGATTTGAGAGCGACGAAGGGCTTCGCCGATCGGCGGAGCCCTTTTGCCGTCTACCGCTCTCATTGTTCGAGGTGAAGCGCTCACGCGATCGCGTTCACCTTGATCTTCTAAGGTGCCTCAGCCCGCTTCCGTCACGCCCTCGTCGAGCCCGCGCATCTTCGGTCGGAGGGCCTTGTAGCGCGGCAGGAACGCCACCATCGGCATCCAGCTCGGCGCCTCGGCAGTATAGAGGTGGAACGCCGGTGCAATCTCTTCGGGATCGTCGAGCGTGCCTGCGGCGATATCGATCTGGTCGGCCTGATGGCGCACATGGATCGTAAGCGGCGAGCCGCAATTCCGGCAAAAGCTGCGCGTCCCGAAACTCGTCGATGCGAAGTGTGCGATATGCTCTTCGCCCGAGAGGATGCGATACCGGTCCAGATGTACCGTCGTGAAGACCATACCTCCCGACCCCGAGACACGCTGGCAGACCCGGCAGTGACACCATCCGGTGTCATAGGGCTTCTCTAAGAGGCGGTAACGGACCGCCCCGCAAGTACAGCCCCCTTCGAGGGCAAAATTTTCGGGCGTCGTCGCCTCGCTGTCGGAAGGGTTCGGCATCGGCTCGCCTTTCTCGGGGCGCGGTCGGCGCGGACGGTGCGGACGGCCGAGCGGGGTAGCGGCATTGGCTGTCCGATCGGGCACAGAGAAGCGACGCGGGTCCGCTTCCGGCGCCGTGTCACAGCGGCAGTTCGCCCTCGTCCTCGCCGTCCCAATAATGGGCGCGGGTGCCCGACACCTTGATGAGGACGATTCCGGGCGTCTCGATACCATCCGGCCACCAGCGTTCGAGACCTTTCGTCCAATGTTCGGCGAACCGGGCCTTGTCGCGGATCAGCGCGGCATGGCCTTCCACGGCGAGAAAGAAGGGCCGCATGCCGAGCAGCCCGGACTTGCCCTGATAGCTGAGGTTCACGTTTGGATTGGCTGCGATATCGGCGACCATGAGCGCCGTCTCGTCGGTAAAGAACCAGGCATCGCCGTCATAATCGACCTCGCGATTGTTGCTCATCGGCCGCGACCCGATAGCGCCGCCCGCGGTGTGCGTCGCGAGCATCGCGAAGTCGATATCCTTCATTTTTTCGGAGAGCTGTTCGATCGTCATGGTCATGGCAGGAGCCTTTTTTCTGGAGCGTCTATGTCTGCATCAATGCGCCGCGAAGGAGGGAGTTGCGGCAGGGGCGGTTCGCCTTGGGCCTCTGGGTCAGGGACCGGACGCGGCGGTCCGGCTTTGCCGGCGCGGCGCACGGATGGGACGATATTCGCAGGTGACGACGGGATCGCGCGGCGGCGCCGGGGCAAGATGGATGTGAAGGCGGGCTTCGGCGGCGACTGCATCAAGCCCGAAGGCTTGCTCGGCCTCGTACATCTCGTCGCGGTGCGGCTGCAGCCACTGCCGCACCGAGGCGAGCGCGCGTGACTTGGCCCGCACGAGCGTGTCCGCGACAATGAAGAGATTGCGGTGGCGCTCGAGAAATTCGCCCGGCACATAGCCGCCGAGATTGACGTAATAGAGCCGCTCCGGCCCCTCGAACGGCTCCGGCTTCAGGACGATATCATAGCCATCGGCGTGATCGAGCTCGGTCCAACAGTCGATATGGAGGCTGCCCGGCGTGCCCCACCATTGGCGGCGGAGCGCATCATAAGTGTCGGTGATTGTGGGCGCGGCAACGAAGCGCATGTCGTGCAGTTCGATATTCGCACCCGCCATGTCGCCGCCGATATAGATGGCGAAGAGCTTCACGCCGCTTTCTCCTCGGCATTTGCGCCGATCGCCGCCGCGAGTTGTTCGCCGACCACCAGACCGATTTCGTGCGAGCTCGTGATTCCCTGAATGAAAGGGTGGCGGCCGAGGAGGAAGGGCAGGCTGAGACAGAAGAGGCGGGCTTCCGGAATCTCGTCCCCAACCGGCTGGAACAGCTCGTCGATTGCAATGCCCCGCGCCTCCGTCTTGCCGGCGCCGGGCGCAGCATCGCGCACGATCCCCTGTCGCCGCAGCGAAGGGAAAGGGAATGCTGCGGCGCCGAGGGGGCGCTGACCCATCGCCTCGATAAACACCGGAAAATGCTTGCGCTCGCCGCCCACGACCAGCGTCGCGCCTGCCTCGTCGCCGCTCGTGTCGATGCAATAGTCGTCGCCGATCGCCATGACATCGAGCTTTCCGGCACGGTGGAGGCCAATCAATCGCCGGATCGATTTGTGCGGAACGGTGGCATAATCATCGACGAAGACCGGCTTGAAATGGCGGACGAAGCGGCGGTAATCGGCGGCATCGAGATGCGGCGCGAGAAGCGCGAGGGTTTCGTGCATTCGCAGGATCGCGTAGCGCCAGGCCACGGTGTGCTGTGCGGCATAATCGCGCCTCGCTTCGGCAAGGTTCGCCTCGGCCCACTCGAACGGGTCGTTCTCCGCGCGCCTCGCGAAATAGGCCTCGCAAAAACCCTCGAGGTCGAGGTTCTCCAGGCCGATGCCTGCGGCATAAGGGGGGTCGGCGACTGCAAGCTCAGCCTTGAAAAGCGCAAAGGCGGCATCGAGCAACTGATCCTCGTCGCTCGTAAGGAGGCTCGCGATCGCCTCTTCGTTGCAGATCGCGAGCGGCTCATAGGGCAGCGGCGCGTAGAAATCGGCCTCGGGGAGCAGGCCTTTCCTCGACATCATCGTCATGTGGACCGCATCAGTGGCGGGCGCCGGCCGATAGTGGGTTTCGCCGTCCTTGCTCTCGTCGAACGCGCCATGCAGGCTCGCGAGCGCCACGCACGCATCGATAGCGGTGAGCGAGCTGCCACGAATGCCGATGGCGCAGGGCGGGACCGCGGCAAGTGCCGTGGCGGGCCAGGGGCTTAGGAAATAGCCCGGCCGAACTTGAGGCTCGGCGGGCCATTGGTGCCCCGTGGCAAGGACGACATGGTCGAAAGCCTCGTCGACAATTTCGCCCGACCGCGTGCGCACCTTGAGGATCATCGCGTCTGATGCGTTCACGGCATCCTCGACGCGGCAGCGCGTGCGCAGCTCGACCTCGATCCCGCGCGAACGCGCCATATCCATGAGGGCTTCGAACTGGTCGCGGAAATATTCGCCGAGCGCGACGCGCGGATAGAAGGTCCGTTCGCCGATCGCGCCGGGGTCGACCCCGAGATCGACGAGGCGATCCGGCGGCTGGCGCATCAGCCATTCGCAGAGCGTCTCTGCAAGCGGCGGGATTTCGATGCTCGCGATGTTTGCAAGCATGGCAGGATCGTTCCAGCCAGGGCGATAGGGTGTCCCGCGGCCGGGGCTCGCCTGCGCTTCATACACGGCAAGGCGGAAGAGCAGGGGATTTTGGGCGAGAAGCGCATGCAGCGTGTAGAGCGTTGTCGGGCCGGCTCCGACGAAGGCTATGCGCGGTGTCATGCAGCAACAATGCGCCGGGAGCGCCGAAGTTCGGCCGACTTGCTCTGGGTCAATGCGAATTCTTTCATTACCGGCGGCTTCGCGCCACCGATCCAAAAAAAGGGTTCGCGTGCGCGAACCCGAGGATGCCATCAACCTGGCAGGGGGAGTGTTATTTTTCGGTGCCGGGAGTGCCCGTCTTCGGCGCCTTGCCATCCTCGATGCGCCCTTCGTTGCGAAGGTCGCGGCCTTCCTGCGCCTTGCGCTTGGCTTCGGGGCTGTCGCCATTTTCGAAGGCTTCTTCCTTCACATAGCCGGCAGCTTCCTTGATCTGTCCCTTGACACTCATGATGATCTCCTTTGGCTGTGGATGATGGATCGGAAAACTCCTGGGCGCGTACGAAAGTTGCCTGTGACCGCCCGGATTTATCTTCGCCTTCAATCGCAACTTTCGTGGCTCGGCGGTGTTTCGGGGCGCGCGCCTGTGGTGCTTGTCATTGGGACAAGGCGGCCGCGCTGCAAGGCTCCGACGCCGAATAGGGGTCGCGAATGTCGGGCAGGGACGGGCGCCGAGCGACAGCAACTTTCGTTCCCTGTGTGCGTTCGCCCGTCATCATCGACGGGAGACGGCAATGATCCATCAGCAGTTCGAAAGCGGCCGCATCGATCGAAGCGCACCCGGCGCGATGCTCGCCTGGTCGCGCATTCTTGGCGTCAGCCAGTCGGAGATATTGATCGCGGTCGCGACCGTCGGTGACAAGGCCGATGCGGTTCGTACATATCTCGCCCGCCCTTGGCCGGAGCCCCTCGTTTGACGTCGCGCCGGGATAAGGCGGCGGGCGATCCGGTTGAACTTCGCACAACAACGCCCTCCAGTCGTCCGGACGGAATTAGCGAGAAAATGATCTCCGGGCAGCGCTGGCATCGTCATGCCAGCCCGGTCTCTTTTGGCATCCTCGCCCTCGTCCTCGCCGCCGCCCTGTCCGGCCTCGCCGGTGGACAGCCCAGCCCGCCGCGCAGCAAGGATTTCGAGGCAGCGCGGCTCGAGGTGAAGACCCCCTCAGTCATTCGCAACGGCGAGTTCTTCGAAACCCGTATTCGCATCGAGGCAGCGCGCGACGTTTCCGACGCCGTGCTCGCGGTCTCCTCCTCGCTCTGGACCGACATGACGATCAACACGATGATCCCCGCCGCCGCTGAAGAGAGCTTCAAGGACGGGAGCTATCGTTTCTCCTATGGGAAGCTTCGCGCGGGCGAGACGATTGTCGTCAAGATCGACGGGCAGATCAACCCGCCACTTTTCGCAGGAACCAAGGGGGACATCGCGCTGTTCGACGGCGAACAGCGACTCGGAAGCATGCCGCTTCAGATCAAGGTCCTGCCCTGATGGATATCGTCCTTCGCGCGAGTGTGATGTTCTTCCTGCTCTATGCGCTGCTCCGTCTCATGGGGAAACGCGAACTGGGGCAGATGACGCCCTTCGAGCTGGTTTTGCTCGTCGTGATGGGCGACCTCATCCAGCAGGGCGTCACCCACAATGATTTCAGCTTGACCGGCGCATTGCTCGCGATCGTGACCTTCGCTTTCTGGGCGCTCACGCTGAGCTGGGCGACCTATCTCTTTCCGCGGCTCAAGAATCTGCTCGAGGGCCACCCGCGCGTCGTGGTGAAGCAGGGCGAGATCATCCGCGACAATCTTCACCGCGACCGGCTCACCGCCGACGAAATAGCATCCGAGATGCGGCTTGCAGGCATCGCACACCTTTCCGACGTCGAATGGGCGATCCTCGAACCGCAAGGCAAAATCAGCTTCATCAAGCGCTCGGACGGCACAGCCCGCCAGCGCGATGCCGAGGATGGTACGGTGTGAACTAGTCGATCGCAACTTTCGGCTCCGCTGCGCGCTGAACAGGCGCGGGGCACGACGATGGAGACTGCCATGAAACCGACCGAAATCGACACCGACGCCACCCATATCCTTGCAGCCGATCACCGGGCGGTCGAAGCCCTGTTCGAGGAATTCGAGAAGGCCAGCGGGAGCGACCGCAAGGCGAAGATCGCCGACCGGATCTGCACCGAACTCAAGATTCACGCGCAGATCGAGGAAGAAGTCTTCTATCCGGCGCTCAAAGGAAAGATCGACGACGACCTGCTGAAGGAGGCCTATGTCGAGCATGACGGCGCCAAGATCCTGATCAACGACATCGTCGCCTCCGGACCCGCCGACGAATTTTTCGAGGCAAAGGTCACAGTGCTGTCCGAAGAGATCAAGCACCATGTGAAGGAAGAGGAAAAGCAGCACGACAATATGTTCCAGCAGGCGCGCGCCGCCGATGTCGACCTCGACGCGCTAGGCGAGAGGATGCTCGCCCGGAAGGAAGAGCTGAAGCGCCAGGCCGAGACCGCAGGGCTGCCGCCCGCCGAACTCGCTACCATGTAGGGTGAGCGCGGCGACGCTGATCGAACGGCGCACGCGCAAGCTGGCCCGGCATTTCGCCGGGAAGACGCTGCGGCTCGTGACAGCCGAAAGCTGCACCGGCGGCCAGCTGGCAGCCATCTTCGCCGCTGACGCCGCGCTCGGAGCCCATCTCGAGCGCGGCTTCGTCGCTTACTCGATTGACGCCAAATGCGAGATGCTTGGTGTCCCGCGGGAAGATGCCGAACGGGACGGCGCCGTCAATCCCGAAGTCGCGGCCGCGATGGCGACAGGCGCCCTCGGCAAGAGCTGCGCCGATATTGCCGTTTCGATGACGGGATTTTGTGGGCCTCGCGAAGGTCGTGAGGAAGTCGGTCTGGTCTACATCGGTGTGGCCAGTGCCGACGCCGTACACGTCGAGGATTTTCACTTCGGCGATATCGGCCGCCGCAATGTTCTCGATCAGGCGGTCGCCGCAGCACTCCAGATCATGATCGATGTGGCCTCGTGAACGAGGATCGCGTGCGCTTCGGCGGGCGGGACCGGAGGCCGCAGCTCGGCCGAGTTCGGCAGCCGTCCTTAACGCGGCTCTTTTCGTTTCAAGGCGCCGGCCTTGTGGGCCGCTCGCTTGCCTTCGGCCGTTTCGACCAGATATTCGGGGTTTTCTGGCGATGCCGCGACATGATGGCCCTTGATGTCCATCGCTTTCGTCACTTTTTTCACGACCTTGCCCTCGGCGCGTCCACCGTGGCTCTTCCAGGTCACCACGTCGCCTTTCTCGGGTTCGTCTTTCATGATTTCTCTCCTTTCCGCAAAACAGTCCGCGTGCGCGGCAAAGGTTCCTACCGGAGAGGGAGCCGCGAGTGGGAAGACGTCTGGCGCAGGCCCTTTCGTTGCGATTGCCGGTGACGTGGGGAGGCTTCGATGAATGACGATTATGCACGCGGACAACGCGACGGTCTGCGGCTTGCCCTCGCCGTACTTGCCGCTGAAGAGGCGAAATGGGCCGCACTTTTGGGCGAGAGCCGATCCTGGCGGACGAACCGCGAACGCGAGGTGCGCCACAAGGCCCTGCAGGTCGCGCAAAGGCGGATACAGACATTGCTGAACCGCGCGACGCCGAAGGGATCGAATGCACTGGACCGCGAGGTCGCGGCCGCTCTCGAGAAAGCCGGGCTCTGACCGCCGGTGCGCGCTCGCCTACGTTTGCGCGAGGCCGGATAGCGCGGCTTCGAGGCTGTCGAGGGTGAAGGGTTTCGCGAGGATCGGCCGGTCGTTCCAGCACGGTCCGGGCTGACCGACGAAACCGCCGGTCGCAACGAGAAAAGGGATCGATCGCGCCGCAAGGGCTTCTGCTACCGCATCGCACGGCAAGCCGGATTCAAGATACACATCAACGATCGCTGCATCGAACCCGCCTGCCGCGATATGCCCGAGCGCCGTGCCGATATCGCCAGCGTCCCCGACGATGTCGTGCCCCAGCGCGCCCAGCGCATCCTCCAGCATCATGGCGACAAGCGGATCGTCTTCGACGATCAATATCCTCCTGGACATCTCTTCCCCGTTATAATCTGCGAGCCACTTATACCGCGATCATGACCGTTCGACATCCCGCTTCATCCTGGTCACCTCAATCGCCCAGCCGCCCCCCTACGCCAGCGCTTCGGCGACACTCATCCGAAATCCTATTGATCCAGGTTAATCCCGCGCGGGACTCGGCACGTTCAGGGCTGGCCGGGTTGGTGAGGCTGCTTGCCACGAAGGGCGCGGCAGTGCATGCACGGCGGAAATTGATCGACCGGGGCCGGGGGGCATTTACATGGAATCGGCCAGGATCTCGTCGCTGGGCCGCGACACGCGGGCGAGCCGCCTGATCATCATTCTCCTCACCATTGGATTTGCCGCGCTCCTCGCTGCGGCATCGACAGCATTTTTTGTGCAGCGCCAAAATGAGGCCGACGCGCGCATGGTCGCACACACGCTCGCGGTGGAGGCCAATCTCGGCGCCTTTGCCAGCGCGACAGAACGGATGGAGACCGCGCGCCGCGGACTGATCCTTACGCAGAACCCGGCGTTCTCGACGATCATGGACGAGGCCGAGGACCGGTCGCGCGCTCAGCTTGCATCGCTCGAGACGCTGATCAGCGACAATCCGAACCAGCGCGGCCGCGCCGAAAGGCTTCGCGGGCATCTCGATGCTTATGGCCGTCATTACCGGGCGACGCTCGGCCTGCGCGGCACGGACCGCGCAGCACTGATCGCAGACTTCACGAACGACAAGGGGGTGCTCGAAGTGCGGGCCGCGCGCGCGCTCGTCGAGACGATGCTCGCGAGCGAGCTCGCCCTGCTCAAGAATCGTGAAGCGCGGCAGCAACGCACCCAGTCGCTGTTCACCCTGACGCTGATCGGAACCGGCATTCTCCTTGTGGTCGTGGCCGCCGCGACGCTGCTCCTCGTTCGCAACAATCTCGTCGAACTCCGCGCCTCGCGAGCAGAACTGCGCCGCCTCAACGAAGGGCTTGAGGAGCTGGTCGATGCACGCACGGGCGAACTCAAGCGCGCCAATGCCGAGATCCAGCGCTTCGCCTATATCGTGTCGCACGATCTCCGCTCGCCGCTCGTCAATGTGATGGGCTTCACCGCCGAACTCGAGACCGCGCGCAAGGCGATCTCGGGCTATCTCGAGCAGGGGGATGCGCAGGGCTGGCAGGCGCCCGATGCCGCGACCCGGCTCGCGATCGAGGAAGATCTGCCGGAATCGATCGGGTTCATCCGTACGTCGACGCAGAAGATGGACCGGCTGATCAACGCGATCCTCAATCTCTCGCGCCAGGGACGCCGCACGCTCGCACCCGAGACGCTTGCGCTCGGCGACGTCGTGCGCGCGATCGTCGGCAGCCTGCAGCATCGCATCGAGGAAACCGGTACGACGGTCGAATTGAGGGACCTGCCGACCGTGATCAATGACCGCGTCGCGGTCGAGCAGATCCTATCGAACCTCATCGAAAATGCCCTCAAATATCTGCAGCCGGGGCGGGCCGGCATTATCCGAGTAGCGGGCGGCACCGATCTCGGGCGCGCATGGGTCTCGGTCGCCGACAATGGTCGGGGCATAGAGCCGCGCGATCATGAACGCGTGTTCGACCTCTTCCGAAGGTCCGGTGTCCAGGACCAGCAAGGCGAGGGGATCGGCCTTGCCCACGCCCGGGCGCTTGCCTATCGCCTCGGCGGCAATATCGAAATACAGTCCGAGCTCGGTACGGGTTCCACCTTTCGGCTGATCCTGCCCCTTGTGTGGCAAAACGGAGAAGAAGATGCCTGACCAACTGCCCGTTAACATCGTGATGATCGAGGACGACGAGGGGCACGCGCGCCTCATCGAGAAGAATATCCGGCGCGCCGGCATCTCGAACAAGATCCACCATTTCCTCGACGGCACCTCGGCGCTCGACTTCCTCTACGATGCGGCGGACGGCCCGATGCGCAACGGCCCCGCGCTCGTGCTCCTCGACCTCAATCTGCCCGACATGAGCGGGACCGACATTCTCGCCAAGCTGAAGGCCGACAGCAGTCCGCTCCGCCGCACCCCCGTCGTCGTGCTCACGACCACCGACGACAAGGTCGAGATCCAGCGCTGCTATGATCTTGGCTGCAACGTCTACATCACCAAGCCGGTGAATTACGAGAATTTCGCCGACGCCATCCGCCAGCTCGGTCTCTTCCTGTCAGTGATCCAGGTCCCCGATCCGGATCCGGTTTGAGACCCGCCCTGGCCCACATCCTCTATATCGATGACGACGATGGCATGCGGCGGCTTGCGTCGCGCGCGCTTGGCCGGAAAGGCTATGAGGTCAGCCTCGCGGCGAGCGGCGGCGAGGGCGTCGATATGGCGAAGGTCTCCGCCTTCGATCTCATTGCCGTCGATCATTATATGCCCGGGCAGGACGGTCTTGCGACGCTCGAGGCCCTTCGCGCGCTCAGCGACTGCCCGCCCGTCGTCTATGTGACGGGTTCCGAGGAAAGCCGCATCGCCGTCGCGGCGCTGAAGTCGGGCGCCGACGATTATGTGGTGAAGTCGGTCGGCGAGGATTTCTTCGATCTCTTGGCTTCCAGTTTCGAGCAGGTGCTCGAACGCGCGCAGCTTCGCCGCGCTCGGGCGGAGGCGGAAACCGAGCTTCGCGCGACCAATGCGCGGCTCGAGGCGCTGCTCAAGGAAGTGAACCACCGCGTCGCGAACAATCTCCAGATGGTGATGTCTTTCGTGGCCCTCCAGACGAAGACGCTCGCCGATCCCGCAGCCCGCGAGGCGCTGCAGAAGACGCAGCAACGGATCGCAACGGTCGCGCAAGTCAACCGGCGCCTCTATACGACCGACGATGTCGAACATGTGGCGATGGACGATTATCTCGGCGGCCTCGCCGAGGATCTCACAGCGACCTGGTCGACGGGTGTCGCGGCGCGGCGCGTGATCGCGGACGTGGAGCCCATGCGTGTCGCCACCGACAAGGCGGTGGCGCTTGGCATGATTGCCAATGAATGGGTCAGCAACGCCTGCAAATATGCCTATGGCGACAGCCATGATGGCGAGATCCGGATATCGCTTCGCCGGGCCGACGAGACATCGCTCGAACTCGCGGTTGTCGATGACGGGGCCGGGATGCCGGCGGACGGGACGGCGCGCGGCACGGGTCTGGGTACGCGCCTCATCGAAGCGCTGGCGCGGACCCACAAGGCCGGCGTGACTTACGGCGCGGTCGATGCCTCGCGCGATATGCCGGGAACAAGCGCGGTCATCAGGATCCAGTTGCGACCCGGCGAACTTAAAGCCTAGCTTTTGCCGGGAGGCCGCGGCGCGGGATCGGGCGCCGCAGACGGGCGAGGCTGGACGAGCGCATCGCACTGCTTTTCGGGCCGGATGTAGATCGAGCTGATATCGCTCGACGCCGCCTTGAGCTCGGTCTCGATAGCCTCGACCAGCGTCTCGACTTCGCCCATTGCGAGACGATCCTCGAAGTCGGCGCTTACCGCAACGAAGATCCAATTGGGCGCGGTGTGGATCGTCCGGACATGATTGACCGCGGTAATTTCGGGGTGCCGCTCGACGATGGTCCAGATGCGCGCGATCAGTTCGGGATCCGCCGCTTCGCCGATCAACAGTTCCTTCGCTTCCCGTGCGAGAAGGATCGCGACCGCCGCGAGGATTGCGCCGATTGCCATCGAGGCGATCCCGTCGATCCGGGGGTCGCCGGTCGCATGGCTCAGCCAGATGCCGCCTGCGGCGATCGCGAGCCCGGCGAGTGCGGCGCTGTCCTCGAACAACATGATGAAGCCTGCCGGATCCTTCGATCGCCGCACGGCCGTCCACCAGCCGAGGCCGCGCCGCCCGGCGTTGAATTCGCGCACCGCGATCGTCCACGACGCTCCCTCGAGCAGAAAGGCAATGGCGAGCACGACATAGTTGATCGTGGGATCGCGCAGCGGCTCGGGATCGCGGTAGTGGATCCAGCCCTCATAAATCGAAATTCCGGCGCCGACGGCGAAGATAAGGATCGCGACCACGAACGCCCAGAAATAGAGCTCGCGGCCGTAACCGAAGGGATGGCGATTGTCGGCCGGGCGCTTCGCCTTCGCCTGGCCGTAGAGAAGCAACATCTGGTTGCCGCTGTCGACCAGCGAATGGACCCCTTCCGAAAGCATCGACGAGGAGCCGCTGATCGCCGCTGCGACGAATTTGGCGATGGCAATACCGAGATTGGCGAAAAGCGCTCCGTAGAGCACGATGTTCGCCTTGATATGATGCGCCGGCGAGCGAGATTCTCCGGCCTGCGGTTGGCCTACCATCGGCCGACTATCGCGCAGACCGCACAGGCCAAGACAGTTGCTTTAGAGGTCGATGGGCGGGCGATGCGAAGCGTCATGGAACAGCTACGCCCGGCGGGGTCTCACGTTCCCGGGGACATGTTCGCATCGCCCATGGCCGCCTCGGCGCGGCGCGACTAGCGCCGTACGCGTGCGCGCGTTTCGAGGTCGGAGATACGCCGCTCGATATAGGCCCGGTCGTCACTGCTCGGCGATGTCCTCGCATAAGCCGCCTCCAGCCGCGTCAGATCGCCGAGTTCGACGCGGATCTGCGCTTGCGCGGTCGACCCGATACCACTGCCCGAGAGCGCGCGCTCGACGTTCGCGAGCCGCGTGCGGTTGTCGAGGACCGGATTGCCGCCATAGGCTGTATCTCCGACGCGCGCGTCGAGCGCATCGAGGCGCGCATCGAGATCGTCGCGTTCGCGGCTGCTGAGGCCGTCGCGCGCGTAGCTAGCTTCGGTCTGGATCAGCGCGGCATAGTCGCGCTTGAGCGCGCTCGCCTGCGTTCGGCTGAGGCGCCGCGCCGAAACGGCCGCATCGACGCGGCGTTCGAATTCGGCGCGCCCGTCGGCGACGCTGCGGCTATCTTGCGCATCCTCCCCATAGCCGCCTTCGGACAGCGCCTGGGTGAGGGCGCCGTAGCGATCGCCGAGCTCGGTGCGTTCCTGCGTCGTGAAACGGCCATCGGCCCCGAAACGCGCCTCGAGCGCGACGAGCTCGCCATATTCGCTCTTCATCCGCGAGCCATTGCTCGTGGTTAGCGCGCCCGAACGGACGTCGGCGTCGATGCGGCTGTTGAACTGGCTCTGCTGGGTCGCAAGCGGCTTGCGCCCTGCGGCCCATTGCCGCTCGATCGAAGTCGAGGCGCCGAGGCGATCGCCGAACAGCGCGCCGATGATCGCGCCAACGCGATTTTCCTGCGCATCCTGCGATTGCTCGCTGCCCGTTTGCGCAGCGGCGGGAAGCGATAGCGCGAGCATCGCGCTTGCAGCGAGAAGGGAGATTTTCTTGTGCGACATGGGAACATGCTCCTTGTTTCTAATGCAAAACAAACACCTGCGTTGGCGGCTGGTTGCAGCACGGTGCGGGAAGGGCCGGAAAGCGGGCGTGCCGAGAGGGGCAGATCCGGCGCAGGGCGCCGGGGCGCCGCTTCACTTGTCGCGCGGCTGCTTCAGTTTTGATCCTGCCGCGACCTGCGTGCCGGCGCGCTTGGCGCGCACCGCCTCCAGAAGGGTGAAGGCGGCATTTCGGACCTCGCCCTGCATCGCCTTGTCCCTGTCGAAGGCCTCGTGGCTCGTCGCATAGGGTTCGAAATAGCCGATGTAGCGATCGAGCTCGGCGCGCGGACCCGCGGGCACCATATGGATCGACGTCATCCAGTCGGAGAGCGAGCGGCGGACATTCTCGGCGCCCTCGACATCGCCGTGCACGACAACGGCGAACAGCCGCCCTTCCAGTTCGCGGTGATAGTCCCAGCCGGCGAGTTCGAGTGCCTTCGCTTCCCCCGCCTCCTTGCCATGGGTCGACGATGGGTCGGGGTTGGCGCCGTCCATGCACACCATCCGGTCCATCATCAGCTTGATCGGCGAGCTCGCCATGAACCAGTTGACCGGCGAGATCAGGAAGACGCCGTGCGCGCGCATCCACATCGGATAAATATCGTTCATCCAGTCCTGCGTCTGGCCGAGCGAATGATTGGGATAGCAGCTGCACGGGAAATGGCAGAGCGCCGCGGCGGTGGAGTAACAGGCCTTGCAGGGGTGGATATTGCGGCCATATTCGGAATTGAGGCGGCTAAGGTCGAGCATCTCGACCTCGAAATCCTTCTGATCGAACACGCGCTTGGCGATCTGCGCGATACGCCAGCTCTTCGACATTTCGCCGGGACATGTGTGCTCCGAGCGCGCCGATCCGTTGACGATGAGGATGCGGCAAGGGCCATCTCCCCGCGCGTGCACCTTGCGTGCCTCTTCGACGGCCGCGTGGGCGGCGAGCCAGTCGATCGAGAGGTCATAGTCGGGGTCGGCGAAGCCCTTGCCGGCCTTTCGCGTTTGCGGACTCTTGCGCTCGTCGCGATAAGCCTCCCAGGCGATCGCTGCGATGCCATCTAGCTCGCCGCGGACCGCGTCGAAGCCTTCGTCACGAAACTGCTCGAGATAGCGGGCGAGAAACTCGGCCTTGCGCAGCTTGGGGCTGGGCATGCCTTTTCGGGCTGCCGGAACGGCAAGGGACTTGGCCATGGGCTGCAAACGGTCGGCAAGCCCGGCGGTTGCCTCACGCGCCTAGCAAGCAACGGGTTTCTTATCCGGCGGATTTCGTTGGCGCGACGTGACGCGCCATTTTGCCTCCACGGCTTTTTCGAACCGCCCGCATCCATCCGGCTTATCGCTCGTTGAGTGCAGGCGGCCAGCCGGCCGGAGCGGGGATATGGAGAACGACAATGTCCAGCCCTGTGCGTTATACCCCCGCTATCGAGACCCCTCTGCCCGACGAGGCAGAGACGATCGCCGACATCAACGCGGCCTTCGATACGATCCTCGAGAAGACGTCGGAAGATTATGGTCACGCCGTGCGCGCGGTTCATGCCAAGGCCCACGCGATCCTCGAAGCCGAGTTCGTCGTTGACGAGGGCCTTCCCGATGAGCTGGCGCAAGGGCTGTTCGCAGTGCCGGGCGCGCACCGCGCCTGGATCCGTATCTCGACCAATGCCGGCGATATCCTGCCCGACGCGATCAGCCTGCCGCGCGGTATCGCCATCAAGGTCGAGGATGCGGAGGGCGCGCGGCTCGCCGGCGCCGAGGGCGGCGCGCAGGACTTCATTCTCGTCAACGGCCCGATCTTCCAAGCGAAGACCGCCGACAAATTCCTCGCGAACCTCAAGCTGCTCGCGAAGACCACCGACCGCCTCGAGGGCACGAAGAAGGTCGTATCGGCGGCGCTCCGCGGCGTGCATCACGCCTATGCGGCTGTCGGTCTCGATGCACCCGCCGCGGTCGATACGCTCGGGGGTGCGCCGAATAGCGAGCCGCTCGGCGAGACCTATTATTCGGCGACCGCCTTCCGCTTCGGCGATTATATCGCAAAGTTCAGCCTCGCCCCGCTCGCGCCTGAAATGACGGCGCTGACCGGCCGGACGATCGACGTCGCGGGGCGCGAGGATGCGATCCGCGAAGAGTTGCGCCGCGAGCTTTCGGCGTTCGACGCGCTCTGGGAATTTCGGGTCCAGCTCTGCCATGACCTGGCCAAGCAGCCGGTCGAGGATGCGTCGGTCGAATGGGACGAGGAGGCCTTTCCGTTCCGCCGCGTCGCGCTTCTTCGCGCCCGTGTGCAGGACAGCTGGGAGGCGAGCCGCCGTTCGCATGTCGACGAGGCGATGCGCTTCTCGGTCTGGACCGGGCTCGAGGCGCACCGTCCGCTCGGCAACATCAACCGCGCGCGGCGCGACACCTACCGGCACAGCGCCGACTTCCGCGCCGCGTTCAACGCCTGCCCCTATCATGAGCCATCGCGGGTCACGGTCTGACGATGGGGCAGCGCGGCGACCGGCCTCATATCTACAGCTTCGGCGGGCCCGCGGGTGGCTGGGGATCGGTCCGCTCGCTCGCCGATATCCTGACCCGCGAGCGCATCGACGCGCGCGGGTACCGGGAGCTGCTACGCCAGAACAAGCCGCAAGGCTTCATGTGCGTGAGCTGCGCCTGGCCCAAGCCCGCCGATCATCATCCCGCCGAATTCTGCGAAGAAGGCGCGAAGGCCACCGCCTGGGAACTGACGCGACGCCGCACGACGCCGGAGTTTTTCGAGAAGCACAGCCTGTCGGAGCTGCGCGGCTGGACGGATTACGATCTCGAGCAGCAGGGGCGGCTCACGCATCCGCTTCGCCATGATGCGGCAACCGACAAATATGTAGCCTGCAGCTGGGAAGAGGCCTTCGACGCGATCGGCGCCGCGCTGCGCCCGCTCGATCCCGCCGCGGTCGCCTTTTATTCCTCGGGCCGGACCAGTCTCGAAGCCTCCTATATGTATGGCCTCATGGCGCGGATGTACGGGAACCAGAACCTCCCCGACAGCTCGAACATGTGCCATGAATCGACGTCGGTCGGGTTGAAGGCGGCGCTTGGCGTGCCGGTCGGCACGACGCGGATCGAGGATTTCGATAAGACCGACGCGATCTTCTTCTTCGGTCAGAATGTCGGCTCGAATGCGCCGCGCATGCTCCATAATTTGCGCGCCTGCCGAAAGCGCGGGGTCGAGATCGTGACCTTCAACCCCTTGCGCGAGCGCGGCCTAGAACGCTTCACCGATCCGCAGAACCCGGCCGAGATGCTGACCCTCACGGAAACGTCCATCTCGACCCAATATCACCAGCTGCGCGCGGGCAGCGATATCGCGGCGATGACCGGGATCGCCAAATATCTATTGTTGTGGGACGAAAAGGCGCGCGCCGCCGGCAAGCCCGAAGTGCTCGATCATGCATTTCTTGCCGGCCATACGGTCGGCTTCGACGAATTCGCCGATGCGGTGCGGGCAGCCGAGTGGGGCGACATCGAGGCCGAAACCGGTCTGCCGCGCGCCGACCTCGAGGCGGCGGCGCGTGTCTATGCGGGCGCGGGCGCGGTCATGGCGATCTACGGCATGGGACTGACGCAGCATGTGAAGGGCGTCGAGAATGTCCGCATGGTCGTCAATCTCCTGTTGCTGCGCGGCAACATCGGCAAGCCCGGCGCCGGCCCGACGCCGGTGCGCGGACATTCGAACGTGCAGGGGCAGCGCACCGTCGGCATCACCGAAAAGACCGAGCTCGTGCCTGTCGAGCGGCTCGAGGCGCAATATGGCTTCACCGCGCCGCGCAAGAAAGGGCTCGATACGGTCGGCACCTGCCGCGGCATCATCGATGGCTCGGTGCGGGGCTTTGTCGGGCTGGGTGGCAATTTCCTGCGGGCCGTACCCGAAACCGAAGCGATGGAAGCCGCCTGGCCCAGCCTCGACCTCTCGGTCCAGATTGCGACGAAGCTCAACCGCAACCATCTCTTCCCGGGCAAGCAGGCTTTCCTGCTGCCGTGCCTCGGCCGGATCGAGCGCGACGTCCAGGCGAGCGGACCGCAGGCCGTCTCGGTCGAGGACTCGACGAGCTGCATTCATGGGTCGCGCGGCAAGGCGCCGCCCGCGAGCCCGCATCTCCTGTCCGAACCCGCGATCGTCGCGGCAATCGCGAAGCAGATCCTGCCACCCAATCCCAGGCTCGACTGGGACGCATGGGTGGCGGACTATAGCCGCATCCGCGCGGCGATCTCGGAGACCTATCCCGACATCTTCCGCGATTATGAGCGGCGGCTCTTCACGCCCGGCGGCTTTTGGAAGGGCAACAAGGCCGCCGAACGCGTCTGGGAAACGAAGAGCGGCAAGGCCGAATTTCATGCGCCTTCCGGGCTGTCCGCTGCAGGCTTTGCCGATGTCCCGGGCCGGTTCCGGCTTACGACGCTGCGCTCGAACGACCAGTTTAATACCACGATCTATGGCTATCACGACCGCTTTCGCGGCGTGAAAGGAACGCGCGACATATTGTTCATCAACGCCGAGGACATGGCGGAGGCCGGGATCGCCGAAGGCGAGATCGTCGCGCTCGAGAGCGACGCCGGCGACGGGAGGCGACGCCGACGCGATGGTCTGATCGCGACCCCCTATGCGATCCCGCGCGGCTGCCTCGGCGCCTATTATCCCGAATGCAATCTGCTGATGCCGCTCGATCATCATGCCGAGGAGAGCCATGTGCCCGCCGCCAAATCGGTGCCGGTGCGGATCGTCCGAGGGAATCGCGATGAGGGAGCCGCCGCATGACCGACTGGATCACGGACCTCGTCGAGACGATGGGCTATGCCGGCATTGTCCTTCTCATGTTTCTCGAAAATGTCTTCCCGCCGATCCCGTCGGAAGTCATCATGCCGCTCGCGGGCTTCGGCGCCGCCGATGGACGCTACAGCCTGCCCTTGGTGATCGCCGCAGGACTGGCCGGGACCCTTCTGGGAGCGCTCTTCTGGTACATGATCGCGCGCAGGATCGGCGACGAGCGGCTTCGCCGCTGGGCCGATCGTCACGGGCGCTGGATCACGCTCAGTGGCGACGATATCGCGCGTATCGAGCGCTGGTTCTGCCGCCACGGCGCATGGGCGGTGCCGGTCGCCCATCTCATTCCCGGACTTCGTACGCTCATTTCGATTCCGGCGGGCATCTTCGCGATGCCGCCGACGCGCTTCCTCCTGCTGTCGGGGCTCGGCGCAGGCGTCTGGACCGGGGCACTCGCCATCGCGGGCTATCTGCTCGCCGAGCGTTTCGAGGGCGTCGAGACGTGGGTCGGCCCGGTGAGTACCGCAATCATGGCAGCGCTCTTCGCTTACTATGTCTGGCGCGTGATCCGCTTCAAGCCGGGCGGCGCCAGCTGATTATTTCTGACCGGCCGCCGGGGAAACCGGCGATCGCATCGCGAGTGCGCGGGGGCCGGTGACGCGCCACACCGTGTTCGAAAGGTCGTCGGCGATCCAGAGGGCACCGCGCGTCGGGTCCCAGGTGACGCCGACCGGGCGGCCGCGCGCCTTGCCGTCCTTGATGAAGCCGGTCACGAAATCCTTCGGCTTGCCGGCAGGACGTCCATTCGCGAAGGGGACGAAGCTGACCTTGTAGCCGGCGAGAGTCTGGCGGTTCCAGCTGCCATGTTCTCCGACGAATGCGCCCGTTTCATATCCGGGGAGACCGCCCTCGGTCGCGAAGCTCAGCCCGAGCGGCGCCACATGCGACCCGAGCGCGTAATCGGGAGTGACTGCCGTTTTGACGAGCTCGGGCTTTTGCGGATGGACGCGCGGGTCGGGATGGCGTCCCCAATAGCTGTAGGGCCAGCCATAGAATGCACCCTCGCGCACCGAGGTCAGATAATCGGGCACCAGCTCGGCGCCAAGCTCGTCGCGTTCGTTCACTACTGCCCAGAGGATGTTCGACGATGGCTCGAAGGCGAGGGCGGTCGGGTTGCGGATGCCCGAGACGAAGATGCGGCTCGCGCCGGTGGCGGCATCGACTTCCCAGACGACAGCGCGATCTTCCTCGACGTTCATCCCCCGCTCGCCGATGTTGCTGTTCGAGCCGATGCCGACATAAAGCTTCGTTCCGTCCGCGCTCGCGGCGAGCGATTTCGTCCAGTGATGATTGATCGCCGCCGGAAGCTTGGTCACTTCCTCGCCCTTGCCGGCGATACGCGTCGCGCCCGGCGTATAAGCGAAGCGCAGCAGCGCGCCCTGATTGGCGACGTAGAGGTTGTTCCCGACGAGCGCGAGGCCGTAGGGCGCGTCGAGATCCTCGATGAAGCTGGTGCGAAGTTCGGGTTTGCCGTCGCCATTCGTATCGCGAAGCAAGGTGATGCGGTCGCCGCCTTTCACCGGCGATTTGCCGAGGCTCTTGATATAGCCCGCGATCACGTCCTTCGGGCGGAGCTTCGGTGCATGGCCGCCCGACCCTTCGGCGACGAGAATGTCGCCATTGGGGAGGATGAGGATCTGCCGCGGAATCTTGAGGTCGGTGGCGACCGGCGTGATCGTGAAGCCGGCGGGAACGGTGGGAAGCTCGCCGTTCCAGCCTGCAGGCTTGGCGATCTTCATCGGCGGGACGAGCGTCTCGTCGATCTTCGGCAGGTTCGGGCTGGCACCCGTCTGGTCGAGCTTTTCATCCCCTTTGCCGCAGCCGGAGAGCGCGGCCGCCAGCGCCGCCGCAGCGACGAGGCCGAGGGAGGTCTGGCGGTTCATGCGCGGTGCTCCTTTACGGCGTGGAGAAGCCAGGCGGCGGCGATCGCTGCAAGCGTGGATAGGACCGAGAGTGTCACGCCGGTCGTGCCGACCGAACTCCAGGCATCCTGGCTATGCTTGAAGGCGTTGATGAGGCCCGCGATCCACATGACGAGGATCAGCAGGAAATAGGCAAGAGCGGGCGTCCACGTGGGCCGCTTCCGGCCACGGAAAAGGGCTATGGCGGACCACAGGAGTATGGGAGCCCCGAATATCAGCCCGCCCGTGATCAACCAGGCCGAGAAGTTGCTCCACTGCATCTCGCCGCTGTTGAGATAGGTGATGTCAGAAAGGAGCGCGCTGCTGAACAGGGCGACGGGAAAGGCGAGGAGAATGGTGTGCAGCGGATGGGGGGCGTGTCGGCGATAGGCGGGGTCGATACGAGGCGATGGGGCCGTTGCCATATTGATCTCCATGCGGGCCCCCGTCTGGATAATGCGCCGACCGCCCAATAGTTTCCCGGAACCCGCGCGCAGGGCGCGACGTTGGCAATTCGATGGATCCTGCCTCGATACCCTATTGCGGTCCCGCGCCGATCCCGGGAGACTGGGTGACGCGCTGGAATCTCGATCCCTGGCTGCTGGCGGCGCTGGTCGCTGCGGCGCTGATCGCGATGCGGCAGCAGGCCCGCGGCCCTTTTTGGGCCGGGTTAGCCCTGATCGTCCTGCTGTTCGTGTCGCCGCTGTGCGCTCTTTCGTCCGCGCTCTTCTCGGTGCGCGTCGCGCATCATATCATCCTGACCGCAGTCGCGGCTCCGCTGTTTGCGTTCGGCCTGCCGCGGCTTCGGCCGCGCGGCGGTGCATCGCTATGGGCGGCCGCGCACATCCTCGCCTTCTGGGTCTGGCATGCGCCGACGCCCTATGCGCTCGCTTTGGCGAGTGACGGTGCTTTCTGGTTGATGCAGCTTTCGTTGCTCGCGACCGCGACCGCATTCTGGGCGTCGCTCCGATCATCGTCGCCGCCGCTCGCGATCGGCCTCCTGCTAGCGATGATGGTGCAGATGGGTCTGCTCGGGGCGCTCATCACCTTCGCGGGGACACCGCTTTACGCGCCCCATCTTGCGACGACGATGGCATGGGGCCTGGGACCGCTCGAAGATCAGCAACTCGCGGGCCTCATCATGTGGGCGCCCGCCGCACTTCTCTACCTCGGCGCGGCGCTCTGGACGGGCTGGCACCTCCTCGGCGAGCCGCCGCGGGTGGCAGGGTGATCGAGGCGATCAAGGCGTGGGCGGCGCGTTATGCCGCTGACGGGCGCTATTCGCCTGTGGGTCAGATATTCCATTGGACGATGGCTGCGCTCATCCTGTTCCAGCTCGGCTGGGGCTGGCGAATGAGCCGCATCGATGCGGGCGGCGACAAGCTGGAGGCGTTTCGGGTTCACGCCGAACTCGGCCTGCTGATGCTCGTGCTTGCCGCGCTCCGCGCGATCTGGCGGATGATCGTGCCGGGACCGGTCAACGATGCCGACCGCCTCGGCTGGCAGACGGTGGCGGCCTATGTCACGCACATCCTCTTCTACGTCTGCTTTTTCGGTCTACCGCTTTCCGGCTGGGCGATGTGGTCGGTGGTCGGCGGCGAGCCGCTCGAAGTCGTGGGGATCGTTCCCTGGCCGCACATGCCCTTCGACAGTCTGGATAAAGGATTCCAATGGTGGATTCTCGACTGGGCGGAAGGCATCCACGCGCTGCTGATCATTCTTCTTGTCGCGATGATCCCGTTGCACGTGGGCGCGGCTCTGAAACATCATTTCTGGGATCGGCACGATGTATTGCGGGGGATGTTGCCCGAGCTTCCGGAGGACGGAGCGGAAACGACGCCGCATGACGGGACACCGCCGCCAGCTCGGCGGGCGAGAGCAGGCGGCTGACACGGCGCATTTCGCCAAGCGGATCATTGTAGCGTCTCGCCTCGCGCCAGGCGCGAAGCTGACCCGCGATATAGGCGGCGGGCTGACCGGCAAGCGGCGGGTTGGCGGCATCGCCCCCGCCGGCGGTACCGTGACACGAGGCGCAGGACGGGAGCCCGCGCGCGGGATCGCCCTCGTCGTAGAGGCGGGCGCCCGCCGGATTTCCGGCATCGACAGGCCAGGCTACCGGCTGGAGCGCCGCGTAGTAAGCCGACACTTTCGAGCGGTCGTTGTCGCTGAGCTTGCGGGCGATCGCGCGCATCGCCGGATGCTCGCGGCGACCGTTCGCATAATCGTCGAGCTGCCGGTGGAGATAGCCCGCATCGAGCCCCGCGAGGCGCGGCGTGTCGCGCCCGTCGCCTTCGCCTTTCAGTCCGTGACAGGTGAAGCAGGCCGCTTCGGCGCCCGCGTCGCCGCCGCTCATGGCGATCGTCTCTCCGGTCGCGCGAAACCGATCGGGCAGTGCCGGCGCATGGCATGCTGGCAGAAGCAAGAGGAGGAGAAGCGGGGCTTTGCGCACGCATCGGGAACCAATGGCTGCGCGAGGTGGTTCCCAAAGTGAAACAAGGACGGTGAACGGCTATGAAAGGGGGCGCTGCGATTTCGGTCTTGATGCTGCTTGGCGCCTGCGCGCCCGCGCCGGTCGAAACGGCACCCGCCGATACGGACGCCGTCGCGCGCGGCCGCGACGCAGCGGCACGGCTCGGTTGCGGCGCCTGCCATGATTTGCCGGGGATCGCGTGGCCGAAAGGGCGGGTGGGACCACCGCTCGCGGGCTTCGGCGCCCGCCCGCTGATCGCTGGCCGCCTCCCTAATCGCGCGCCCCAACTTGCCGCCTTCGTCACCGACGCGCCGGCAATGGCGCCGAGGACCGCGATGCCCGCGATACCGATGAAAAGAGCCGAAGCCGACGACATCGCCGCCTGGCTGCTGAGCCTCGATGACTGAGCGAACGCTGCCTTCCGAAGGCTGGCCGCCCGCCGTGCTCGATCCCGCCGGACCTTATTCGGAGCCTGTGACCCTCCTTGCCTGGGTACTGCTTGTCGGGGGCACCGTCATCTTGGCGATCGTGCTTGCCGCGCTCTGGGTCGCGCTGCGCGGATCGCCGCGGCTCAAGAACCGGCTCGGCGGCGAGAAGGCGATCTGGATCCTGGGATTTGCCTTCCCCTCGGTCGTGCTCACGGGTCTGCTCGTATGGGGCCTGTTGCTCACCAGTTCGCTTTCGGCGGCCCGCGTTCCCGAGGGCGCCATGCGCGTCAAGATCATCGGTGAGATGTGGTGGTGGCGCGTCCATTATCAGGATGAGCAGGGCCGCGAGACGCTGCGCGATGCGAATGAGCTCCACATTCCGGTAGGGCAGCCCGTGCTGCTCGAACTCGAAGCCGCTGACGTCATCCACAGTTTCTGGGTGCCGCGGCTCGGGGGCAAGATGGACATGATCCCGGGGCGCACCAATCGCCTGCTGATCGAGGCCGATGCGCCGGGTGTCTACAAGGGGCAATGCGCCGAATATTGCGGCGGCCCGCACGCGCTGATGGGGTTTGTGGTCGTGGCGCACGCCCCGGCGGAGTTTGCGCGGTGGCAGGCTTCGCGCCGCCCCGCTGACGGCGCGGGCGGCGAGGGGCTCGCACTTTTTCTATCGAGCGGCTGCGCCGCCTGTCACACGATCCGCGGCACGCCGGCACAGGGACTCGCCGGTCCCGATCTGACCCATGTCGGCTCGCGCAAGACGCTTGGTGCGGGCATATTGCCCAATAATCCCGGGACGATGGCGGGCTGGGTCGCCGACAGCCAGGCGATCAAGCCCGCGAACCGCATGCCCCCCTATCACCAGTTCAGCGGCGAGGAACTGCAGGCGCTCACCGCCTATCTGGTCGCACTCAAATGAGATCGGAAACGGGTTTCGATCCTACGCTTTACGAGCGCTTTCCGACCAGGGACGAGCGGCCGAAGGAAGAGGAGGAAGACCTCCGCCGCATCTGGTGCAAGCCCAAGGGCTGGGAATATCTGTTCGCGGTCAACAATAATTATATCGGCATCTATTATCTCGGAACCGCTTTCCTCTTCTTCCTGATGGCGGGCGTGCTCGGGCTGCTGATGCGCGCGCAGCTCGCCGCGCCGATGCTCGAAATATTGCCGCAGGGCACCTACAACCAGGTCTTCACCATGCACGGCACGGTGATGATGTTCCTCTTCGCGGTGCCCGCGGTCGAGGCGGCGGGCGTGCTGCTGCTCCCGCAGATGCTCGCGGCGCGCGATCTGCCATTCCCGCGGCTTTCCGCCTATGCCTTCTGGGCCTATGCCGTCGGCGGGCTCTGCTTCTTCGCCTCGATCTTCGTCGGGCTCGCGCCCGACGGCGGCTGGTTCATGTATCCGCCACTGACGTCCAAAGCCTATTCGCCGGGGATCAACACCGATTTCTGGCTGCTCGGCATCGGCTTTATCGAGATCAGCGCGATCGCGGGCGCGATCGAGATCATCGTCGGCGTGCTGCGGACGCGCGCGCCGGGCATGCGCCTCGACAAGATGCCGATCTTCGCCTGGGCGATGCTCGTCTTCGCAGTGATGATCGTGATCGCCTTTCCGAGCATCATTCTCGGCACCTTGCTCCTCGAGATCGAGCGCGCGTTCAACTGGCCCTTCTTCGACGCGACGCGCGGAGGAGATCCTCTGCTCTGGCAGCATCTCTTCTGGTTTTTCGGGCATCCCGAAGTCTATATCATCTTCCTTCCCGCGGCCGGGATGATGAGCATGATCGTCGCGACCGTCGCGGGCGAGAGGCTCGTCGGCTACCGGCTGATCGTGCTCGCGATGATCGCGACGGGTTTCATCAGCTTCGGCGTGTGGGCGCATCACATGTTCACGACCGGCATGCCGCCGATGACGACGGGCTTTTTCTCCGCCGCTTCGATGGCCGTCAGCGTGCCGGCGGGCATCCAGGTCTTTTCGTGGATCGCAACGCTCGCGATCGGGAAGCCGAAGTTCAATGCTCCGGGCCTCTTCGTGATGGGAAGCATCGTCATTTTCGTGACCGGGGGATTGACCGGGGTGATGGTGGCGATGGTGCCTTTCGACTGGCAGGCGCACGACAGCTACTTCATCGTCGCGCACCTCCATTATGTCCTGATCGGCGGCATGGTCTTTCCGCTGTTTGCCGCCTTCTATTACTGGATCCCGATGGTGAGCCGGCGCGCGCTGTCGGAGCGGCTCGCCAAATGGGTGTTCGGCCTCATGTTCACCGGCATGAATGTCGCCTTCCTGCCCATGCATCTGGCGGGGCTGCAGGGCATGCCGCGGCGCGTCTACACCTATCTGCCGGGGCAGGGCCTTGAGCTGCCTAATCTGGTCTCGACGGTCGGCGCGTTCATGCTCGGGCTCGGTGTACTCCTCTTCGTTGTCGACCTGGCTCGCAATTTTCGGCTCGCGCCGGGTGAGGGCAATGCCGGGAATGTCTATGGCGGCGGCACGCTCGAATGGCTCCCAAGCGAGCTATACTCGACGCGCTCGATCCCGGTCGTGACGAGCCGCGAGCCCTTGTGGGATGACCCGGCGCTCGCCGACGAGGTCGAGAAGGGGCGCTATTTCCTGCCGCGCTCGGCGACGGGCCTTCGCGAGACGATCGTTACCAGCCCGCTGCTCGCCGAGCCCCAATATCTTCAAATCATGCCGGGGCCGTCGCCATGGCCGTTCGCCGCCGCGATCTTTACCGCGGGCTTTTTTCTCGCGCTGACGGTGCAGGCCTATCTGTTTGCATGGGTCAGCGGCGTGCTGGCGGTGATCTCGGTGCTGCGATGGCTTTGGGAAACCGACCGGCCGATCGAAATCGAGGGCGTCGACATCGGCGCCGACATTCGCGTCCCGACCTATGTCACCGGCCCGTCGAGCCATGGCTGGTGGGCCATGATCATCCTGCTGGTCGTGATGGGCATGATCTTTCTCATGGCGCTGTTCAGCCTTGCTTTCCTGTCATCGAACCAGCCTGGCTTCTGGCGGCCGCCGCCGCCGCTCGGCGAGGCGATATCGATGCTCATGCTCTACGCTGCCGCGATCGGGTTCGCGCTCGCAGCGCGCTCGGTCCTTCGACGCTCGCCATTCTGGTCGGTGATGGCGCTTCTGTTCTCCGCAGCGGCATCAAGTGCGGCGCTAGGTCTGGATTACGCAAGCTGGTCGGGCAGCGGGCTCGATCCGACCGCGAGCGGGCAGGGGGCCGTCGCCTACGCGCTGCTGGCTCTCCAGGCCTGTGCGGCGGCGATCGCAATGCTGATGGCGCTCTACTGCGCCGCGCGCGGTGTGCGGGGGCTTGTCGCGCAGCCGAGAAACAACAGCATCGACCTCACGATGCTCTTTCTCGTCTACACCGCGGCCCAAGGGGCGACGGGCGCTCTCGTTTCGCGACTGGTCGGCGTTGGCGGATGAAGAGCTGGCTCATCATCATGGGCGGTCTCATCCTGTGGGCCGTGCATTTCTTCCTTCTCTACCTCCTTGCCGAGTTCGGGGGCAGTGGCACCGGCGTACGCCTCGTAGCATCGCTTTGTACCTTGGTCCTTCTCGGCGCTGCGGCGTGGATGTTCTTAGCGGTATCGCGTGAAACTCCCGGCGATCCCTTTGCCCGGTGGCGGCGGCGTGCCGCGATGCTGGCGCTGGCGTTCGGCGGGCTCGGAATCGCCTTTCAATATTTGCCGGTCCTGCTCATCGATCGATAGGACGGCGGTTCGGCCCGAGGGAGCGAAATGGATGCAGGTGATCGAAGCGATAGCGGCATGCGAGGAAGCGCTTCGTACGGCGATGCTGGCCGGCGATGCCGAAGCGCTGGAGCAGCTGCTTGCGGACGATATGATCTTCGTCGACCAACAGGGTGTGAGGCGATCGCGTGACGACGATATCGCGGCGCATCGTTCGGGACTGCTCGACTTGAGTTCACTCGATTTTCGGGGCGACCGTCTCGTTCGGCCCTATGGTGACCTGGCGAGCGTCGTCGTGACGACCGATGTCGCCGGATCCTATGGCGGCACGACCTTCTTCGTTACCTTCTCCTATCTTCGTCTCTGGAAGCAGCAGGGTGACCGCTGGCAGATCATTCTCGCTCAATGCACCGCTTGTCCATCGTCAGAGCTGTGATCGGAGACTGCTTCGGCCGAGGTTGAGCGCGGCATCTGTCGAGCGCGCTCTGGCCTCGCAGGCTCGGCCAGGGGTCGCACGGATGTCCGGCCGCGCCTGCACACTTGCCTCGCTTCTTGCCGGTGCGGGCGCGCGCTGTCACGGCGGGCAAGCCGCGCTGCGCGCGGCTCCGGCCGCTGCTCCGCCCCGTCCGGCCCGCCGCTCCCGCGCGCACCCCGCCCCGGCTGCGGCTCCGGCAAGAGTGCGGTTTTCGGCCCTGCGGGCCAGCGGCATTGCGGCCAAGGTCAATCCGTTCGGGCGCGAAGCTTGCGGCGGGTCGTCCTCAGCGCGTTTTCGAGACCTTGCGAACGATATCCGCCGTCCGGCGCTTCCCGATCGAACAAGGCGCCGTCGTCATCGCGGCCGAGCAGAAATTCAAGCGCTTCGACGAGTTCTTGGTCCATGGTGGTTCTTCCCGTCATCGGGCAAGCGACACCGATACAGGACAATGATCGGAATAATGTTTGACGTCTTTCCCGTAGAGCGTCTCGGCGAAGCTTAGCATGTCCGCGCCGGCGCGCCGGTCGAGCACGATATGATCGATGAAGCTGTCGTAGGGCGGATCGCACTTCGGCCGCGTGCCGGCATCGGCAAGCCGGAGGTCTGCGTTCGCCGGCGTACCGTCGTCGATCTCGGACCAGATGCGGTCGCCTTCAAGGCCAAGCCTGCGGTTCCAGTCGCCGAGCACGGCGAAGCGCACGGGCGCTTCGGCAGCCGCATCGATCCACGCCTCGAGCGCGGGTACCTGCTCTGCGAGGATCGGGCACGCTTTGGCGGTATCTCCGGCAAAGCAGCCCGACTTGAGGTGAATCGAAAGCAGGCGAAGGGGTCTCGCGCCCGCCGGTCGAAGGGTGATGTCGACCCCCGAGCGCAGCTGCGGATTGCCGAGCACCAGACTGGTCACATCGGCGTGGCGGTCGAACGCGATGGTCTTGCGGATCGCGAAGCCGACTGCCTGGCGAATGACGCGCTGCGACTTGTGCTCGCCGCCGCAGGTCCCGCTCGGTGCGCCGGCGCGCTCTTCCATGACGATGGCATAGCGGGCGGGATCAAACACACGCTCCGCCGCCGCAACACTCTCCGCTTCCTGAAACGCGATCACGTCTGCGTCGAGGCCGTCGGCAATTTGTCGCATGGCGGCATAGTCGGCGTCGGTTCGCGGCTGACACCCGTCGCCGTTCCGCTCGGCAAGAAATTCGAGATTCCAGCTCGTCAGCGTGAGCGACCGGTCGTGCGGGACTGCGAGCTGAGGATGCTGCGGGGCTTGCTCGGCCCCTGCGCAAGCGCTGAGCGAAAGGAGCGAAGCGGCGATGAAGAGGAGGCGCTGGTTCATCGAGCGCTTCTGGCCGCGACGCCGGACGCTTTCAACCAATTCGTTGGCAGGAATAACAGCTCGGGAGGGAGCCTCGTCTCCCGGGAACCAGGGTGAGAGACGAGGCAAAACAAGAATGCGCGCGCGTGAGGATTTGTTCCGAACGATCTGTCATATCGTGTTGATCTCGATCAACTTTACTAATTGTCTTCCGGCTCTCTGAACTTCGTGCATACATGCTCCCGTTGGATATCTTTCGCGGTCCCCACGAGCTTTTGTTGGGGAGAACGACTTTGGGAGACTCACGCTCGCGGGAACAAGCCTGCCCCCTTGTCGTTGTCGAGGGGACTATAGCGGAGACAGGTGCATGCAGCAGCAGATTGCGGTCGTGACGCTCGGGATCGCGGACCTCGTCAGGTCTCGCCGCTTCTACAGCGAGGGCTTTGGCTGGACGCCGGTCTTCGCGAACAAGGAAATCGCCTTCTATCAGATGAATGGCCTCATCCTCGGCACATGGCTTGAAGCAAAGCTCGCCGAAGACATGACGCGGACCTCGTTCGGCGGCCCGGGGTCTTTCGCGCTCGCGCATAATGTCGGGACGGCAGAAGAGGTCGATGCGGTGGTCGCGGCGTTGGAAGCTGCAGGCGGCCGGGTGCTGCGGCCAAGCGACGCGCCGCCGCATGGCGGCTATCGGGGCTATGTCGCGGATCCCGACGATCATGCTTGGGAAATCGCGTGGAATCCGGCTTGGCCGATCGACGCCGAAGGCCATGTGACCTTCGGCGCCTGACGTCGGGCCTTAGCCGTTGAGGCGATCCTTGACGGCCTTGGCCGCGCCGAAGCCGAGCTTTTTCGAGGCGGCGATCTGGATGGTCTCACCGGTTGAAGGGTTGCGGCCCTCGCGGGCTGCGCTTTCCTTGACCTTGAACTTGCCAAAGCCGTTCACCGAAACTTCTTCGCCCTTTGCGGCGGCGTTGGCGATCGCGGCGAACACGGCGTCGACCGCCTTCTTGCCGTCGGCCTTGCTGGTTCCGAGCATCGTCGCCACTGCGTCCGAAAGGTCGGCATGGTTCATTCAATATCTCCCTTATTCGGTCGGCCCCTCGCCGACCGGGCGGCTTCTATAGGAGCGAACATCGTCCTCCGCTATTGCGATCATCTCGCGAGGCTGCGAAAGGTGATCGACCAGCGCGCCTCCTCGATCGGCGCGATCCTATGCTCCCAAACGTGCCGCGCTTCGCCGGCGAGGTGATAGATCGAGCGCGGTGCGAGCGGCAGTGCGAAGCGGTCGAACTTGTCGTGACTGCGGCGCCGGAAACGCATCGTCGCCTCTGCTCCCAGCGAAATGCCGACGACATGCTCGAAGACCGGCCGGTCCTTGTGCCAGCCGATGCCGGCCCCGGGGCCGTATGATATCAACAGCGCCTGCGCGAGGGCGCCGGGCGGAAGTCCTGCAAAACGCTCAGCGCGAGCAGCCATGGGCGCGAGCCAGTCGGGGATCGGTGCCGCGCGCGCGAAAACGCCCGTTTGAAAATCATAGCTCCATCCGAACGAGCGGGTGTGGCGTTTGCCCTCCCATCGCTGGAATTTGAATGCCTCGAGCCCTGCATGTTCGATATGGGCTATGAGCGCCGCTTCCTCGGCTTCCGTGATGAAGGCTTCGGCTTCTTCCAGACCGGGAAGCCGTGCGCGGCCGAACAGATCGGCCTGCGCCGCGGCGCTTTTGCTGACAGGGCCGTGTTTCATGCCCTTGCAAGTGCGTCCAGTTTCGCCGCGATCGCTTTCCAGCGCCCGACGCCCGCATTATCGCCCACGAGTGCGAGCGCGCCGATGCGCGCTGCGACAAAGCGCGGCGCGCCCGCTCCATGCTGCTTCTCGACCGCGAGCGCGCAGGCCCAGAGATGGCGCTCCTCGGTGAACATCAGAGCAGGGTCGGCATCACGGGCGGTTGAGGCAAGGTCTTGCTGCGGTTGCTCCATGGGTCGCTGCTATGCTGGGCCACGAGGCGGTCGCCGGGATATTTGCGCACGAGTTCGAACGCTTCGTCGGCGGGCGCGTGCAGCCACGTCTCATGATCCTCGGGACGGAGGATGACCGGCATGCGGTCGTGGATATCGAGCAGTTCCTCGGTCGCGTCCACCATGACGCCGGTATAGGCGTCGCCCCATTCGTCGGTGGGGCGCCAGAGTCCCGCCCAGGCTGCGAGCGGCTGATCGCTGACGCTGATCCAGGTCTTCGTCATCGCGCCTTTTTCACCGACGGCCTCGGCAAAGGCGGTGAAGGGGATCAGGCAGCGATGCGCCGGCCGGGCGAACCATTCGCTCCACATGCCATAAGGATTGAAGAGCTGATCGTCGCGTGCGTTGTTCGTCGGACTTGGCTTGTTGGGCAGGCCCGTCTTCTTGCTTTTCGAGTGGCGCGGGAAACCCCAAGTCATTGACTGAAGGACGCGCTTTCCCTCCTCTTCGCGGACGACCATTCCCGAATAGCCGGGATAGACATCCTCGGCGCTGTTGAACGGCTGGACGGGCAGGTCGACGCCGAAATGCGCCGCGACCTCGGCCGCGCTTTTGCGCTCGGTGTAGAGATTGCACATGGACGTCAGTCTATCAGGATCGGGCCGGGAAGGAAGGACGCTGGCGGCAATTGCGCTCTATTAAAGCAGCGCTTGCTGGGGCCGCGCGCTAGGGGGCAATTTCCCGCTGCGCCAGAGATCGTCGGTATGTTCGACGACGAAGTTTTCCGCGGGCGGGGGTGGGCGAAATTGGAAGCCGATGACATCCTTGATCGAGCCGTGGAGCCAGCGCTCATATTCATGGGGCATGAGGAGGACAGGCATGCGGTCGTTCGTTGGATGGACGAGCTCGTTCGCGTCCATCGTCATGCCGGCGTAAACGGGACCCATTTCGGGGGTGTTCTTGGCGAAGCCGGCCCAGGCCATGATCGGCTGGCCTTCGGCCGAGAACCAGCTGCGGGTTTTCTCGCCGGGCGAGCCGTTGGGGTTCGCGAAGTGCGTCAGCGGAATGAGGCAGCGATATCTGGGCTCGACGACGAGACCTTCCCACATCGGGTTGGTGAGATCGGCGACGAGGCCGATGCGGCCCGGCGGATCGCCGCGCAGCCGCATCTCGCGGGTGAGGCGCGGGAAGCCCCAGAGCATCTGGCGAAGGTGCCGTCGGCCGTTCGTTTCGTGGACGACGAGACCGGGGAGGGCCTCGATCGTCTCCGAGGGAACGGCAATATCGGTAAAGCCGCCGGCGCCAAAATGATCGGCGACGTCCGAAGCCGTGGCGGCAAGAGTGTAGAGGCGGCTCATCTCTCGAGCTTCAGGCGAAAATCTTCGTCCATTTTTGGACTTGTTTCGCAAAGCTCGCCGGCTCGAAACCGAGACCGATCTCGGTTTCGACGAGCGGGGCGCTGCCGCCGGCGGCGTAGAAGCCTCTGATGTCGCACTCGCCGAACGGGTCGAACTCCTGCGCCCAGCGATCGAGGGCGATTGCGCGCGCGTGGAGCGCGGCGCCGCCATGGTCACCGAGCCGATGCTCGCGCGCGAAACGCTCAAGCAGACGGCCATGCTCCGCAATGTCGTTCGGACTCTTCACCACAAGATGCCGGATCGTCTCGATCGCGCGCGCGAGATGCGCGCCGGTGATATGCACACCATTGATCGCGGCGAGAAAACCGCCGGGTGCGAAAAAATCATTGGCGGCAGCATGGCCGCGGATGCGGTCGTCACCTTCGGATCTGTCGAACTGGATTACGTTGCCCATGGCCGGTCTTTCGCTGCGATTCGGTCATGCACTATAGAACAAAAATGGAACAAATGCGAATCTGCGTTGTGTCGATCAGGGGTCAACTGCGGCGGGTTGAGGAACAAGGAAGAGCGTGCGGCCCTCGACGCGCCAGGCGGCGAGCTGGGACAGGAAATTCATACCGAGCACGTCCGTATTGCCGAGCGCGGGTGAGATCACGACCTTTAGCCGCCGTGCCCCGATGGCGCCGACCGCGAGCGCATCGACCGTTCCGGGCTCGGCCCGCACCGTCCCGTTCGCGGTCTGCATCAGGAGCGGCAGCAGCGTTGCATCGGCCTCGACCCCGGCTGCGCGGGCGGTCTCCTGCGATAGCGCCGTCACGGTGGCGCCGCTGTCGACGAGCATCTTTCGTTTGACGCCATTGATTTCGGCATCGACCCAGAAATGTCCGTCGCGCGACATCGGAATGCGCACCTCGCTGCCGACGACCTGCTGTCGATCGAGACCGATCGCCGCGGTGAGGCGGCCGAGGTTCGGATCGAAGGGGGCGTGCTGAAGAATGAGGAAGATCGCGAAGGCGAGAAGCGCGAAGGAGAACAGGCCGCGCAGCACGCGGCCGACATAGGGGATTTTGAACAGCAGGATCAAGACGAGCGCGGCGCCAGCCGCATAGATCGCGAGTTGCTCCCAAGGGAGATCGGTGGTGAGAGGCATATCGGCCGCTTTACCACCGGCCTCGTGTCGCGTGGCTGAACGATCAGCTCTCGGAGATCGTCTCGTCCTCGATCGCCGCGGTGATCATTCTTTCCCACACCCCGGCATCCCCGACAGCCAGCATGCGCCCGCTCGGCTCCCGCATCGTCTTGAGGATAGCGAGCGCCGCGGCGGTATACTCCGGCCAGAGCATATCGACGGCATCGGCCGCCGACTGCAGTTCGCCTTCGCCGTTCCGGCTGAGCTCATGTCCGGCAAGGACCCTGGCTATCCGCTCCACCGGAGACGTTGCTGCAGCGTCCCAGGTCATCGGCCGTGGTTCAGATAGATGCGCACGGCGTCCGCGCTGTTTCCGACAGCATCGACGGCCTCGCGAAGTTCATCCTCGCCCACGCCGAGGCTCTCGGTCCAATCGCGGACTTCATAATCTTCGGAAAGGCTGATCCGATCGCGATCGGAGGCGCCCGTCAGTCTCTTGTCATCCGCCATCATGGTCTCCTGTATCTGCGCTCGCGAAGCCGGGCCGCGCGGGAGCTGCGGCCCGGCCCAGAAGGCGCAGTCAATCTGCGCCTGTCTGTGCCGCGATTCTGTCGGCACCATGGCTTCGATACCTCTTCCGCCGGTTGAGCGGAGTGGCGCTCTCAACCCCGAATGACGCGCCGACGACGGCAAGCGTTCCCGAGAAAATTTTCGGATTAACACAGGTTATTCCGGGGGTGCCGAGGCCGGGGCGGCGCGGAACTTTCGAAGCGAGCCAGCGTTACCCGGACATCCACCACGGATGAATTGGCGCAGCTTTCAACGTCCCCCGCAAGTGCGGTCGGGCGAGTGGCGGACTGCGTCCAGACGGGAGAATTATCATGTTCAGATGGGCTATCATCTTTGCCGTCGTCGCGCTCGTCGCGGCGCTTCTCGGCTTCGGCGGCATTGCCGGCCTTTCGGCCGACTTCGCCAAGATCTTGCTCGTGATCGGCGTCGTCCTCTTCATCGTCGCCTTCGTCTTCGGGCGCGGACGCCGCACATTGCCCTGAGTTTCCGGGATGGCCGAAGTTTCCAATTTTGCCATCCTCACGGGTGCCGGCGATCACAAACCCCTCGGTCGCCGGCACACGACTACTTCCCCGAAAGGACGTTTCATGACCGACCTTATCTTCGTCCACGGCATGTTCCAAAACCCGAAAAGCTGGGAGAACTGGATCGGTTATTTCTCGGCACGCGGATATAATTGCGCGGCCCCCGCCTGGCCGCTTCATGAAGGCGAGCCGCGCTCCCTTCGCGAAAATCCACCAGCGGGTCTTGGCGATCTCCATCTCGCGGAGGTCATCGCCTCTATCGAGGCGCAAGTTGCCGGGAAGGAGCACCCCGTCATGATCGGACACTCGGTCGGCGGGCTCATCACCCAGATATTTGCCAGTCGCGGCCTGATTTCCGCCGGCGTTGCAATCAATTCGGTCGCGCCGAATGCAATGATCGACTTCGACTGGGGCTTCATCAAGAATAGTGCAATTATCGCCAATCCCCTCAAGGGTAATGAGCCGGTCCTCATGGACGCGAAGACCTTTCACGGTGCCTTCGCGAATACGCTGTCCGAAGAGGAGGCGGCGGGCGAGTTCGATCGTACTGCGACGCATGACAGCCGCAATGTCCTTCGCGATTGCATGGGCGCCGATGGACGGATCGATGTCGATGCGCCGCACGCACCGCTGCTGCTGGTCGGCGGCGAGAAGGACGAGATCATTCCCGCCCATCTCACCGAGAAGAATTTCGATGCCTATACCGATGCGGGCAGCGTGACCGAATTCCTGCCGTTCGCCGGTCGCAGTCACTACATCTGCAACGAGCACGGATGGGAGGAAGTCGCCGGAGCGGCGCTTGCCTTTATCGAACGATCAGCGCGCGCGCCCAACACCGCGACCGCAAGCAGCTTTGTCTAAACTACAGCCGGACGGCCCTGTGACCACGGACGGTCGCTACTTTGTGGTGCGCGGGCGTCTGTGGCGCATGTCTGATCCGTCGCTCACGCAAGATACACGCATTCGGCTGGTCTCCGAACTTATGGCTGCACGCCGGGGCGTGAAGGACGCGCTGCGAAACAGGGACGCTGTCGCGTTGCGACACGCCCGATCGGCGGTCGATCGTACGAAGCGCGCGCTTGGCGAACGCGGACCGGTCTGGTGGGACGATGGCGCCCCCGATTATAATCGGCGGATGGCCATCAACACGCCGTATGCGCAGTGGTTCAAGGGCTTGACCGTCTAGGCTTGGCGTGTTTTCGCTCGGTCAGACGTCATGATTTTGCCGTCAGCAGAGGAGCCGTAGAGCCGCGATGCAGCGTCAGCATCGCCGTACCAATCCCCGCTGCAGGAACGATCATCATGCGCTCGGAGGCAATGCCGCGATCCTCGAGCAAAGTGGCGAGGATTCTGATCTGGGCTTCTTCGCCGGCTATTTCGATCGTCGCGGCCGGAGCCGCGCGAAGGACGGTGGCGAGGTCCGCGGCTCGGCCGAGACCTCTGCTCGTCAATTTGGGCCTGTCTTCTTCGAAGCCTTGAAAGGTGAAGGTCCTGCTCTGGCCCTCGCGCGATGCAAGCCAATCGGCCATCTCGCGCGTCAGCGATCCCGATGCCGCCGCCATGGTCGAGCCGTCGGGCAGCGTGACGAGCGCACTCGTCGCTGCATCCGGCGGCGCGGCCTCGACCGGTTCGCTGCCGCAGGACTGGAGCGAGAGTGTCGCGGCGCCGAGCGCGAGAACGGAGGTCATCAGCAGAAGAATACGGGGCATCAGTCGTCCTTGATCCCCCCTCTCATCACCAACGCGCGGCGTGAACGGACGTTGCCGCAACCGCGCGGGTTTTAAGCCGCAGCCTGCACGGCTGCAGCGTCCCGATATCGGCAGATGCTGCGGCCGCTTCGCTTTGCGGTATAAAGCGCCTCGTCGGCGAGGCTGATCAGTTGTTCGAGGTCGCGCGACAGGTCGTCGCACACGATATAACCGATCGACGTCGAAACGCGGATATCATGGCGTCCGACGGCAAAGGGACGCGCGATCGAAGCTGCAACGCGTTCCGCGAGCATATAGGCCTCGTCGGGATTGCCGATCTGAAGCTGCACGATCACGAACTCGTCGCCGCCAAGGCGCGCGGCAATGTCGCCTTCGCGCAAGGTCCCTGAAATTCGTCTCGCGACCGCGGTGAGCAACGCGTCGCCGACGGGATGGCCGAAGCTGTCGTTCACAGGTTTGAAGCCGTTGAGGTCGATGCAATGAAGGGCGATCGGGCGGAGCTTTGCGGCGCGCACATTAAGGTCGAACCATTCGCGCAGCGCCAACCGGTTGGGCAGGTCCGTGAGCCCGTCGCTTCGCGCGAGCGAGGCGAATGTAAGCCGGCGGCCGATGTCGTCGAGGGCGCGGGCGTGTCTTTTGCGCAAGCTGAAGATACCGCCCGCGAGGAAGGCGGCGGTCATCAGCGCGGTCGCGATGTGGAGTGGCTTTCCGGCAACGAGCATCGTGACGACCGGCGGCATGACGGCGAGAAGGAGCGAAGCGATTGCGATGCGCGGGCGAAGGCTCGTCCCGGCCGCGACGCCGGCAGCATAGCCGATGACGAGGCAGATCGCGAGCTTGTCGATGGCTGGATCGGGTAAGGCAAGCGCCCGCGCCGCGAAGAAGCCGAGCATGGCTGCAAAGACGATATAGCTCGCCGCATAGCGGCGCTCGAGCCGGCGGGCCTCACCGAGTGTGATCGCGGAATTATCCGCGGCGGCTGCGTCGCGCGAGGCGACGAGGAGCCGGGCGATCGAGGCGAGGACGCCGATCGCATAGGGTCCCGCGATTAGCATTTCGCCCGACTGTGCGATGATCAGCGCCCCGCATATGAGAAAGCCGAGCGACATCACGAGCGAGGGCAGCAGGCCATCGTAGAGACTTCGGATAAGTTCGATCTCGATCGTATCGGGTGAATATTTGACCGGGGTCGACATCGCTCAGCTCCTTGCCGAGAATTACCGCCCACCGGGAGGACCGGTTCCGCCCGCGGACGGCCGAACCTCCTGAAATCCCGCACGCTTCAGCCTAAACCCCGAGCGTTAACAAAGTTGGAAGCGGGACGCATTCGAAGCCCAAAAAGGTAAAGCCCCGCTGCACAAGGCTGCGGGGCTTTCCTGAAGTCGGGTCCTGAGACCCGAGCTTGCAAAGTAGATACGCGCGGACCGCAGGATCGTTCCAACGGCCGTCGATTATTTTTCGATTATCGGCAGCGCACATTGCTGCGATCGATTTCGCGCCCGACGGCTGCGCCGCCGATGGCACCGATCACGGTGCCCAGCGTTTCCGACCTGCCGTCAGCGATGACGTTGCCGAGCACGCCGCCGGCGATCCCGCCGACGATCAGTCCTGTCGACCCGTCGTTGCGGCGGCAGTAATATTTATTGTCGCGGCCGCGATAGATGCGGTCGTTGTCGTTGAGGCGGCGTTCGCGATACCTCCGGTCGTTGCGATAGTAATTCTCCGCATAATAGCCGCTGTAGCGCGGGTCGGGGCGGTCATAGTCATAGCGGCCATATTGGTCGTAATAGGCGCGATCATAATAGCCATAGCCGCCATCGTCATAGGCGTAGCTGCTACCGGTCGAGGCGCAGGCCCCGACCATGGCGGTTGCGGTGGCGAGAGGAAGGATCATCAGGCGGTTCATCGGCATCACTCCATTTTGTTGCGTGCCGGGCCGACCTTGGCGGGGCATGCGCTGGCCCCTCATGATCTAGACCCCTGAAGCCATGTCGAGTTCCGCCGCCTGCCATTTGAAAGCTAACGGAAATCCCGAGGTTTGATCTTAATGCCTTCGGTGGGTTGGCCGGGAATGATACCGGACCCGAGGCGGAGGTCGGGAATATAGATGTCGCGCGGATTGCGGCCGAGCGGCTTCGTCTCCGGATCGCGCGGATCGGGGCCGACGGGGCTCTTGACGACGTCGGCGCGGCCGACCCTGTAGATATCGGCGATATCCTTGCGTTGCCCGACGCTCGCGAGCAGCGGGGAGAGGTCGTCGAGCCTTTGAGCGACGATATGGATGACCTCGCCCTCGCGCTGAACCTGACCGCGCACACCCATCATCGCCGCGCCGAGGACGACGCGGCGATATTTCTCGAAGACATTGGTCCACACGACGAGGTTCGCGACCTCGGTCTCGTCTTCGAGGGTGATGAACATGACGCCCTTTGCCGAGCCCGGCTTCTGACGGACGAGAACGACCCCGGCGAGGTTGACCCAGCGGCCGTCCTTGATGTCGTGAAGCTCCCGGCAGGTGATGATCTTTCGCGAGCGAAGCTCGTCCCGCAGGAAGGCGAGGGGATGGGCCCTGAGTGACAGACCGGACGCTCTATAGTCCTCGACGACCTCGGCGCCTTCGCCCATCGGCGCGAGCAGCGTCGCTGGTTCCAGCGCTTCGCGCTGGAGACGTCCGGCGCGTTCGTCGGCAGCCTGGAAGAGGGGAAGGGCGGCAGGTCCCAAACCCTTCACTTCCCATAGCCCTTCCCGGCGCGAGCTTCCGAGCGAGGTGAAGCCGTCCGCATCGCCGATCCGGTCAAGCGCGCCGCGCCCGACCCCGGCGCGGCGCTGGATTTCCTCGGCGCTGCTATAGGGCTCGTCGGCACGGGCCGCGGCGACCGCGGCGCCATCTTCGTTGGCGAGGCCGCGGACCATGCGCAGGCCCAGACGCACCGCATGATATTTGCCGTTGGCAGTCTCTTCGAGCGTGCAGTCCCAGCGGCTGTGATTGACATCGATAGGCCTGATCTCGACGCCATGATTGCGGGCATCGCGGACGATCTGCGCGGGCGCGTAAAAGCCCATCGGCTGGGCGTTGAGCAGCGCGGCGCAGAATGCGTCGGGATGATGGCATTTCATCCACGACGAGGCATAGGCGATGAGCGCGAAACTCGCGGCATGGCTCTCGGGAAATCCGTAGGAGCCGAAGCCCTCGATCTGCTTGAAGGTCTTTTCGGCAAACTCGCGGTCGTAGCCGCGGCCGACCATGCCATCGATCAGCTTGTCGCGGAAATGGCTGACGCCGCCGGTGAGTTTGAAGGTCGCCATCGCGCGGCGGAGGAGATCGGCCTCGCTCGCCGTGAAGCCGGCGCATTCGATCGCGACGCGCATCGCCTGCTCCTGGAAGAGCGGGACCCCTAGCGTCTTCTCGAGCACGCGCCTGAGCTCGGGCGTCGGATAAGTGACCTCCTCCTGTCCGTTTCGGCGGCGGCGATAGGGGTGGACCATGTCGCCTTGGATCGGACCCGGGCGGACGATCGCGACCTGGATCACGAGATCGTAGAAGGTGCGCGGCGCCATGAGCGGGATCGAGGCCATCTGCGCGCGGCTCTCGATCTGGAAGACGCCGAGGGTGTCGGCCTTGCGGATCATCGCGTAGGTCGCAGGATCTTCCGCAGGAATGGTGGAAAGATCGTGCTTCAGTCCCTTGTGATCCTGCAGGAATTCGAAGGCACGGCGCATGCAACTCAGCATGCCCAATGCAAGGATGTCGACCTTCATGAAACCCAGGGCGTCGATGTCGTCCTTGTCCCATTCGATGACCTGCCGGTCTTCCATCGCGGCGGGTTCGATCGGCACGAGTTCGTCGAGCCGGTCGCGCGTCAGCACGAACCCGCCCGGGTGCTGCGAAAGGTGGCGGGGCGTGTTGATGAGCGTGCGCGCCAGCTCGAGCGTCAGCGCGAGGCGCTTGTCCCCGAGATCGAGGTTCAGCGCTTCGGCATGCTTTTCCTCGACGCCCTCGCGGCTATAGCCCCAGACCGCGCTGGCGAGCCCCGCGGTGATGTCTTCGCTAAGCCCGAGCGCCTTGCCGACTTCGCGGACGGCGCCGCGCGAGCGGTAACGCGTGATGACCGCGGTCAGTGCGCTGTGGGTCCGGCCATAAGTCTCGTAAATCCACTGGATAATTTCCTCGCGCCGCTCATGCTCGAAGTCGACATCGATATCGGGCGGCTCCCGGCGCTCGGCGCTGACAAAACGCTCGAACAGGAGTTCGGACCGCACCGGATCGATCGAGGTGATACCGAGGACGTAACAGACCGCGCTGTTCGCCGCGCTGCCGCGGCCCTGACAGAGGATCTCCCGGCGACGTGCTTCTGCGACGATCGAGTGCACCGTCAGGAAATAGGGCGCGTAATCGAGTTCGCCGATCAATCTGAGTTCATGCTCGAGCTGGGTACGGACCGCCGGGCTGACGCCTTCGGGGTAGCGGAGTGGGGCCTTTTCCCATGTCAGTCGCTCTAGCTCCTCCTGCGGCGGGCGTCCGGGAACCTGGATCTCGTCGGGATATTGATAGCGCAGCTCTTCGAGACTGAAGGTGCAACGCTTCGCGAAATCGACCGTGCGCGCGACCGGCGAACTATCCTGGAGGTAGCGGAGAAACAGGCGTTCCATCTCGGCCGCCGTCTTGATGTGGCGGTCGGCGAAGCGTTCACGGCGATCGCCAAGCTCGTCGATCGTGCATTTCTCGCGGATGCAGGTGACGACATCCTGCAGCAGGCGCCGGTCGGGCATATGATACAGGACGTCGCCGGTTGCGAGCGTCGGCACTTTCGCTTTGGCGGCCAATGCTGCGAGATCACGCAGCCTGATCGCATCGCCGGGGCGGCGCCGGATCGTGAGTGCGAGATAGAGGCGATCGTCGAAGATGCGCCTTGCGCGAGCGATCGCCGCCTCGGCTGCGCCATCGGCGCGGTCGGGAAGCAGGATTGCAAGCAGGCCTTCGGTCCAGTCCTCGAGATCGGGCCAGTCGAGATGGCAGGAGCCCTTGCCGGCGCGCGCCTTGCCGATGCTGAGCAGCCGGCACATCCGGCCATAGGCCAGCTTGTCGGTTGGATAGACGAGAAGGGCGGTGCCGTCGGCAAGATCGAGGCGCGTGCCGGTGAGCGCGCGGACCCCGGTAACCTTCTCGGCGTCCCACGCGCGCACGATCCCGGCGACGCTGTGCCGGTCGGCGACGCCGAGCGCGGGTAGGCCGAGCATTGCAGCGGCGGTGAAGAGCTCCTCGGGTGAGGAGGCGCCGCGCAGGAAGCTGAAATGCGTCGTGACCTGCAGCTCGACATAGGCCGGTCCTTCATCGGTCATGCTAAGGCGCCGCTATTGAGCGGCCGCACTCTCAAGCGAATGCGATTTGATGCCGGCCGCACTCTCAAGCGAATGCTCCGTGAATAAACCAGCGCATGGAGCCGGTGGCCGGATTGACCCCGTCGCCGAGGCGGAAGAGCCAGTAACGGCCGCCCGTCTCGGTCTCGACCTGATAATAGTCGCGGACGGTGAGGTGGGTTTCGCCTTCAATCCCGCCCTCGCGCCACCATTCGCCCTGCAGTCGCTCGGGTCCGTCGCCCTGCGTGACGCGGTAGCGCTTGCGGCGCCAGATGAAGAGGCGCGGGGCATCATCGGGAAGCAAGGCGACGACATCGACCGGCTCGGGCCGCCCGAGCATGCGCGATGGCCGCGGCCATTCGCTCCAGCTCTCGCCCGTCTCGGGCGCGAGCGCGGGCAGGGGAGCAACCGAGCGCTCAGGCATCGCGCTCGGTCGCGGCGCCGCGCGACGGAGCGCGCGCTGCCCGAACCGGTTGGCGAGCGTGTCCACGAGCGCGGGAAGATCGGGGCCGCGCCGTCCGATATTTTCAAGCGCGTCGGCCTGGCTCCCTTGCTGCCGCTCGGCGAGCGCGGTGACGAGAGTCATCGCCTCGATCCCGAGACCGGGATCGACGCTCTCGATCCGCGCGGCGAGCAGTTTCGCGAGATGCCGGGGATCGCGCGACGGCGATGCGGTTCCGATACGGATGGCCTGCGTCTGACCATCGACGCGGTGGAAATAGCAGTCGAGGCGCCGCGCACCCGTTCCGGCGCGGGTGAGTTGGCCTGCGATATCGTGCGCAAGGTCGCCGATCACCTGCGCCAAAGCATCCGCCGTCGCGAGCGGCTCCATGAAGCCGCGCCTCGCCTGCGGCAGCTCTTCGGGGAAAAGCGGTTCGATGGGCTCCGGGAGCGTGCCGAGTGCCTGGTCGAGGCGGCGATGCAATTCGCGCCCGAACCGTTTCGCGAGCGGACCGCGGGGGCTCCCGATCAGCTGTTCGATTCGCTCGAAACCCAATTTGCGCAGGCCGTCGACATCGGCGGACGGCAGGCGGAGCGCTGCGACGGGCAGGAGCGCGATCGCCTTTCGGTGCGCTCCGGGTTCAACCGTGACGGGCCGTCCGGCGGGAACATGGCGGGCAGCCGCATGCGCGCAGCCGGCCGTATCCGCGACCGCAATTTGCAGGCTGAGACCGAAGGCCGCGACGCGGCGATGAAGATCCTTGAGCAAGGCTCGCTCGCTGCTGAAGATGGCCGCGCAGCCCGTGATGTCGAGCCAGAGCCCGTCGGGTGGATCGGGCGCGACAATCGGCGAATAGCGTGCGCCTGCCCAAAGGGCGAGGCGCCGCAACCCGTCGAGATCGGCCTCGGGTTCCGCGTCGACGACATCGAGCTCGGGCGCGAAAGCCCGCGCTTTCGTGATCGTCATGCCTGTCTGGATGCCAAGTATCCGCGCCTCGCGGCACGTCGCCGCGACGATACGCCGGCCATGGTCGGGAATCGCGGTAACGAGCGGGCGGGGCGGGGCGCTGCCGTCAGGCTGCGGCTTGCGCATCTTCCTGCGCAGCCGGTCGGTCGACCAGTGCGGCAGGAAGAGCGATACGACCCGTCGCATCGCAGCCCTCCACGATCCAGTTGTGCGGATTTCCGCCCCGCGCGCGCTCGAGCGCGACGCGCCAGCGCGCGCGTCCGATCGCGGGGATGCCGAGATCCTCGGTCGGGCTCGCGGTGATGCGCCAGCGGGTCAGAGCGGCGCTGCCTTCGGCAGGCTCGCCGGCCTTGCAGGCGCGGCGGAAGATGAAGGCGGGGACTCCCGAGGCTTCGGCGGCGAGCTGCAGCCGCTTCGAAGCGGTTGTGCTATATTTCTTCACCTCGCCGACGACCCCGGCGAGCCCCGGATGGCGGAGGCATTCCTCCATCGCGAGGAGGACGTTGGTGTCGCTGCCCGCTTCGACATGAATCAGCCGGTCGGGATGGAGCCCGGCAAGATGGAGCGCGGGGGCGAAGAGATCACGCCAGCGCAGGCACCAGAAAACCGGGCCGTCGCTCCTGGCGAGGATACCGGCAAGGAAGATCGTGGCGCTCGCATCGTCCGCCAGTTCGGGACTGCCGGCGAGCTCGTGAAGCGCGCCGGTGGCGATTCCGCGCGCAGGAATTCGCGAGTCGAAATCCTCGATACCGAACGGGATGACGTCATGACGCGCGCCAACGCCTTCGATTTGCGCAATTTTGGCGCGAATATCTTCAAGAACGACGGACTGGAGCATAGGTGCGGATAACTCGGTAAGCTGGTCTTATGTTCCTTCTTTGTTCTTGTTGCCCGCTGTTCGTCAAGGCGCGCTGCGGCGAAGCGGTGTCATCGCTGTGGATGAAAGACCGGAAAGCGAGGGTGCCGGGGGTGCCGCCGGCCGGAGGGAGGTACGAGCCGGCGGCGGCGCATACTGAAGGTTCGGACCCTTGCGCCGGGATGCGGCAACGGAGCGCGGAGCGGGGCAGGCGCGACGGCCGCGGGCCCAGCTTTCGCGTCCGGAGTCATGATTTCCGCTGAGGCCCATTGTCTCCCGTTGCATGGGACCTTTCCCTCATTGGCTGCCTGATTGCGGGGCTCGGCTCGCCTAATGCCGTCAACCCCCTGCGGGGGTTCGCCCTCGCATGCGCTCGGTGACGGCGGCTCACGGCCCCTCCTTCTGGCGCCATCGGGGATGGTCCCCGAGCATCAAAGGAGACTGAACATGGGTACCACCATCGGAAATCTGACCCTCAAGGACGACGGCAGCTATGAAGGCACGCTCGCGACCCTGATGGTCACCGTGCCGATCGCAATCGTCCCGAACGGCCGCAAGATGAAGGAAAGCGAGCCCGATTTTCGTGTCGTCAGCCGGCGGAACGGATTCGAACTCGGCGGCGGCTGGGTGAAGACCGCACGCTCGACCGGCGCCGAATATATCTCGGTGTCGCTCTCCGCCCCCGAACTCGGCGAGATCTTCTGCAACGTCGCGAACGCGCCGGGCGACGACCCTTCGAAGAAGGTGCTGATCTGGAACGCCCCCGGCAACTGACCGGACAGCATCGCGGCCCCGCCTCCGGGCGGGGCCGCATTTGCATGTTCGTATCACGCTTTGTCGAGCGCGGCCTCTATCGCGTCGAGAATATCCTCGAGCTCCTGCGACATATAGCCACCTTCGTCGCTGGCGCGGTCGACCAGATTGCCCTCGTCGCGGATACGGATGAGCGACGTGAGCGCTTGGCGTAAATCGTCATCCATCTGGTCGGCCTTTCCAGTCGAGTAGCGCGAAGCAAGCTTGGCGGCAGCATCGGTCCGCCTCGTCATCGGGCAGCCATCGCCATATTTCAACGGCAACCGGGAGGAGGGGCCCGACATGGCTTCCGCCGCCGCGGCACCAGTCCCGCTCTCGATTGCCGCTATTCCCTTGGCCGAGGCCCGGCCTCCTACAGTCAACCCTTGCAGGGTCCCTGCGCAAGCTTGGGCCGCGGCTTTGCCGCGGTGACTGCGGCCTGTCCCCGTCCGGCGGGGCGACTGTCGAGCGGGAATGGTCCCGCTCCTGATGCAGGAGCCCCGATATGTCGCTTTCTACCGCCCAATCGCTTGGCTGGAACCTTGCCCGCACGATGATGACCATCATCGTCCTCATCGAAACATCGGCTGGATACTCAGTCATGCCGCTCGACGAGTTCGACGGCGATCCCACTTGCATCGTCTGCGAATATGACCCGTTCAACCGCTGATATCGCGCGGGATTTCGCTCCAGGGTGGACCCGGTTCCGGTTTCACCTTCGGGGCGATTTCGCTATGCCCGCCGGGCAGATTGCGCTGCGGTGGTGGTGGAGAGCGCGTCCGACAGGAGGACGCCCGTGACCTTTATCATCATCCTCGGCGCTGCGGCTGCCATCTATATCGCCGTGCTGATGTTTCGCCTGGCTGCGGTGGCGCTTCCGCTTTACGCCGGCATCGGCATTTCGATTTACCTCATCGGCCGCGACTTCGGCTATCCGGCCTCGATCGCGGCCGGATTGCTGGTGGGGGCTTTCATTCTCGTTGCCGGACGGGCATTTTGCGCTGTCCTGCCGCCCTTCTATCGCGCGATCGTCGCGGCAGTATTTGCCGGCCCCGCCGGTTTTGCCGGTTATCAGGCCGCGAAGGGGCTGGCCGGGCTCGCGATTGGCGGAGGATATACGCTTGAGATGCTCGGATTGGCAGGCGCTCTCGCGGCAGCCGTTGCAGCCTGGCGGGGGCTCGGCACAGCCGATAGGAAGCGCAAGCGCGGCGGAGCGACCGGCAGAGCTTGAGCCTGATCTCTTTGAATCAACCGGGTCCGCTCAACTACCGAATTCGCGTCGAAGCCTCGCAGCATCCCGCACCAGCCCGGCCTCCGATCTGCGCCATCTGCCGGCAAGCCGCTGACGCTGGATCGCTGGCCGCAACGGCGGGCCTGCGACTTTCTTCCCCCGGCGTTCCGCCGTTCCTCGCGAGCCAAGAAACTCTTTGCCCGCCGTCCTCCGCTTCGCTTCGGGCCTGGCGGCTGCGGCGCGCTCCCTTGCCGGCGGTCGAAGCGCATCGAGGCGGCGCTGGTGCGGCCCGACATGCAGCAAAGGACATCGTCATGAGCAAGATCGGCATCTTCAAACTCGTCTCGGGTGAATATCAGGGCGAGATCGTCACGCTTTCGGTGCAGGCCAGATCGGTCCGCATCACCCCCGAGCAGAACCACAGCGGCAACGCCCCAAGCCACCGCGTCTTCGTCGGCGACGCCGAGGTCGGCGCAGCTTGGTCGAAGACGAGCCAGGACAAGCGTTCCTATCTTTCGGTCAAGCTCGACGACCCGAGCTTCATCGCCCCGATCTTCGCGCAGCTCTTCGCCGGCGAAGAGGGCGAATATGACCTGGTCTGGAGCCGCCAGAATCGCCGCAACGACAATTGATGCGGCACCCATCGCCCGGTCTCGGCCGGGCGATGTTATATCCAATTTGAGGGCTTTAGCGTGCGTAGCTCGGATATTTTTGCGCTAAGTCCATGATGTATGCGCCGGTAACCACGCCGCCGTTGGCAGGCCAAAGCCGGCCGAAAGCGGCGGTTTATTCTCCTCAAACGGGTCGGAGGTGCAAATGGATCAGGCAGTCGGATGGCAGTCGCCATATTTTCCGAAAATATTCGAGCGATATGATCGCGCGGACTTCGCGCAGGAATTCCTGCGGCGAAGCCCCGCTTATCGCGGCGCCTATGCCGCCGCCGCGGCGGCGCCGGGCGCCGACCGCACGCGGCTCTTTCGGCGGCTCGCCAGCCGCTGGGGGTTGGTCTTTCGCCTTCGATCCTGATCTTCCGGCCGCGGCCGCACCCGCCCTGTGGCGGCCGCAGACCTGCGCCTTCGTCACGATCGCGCGGCCGGCGCCCAAGGGCTTTGCCGCGCTGCGCCTCGCCGAGATCGTCGACGGGCCCGAGATTGCCGCCGAGTTGCTCTCGTACCGCGACTGGCATGTCGTCCTGCTCGCCGGGGGACGGCACTATCGTCTGCTGATCCGGCGCTGCTGCGCGAACGAGCGGCTGGCGTACCTCACGCCCGCCGATGCGCAGGCCGGCCTCCGTGCCTCGCTGATCATGGCGCTGCACCGTGAACTCCTCGATACGGGTGGCGCTCGTCCCGCGCCCGACAGCGTTCCGGGTGCGACCGAGCACTGGCGCCTGGTGCAATGGCTTCGCCTTCTCGACGCCATGGCCGAGGGCGCATCGGCCCGCGACATGGCGGCGGCGCTGCTGCTCGCCGAGACGCGCGGCTATTCCGCCGCCGAATGGGACGCATCGAGCGAACGCCGCCGCATCGCGCGCTGGCAACGCGCCGCCGTTGCCATGCGCGACGGCGGATTCAGCGCGCTGCTCGGCGCAGACTGATCGGGACATTCCGACGCCCATCACTTTGTCCGTTCCGAATTCTCCGCCTGATTTTCCAAGAACGCCTCCTCGTTCCTGAACCCTGATCTGGGTTCCGGTCCTTGGCAGGAGGCCCCATTGTCCGATCGTCCCACGCCCGTTGTCGCCCGCTATCTGAGAACGCCGGAGGCGGCCGTCCACTTGAGCCTCTCGGCGGCGACGCTCGAGAAGCATCGCTGCTACGGGACCGGGCCGCGCTATCACAAGCTGGGCGGCCGGGTCGTCTATGCAATCGCCGACCTCGACGCCTGGGCGGCGATCGGACGCAAGACATCGACGTCGGATCCCGGCGTTGGCGACATCTCGCCGCTGCGCCCGGGTCGCCGCTGATGCGCCCGCGAATGGCATCGGCTTTGCCGTCTCCCATGCCGGCGACCGCCCCTCCGCCTGTCGGCGTTCGGCTCCCTGCAAGCGGCCTCACCGACGTCGAGATGACCTGGATCGAGGGCCGTCTCGAACAGCAGCTTCGCTTCGGGCGGGTTGCGGCCGAGCGGTCCGGCGGTCCGCACAAGCGCATTGCATCTTTCCGTCCGGGGGCGAGCTTCGGGCTGCTCGGCTGCACCGTGAACGATCTCGGACGTGTGTTCTGGAGCCTTGCCATCATAAGGACGGTAGCACCCGGTGCGCCCTTTGGTACCCATCCGGGTGTTCACCCGGGAGGGGAAGTTCTTCTCAGCCTTTACGACCTCGAACTGATCCGGGCGGTATGCCGCGAGATCGACATGATCGAGGCCTCGGGCGTCGATGCGTGCGACGTGTCGCCCGATCACTGGCGCCATATCGGGCAGCGGCTCGCCGCCGCGCTGCCGTTCCGCTCCTACTCGGCTGAACGCCATGCCGCGTGGCTGCGCCGCGGCGAGGCCCGGCCATGAACCGGCGGTGGCTCCGCACCACCGCGGCCTGCGGCGCGCTCTTTTGCGGGCTGTTCGGGGCCGCCGCGATCCTCGCGCCGCAGCCGCGGCTCATCTGGAACGCGAGCGCGAGCGTGCCTGTCGGGCTCTACGCCATCGACGTCGGCGCCAAGCCTGCGCGCGGCGACCTCGTCGCCATTGCGCCGCCCGCGCCGCTCTCCGCCTGGCTTTCGAAGCGCGGCTACCTGCCGCGCGGCGCGCCGCTTCTGAAACGGGTTGCCGCAACGAGCGGCGCGCTCGTCTGCCGGAGCGGTGTCTTCGTCACGATCGACGGCGCGCCTGCGGCGCGCGCGCGATCTGCCGACCGCATGGGACGGACGCTGCCGCTGTGGCTCGGCTGCCGCCGGCTGGGGCGCGGCGAGCTCTTCGTCCTCGGCCTGTCTCCCGATAGCCTCGACGGCCGATATTTCGGGCCGCTCCCGGCATCCGCCGTCATCGGCACCGCGCATTCCATTCTCACCCGCGACGCCTCCGGCGCGCCGCTTCGCTGGCGCCGGAACGGCGCGCGGCATTCCACCAACTTGCCGGACGAGGAACAGACATCATGATGATCGGAAGCTTTCAGACCGCAGGCGATGGCTATGCGGGATCGATCCGGACCCTCCTGCTCGACGCGATGATCGCGATCGTTCCGGCTGCGCCGTCCGACGCGGAAAACGCGCCAGGCTGGCGGGTGCTGCTCGTCGAGGCCGACGATGGAATCGAGATCGGAGCGGGCTGGGACCGCAGCGGCGAGCGCGCCGGTTCCTATATCGCGCTGCAGATCGACGACCCGGCCTTGCCCGCGCCGCTGCGCGCCAATCTCATTCGCTCCACGCGAAACGAGGATGAATATCATCTTCTGTGGTCGCGCCCGGCACCGCAGGCGAAGGGCTGAGTGATGCGGCCTTCGGCTCACTCGGCGCGCTTCCGCGCCATGCGCATCGCCGCTGCCGCATTGCTGGCGCTCGCGGCGCTGCCTGCCGGTCCGGCGGCAGCCCGTGAGCAGGCTGCCGCCGCGCCTGCCGCTCATCCTTATGCACCGCATGTGAGCGAGGCTTCGCATCGGTTCGCCATTCCCGAGGCATGGATATGGCGCGTCATGCACGTCGAAAGCCGCGGCCGATCGCGCGCCATGTCGCACGCGGGGGCGATGGGATTGATGCAAATCATGCCCGCGACCTGGGCCATGTTGACTGCGCGATATGGGCTGGGACCGGACCCGTTCGATACGCGCGCGAATATCCATGCGGGTGCAGCCTATCTGCGCATGATGTGGGACCGATATGGCGACGTTTCGCTCATGCTCGCCGCCTATAATGCGGGTCCCGGCCGCGCCGACGCCTATGCGGCGGGACGGCGCCGACTTCCCGCCGAGACCATCGCTTATGTTGCCGCGATTGCTCCGGCGATCGGCGCATCGGGCGTCGCTTCGCTCGCCCCCGCGCCGACACCGACGGCACCGTCCTGGCGCAGCGCTTCGCTGTTCGCCGAACGCCCCGGCGACGATGCGACCGCGCTGCCCGGTGCGCCTCCGCTGCAATCCGGGCGCAGCGCAAATGCAGCAGAAGGTACATCACCTCGCGCGCCTGCGGCGCTCTTCGTTCCGCTTTCCGGCCGCGACCAATGACGCATCGCGCCTCGCCTTCGATGGCTTGCCGGGACCTGTTGGCTCGGGGGTTTTGGCTCGTGTGGAAGGGGAAGGGGGCATGGCAAGATAAAAGACCGGCCAGCTCGCTGGCGGTATGTGGTTGGTTTGTCTCGGCTTTTGCGTATGGCACATCGTCCGCCGCGCCATATTTGATGCGGGATACGTCTTCCTTTCAACGGCTTGCCGTCTGGCACGCAGTCGATGAGCGGTGACGACAATGATTTCCGGGTCAGGCCGGGACGGGGGAGAGACGCGGGGGCGGGTTCTGCTGGCCGCGGCAAGCGGCTCGCGGCGGAGGTGCGGCGTGCGGCCGCGCGTTCCGGCGCCACGCGGCTCCGGCGCGCCGGGCCTTCGCGCGGCGGGACCGGCCGCCATGGGCGCGGCCGCCGGGCGCTTGCGGTCATACGGCGCGGCGCGGCGATGCGCCGTGTCACCGTGATGGCGCGGATCGTCCGTCAGCGCGGGGCGGGGTTTCGTGCCGCCCCACTCGGACGTCACATAGCCTATCTCGAACGCGACGGCGTAACCCGCGACGGACGCGACGCCTCCATGTTCGATGCCGCCGGCGATGAGGCCGATCGCGGAGCCTTCGCTGAGCGCTGCGGCGGCGATCGTCACCACTTCCGCTTTATCGTCAGTCCCGAGGATGCGGCCGAGCTTGGCGACCTGCGCGGCTACACGCGCGACCTTATGCGCCAGCTCGAGGTCGATCTCGAGACGCGCCTCGACTGGGTCGCGGTCGATCATTGGAATACCGACAATCCGCACATCCATGTGCTGGTGCGCGGGGTCGCTGCCGATGGCAATGATCTCGTCGTCGACCGGGGCTATATGGCAGAGGGTGTGCGCGGCCGTGCGTCGGAACTTGCGACTCTCGAACTGGGGCCACGGAGCGAGCTTCAGGTCGATGCCGCCCTGCGCCGCGAAGTCGAGGCCGAGCGCTGGACCAGCCTCGATGCCGAGCTCGCGCGGCGATCGCGCGAGAATGAAATCGTCGACCTCCGTCCGGTCGCGGGGCGCGAGGCGGGAACCAACCGGCACCTGTTGGGGCGCGTCGCGAAGCTCGAAGCGCGGGGGCTCGCCTCGCGCATCGGCCCCGCCCAATATCTCATCGATCCGGCGGCCGAGGAGCGGCTTCGCGCCATCGGGGAACGCGGCGATATCATCAAGACCATGCACCGCGAGATGTCGGCGCGCGGGATCGCATTCGATCCTTCGGCCCTGGCAATCGGCGAACAGGGCGAACGGGCAGTCATCGGCCGCCTCGTCGCACGCGGGCTCGACGACGAACTCGCGGGCTCCGCCTATGCGATCGTCGACGGGGTGGATGGCCGAACCCACCATATCCGCTTTCCAGACCTCGAGTGGACTGGCGACGCAGAGCCTGGCGCAATCGTCGAGCTGAGGCACTGGGACGGCCGCGACGGCGCCCGCCACATCTCGCTCGCGGTTCGCTCGGACCTCCCGCTCGGCGAGCAGGTGGAGGCCCGCGGCGCGACCTGGCTCGATCGGCAGCTTGCCGCGCCCGACCGGTCGATGCGCTCGCAAGGGTTCGGCCGCGAGGTCCGGGATGCGATGAAGGCGCGCACCGCCTTTCTCGAGCGCGAGGAATTATCGCCGCGCGGCATGGAGCGCCAGTCGTCCCGTGAGCGGATCGAGATGCTCCGCCGCAGCGAGATCGACGCGGCGGTGGACGCGATCGCGGCGCGAACCGGGCTCGAACATCGACCATCGGCGGCGGGCGAGCATGTCAGCGGCATCTACCGCGAGCGCGTGCAGCTCGCCTCGGGACGCTTCGCGATGATCGACGACGGGCTCGGCTTCCAGCTCGTGCCCTGGCGACCGGCGCTCGAGCCGCACCTCGGCAAGCATATCAGCGGAACCGCGACAGCGACCGGCGGCATCGACTGGTCGCTCGGCCGCGGCCGCGGGATCGGCATCTGACCGAACAGGAGAATAGCGATGAACGACCGCATCCTCTGGGGACAAATCACTGTCATCTTCCTGATCGTCCTCGGCGCGGTATGGACCGCGACGCAGTGGACGGCATGGGAGCTTGGCTATCAGGCGGCGCTCGGCGATCCCTGGTTCCGCCTATCGGGCTATCCCGTCTATCCCCCGCCGGCCTTCTTCTGGTGGTGGTTCGCCTTCGATGCCTATGCGCCGCCGGTCTTCTATCGCGGGGCGGCGATCGCCGCCTCGGGCGGCTTCCTGTCAATCATCGTCGCGATCTTCATGTCGATCTGGCGCGCCCGCGAAAGGCGCCGCGCCGAGACCTATGGGTCGGCCCGCTGGGCGAGCGAACGCGAGGTTCGCGCCGCCGGCATGCTCGGCGAGGACGGGGTGATCATCGGGCGGCTCGGCAAACGCTATCTGCGCCACGATGGCGCCGAGCATCTGCTCTGTTTCGCGCCGACGCGGTCGGGGAAGGGCGTCGGCCTCGTCATCCCGACGTTGCTGACATGGCCCGGCAGTTGCATCGTCCATGACATCAAGGGCGAGAATTGGGAGCTTACCGCGGGCTTCCGCGCGAAGCACGGCCGCGTGCTGCTCTTCGATCCCACCAACAAGGCCTCGGCCGCCTATAATCCGCTCTTCGAGGTCCGCCGCGGCGAGTGGGAGGTGCGCGACGTGCAGAATGTCGCCGACGTTCTCGTCGATCCCGAGGGCAGCCTCGAGAAAAGAAACCACTGGGAGAAAACGAGCCATGCGCTGCTTGTAGGCGCAATCCTCCATGTCCTTTATGCCGAGGAGGACAAGACGCTCGCGGGCGTCGCCGCCTTCCTGTCGGACCCGCGCCGCCCGATCGAGACGACGCTGCGGCGCATGAAGACGACGAAGCACCTCGGCACATCGGTCCACCCGGTGGTCGCGGCAGCGGCGCAGGAACTGCTGAACAAGAGCGAGAATGAGCGGTCGGGCGTGCTCTCGACCGCCATGTCCTTTCTCGGCCTCTACCGCGATCCGGTCATCGCGGCTGTCACCGGATCGTCCGAATGGCGGATCGCCGACCTCATGGAGGATGATGTTCCGGTCTCGCTTTATCTCGTCGTGCCGCCGGGCGACATCAGCCGAACCAAGCCGCTGATCCGCCTCATTCTCAACCAGATCGGGCGGCGCCTGACCGAGGAACTCAACCCCGCGGCGCGGCCGCGCCGGCTGTTGCTGATGCTCGACGAATTCCCGGCGCTCGGGCGGCTCGATTTCTTCGAAAGCGCGCTCGCCTTCATGGCTGGGTACGGCATCAAGGCTTTCCTGATTGCCCAATCGCTCAACCAGATCGAGAAGGCCTATGGCCAGAACAACGCGATCCTCGACAATTGCCATGTCCGCGTCAGTTTCGCGACGAACGACGAGCGAACCGCCAAGCGCATATCCGACGCACTCGGGACCGCCACAGAACAGCGCGCGATGAAGAATTATGCCGGCCACCGGCTTTCACCTTGGCTGGGTCACCTGATGGTATCGCGTACCGAGACGGCCCGCGCCTTGCTCACGCCCGGCGAGGTGATGCAGCTCCCGCCCGACGACGAGATCGTGATGGTCGCGGGTCTTGCGCCGATCCGGGCGAGGAAGGCGCGCTATTTTCTCGATGCGCGGTTTCATGCGCGGATCATCGCGCCGCCGGACCGAAAGGACAGTCCAATGAAGCCGAATGATTGGGACGACCCGAATGCAGGGGCGACGGCGCCTGCGCGGCCTGCCTTACCAGCGCCCGCGGCGAAGGAAGAGCCCGATAGCGGGAGCGACGCGGCGAACGGCGGGATCCGCCAGGAGCCCGAGCTTCCCCCGCATGAGGATGTCTTACCGCCAAGCCGCCCGGTGCAGGGCGAGTTCGACTATGCGGACGACGACGCGCAGGCCGACGCAGCCCGCGCCCGGGCGGCTGCTGATCGCCGCCTATCGCGCGCGGCGCGCAATGCCTCGCTTGATCCCGGTGACGGGATCGACCTGTGAGCCGCGCTCATATCAAGCAGACGTTCCGCCTCGACGCTGGTCTGGTGCGAAGCGTGGAAGTTCGGGCCCGGCAGCGCGGCACCACCAAGACCGAGGTCGTGGAGGCCGCGCTTACCGCCTTGTTGCTACCCCAGGATCAGGACCGGGCCGAAGCGCTGCTGATCCGCCGCCTCGACCGCTTGGTCCGCCTCCTCGAACGCCTCGAATGGCATACCGACCTCACCAACGAGACGCTGGCGCTCTTTGTGCGGCATTGGCTGACCAGCACGGCTCCGCTCCCGGACGACGCGCTCGTTGCAGCGCAGGCGACCGGCAAGCGGCGGTGGGAGGGCTTTGTCGATGCGCTCGCCAAGCGGATGGACGGCGGCGCCAAGCTGGCGGCAGAGTTGAGCCGCGACGGAGCTCAATCGGACCCGGCGAGGAAATAGGCGCGGAGGCGGTGGGACACGTCGGGGTTGAGCTCGATGAAGACGCGGCGACCATCATAGAGATCCGGTTTACGCCGGATGAGGTTGGCGTCGCAGAGCTTCTGACAGAGCCGAATGGCGCTGCTCATGGGAATGCTGGGTGTAACGCATAGCGAGGTCACCGAGATCGGCTTTCGCTCGCATTCGTGGATGAAGAGATCGATCAGCATCTCCCACGCTGGATCGCCGAAGAGCTCGGGCGCGCCGAGCAATTGTTGGCGGAGCAGCCGTCGCCGCATCGTCGCCCGTGCGTTGGCGAGCGCCAGGTCCTCGCCGTCCGATGTCTGCTGGTTGTCAGGGCTTCGCAGGGTGAAAGGTGCCGCCCCCTCCCGAGGGGCCGTCGGATCGCGACTGATGAGGTGATGGGCGTAGGCGGCGGTGACGATGATATGGTCGAGCACCTCGATGCCGAGCGATCTTCCAATCTGGTCGAGGCGCCTGGTCACTTCGATATCTTCCGCGCTTGGGCTCGGATCGCCGCTCGGGTGATTGTGGACGAGGATGATGGCGGCGGCGTTCACCTCGAGCGCACGGCGAAAGATGGTTCGCGGATAGAGGCTGATCTGGGAAATCGACCCGCGTTGCATCTCTTCGTCGGCGATCAGGCGGTGTGAAGAATCCAGAAAGAGGATGCGGAAGCGCTCGTCGGCAAGGCTGCCCATCGACAAGATCAGATACTGTCTGACCTCAGCTGCGAACGGATCGATGCGAATTCCTCGGATGTCGGAACTCGCCGCCGCGATTGCGGCGTCGCGGGCGTGCAGAATGAGGGACGCCACTGGCGAATTGCTGCCGACGATCCTTGCTATGGCCTCGGGCTCTTGCGCCCACAGGCGACCGAGCGACTGGAATTCGTCTAGGAGAGCGTTGGCGACTGCTGCGCCGCGTCCCGGGGCTGCGATTTCCACGAGATGTGCCAGGACGGATCGCTGCCGAACTGCTTCAGGCGACGCTGGTGATGCCAAGTTGCAAGGATTAGCAGGGGTGGCACCAGCCAGGACGATGCGACCTGCATCGTCAGATACACGACAGGACTGATGGAGAGGTCCACGGCTCGGCTCAGGTGGGCGAGCAGGGGCAAAGTATGAAGGATCGCCGCGGGCAGCGTCCAGAAGCGGTACGCGACCATCGCCAGGGCAAGCGTCGAGAGAGCGCCGAATGCGTCTTGCGCGAGATAACCAATATCGAGCGCATGATATGAGACCAGCCCAGAAGCGACCAACAAGCGATCCCAGACCACGATGGTAACAGCTATCCCGACCATCGCTCGCTCCGGGCCGCCACCCTTCCACGCCGCATAGACGAGAGCGATCAGCAATATCGTGGCGAAAATGGCTATGCGCATTCTCGTGACTTTTCATGCGGATCGCTCTCGGTCAATTCGCTTCATGCAGCCGACGAAAGCGGAACGACCTCCGTGCGGGCAATGGACGGGCATTCGCGCAAATCGTAGCCGGCCGTTTCCTTGCCGATCTCGGCCAGCTCATTGTGCGCGCGAAGAATGCTGCCGCTGACCTTGACGAGCGACATCTGCGCCTCGACCAACCGCATGATCGTTCCTTGGCCGGTCTTCGCCGGCGCGCCGATCGCTCGCCGTGCCATAACGACGCTGGTCGTGAGCGAAGCCACGGCGATCAGGGCGTCGTCGATACTTCCTTCGGCGTTTGGAACGTCGCGATGCAGCCGGGCCGCCATTGCGGCAATATTCTGAGACATAGGTTCTCCTTCGCCGAAGCCGCAAAGCCTCAGCCAATTGGACCGATTTGAAGAGAGGTCAGTTCTGGATCAGCTGGTTCAGCGCTTGGGCAACGCCGAGACCACCCAGGACAATCCAGACCGCAGCGGCAAGTCCGGCGAGATAGATCCAAAGCCGGTTTGCCGAATTATGATCGCGCTTGAAAAGACCTCTGAACGGCGGGCGAATTCCCGATGACCCGCCCCGCAACGCCGAACTGTCGTGCAGTTCCATGAGGTTGGGCGAGCCGCCGTCCGGAAACTCGGATCGCACCAATGCCCGCGTCGCCGGAACCTCCACCGCGTCGTATGTCACTCGGTCGTATTTCTCCTTCATCTGCCGGTAGACGAAGGCGGACTCGTTCCGATCCTGCGCGCCGAGTGTGTCGCGCGCCAGATTCAGCCGCTGATCGACGGTGTGCTTCGAAATATCCAGAAGCCGGGCGATCTCTTTCGAGGTCTTGTGCTCGATGAGCAGGTCGAGGCACGCGCGCTGCTTCTCGGTCAGGCGGTTCCATCGAGCTTCTTCGTCAGGTGGGTGCGACCCCGAATCATTCATGTTTACACAATTGTCAAAATACCGCCGCGCGCAAGCCTCATCGGGGCGAGTCGCGGTAAGACGGCTTCAGGCAGCGCCGCCTGCATAGGCAAACACTAGTCATTCTTTCCGATCGTTTGACGCACGTAAATCATTGTTGAAGTCGGCACTTTTCTGCGTCTCTTACTCGTCCCCGTCGAGCCGGGCGCCGTTGCCCGGACCAATGAACGGGGACTCCGATGGGCGCAGCACCGACCGGCAACGAGCCGCAGTCACGCGGCGCGCGCATGCTCCGGACCGCGCTTGGCGGCGCCATCGCCGAATGGCTCGCCGACCCTTCGGTCATCGAGATCATGCTCAATCCCGATGGCCGGCTTTGGGTGGACCGGCTGGGCATCGGCATCGCCGACAGCGGCATTCTTCTCGCCGCCGCCGATGGCGAACGCATTATTCGCCTCGTCGCGCATCATGTCGGCGCTGCAGTCCACGCGGGCTCGCCGCGCGTTTCTGCCGAACTCCCGGAGACCGGCGAGCGCTTCGAAGGACTGTTGCCGCCGGTGGTGGCAGCGCCGACCTTCGCCATCCGGAAGCCCGCCGTCGCGGTGTTCAGCCTTCACGATTATGCGGTCGCCGGTATCATGTCGGACCTCTCGGCCGAGATTCTCCGCTGTGCAGTGTCCGAGCGTAAAAATATTCTGGTGGCGGGCGGTACCGGCACCGGAAAAACCACGCTCACCAACGCGTTGCTAGCCGAAGTTGCGAAGACCTCAGATCGTATCGTGCTGATCGAAGATACGCGCGAGCTTCAATGCGCCGCGCCCAATCTCGTCGCGATGCGAACGAAGGACGGCGTGGCGACGCTCGCGGACCTCGTCCGCTCTTCGCTCCGCCTGCGGCCTGATCGCATCCCGATCGGCGAAGTCCGCGGAGCAGAGGCGCTTGAGCTTCTGAAGGCCTGGGGCACCGGTCACCCCGGCGGCATCGGCACGATCCATGCGGGGACCGCACTCGGCGCGCTGCGCCGGATGGAGCAGCTTATTCAAGAGGCCGTGGTGACGGTCCCGCGCCCGCTGCTCGCCGAGACGATCGACCTTGTCGCCGTGCTGGTACGCGACGGCACCGGGCGCCGCCTTTCCGAGCTCACCCGTGTCGATGGTCTGGACCCTGCGACCGGCGAGTTCTGCATCACTCCGCTCATCAAGCCCGAAGGAGAATTATGATGATCCATGCCTGCCGGCATGGCGCATGCCGCGCCATGCTCTGTTCGACCGCACTGTTCGTCGCGCTCTTCGTCGCTGCACCGGCCCATGCGGGAGGTTCGTCGATGCCTTGGGAAGCGCCGCTTCAGTCGATCCTCGAGAGCATCGAGGGACCGGTCGCCAAGATCGTCGCGGTTATCATCATCATCGTGACCGGGCTCAGCCTCGCTTTCGGCGACACCTCGGGCGGCTTCCGTCGGCTGGTCCAGATCGTGTTCGGCCTGTCGATCGCCTTCGCAGCGTCGAGCTTCTTCCTCTCCTTCTTCTCCTTCGGCGGCGGAGCGCTGGTCTGATGGACCGGGAAGGGGAAGTGCCTGGCTTCTTCGCACCTGTTCACCGGGCGCTCGCCGAGCCGATCCTGCTCGGCGGCGCGCCGCGGTCGCTCGCGATCGTAAACGGCACACTCGCCGGCGCGATCGGCCTCGGCCTGCGGCTCTGGATCGCGGGCCTCGCCATCTGGGCGATCGGCCACGCGCTCTCGGTTTGGGCGGCGCACCGCGATCCGCTCTTCGTCGACGTCGCCCGGCGTCACCTCAAATATCCTGTCTGGATGCGGCCATGATGAACCTCGCCGAATATCGCTCGAAATCCGCCTGCCTTGCCGATTTTCTCCCGTGGGTCGCGCTAGTGGGCGAGGGCGTGGTGCTGAACAAGGATGGATCGCTGCAGCGCACGGCGCGCTTCCGCGGTCCCGATCTCGACAGCGCCACGCCCGCCGAACTCGTCGCCGTGACCTCGCGGCTCAACAATGCGCTGCGGCGCCTGGGCTCAGGCTGGGCGGTGTTCGTCGAGGCGCAGCGCCTGCCCGCGAGCGACTATCCGCAATCGGAGTTTCCCGATCCGGCCTCGGCGCTGGTCGATATGGAGCGCCGTGAGCAATTCCGGGAGGAAGGGGCGCATTTCGAGAGCCGCTATTTCCTGACCCTCCTGTGGATGCCGCCCGCCGAGGACGCCTCGCGCGCGGAAAGCTGGCTTTATGAGGGCATGGCGCGTTCGGGCGTCGACCCGCGCGAGCATGTCGTGAGCTTCGTCGATCGCACGAACCGGGTGCTTCATCTCGTCGAAGGCTTCATGCCCGAGGCCGACTGGCTGGGTGACGGCGAGACGCTGACCTATCTCCACTCGACCGTCTCGACCAAGCGCCAACGCGTTCGCGTGCCCGAGACGCCGGTCTATCTCGACGCGCTGCTGACCGATCAGCCGCTCGTCGGCGGGCTCGAGCCACGTCTCGGCTCGGCGCATCTGCGGACGCTGACGGTCACCGGCTTCCCATCGTCGACCTGGCCGGGGCTGCTCGATGAGCTCAACCGGCTCGCCTTCGCCTATCGCTGGTCGACGCGCGCGATCATGCTCGACAAGACCGACGCCACAAAACTGCTGACGAAGATCCGGCGGCAATGGTTCGCGAAGCGCAAGTCGATCGCGGCGATCCTCAAGGAGGTCATGACCAACGAGCAGTCGGTGCTGATGGACAGCGACGCCTCGAACAAGGCCGCCGACGCCGATGTGGCGCTGCAGGAACTTGGCGCCGATCATGCCGGCGTCGCTTATGTGACCGCGACGGTGACCGTCTGGGATGCCGATCCCGCGCTCGCGGCCGAGAAGCTCCGGCTCGTCGAGAAAGTCATCCAAGGGCGCGACTTCACCTGCACGATCGAGGGCATGAACGCGATCGAGGCCTGGCTCGGGGGGCTGCCCGGCCATGTCTATGCCAATGTCCGCCAGCCGCCCATTTCCACGCTCAATCTCGCCCACATGATCCCCCTCTCCGCCGTGTGGGCGGGAGCGGAACGGGACGAGCATTTCGGTGATGCCCCCTTGCTGTATGGCAAGACCGAAGGTTCGACCCCGTTCCGCCTTTCCCTTCATGTCGGCGATGTCGGCCACTGCCTCGTCGTCGGCCCGACCGGCGCCGGCAAGTCGGTGCTGCTCGCCACCATGGCGATGCAGTTCCGCCGCTATGCTGGCGCGCAAATCTTCGCCTTCGACTTCGGCGGCTCGATCCGCGCCGCCGCGCTCGCGATGGGCGGCGACTGGCAGGATCTCGGCGGCGCCTTGCACGACGGCGAAGGCGGAGTGGCGCTGCAGCCGCTCGCGCGGATCGACGAGGCGGCCGAACGGAGCTGGGCGGCCGAATGGCTCGCCGCGATGCTCGCGGGGGAAGGTGTCGAGATCGACCCGGCCGCGAAGGAGCATCTCTGGTCGGCGCTGACCTCGCTCGCGACCGCACCGGTGTCCGAACGGACGCTGACGGGCCTCGCGGTCCTGCTCCAGTCGATCGAGCTCAAGCAAGCGCTGGCTCCCTATCTGGTCGGCGGACCCTGGGGACGGCTACTCGATGCCGACGAGGAGAAACTCGGCGAGGCGCTGGTGCAGGTCTTCGAGACCGAGGGTCTCGTCGGCGCGGCGTCGGCTGGCGCGGTACTGTCCTATCTCTTCCACCGCATCGCCGGGCGGCTCGACGGTTCGCCGACGCTGATCATCATCGACGAGGGCTGGCTCGTTCTCGATAGCCCGGCCTTCGCTGCGCAGCTGCGCGAATGGCTCAAGACGCTGCGCAAGAAGAACGCCAGCGTGGTGTTTGCGACGCAAAGCCTCGCCGATATCGAGACGTCGAGCATCGCGCCGGCGATCATCGAGAGCTGCCCCACCCGCATCTTCCTGCCGAACGAGCGTGCGCTCGAACCGCAGATCGCTCACATCTACGAGCACTTCGGGCTCAACGACCGGCAGGTAGAGATATTGAGCCGGGCGACGCCGAAGCGCGACTATTATTGCCAGTCGCGCCGCGGCAACCGCCTCTTCGACCTCGGGCTCGGCGACATCGCACTCGCCTTCACGGCCGCCTCTTCGAAGACCGACCAGACGCGCATCGGCGAGCTTTTCGCCGCGCACGGCCGCGCGGGGTTCGCGGCGGCCTGGCTCTCCCACCGAAAGCTCGAATGGGCGGCCGAGCTGCTTCCCCCCACCGTCGCCCCCAATCAGGAGTCCACCCAATGAAGAAGAATATTGTCCGCGTTCTGGCTGCGGCGCTGTTTGCCTCGGTCGCCGCCGGTCCCATGATCGCGGCCCCGGCAAGCGCGCAGGTCGGCGGTATCGTCCACGATCCTCGCAACTATTCGCAGAATATCCTGACTGCCGCGCGCACGCTCGAGCAGATCAACAACCAGATCAAGCAGCTCCAGAACCAGGCGACCTCGCTGCTCAACGAGGCGCGCAACCTGCAGAGCCTGCCGACGTCGACGCTCGGCGAGCTGCAGGCGCAGATCGATCAGACCAAGCAGCTGCTGAGCGAGGCCGAAGGCATTGCCTATGACGTCGCCGACGTCCGCAAGGGTTTCGAGCAGCGCTACAAGGGCACCGCCTTCGCGGGTCCGGTGTCGGCGCTGGTCGCCAATGCCGAGGCGCGCTGGAAGGACAGCGTCGGCGCTTTCGAGGATGCGATGAAGGTGCAGGCCGGCATCGTCTCGAATATGGGCGGGACGCGGACGTCGATCTCGACTGTCGTCGGCGCCAGTCAGTCGGCTACCGGCGCGCTGCAGGCCGCGCAGGCGGGCAATCAGCTGCTCGCGATCCAGTCGCAGCAGATCGCCGACCTTGCCGCGGTCATGACGGCGCAGGGGCGCGCCGAGATGCTCGACGCCGCCCGCGCGGCCGCTGCCGAGGCCGAAGGCCGCGAACGCTTCCGCCGCTTCCGCAAGGGCAATTGAGATGGGCCGGGCGGGCGGGCTGGTGATGGCGGCAATCGTCCTGGGTCTTGCGCTGACCCTTGCCCTCATCGCCGCGCTCGATCCGCCCGCGCCCCGTGCGTCCGCTCCCCAGATCTCCGGAGCGGACGCACCCCCCGACTATGGCGACACGCTGCGTCGCTGCCGAACCGTCACCGAGGCCGATCCCGGATGCGAGGCGGCTTGGGAGGCGAAGCGGCATCACTTCTTCCGTTCTGGAAAGCCTGAGCAATGAACGACACCGGCGTCATCGACAATTTCCTGTCGGTCTTCTCGACCTATATCGACAGCGGCTTCGGCCTGCTCGGCGGCGAGGTCGGGTTCCTCTCCTCGACCCTGATCGTGATCGACGTGACGATCGCGGCGCTCTTCTGGGCGTGGGGCACCGACGAGGATGTGCTGCAGCGGCTTATCAAGAAGACGCTCTATATCGGTGTCTTCGCGTTCATCATCGGCAACTTCCAGGCGCTTTCGGTCATCCTGCTCGAGAGTTTCGCAGGCCTCGGGCTGAAGGCGAGCGGCGGGGCGATGGCGATCGGCGATTTTATGCGCCCCGGAATGATCGCCGCGACGGGTCTCGATGCCGCTGAACCCTTGCTCGATGCGACCGCAGATCTCGTCGGCCCGGTCGGGCTGTTCACCAACTTCGTGCAGATCCTGATCCTGCTGATCGCGTGGGTGATCGTAGTGCTCGCATTCTTCATCCTAGCGGTGCAGGTCTTCGTTACAATTTTGGAGTTTAAGCTCGTCACCCTCGCGGGCTTTGTCCTGCTGCCCTTCGCCTTCTTCAATCGGACCGCCTTCATGGCCGAGCGCGTGCTCGGGCATGTGATCTCCTCGGGGATCAAGCTGCTCGTGCTCGCGGTGATCACCGGCATCGGAGTCACTCTGTTCGAACGCTTCATGGAAGCCGGCCTCGGCACCGAGCCCGATATTCGCGAGGTGATGGCGATCGCGCTCGGAGCGCTAACGCTCCTGGGCCTCGGCATCTTCGGTCCGAGCGTCGCCAACGGCATCGTTGCCGGGGGACCGCAGCTCGGCGCTGGAGCTGCAGCTGGAACCACGCTGGCAGCCGGCGCGACGATCGCTGCCGGTGCCGCGGGGGCAACCCTTGCGACCGGTGCCGCCGCGTCGATGGCCGGGAAGGGAGCGGCGGGTGCCTCGCGGGCTGCCGGATCGGCCTCGGCCTCTTACGCTCGTGGCGCTGCCGGCAAGTCGGGGATGCGCGCCTTTGGGTCGGGCATCGCGAATGTCGCGCGCGACGCGGCGAGCGGCGCGGGTTCGCCGCTCCGGCAGGCCGCGGCGAAGCTTCGCCAGAATTTCGCCGAAGGGCACGCCGGAAAGGCGGCGCCTGCCGCTGCCGGAGCGGAGGCGGCCGGTCAGCCGGCCTGGGCGGCCGCGATGAAGCGGCGCCAGGCGATCACCTCGGGCGCCACGATCGGCGCGCAGACCCTGAAACAAGGCGACAGCCATGGTGCAGGCTCTTCCCCCGACATCAGCCAGAAGGATTGAGACCATGTTCCGACGACCCCACCAACATTATGGCAAGTCGCCCGAGCCGGTGACGCCTTATCAGCGTGCCGCGCAGATTTGGGACGACCGCATCGGCTCGGCGCGGATCCAGGCGAAGAACTGGCGGCTCGCCTTCTTCGGCTGCCTGGCGCTCTCGGGCGGCCTTGCCTCGGCGCTCGTCTGGCAATCGCTCCGCGGCACGATCACGCCCTGGGTGGTCGAGGTCGATAAGCTCGGCGAGGCGAGAGCGGTCGCGCCGGCGGACGCAGATTATTCGCCGACCGATCCGCAGATCGCTTTCCATCTCGCGCGCTTCATCGAGCATATCCGCTCGATCCCGGCGGATCCCGTCGTGCTCCGATCGAATTGGCTCAGCGCCTATGATTTCGCGGCCACCTCGGGCGCGCAGGCGCTCAACGACTATGCGCGTAACAACGACCCGTTCGCCGAAGTCGGCAAGCGGCAGGTCGCGGTCGACGTATCGAGCGTGATCCGCGCGTCGAAGGACAGCTTCCGCATCGCCTGGACCGAGCGCCGTTATCAGGACGGCGGCCTTATCGAGACCTCGCGCTGGTCGGCGATCGTGACGGTCACGATCGTGCCGCCGCGCACCCCCGACGCCCTCCGCAAGAACCCGCTCGGCGTGTTCGTGACCGCGATCAACCTCTCGAAGGAGCTCAATCAATGACGATCCGCCTTTCCCTTCTCGTCGGTGCGGCAGCCATCTCGCTGCCGCTCCACGCCGCGCCCGGCGATCCCCGGACGCAGGTCGGCCGCGCTAATGATGCGGCTCGCGTCCAGCCCGAACGCACGACCTTTCTCAATGCGATCCAGCAATATGCCTGGGCTGAGGGCGCCCTGTTCCAGGTCTATACTTCGCCGGGTCAGGTCACCGATATCGCGCTGCAGGAAGGTGAAGAACTGGTCGGGCCGGGCCCGGTCGCCGCCGGCGACACGGTGCGCTGGATTATCGGCGACACGCTGAGCGGTGAAGGTAGCGCGAGGCGCGTCCACATTCTCGTGAAGCCGACGCGGCCCGACATCATGACCAATCTGGTCATCAACACGAGCCGTAGGACGTATCACATCGAGCTCCGCGCGACGCCTTCGACCTATATGGCCGCGGTCTCGTGGCGCTATCCGCAGGACGAGCTGATCGCGCTTCGCGCGGCCGAAGCCGAGCGTGTGAGGGCCGCGCCCGTCGCCAGCGGGATTGATCTGCCGTCGCTCAACTTCGCCTACCGGATCAGCGGCGACAAGGTGGCGTGGCGCCCGGTGCGTGTGTTCGACGACGGCCGACAGCTCTTTGTCGAGTTCAGCCCTTCGATCGCGACCGGCGAAATGCCGCCGCTCTTTGCGGTCGGCGAGAAGGGGGCGGCCGAGCTTTTGAACTACCGCGTCGACGGCCGATTCATGATTGTCGATCGGCTGTTCGATAGCGGAGAGCTTCGCCTGGGTGCCGGAGCGGCAGCGAGGAAAGTCCGGATCGTTCGCGACGTGCCGGCCGTGCGGGTGCGCCCGTGAGCCGGCCCGCGGACGCGGAAGGCGAGGTGCCGCTCGCCGAACCGACGCCGGATGCCGCGGTGGTCGCGCCCGCCAGCCCCGACGGCTTTCGTCTCGAGGGCGAACTGCCGCGCGTCATGCGCCTTTCGCGCAAGACGCTTGCAATACTCTGCGGCGCGGCAGGGATCGCAATCGGGGGCGCGCTTCTATGGGCGCTGCGTCCGGTCGATCCGAAAGCAGCGCAGGAGCTTTACGAGGTCACCTCGCCCAATCGGTCCGAGGCCGTTACGGGGGCACCCGCCGACTATGGCGCCGTCCCCAAGCTCGGACCGCCGCTCCCCGGGGATCTCGGGCGGCCGATCGTGTCGGCGCAACAGGCGGGCGAGCCTTTACCTCTCCCGGCGATGGGGCCGCCAACGGCCGATCCGCGCCAAACCGCGCGGGAGCAGGCGAAGCAGCGTGCGCTCCAAGAGCGCGAGGCCGCCGAGGGAAGCCGCCTGTTTCTGAGCGGCGGCAGCGCCGCGGCCGCCGCGCCCGGAATTCTTGATGCCCAGCCGGCAGCCACAGAACCGGCCAAGGAGGGTACGCCCGCGGCGGCGCGCAAAGCCTTTCTCGCCCGCGGGCCGCAGCGCGCGTTCGAAAGCTCCGAGCGGATCATCGCGCCGAGTTCGGCGGCCGTGGTTCAGGCTGGCACGGTTATCCCCGCCGCTCTGATCACGGGAATCCGGTCCGACCTCCCCGGCCAGATTACCGCGCAGGTCACGCAGAATGTTTACGATAGCCCGACTGGGCGCCTGCTCCTCATTCCACAAGGTGCGCGGCTTGTCGGCGAGTATGACAGCGACGTCGCAGTCGGCCAGCGCCGTCTCCTGCTTGCATGGGATCGTCTCATTCTTCCGGGCGGCGGGTCGATCCGGCTCGATCGCCAGCCGGCGGGCGACGCCTCGGGTATGGCCGGTGCCGAGGAACGGGTGAACAATCACTGGGGCCGGATGCTTCGGGCAGCGTTGGTGTCATCGTTCCTTGGGATCGGAACGGAGCTTGCCGCGGACGGCGATGGTGACCTCGTCCGGGCCCTTCGCTCGGGTTTGCAGGACAGCACGAACGAGGCCGGGCGTCGGATAGTCGAACGCGAACTTTCCGTTCCGCCGACGCTCACAGTGCGGCCGGGCTTCTCCTTGCGAGTGATCGTGACCCGAGATCTTATTCTTGAGGAACAGCTGGCGAGCAGCCGGCGATGAGCAAGCTGCGCCTCGGTCCGGTCGTCGAGGAGCGGCCGGTCAAGCTGACTGTCGAGCTGCCAGGATCCCTCATGCGCGATCTTGCGGACTATGCGGCCGTCCACGCAAAATTGACCGGGTTGGCGACACCCCTCGCGCCCGAAAAGCTAATCGCGCCGATGGTGGAACGGTTCATCGGAAGTGATCGGGAGTTCAGCAAGCAACGCCGGAGGAAAGCATGAGCGGCGGAACGGACCGACTCGTACGCCTCCCGACAGTTATTTCGCGAACAGGCCTGTCACGATCGACGATCTACGAAAAGATCGCTGAAGGGACTTTCCCGAAGCAAATCCGTCTGAGCAAAAGCTCGGTCGGCTGGCGTGAATCCCAGCTTGATCAATGGATTGAGGACCCACCTTCCTACCGAGCCGACGTCTTATAACAGGTTACCGCGTGCCGTCTCACCCGGATGGATAGTTGATTGGCCGGACGATAAGGCCCGGCCATCGCCAAGCCGCACTCAAACAGCGTCTCGGGCGCGCGCGAGACAACCGCTGCCCGGCTGGCTCCATACGGCGCATCATCCGGTCCGCGCGGTCGCCGCAACTCTCGGGTCTGCCCGACTGGTCGCCGCACTCCCCAGCAGAAAGCAATCGCAGGCTGTCGCTGCCCACTCGTCAACGGGTGTTCCGGACGGAGCAACGCTGTGACCGCGCGGGCGCATTCTGATGGGTTGCATTGATCAGACGACCGAGTGTTCTCTCCTTCGAAACGGGGGTTGATCGAGACCAGATTTTCCACGAAAATGGATGCGCTTCTGAATACGGTCGTTCGAATCTTTTCGCCTAATGAACGAGAGTGTGGGGGAAAGTGTGGGGGAATTAAGCCCTCTTGACGACCTAACCTATTGTTAAATTAGACGCTAATTTTTGCGTTCGATACAAGCCCTGCCACCACCCTCTGGTTCGAGGGCACCTCTTGAAGTCGCTGTAAGTCGCAAAAAGTGGGGCATCTTGCCTCGGCAATTGCTCGCGCTTGCTAACAGTCCCGGCGATTTCGACGGTAGCGTTGGCGCCCGGCGGCGCCTCCGCCTGACTCCATTTGCCTGTTGCGACGTCGCGGTGCAGCGCGAACATTTGCCGGCGACATCGTCGAGCGCCAAGGGAACAGCTGAGGGCAAGCGCGGCGAGGCTGGCGCGGATCATCACTATGTGTTTTGACGCTGAGCCAGCATCGTCAGACAGCGCAACGAAACATCCGTCATCCCGGCAAAGGCCGGGATCTCATCATTGCAACTTTTATCGACGTCGAGATCCCGGCCGTCGCCGGGACGACAAAGAAAATCACTGATCGATGATGATCGTCCCGGGGTGATGCTTGTCGAGGTGGCGCTTGATAATCTTGAGATTGCGCGTGTTCGAACGGAAAAACAGATCGAACGCGTCGCCGACGAGCGGAATGGCGCCCAGTGCGGTGTCGATGCCGACATTGCCCGCCATCCGCCACAATTTCCATTTCGGCATCCCCAGGTTGCGCGCCTCCCAGATCAGATAGGCGCCCATCAGCCCGGCGATGACGTCGCCGACCACCGGCACCAGCCCGACGATCGCGTCAAGGCCGACCGGGCGATTGATGCCAGGAATGACAAAGCTGCGTTCGAGCAGGATTTCCAGCGTCTCGACCCGTTTGCGCAGCGCCGCGGGATCGGTACGGTTCTGGATCAATGCGTCGAAAATGGCGTCGGGATTGGGCGGCGAGGGGGCCATGGGCGTGCTTTCCTAAAGCGCCACGACGGCGCCAGTGAATTAATTGGGTGCGGCGATCACGTGATTCAATGGGTGCTGCGCCCGGCCATTGGCGCGCAGGCCAGTCAGGCGCTGCGCCGCGACTGACCAGCGTAGCGGCGTCGCGAGTGGGATGAAGGGTGTGTAGCGCGAGAGGACGACTTCGGCGTCGCCCAGTTGCGCCCCGCGCTGGCCCACGTCGATGTTGCGCATCGCCTGATCGATCAGACCTTCCGCCTCGCGGTTGCAAAGGGTGTCGCGCCGACACGACAGGCGGCGTAGCGCCCATAGGGCATCGTCATTGGGGGCGACCTCGTCGATCAGGCGCAGGTCGGCGGTCGATGCCATGTTGACGCGGCGACTGGGCACGCCGATCGCGGCGAAATCGGCGGCGACATAGGCAAAGAGGATGCGGCCACCCGGTGAATCGGGGACGGCGATCCGGATCGGTTCGATTTCGCGTCCCGCTGCGCGCCATGCGTCGACGACGCGTCGGGCCTGCGTTTGCCGCGAGGCGTCGTCATAAGCCGCCCACGCTGGCATCAGCGGCGTCGGGCCCCCGTCGGGCGTGTGGACCGCGGGGCGCAAGGTCACCTGCGGCTGCCATTCGGTCAACCCAAAGGCTTCGATCAGCCGCTCGCGCCGAATCGCTCGGGCCAGCGCGTCGCGGTTGGTGTCGGTCGCCAGAAAACCCTCGGCCCGGACGAACGACAGTCCGAACAGGCCGGGGGCGGGATCGACCACGAGCCGCGATCGGCCGATGTTGGACGCCGCAAAATAGGGCAGGGTAGAGAAACGGCCGCCGATGACACCATCGGCATAGCCGTTTTTGAACCGCGCCAGCGCCCCGGCGGGCGAGGTGCCGACAAGTTCGATCGACGCTGCGGGGTCATTGGCCGCGGCTTCTGCGGCCTCGGGGTCTTCCGCCAGCGGATCGGGAACGGGCGACAGCAGGATCGCGCGCCCGATCCTGCGCGCCCGCATCGGTCCCCATCCCATGCCCTTGTTGACGATCGCCATCGACGGCTGCGCCAGCAGCTCCAGGATCGCGGGCTGTGGCACCGACAGGCGGATTTCGATCACCGTGTCGGTCATCGCCCGGATCGTCTCGATTTCCGGGAAATCGCTTTTGAGCATATGGCGACTGGCGGGCGCTACATAGGTGCGCAGGATCGCCGCGACATCCTGCGCCGTGACCTTGCGGCCATTGCTCCATTTCGCTTCGCGCAACCGGAAGATATAGCTGCGCCCGTCGGTGGTCACGGTCCAGCGATCGGCCAGGCCGGTGTCGATCTGGCCCCCGCCATCATAGCTGACCAAACCCTGCGACGTAGCGTCGAGCAGCGCCGCGTTGGTGGCCGACAGTTCGCCGTTCAGCGGGCTCGCGGCGGGATTGATCGCCCCTATCGCGGCGATTCGTACCGGCCCGCGTTCACCGAACAGGCCGCAACTCGACACGCTCAGCATCAGACTTGCCGCCGCTGCCATCCTGATGATGGGGCGCCGATATGAGCCTGGTGCCGTCATTGTCCGTCTGATCCTTTACGCCGGTGTAAGCCAATCATAACCAAAGGCTGCGAAACCGGAATAGGATGATCGTCGCAAATGGTGAAAGAATGAAAGGGCAGGGCGAAGAAATTTCAGACCATCCGGTCGCGCTGCGCATCGACATTGCGGGGCGCACAATCGGTCATGTGCGGCGGCGATTACGCGTGGTGCCGCACAGTCTGGATGCGGTGCTGACCGGCGAAGTCGACGACGGCATGGCGCCGCCGGGGCGCGACGGCTGGATGCTCCGTTCGCTGCCCGTCGAACGATTGCCCGCGCTCAGGGCGCGAATGACGGACTGGCTGGTCACCATCCGTCAGGATTATCCCCGCCACTATATCACGATGCAGTACAGCAGCTTTGACGATTGGTGGCAGGGTTTTTCCTCCAAGACGCGTTCCACCCTGTCACGCAAGGCACGGCGGCTTGCCGAGCAATTTGACGGCGGATTCACGGTGCGATCCTATCGCACTGCGGCGGACATCGCCGAATTCATGGCGGTCGCGGGCGATCTTTCGCGCCGGACCTATCAGGCCCGATTGATGCAGGCCGGCCTTCCGACCGGAGAGGCCGACATAGCGCAGGCGATTGCCGCCGCCGCCGCCGACAATGTCCGCGCCTTTCTGTTGTTCGCGGGCGGGCAGGCGATCGCCTATCTGTATCTGCCCGTCGAGCAGGATGTCCTGATCTATGCGCATCTCGGCTATGATCCCGATTTCGCCGAGCTGTCGCCGGGGACGGTGCTGCACGTCGAGGCGATGCGCGCGCTTTACAGCGAAAACCGTTTCCGCGCCTTTGATTTTACCGAGGGCGATGGCGCGCACAAGACGCAGTTCGGCCGCGCCACGGTGGCGTGTGCCGACGTGCTGGTGCTGCGCCCGACGCTCCGCAATCGCGCTGTGCTGGCGATGATGCAGGGAATCGACGGCGCGGCGTTGCACGGCAAGGCGCTACTCGACCGCTTCGGGCTGCGGGCCAGAGTGAAGGCGCTTATCCGCGGCTGACCGATCCGATATGATGGTGCGGACGGCGGGACTTGAACCCGCATATCCAGAGGATGGCAGATTTTAAGTCTGCTGCGTCTACCGATTTCGCCACGTCCGCACGGTGCAGCCGGTCAAGCCGATGGGCTGATTCAGGTCAAGCGCTGTTTGCTGCTTCACCCCACCCGGTCGCTCGGCTAGACGGCGTGGCATGACAGTTGTTCTCGAAATTTCCGGTCTCGGAAAAACCTATAAAAGCGGTCACATTGCGCTCAGCGATGTCGATCTTTCGATCAACAAGGGCGAGATTTTCGCGCTGCTCGGGCCGAATGGCGCGGGCAAGACGACTTTGATCAGCATCGTCTGCGGGATCGTGACCGCCAGCACGGGGACGGTGACGGTCGCGGGGCATGATCATGCGCGCGCCTATCGCACCGCGCGGACGATGATCGGGCTGGTGCCGCAGGAACTGCACACCGATGCGTTCGAAACGGTGCTGGCGACGGTCAGCTTCTCGCGCGGGCTGTTCGGCAAGCCGCGTGATCCGGCCTTTATCGAACAATTGCTGCGCGACCTGTCGCTGTGGGACAAGCGGAATTCCAAGATCATGGAGCTGTCGGGCGGTATGAAGCGCCGCGTGATGATCGCCAAAGCGCTTTCTCACGAGCCCGAAATCCTGTTCCTTGACGAACCGACCGCGGGGGTCGATGTCGAGCTGCGCCGCGATATGTGGCAGATGGTCCACGGACTGCGCGAGCGTGGGGTGACGATCATCCTGACCACCCATTATATCGAAGAGGCCGAGGAAATGGCCGACCGCGTCGGAGTGATCAGCAAGGGGCGGCTGATCCTGGTCGAGGAAAAGCACGCGCTGATCAAGAAATTGGGTCGCAAGACACTGACGCTCAATCTCGCCGAGCCGCTGGCGACGGTTCCGGCCGAACTGGCGGCCTGGAAGCTGGTACTGACAGGTGACGGGCATGAGCTCGTTTATGAATTCGACAGCCATGCTGAGGCGACCGGTGTCCCATCGCTGCTGCGCCGAATGAGCGATCTCGGGATCGCGTTCAAGGATCTGCACACCAAGCAAAGCTCGCTCGAGGATATTTTCGTCGGGCTTGTTCATGAAACCAAGGGAGAGGCCGCATGACCGCGAACTGGCGCGGCGTGCGCGCAATCTACGCCTTTGAACTGGCCCGCTTCGGGCGCACCGTGTGGACCAGTCTGGCGCTGCCTGTCATTACAACGGCGCTCTACTTCGTGGTGTTCGGATCGGCGATCGGCGGCCGGATGAGCGAAGTTGGCGGCGTGCCTTACGGCGCCTTCATCGTCCCCGGGCTGATGATGCTGACGATGTTCACCGAAAGCATCAGCAATGCCTCGTTCGGCATCTATATGCCCAAATGGACGGGAACGATTTACGAGATGCTCTCCGCGCCGCTGTCGCCGCTGGAAACGGTGATCGCCTATGTCGGCGCGGCGGCGACCAAGTCGGTGATCATCGGAGCGATCATCTTTGCGACCGCGCATCTGTTCGTCGACGTGCAGGTCGCGCATCCGCTGCTGATGGTCGGCTTCATGCTGCTGATGGCGATCACCTTTTGCCTGTTCGGCTTCATCATCGGCATCTGGGCGCAAAGTTTCGAGCAGTTGCAGGTGATCCCGATGCTGGTGATCTATCCGCTCACCTTCCTCGGCGGCGCCTTTTATTCGCTCGACATGCTGCCCGCGGCGTGGCGCACGGTGACGCTGTTCAACCCTGTCGTCTATCTGATCAGCGGCTTTCGCTGGACCTTCTTTGGCCAGGGCGACGTCGGGATTGGGGTCAGCATGGCGGCAGTGGCGCTGTTCTTCGCGTTGTGCCTGGCGGTGATTTTCTGGGTGTTTCGGACGGGCTATCGATTGAAGAACTGACAGTCGCTGGCGTTGCTGGCGCAGCGCTGGTTGACGATGCCGGCGTTCATTGCGACCCCGACGACGTGAATGCGCGAATTTCTGGTCCGATAGAAATAATCAGACGAATAGGGACACAAGACTTAACGCCAGCGGCTGGCGCTGGCGTCGCCGTGACCGACGCGTTCAGTCGTTCAACCGTTCGCGCATTTCCTTGCCGGGTTTGAAATAGGGCACATTTTTGGCCTTCACGTCGACCGACGCACCCGTGCGCGGATTGCGACCGGTGCGCGATTCGCGCGATCGGGTCGAGAAGGCGCCAAAGCCGCGCAACTCAACACGGCCGCCAGCCGCCAGCTGTTCAACGATGGAATCAAAAAAGGTACCGACGATGCGTTCGACTTCGTCGACGCGCAAATCGCTGTTTTCGCTCGCGATCTTTTGAACCAGTTCTGACCGGATCATCTGCTTCCCCTAGTATAATAGCCACGCATTTCCCGCCGAAGCAGGCGTCCGGTCGTTGCCGGTCCTTTTCTTTGCGCGAGACCCCTCCCAACGCGCGGCGAGGGTATCATGAATCACTGTCTGGTCAAAATATATCACCAAAAGAAAAAGGCCCGCAGAGGGACACTCTGCGGACCTTTTTGTTCGTTTCGCTATGCAAGTTTGAAATTAATCTTTCTTGCCGGCTTTCAATGCTTCGCCAAGGATGTCGCCAAGCGACGCACCCGAGTCCGACGAACCATATTGTTCGACCGCCTGCTTCTCTTCGGCGATCTGCATCGCCTTGACCGAGAAGTTGGGCTTTTTCGAACGGTCGAAGCCGATGACCATCGCATCGAACTTCTGGCCGACTTGATAACGCTCGGCGCGCTGTTCGTCGCGGTCGCGGCCAAGGTCGGCGCGCTTGATGAAGCCGGTGGCGCCATCGTCGCCAGCCTGAACTTCCAAGCCATTGTCGCGAACTTCGAGGACGGTGACGGTAACGACGTCGTTCTTCTTCACCGAACCAGCAGCCGCTGCGGCGCCGCCGCCAACGGCCGGAGCACCCTTTTCAAGCTGCTTGATGCCCAGGCTGATACGTTCCTTCTCGACATCGACGTCGAGCACGACGACCTGCACCGCTTCGCCCTTGCGGTGGAGGTGCAGCGCTTCTTCGCCCGAGATGCCCCAAGCGATGTCCGACATGTGAACCATGCCGTCGACGTCGCCGGGCAGGCCAACGAACAGACCGAATTCGGTTGCGTTCTTGACTTCGCCTTCGACGACCGACCCCACCGGGTGGGTGTCGGCGAATGCGCCCCAGGGGTTCGACTGAGCCTGCTTGAGGCCGAGCGAGATGCGGCGCTTGTCGCTGTCGACTTCGAGGACGATAACGTCGACTTCCTGGCTCGTCGAAACGATCTTGCCGGGGTGGACGTTCTTCTTGACCCACGACATTTCGCTGACGTGGACCAAGCCTTCGATGCCAGCTTCCAGTTCGACGAACGCACCATAGTCGGTAATGTTCGTGACCACACCCGACAGCTTCGCACCCACGGGATATTTGGCGGCGACGCCTTCCCACGGATCGCTTTCCAGCTGCTTCATGCCCAGGCTGATGCGCTGCGTGTCGCGGTTGATGCGGATGATCTGCACCTTGACCGTGTCACCGATATTGATGACTTCGCTCGGGTGGTTGACGCGCTTGTAGCTCATGTCGGTGACATGGAGCAGGCCGTCGATGCCGCCGAGGTCAACGAACGCACCATAATCGGTGATGTTCTTGACGGCGCCTTCGATGATCTGGCCTTCTTCCAGGTTCAGGATCAGACCGCTGCGCTGTTCGGCGCGCGTTTCTTCGAGGATGGCGCGGCGCGACACGACGATATTGCCGCGGCGGCGATCCATCTTGAGGATCTGGAACGGCTGCGGCAGGTCCATCAGCGGGCCAACGTCGCGCACGGGGCGGATGTCGACCTGCGAACCGGGCAGGAACGCCACGGCGCCGCCGAGGTCGACGGTGAAGCCGCCCTTGACGCGGCCAAAGATGACGCCTTCGACGCGAGCTTCCTTGTTGAATTCTTCTTCCAGGCGGTCCCAGGCGGCTTCGCGGCGGGCGCGATCACGGGACAGCATGGTTTCGCCATTGGCATTTTCGACGCGGTCGACATAGACTTCGACTTCGTCACCGACCTTGATGTCGGCCTTCTGGCCCGGCATGGCGAATTCGCGCAGCGGCACGCGGCCTTCGCTCTTCAAACCGATGTCGATAACTGCCAGGTCGTTTTCGATCGCAGTGACGGTGCCCTTGACGACGCGGCCTTCAAAGCCGCCGTCCGCACCACCAAGCGATTCATTGAGCATCGCGGCGAAATCGTCGCGCGTCGGAAAAGCCGTAGTGGCCATAGAGATATATTCCTTACTTCATTTGTTCCGGCCAAGCGGTTGGTTCCGCTGGTCTTAATGGCCGATCTGTCCTGCCCGCCGGATGCGATGCAGAACATCCTTCGAGCCAGTTCGGGCGGGGCAGGGGCAAAGCAAAAAGGGCGCGACGAGATCGCCTCGTCACGCCCGACGCCCGGTTGCGGGCGGCGGTTGTCCGTGCCTCGACCGGCTGAAAGGCCCGTCGGACGGGGCGCCTATAGTCCGCAAACCCCGCAAAGGCAAGGTCGAAAGCCCGTTTAGCCGCGGTCGTTCCGGCGCGCTTCGACAAAGGCGATGGCTGCGGCAATCGCGGCGTCGCGCGGCATGTCGCTGTTGTCGAGCAGCAGGGCGTCGGGCGCTTGCAGCAACGGGGCGTCGGCGCGCCCGGTGTCGCGGGCATCGCGGGCGTGAACGTCGGCGAGGACGGCGTCGAAGGTGACATCGACGCCGCGTGACAACATCTCGGCATGACGGCGGCGCGCGCGCACATCGGCGCTGGCGGTCACGAACAGCTTGGCATCGGCGTGGGGGGCGATGACGGTGCCGATATCGCGGCCGTCGAGGATCGCGCCGCCGGGCTGGTTGGCAAAGTCCACCTGCCGCTGCAACAGCGCCGCGCGCACCGGCGGGTGCACCGACACGCGGCTGGCGAGGCCGCCTGTCGTTTCATAGCGCAGTGCGGGATCGTCGAGCAGGCGATCCGGAAAATCACACGCGGCCAATGCATCAGCCGCATTGTCGGCGTCGCCATGGTTTAGCTGCGTCTGATAGCCGACCGCGCGATACAGCAAGCCGGTGTCGAGCACCGGCAACCCAAAATGTTCGGCGAGCGCGCGCGCGATGGTGCCTTTGCCCGATGCGGTCGGACCATCAACAGCAATGATCATCAGTTGATCTGGAACGCGTCGATGCGGGCGCTTGTCAGTCGGTTGTCGGGCCCGAACAGCAGTTTGATCCAGCCGCCTTTTTTGAAGGAGCCGCCGCAGGCGGCGATACCTTCGCCTTCACCGGCCTGCCCGGCTTCCAGGCAGTCGATCTTGATTTCCGGCAGGAAGGCGCGGACGCGGGTCAACACCGCCGAGCGGTCACGCGCCGTGCCGATGCCGAGCGCCGACAGCGCGCGGCGGTCGTCGGGGCGCACGGAAACCGACTTAATCGCCAGCAGCTTGCCGCCGAAACTGTGCGCAACCCCGGCCTTATCGACCCATTCGCATTCCCCGTCGAAACAATTGGCGGGCTTGCCGATCGCTTGCGGTCGAACAACGCGGTTGAGCCGGTGCGCCGAAAAACTGGCATCGGCACGCACAAATGGGTCCGCCGCGCGTTGCTGAGCCGCGACCGGCGACCCCGTTATCGCTGTAAAGGTCAGGGCAAGTGCGCCAAGCGCCATGATCCGGCGTCCGCGATGAGTCGTCATTTCTGGAGTTCCTCCAACAGGCGTTCAAAGTTCGGAAAGCTTGTCGCCACCGGCGCCATATCGTCAATCGTTACCGATGACCCGGTGACAAGTCCGGCGATGGCAAAGCTCATACAGATACGGTGGTCAAGGTGGCCCGCGACGGTCGCGCCACCGGGCAGCGGGTCGCCGCCGGTCCCGTCGATGATCAAGCCGTCCGCGGTCTCGGTGACGCGCACGCCTATGGCTTTCAAGCCTGCCGCCATCACAGCAAGGCGGTCGCTTTCCTTGACGCGCAGTTCGTCGAGGCCGGTGGTTGTCGTGCGCCCCTGTGCCAGCGCCGCGGCGACGAACAGGATCGGGAATTCATCGATCATGCTGGGAGCGACCGCGGGATCGACGTCGACGCCGGTCAGCGCGCTGTGGCGCACGTGCAGGTCAGCGACAGGCTCGCCGCCGACTTCGCGCGGATCGACCAGTTCGATGTCGCCGCCCATCTGGCGCAGTACATCGATCAGTCCGGCGCGGGTCGGGTTCAGCCCGACATTGGTGATGATGACGTCCGAGCCGGGTACGATCAACGCCGCGACGACGAAAAACGCCGCCGATGACGGATCGCCGGGGACGACAATCGTCTGCGGCTTCAGTTCGGCCTCGCCGACAATGCGGATATGGCGGGTGCCATCGGCATCGGTTTCGACCGTCAGCTCGGCGCCGAACCCGCGCAGCATGCGTTCGCTGTGGTCGCGGGTGGGAATAGGCTCGATGACCTCGGTGATACCCGGCGTGTTGAGGCCCGCGAGCAGCACCGCGCTTTTCACCTGCGCCGAGGCGACCGGCAGTCGATAGGCGAGGGGGATGGCAGGGGCGAGGCCGCGCACCATCAGCGGCAGGCGGCCGCCCGGCGACGACGTGATGTCGGCACCCATCTGCGCCAGCGGATCGATGACGCGGCCCATCGGGCGGCCCGACAGGCTGGCGTCGCCGATGAACGTCGCGATGATCGGATGGCTTGCGACCAGCCCCATCAGCAGCCGGGTCGAGGTGCCGCTGTTGCCCATGTCGAGCGCTTCGCGTGGCTGGAGCAACCCGCCGACCCCCACGCCATGGATGCGCCACTCGCCATCGGCCCCGCGCTCGATGGAGGCGCCCATCGCGCGCATCGCGGCGGCGGTGGCGAGCACGTCATGCCCCTCAAGCAGTCCGGTGACGCGGCTTTCGCCGACCGCGAGCGCCGACAGCATCAGCGAGCGATGCGAGATGCTTTTGTCGCCGGGAATCGCGATCCGGCCCTTGAGCGGAACGGAAGCGGAAAAGCTACGCGGGCGGGCGGTTTGATCGGTCATGGCGAGCGGCTTTTGACAGCGCCCTTACAATCTGGCAAGGCGCACGCCGATTTGATGGACGCCGCGCAGGCAGCTGTCGCTTTCCACACAATTTATTCTGTTTCCAGAAGGTTACGAGGAATTTATGATCAAGGCTGAATGGGGCACGAAACGCACCTGCCCGAAATGCGCCACCCGATTCTATGATTTGACCAAGGATGATCCGGTCAGCTGCATCAATTGCGGTTACAACTGGATTCCGGAATCGGTTTTGAAATCGAAACAGTCGACTCCGTTCGAAGCCGAAAAGCCCGGCAAGGTCGCCAAGGAAGAGGTCGTTGTCGACGAGGATCTGGATCTGGACGTCGATGTCGACGAGGATAATGACTCGCCGGACAATGACGTCGATCTGGGCGGCGACGACGATCTGGGCGTCGCGACGGCGGACGATGACGACGTCGAAACCTGATTTTTTGTTTCAGGGGGTCAAAAAGGCATCGTCCGATGCATTTGGCCCCTTGCATCGCCCGCCCGCACTGTTAAAGGCGGCAACCCGATCGCAGTAGCCACTCCGGTGAGCGCGATCGAATGAAGATGTGGGGCCTTAGCTCAGCTGGGAGAGCGCCTGCATGGCATGCAGGAGGTCAGCGGTTCGATCCCGCTAGGCTCCACCACTTCTTACCTAAAATATTGAAATTTTACATTTTTAATCATTCAGCCCCACATTATGGCCCACATTTGTAGCGGATTTTAGATGGGTAACGCTGATTTTTGATAAATGATTGTCTCCCGGAGATATGACCGCCGGTAAGATATGTCAGCTTTGCGCCTGATCCCTGCCGTTCCCGCCTTGATTGGCACGCGCCCGAAAGCGGTCATTCGGTTGATTCACGGATAGCGGTCGGTCCGCGCCTCGCTAATTGGCGTTCGGCCCTCCTCCCCTCAATGTTCGAGACCGACCGCCACGACAGCCTCGATCTCCACCAGCGCGCCGAAATGCAACGAGCCACATGGCACAATCGATCGGGCGGGTCGGTGCGTGCCGAAGAAAGCGGCGTAAGCCCGATTGACTTCGCTCCAATGCGCGACGTCGGTCACATAGATCGTGCATCGGACGACGTCGTCGAGCGAGGCACCCACGACGCGCGCGATCGCTTCGATATTGCCAAGCGCGAAGCCGACCTGATCGGCGATCGATCGGCTTTCGGGGTCTTGCGTCTCGCCGGTCACGCCGAGCTGACCCGAAACATAAAGGGTGTCGCGGTGTAATATCGCCTGGGCATAATGCCCGCCGGGCGGCGGTACCGCCGCGCACCGTATCTCCGTCATCTTATGATGTTTCATCTCGATCTTCCCTTGCGTTCACCAGCCGCCCGTTCGCGGCCATTCCTCGGTGATTTTCCCGCCGCGCAGCACATCGTAGGACGTGTAGGCCGCACAGGTCAGGCAGGCGTGATTGGGCAGGATGCGGACGACGCTGCCGATCGGGAGGCGTTTGAACCAGCTTTCGTCGGGCACGGGCACGCCGCCATGTTCCTGATGCACGGTCACGACCGTCAGCGACCCCAGCGCCTCGAGCGTCGCTGCATCGCAGACCAGGCCATATCCGGCGTTCGGCATGAAACGGTTGGCCCCGACATCCTTGGATAGCGCGAGCGCGCCCGCGTCGAGGATCAGGCTGGGGACAGCGCCGCGACGCTGGTGGCCGATGACGGTCGCCAACACTGAAACGGCAATATCCTCCGGCGCGCAGACGCCCCGCGACAATTGCGAAAGGTCGCAGAACAGGTAAATGCCCGCCCGCACTTCGGTGACACCGCGCAATTGCTCGGCGAACGCCAGCGTCGGGGTCGATCCGACGCTGACGATGGGGCAGGGGTAGCCGCCCGTGCGGAGCAATTCGGCCGATGCGACTGCGGCATGTCGTTCGACTTCGGCGAGGGCACGGATCGGCGCCGGGTCGTCGAATGCGTAGCTATGCCCGGCATGGGTCATCACGCCCATCAGTTCGAGATGCGGCGAACAGGCGGCAATCGCCCCGGCGATCGCGACAAGCTCCTCCGACGCGGGTTCAGTGCCGCTGCGGTGTTCGCCGCAATCGACCTCGATCAGGACGCCGAAGCGCGCGCCGAGCGCTGCCGCGGCTTGTCCCATGGCCGCGGCGGTCTTCGGGTCGTCGAGGACCAGCAGAAGCTGCGCGCCATGCTCGCGCTGGATATGATGGGCGCGCGCCAGTTTTGCGGGCGCGATCGCTGTCGTGTAGAGGATGTCGCGCCAGCCTGCTGCGGCGAAATATTCGGCCTCGGCCAGCGTCGACACGGTAATCGGCCCGCGCTCGCCGTTGGCCGCGACCAAGGCGACGTCGGTCGACTTTGCGGTCTTGAGGTGCGGGCGCAGCATGACGCCGAGCGCGTCGCAGCGGGCGCGCATGCGCGCGGCGTTGCGTTCCAGCCGGTCGGCGTCGAGAATCAGGCGCGGGGTGTTCAGTCCCGCGAACGTGGTGGTCGAACTCATGGGATTAACTCCCGGAGCGGATCGAGCGTGTCGGCAATCAGGAATGGCCGCGCCGCGTCAGCGATAAATGGCAGTCCGGCCCGGTTGTGCCAGAAAACCGGCATGCCGACGTCAGCCGCGCCGGGAATATCCGCCGGCGAGCCAGCCACGAAGAGCGTCCGCGCGGGATCGGTGCCGAGCCGGTCGAGGACCGCACGATATGCTTCGGGGCGTGGCTTGTAATATCCCGTTTCTTCGGAGGTCAGCATGACGGAAAAAGCCACTCCAACCCGCTCTGCCGCCTGCCGCCCCAGATCCGCCGAACAATTGGTTATGACACCGAGCGGGATGTTGCGCGCCGCGATCTCGGCGAGCACCCGCGGTGCCTCTGGCCAGGGCCGGAGCGTCTGCCAGTCCGCAACCAACGCGGCGGCGGCCGATGCAGCCACACCAGCTTTGGCGGTTGCCTCCCGGACAAGGTCTTCATAGGGGCGATAGGCGCCGCAGCCATAAGTCAGCTGGAGATAAGCGCGGCGCCAGCGCAGGCCGTCGGTTTCGGACCCCGCCGCACGGTTCCAGACCGACCATGAATCGAGAAGGGCCGTCAGAAGATCGAAGACCACGGCTTCGACGGGAGCTATTTGTTTCATCGATCGAGATCCCAATTTAGCAACTATGGCCAAGAACTGCCGCCAAGCGGCTTCCCGGACGGCAGCGATGCTGCTGTACGGCTAGAAGCGATTAGCAATCGCACGCTTCGGTCGGCAAATGCCCGTTGCGGATGGTTTCATGCCGCCCCGTATGAACATGGTGGTCAAAAATCCGCTCGGGCGATCGCGGTGTCCGATGCACCCGCCATGCTTCTCTACGCCTTCGCCAGACTCCAGAATATTTCGGCGGATGGAGATTGTCGGCCGCGCGGCCGATACAGTCTGACATCGACCGGAATGTCCCAGTGTGCATCGCCCGCCCGCACCAGCGCACCCTGTTGCAGATCATCAGCGACGATGCTCAGCGGCAACCAAGCCAGTCCTTTTGCGTCCTTTGCCATGCGCGCAAGGATCAGCGTGTGCGATGTGAACACCGTCGTAAAACGCCCGCGCGTCGCTGTTGCATCCAGCATCGCCGAAACGATGCGATCCATCCCTGATTCAGCGCCATAGGCTAACATATTGACCGGATGAGTGGCGTCATCCGTCAGCGCGTGCAGGGGAGCCCTGCCGGTTCCTCGTGGAGCGCTGACTGGTACCAGCGCATCGGACCTAAGCGAAATCGACTGGAAACCTGCGCCGTCGAGAACCGAGGGAGCGTCGGGATGGAAATAGCACAGACAAAATTGTGCTTTTCCGCTCAACATCATCTGTTCGGACGTCCCCATATTGTCAGCGGTGAGCTGGATCGGAATCTCGGTGTCGGTCTTTGTCTGAAGTGCCGCAAGCCATTGTGGAAAGAAGCTCAGCGTCAACGCGTGCGTAACGAGAATTTTGACCATCGACGCCGAAGTGCCGGCAATTTCCTGCACCTCGCGCCGACCATGCTCAATGTCGCGCAGCACCGTTTCTGCGATACTGGCGAAGCGTTTTCCGGCCGACGTCAGCACCATCTGATGCGTGCTGCGGTCAACAAGTTCGGCGCCGAGCCATTCTTCGAGCGCGCGAATGCGGCGGCTGAAGGCCGGCTGGGTAACGCAGCGTGCCGCGGCTGCGCGCGAGAAATTCCCCGCGTGGATCAGGGCGCCGAAATCCTCAAGCCACGCCAGTTCCATTTGCTTATGTTCCTTCGGCCGCTTGGAGCTTTTAACTCCGGGACACGCTGTGCCTACCCCTCCTGATCAGCATGGATTGATCCATATTGCGCATTGGAGCTGCGTTCGCCCAATTGGCAGGTTGCTGACAGCGCTGCGACTTGCATTGGCGGGCGTTGGCTTCGAAGACAGGCTGATTGAGGGAACAAGCGATGGGTTTCAACATTTTGCGGCAAGAACGACGAGGCTGGGCCCGTCAGGCGACGCTGTTGACGACCGCGATGCTTGGCGCAGGGATCATGCTCAGCTCTGTGCCGGTCGTCGGCGCCGAACCGGGGCCGACGCAGACGGCATCGCTGGTCCCGCGCGACGCTCTCTTTGCCTCGCTTGCCTATTCCGAACTGCAGATCAGCCCTGACGGGAGACAGCTTGCTTTTCTCCACCCGTTGAATGGCGTCCTGAACGTCTGGGTCGCGCCGCTCGACGATCCCAAGTCGGCAACCCCCGTCACCCGTTTTGATACCAGGCCGCCCGACAGCTTCCAGTGGAGCCCCGACGGGCGGTACATCGTGGTGCTCAAGGATGTCGGCGGCGAGGAGCATAGCCAGCTCTGGGTCGCAAACCTTGAAAAGCGGACGGTCACCAACATGACCGCCGATCCGGCCGTGCAGACGAAGATCGTGAAGCTTTCAAAGCGCCGCCCGGGCGAAATTCTGGTTGGCATGAACATTCGCGACCGCCGCTATCGCGACATCTACCGGATCGACCTGGCGACGGGGCAGCGGACCGAGGTGTTCCGCAACGAGAGAAACTATATCGACGTCGTCGCCGATCCCGAATTCAATATCCGGCTGGTCGTTCGTGGCAATGTCGACGGCTCGTCGACCTATCTCCGTCTTGACCCCGCTGGGCCAAGCGAGTTCATGAGGATCCCGCTCGCCTCGCTACGCAATTCCAGAATTTTGAGCCTCGATGGCAAGGGCAAGCTGTTGATGTTCGACAGCCGGACCAGCGACAAGGCGAACCTCGTCTCGGTCGATCTCGCCACGGGCAGGCAGGTCTTGCTCGCCGCATCGGGACGTGCCGATATCGTCGATCCGCTGTTCGACGAAGCCAGCGGCACGCTGCTCGCGACGCGCGAAGACCCGCTGGTCAGCGAATGGACGGTGCGATCGGAGGGCGTGCGGGCCGAGTTTGCCGCGCTTGAAGCAGCGGCCGCGGGGCCGTTCAGGATTGTCGATCAGACCGCCGACAACGCGCGCTGGCTGCTCCTCGAAACGGTTCCGAACCGCCCCGACCGCTATAGCTGGTGGAACCGCAACGACCGGACGCTCGTGCCGCTGCTGTCGACGCGGCCCGACCTCGACAAACAGGCGCTGGCCCGCCGCATCCCGGTCACGATCGCTTCGCGCGATGGCCTGACTCTGCCCAGCTACCTGACGCTTCCGACCAACGCCAAACGCGGCGCCGACGGGATGCCGGTGACGCCCGTTCCGATGGTGTTGCTTGTTCACGGCGGTCCCTGGCTGCGCGACGATCTGGCGTTCGACCCGCAGCACGCCTGGCTCGCCGACCGCGGCTATGCGGTGCTGTCGGTAAATTTTCGTGCGTCAGGGGGCTTCGGCAGCGACTTCATGGCGAAGGGCGACAGGAAATGGTCGGAAACGATGCACGACGACCTGCTCGACGGGGTGCAGTGGGCGATCGACAAAGGGGTAACGGCGAAGGATCGCGTCGCGGTGATGGGGCTGTCCTACGGCGGCTATTCGACGCTCGTCGGGCTAAGTTTTACCCCCGATACCTTTCAGTGCGGCGTCGACCTGGCCGGCCCCAGCAATCTGGTGCGACAAGTCGCCGCCATGCCTGATTGGTGGACGTGGCAACGTCCGCAGTTCGTCAACCGCGTCGGCGACCCGGCAACGCCAGAGGGTGCGGCGGACTTGATGCGTCGCTCACCGATCGCGCGCGTCGATGCGATCTCAAAGCCGCTGCTCGTTACCAATGGCGCCAACGATCCGCGAGTCTTCCCCAGCCAGTCGGAAGAGATCGTCGAGGCGTTGAAGGCGCGCGGCAAGCCGGTGACCTATGCTTTCTATCCCGACGAAGGACATGTCTATGCAAAGGATGGCACCAACATCTCGTTCGCCGCAATCGCCGAGCATTTCCTGTCGAAATGCCTTGGCGGACCGGCCGAACCCTATGGCGACGATCTGGTCGGGTCGCGCGTCGAATTGAAGGCAGGGGCGCAGTTCGTCCCCGGCCTCGAAGCGGCGCTGGCGGCCATGGCGAAGTGACGGGCCGCTAGGGTTCGCCAAGATATTTGGCGAGGCTCGCGTCGGGCGGCTGCGTCAGCCCGGCCGCTTCGGCCACGTCCATCCGCAAATAGGCATTTTGGACATAGCGGATGCCCGCCCAGCGCAGCGGTTCGACCTCCCAGTTCGGCGCTTGTTCGCGGACATAGGGCGCGTGCGGACCGGGTGCACGACCGTTCACCAACCCCGCGAGCGCCCGCGCGCAGATCGCGCTGGTGATGACGCCGTGGCCGGTATAGCCATAGCTGTGGCCGATGCGCTTCACGGGGTCGAAATGGACGGTCGGCAGCCAGTCGCGCGGAATACCGAGATAGCCCGCCCATTGGTGCGTGAATTCAAACCCGTCCAGCGCGGGCCACCATTCGGTGAGCCGGTCGCGGATCCAGCCGAAATTGGCGTTTTCGCGGAGCGCGGTCTCGTCCATGTCCGATCCATATCGATACGGCGCGCCGCGGCTGCCGAACAGGATGCGCCCGTCGGCGGTGCGGGTGAGATAGTTGGTGGTGTAGACATAGGACGACAGGCACTCGCCGCCGCTCCATCCTACGCTATCCCACTGTTCGGCGGTCAGCGGCGCGGTAAGCATGATCGTCGAGGCCATCGGGATCAACCGGCGCCGATAGCCGGGCTGCGCGGTCAGATAGGCCTCGCCCGCGAGCAGGATCGCGCGGCGGGCGCAAATGGTGCCGCCCGCAGTGACCAGCGCGGGCGCCGGTCCCTCGACCGTTTGCAGTACCTCGCTACGCTCATAAATGCGGACGCCGCGCCGTTCGAGCGCGCGCGCGAGGCCGCGCACAAGGCGGCCGGGATGGATGGTCGCGCCGGCGCGAAGGCGCAGCGCGCCATGGACGTCGGTTGCATGCACTGCTGCCTGCGCCTGACCGGCGTCAAGTAGCTCGCAAGCATCGGCCATCCCCAGTTTACAATACGCATCATAGGACTGTCGGATCGAGGGCAGTTGCTCTGCGCTGCGGGAAAGCGTCAGCACCCCGACCCGATTGAACTGGGCATCGATGCCTTCCTGGTCGCAAATCCGGCCGACCTCGTCGATCATCGCCTGCTGTGCGACCAGCATCGCGCGGGCGGTCGCGGCGCCGAAACGGCGGGTCAATGCCGCGGGGTTGATCGGGAAGCGCGGTGAACACCAACCGCCATTGCGCCCCGACGCGCCAAAACCGCAAAACTGACGCTCGACGATTGCGATCGACAGGTCCGGGTTGTCTTGCAGCAGATAATAGGCGGTCCATAGACCGGAGAAACCGCCGCCCATGATCGCAACGTCGACCGTATCGTCGCCAGAAACGGCAGGTCGTGGCGTCAGATCGTCGTTACAGCTCGCGAGCCAATAGCTGCCGATGTCTGCGGCTGAAATTGTTGCGCTCATCGGGCTGCTCCGACCTCGTCAAAGACAATGAAGATCTTTTCGCTATCGCGCAGGATTTCCCAGGTTCCGCCGGTACGCGGCGGAAAATAGACAGTGTCGCCGCCGGTGATGTGCAAAGGCTCGCCATCGTCGGGCCGGAAGATCGCTTCGCCGGTAAGGAAATGGCAGAACTCGGCCTCGACCACCTGTCGGCGCCAGACCCCAGGAGTGCAATGCCAAACGCCATGGCGGCTTGCGCCAACCCCCGGCATCGCGACTGAACGCACCTGCGAAACCGGTTCCCCCAGCGGCGCAGCGACGGGTGCAATTGCACCGATGGCGAGAAGTTCGTTAGAGCGGAATAGGCTGATCGCATCAGCGGTCATTTGCGGCTCCTTTGATCAAATGGGGTGGCGGACCCGGCTGAGGAAAAGGCGAGTGCGGTCGGTTTTCGGGTTTGAGAGAAATTCAGCGGCCGGTCCCTGCTCGGCGATCACGCCATTGTCGACGAAAAGGATGCTGTCCGCCGCCTCGCGTGCGAAGGCGATCTCGTGGGTCACGACGATCATCGTCATGCCGCCGTCGGCAAGATCGCGCATCACCCTCAGCACTTCACCGACGCGCTCGGGATCGAGCGCCGAGGTTGGCTCGTCGAGCAGGATTGCGCGGGGCTCCATCGCCAGCGCCCGCGCGATACCGATGCGCTGTTGCTGGCCGCCCGACAATTGACGCGGGAAGGCGTTGCCGTGCGACACCATGCCGACCTTTTCGAGCAGCGCCATCGCGCGTGCGGTCGCTTCGGCGATCGGCAGGCCGAGCACATGGACCGGACCTTCGATGATATTCTGGAGCGCGGTGCGGTGCGGGAACAGGTTGAAGCGCTGGAATACCATGCTCACCGCCGCGCGGACCTGCGGCAGCGCGTGCGGCGTCACTGGTACGCCGTCGACCTCGATCGTCCCCGCATCATGGGCTTCGAGCCCGTTGATGCAGCGGAGGATCGTCGACTTGCCCGACCCCGAGGGACCGATCAGACACGTGACCTCGCCCGCCGCGACCTCAAAGTTCACGTCGCGCAAGACGTCGCGCGCGCCGAAGGATTTGCGGACGCCGCGCAGCCGGATCATTTGCGCGCGAACCGGCGTTCGAGGGCGCGCACGCCCGCCGCCATCGGCAGGCTGGCGGCGAGGTAGAGCAGCGCGATAAGCAGATAGACGGTGCCGTTCTTGAAGGTCGAAATCGCGAGCAATTGCCCGGCGCGAGTCAGTTCGGCGATCGTGATCGTCGAGGCGATCGACGAATCTTTCAGCAGCATGATCGTCGTGTTGCCGAGTGACGGCAGTGCGGCGGGGATGCCGAGCGGCAGCACGACGCGGCGCATCAGCACCGGCCAGGTCATGCCCAGCGCGGTGCCCGCTTCGATCAGATCTTTATCGACCGATGACAGCCCGCCGCGGAAATTTTCGGCCTGATACACCGAATAGGCGAGGCCGAGGCCGAGCACGCCCGCTGCAAAGGGGGGCAGGTCGATGCCCCATTCGGGCAGGACGAAATAGATACAGAAGAGTTGGACGATGATCGGGATGCCGCGGATGACATTGATGATCGTGCGGCTGATCCAGCGCAGCGGGGCAAAGCGCGAGTAGCCCATCAGCACCCACACGAGACCGAGCGCGATGCTGACGATCAGTGCGGCGCCGGTGAGGAGGAGGGTGATGCCCAGGCCGCGGATAAGGACCGGCAGAAACAGCACGGCGTCCGCTATAAATTCCTGCATCAGCCAAGCTCCCAATGTTGCAGAATCGCGCGTATTTCCGCTGCCTTCAGGCGCAGAATCGCGGCGTTGAGGCGCGGAAGCAGCCGACTGCCCTTGGCGACAATCAGGCAAAGATCCTCCTCGACCGGCGGCGTGAACTCGCTGGCCATGCGAACGGGCCGCTTTGGGCCAACCCGAAGCTGGTAGCGCAGGATCGGTTCGTCGCCATAGCCGGCGTCAATCCGGCCGTTGGCCAGGTCGCGAACGATTTCGCCGAGCCCGTCATAGGTTTTGACGCGGGTGACGCCGGCACCGAGCAGCTGGTCGACGAAGCGCGTGCCGACCTGCGCGCCCACACGCATCTCGCGCACCGCAGCCAGCGCCGGATAGGAACCGCGGTCCTCCTTCCGAACGACAAGTCCGCCGCCATAGGAAAAGACCGGTGCGCTGAAGTCGACGATTTCGGCGCGTTCGGGGGTGCGCTGCATCGCCGCCGCGATCATGTCGATCCGCCCCGTCGTCAGCGACGGGATGAGCGCGGCAAAGGGCGCGGCGCGATAATCGCCATTCATCCCCAGTTCGCGCAAAACGATCTGCGCGATATCGATCATCGCGCCCGTCAGTTCGTTGGTCGCAGGATCGACATAGCTGAACGGAACGCCGGTCGGCGACGAGCCGACCCACAGTTCGCCCGGCGCACGCGGCTGACGCGCGCATGCGGAAAGCGGCAGCGTGGCGATCATCCCGAGCATCGCCCGTCGCTGGATCGGCAACGCCGCCGGTCGGGAGTGCTCGATCATCGCCGCTGCCGCGCTACCGGGTCTGCGACCGATATTCGAGCGTCGTCGTCGATCGCGCCGTCTCGCGTATCCTGTCTGGCGACAGTTCGATCTTTTTGAGCTCGTTGGTCTCGTGCATCATGGTCTGGTCGGTGAGGTGCGGGTTGCCCTTGCCGTCGGGACCGACGAACAGATTCTGCCCGCCCGCATCGACGACCGAATAGAGCGCACGCCGGTCGGCACCGATTTCCATCAAGCCGACCCAGCTTTCGCCGCCGTTGTGCGGTGCCATCGTCGGTCCGAGCCGCAGGATCGCGGACAGGCGGTTTTCGGGGGCATCCTCGGCCATCTGCGGCCGTTCGGGCGTTTCAAGTGACGCATCGAAGTATTTCCAAAAGATCGGCTGCTTCCATTCGGCCATATCTTTGCCGGGGAAGCGCGGTTTGATCTCGGCAAGCGTTGCTTTGATCGATTCAATCAGAACCTCGGCGCGGTCGCGCCCGTTGAAATAGTCAATGCCGAGCGGCAATCCCGCTTTGTCGCCCTGAAAGGCGCGCAACAGCAGGCTCGATTGATAGGTCAGGTACCGTCCCTCATCGATCGTCTTCCACCAGTCGCCCATATCGTCGCCAAACACGACACGCGGCGCGACCTGAAGCCAAGCGCGATAGAGCGTCAGGCCGGGATCGTCGTATTTATGGTCGCCGTCGCGGTCCTGATAGAGCCCGTTGAAGCCGAGCATATATTCACCCGCGCGCTTCACCTCGGGATCATCGCTTGTCTCGATCGCCTGGCGCAGATAGGGCGCGAAAAAGTCGGGGGCGGCCTGGTTGCGATCGACCGCGCCGAGCGCGTTGAAAATCTTGCCGTTGAACTCGCGCATGTCGAGTAAGGTCAGCGACTGGCCTTCCTTCGCGAGCCGGTCGCCGAGCCAGGTACGGAAGGTCGCGCCGATCCGCGCATTGTCGCCTTCCTGCGACCAGCCCGTCGCCTTGCTGTTCCAGGAAAAGAGATAGCCTTGCCGCGGGTTGATCATGTGCGGCTTTTCATCGCGCGTCAGAAAGCCGGTCCAGTCATATTCGCCGGTGCCCGGCGTCGGTAGGCGGGGATCGATCCCGGCGGCTTTTTTCGGCAGCGCCCCTGCTTCGAAATAGGCTATGGTGCCATCCTCTCCGCCGTAGCAGGCGCCAACGTTCCAGCCGAGCCGGTCGACTCCCTTTTCGCGGAATTCGTCGAGGCTTTTGGCGCGGCCCATTTCGGCAAAGGCGACCCAGGTGTCGAGCTCGCGCCCTTGCACGCCCATCTGCTGGGCATAAGCGGTGCCGTTTTCGGCGTCCCAGGCGATCACCGGGCCGTGGATGGTCCATGCGACTTCGTGCGTCACGGTTGCGCCGTCCTTGACCTTGAAGGTCTCGGTGCGGTGCTCCATCGGCTTCCACGCGCCCTTGTACCAATATTCATACCGGTTCTTCGGGTTGAGTTTTTCGGCGAACATGGTGCCGGCTTCGCTGCTGCCCGACACGAGCAGCCAGCCGTGCTGCGCGCCGCGTCCCATTGTCGGGACGCCCCAGCCGTTCGAGCCGAACCCGGCGTTGTCGAAGCCGCCGCCGTGGAGGTGGATTTCGGGGCCGTCGGCGGTCGCTTCGAGCATCAGCGCCTTGCCGCTCGCTGATTTTTCGGGGCCGATGACCAGGCAGCGGCTCGCGCCCTTCACCGGCTGGAGCGGCGCCACCTGCGCCGCGGCCGACGCGGCACCGCCGGAGGGTAGCTGTGCCGGCGCTCGTACCGGCGTGGGTATGGGGCGGGCAGGGGCAAGATCGTCGCCTGCGGGGATCGTCGTCGGCGAATCAGGGTCGGAGATCGGCACGACGTCGTTGAAAATCGCCCACGCCTTTTCCTGTCCATAGCGCGTAGTCATCGCTTGCAGGAATTTCAGGTTCTGGATTTCATAGCTTTCGCGGCCGAGCGGTGCGGCACTGATCAACGCGAGATATTCGGTGAGGCTCCAGCGCGTTGGCGTGATCCCCCAGCGGATGAATTCGAGCGGGGTCAGCCGTGCGGGGTCGGCATTCACTTCGTCGATACGCTTGTTGATGCCGTCGACCATCGCCTGGATCATCTGGCGGTGTTCGGTCGCGAGCGCCTTGTAGCGCAGCATGAGCGTCGCGTCGGAAAGTCGCCGACCGCGCATCATCTTGTCGCCTTCGAGCGCCGAGGCACCCAATAGTTCGGCGCGGCGGCCCTGCGTGTTGTGCCGCGCCAGTTCCATTGCGGCGAGCCGGTCGGACGCGATCGCATAGCCCGCGCCAAACATGACGGCGTCGGACGTCTCCGCCTGCACGTGCGGCACCCCGAAATCGTCGCGATAGATGCGGACCTTTTCGGCGGCGTTCGCCTGCGCGGCCACCGCGAGGAGCAAAATGGTCGAAGCATGAAGCAAGGCGGCAGTCGAACGGCGCATCAAAGCGTCTCCCCGTATTGGTTACTTCGGCAGGAATGTCTCGGCCAAGGCGACCCACAGCGCCGCCCCCGTCGGTGAAATGCTGTCGTCATAGGCGTAGTGCGAATTGTGGAGCATCACCGACCCCGGCCCCTCGTCGCCGTTGCCGAGCAGGAGGAAGCAGCCGGGAACGATGTCGAGATAGCGTGCAAAATCCTCGCCCCCCATGCCCGGTGCGTCGAGGTCGATGAAGCGATCGGGGCCGACAACGCCGATCGCGATGTCGCGGACCCTGGCGTAAAGATCGGCCCGATTGTGGAGGGCAGGGTAGCCGCGTTCGTAGTGAAGCTCGGCGGTCGCGCCGAACGATGCCGCGACCCCGGTGACGATTTCGCGCAGCCGCTGCTCGGTCGCGTCCTGGCTGGCGCGCGACAACGTGCGTACCGTTCCGCCCATGCGCGCCTCGTCCGCGATAATGTTGAATGCGGTGCCCGCCTCGACCTTGCAGATCGACACCACAGCGGCGTCCATCGGGTCGGTATTGCGCGCGACGATGCTCTGTACAGCGACGATGATCTGCGCCGCGACGAGAACGGGGTCGACCGTCAGGTGCGGGCGCGCGGCGTGGCCGCCCTTGCCCGACACGACAATCTCGAACTTGTCGGCGGCGGCATAAAGCGCGCCCGCACGTCCCGCGAGCTTGCCCGCGGCGAGGCCGGGGCGGTTGTGGATGCCGAAGATCGCGTCCATCGGAAAGCGATCGAACAATCCATCGCGGATCATCGCGCTGGCGCCGCCGTCGGGATCGCCGCCCGGCCCCTGATAGCCCAGCGATTCCTCTGCAGGCTGGAAGATCAGGTGGACCGCGCCGTCGAAGTTGCGCGTCGCGGCGAGATGTTTCGCGGCACCGAGCAGCATCGTCGTGTGGCCGTCGTGGCCGCAGGCGTGCATCACGCCCGGCGTGCAGGACTTATGATCGGATTCGGCGAGTTCGGTCATCGGCAGCGCGTCGATGTCGGCGCGGATGCCGATCGCGCGGTCCGACTCTCCGGCGCGGATCGTCGCGACGATGCCGGTCCCGCCGATCCCGGTCGCGACCTCGTCGACCCCGAAGCTTTCGAGAAGGTCGAGGATGAAGCGAACCGTGTTCTGTTCGTGAAAACCGAGTTCGGGGTGCTGATGGATATGCCGGCGCCAGGCGGTCATGTCAGCTTCGAGTAGTGTCAGGTCAACGGACATGGGGACGCACCTCCTGGCGCAGCGGCAAGATCAGGCTAGGACGCGGGCAGGTTCGACCCCAATGCTTATTGGACATGGTTGCATGTTTGGCGGCAAATTCCATTATTTGCTCCGTCATGGTGCCGCATGCGCCGCAACCTGATAAAAGACCTGCGCCCCGGGGCCGAGGGGCAGGTCGAAGGCGACCCAGGCGACAACCATAGCGATTCCCGTGGCCATGAAGCAAAGCGCATAGGGCAGCATCAGTGCGAGCAGCGAGCCGACCCCCATCGACTTATCCCACCGCTGGCAAAAGACCAGCACGAGCGGGAAATAGCTCATCAGCGGGGTCATGATGTTGGTATAGCTGTCGCCCATGCGATAGGCCGCGGTCGTCATTTCAGGGCTGATGCCGAGCAGCATGAACATCGGAACGACCACCGACGACAAGACGCTCCACTTGGCGGTCGCCGACCCGATGAACAGGTCCATCACTGACGAGAGGAGAAGCACGCAGACCAGCAGCAGCGGCGCGGGGAGTGCCATGGCCTGCAATTTTTCGGCGCCGCTGATGGCGATGATCGGACCGATACCCGACCAGTTGAACATCGCGACGAAATGCGCGGCGAAAAAGACGAAGACGAGATAGGGGGCGATCGTCTTGACCCCTTCGCGCATCATCGCGACGACGTCGTTTGATCCCTTCACCGTTCCGATAGCGCGCCCGAAAGCGATGCCGGTGAACAGGAACAGCAGGAACAGCGCCGCAATAATCGATCCGTAGAGCGGCTGTAGCCGTATCGGGCCGACGGCATCCTGGTCGATGAAGGGTGTGTATCCGGGCCACAGGCACAAAGCGGCAAACGCTGCAACGACCAGCAGTGCGGCGATCCCAGCGTGTCGGAGCCCCCGCCGCTCGTCGTTGCTGAGTTCGCCCTTTTCGAGGTCGGCGCGCAGTTCGTTGTCGATGGCTTCGTTCCAGACGCCAAGCCGTGGTTCGACAATCCGGTCGGTAACAAACCAGATGATTGGCGTGAAAAAGACGACGATGCCGAGAATGAAATACCAGTTACCCAGCGGATTCATCGTCCAGCCGGGATCGACGATGCGTGCTGCTTCTTGCGTGAAGCCGAACAGCAGCACGTCAAGCTGGCCGGGCATTATGTTGCCGGCATAGCCCCCCGACACCGCGGCGAGCGCGGCGGCGATCCCGGCGAGTGGGTGGCGGCCGACCGAGGCGAAGAGCACCGCCGCCATCGGGATGAGCACGACATAAGCGGCGTCGGCGGCGTGGTGCGAAACCATGCCCACCACTGCGATGATCGGGGTCATGTAGCGGCGCGGGGTGTTACGCAATGAACCGCGGATCAGCGCGAAGAACAATCCCGATCGCTCGGCCACCGCGGCGCCCATCATGATCGTAAGAATGATACCGAGCGGAGCGAAGCCGGCATAAGTGCGCGGCATCTCGGTAAACAGCCGCGCGATATTGTCGGCAGAGAACAGGCTCGAAGCGCGATAAGTCAGCACGCCGCCAGCAAGTTCAGCCCCGGGGGGCGCTTCCTTGCCCGAATAGGGCAAAGAAGCGGTCCAGCCTAGTGCCGCGCCGATTGCCGATATGATCATCAGCACTACGATCAGGTAGAGGAATATGATGGTCGGATCGGGCAGCAGATTGCCGACGCGCTCGACGACGCCGAGAAAGCCTCTCTGGCGCGCGGGGCGGACGGTTTCGGCACTCATGATCGCGGCTTCCGAACCGGGCAAGGTGGATTCTCCTTCGAAAACGACATGAGGCCCGCGTGCGCGAATATCACGCGGGCCTCATCTGCCGGAACCCGGATCAGAAATTCACTTCGAGCCCGGCGCGGATGACGGGCCCGAACTGTTCGAAACCGCCACCCGACGGATCGATGACCTGCACCGATTCCATCACCGGCAGCTTTTCGTTGAACAGGTTGGTAACTCCGAACGAGAATTTGGCTTCCTGTCTGCCGTTCATCGACAGCGTGTAGGATGCCGAGATGTCGTTGTAGAAACGCGATCCTGTGCGGTCGGGCGACAGCAATTCGCGGCTGATCCCCGGCGAGATATCGGTCAAGGCCTGGCTCGACTGATAGCGTCCCTGCCAGCCGAGTGTCAGCGGGCCGTTGCTGTAGGTCAGGCCGACGACGCCCTTGTATTTCGGGTAACCGTAAAAGCCTTCGAGCACCGTAAACAGGTCCGGCCGCGATTGGAAAGTATAGGTCCGCAGGCGGTGCAGATAGGTGAAGGCGAGGTTCGTCGAGATACGCCCGCCGCCGAGTGGAAGCGCATAGAATAACTGCGTGTCGAGTCCGGACGTTTCTAGCTTCGACGTGTTCACATAGGTGCTGTTGCCCGTCGTGATGCCAAAGAAGTTCGGGCTGGCGGTATTCGACTCGCGCGTGATGAGCGAGCAGAGCTCGAGATCGGGGCCACCGGCGCGATCGACGCAGTTTTCGGCGATCTGCTGGGGACTGAGGAAACTGATCGCATCGTCGATTTCGATGTTGAACCAGTCGGCCGAAATCTGGAGGCCGGGCAGGAAGTTGGGCGTCAGGACAATGCCGGCAGTCCAGCTGTCCGACACTTCGGGGCTGAGATCCTGGTTGCCCGACACGATGAAGGGGACCCCGACCCCGCCGTTCAGCGGCGTGAACCCGGCCGGGCGCCCGAGCGCGGCGCAGTTTGCGGCGCGGTTGGGGTTGAGGCCAAGGTTGGTCTGGGCGCAGGGGTCATTGACATTCGTCGTCTGCCCTTCGCTCGGACGGAAAGCCTCGAAGATGTTCGGGGCGCGGATGGCGCGGCTGATCGTTGCGCGCAGGCGCAGGCCGTCGGTGGGCTCCCAGATCGCGCCTGCTTTCCACGACGTCGCTTGTCCGGCATGGCTGTAATCGGCGTGGCGCACCGCGCCCTCGATCGACAGCAATTGAAAGAAGGGCATGTCGGTCAGGATCGGGACGCTGAGCTCGCCGAAAAATTCGGTAACGTCGTAGCCGCCTTCATAATCCTGCGTTGCCGCCTGGTTGGTCAGGCCCGCCTTGACCAGCGGGTCGGTCGTGCGGCCATTGCGCTCCTTGCGATATTCGGCGCCGAGAGCGAAGCCGACGGCACCGCCGCCCGGCAGGGTCAGGAATTTTTCGGTATCGCCCGCAAGTGAAAAGCCCGCGGTCGTCTGGCGGATGAATGCCTCAGACACGGTCGTCGTCTTGACGAAGTTGCGGGCTTCCGGCGAACTGGCGGTCGATCCAAAGGGGTTGAACGGGGCGCACATAGCCGACCGGCTGCAGCGCGGGAACGTCGGCGCGGCATCGGATCAGCCCGGACGCGGGATCGACCACTGCGTCGAGTGCGGCGAGGAAATTGGGAACGACGAGTCGGTTGTAGCCGATGAACTTCGCCTTGGTGCGACCATAGGTGCCGTAAACATCATAGCGAAGATCGGCAAAACCCGTTTCGAACTCTCCCTTGAGGCCGCCAACGAATGACAGGCTGTTGCGATCAACCTGGCTGAAGCGCAGGCCGACGTCGGTATAGAGACGGTCGAGGCGCAAGGTCGTCGCCCCCGCTGCGAGAAGACGTTGACGGAAGTCCTGATTGAGGAAGGCGTTTTGGGCGATGTTGATCGCAGCGCCCGAGCGGATCACTGGCTGGCCGCGGCCATAGCTTGAGGTGTTATTGTAATCGACGCCGAAATAGCCGCGCACGCTGTCACTGAAATCATAATGCGCACTAAGGTTGAGGTTGTATCGTTCGATATCGGGAACGATCGAAATCGAATCGTCGAAGCGGAAGCAGGCGACGCCGCAATTGTCGAAGATGCCGAACAGGCTACCGTCGGTCAGACTGGGTGTCGGGAAGGGGCGGGCGGTGCCGTCGTCGTTGAACACAAAGCGACCAAGGCCGCCGGTATCGTTGCCGAAGCCCACGACGCCATAGCCCGAGAAGCGCAGCGCCTCGCCGCCCGGGACGACGATCATGTCGGGGATACCGTCGTCCGGACCCGTGTCGGCAGGATTGAGCATCGCGACATAATTTTTCATATCGGCCTGGCGCGGCGTCAGTTCTTTGACCTTCGTATAGTCGCCAGCCACCGTGATGTTACCGCGGCCATCGCCAAAATTCATCCCGGCGATGAGGCTGGCGCCATAGGTCAGCCCTTCCGAGCCGCGCGCGGGCTGCGAGCCGTTGAACGACAGGCGAAAGCCGTCGAAATCATCCTTGGTGATGATGTTGACCACGCCCGATACCGCGTCCGAGCCATAAATCGCCGATGCACCGCCGGTAATGACCTCGATGCGCTCGATCAGATTGGGATTGATCGAATTGAGGTCGATGGCGGTGCTGTCAGTGGCGCCCGCGACGCGGCGCTTGCCGTTGACGAGCACCAGGGTGCGGTTCGACCCGAGGCTGCGCAGATCGACGAGAGCAAGGCCGCCGCTGTTTTCGCCGCGCGAACCCGAAGCGCCGGTCTGCTGGCTTTGCTGCATGCTGCCCGAAAAGCCGATCGACGGCTGCTGCGCGAGCGCGCGGCCAATGTCGAACTGGGCATTGTTATTGTCGAGGGCTTCCGAGGTCACGACGCCGACGGGGGTCGGCAGGTCGAGGACGGGTCGACCGATGCGCGACCCGGTCACAACGATGTCACTTCCACCCTCTATGGCCTGCTCATCGGCCGGTGCGACGATGGCGTCCTGAGCCTGCGCGGTGCCTGCCAAGCTCGCGCACAGCGCAATGGCGAAAAGCGACGTGGAAATTTTGAGCTGGCCGCTCTTGGCTGCCGTTGCCGGTCCCTGGATCATGTTTTTTCTCCGCCCTTAACCCTGCCAGAACCGTCCGTTCGTCGGTTAGTGCTAGGGTCCAGCCTGTCTATGGACATGCGGACATCGATCCCAATGCCGGTTCGACATAGAATCATTCGTGCGGCGTGAGCGGCGTCTGCGCAGCATTGTTGCGCAGTGCGCGTCGCCATACTGGCGTCCTACAGGGCGGCTTCGGCCTTCAAGCGATTCTTCAGCATCGTCCAGAAGGCCTCAACGCTCGGGCTCCGCCGCGCGATCGGTTTGTAGATGCGGATTTCGATCGGGACGTGCCAGCGGGCATCGCCCGCCGAGACGAGGCGGCCGCTTTCGAGGTCTGCGGCGGCGACGCTGAGCGGCGCCCAGCAGACCCCGCGCCCGTCACGCGCCATCGACAGCAGCGCGGTTGCCATATGCGATCGGAACACCGTGCGTAGTGACGCCGAACCCGCCGAAATCACCTGTGCCGCCTGCAAGATGCGGCCCATGCCCGACTTTTCCTCGAACTCCAGATAGGGGAGTTGCTGGTCGCCGCTGCCCGGCAGGATGTGTGTGGGGCTCCCGTCGCCGAGCGGGGCGGTCACGGGCAGCAGCACATCCTCACCGAGCGGAAGCGAGGCAAAGCCCGCTGGATCGAGCCTATGCTGCGCGGCCGTATGATGATGGCAGAGCAGGAAATCGGCCTTGCCTTCGAGCATGAAGCGTTCGCAAGCGACCATATGGTCGGCGATCAGCGTGATCGTGCCCGCCTCCTGCCCGTCGTGCAGGCTGCGGAGCCAGGCTGGAAAAAAGGTCGTCGACAGCGCGTGCGTCGATGCAGAACGGATTTCGTTGCTCAGCGTGCCGCCGATTTCGCGGACATGATCGCGGCCCAGCGTGAGGCGCCGCATGATTTCTTCGGCGAGGATGCGAAAGGCCTGCCCGGCCTCGGTCAACGCGATGCGGTGGGTATCGCGATCGACGAGCGTCGCACCCACCCAGTCCTCGAGCGCGCGGATACGGCGGCTGAAAGCCGGCTGGGTGAGGTTGCGCGCTTCGGCTGCGCGGGAAAAATTGCCTTCATCCGCTAACTTGATGAAGTCCTCGAGCCACATGATATCCATTTGATTCCACTCGTCGCATCAATTGATACTGTCCCGGCATTGGCTTCGTCCGAACCGCTGACGGTAATCCCTGCCCGCGAAACCGCAGAAGGGTATGAAGAATGTCGGCGCCAAAAACGCTCTATGACAAGATCGTCGACGAACACCGCATATTGTCTTTCGACGAATCCGGCGGCGCCGGCGAACGATTATTGCTCTATATCGATAGGACGGTGCTGAACGAATATACAAGCCCCCAAGCGTTCAGCGGTCTCCGTGCGGCCGGACGAGCCGTCTGGCGCCCTGCCGCGTCGCTGGGGGTCGTCGATCATGTCAATTCGACCAACCCCGACCGCGCGGCGGGCGAGCTCGACGACGGCGCGCGGCGGCAGATCGAATATCTGGGCGAGAATGGCCGCGATTTTGGCATTGAAATTTTCGACCTGTTCGACCCGCGGCAAGGGATCGAGCATGTCGTCATGCCCGAACTTGGCCTGGTGCTGCCGGGCATGGTGATTGCCGCGGGTGACAGCCATTCGACCACATACGGCGCGTTCGGCGTCGTCGGTTTCGGTATCGGCACGACAGACATCGAACATCTGCTTGCGACGCAGACGCTCGTCTATCGCCGGCTCAAAACGATGCGCATCACGATCGACGGGACGCTGGCGCCAGGCGTCACCGCAAAGGATCTGATCATGGACGTGATCCGGAAGATCGGCGCCGATGGCGCGACCGGCCATGCCGTCGAATTCGCCGGTCAGGCGATCGACGCGCTCGGTGTCGAGGCGCGCATGACGATCTGCAACATGGCGGTCGAATGCGGTGCGCGGGTCGCGCTGATGGCACCCGACGACAAGGTTGTCGATTATATCTCCGGCTGTCCGCGCGCGCCGTCGACAGAAATGCTCGCGCTCGCGCGCACCGATTGGCGGGCGCTGCGCAGCGATCTCGGCGCGCGATTCGACAAAGAAATCAAGCTCGAAGCCGGCGATGTCCCGCCGATGGTAAGCTGGGGAACAAGTCCGGATCAGTCGCTGGCGATCACCGGCGCTGTCCCCGATCCGGCGGAACTGCCTGCCGAGCGCCGCGCCGACGCGATCCGTGCCATGGCCTATATGGACCTTGCGCCGCGCACGCTGTTGCAAGACATCACGATTGATCGCGCCTTCATCGGATCATGCACCAACGCGCGTCTGACCGACCTGCGCGATGCCGCGCAGATCTTGAAAGGTCGCAAGGTCGCGCCGGGGGTTCGCGCGATGATATCGCCAGGCAGCAGCGGCGTCCGCCGGGCCGCCGAGGCGGAAGGAATCGATCGCATCTTCATTGACGCGGGTTTTGAGTGGCGCCGCTCGGGCTGTTCGCTCTGTCTCGCGATGAACGACGACAGCCTTGCGCCTGGCGAACGCTGCGCATCAAGCACCAACCGCAATTTCGAGGGGAGGCAGGGCATTGGCGGTCGCACGCATCTGATGAGTCCTGCGATGGTCGCGGCAGCAGCGGTCACCGGAAGGCTCGCCGATGTACGGGTGCTCGCGGCAGAGGATATTTCCTGATGGAGTGTTTCATCCGGCTGTCGGGCCGCGCCGCAGCGATGCCCGCCGCCAACATCGATACCGATGTCATCATGCCAAAAGCCTATCTGAAGGGGATCGACCGTTCGGGGCTGGCGATCGGCCTCTTCCATGATCTTCGTTTCGATGAAGATGACGCGGTGCGACGCGATTTCATTTTAAACCGCGCCGACATGGCGGAGACGCGGTTCCTGATCGTCGGACCCAATTTCGGCTGTGGCTCGTCGCGCGAACATGCGGTGTGGGGGATGCTGCAATATGGCATCCGCGGCATCATCGGCTCCTCCTATGGCGCGATTTTCGCCGACAATGCCGCGAACAACGGGCTGCTTCTCCTGTCGCTGCCCGCGACGGAAATCGCGGCTCTCACGGCAGAGCTCGACGAAGGCGCAGGGGATATGACCGTTGATCTCGAAACACAGCGCATCGAGATGGGTGGCTATGCCGCCGGTTTCGACATCGATCCCGCGACGCGGCAGGCGCTGATGCTAGGGCTCGACCGGATCGGTGAGACGCTGATGCACGCCGAGCGCATCCGCGCGTTCGAGAAGGCCTATCTCGGTCGCAAGCCCTGGCTTATGAGTGCCGACAGTGATGAGCATGAGACCTGAATATCCCGATCTTATGCCCGGTTTCCGCTGGCAGGACATCGACGCAGGCGGCGTGCGCATCCGGACCGCGGTTGGCGGGGTGGGGGCGCCGCTTCTGCTGCTCCACGGCCACCCGCAGACGCATCTGACCTGGCACAAGGTTGTGCCGGCTCTTGCAAGACGCTTCACCGTCGTCGCGACCGATCTGCGCGGTTATGGCGACAGCGAAAAGCTGCCGGGCGATCCGGCGCACGCGAATTATTCGAAGCGCGCGATGGCGGCTGACCAGATCGCGGTGATGGCCACGTTGGGCTTCGACCGCTTCGATGTCGTTGCCCACGATCGCGGCGCGCGTGTCGCGCACCGGATGGCGCTCGATCATCCGGACCGCGTTGCGCGGCTCGCCCTGCTCGATATCGCGCCCACAGCGACGATGTACGCAGAGACGAACCGCGAGTTCGCAACGCGCTATTTCTGGTGGTTCTTCCTGATTCAGCCGTTCGACCTGCCCGAACGGATGATCGCGGCCGACCCCGACCATTTTCTCGATTGCCACCTTGCGGGCCAGATCAAGATCGAAGGCTCGCTCGACCCGCGCGTCGTTGCCGAATATCGCCGCTGCTACCGCGACCCGGCGACGCGCCACGCGATCTGCGAGGATTATCGCGCCGCCGCGAGCATCGACCTGGACCATGACGCCGCCGACGTCGATCGTCGGATCGAGGCGCCGGTGCTTTTGTTGTGGGGCGAATATGGCACGGTCGGAACGCTCTTCGACGTCATGGCAAGCTGGCAATCGAAGGCCGTCGATACGCGCGGTCGCGCGCTGCCCTGCGGCCACAGTCCCCAGGAAGAGGTGCCCGAATTGTTGCTGACGGAACTGGACGCGTTTCTCTCTGAACCCTAGGGGGTGCGGGGAGGCTGGCAGGATCGATGATGCACAAACGCGCCACCATCATATCGGCGGAGTTCACGAGTTTCGTCGGGCGCGGCGCGCTGGATACGGCTTGCCTGCCGCCCGAGCCGATCGTCATCGGGTTTGGCGACATGGGCGAACCGGCGGTCAGTGTTTTGGCGGCCGATAATGTAAGCGAAGGCGCAAGCAGCCACATTCTCCTCTTCGCGATCAGCCGCCCTGCGTGCCTCCGCATGTTCGGCCTGTTGCCGAGCGTGACAGGGAGCTGGTATCTCGCCGCCGATCTCCGCGAGCTGGGCCGAGCGCTGGTGGCGGTCGAAGGGGAAAGCGAGGTGGCTAGCATGTTGCGCGTCGCGCGAAGCATGGAGTTGCTCTGCCGGTTGTTCGGTGCTCTCGAGCAGCATGAGATGGTCGAATATCATGGCAGGACGACGCTCAGCCTAGTCGACGCAAAGCGCGTCGCCGCTGCACACCAATTGGTCAGCGAAAGCTGGCAGGAATCGTTGACCGTTGCCGATGTCGCGCGGCGCTCGGGACTTGGTAAAACAAAGCTCACCCAAGGCTTTCGCGAAATGTACAAATGCACAGTCGCCGAGGCGGTGAGCGAGAGGCGATTGGCCAATGCCCGCTCGCTGTTGACGCTTAGCGACCTGCCTATCTCCAGCATCGGATATCGCTGCGGGTATCACAGCAACGCGAGTTTCACCCGCGCCTTCGCGCGCCGTTTTGGATTGACGCCGACCGCAGTGCGGCAGCGCGAAAAGACGTTCGCGGTTAGCCTTGGCGATCCTGACGACCTCGTCATTCGCGGCGATTCCTGAACGCTGCCAGTCAGCTCGCGGTCAGGGGAAACCGAAGAGTGGATCGGCAGCTAGGCGCCTGTTCTAGGCCGTTCGAGGGTATCTGACGCGATCTGAAACCGGCCATCCAGTCTATATGGCTTAGCCCGAATTTTGTTTGGCTTGGAAAGAAGAAATCGTGCTTGTCGCGAGGTGCGGTTGCGCGCGATGATAGAGCTGCCAGCTTTGCTTCGGCTCATGGGATGTGAAGGCTTTATACTGGGGGGATCATGAAGGGCTTTGCATTGGGGACCGCTCTCTCATTTGCCGCGTTATGCGCGCCGGCGTCGGGTGAGACGCCTCGCAGCGGGCGCATTTTTGTCGATCCCGATAGCACGACGTCTCAGGCCGCCGCGCGGCTAGAAGGTCAATCGCGGCACGACGCCCTTTTGTTGTCCCGCATCGCATCGGCGTCATGGTTCGCCGGTGGGACGCCCGACCTGGTGGAAGCCAAAGTTCGCGACATCGTAGATCGTGCTACGGCGGCGGGGCAGGTTCCGGTTCTTGTTGCGTACAACATTCCGTTTCGGGACTGTGCGCTCTATTCGGCCGGCGGTGCGTCGGACAGCGCGGCTTATCTTGCGTGGGTCAAGAGTTTCGCCGCCGGCATCGGCAAGCGTCACGCCATCGTCATTCTCGAACCCGATGGCCTGGGCATCATACCCTGGCACCGGACGCTCGACGAGACGGTCGAACATTGTCGGCCCGCCGGGCAGGACAGCCGAGCGGCTGATGCGCGATATGAACAATTGCGCGGCGCGGTCGCGATCCTTGCCGCCTTGCCCAATGCGCGCGTGTATCTCGATGGAACCGGTAGCAGCTGGCTTGCGCCTGGCGAAGCCGCAAACCGGCTGGTCAAGGCCGACGTTGCGCGCGCGACGGGTTTCTTCCTCAACGTTTCGAACTTCGAAAGCGACGCACGCGTTATTCCTTATGCGCGCTGGGTCAGCGACTGCATCGCGCTCGTGACGCGCGGCGGCCTCGATGCGCGCGCCTGTCCCAGCCAATATGCACCTGCGGATTTCAAGGATCATACGACTTGGGGCGCGACCGATGCCGCATTTGACCGCTTGTTCGAAAAAGCCGGGCTGAAGCGCGACCCCGCGTCGCAAAAACATGCGGTGATCGATACCAGCCGCAACGGCAGAGGATCCTGGCATCCGCCGGTCGGCAAATATTCGGATGCCGAAGTCTGGTGCAACCCGCCGAACCGGGGGCTGGGTCGCCAACCTACGCTTGAAACGGGCAGCCCCTATGTCGATGCGCTGCTGTGGATCAAGATTCCCGGGGAATCGGATGGCCAATGCCATCGCGGACGCGGTGGTCCGGCGGATCCAGAGCGCGGGCTGATAGCACCGTCGGCGGGGTCTTGGTTTCCGGAACAGGCGCGCGAATTGATCGAATTTGCGAACCCGCCGATCTCACAGGATCGATAGGCGGCACTATCGCGACTTTGATTATCCGGTCGAGGAGGGCGGGGCGGTTGAAGCGCGAACGAGCAATTCGTGCAGATGATCGCGGCGGCGCGGCGCGTCGCTATCGGTGTCCGCATCGAGCATGGCAATGAGCCGGTTGGCCGCGTCCCATGCCATTTCGCGCACGGGTTGATGGACGGTGGTGAGCGGCGGCCAAGCGGTTCGCGACACTTCCGAATTGTCGAACCCTGCGACCGAGAGATCTTGCGGAACGGAAAGACCAAGGTCGCGCGCCGCTGCAATCGCCGCGACCGCCATGTCGTCGTTCTGGGCAAGGATCGCGGTGGGGCGGAGCGGGCCGTCCAAGAGCTCCCGCGCGACCCGGTAACCGACGTCGTAGGTGAAGTCGCCCGTGCCGACGAGCGAATCGTCGATCGCAACCCCCGCTTCGTCAAATGCCTGCCGATAGCCTTCCAGTCGCCCGCGGCTTGCGGCGTGGGACGGGTCGCCCAGAATGATCCCGACGCGTCGATGCCCGAGCGACAGGATATGTGTGGCAACCGTATGGCCTGCCGCGACCTCGTCCATCGCAACCACCAGCCCGCGGTCGAGGTCGCTGTGCGGCGTGATACGAGCGTAAGGAAGTCTTTGCCGTTCGATCATGTCGAGCAGCACCGGCTGGTCGCATGCGGGCGGCGCCAGCAGCACCCCGTCGAGCCCGGCGCGCAACAGAAGTTTGCCGAGTTCCTCGGGCCGACTGGCGACATGATTGAAGGGAAGCACGACGAGGCGATAACGCTCGTTTTCAAGACGACCGAGCGCGCCGTTCTGCAGTTCGACGACATAGCTCGGGCTGGGACGTTCGTAGGTCAGCCCGATCAGATACGAGCGCCGCGCGATCAGGCTCTGCGCGGCGAGGTTGGGATGATAGTCGAGCGCGGCCGCCGCCTCCTTGACCTTGCGGCGCACCGCTTCGCTGACGTGCGGGGCGTCGTTGAGCGCGCGCGACACGGTCTTGGGCGTGACCCCGGCGACCCGCGCAATATCGACGATCGTTGATCGTTTCGAAATTTCCCTCTCCGATCAATTAGGTAGCTCGCCTCACGGCATCGCTGCCGCGTCCCACGCTTTCCCCTTAGCGCCTCTATTGACTTCTGTCGAGAATCGACGGTAAACGTTGACCGTCAAAACGGTAAACGTTGACATAAAATGGGGAGAGGAAATGAGTCTGTCACGCGCGGCTGTTCTGGCGCTGGGAGCGACGTCGCTCGTCGCGCTCGTTTCACCCAATTTTGTCGACCGCGCCGCTGCCCAAACGGTTGACGCAGCTCTGAACGCGCTGGCTACACCCGAAAACTGGCCCGCGCGCGCCGCGACGGTCGTTGCGGATCCGGCGGTGGAACGTCGGGTGGACGCGTTGCTCGCCGCGATGTCGATCGAGCAGAAGGTTGGCCAGATCATCCAGGCCGACATCGCCAGCGTCACGCCCGACGACGTATATCGCTATCATCTGGGTTCGGTGCTCAATGGCGGCAATTCCGATCCGGGCGGCCGCTACAATGCCCCGGCGAAGGACTGGCTGGCCGCCGCCGACGCCTTTTACGCCGCGTCGATGAAGCGCCACGGCACGCTGCCCCGCATCCCGGTGATCTGGGGAAGCGACGCGGTCCATGGCCACAACAATGTCGTCGGCGCGACGCTGTTTCCGCACAATATCGGGCTGGGCGCGGCGCGGAATCCCGATCTTATTCGCCGGATCGGCGCTGCGACGGCGATCGAGATGCGCGTCACCGGGCTCGACTGGACCTTTGCCCCGACACTGGCCGTCGTCCGCGACGACCGCTGGGGCCGCACTTACGAGGGTTTTGGCGAGACCCCCGAAATCGCGACCAGCTATGCTGCGCCGCTGATCGAAGGGTTGCAGGGCAGGATCGGCGACAAGGACTGGCTGCGCGGGCCGCATATTGTCGCCACCGCAAAACATTTCCTGGGCGATGGCGGCACCAGCGGCGGCAAGGATCAGGGCGACGCCGTGATGCCCGAAGCGCAACTCCGCGACCTGTTCAGCCCGCCCTATCTCCCCGCGCTCGACGCGGGCGTGCAGTCGGTGATGATCAGCTTCTCAAGCTGGAACGGCGTCAAAATGCATGGGCATCAGTCGCTGATGACCGGCGTGATGAAGGATCGCTGGAATTTCGACGGTTTCCTCGTCGGCGACTGGAATGGCCATGGCCAGGTCGCGGGCTGCACCGCCACCGATTGTCCCCAATCGGTGGCCGCCGGGCTCGATATGTATATGGCGCCCGACAGCTGGAAAGACCTGTATCGCACGACGCTCGCCCATGCGCAGAACGGAACGCTGCCGATGGCACGGCTCGATGATGCGGTGCGCCGTGTCCTGCGCGTCAAGGTCCGCGCCGGAATGTTCGAAGCGGGCAAGCCGTCGTCGCGGCCCTATGGCGGCCGGTTCGAACTGCTCGGTAGCAAGGAGCATCGCGCCCTGGCGCGCGAAGCGGTGCGCGAATCGCTCGTCCTGCTTAAAAACGCTGGCGGATTGCTGCCGCTCAAGGCGGGTGGCCACATATTGGTCGCGGGCGACGGCGCCGACAATCTGACCAAGCAGACCGGCGGCTGGACGCTCAGCTGGCAAGGCACCGGCACCAAGCGCAGCGACTTCCCCAATGCCCAGTCGATCTGGGAAGGGATCGACGAGGCGGTCAAGGCCGCTGGCGGTACCGCGACCCTCTCGGCCGACGGAACCTATGCGCGCAAGCCCGACGTCGCGATCGTCGTATTCGGCGAAGATCCCTATGCCGAATTTCAGGGCGATCGTCCCGATGTCGGCTATGACGACGCTAAAAACCTGGCCTTGCTGCGTTCGCTCAAGGCGGCAGGCGTGCCGACGGTTGCGGTTTTCCTGTCGGGGCGCGCCATGTGGGTCAATCCCTTCCTCAATACGTCCGACGCGTTCGTCGCCGCCTGGCTGCCGGGATCGGAAGGCGGCGGCGTGGCGGACATCCTGTTCGGCAAAGCCGATTTCCGCGGCAAGCTGCCCTATAGCTGGCCCCGGTCGAGCGATCAGACCGCGGTCAACGTCGGCGACGCCAATTATGATCCACTGTTTGCTTATGGCTTCGGCCTGACTTTTGCCGACAAGGGCAATCTCGCACCACTACCCGAACAACGCGCAACCGCGGCGATAGAGGATCCCGGCACTCTGTTCGCCGCCGGCAAGCCGGGGAGCGGCCGCCGCCTGTTGCTAGGCGCGCCCGGCGCGCTGTCGACCAATCCCGGCCCGCAATTGATCGAAGCGCGCGCCGCCGACCGCACCGCGCAGGAGGATTCGGTACGTCTTCGCTGGACGGGGGCGGGGCATGCCGTCGCGACAATCGCCCAGGACACGCCCGCTGACCTGACACGCCAGACCAACGGTGACCTGGCGCTCGAACTCGAGATGAAGGTCAACGCGGCGCCGTCCGCCGACGTCAGCCTGTTGATGGGCTGCGGCGCAAACTGTGCGGGGGGCATCCCGGTGCGCAGCCTGCTCACCGAAGCGGCGAAGACGGACAGATGGACGCGCATCGCGGTCCCGCTGCGCTGCTTTGAAAAGGCCGGGGTCGACATGGCCCGCGTAGAGATGCCGCTGACGTTCGCAACCGCCGGCAGTCTCGACATTACCTTGTCCTCGGCGCGGATCGTCTCGCCGTCGGGACCACAGCTTGCATGCAAATAAGAAGACAAATTAGGGAGGATGTTATGAACAAGGGAATTTTTGGGCGTTCGGCGCTTCTGGTACTGCTTTCCACCGTCGCCACCGTTCCGGCTTATGCGCAGGAGCCGGTGGCCGCCGAAACGGCCGCCGAGGATCGCGACGATGTGATCGTCGTCACGGCAAACCGCCGCGAGGAAAATCTGCAGGATGTGTCGGGCGTCGTGCAGACGCTGGGCGCCGATCAGTTGCGCCGCGATGGCATCAGCGATCTGCGCAATCTGCAGGTCGCTATCCCCGGCCTCAGCATCTCCAATCAGGAGGGCAATGTCGAAATCTTCATCCGCGGGGTGGGTTCGGCGAACAGCACCGAGCTTGGCGATCCCGGCGCAGCACCCCACCTCAACGGTACCTATATTCCGCGCCCGCGCGGGCTGGGCCTGATGTTCTACGACCTTGAACGGGTCGAGGTGAATAAGGGACCGCAAGGCACGCTCTATGGCCGCAACGCGGTGGCGGGGACACTGAACATCATCACCGCGAAACCGCGGCTCGGCGAATTTGGCGGCTATGCGCAGGCCGAGTTCGGCAACCGCTCGTCCTACGGCGCCGAGGGGGCGATCAATATCCCGCTCGGCGACACCTTCGCGCTGCGCGCCGCGGGCTATTACATCAATCGCGACTTTGGTTTTAAAAATGTCTCGACCGGCGCGCTCGCGAGCGGCCTGAAACCCGCAGGCCTCGAAGAGAATTACGCCGGCCGCCTGTCGCTGCTCTGGGAACCGAGCGACCAGCTCAGCATCTCGATCGTCGGCGACTATGGCAAGGAAACCGGTACTGGCTATCCCGGCGCGAACATCTTCAGCGCCGTTCAGGCGACCGGCCTCCGCCCCGACAAGCTCAACCTCAAAAATGTCGTCTATCGCGGCCTGCAGGGCGAGATGGAAAATGAGCTGTGGGGCGTGCAGGGCAAGATCAATTATGATTTCGGCAGCTTCGGTGCCGAACTGACCGGCAGCTATCGGTCGGTCGATTTCTACCAGGTCAATGCGTCGAGCGAAGGCATCGACTATCCGGGCCGCGACCTGTCGGCGGTCCTTTACGATAATTTCTCGGGCAATTTCTGGCAGACCAAGTCAAAAAGCCAAGTTTATGAGGCGCGGGTGTTTGCCAACGAGGACCAGCGTTTCCGCTGGAACCTCGGCGGCTTCTATTTTAATGAAGACCAGGCGGTCGGCTATCTCGCGCTCGCCGACCGGGGCTATTGCTGCTACTCCGGTACCGAGTTCACGATGCCCGACGTCAACGGCGAAAGCTATGCCTTCTATGCCGATGGCACCTTCGACGTCACCGACCGGCTACGCTTCCTCGGCGGCATTCGCTACACGGACGAGAAAAAGTCGCGTTATGGCATTGGCGGCAACTGGGCGCTGACGCTGGGCGGCGAAGATTTCGCCTGCTGCTTTGCGACCCGCCTCGGGACCGAAGGCTTCAAGCCCAACTTGCTCGACCGGCCCAATTTTGACGTCACGGGCATCAATACGCCGCGCGGTCTGGCGCAATTCCTGATCGAAGGCATCAAGACCCCGGGGCTCCGCGACACGCTGATCCAGCAGATCGGCGCGATCGCCAATGGCACCAACCCGAACGGCACCTGCATCGACCGCCCCGACATCGATAACGGCTTCGTCAATTGCCCGGCGCTCAATCCCTCCAACACGAACGGGGGTTTCAGCTATGCGAACCTGACCATCCCGGGCCAGCAAGTCGGCAGTTCGGCGTTCAACTTCGTTGACTGGCGCGCGGGCATCGAATTCGACGTCAGCGACGACAATATGCTCTATGCCAAGGTTTCGACCGGGCACAAATCGGGCGGCTTCAACGACAGCTTCAACGGATCGACGATCCCCGAAACCTTCAGCCCCGAAAAGCTGCTCGTGTACGAGGTCGGCAGCCGCAACAGCTTCGATGCCTTTGGACGGCGGGCGGTCTTCAACCTCACCGGCTTCTATTACGACTATTCGAACCAGGTGTTTCAGGATCTGACCTGTATCAACCTCGACAGCACCCAGACTCCGCCGGTCTGCAACGGCTATTCGCTGGTCAACCGCAACATCGGCGCATCGCGTATCTATGGCGCCGAAGCCGAGCTGCGCCTGAGTCTGCCGGGCAATTTCGGGCTCGACATCAATGCCGCCTATCTCGACACAAAGATCACGCGCGGCACCGTGGCCGATGCGCGCGCGCAGGATTTTGGCGCGGGCGGCAATTCGCCGCTGATCAGCCTGGTCGGAAACCGTTTGCCGCTGTCGTCGAAGATGAACGTCAGCGCGCGTCTGTCGCAATGGTTCGACGTCGGCCCGGGCCGTCTCGATTGGCAGGCGCTGCTCAACTACCGCTCGTCCTACTTCCTCAGCCAGTTCAACGAGGATGATATCGTGTTCCTGAGCGGGGCGCGGCAGACGTCGCTGGCGGCGGGTTTCCCCGACCGGCAAAAGGGCTATGCGACGCTCAATCTGGGGATCGGCTATACGATCGACAATTTCCGCCTCGAAGCCTGGGCGAGCAACTTCCTAAACGAAGAAGTCTCGCAAAAGGCGCTGGTCGGTTCGTCGCTCAACATCCGCTTCCTGAACGACGCGCGCAGCTATGGTCTGCGGGCGCGGGTGACCTTCTAAAAAAAGGGGCAGCCGCCTGGGCCGCGACGTGGTCTGGGCGGCTGTATTATGCCGGTTGGTACCGCTATGCAGGCTGTAGGTTGGCGAAGGGCGGCGTGCCCAAGCGGAGGCTTGAAAGCATTGGCGATGGACAATGGGGCCGGAGGAGCGGCGCGGCAGCCGCTTGGCTTCCTGCTTCTCTATGCGCTTGCCTATGCGGGCGGCGTTACGGCCTACACCCCCTTTCTCATGCTCGTCCTCCCGGCGCGGATCACCGAACTCGCCGGCGCCGACGATATTGTCTGGTTGGGGTATATCGTGTTCGCGGGCGCGGTCGCGGCCAGCGTTTCGGGCGTCCTGTCCGGATGGCTGAGCGACCGTACCAACAGCCGCCGTCTGTGGGTCGCGGTTGGCATGGTCGCGACGATCCTGCTCCAGCTTGCCATGACGCAGTGCGACAGCATCGGCGCCCTGCTCTGGCTGGTCGTGGCGTGGCAGCTGGCGCTCAACCTGATGCTCGTGCCGCTGATCGCCTGGGCGGGTGACTTTGTTCCGGACACGCAGAAGGGTCTGCTCGGCGGTCTGCTCTCGATTGCGCCCGCACTGGGGGCATGGTCGGGCATTTTGTTCGCCGCCGGGGCGGTGGCCTCGTTCGAGGGCAAAGCCGTGATTATCGCGGCGATGACCGCTGCGTTTATGCTGCCGTTGTTGCTTTTGGGCCAGCCGCGGCGTTTGACCGTGTCGCCGGGCGTATCACCGGCGAGCCAAGCCACGTCGCCGCACCTCACATCGGCGGCGGCCCGCATGTGGGTCGCCCGTCTCCTGATGCAGATTTCCGGCGCGGCGCTCGCCAGCTATCTCTATTTCTGGCTCCGCGCGCTCGACCCCGTGATGGGCGATGGGGAAAAGACCATCTTGTTCGCGGGCGGCCTGTCGGCGTCGATCGTCGTCGCGGTGTTCCTCGGCCGCTGGTCGGACAGATATGGTCATCCTTTTGCAGTCCTGTCCTTGATTTCGGCGCTCGCGGGTTTGGCACTCGCCGCGATGGCGCTTGCCGACGACCCGGCGATGGCAAAGCTTGCCTATGTCCTGTTCGTGATCGCTGGCGCGACCTTTCTGGCGCTGCATGCCAGCCAGACGCTTCGCGTCTTGCGCGACCCCGCACAGCGTGGGCTGGGCATCGGGCTGTTCAACCTCACCAACACCGCGCCGTCGCTCATCATGCCATGGATCGCCATCTCGGTGGTTCCGGGTTTCGGCTTCGGCAGGCTGTTTCTGGTGCTTGCCCTGCTCGCACTGTGCGCCGCCGCGCTGCTGGCGACGATGCCGCGCGATGTGTGATGCACCGGCAACCTTGCGTGGGCGAGCAATCGTGCCGCACGGACGAACCAGCAGACAAGCGAGACTTTGTTCGGATTCTCGGGCAGCATGCCCACGCCGTTTTAGGGAGACATAGACATGGCGATTATGCCGCAGGATAGCGCGATGGATGCGGGCAGCGGAACCGAGCCGGGCGGCCATGTCGATGCCCCCGAGCTGCGTCTGTTCGTGATGGGTCTCTTCTTCATCTTCGGCGGCATCACGTCGCTGAACGATGTGCTGATCCCCAAACTCAAGGAGCTGTTCACGCTCAACTACACCCAGGCGATGCTGGTGCAGTTCTGCTTCTTCACCGCCTATCTGCTGATCGGTATCCCGGGGGCGAAGCTGGTCAAAAAAATCGGCTATATGCGCGGCGCCGTCGCCGGACTGGTGACGATGATGGTCGGCTGCCTGCTCTTCATCCCGGCGTCGCAGACCGCGACCTACGGGCTGTTTCTCTTCGCGCTGTTCGTCCTCGCGAGCGGGGTGGTGATCGTGCAGGTCGTCGCCAATCCGCTGATCTCTCTGCTGGGCAAACCCCAGACCGCGCACAGCCGCCTGACCTTTGCGCAGGCGTTCAATTCACTCGGGACGACCATCTTTCCGCTCGTCGGCGCGGGGCTGATTCTCGGTTCGCTCAAGGATGTGTCGGCGGAGGATTTGTCGGGGGCAGCGCTGGACGCCTACCGCGTCGCCGAGAGCCAGGCGATCGTTCACGGCTATCTCGGGATCGCGGCGGCGCTCGCGGTCGTTGCCGTGGCGGTGTGGATGTTCCGGGGGCGGCTCAAGGACGAGAAGCATGACGCCAGCAGCGGCTTTGCGGGTCTCGATCTTCTGAAGCGGCCGCGCTTCAGCTTCGGCGCGCTGTGCATCTTCCTCTATGTCGGTGCCGAGGTGTCGATCGGCTCGCTGGTCATCAACTATCTCGCGCTCGAACGCGTGCTCGGCCAGCCCGAGTCCGCCATCGGCTGGATGATCGCGCTTTATTGGGGCGGCGCGATGATCGGGCGCTTCATCGGTTCGTGGATCATGTATCTCGGCGTCAGTCCGGGCAAATTGCTCGCGGCGGTGGCGGTCGGCGCCATCGCGCTGATCCTCGTCTCCGCCAGCACCAGCGGGGTCGTCGCGGCCTATTCGCTGCTCGCGATCGGCCTGACCAACGCGATCATGTTCCCGACGATCTTCAGCCTCGCGTCCGAAAAGCTCGGACCCCGCGCCGCCGACGGGTCGGGGATCATCAACATCGCGATCTTCGGCGGCGCCGTCGTCCCGCTCGCCACCGGCGCGCTCGCCGACCTGACCGGCAGTCTGGCGCTGGCGTTGTTGCTGCCCGCCCTTTGCTACGCGGTGATCGCATGTTTCGGCTATTACGCCCGGCGCCCGGCGGTATAGCGCGGCGTCTTGCAACTGAGTTTGGCGTCGGGGATTGACCCGACACCGAAGAGGAGCACTATGACCGAGACCGTAGTCGCAGTCGGTATCGGCGGCACCCATGCGCAACTGGTGATCGCGGAGGTGGCTGGCGGCCGTGTCGTGTCGCTGGGCGAAGCGACGAAGCTGCTCACCGCCCATCACGCCAGCTTCCAAGCCGCATGGTAAGCGTTCGCGCGCCGCGATGGCGGCGTGCCGCGCAGCATTGCGATCGCGGTGGCCGGACCGGTGCGCGGCGACGTCATCCGCTTCACCAACAACCCCTGGCTCATCCGCCCGGCGTTGATCGGCGAAAAGCTTCACGTTGACCGTCAGCAGCTCGTCAATGACTTCGATGCGGTGCGTCATGCCGTCGCAAAGGCCGACGAGGGTTATTTTGCGCGCCTGAGCGGCCCCGACGAGCCGCTACCGGCGACCGGTACCGCCAGCGACAGAGGTCCGGCCACCGAACTGGGGTTTAACCGTCAAAAACCGACATCGATTTCGCAACCGTCGCAAGCGAAGTTCCGGATGTCAGGGCGTCCGATTTCTTGAGTTGGCAGCAAAAAGGTGACTGACCGCTAACGGCCAAAACCTGATCATGATTTCAGTTTTGCGGGCGAGAAGCGGCAGAGCGATGATGTCCAACGCTTCAACACTTTGTTTTTACCTGACTGGGCCGTGATCGGGAAGAGGCCGCGATGTGACCTCGGTTTAACACTTTCAATATGGCAAGCCTATGCCACAATCTACCCCACACTTTGTACTGGATTTAGTCATTCAATGACGGACGGGGACAGATAGAGAAGGGCTTAAAGCATTATAATAGAATAATAAAATGGATGATAACGTCCGAAGTTAAATGAGTATGTCGTTGCGCTAGCCTCCACCACTTCTTCAAGAAGGCCTGCGCAAGCGGGCCTTTTTTGTTGGACGCTAGGGCATCATTGCACGCCGATCCCAACCCGTTCGGCCATTTCGGCATACCGGTTCACAAAATCTCTTTCCTACAATATCTTGCTATGCTTCAAGCTTGCTCATCGGCAGCGTCCGTCTTGCCCTCCACGCAGTCCAGTTGGAACGGGGGCGCGGTTGGGCTGAACTTTGCTGAACTTTGGATTGTCGCGGCAACCGGGCGGCGTCCGGCGCTATGCGGCAATCTCGTCGAACAGCGGTTCCAGCGCAATGGGGTCGGCCAGCGTGATGCGGTCGAGGATCGATGCGGTGTCGTCGCGGACCTTTAGCATCAGGCTGCGCAGGCGGCATTCGGCTTCGGGCAGGCAATTCTTGCAATGTTCGTGCGCGTTGCGCGACGCGCACGGAACGAGCGCCAGCGACCCGCGGGTCAGGCGGACGAGGTCGCCATAGCTGATGTCGATCGGTGGCAGGGCAAGCTGATAGCCCCCATCGCGGCCACGTTGCGAAATAAGCAGGCCCTCGCGCGCCATCTCCGACAGGATGACAGTCAGGAATTTGGGCGGGATATTCTGTGCCTCCGCAATATCCGCCAGCTGCACCTGCCCCTTGCCCCAATGGTCGGCCAGATGCTGGAAAGCGCGGATCGTATAGCGGGTCTTTTGCGAAAGCATGGCGAGTTAGTGTGACAAATTCAGGCTTAATTCAACCTGTCTGGATGAGATTTTGCCAAGAGTTGATGAAAATCACAGCGGATGGCATGAACGCCGCATACTAGTGCAGTCAGGATGCTGTTAGCGGCAAGGATTTGGGGTGGAGCGGATGATGCATAAAATCTGGGGTGCCCCTGCCGTGCTGGCAGCGTGTCTGCTGGCGATCGCCCCGGCGCAAGCCCAATTCGGCGGGTTGTTGCGCAAGGTGACGACGCCGGCGCCCAAGCCGAGCAGCGACGACAACGGCGGCTGTCCCAAGGGCAAGAAGGGCAGCAGCATCGGCCGCAATATCCTGGGCAATGTACTGAACGACGCGGTCGGCGATGCGGCGAGCAAGGCGGGCGTGTACAGCTATGTACCGATTGGCGAAGTCAGCGGGACACTGACCGACGCGATCGCCTGCCGCCTCGATCCCGCCGAGCAGGTGCAGGCGGCCGCCGCGACCGAGGAGGTGACACGCGGGGAGGAGGTCGGCGCCACGTCGAACTGGACCAGCGCGACGCGGCCCGAGGTTAACGGATCATCGACCGTTGCGGCGCGCAACGACCTCGCCGACGGCACCCGCTGCATGAACGTCACCGACATCATCATCGTCGAAGGCGAAGAAACGCGCGTCAGCAAACGGATGTGCAAGGAACCGGGTGCATCGCGCTATGTCCTTGCCGCATAAAGTCGTTCGCGTGGCGCTCGCGGCGGGGCTGCTCGCCAGCCTGACCGGCGCCGCGAAGGTCAAGATGGACCCGGCGAATCCAACCTGTCCGCTGACCCCTGATTGGTCGGCCAATACGACGATGCAGCTGACCCCGGTGGTCAAGGGCGGCGCCAAGGTCCTGCTGGCCGAGGGGCGGATCGACGCGGGGCTGCCCGACCGGTTGAAAGCTGCGCTGGCCGCGAATCCGGACGTTGGCGAGGTGTGGCTGCGCTCGCCTGGCGGCGATGCGCGGGCGGGCAATGCAGCGGGGCGGATCATCCGCTCGAACTTCGGTCTGACGACGCGCATCCCGTCGGGCTGGGCGTGTTTCAGCGCCTGCAATTTCATCTTCATGGGCGGGCAGCCGCGCGTGATCGACCCGGGCGGATTGTTCATCGTCCATATGTTCACGCGCACCGGCGACCGCAGCACGATCGACATGAGCGTCGCGATGGGGACCGAGGCGACGCGCGAACTGATCGGCGACATCGAGCAGGACGCGGCGCTGCTCGCCAGCGAGGACAATGATTTCCTGATCCGCATGGGCGTGTCGCGCAAACTGCTGACGGAGGTTATGTATCAGCAAAAGGCGCTCGCCAACGCCGACGACAAATCGACGCGCCGCTGCCTGACGCAGGCCGAGGTCAAATCGTACAACGTTGCAAATAACAACGAATAAGATAGGCTGACCTCAAATACAGGAGAGGCTGCCATGACCGATATGACGCACGATCACGCCACGTTCCGGTCGATGATCGACGGAACGCAGGAAGATTGGGACATCATTGCGCGCGAACAGAAAGAGTTTGCGCCGCAAAATGGCAAGCGCATCCTCGATCATCTCAAGCTGCTCGGCGGGGATTATGGCGGATTTCCGGTCGACCGTCTGGAGCATTGCCTGCAAACCGCGACGCGGGCGCACAGGGATGGCCGCGACGAGGAATATGTCGTGATGGCGCTGCTCCACGACATCGGTGACACGCTGGGGGCGTTCAACCACCCCGACGTCGCGGCGGCGATATTGAAGCCTTTCCTGTCAGAGGAAAATCTGTGGATCGTCCAGCACCACGGCATTTTCCAGGGCCATTATTTCTTCCACTATATCGGCCTCGACCGCGACATGCGCGACCAGTTCAAGGACAGTCCGCATTATGCGGCCTGCGCCGAATTCTGCGAAAAATATGACGCGCCGGCCTTCGACCCCGATTACGACAGTGAGCCGCTGGCGTTTTTCGAGCCTATGGTGATGCGGATCTGTTCCTATCCAAAAACGAGCATCTACAAGAAGGTGATGGTCGAGGAAGCGGCGGCGTAGGCCCTCAAGAAGACCGCCGCCGACTTTCCGATTCCGTTCGTGTCGAGCGAAGTCGAGACACCTCTCGGTTTTGCGCTGGCTTTCGGGGTGCCTCGAAATTGCTCGACACGGACGGTTTAGCTTGGGTTATTTCCCTTTGAACGCCGTCTTCCGCTTCTCGACGAACGCCAGTACGCCTTCGACCGCGTCGGCGCTGTTCCCTGCGATGAACTGGCCCTTCGCCTCGCCATCGAGCGTCTCGGCGTAGCTTTGCGACAGTCCGTCGCGCAGGATTTTGCGCATTGTGCCGAGTGACACGGTCGGCCCATTCGCAAGCCGCGCCGCCAGCGCGCGCGCTTCGCTCAGCAGGTCGGCATCGTCGACGCACTTGTAGACCATACCCCAATCGGCGGCCTGTTCGCCCGAGATTTTCTCACCCAGCATCATCATCTGCGTCGCGCGCGGCAGGCCGATCAGGCGCGGCAGCAGCCATGACGAACCGCCGTCGGGAACGAGCCCGATATTGACAAAGGCCTGAAGGAAATAGGCGCTTTTGCCCGCGATCGTGAAGTCACCTGACAAGGCGAAGCTGCACCCGACGCCTGCTGCCGGACCGTTGACAGCGGTGATGACCGGAATGTCGAGATTCGCGAGCGCGAGCAGCATCGGGTTATAATGGTTGCGCAGTGCCTTGCGGCTATTCGCGCCGCCGCCAACCGCCGACGCCGCTCGATCGCCGCCCAGATCGGCCCCCGAACAGAAGCCGCGCCCCTCGCCGGTGATGAGGAGCGCACGCACCCCAAGCCCGGGCAAATGGTCGAGCGCCTCCCGAATATCGTCGGCCATCGCGGGCGGCATCGAATTGAGCCGGTCAGGGCGATTGAGCGTGATCGTCGCGACATTGTCGGCGATTTCCAGCTTGATCGTGTCGAAGGTTGGGATGTCAGTCATGGGGAAGAAATCCTCTCGCGTCTTTACCTTTACGTTCACGTAAAGTTGTGACTCATTTGACTGACAAGCGCAAGGGGGAAGGGGGCAATCAGTCGTTGATAAGCCCCAAATCCTTGGGCCCGAACGCGGCCGGGAGTAACGCGCTGAGCTTGTAGGTGTTCACCGTCGCGCCATCGCCCGACGCGCAGTGAACGAGGATGTCGGTTTTTGAGCGCTCGGCGGCTTCGTTCAATATCTGGCGGCAGCGACCGCACGGATTGACGGGATCCGTCCCCAGCAGCGCATCGCCATCAGGACGACCTCCGATGATCGCGACTTCGGCGAGTTCGCCGATCCAGCCTTCGTTGGCGATTTTGGCCACCGCCGCGGTTTCGGCGCACAGCGTCAGGCCATAGCTGGCGTTCTCGACATTGGCGCCTGTGACGACGTCGCCGTTTTTGAGCAGCAGGGCGGCGCCGACATGGAAACCCGAATAAGGCGCATAGGCACGGCGCGCGGCATCGCGGGCGGCGGCGATCAGTTCATCACGGGCTTCGGTCATGGTCAATTTCCTTCCGGGCGGACGACGTTCCAGCCGACCGTGCCATCGGCGCCCGAAAGGCGCACATAGTCATTCGCCTGCCACATCGCCCAAGGATGCGCGGCATAATCGGGTTCGAAGAAATCGCGGCGCAGCCAGATGGTGCGCGCGATGCCTTTGGTCACCTGATAATCGCTCTCGAACGCAGGACCGGGGGCGATCAGGCTGCGCTTGCCCATATGCGCCTCGATCTGCGCCAGAAAGGTCGCCAGTTCGGACAGCAGCAAAGCGCGCGTTGGGCGGTCGGGGCAGCGGTCGTCATAATCGAGCCACACGACGGCGGGCAGCGCGTCGGCGCGGCGCGGCACGTGGCGGATGAAATTGGCCGCCTGATCAGTGGCGAGCTGGCAGAGGCTGTAGCGGTGGATCGCGCCGGTCTGCACCCCCGCCTCGCGCGCCGCAACCATGTTGCGGGTAAATTTGGCGTCGATGCCGCGGGTGCCGTCGGTGCCCATCACATAAGCAAAGTCGGCGCCTGCGGCCTTGATCGATCCCCATTGGACGTCGCCATTTCCCGCGTCGATCGTCACCCCCTGCGTCGGATAGATCGCCCGATCGGGGGTCCAGCGCGCCGCCCACCACAGCGCAAGGCCGGTCGCCAGTAGCAGCAGGACGATGGCGGCACCGATGCGCCGTAGCAGACGCGCAAGCGCTCCACGCCAATTGCCACCGGGGGTGGCCGAATCTTTGCGTTTGATGGCCCCCGTCGCCACGCCTCAACCCTTGATGTGCAGGACGCAGATCAGGGTGAACAAGCGCCGCGCGGTGTCGAAATCGACCGCGATCTTGCCGTCGAGCCGGTCCATCAGCATCTCGGCCGCTTCGTTGTGCAGGGCGCGGCGCGCCATATCAACAGTTTCAATCTGCTGCGCGGTCGAGGTCTTGATGGCCTGATAATAAGAATCGCAGATGGCGAAATAGTCGCGGATCGGACGACGGAACCGGCCCAGACCTAGGATGATCGCCTCGAGCGGCGATCCGTCCTCACGGCTGATTTCGAAAATGAGCCGCCCTTCCTCGACGCGCAGCATCAGGCGATAGGGGCCCGCATAGCCGTCGGCATGGCCGCGCTGCGGGACAAATTTGTTATCCTCGATCAGGTCGAAGATGGCGACGCGCCGTTCCTGCTCGACATCGGGATTGCGCCAGACGATCGAACCCTCGTCGAGTTCGACCGAAATGATGCGCTGTTTGGAAGGGTCTGCGTCGGCCATGCTGCCTGTGCTTCTACTTGGCGCGGGGCGAAGGGCAAGCCGACTTATTCACAGCATTCCACAGTTATGATAGGCTGATCGACATCGCCGGTTGCGCCTCATGGGGCACCGGCCCATTAAAGCGCCAATGCCAGAGCTAGCCATTTTTTCGACCCCGGTCGCCACCGGAAACGACCGCCAATTGCCCCGCAATATCGAGGCGGAGGCCGCGTTTCTTGGCGCGATTCTGATCGACAACCGAGTCGTCGAGGATCTGCCCGTCGCGCTGACCCCCGATCATTTCTTCGAGCCGCTCCATGGCCGCATTTTCCAGCAGACGATGGCGCTGATCGAACGCAACAGCATCGCGACGCCGGTGACGCTGAAGCCTTATTTCGAAGCCGACGAGGCGATGAAGGCGGTCGGCGGGGTCGGTTATCTGGCGCAGCTCACCGGCAGCGGTGCCGGGCTGATCGGCGCGCGCGACTTTGCCAAGCAGATTTACGACCTCGCCTTGCTCCGCGAACTCGCCGGCGTCGGGCGGGTGCTGGTCGAAAATGCGCTCGACACCAGCGAGCGCGTCGATCCGCAGGCGCAAATCGAAGAGGCGGAAACCGCACTGTACCGCGTCGCGGGCGGCGAGGCCGAAATGGGTTCGGTCAAAAGCTTCAGCCAGGCCAGCCTGACCGCGTTGCAGGCGGCCGAACGCGCGCTCAACTCGGGCGGCCATCTGTCGGGGATCACCACCGGGATTTCGAGCATGAACGCCAAGATCGGCGGCATGCACAATTCGGATCTGATGATCCTCGCCGGGCGTCCCGGCATGGGCAAGACCTCGCTCGCCACCAATATCGCCTATAATGCTGCCGAACGGTGGCGCCGCGACGAGGATGACGGAATACCGCCTGAAAAGAATATGGGCGCCAAGGTCGCCTTTTTCAGCCTCGAAATGTCCGCCGACCAGTTGGCGACGCGCGTCCTCGCCGAACAGTCGGGGGTATCGGGCGAGGCGCTGCGCATGGGCAAGATCAGCAAGGAGCAATTCCAGCAGCTGTCGCGTGCGGCACAGCAGCTCCAGACATTGCCGTTGTTCATCGACGACACCCCGGCGCTGACGATCGCGGGGCTGCGGACGCGCGCGCGGCGCCTCCAGCGGCGGCACGGCATCGGCCTGATCATCGTCGATTATCTCCAGTTGCTCGCGGGCAGCTCGAAAAGCGGCGACAATCGCGTGCAGGAAATTTCGGAAATTTCGCGTGGTTTGAAGACGCTGGCAAAGGAACTTCATGTCCCGGTGATGGCGCTGTCGCAGCTGAGCCGTGCGGTTGAACAGCGCGAAGACAAGCGTCCGATGCTGTCCGATCTGCGCGAATCGGGCTCGATCGAGCAGGACGCCGACATGGTGCTGTTCGTGTTTCGCGAGGATTATTACGTCGGTTCGCGCGAGCCCAAACGCCCGATGGAGGGCGATGATGTGAAGATCCACGCGGCGCACGAGGAATGGGCGGCCGAAATGGAGCGCGTATTCGGTCTGGCCGAAGTGATCGTTGCGAAATCACGCCATGGTTCGACGGGCAAGATCCGCCTGCACTTTGAGGCGAAGACGACGAAGTTCAGTGACCTAGCTGACGAAAGTCAGGCGTTTGCGGATTATGAGTAGCGAATAGCGCCAACCTAATTCCGCTCGTGTTGAGCGCTCGAAGGACCGTTCTTCCGTTCAACGTCGAAAGAAAGAACAGCCCTTCGACAAGCTCAAGGCAAACGGCGTTGGCTATGCGGTCGGCCTCTCAGAACGCCGGATCGTTCGCCGGGTCATCGCCAATCGGCGACACCGCTTCATGGATGCCGCATTCGGTCTTGTCCCAGCCGCGCCAGCGGCCCGAGCGCGGGTCTTCGCCCGGCAGAACCTTGGACGTGCAGGGTGAGCAGCCGATCGACGGGTAGCCTTGCGACTCCAGCGGATGGCGCGGCAGGTCGTGCGCTTCGAAATAGGCGTCGAGGTCGGCGCGCGTCCAGTTGGCGAGCGGGTTGAATTTCAACCGGCCGGTGCCGCCGTCGAGCTCAAAGCGCGGCAGGCCCTGGCGCGTCGATGACTGGAAGCCCTTGCGCCCGGTGATCGACGCATCGAAACCCGCCATCGCCTTTTCGAGCGGCTTGACCTTGCGGATTTCGCAGCAGCCGTCGGGATCATAGGACCAGCGCAGCTCGGTGGAGTCCTTAGCCGCCAGATCTTCGGGATCGGGGGTCAGGTTGACGATATTGAGCCCGAGCCGCGCCGCCAGCGTGTCGCGATATGCGAGCGTTTCGGGAAAATGCTTGCCGGTGTCGAGGAACAGCACAGGCATGTCGGGGGCAACTTGCGCGACGAGGTGCAGCAGCACCGCGCTTTCGGCGCCAAAGCTGGAGACGATCGCGGTATCGCCGAGCAACCCCGCGCCGAAGACGCTGGCGACGACTTCGGCGGCGTCCTGGCCGCGGAACAGATTGTTCAGGCGGATGACATCGGCGTCGGTGAAACGCGGCGCGACGTCGATGCGATCGCGGATTCGATCATTCCCAACCCCGTTCGCATCGAGCGCAGTCGAGATGCTGCGCGTCGGCGCGCTGCCGCCGGGTGTCTCGACTTCGCTCGACACGAACGGAATTCGCGGATCGGCTTTATCCATGCCGCAATTTCCAGATTGGCACCGCACCGTCGGCGGCGCCCTGATAATGTTCGGGCCAGCGCGACAGCGCCGCCTCGACATCGGCTGGGTTCAGGTCCTTTTCGGGCGCGAAGCTGTCGAAACCGCAGCGCTTCATATAGCCAATCTGGTCGACCAGAACGTCGCCCTGCGCGCGCAACTCGCCTGTGTAACCCGCCTCACGCAGGATGCGCGCCGACGAATAGCCGCGGCCATCGCGAAATTTCGGGAAGGCGACCTCAATCAATTTCAACCGGTCCAGATAGGGGATCAACGCGCGTGCATCCTCATCCGACTCGAGCCGGACCGCGGTCGCGTTCGACTGTTCGAGGAAGGCGTCGAGCGTGACGCAGGGTTCCTCGCCATCGGCTTGCAGATGCTCAACCATAGATCGCCTCCTTGAACGGCGCCATGCCGACGCGGCGATAGGTGTCGACGAAGCGCTCACCATCGGTGCGTTCGGCGAGATATTTGTCGGTCACACGCTCGATCGCATCGACGATACCGTCCTCGTCGAAACCGGGGCCGGTGATCGTGCCGAGCGACACATCCTCGGCGCCCGAACCACCGAGGAGAAGCTGGTAATTTTCCGTGCCTTTGCGATCGACGCCGAGGATGCCGATGTGGCCCGCGTGGTGATGCCCGCAGGCGTTGATACAGCCCGAAATTTTCAGCTTCAACTCGCCGAGATCGCGCTGCCGCGCCGGGTCGGAAAAGCGCTGCGCGATCTTCTGCGCGACCGGGATCGAACGCGCGTTGGCGAGGCTGCAATAATCGAGCCCGGGGCAGGCGATGATGTCGCTGATCAGGTCGAGGTTCGGCGTCGCGAGGTCCGCTGCGTCCAGCGCCTGCCAGATCGCGAACAGGTCGGCCTTGCGGACGTGCGGCAGTACGATGTTCTGCGCGTGGGTGACGCGCAGTTCGTCGTGGCTGTAGCGTTCGGCGAGGTCGGCCATCAGGTCGATTTGCGCCGAGCTCGCATCGCCGGGAATGCCGCCCAAGGGTTTCAGGCTGATGTTGACGATCGCGTGGCCCGGCACCTTGTGCGCCGCGACATTCTGGTCGACCCAGACCGCGAAGTCGGGGTCGCTGCGGTCGATCTCGTCGGGCGCACTGGCATCCAGCGGCGGCATCGCGAACTGCGCCGCGATGCGGTCAAATTCGGCCTTCGGCGGATCGATGCCGAGCGACTTCACATGGGCAAATTCTTCCTCAACCTGGCGGCGATATTCATCGGCACCCAGCTCGTGGATCAGGATCTTGATCCGCGCCTTGTAGATATTGTCGCGGCGACCATAGCGGTTGTACACGCGCAGGCACGCCTCGGTGTAGCTCAAGAGATCGTCGAGCGGCACGAAATCCTTGATCAGCGGCGCGATCATCGGGGTGCGGCCCATGCCGCCGCCGACATAGAAAGCGGCGCCGTGGACGCCGTCCTTCTCGACGATCTGGATGCCGATGTCGTGGAGGCGCATCGCAGCGCGATCTTCCTCGGCAGCGATCACCGCAATCTTGAACTTGCGCGGCAAATAGCTGAATTCTGGGTGGAAGCTCGACCATTGCCGCAGCAGCTCGGCCCAAGGGCGAGGATCGGTCAGCTCGTCGGCGGCGGCGCCCGCCCACTGGTCCGAACTGATGTTGCGGATGCAATTGCCGCTGGTCTGGATCGCATGCATTTCGACCGACGCTAGGTCGGCGAGAATATCGGGGGCATCCTCCAGCTTGATCCAGTTATACTGGATGTTCTGGCGGGTGGTGAAATGGCCGTAATCGCGGTCATATTTGCGCGCTATATGCGCGAGCATCCGCATCTGGCGGCTGTCGAGCGTGCCATAAGGGACCGCGACGCGCAGCATATAGGCGTGGAGCTGGAGGTAGAGGCCGTTCATCAGGCGCAGCGGCTTGAACTGATCCTCGGTGATCTCGCCCGCCAGACGGCGTTTCACCTGATCGGCGAATTCGGCGACGCGCGCATCGACCATCTGCTCGTCATATTCGTCATATTTATACATGTCAGATCACCCAGTCGCCGGCCGTGGGATCGGCGGGTTTCAATGTCAGGTCGGGACGCACGGTCGGGCCGAGCGCGCGGATGCGGTCCTTGATATGCGCGGGGCGCGGGCCGTCGGGGGTGGCTTCGCCAGCGATGATATAGGGCGCGTTGACGCGGCGCGCGGCTTCCTCGACCGCGAGGATCGCCTCGCCAGCCTCACCGACGTCAGCGGCATCTTCGATATGCAGCGACCAGTCGGTGCCGGTCCACCAGGTGACAAACCCTGTTTTCAGGTCGTTGCCGGTCAGCAGTTTCATGCAAAATTCCCCAATTTTTCAGCGACGCCGGGGGCGCCGAGGCAGTCGAGCGCGTCTGCGCGCACCGCGACCTTGCCGACGATGATCAGCGCCGGGCTCTTCACCGCTTCGCGCGCGACCAGATCGCCAAGGTCGGTGAGCAGCGTGCGCAGGACGCGCGCGTCGGCGGTCGTCCCACGCTCAATCACCGCGACGGGCAGGTCTGGCGACACGCCGTCGGCGATCAGCTTGTCGGCGATCGCGGTCGCGGTGGCGATGCCCATGTAGATGACGAGGGTGCGGCCATGGCCCGCGAGGCCCGACCAATCCTGTTCGCTCAAATCCTTGCACTGACCCGCGACAAAGCTGACCGCGCTCGCGTCGTCACGGTGGGTGAGGGGAAGGCCCGCCTGCGCGGCACAGCCCATTGCGGCGGTGATGCCGGGAACGACTTCGCAGGAGACGCCTGCTTTGCGCGCAGCATCGAGTTCCTCGCCGCCGCGCCCGAAGATGAACGGGTCGCCGCCTTTGAGCCGCACGACCTGTTTCCCGGCCAGCGTTTCGCGCACCAGCAGTTCGTTGATCAGTTCCTGCTTCATCGTGTGGCGGCTGCGCTGCTTGGCGACGCTGATGCGTTCGACATGCGGCGGGATCAGCGCGAGCACGTCGTCGCCGACCAGCCCGTCATGGACGACGAGATCGGCACTCGCCAGCAACCGCGCAGCACGCAACGTCAGCAGGTCGGGATCGCCGGGACCGGCGCCGACCAGCCATAACTTGCCCGAAGGAGAGGGGGTCTTTTCCATGCACGATAGATGATGGCGTGGCCGCCGAATGGCAAAGCAGGCTTTATTGACGCTGATGAAGGTAAAATTGCGCCGACATTCTTCCACTCGTCATTGCGAGCGCAGCGAAGCAATCCAGATCGAAATAGCCCAATCTGGATTGCTTCGCTTCGCTCGCAATGACGGGTTGCTAATTGTAGTTCTTCGGAATCAACCGCGCACCTTCGGGATCGCGCAAACCGACACCGATTGAAGCGCGCAGCGCGTCGCTTTCCGCACTCGCGACCGGATAAGCGCAATAATCGGCGGCGTAGAAGGCGCTCGGCCGATGATTGCCCGACAGGCCGATCCCGCCAAAGGGCGCGGCGGACGAGGCGCCGTTGGTCGGGCGATTCCAGTTGATCACCCCGGCGCGGGCGTTGGCCCAAAACTGGTCGTACAGCTGCGGGGTGCCGCCGACGAGGGCCGCCGACAGGCCGAACGCGGTGTTGTTCGCCTCGGCAATCGCTGCCTCGAACGTCTCGACCCGGATGACTTGCAGCAAGGGGCCGAACAGCTCGATATCGGGGCGTTCGGGCATCGATGTCACATCGATGATGCCGGGAGTCAGGAACGGTCGTCCGGCAATCGGGCGTGTCATGTGGCGGATCACCTGGCCGCCGTTCGACATCAGGATCAGGAAGCTTTCGGTCAGCCCGTCAGCCGCCTCATTGTCGATCACCGGCCCCATATAGGGCGCCGGGTCGGCGTGCGGATGGTCGACGATCAGCCGATTGGTCAGCGCCTTGACCTCTTCGATCAGCGCGTCGGCAAGGCTGTCGCGCACGATCAGCCGCCGCGCGTTGCTGCACCGCTGTCCGGCGCTGAGGAACGCCGATTGAACGACGATGATCGCGGCGGTGCGAGTGTCCGCGGTGTCCCACACGACGATCGGATTGTTGCCGCCCATCTCCAGCGCCAGCATCTTGCCGGGCTGGCCCGCGAACTGGCGGTTGAGCGCGAGCCCGGTGCGCGCCGAGCCGGTGAACAGCAGCCCGTCGATGCCTTGGTGTCCCGCCAGCGCCTTGCCGGTGTCGGGGCCGCCGACGATCAGCCGCAGCACCTCCTGCGGCACCCCGGCGCTGTGGAACAGCTCGACCAGCTTAGCGCCGACCGCTGGCGTTTTTTCGGACGGTTTGAACAGCACCGAATTGCCTGCGATCAGCGCCGGAACAATATGGCCATTCGGCAGATGGGCGGGGAAATTATACGGGCCGAGCACCGCCAGCGCGCCATGCGGTTTGTGGCGCACCGCGTTGCGCAGTCCCATCGCGCCCTCGATCCGCCGGTTCGGGGTGCGTTCGCCATAGGATTTCACCGAAATATCGACTTTGGCCACCACCGATTCGACCTCGGTGCGCGCTTCCCAGAGCGGCTTGCCGGTTTCGCGCGCGATGAGGTCGGCGAGCATTTCGCCCTCGGCTTTGACCCGATCGGCAAATCGGCGCAGCGTTTCAGTGCGGAAGGTGACCGCTTTGGCCGCCCATTCGGGCCAGGCGCGCCGTGCAATCGCGACCTCATCGTCGACATTGCTGACCGCGCCGCGCCACAGTTCTTCACCGGTTGCGGGTTCGAAGGAAAGCAGGGTGTCACTCATGGTCGCCCCGGTCTTATCGGCGAAAGCCGGTGGCGGCAACCTGCGCTGCTGCCTGGTACGATGGATTGCTTGCGCCGCGCGGCTGGGTTGGCGATACACGCGGACGGGTTCCGCGCGCCGGGACGGGCCACGACACGAACTAGAGGGATTCGCCATTTTGGCCAAGCTGGAGGCAAAGCAGGACGGGCGCCGTGACTGGTCCGACTATTATTGGTGGTCGGGCGATGGCGTGCGGCTTCACGCACGCGTCTATGCGGGGCCGACCAGCACCGAAAAAGCGCCGCCGATCCTGTGTATGCCGGGGTTGGCACGCAATGCGCGCGATTTTGAGTTGTTGGCGCCGCATGTCGCGCAGCACCGGAAGACGATCGTGATTGAGTTCCGCGGCCGCGGCGAAAGCGCTTATGCCAAGGATCCAATGACCTATGTTCCGCTGACCTATGTGCAGGACGTCGTTGCCTTGCTCGACGGCATGGCGATCGAGCGTTTTGCAACGATCGGGACATCGCTGGGCGGGCTGGTGTCAATGCTGATGGCGGCGACGCTGCCCGGACGCATCATTGGGGCTGTGCTCAACGATGTTGGCCCCGAACTCCAGACGAGCGGGCTTGAGCGGATCCGCGATTATATCGGGGCGGGGGGCAGCCAGCCGACGTGGATGCACGCGGCGCGCGCGATGTCCGAACTCAACGCCGCGATCTATCCGGGTTATGAAATCCACGACTGGCTGCGGATGACCAAGCGCACCCACCGACTGACCGCCGAGGGGCGGATCGTCACCGATTATGACAAGCAGATCGCGGCGCCGCTGCGCGCGCCGGGAGGCGACGCCGCATTCGATATGTGGCCAGTCTATCGCGCACTCGGCGAGGTTCCGCTGCTGATCCTGCGCGGCGAATTGTCGGACATCTTGGCGCGCTCGGCGGGCGAGAAAATGATTGCCGAACTCCCCCACGCGCGGCTGGTCGAAGTCCCCGGTGTCGGCCATGCCCCGACGATGGACGAACCGGACGCGGTGGCCGCGATCGATGCGTGGCTGGCGGAGCTGCCCGCCGCGTGACCGGCGTCAAGGCTCCTGTGCGCCTGTTGCACCTGCATTCCAGCTTTTCGCTGGGTGGCAAAGAGGCGCGCGCGGTGCGGCTGATGAATTTGATGGGACCGCGCGCGCGGCACACGATCCTGTCGGCGGTGCCCGAGGCGATGAGTGCGCGTGATGCCATTGACGCAGGGATCGACGTCGAATTTCCTGTCGATGCCCCGCTGCTGCACGGCAAGCCGGGGCTGGCGCGCTATCGCGACCTCGCCGCTTTCATGCAGCAGTTCGATCTGGTGCTCAGCTATAATTGGGGGTCAATGGACGGGGTGATGGCGCACCGCGTCTTTGCCCCGTTCCGCGACCTGCCGCCGCTCATCCACCACGAAGATGGGTTCAACGAGGATGAGAGCGTCCGGCGCAACTGGAAACGCAACGGCTTTCGCCGCCTCGCGCTGCCGACCGCCGACGCGCTGGTGGTGCCGTCGACACTCCTCGAACGGATCGCGGCGGACGAATGGCGCGCGCGGCGGCGCACGGTGTTGATTCGCAACGGCGTCGACACCGCCGCCTATGATGCACCCCCATCGATTGCGATTCCAGCGCTGGACCGGCGCGCGGGGGAGGTGGTGATCGGCACTGTCGCCGGGCTACGCAAGGTCAAGGATCTGCCACGGCTGGTTCGTGCGGTGGCGACTTTACCGACTAACGTCCGGCTGGTCATCGTCGGCGAGGGACCGGAGCGCGCGGCGATTGCAGCAGAGGCAGTGTCTTGCGGGATCGCCGACCGGCTGGTGCTTCCGGGGTTCATGGCCGAGCCGGCGCGCTGGATCGGCCATTTCGACCTGCTAGCGCTGTCGTCGCAGAGCGAGCAGGCGCCGATTGCGGTGATCGAGGCGATGGCGGCGGGCTTGCCGGTCGTCAGCCCTGATGTGGGCGATGTTGCCGCGATGGTCGCACCCGACAACCGGCACTTTGTCGCCGCCGACGAAACACGCTTTCGCACTGCACTGGCCGAGCTGACTGCGGATGGTGATCTGCGCGCGCGGATTGGCGCCGCGAACCGGCGCGTTGCTGCCGAACGGTTCGACGAATCGTCGATGGTCGCTGCGTATGAAAATCTCTATGGTCGGGCGCTTGACGGTCGCCGCCTGTTTGCGGGCTAGCCAGCCGCGGAACCATTGACTTTCGCCGCGCGCTTCCGCTTACGGAACCCAAACGGGGACTGGCCGGGACGTGGACGGCCGGTGGAGAGAAAGAGATTTAGAATGTTCAAAGGATTGAAGCCCATCCTTTACGGCGGACGTGAAGTCTGGCCGTTGGTCGAGGGCGGCAAGGGCGTGTCGGCGACCAACCATATGTCGAGCGGCGCCTGGGCCGCGGCAGGCGGGATCGGCACCGTGTCGGCGGTGAACGCCGACAGCTATGACGCCGAGGGCAAGATCATCCCGCAGCTTTACAGGGCGCTGACCCGTAAGGAACGCCACGAAGAGCTGATCCACTACGGCATCGAGGGCGCCGTCGCGCAGGTCGATCGCGCCTATGAGATCGCGGACGGCAAGGGCGCGATCAACATCAACGTGCTGTGGGAAATGGGCGGTGCGCAGCAAATCCTGGAAGGTGTGTTGGCACGGACCCAAGGCAAAATCGCCGGGGTCACCTGCGGCGCCGGAATGCCTTACAAGCTCAGCGAAATCGCAGAGCGCCACAATGTCATGTATCTGCCGATCATCAGCTCGGCGCGCGCTTTCCGCGCCCTGTGGAAACGCGCCTATCACAAGGTGCCGCAACTGTTGGGCGCCGTGGTATATGAGGATCCGTGGCTGGCCGGGGGGCATAACGGCCTGTCGAACGCCGAAGACCCGCTGGTCCCGCAGGATCCATACCCGCGCGTGAAGGCGCTGCGTGACGTCATGACGGCGGAAGGGATTGCAGACTCTGTACCAATCGTGATGGCGGGCGGCGTCTGGTATCTGCGCGACTGGAACGACTGGATCGACAATCCCGAGCTGGGCCAGATCGTTTTCCAATATGGCACGCGCCCGCTGTTGACCGAAGAAAGCCCGATCCCACAGGCGTGGAAGGATCGCCTCCGCACCCTCGACGACGGCGACGTGCTGCTCCACCGCTTCTCGCCGACCGGATTTTATTCGAGCGCGGTGCGCACGCCGTTCCTGCGCGACCTCGAAGCGCGCTCGGAGCGCCAGATTCCTTACTCGAAGCAGGAAGCGGGGGACCATATCGTCCAGCTCGACGTCGGGGTGAAGGGCAAGAATTTCTGGGTCACCCCACACGATCGCGCCCGCGCGCGCGATTGGGCGGCCGAAGGTTACACCGAGGCGCTGAAGACGCCCGACAATACGGTGGTATTCGTGACCGAGGCCGACAAGGCGGTGATCCGCAAGGACCAGACCGATTGCATGGGCTGTCTGTCGCATTGCGGCTTTTCGTCGTGGAAGGACCATGACGACTACACCACCGGCTACCTCGCCGACCCACGCAGCTTCTGCATCCAGAAGACGCTCCAGGACATCGCGCACGGCGGCGATCCCGAGCAAAATCTGATGTTTGCGGGCCATGCTGCGTTCAATTTCAAGACCGATCCCTTTTATTCGAACAACTTCACGCCGACGGTGAAGCAGCTGGTCGATCGGATTTTGACGGGGGATTAAGCCGATATGTCGTCCCAGCGAAAGCTGGGATCGCTATCGTGGCGACAGGTCGATGGAGGCCCCAGCTTTCGCTGGGATGACGGGCTGTTTAAACCCACCCCTCCAGCACCTGATCCTGCGGGCGGTGACCGTCGCACCAGGCGCGGATGTTGGCGATGACTTTTTCGCCCGACGCCTCGCGGCCCTCGATCGTCGCCGAGCCCAGGTGCGGCAGCAGCACGACATTGTCGAGCGCGAGCAGCGCTGGGTCGACCGCGGGTTCGTGGGTGTAGACGTCGAGCCCGGCGCCGGCGATGCGGCCGGTTTGCAGCGCCGCGATCAGCGCCTTTTCGTCGACGATTTCGCCGCGCGCGGTGTTGATCAGGTACGCGGTCGGCTTCATCGAACCGATGCGCGCGGCGCTCACCATCTCGTGCGTCTCGGCGGTGTGCGGGCAGTGCAGCGTCACGATGTCGCTGATCCGCAGCAGGGTATCGACGCTGGCGTGATAGCTGGCGCCCAATTCCTCCTCGATCGCTTCGGGAAGGCGGCGGCGGTTGTGATAATGGATCGACAGGCCAAAGGCGCGGGCGCGGCGGGCAACTGCGAGCCCGATGCGCCCCATGCCGATAATGCCGAGCAATTTGCCGCCGACCCGGTGACCGAGCATCGCGCTGGGCGCCCAACCGGCCCATTGCCCCGATCGCATCAATTTCTCGCCCTCGGCGAGCCGCCGCGGGACGCTGAGGATCAGCGCCATCGTCATGTCGGCGGTGTCCTCCGTAAACACGCCGGGGGTATTCGACACCATGATGCCCTTGGCGCGCGCCGCCGCCAGGTCGATATGGTCGACCCCTGCGCCGAAATTGGCGATAAGTTTGAGTCGTTCGCCCGCGGCGGCAATGACGTCGGCGTCGATCTCGTCGGTCACTGTCGGCACGAACACGTCACAGTCGGCGACCGCAGCCTTTAATTCGTCCTTGGTGAACGCCTGATCGTTTGCCGACAGCGCGACGTCGAACAATTCGGCCATGCGCGCCTCGACATGCGGCATCAATTGGCGGGTGACGATGACGCGCGGACGTTTGGGGCGGGATGAATCGGGCATGGCCGCCGATAGAGCGCGCCGCGGCGCAGCGGTCAAGAGCAGGGGTGCGGAAAGACATGCGAAAAGGCTGGGGATGAACGCAGCCTTTTGCGCGGCGAACGGTTGAATATCGAACCCGAGTTTGACAAGGCAATATGATGACCAGCCGCCTGATATTTGCAGCCGCTGCGCTGTTCGCCGTCGTGGGACCGGCCGCCGCGCAATCCGACCCCGTCAAGCTGCCCTATTGGGCATCGATCAGCGTCGATGAGGCGCGGATGCGCAAGGGGCCGTCGCCCGACGTGCCTGTGATCTGGGAGTATCGGCGCAAGGATTTGCCGGTGAAGGTTATCGCCCGGTTCGAAACCTGGCGCAAGATCGAAGATCCCGACGGCACGCAAGGTTGGATGGCGGCGCGGTTGCTCAGCCGCACTCGCACCGCGATTGTCACCGGCGAGGTCCGCCCGCTGCGCGAGGCGGCGAGCACCTCGGCCGCCGTCGCTTATCGCGCCGAACCGGGAGTCGTCGGGCGCATTATCGAATGTTCCGAAGGCTGGTGTATGCTCGACGTAAAGGGCCGAAAGGGCTGGATCCAGACCGACCATATCTGGGGCGACTAACGCCGCCCCCGATAGCGCCGATGATCGCGATCATTTTTTCTTGGGCGTGACAGTGACGGCCGTTCCGTCGGGTGCGGTGGCGGTAAAGCTGCCGTCGGCCGCGGTCGGCGACAGGCTCCAGCAGGCTTCGGCTTCGTCGCCATCGGGGTCAAAGCAGTCCTTGCCATCCTTGTGCGTCAATTTGCCTTTGACGGCTTTACCCTTGGGATCGGTATCGACGTAGGTTCCATCGGCATTGATCGTCGTCGACGCGATGGTGCCATCGGCCATCTTCACCTCATAATCGCCCGGCGGCGTCCCGGTGTTTGCCGGTGCGGCAGGTGCGATCGTTTCGGCGGGCGCGGCGGTTTCCTTTGTTTCCTCGGCTTGCTGCGAGCAGGCGGACAAAGCGGCGACGGCGGCAAGCAGAACGAATTTTTTCATGGCAAAATCTCCCCGTTAAGGCGCCCGCAGGCTAGGTGTTCCGTCCAGCGGCGACAATCCCTCGATAGGCGTACCAAAAAGGGCCGATGGTTGCCCATCGACCCTTCTCGGTTACCTTGTCTCGGCTAGCGCTTAGCGGCGCCAGTTGAAGTGGTTGCGGTATACCTTCACCACCCGGCCATTACGTTCGTTGACCAGCAGCAGGTCGTTGTAGTGACGCACGTAGGTCAGGTTGCGACCGGCGCGGGGCACGCCCCAGCGGCTGTCGTAGCTCGGACGATACGCCGGAGCGTAATAGTTCGGGCGGATCGTCGCGCCGACGCGGAACTGCTGATAGCGGAACGGCGCGCGATAATTTTGATAGCGGCGATCCTGACGCCAATCGCGGCGATCCTCGCGCAGCTCCTGACGCGCTTCACGCACGTCGCGGCGTTCTTCGCGAATATCGCCGCGGTCGCCGTAACGCTGAGCCTGACGCAACTCACGCTGCTCCTCGCGCAGATCCTGGCGGCTTTCGCGGACTTCGCCGCGGGTCTGGGCCGAGGCCGCAGCCGGAACCATCAGGGCCGCAATGAGCCCGACAGTGAGAAATTTGGTCTTCATTGGTCTATCCTTTCAATCCGTCAGGGGGAGGGGACTGCCCGATGACAAGGATAGGTTTACGCGAGTCGATTTGAATTGTTCCGGAACGGCGCGTTTATTTTCAGGACATTAGTGTCGCAATTTGTCGCCGTGATGCGGTGGATTGATGAGACAGTGCGGCATGTAGATGGAACTCTACCTGCGGGGCTTGCGTCCGTGTGAATTCAGGAGCCTATCACCCGACCCACTCTCCCGAAAACGGCCGCCGTTCGAAACCGGAAGGACCGGAGATGGGCCCCTGCTTTCGCAGGGGCACAGAACAGCTGACCGCGTTAAACCAGCTCGACCGCGACCGCCGTGGCTTCGCCACCACCAATGCACAGGCTGGCGATACCGCGCGTCTTGCCATGACGCTGGAGCGCCGCGATCAGCGTCGTAATGATGCGGGTGCCGCTGGCGCCGATCGGGTGGCCGAGCGCGGTTGCGCCGCCGTGGACGTTGATCTTGTCGTGCGGAATGCCGAGGTCGTGCATCGCGAACATGGCCACACAGGCAAAGGCTTCGTTTACTTCGAACAGATCAACGTCGGCGATGGTCCAGCCGGCTTTGGCCAGCACCTTGTTGATCGCGCCGACCGGGGCGATGGTGAAGTCCTTGGGTTCCTGCGCGTGCGCGGCGTGGGCGACGAGGCGCGCGACGGGCTTGGCGCCCTTGGCATCGGCGACCGACTGGCGGGTCAGCACCACTGCGGCAGCGCCGTCCGAAATCGAGCTGCTGGTCGCGGCAGTGATCGTGCCGTCCTTGGCAAAGGCCGGCTTCAGTGTCGGGATCTTGTCGGGCATCGCCTTGCCCGGGGCTTCGTCGGTATCGACGATCACGTCGCCCTTGCGACCAGAAATGGTGACGGGCGCGATCTCGTTGGCAAAGGCGCCGTCGGTGATCGCCGCCTTGGCGCGGCTTAGCGAGGCCAGCGTATAATCGTCCTGCGCCTGGCGGCTGAGCTGATAGGCGTCGGCAGTATCCTGCGCAAAAGTCCCCATCGCGCGGCCCGCCTCATAAGCGTCTTCCAGCCCGTCGAGGAACATATGGTCATAAGCGGTGTCGTGGCCGATGCGCGCACCGCCGCGATGCTTTTTGAGCAGATAGGGCGCGTTGGTCATCGATTCCATGCCGCCCGCGACGATGAGGTCGACGCTCCCCGCGGCGAGTGCTTCGGCGCCCATGATCACGGTCTGCATCCCCGAACCGCATACCTTGTTGACGGTGGTCGCCTGCACCGACTTGGGCAAGCCCGCCTTGATCGCGGCCTGCCGCGCGGGTGCCTGGCCGAGCCCGGCGGGCAGCACGCAGCCCATATAGATTCGCTCGATGTCGTCACCGGACACACCCGCGCGCTCAACCGCGGCCTTGACTGCCGTCGCGCCCAGATCGGTCGCGCTCGCGTCCGACAGGCTGCCCTGCATGCTACCCATCGGGGTGCGGGCATAGGACAGGAAGACGACGGGATCGGTGGCGGTCATGGAACAAGACTCCGTAAGGGAAACAGGATCGGCGGCCCGATTAGCGGAAATGCTGCAACTGCGAAAGGGGGTGATGTACCGCGCCGCTTTTGTCGGGACGAGGGGCGCCCCACCCGTGCGGTACGGGTTCAAAGTTCAGTAAAGTTCAGCCCAACAACGAGCCCAGCGGCCTTGCTGCCCGCGATTATATCGCGTGACTGAGCGGGCGTGTCGTCATTCTTCTGCCATATTGAAACATAGCGAAATATATTAGGAAAGCGGTTTTTCGTCGAGGGCTTTAACGGAGAGTGTCGAGAGCAACGGCAGTATTTCAACCGTCCAGCCAATTGCAGCTCATCTGTCCCCGATGCCCCTCTGGCGCCAGTGCGACCCGCATGGCTTCGAGCAGCGGTGGCAACGCCTGTATGAAGGCATAAGGCGGATTGACGATGAATAACCCCGCGCCGTTATAGATGTCGGGCTGATCGCGGTCGTACAGCCAATGCTCGACGACCAGAAACTTCGGGATACCGAGTTGCCGCAACTGCTGTTTCCAACGCATATGCGTCTCGCGGTCCTTCAGCGGATACCAGATCACCGTGACGCCATGCGCCCATTTGCGGTGCGCGGCGGCAAGGGTGGCGGCGATACGGGCGCGTTCATCGGTCTGCTCATAGGGTGGATCGACCACCACCACGCCGCGCGGGGTGCGCGTCGGCAGCAGCGCCAGCCAAAGTTCGTAGGCGTCGCGCTGATGCACGGCGGCGGTTGTGCCGCGCATGGCGCCGCGCAGGGCGTAGGCGTCATCGGGATGCTTTTCGTTGAGGATCAGGACATCCTGCGGACGCAGAAGCTGCGCCAGAACCTGCGGCGAGCCGGGGTAGAGGCGCGGCTCGGCCCCGGCATTCACCGCCTGTACGGCAGCGCGATAATCGTCCAGCAAGGGGTTCGAGTCGGTAAACGCCCGCAGCACGCCCTGCGTCGCCTCGCCAGTGCGCATCGCGTCCTCGCCGCCAAGGTCATACAGCCCTGAGCCGGCATGGGTGTCGATCAGCGTCAGCGCGCCCGGTTTTTGCTGCAACGCCTGCACGAGCGCGATCAGCAGGCCGTGCTTTACGACATCGGCGCTATTGCCAGCGTGAAAGCTATGGCGGTAATTCATTGTTGTTCAAAATCCTGGTGATCTGCCTTTGTACGAACGGCTGGGCGAACAAACCGAGCGCGAGGCGAGGGAAGCAACCAATCCGATGCCCGTATAGAGTCGGAGAGAAACCTTCAAAACATTCTGTGCGGACCCTAACGACGGCGCTGGCGATCATCACCCGAGGCGGCGATATCGCGGGTGCGGGTTTCAACTTGCAACGAACCGCGCGCCATGGTGAACTGTCGCAAATCCAAACAGGGAGACGGGTCATGGCCACCGCCATCAAGAAGGATATCGCCGGCGAAACCGCACGCATGCACGAGGTGCTCGCCGCGCAAAAGGCCAGCTTTACCGCGGCGATGCCGGAGAGCCTGAGCGTTCGTACCGATCGGATCGACCGCGCGATCGCGCTGCTGGTCGATCATGCCGAGGAATTTGCCAAAGCGGTGAGCGAAGATTTCGGGCATCGCAGCCGCGAGCAGACGCTGATGACCGACATCATGCCCTCGGTCAGCGCGCTGAAGCATGCCAAAAAGCATATGGCGGGCTGGGCGAAGGGGGAGAAGCGCAAGCCGACATTTCCGCTCGGGCTGCTCGGCGCGAAGGCCGAGGTGGTGTATCAACCCAAGGGTGTCGTCGGCGTCGTCGCGCCGTGGAATTTCCCGGTCGGCATGGTCTTCGTGCCGATGGCTGGCATTCTTGCCGCGGGCAACCGCGCGATGATCAAGCCGAGCGAGTTCACCGAAAATGTTTCGGCGCTGATCGCGCGGCTGGTGCCAGACTATTTCGACGAGACCGAGATGGCGGTGTTTACTGGCGATGCCGATGTCGGGGTCGCGTTCTCGAAACTCGCTTTCGATCATATGATCTTTACCGGGGCGACCAGCGTCGGGCGGCATATCATGCGCGCCGCGGCAGACAATCTGGTGCCGGTGACGCTGGAGCTGGGCGGCAAGTCGCCGACCTTTATCGGGCGCAGCGCGAACAAGGATCTGGTCGGGCAGCGCGTTGCGCTGGGGAAGATGATGAACGCGGGGCAAATCTGTCTCGCCCCCGATTATTTGCTGGTGGCCGAGGATCAGGAAGGCGAGGTGATCGACAGCGTCACCAAGGGCGCGACCGCGCTCTATCCGACGCTCCTCGCCAACGACGATTACACGTCAGTGGTCAACACGCGTAATTACGACCGGCTGCAATCTTATCTGACCGACGCGCGCGAAAAGGGCGCCGAGGTCATTGAGGTCAATCCGGGCAATGAGGATTTCGCGAGTTCGAACGGCCACAAGATGCCGCTGCACATCGTGCGCAACCCAACCGACGACATGAAGGTGATGCAGGAGGAAATCTTCGGACCCATCCTGCCGGTCAAAACCTACAAGAATATCGACGATGCGATCGACTATGTGAACGCGAACGACCGCCCGCTTGGTCTTTACTATTTCGGGCAGGACAAGAGCGAGGAGGATCGCGTGCTGTCGCGGACGATCTCCGGCGGGGTGACGGTGAACGACGTGTTGTTCCACAATGCGATGGAGGATCTGCCGTTTGGCGGGGTCGGGCCGTCGGGGATGGGCAATTATCACGGCGTCGACGGGTTCCGCACGTTTAGTCATGCGCGGGCAGTATATCGCCAGCCGAAGCTGGATGTCGCCGGACTGGCCGGGTTCAAGCCGCCTTATGGCAAGGCGACGGCGAAGACGTTGGCGAAGGAATTGAAGAAGTAGGGGCCAGCGAAAGCCCTTGACCCGTTCGCCCTGAGCTTTTCGAAGGGCCGTTCTTCTCTCTGCGGCGCTGAAGACAAGGGCGGCCCTTCGACAAGCTCGGGGCAAACGGATTTTGTGTTGATTAGCCCTGCCCCGCGATCTTGATGTCCTTGCCCAGCAACGTCTTCACATACACCCGCTGCACCAGCACATAGACCACGACCGTCAGCGGCGCCGCGAGCAGAACGCCGAGGAAGCCGAACAGCACCCCGGCCGCGACGACCGCGAACAGCAGCACCGCGGGTGGGACGTCGACCGCCTGTTTCTGGATCATCGGTTGCAGGAAATTTCCCTGCAACTGCTGGATCACCAGGAACAGCACCAGCGTCCACAGCGCGGTGGCGGGTGACACGGTAAAGGCGAGCAGCACCGCGGGGATGCCGGCGATGATCGGGCCGATCATCGGGATCACGTCGAGCAGGCCAGCGATCAGCCCCAGCCCGCCCGCCGCGGGAACGCCGAGCAACGCGAGACCCGCCCAGGTCAGCGCGGCGACGACCAGCGACGACACCGCTTGGCCGACCATCCAGCCCTTCAGCCCGCGTGCAGCATCGTCGAGCGCCAATTCTGCGGTCTTCTCGGCCTTGGCGGGCATCAGCAGGAGCAACCCGCGGCGATAGGTGGCAGGATCGCTGGCGAGAAAAATTGCCGCGACCAGCACCAGCACAAAATCGGCGATGCCGCTGCCCGCTGCGAGGGCATAGCCGCCCGCTTGCGAAACCAGCTGCGAGATGTCGTTGCCGCCGACTTCGGCAAGTTCGCGAACGCGGGTACCAAGCCCGTAGCGATCGAGGAACGCCTCGACCCCTTGCAGTGCGCGCGGCACCTGCTCGCGGATCGTATCGACCTCGCTGGCGAGCTGCGATCCGAACAGCACGAACGCGCCGGTAAAAATGGCGATGATGCCGACGACCGAACCGGCGAGCGCGAAGCCGCGTTTCATCTTGGTCCGGCGAACCAGCCAGCTGGCGATCGCGTCGAAAATTGCGCCCAGCACGATCGCCGCGAACACGAGCATGAAAAAGCGGGTCAGGGTGACCGCCAGCCACGCGACGCCGATGATCGCGATGACGACCACTGCCGCCAGTGCGATTTTGCCCGGGCTGAACGTGGCCGGGGCCGCGGGCGTGGCGCGTGCGGTCGGGGCAGGGGGCGCCTTGGTCGGTTCGGTCATATCGCCCTATTAGGCACGATGCTGCTTATCCACTAGACTAAAACCACCTTTCTGTGGCAACGGCTCCTCCGCATCGGTCGTCCGGCGGGAATCAGTTCCGGCCAGACCGCCGTCCACGGGCCCCTGTGGTGAAATTGGTAGACGCGCCGCACTCAAAATGCGGTTCCGCAAGGAGTGCTGGTTCGAGTCCGGCCAGGGGCACCATCGGCTTTTTCGACATTTCGACGGATGATGCGCTGCGCAGGACGCGGCGCATTCGAGACGCGTCGGCAATCGGGTGCTGCTGACGCGTCGGTGCTACCATTTTGGTGCTTAATGTCGCCGCTTTGGCACCGTTAAAATATGCAAACTACAAAATTTATTCATGGTTAGCGGTCAAGTTGGTCAAGGTTTGGATGGCGTTAACTGAACTTTCCTGACGACTATTGGCACGGGCATTGAAAAATAATGAAAAACATGATAGAAGAACCAAGACTAGTTTGTGTGTTTTGCAGCTTTTATCGCGATTTGCCGACTCTCTTTGACTCTGCTCCGATAAGGTGGATGCCATGAACCAACCACGCCCGAGCGACGAGCATGAATTTTCCGCCAATGCCGGTGATCGCCGCGGTGCGGATCGTTATCGTACCGTCTGGCGCATCGCAAAAATCATTCGCAATGGCGACGCCGGGTTGTGGCGGGTGCGCAATATATCCGACCGTGGAATGATGCTCGCCGCCGATGTACCGATCAGCATTGGCGAACAGCTCGAAATCGCGCTGTCCGATACGGTCACCCTGCGCGGCAAGGTTGTCTGGTCAGAGGACGGGCGTTGCGGCGTGGCTTTCGACCAGGAAGTCGATGTCGCCGATGTGCTCAAACAATTGGCCGCCGAACAGCGCGCCACTGGCTATCGCCAGCCGCGCCTGCCGGTGCACAGTCGCGCTCAGGCGGTGACCGATGAAGGGACGGGCAACATCGAGCTGGTCGACCTGTCGCAACATGGCGCGGGTTTCCTGCACGACGGCCATTTCGAGGTCGGCAAGGAGCTGGATCTGATCCTTCCCGGTGGGATCAAGCGCCGTGCCATCGTGCGCTGGTCGCGCGCCGGTCGCGGCGGGCTGTGGCTGACCCAGCCGCTGGATCGCGCCGACCTGGAAAGCATCCGCCGCTTCGAAAGCTGAGAGCCTTCGCGGCGTCAGATGTCCTCGACCAACCGTCCGTAAAGCTGTGGTCGGCGGTCGCGGAAAAACCCCATCCCTGCACGGTGCTTCGCCGCGCGGTCGAGGTCGATCGTTGCGATCAGCACGCCGGTTTCGCTGGCGCCAAACTCGTGGGTCAGATCGCCCCATTCGTCGCTGATGAAACTGTGGCCATAGAAATTGGCGTCGCCCTCGGTCCCGATGCGGTTGGCGGCGATTACCGGCATACAGTTTGACACGGCATGTCCCTGCATTGCGCGGCGCCACATGCGGCTGGTGTCGAGGTCGGCGTCATATGGCTCGCTGCCGATCGCGGTCGGATAGAAAAGCAATTCGGCGCCCATCAGCGCCATCGCGCGCGCACATTCGGGATACCATTGGTCCCAGCACACCCCGACGCCGATCCGCGCGCCGAACACATCCCAGACCTTGAAGCCGCTGTTGCCCGGACGGAAATAATATTTCTCTTCATAGCCGGGGCCGTCGGGGATGTGGCTTTTGCGGTATGTCCCCATGATCGCGCCGTCGGGGCCGATCATCGCGAGCGTATTGTAATAATGGTGCCCCTCGCGCTCGAAAAAGCTGGTCGGGATCGCGACCTTCAGTTTCGCGGCGAGCGTCTGCATTGCGATGACGCTGGGATGTTCAGCGGTCGGACGCGCCGATGCGAATAGTGCTTCATCCTCGACCTGACAGAAGTAGGGGCCTTCGAACAATTCGGGCGGCAGGATGACCTGCGCCCCTTGTGCTGCTGCTTCCTCGACAAGCGCGGTGACGGCGTCGATGTTGGGCTGGACGGGGCCGGGCAGGGGAAGCTGCAACGCGGCGACGGTGATGGTGCGGGTCATGGCGGCGCTATGCCGGAAGCTGCTGGCTGGAACAATGGAAACTGCCGCCACCCGCGATGATGCCGCGCGCAGGGACGCCGACGGCGCGCCGATCGGGGAAGAGGGCGGCGAGGGCGTCAACCGCCGCCTGATCGTTCGGAACGCCATAAGTGGGCACGACCACGACGCTGTTGCCGATGTAGAAGTTCATATAGCTCGCCGCCGCGATTTCGCCGTCGATCTCGACCCGTCCGGGCGAGGGCAGGTCGACGATTTCGACCCCGCCAAAGTCCGCAGTGCGCGCGCGCGCGTCGGCATAGATGTGCGCATTGGGGTCGTCATGACCGGCCGCAACGGGCAGCGCCAGTCGCCCTTCGCCAACAAAACGCGCGAGATTGTCGACATGGCCGTCGGTATGGTCGCCGACGAGCCCATTGCCGAGCCACAGCAGCCGGTCGATGCCGAGCGACTGGTGCAGCCGTACCGCGATGTCCTCGCGCGTCAGCGTGGGGTTGCGGTTGGGGTTGAGCAGACATTCCTCGGTGGTGACGCATAGCCCGGTGCCATCGACGTCGATGCCGCCGCCTTCGACTACCCAATCAAGATGCTGCGTCGGCAGGTCCGCGTGCGCGGCGAGGATCGCTCCGATTTCCCGGTCGCCGGGCATCACGAACTTGTTGCCCCACCAGTTGAAGTCGAAATTGCGCGCCTCGCGCGTGGTGCCGGTGCCGACGATGATGGGCCCTGTGTCGCGCAGCCAGATATCGCCGAAGGGAGCGACGAATAGCTGCACACCCTCATCGACGAGCGTCTCGGCAACATCGGCGTTGGCATGATCACGCACGAGCAGATGCACCGTCTCGCCGCGCCCGCCGTCATGGACGGCGTTGGCAAAGGCGGCGACGTCGCGCCGCGCCGCGTCGATCTGTCCCGCCCATTCGTCGGCCAAGTGCGGGAAACCGATCCACACCGCTTCGTGCGGCGCCCATTCGGCGGGCATACGTAGGGTCATCTGACGTCTCGTTCCAATTTTGCTTCAAATCCCGTTCGCCCTGAGCCTGTCGAAGGGCAGTACTTTCTTCCAATGCAGAAGAAGAACGGTGCTTCGACTAGCTCAGCACAAACGGAAAGGTTAGGCTCGCCGTTACTTCACCGCGCCGCGCGACTTGTCGCGGGCGGCGCGGAATTCGTCGCCGTCGTTCCAGTTCGGCCAAGCGTCGGTCATCGCCAGCATCCGGCCCACCGCATAATAGAGGCGAAGGTCGGCCATCATACCATCCCAGCTGGTGATCGCCGACATATCGTCCGACGGTGCGTGGTAACGGTCTTTGGTATAAGCCTCAGCCCACGCCTTGCCAGCGTCGGAGCCGCCGTCGACCAGATCCTCGCCGCCGTCGAAATAGATCATCGGCACGCCGAGCTTGGCGAGGCTGAAATGATCGGAGCGATAATAGAAGCCTTTCTCCGGCGTCGGTTCGTTGACGACCACGCGCTTCTCCTGCGCGACGGCCTTTTCCAGATAGGCATCGAGCTGCGACTTGCCGCGGCCGATCACGATGATGTCTTTGGCTGGACCGGAGCCCGACAAGGCGTCCATATTGACGCCGCCGACCGTCTGCGCGAGCGGGAACACCGGATTTTCGGCATAGTATTTGGAACCGAGCAGCCCCGATTCCTCGGCGGTTACCGCCAGAAACACCAGGCTGCGGTCGGGCGCGCCGGCCTTTTTTTGCGCTTCCGCGAGGGCGACGAGCGCTGCGGTCCCGGTCGCATTGTCGATCGCGCCGTTGCAGATGCCGTCGCCGTTCACCGGTTCGCATTTCCCCAGATGGTCCCAGTGGGCGGTATAGAGGACATATTCGTCGGGCCGCTTGGTGCCCGGCAGGACGCCGATGACGTTCCTGGACATTTTGCGCGCGATCTTGTTGTCGAAGTTCAGCGATGCCTTCACCCCGGTGAGCGGGACCGCCTTGAAGCCCTTTTTCTTCGCCGCTTCGCGCAGCGCGTCGAAATCCCGGCCGGCGCCGGCAAACAGCGCCTTCGCCTTGTCGAGCTGGATCCAGCCGTTGGCCGCCGTCTGGTCGGAGCCGTTATTCGCGCTCGCGGCCAGATATTGCGTGCCGGTCCAGCTCGACTGGACGACGTTCCAGCCATAAGCGGCGGGTTCGGTGTCGTGGACGATGAGTGCCGCCGCCGCGCCCTGGCGCGCCGCTTCCTCGAATTTATACGTCCAGCGGCCGTAATAGGTCATCGCCCGGCCATTGAACTCGCCCTTGGCATCGGCGACTTGCCAGTCCGGGTCGTTGACGAGGATGACCACCGTTTTGCCCTTGACGTCGAGCCCGGCATAATCATTCCAGCCTTTTTCGGGGGCGTTGATGCCGTAGCCGACGAAGACGACGTCGCTGTCCTTCACCGCGATTTTCGGCTGCACCCGATAGCTGCCCGCGACAAATTCGCTGCCATAGGCGAGCGACATCGGTGCCCCGCCGCCGGTAAAGGTCAGCGGCGACACATTTTCGGCGGTGATCTCGACCAGCGGCACGTCCTGCGTCCAGCTGCCCTTGTTGCCCGGCTCCAGCCCCGCCGCCTGGAAACGCTCGATCAGCAGCGCAACGGTCTTTTCCTCGCCCGGCGTCCCCGGCGCCCGCCCCTCGAATTCGTCCGACGCCAGCGCGCCGACGACGTCCTGCATTGTCTTGAGCGAGATTTCGGGGATGGCGACGTCGGGGATGGCGTCTGCCACATTCGTGCTCGCGGTATCGCTCGCATTGCAGGCGGCGACCGCGAAAAGCGCGGCCGCGGCGGCGAGAACCCTGGGGGAACGGATCATGGGGTTTCCTCGAATTGTCGTTGGTGATGCGCACTGTGTGCCAGCGTGGGTGCCCGCATGCAAGAAGGGCGGCCCGCATGGACCGCCCTTGATGATATCGTTGCTGCTTGAAAATCGATCAGCGCGAATAGAATTCGACGACCAGATTGGGTTCCATCTTCACCGGATAGGGCACTTCGTCGAGCGTCGGGACGCGGACATACGTGGCCTTGGTGCCGTCGATCGCCAGATATTCGGGCAGGTCCCGCTCGGGGAGGCTCTGCGCCTCGGCGACCAGCGCCATTTCCTGAGCCTTTTTGCCAAGGGTGATTTCGTCGCCCGGCTTGACCAGGCGGCTGGCGACGTTGCACTTCACGCCGTTCACATAGACGTGACCGTGGCTGACCAGCTGGCGCGCCGCGAAGATCGTCGGGGTGAACTTCGAGCGATAGACCACCGCGTCGAGGCGGCGTTCGAGCAGGCCGATCAGGTTCTGGCCGGTGTCGCCCTTCATCCGCGACGCTTCGAAATAGTTCTTCTTGAACTGCTTTTCGGTGATGTCGCCGTAATAGCCCTTCAGCTTCTGCTTCGCGCGGAGCTGGATGCCGAAGTCCGACACCTTGCCCTTGCGGCGCTGGCCGTGCTGGCCGGGGCCATATTCGCGGCGGTTGACCGGGCTCTTCGGGCGACCCCAGATGTTTTCACCCATCCGGCGGTCGAGTTTATACTTGGCGCTCTGGCGCTTCGACATTGTCGTCTCCAATATGCTGTGTGCCGAACAATTTCGGCGGTTCCCGGGTCGCACCATATGGGCAAGAGCCATATGCGACCGCCGCTTCACCGGGGTGCGGGGTCCATTGCGAAGGCGCGCGGTTAGACGGGGGACGGGGCAAAGTCAAGCGTTGCGGCCCTGTTCGGACGCGTGCCTCGACAGCATCGGAAAAACCGCTAAAGGCAGCGCGCATGACCGCTGCCAAATCTCCCGAAGCCTGCGAAACGATGATCGATGTCCGTGCCGGAGTCGATCAGGTTGACCGCGAACTTGTGGCGCTGCTCGTCCGTCGCTTTGGCTATATGAACGCGGCGGCACGGATCAAAACCGATCGCGCCACCGTCCGCGACGAGGCGCGCAAGGCGCAGGTGCTGGACAATGTGGCGCGCGAAGCGGCAGCCGCCGGGTTGGACCCTGCCCGGCTGCGCGCGGTGTGGAATGAGTTGGTCGAACAATCGATCGCCCATGAAGCCACCGAATGGGATCGCATCCGCGCCGGTCGTTGACCGCGGGAAGCACGGCCTATCGCGCTCGCGGCTTTCTGCCGAGACTGGTTATGATGCCATGCATCATCCTGATATCATTATGCGACCAGCCGGTCTTGGTCAGCGCGGTGCGCAATGTGCGTAGCGTCGCCTCAGTTCGTTCGGGCGGATTGAAATAACCGCTGGCGTCGAGATCGCGGACCAGATGCTGGATCAGTTCTTCCAGCTCGCCATGCGGCGCGACGGGGTTGAGTGTGACGGTCGGAGGACTAGCTAGCGCCACGCTCCCCTCTGCCCCGGTCGGAACGTGCTTCGACCATTCATAGGCGAGCAGGATCACTGCCTGCGCCAGGTTCAGCGATGCAAACGCCGGGTTGATCGGAACGGTCACGATAGCGTGGGCAAGCGCGACATCGTCGGTTTCGAGGCCGGATCGTTCGGCTCCAAAAATATAGGCCGAACGCCCGGCATCGGCGTGCACTGCGCGCGCTGCGGCTTCGGGGGTGAGCACCGGTTTCATCACGCCGCGTTTGCGCACGGTGGTAGCATAGATGGTGGTGCAATCGGCAACCGCGTCAGCGAGACTGGCGAACACCTGTGCTTCGGCGAGCACGATGTCGGCGCCCGCCGCCGCCGGTCCCGCATCGGGATTGGGCCAGCCATCGCGCGGGGCCACGAGGCGCAGCTCAGTCAGCCCGAAATTGAGCATCGCCCGCGCCGCTTTGCCGATATTTTCACCCAGCTGCGGACGGACGAGGACGATGACGGGGGGTGGGGTGGTGGTCCTTCGAGACGCGCCTTCGCCGGGGCTCAGTCGCTCCTCAGGACGAACGGGGTTTGTTAGTGTCCGTTTGTCCTGAGGAGAGGCAGAGACTGAGCTTGGCGAAGGCTCTGCCTCGTCTCGAAGGATATTCGCACGGCTTGCGAGCCGACGGATCGCGGGCCAGTCGCCGCGGATCAGTGCTTCCTTTTTTGCGCGAGACCAACCTTTGATCTGCCGTTCAGCTTCCAGGGCTTCGACCCGGGTCGAAAACTCGGCACTCCAGACCACTTCTACGGGCCGTCTCGTCGCAGTATAGCCTGGAATTTCTCCGGCCTGATGCTGCCCTACCCGATGCTCGAGATGGTCTGTGTGCCCGATGTAGTAGCTGCCATCCCGGCAGCGCAGCATATAGGTCCAAAACGTCATGGGCTGCCTGCTTTCGCGTTTCTCGCTGCGCTCGAAATAGTCCCTCGTCTTCCCTCGGGGAAACGGAGAAGGAGAAGATGTATTTAGCTTTTGTGCGCCGCCTCGGTCACCGACGAGGCAAATTCCTCAAAATCCTTGGCTTCGGTGAACTCGCGATAGACGCTGGCGAAGCGGATATAGGCGACGCTGTCGAAGCCCTTGAGCGCTTCCATCACCATCGCGCCGATCTGCGCCGCCGGCACTTCATTTTCGCCCGATGTCTCGAGCTGGCGCTGGATGCCCGACACCAGCCGTTCGATGCGGGCGCCGTCGATCGGGCGCTTGCGGCAGGCGATCTGGATGCTCCGCATCAGTTTTTCGCGGTCGAAGGGCTCGCGCCCGCCCCCGGCCTTGAGCACCGACACTTCGCGCAGCTGAATGCGCTCAAACGTCGTAAAGCGCGCGCCGCAATCTTCGCATTGACGGCGGCGGCGAATGGCGGCGCCGTCCTCGGTGGGACGGCTGTCCTTCACCTGGCTGTCTTCATGGCCGCAATAGGGGCAACGCATCGGTTAGCGTTTCACCCGCGAGTAAAGCGCGATTGCGGCGCCCGCGAGCAGCCCGACGGGCCAGCTGACCACCGGCAGGACGAGTCCGGCAACAGCGCCAATCGCGCCGCCGGTGAGCACCGGCTTGGTCGAGGGATGCGCCAGACCCTGCTTGCCCATCGCCTTGACCTCTTCGATCGTGACTTCAGCGAGGGTTGGTTCTTCGGGATGTTGGCGTGCCATCGGGTCAGCCCTGATAGATCGGGAAGCGTTCGCACAGCGCGCGGACGCGGCCACGCACATTGGCTTCGACATCGGCGTCGCCATGCTCGCCCTTGTCGCGCAATGCTTCGAGCACGTCGGCAACCATATCGCCGATTTCCTCGAACTCGGCGATGCCGAAGCCGCGCGTGGTGCCCGCGGGCGATCCGACGCGGATGCCGCTGGTCTTGACCGGCGGCAGCGGATCGAAGGGGATGCCATTCTTGTTGCAGGTGATCGCGCTGCGCTCAAGCGCCTCATCGGCGTCGCGGCCGGTGACGCCGAGCGGGCGCAGGTCGATCAGCGCAAGGTGGGTGTCGGTGCCGCCCGCGACCACATCGGCGCCGCGTGCCTTGAGGCGGCCAGCCAGCGCTTGCGCGTTGGCGACAGTGGCCTTGGCATAATCCTTGAAATCGGGACGCAGCGCTTCGCCGAACGCCACTGCCTTGGCGGCGATGACGTGCATCAGCGGGCCGCCCTGCAGCCCGGGGAAGACCGCCGAATTGATCCGCTTGGCGATCGCTTCGTCATTGGTCAGGATCATGCCGCCGCGGGGACCGCGCAGCGTCTTGTGCGTCGTCGTGGTCACGACATGCGCGTGCGGCAGCGGCGAAGGATGGACACCCCCTGCGACCAGCCCGGCGAAATGCGCCATGTCGACCATCAGCAGCGCGCCGACGTCATCGGCAATCGCCCGGAATCGCGCAAAGTCGAGTATGCGCGGATAGGCCGAACCGCCCGCGATGATCAGAGCAGGGCGATGTTCCTTGGCCAGCGCCTCGACCTGGTCGAAATCGACCAGATGATCGTCGGCGCGCACCCCGTACTGAACCGCATTGAACCATTTGCCCGACATCGCGGGCGGGGCGCCGTGGGTCAGGTGCCCGCCGGCGTCGAGGCTCATGCCGAGGATCGTCGCCCCGGGCTTGGTCAGCGCCAGCATCACCGCGCCGTTTGCCTGCGCGCCCGAATGCGGCTGGACATTGGCATAGCCGCAATCGAAGAGCTGCTTGGCGCGGTCGATCGCCAGCGTCTCGACCTCGTCCGACGGCGCGCAGCCCTGATAGTAACGGCGGCCCGGATAGCCTTCGGCATATTTGTTGGTGAAGACCGACCCCTGCGCTTCGAGCACTGCCTTCGAGACGATATTCTCGCTGGCGATCAGTTCGATCTGATAGCGTTCGCGTTCCAGCTCATGCTTCATCGCCGCCGCGACCGCGGGATCGACGGTGCCGACGCCGTCGGTGAAATAGCCGGCCGATTTGATGGGCTTGTCGAGCGTGTTGGTCGTCATCGGCTGGTCTCCAGTTGCGGCGGGTTTGAAAGTTTGTCGACGCGGCGCGCGTGGCGATCGCCGGCGAATTCGGTGTTCAGGAACGCGGCCAGGCACGCCTTGGCCATGTCGATGCCGGTCAGGCGCGCGCCCATCGCGATGACATTGGCGTCATTATGCTCGCGCGACAGCTTGGCCGACAGCGGCTCGGACACCAGCGCGCAGCGCGCCGCCGGGTTGCGGTTGACCGAAATCGAGATGCCGATCCCCGATCCGCACAGCGCTACACCGCGGTCAGCGCGGCCCTCGGCCATCGCTTGGCCAAGCGCATAGCCAAAATCGGGGTAATCGACGCTGTCGGGGCCGTTGGTGCCGAGATCCTCGACGTCATGGCCTTCGGCGCGCAGCCAATCCGCGAGCTGGGCTTTCAGCTCATAAGCGGCATGGTCAGAGGCAATGGCAATGCGCATCGGCGCGGCTCCCGCTGGGGTCAAGGGAATCGATGTCGGCGCTTTAGGCGACGCCGCCCGATTTGGCCATAAGCGAGGTGGCAAATTTGTGACGCGGCCGATAAAGCTGCGCCATGTCCGATACCGTCATATCCGTGCTGATGCTCACCGGGGTCGTCCTGACCGGCGGTGCTGCCTATGTCTTTCGTATGGGCGACAAGCGCCGCGCGCTGCTGATGCTGGTCGCGGCGCTGGTGATGTTCGCCAATGTGGCGGTGTGGCTGGTGCCAGTGAAATAATCCTCCCTGTCGCGAAGCGATGGGGAGGGGGACCGTCGCCGCGGGCGATGGTGGAGGGGCGACGACGGTGCGCCATGGCCCCTCCGTCAGCCCTGCGGGCTGCCACCTCCCCATGGCTTCGCCACAGGGAGGATATTTGAATCACCGAATCGGTGAATCCGGCGCCAACCGCATATCCAGATAATTATCGAGCGACTTCATCAGCTGGTCGAGCTCATGCTCGAAGAAGTGATTGGCGCGCGGGATTTCGTCGTGATGGATGGTGATGCCCTTTTGCGTGCGCAGCTTGTCGACCAGCTTTTGCACCGCAGACGGCGGCACGATCTCGTCCTGCCCGCCCGCGACGATGATCCCCGAAGAAGGGCAGGGGGCGAGGAAGCTGAAGTCGTACATGTTCGCCGGCGGCGCAACCGACAGGAAGCCGCGGATTTCGGGGCGGCGCATCAGCAATTGCATACCGATCCACGCGCCAAAGCTGAAGCCCGCGATCCACGTCGTCTGCGCCTCGGGATGGATCGACTGGACCCAATCGAGCGCCGATGCGGCATCGCTCAGCTCGCCGATCCCGTTGTCGAACGTCCCCTGACTGCGGCCGACGCCGCGAAAGTTGAAGCGCAGCACGGCAAAACCGCGCGCGACGAAGCTTTTGTACATCGCCTGCGTGATGCGATCGTTCATCGTGCCGCCGCCCTGCGGATGCGGGTGCAGGATCATCGCAACGGGCGCGCGGGGGCGCGGCGGGGGCGAGAAACGGCCTTCTATACGGCCCTCGGGGCCGGGGAAAATCACGTCGGGCATGGGAGCACCTCTTATCTTTTGCAGCTGACCGCCGAATCGCCGGAGTGGCAGGGTGGCGGAGCGAAGGTGGCGCCTATACAGAAAGTGCGTTGCAAGTTGCAACTTTTGCGAATCAGTCGCAATAAGGGCGTGAGGGATGCCGTCGCCCCCGCGAAGGCGGGGGCCGCCTTCGTTGGCACACGGCCTCGCTGCATAGGCATCTAGCGGCCCCCGCCTTCGCAGGGGCGACAACTATGGATCGCTCGACACGAACGGGATTTAGGGGCAGATGCCGCGCATGATTTACCTCGACTACCAAGCCACGACCCCGCTCGCCCCCGAGGCGCGCGCGGCGATGCTGCGCTGGCTGGAAGGGCCGGGCGAGGGCGATGGCTTTGCCAACCCGTCGAGCACCCATAAGGGCGGCCGCGCCGCGGCGGCGGCGGTCGAGGTGGCGCGTGATCAGGTTGCGGCGCTGCTGCCGAAAGGCGGGCGCGTATTCTTCACCTCGGGCGCGACCGAGGCGCTTAACTGGGCGCTGCTGCGCGGCGCCGAAGTCATGCCCGGCGGCGTCGCAGGCCTCAGCATCGAACATGCGGCGTCGCTACAATGTCTGGAACGGCTGCACGCAATCGTCCTGCCCGTCGATAGTGAAGGCGTCGCGCTGCCGCCTGACCCCGCACTGATCCCCGAAAATGGGATCGTAGCGGCGATGCTGGTGAACAACGAGGTGGGGACCATCCAGCCGGTCGCCGAATATGCCGCCGCGGCGCATGCGAAGAACAGCCTGCTGCTCTGCGACGCGGTGCAAGGCTTCGGTCGTGTGGAGATGCCGGAAGGCGCTGACTTGATCGCCATATCTGCGCACAAGATTCACGGCCCGAAAGGCATCGGCGCGCTGTGGATCAAGGACGGCATCGACCTGCCGCCGCTGATGTTCGGTGGTGCGCAGGAGCAGGGGATGCGCTCGGGCACCGTATCGCCCGCGCTGTGCGCCGGGTTCGGGGCCGCCGCGGCACTCGCGGCCGAGCGGCTCGACGAAGATGCGGCGCATGTCGAACGGCTATGGTCGCTGGCGCGCGACATGCTGCCCGAATGGACGATCAATGGCGCCGTCGACGCGCGCTACCACGGCAATCTCAACATCCGGCGCGAGGGCGTGAACGGCCTGCGCCTGATGTCCGACGCGCGCAATGTTGCGTTCTCGCTCGGCAGCGCGTGCGGCAGCGGGTCGGGCAAGGTCAGCCACGTGCTGCGCGCGATGGGGGTGAACGAAGCCGACGCGCGCGCGTCGATCCGCCTGGGCTGGGGCCGCTACACCAGCGAACAGGAACTGCGCGACGGACTGATCGCGATCAAGGACGCCGCGCGATTGCAGGGGGTCAATTGATGCGCGTCACCTTCATTCACGCCGATGGCAAGGGGCGCACCGACGCCGAAGCCGAACCCGGCAGCATCCTGCTCGACGTCGCGCAGGCGCATATGATGCCGCTGGAGGGGACGTGCGAGGGCCAGATGGCCTGTTCGACCTGCCATGTCATTGTCGCCAAAGAGGATTTCGACCGCCTGCCGCCCGCTACCGAGATGGAAGAGGATATGCTCGACCTTGCCGCCGGGGTACGTCGGACGAGCCGTCTTGCGTGCCAGATCTTGCTGACCGACGCGATGGACGGGCTGACCGTATCCATCCCGGGCGAAAGCCGCAATATGCAGGGGCCGCGCTGAACCCAACCCTCGTCATCCCGGCGAAGGCCGGGATCTCGAGCTCGCGGGCTGACGCACCGGCGAGATCCCGGCCTTCGCCGGGATGACGATTGGAGGGGGCAACACACCTTGCATTTCACCCCATCCCCCGCCATATGCGCCGCGGGAGTCGGGCGGACGTGGTCTTCGCCAACCCGGTCAGGTCCGGAAGGAAGCAGCCGCAACGAATTCGCCGCGGGTCGTTCCGGCTCCCACCCCATTTCCCCCTTCGACAAGATCGCGCGCCGTCCCTAAGACGATGGCATGAGCGATTCCGCGGACGATGAACCCCCGATGCTGGGAATGGACCTGCCCGAGGTGAAGCCGCAGGCGTCATCCGGCCCGTACCGCGTCCTCGCCCGCAAATATCGCCCGCAAACCTTTGCCGAACTGATCGGTCAGGATGCGATGGTCCGCACGCTCGGCAATGCGATTGCGCGCGACCGGCTGGCGCATGCGTTTCTGATGACCGGGGTGCGCGGGGTCGGCAAGACGTCGACCGCGCGCCTGATCGCCAAGGCGCTCAACTGCATCGGCCCCGACGGGCAGGGCGGGCCGACGATCGATCCCTGCGGGGTGTGCGAGCCGTGCCGCGCGATCACCGAAGGGCGCCATATCGACGTCATCGAGATGGACGCCGCGTCGAACACCGGCGTCGACGATGTCCGCGAGATTATCGAGGCGGTGCGCTATGCTGCGGTGTCGGCGCGCTATAAGATCTACATCATCGACGAAGTGCATATGTTGTCGCGCAACGCCTTCAATGCACTCCTGAAAACGCTCGAAGAACCGCCGCCGCACGTCAAATTCCTGTTCGCGACGACCGAGGTCAACAAGGTGCCGGTGACGGTGCTGTCGCGCTGCCAGCGTTTCGACCTCCGCCGCATCACCCCTGACATGCTGTTCGCGCATTTTAGTTCAATTTTGCAGAAAGAGGGCGTCGAGGCCGAGGCGCCGGCGATCTGGCTGATTGCCAACGCCGCCGAAGGCTCGGTTCGCGACGGTTTGTCGATTCTCGATCAGGCGATTGCGCATGCCGATCTTGATGGCGGCGGCAAGATCGGCGCCGATCAGGTGCGCGTGATGCTCGGCCTGTCCGACCGCACGTCGATCGCGCAGTTGATGGCGGCGATCCTGGACGGCGACAGCGGTGCCGCGATCGACCTGGCGCGGGCGCAATATGCGCTGGGCATCGAGCCGGTCGCGATGGTGCGCGGGCTGATGGACCTGACCCACGCGGTAACACTCGCCAAAGTGTCGCGCCACGATGATCCCGCGCTGGCCGAAGCGGATCGCGAACGCATCGGCGACTGGGCGCAAAAGCTGGGCTTCGCGCCGCTGAACCGGCTATGGCAATTGCTGCTCAAGGGCCATGACGAAGTGCTGCGTGCGAACAATCCGCTCGAGCATCTGGAAATGCTGTTGCTGCGGGTGATTTATGCCGCGTCGATGCCCGATCCCGGCGAACTGGCAAAACTGCTCGAATCGGGACGGTTGCCGACGATGCCGCTCGCATCGCCGCCTGCGACCGCTGGACAAGAAACCGCTGCGGCGGCGCCCGTTGCCGAGGCCGCCGCCGCCGCCGAGCTTCCGGCGACGTCGCTGACGATTGCGCAGATCCACCAATTGCTCGAGAGCAGCGGCAATCACCGCCTCGCGGTGCAGGTCCATGATCATTTGCGGGTTATCACCCTCGAGCCGGGCGAGCTGGTTTTTGCCGCCGTCCCGGCGCTGTCCGCGACGTTCCCGCGCGATCTGGGCGAGGCGCTGCTCGCCGCCACCGGCAGCCGATGGCACGTCCGCGCGGGTGAGGGCGATGCCCGGCCCAGCCTGGGCGAGATGCGCGCCGCGACCGCCGCGGACAATGAGGCGCGGATCCGCGAATTGCCGGTCGTCAAGGCCGCGCTCGCCGCTTTTCCCGACGCCAGCCTTGAAGACCCCGCCGACAATCGCCATAAGTCGTTTCCATGAAATCGATCGAAGACATGATGAAGGCGGCGCAGGAAGCTGCGGCCACGGTGCAGGCGCAGATGCAGGAGGCGCAGGCGAAGCTCGACAGTGTCGAGGTCGAGGGCGTGTCGGGCGGCGGGCTGGTGCGGATACTGGCGAGCGCCAAGGGCCGGATCAAGTCGATCAATATCGACGACAGCCTGATCGTTCCCGCCGACAAGCAGATGCTCGAGGATTTGCTCGCCGCAGCGTTTAATGATGCGCGCGAAAAGGCGGACCGGGTCAGCAACGAGGAAATGGGCAAGATGACCAGCGGATTGCCGCTGCCCCCGGGCTTCAAGCTGCCATTTTGAATGGAAATTATCCTCCCTGTGGCGAAGCCATGGGGAGGGGGACCGCCGCCGCAGGCGGTGGTGGAGGGGCCGCAACGTCGCGTCATCGCCCCTCCGTCAGCGCTTCGCGCTGCCACCTCCCCATCGCTTCGCGACAGGGAGGATTGTTCAACCCGTTCAGCACTCCGACATTGAATGCGTGCCAAGTTACGCCATATTAGCGATGAACACCCTATAAGAAGGGCGGAGCGTCCGGTCGTGGCGCCTGTCCAGGAGCCGTAATGACGCAATCTTTTCCGCTTTTGCCGCTGCGCGACATTGTCGTTTTCCCGCACATGATCGTGCCGCTGTTCGTCGGCCGCGACCGCTCGGTTGCCGCGCTCGAAACCGCGATGGAATCCGACAAGGAAATCTTCCTCGTGGCCCAGCTCGATCCGGGCGAGGACGATCCGCAGCGCGACGAACTGTATGACGTCGGCGTGATCGCCACCGTGCTCCAATTGCTTAAGCTGCCCGACGGCACCGTCCGTGTGCTCGTCGAGGGCAAGGAGCGCGCGAAACTGGTTGCGCTGACCAACGATGACAAGACGGTGATGGCGAGTGTCAAGCCGGTCGCCGACACGATGGATGACAGTGTCGATACCGCGGCGCTGATGCGCTCGGTCGTCGACCAGTTCGAAAATTATGCCAAGCTCAACAAGAAGATGCCCGCCGAAACCGCGGTGCAGCTGTCGCAGATCGACGACGCCTCGCGCCTTGCCGATTCGGTCGCCGGCAATCTCAACATCAAAGTGTCCGACAAACAGGCGCTGCTCGTCGAAGATACGCCGTCGAAGCGGCTCGAAATGGTGTTCGCCTTCATGGAGGGCGAGCTTGGCGTGTTGCAGGTCGAAAAGAAGATCCGCGGCCGCGTGAAGCGCCAGATGGAAAAGAGCCAGCGCGAATATTATCTGAATGAGCAATTGAAGGCGATCCAGCGCGAGCTGGGCAACGACAATGGCGAGGGCGGCGACGACCTGGCCGAGTTGCAGCAGAAAATCGACGGCCTGAAGATGTCGAAAGAGGCGAAGGCCAAGGCGAACGCCGAGCTGAAAAAGCTGCGCGCGATGGCGCCGATGTCGGCCGAGGCGACCGTTGTCCGCAACTATCTCGACACGCTGATCGGCCTGCCGTGGGGGAAGAAGTCTAAGCTGAAGAAAGATATTGCCGCCGCGCAGGCGGTGCTCGACGACGATCATTATGCGCTCGAAAAGGTCAAGGACCGCATCGTCGAATATCTGGCGGTGCAGGCGCGCACCAACAAGCTGAAGGGGCCGATCCTGTGCCTCGTCGGCCCGCCGGGCGTTGGCAAGACGAGCCTGGGCAAGTCAATCGCCAAGGCGACCGGGCGCGAGTTCATCCGCCAGTCGCTGGGCGGGGTGCGCGACGAGGCCGAGATCCGCGGTCATCGCCGCACCTATATCGGCTCGCTGCCGGGCAAGATCGTGACCAACCTGAAAAAGGCGGGTACGATGAACCCGCTGTTCCTGCTCGACGAGATCGACAAGCTGGGTCAGGATTTCCGCGGCGATCCGGCGTCGGCGCTTCTGGAAGTCCTCGACCCCGAACAGAATGGCAAATTCCAGGACCATTATCTGGAGATCGACGTCGATTTGTCCGACGTGATGTTCGTCACCACGGCCAATTCGCTCAATCTGCCGCAGCCTCTGCTCGATCGCATGGAGATCATCCGGCTCGAAGGCTACACCGAGGACGAGAAGGTCGAGATCGCCAAGCTCCACCTGATTGCCAAGCAGGTCGAGGCGCATGGCCTGAAGGACGGCGAATTCACCCTGACCGATGAAGGTCTGCGCGACCTGATCCGTTACTACACCCGCGAGGCGGGTGTGCGTACGCTGGAGCGCGAGATTGCACGGCTGGCGCGCAAGGCGCTGCGCCGCATTCTCGAGGGTAAGGCGGAAAGTATCACGATTACGTCCGAAAACCTCAACGAGTTTTCCGGCGTTCGCAAATATCGTCACGGCATGGGCGATCTGGAGGATCAGATCGGTGCCGTCACAGGCCTCGCGTGGACCGAAGTCGGCGGCGAATTGCTGACGATCGAGGCGGTCACCGCATCTGGCAAGGGGCAGGTGCGCACCACCGGCAAACTGGGCGAAGTAATGACCGAATCCGTCCAGGCGGCGCTGTCGTTCGTGAAAGCGCGCGCGCCGAGCTACGGCATCAAGCCCAGCCTCTTCGCGCGCAAGGACATCCATATCCATCTGCCCGAAGGGGCGGTGCCAAAGGACGGCCCGTCGGCGGGTGTCGGCATGGTCACCGCGATGATTTCGACCCTGACCGGGATTGCGGTGCGCCGCGATGTCGCGATGACCGGCGAGGTCACGTTGCGCGGCCGCGTGCTGGCGATCGGGGGCCTCAAGGAAAAGCTGCTCGCGGCGCTGCGCGGCGGCATCACGACCGTGCTGATCCCCGAAGAAAATGAAAAGGATCTGGTCGAAATTCCTGCCAACATCACGACGGGATTGAAGATCATTCCGGTCAGCCATGTCGATGAAGTGCTCGCCGTCGCTTTGGTCAGCCCGATCGAGCCGATCGAGTGGACCGAGGCGGATGAACTCGCCGCTTCGCCGCCGCATGTCCCCGGATCTGACCCGGAGACGACGATTCGCCACTGACCTTGGCGGACGACGCTTCGGGATCCCGCTTTTCGTCGCAAAAACGTTGTTTAGCGGCGGTTTTTGAGCCTTTTTGCTTTGACAACATGGGGCGAAACGGCGTTAGTGACGCGCCATGGCACGTCCATGAATCATTCAATCAACCAGAAGCAGGGGTTCCTTAGGCATGAACAAACAAGACCTGATCGCCGCCGTCGCTGATTCCAGCGGTCTGACGAAAGCCGACGCCAGCAAAGCCGTCGAAGCCGTTTTCGATGCGATCACCGGTTCGCTGAAAAAGGGCGGCGAAGTGCGTCTCGTCGGTTTCGGCACCTTTGCCGTCAGCAAGCGCAAGGCATCGACCGGTCGCAACCCGCGCACGGGCGAAACGATGACTATCGCGGCGTCGAACCAGCCCAAGTTCAAGGCCGGCAAGGCGCTCAAGGATGCGGTCAACTGATTGGCCAACCCTTTGGGTAAGACGATTTCGGGCCGCGGCGAAAGCTGCGGCCTGATTTGCATCGGCGCGGTAGCTTCGGCGAACGTGATGGCCTCGGTGAAATCGCCGTTGCAATCATCGGTGCAGCGGCTATGGACATCCGGCTTTCGGGCGTCGGCGATTGGGTCGAACCCGAACGGGCGCGTAGCTCAGTGGTAGAGCACACCCTTCACACGGGTGGGGTCGCAGGTTCAATCCCTGCCGCGCCCACCATGGCCCGGTCACCCGGCCGCGCAAGCGAAACGGGAGCTGACCGGACCATTCATCGCCTATTCAATGCCTTTGCATTAGAGAGACGGGCATGATCCGCACCCTGACCTTCTCGCTCATCTCGGCCCTGCTGCTTTCCGCCGGGGCACCGGCGGCCGCGCGCGGCAATCGTGATCAGGATCATTTGCGCGACGCGGCGGCGAAGGGACAGGTCATTCCGCTCAACCGCTTGATCGACGATGTCCGTTCGCGTGCACCCTATAGCGAGATGACCTATCTGGGCGGACCGCAGTTCGACGCCGGACGCATGATCTATGCGCTGAAATTCATGAACGGCAACCAGGTCGTCGTCGTCTATGTCGATGCGCGCACCGGGCGGATTGTCGGCCGTAAACCCTGATACCCCCTCATTGCCGACGATCCCGACGCAACGACATTTTGCGATGATCGTTCGGACTTGATACACAGTCGAAACATGCGGCTGGTTTCACCGGTCAGCAAAAGAAAGGCGTCCGAATGCGGATCTTGATTGTCGAAGACGAACCCACCCTCGGCCCGCAGCTGAAGGCGACGCTGGAAGGCGCAGGCTATGCCGTCGATCTGGCGACCGATGGCGAGGATGGCCATTTCCTCGGTTCGACGGAAAATTACGACGCCGCGATTCTCGATCTTGGCTTGCCGGAGATCGACGGGCTGACGGTGCTGGACCGCTGGCGCCGCGAAAAGCGCAATTTTCCCGTGCTGGTGCTGACCGCGCGTGACAGCTGGTCGGACAAGGTGGCGGGGCTGGATGCGGGCGCCGATGATTATCTCGCCAAGCCGTTCCAGACCGAAGAACTGATCGCTCGCCTGCGCGCGCTGATCCGCCGCGCCGCGGGCAATGCGTCGAGCGAACTGACCGCGGGCGACGTTCGGCTCGACACGCGTTCGGGCCGCGTGACGCTGGCGGGTGAACCGGTCAAGCTCACCGCCCAGGAATATAAGCTGCTGTCGTATCTGCTGCACCACAAGGGCAAGGTGGTGTCGCGTACCGAGCTGATCGAGCATATCTATGATCAGGATTTCGATCGCGATTCCAACACGATCGAGGTTTTCGTCACGCGCATCCGCAAAAAACTGGGCGCCGACATCATCACGACGATCCGCGGCCTGGGTTACCAGCTCGACGATCCCCAGGGCTGAACCGTTCGGCCATGGCCGATATGGAACCCAGTGCGGCAGGCGTAACGGCCCGCGAACCGGTAGAAAAGCCGGTCGCGCTGACCAGCCGCATCACCGGATCGCTGGCGCGGCGCATGATCGCCATCGCGGCGCTGTGGATTTCGGTGCTGCTCATCGGCGGCGGTTTTGCGCTCGACCGGGTACTGACCGGCGCGATCACGCGCAATTTCGATTCCAGCCTGGAATATGTGCTGATCGCGATGATCCGCTCGTCGGAAATCGGCCCCGACGGCGAAGTGCGGCTGGTCGAACCGCTCGGCGATCAGCGGTTCCTGGAGCCCTATAGCGGTCTTTATTGGCAGATTAGTGGCGGCACGCAGGAACCCTATCGCTCGCGGTCGCTGTGGGAACGGTCGCTGAAGGCGCCGACGCCGCATATCGACGACGACATCCATATCTATGACAGCAACCAGTTCCCTGACGAGGAACTGCGCGTGCTCGACCGCAATGTCATCCTGCCGGGCAGCAAGGTCAGCTGGCGCTACCAGATCGCCCAGTCGCGCGAGGCGCTCGATACGCAGGTCGGGGCGGTGCGGGCGACGCTGATCCCCAGCCTCGCGCTGCTCGGCCTCGGTCTCCTCATCCTCGCCGCGCTCCAGACCTTCTATGGCCTCTGGCCGCTGCGCCACATCCGGCGCGCAATCGCGGCGATGCGCGGCGGGCAGAACCGCCGCGTCGATGCGCCGCTGCCGTTGGAAGTGCAGCCGATGGTCGATGAGCTGAACGCGCTGCTCGCGCATAACGAGAAACAGGCGGAGGAAGCGCGGCTTCACGCAGGCAATCTTGCCCATGCGCTCAAGACCCCGCTCACGGTGTTGCTCAACAGTGCGACCAGCCAGACCTCGCCGCTCGCCGACACGGTCCGGCGCGAGGCGGCGACGATGCAGCGGCAGGTGGAACATCATCTGGCCCGCGCTCGCGCGGTCGGGCGCCGCGGTGCGGCGCAGGCGCGCGCCAATGTCCGCGAAAGCGTCGACAGTGTGACGCGCGCCGTGGCGCTGCTTTATCCCAAGGCGCGGCTCGACGCGGCCGGAGACAAGACACTGGTGGCGCGGGTCGAGCGCCAAGATCTCGACGAACTCATCGGCAATCTGCTCGAAAACGCCGCGAAATATGGCGGCGGCAGCGTGTTTGTCACGATCCAGCGTGACGGGGCGATGGCCGAAATCCTGGTCGAGGATGACGGCCCCGGCATTTCGCCCGCCGACCGGACACGCATCTTCGATCGCGGCGTCCGGCTCGACAGCGGCAAGCCGGGCACCGGGCTGGGCCTGGCGATCGTCCGCGATGTCGCCGAAATTTACGGCGGTAGCATCGCGCTCGAAGAGAGCGAGGATCTGGGCGGGCTGCTGGTCCGATTGCGGCTGCCGGCGGGCTAGATTCCCTCAAAACCTCCGCGACGCGGGGCGCTATCCGTCGGTTCACCGCACAATCCGCCCATATTGTCCATGCAACTGGCGGTCCCGTCTTGCCGCGCGAACCGAGTTGCCAGAAGGGGCGTCGGGAATTCGCGGGGGCGGCTCACTGAAGGAGTAGGGTCATGCTTACCGTTTCCAAAAGACCAAAATCGATATTGTTGTTCGCGGCGCTGGCGGCCGCCGCGCCCGCCGGCCTCGCTGCCCAATCGCAGGAGGCGCCGCCGCAGCAGGCCGACGGCGACGTCATGGCGACCGTATATGGTACGCTGCCGACCCCCGACCAGATGACCAAGGGGCCGCAGGTCGAGGGCATCATCTCGGCGCGCAGCGACGGCCGGATGCGTGTGCGTACCGCCGATGGCAATGACACGACCATCGCGATCGCCGATTATACCAAGATCAAGTCGAAGGGCGGCTTCCTGGGCCTCAACAGCGACAAACTGGCGGCGGACTCGCTGCTCAATGGCCTGCCGGTCACCGTCGAAACCTTGCAGTGGGATGGCGGGCTGGTTGCCAGCGAGGTCGACCTCAAGAGCAAGGATCTGCGCACCGCATCGATGATCCGCACTGGCACCGACCAGCGCTTTGCCGAGCAGACCGCGGCGACCGAAGCGCTGCGCAGCCGCGTCGGTGACATCGATCAATATAATGTCAAAAGCACGATCAATGTGAATTTCGACACCGGCAAAGCGGTGCTGTCGCCGCAGGCAAAGGCCGATCTGTGCGCGACCGCGACGCAGGCCGAGGCAATGGACAACGCGCTGCTGCTGGTCGTGGGGTATACCGATTCCACCGGCAGCGAAGAGCTTAATCAGGAGCTGAGCGAAAAGCGCGCGGGCCGCGTCGTCAATCACCTGCAACAGGCGTGCGGGTGGAAGCCCTATCGGATGCTCACCCCGACCGGCATGTCCGAAGCCGATCCGGCGGCGGACAACAGCACCCCCGAAGGCAAGGCGATGAATCGCCGCGTTGCGGTGAATGTGCTGGTCAGCAAGGGGCTGGACGGGATGTAGAGGCGTGTGCCGGGGGCGGGCCGACCCGTCCCCGGCTGCGCCTGGCGGGGCTCACGCGCCTGCGTCCCGCACCTGCTGGTGATGGCGGATCACTTCCTCGATGATGAAACGCAGGAATTTTTCGCTGAACTCGGGGTCGAGATCGGCATCGCGCGCCAGCGACCGCAGCCGTTCGATCTGGCGCTCCTCGCGGCCCGGATCGGCGGCGGGCAGGCCGTCGCGGGCCTTCAGTTCACCGACCGCTTTCGTCACCTTGAATCGCTCGGCCAGCATATAGACAAGCGCCGCATCGATATTGTCGATGCTCTGACGGTAACGGCTCAGCTGGTCGTCCATGGGTGCGCGGCTCCTCTTGCGTGCGGCACGCTTGGCACCGCGCGGGGGGCGCTGGCAAGCCGAAAGTCGTTGCAAAATCGCGGCCGCACGGCCAAGGCTCGCCGCATCATGACTGCCGAAATCCACCAGCTCCACGGCGAACGGCCCCCCTCGCTCGACCCGATGATGGCGCTTGTCGCCGCCGATATGAACGAGGTCAATTCGGTCATTCTCGACCGGATGCAATCCGAAGTGCCGCTGATCCCCGAGCTCGCCGGCCATCTGATCGCAGGCGGTGGCAAACGGATGCGGCCGATGCTGACTCTGGCGTGCGGCAAGCTGCTCGATTACCCGGGGCGCCGCCATTGCAAACTGGCGGCAGCGGTCGAATTCATCCACACCGCGACATTGCTTCACGACGATGTCGTCGACAAATCGGACCTGCGCCGAGGGCGCAAGACCGCAAACCTGATCTGGGGAAACAGCGCGTCGGTGCTGGTCGGCGATTTCCTGTTCAGCCGCGCTTTCGAGGTGATGGTCGAGGACGGCTCGCTCAAAGTGCTCAAGATCCTGTCGCGCGCGTCGGCGGTGATTGCCGAGGGCGAGGTCAACCAGTTGTCGGCGCAGCGGCGTATTGAGACGAGCGAAGACCAGTATCTGGCGATCATCAACGCCAAGACCGCCGAGTTGTTCGCCGCAGCGTGCAAGATCGCCGCAGTCGTCGCCGAACGCGATGAGGCGACCGAAGCCGCGCTCGACGCCTATGGCCGCAATCTGGGCATCGCGTTCCAGCTGGTCGACGATGCGATCGATTATGTTTCGGACGCCGAAACGATGGGCAAGGGGGTCGGCGACGACTTCCGCGATGGCAAGGTCACGCTGCCCGTCATCCTCGCCTATGCGCGCGGCAGCGCTGAGGAGCGCGAGTTCTGGAAGCTCGCGATCACCGGCCATCGCACTGCGGACGAAGACCTGCTGCATGCCACCAGCCTGCTCCACAAGCATGGCACGATCGAAGACACGCTGGCGCGCGCGCGGCATTATGGCCAGCGCGCCGTCGACGCGATCGGTGGCTTTCGCGCCAGCCAGGCCAAAGCGGCGCTGACCGAGGCGGTCGCGTTCGCCATCGCGCGGGCTTATTAGTATCGAAATCAACCCTCCCCTTCAGGGGAGGGCAGCGAGACGTGCCAGCTTGCTGGCTTAGTCGCAGCGGGTGGGGTCCATCGGCCTAGCGCAAAGCCGACAGACCCCACCCCAACCCCTCCCCTGAAGGGGAGGGGCTAATATGGAAGGAACGGATTTGTCGATGATGGGTCCGGCGGCGGAAACGCCCGACGCCTACATCGCCGCCCTGTCGGGCTGGCAGCGCGAGCGCTGTGACTTGATGCGCGCCGCGATCCTCTCCGCCGCCCCTTTTGAAGAAACGATCAAATGGACCAACCTCGTCTTCATGGCGAACGGCCCATGCATCCTGATCCGGGCCGAGGCGCAGCGCGTCCAGCTGGGCTTCTGGCGAGGCAAGCGGCTGCGTGACCTGGAACCGCGGATCAAGGCGAGCGGCAAATATGAACTCGGAAATCTGGCGTTGACCGAAGCGACCGGGGTGACGGCGAACCAGATCGCGACGCTCGCCGCCGAGGCGTATCGGCTCAACATCGAACTCGGCAACCCGGCGGCGCGGACCTGATGCAGCCGCTCCCGATCGATCAGGTGTTGCCCGATATTCTCGCGGCGCTGATCCTGAAACCCAATGCCGTCGTCGTCGCACCGCCGGGCGCGGGCAAGACGACGCGCGTCGCCCCTGCGCTGCTCGATCAACCTTGGTGCAAGGGGGCGGTCTGGCTGCTCTCGCCGCGCCGCCTTGCCGCGCGCGCGGCCGCCGAACGCATCGCCGAGGAAATGGACGAAGCGGTTGGCAGCACGGTCGGCTACGCGACGCGGCTCGACAGCAAGCAGTCGGCGGCGACGCGGCTGCTAGTGATGACCCCCGGGCTGTTTCGCAACCGCATCCTCGCCGATCCCGAACTCACCGGCGTGTCGGCGGTGCTGTTCGACGAGGTCCACGAGCGCAGCCTCGATGGCGATTTCGCGCTCGCGCTGGCGATCGATGCGCAGCAGGGGTTGCGCGACGATCTGCGGCTGATCGCCATGTCCGCGACGCTCGATGGCGCGCGCTTTGGGGCGCTGCTCGGCAACGCGCCGGTGGTGCGCAGCGAGGGCAAGATATTTCCGCTCGACCTGCGCCACATCGTCCGCCGGGTGGAGGATCGGCTGGAGGCGAGCATGCTTGTCGCGGTGCGGCAGGCGATGGCGGACGAACGTCAGGGCGACATTCTCGCTTTCTTGCCCGGCGCAGCCGACATCGAGCGCACCGCGGCGGCGGTCGAGGCATCGGGGCTGCCGCTCGTCGTCCACCGCCTCCACGGCCAGATCGACCCGGCGTTGCAGCGCAAAGCGCTCGTCCGCGATCCCGACGGCGGGCGCAAGCTGATCCTCGCGACGAGCATCGCCGAAACCAGCCTGACCATCGACGGGGTGCGAATTGTCATCGACGCCGGGCTGTCGCGGCGGCCGCGCTTCGACAAGGCGGCGGGGATTGCCCGGCTGGTCACCGAACGCGCCAGCCAGGCGTCGGCGACCCAGCGCGCCGGGCGCGCGGCGCGGCAGGGGCCGGGGGTTGCGTATCGCCTGTGGGAAGCGGCGGCGACCGCGGGCATGCCGCCGTTCGATCCGCCCGAAATCCACGAAAACGACCTGATGCCGGTCGTGCTCGACTGCGCCAGCTGGGGCATCATCGACCCGCGCCAATTGGGCTGGCTCGATCCCCCATCGCCCGCCGCGATTGCCGACGCGAAAGCGCGCTTGCAGGCGATCGGCGCGCTGGGCGACGACGGGCGGATCACCGCGCATGGCAAGGCGCTCGCCGCGATCCCGTTGCCGGTGCCGCTCGCGCATATGCTGCTCGACGCGGCGCGCGCAGGGGAGGGGGAACTAGCGGGACGCCTCGCGGTGCTGCTCACCGAACCGGGGCTCGGTGGGCGCGGCGTCGATGTCGAGGCGCGGCTCGGGCGCTGGCGCGGGCAGCGCGGCGACCGCAGCGAAGGCGCGGTCCGACTGGCGCGGCGGCTCGCGAGCATCGGCGACAAGCTGGCGGCAGGGACCGAAGACGTCGCACCGCGCTCGATCGGCGGCTGGATCGCGACGGCGTGGCCCGACCGCGTCGCGCGCCAGCGGGCGGGACAGCGCGGCGAATATCTCAGCGTCGGCGGCCGCGCCTATCGCATCGACCCGGTCGAACCGCTTGCGGGCAGCGAATGGCTCGCGATCGCCGACGCGCAGGGACATGCCGCCGGCGTTCGCATCCTCGCCGCGGCGCCAATCGAGCAGGCCGAGGTCGAGGCGATCTTCTCCGACCGCATCGTCGCGCACGCCGCGAGCAGCTATGACGCCGCCAGCGACCGCGTCGACCACCGCCGCGAACGGCGGCTCGGCGCGATTGCGCTGACCAGCGGGCAGGCCGGGCGCAGCGACAATGTCGAAGAGGACATCGCGCTGCGGCTCGCGGCGGTGCGCGACAAAGGGCTCGGGCTGATCGGTTGGGGACCGGCGGCGCAGGCGTTGCGCCAGCGAGCGAGCTTTGCGGGGATCGATACGCTGTCGACCGGTGCGCTCGCAGACAGCCTCGACATCTGGTTGCCGCCGCTGCTCGGCGGTTGCCGTGGGCTGCGTGACATTGGCGACCGCAAGCTGACCGAAGCGCTGATGGGCTTGCTCGACTGGCCGGCGCGGCAGTTGCTGGAAAAACATGCGCCCGCCGATTACACGACGCCGGTCGGCAGCCGCCATCCGATCGACTATGGCGCCGACGGCGGGCCGACGGTCAGCGTACGCGTGCAGGAATTGTTCGGGCTGGCGCGCCACCCCACGATCGGCGATCCGCCGGTGCCGCTGGTGCTCGCGCTCACTTCACCCGCGCATCGGCCGATCCAGACGACGCGCGATCTGGTCAGCTTTTGGGGCGGCAGCTGGCACGATGTCGCGCGCGAGATGCGGGGCCGCTATCCCAAGCACAGCTGGCCCGACGACCCCGCTACCGCGCGGCCGACGCTGATGACCAAGGCGGCGCAGGCGCGGCGCGACGGAGCATGAGGTTGGCCCTTTTCGCGAGGCCAGCAAGCCGCTAAGGCACGGGCAGCCCAACCAACGCAGGACAGTCCCGATGAAAGCGCGCATCTTCCAGAAACCCAAAAATGCGATGCAGTCGGGGCGCGCCGGTACGCAGCGCTGGATGCTGGAATTCGCTCCTGCCGAAGCGCGCAAGCCCGATCCGCTGATGGGCTGGGCGGGCAGCGGGGATACCCGGCGCCAGATCCGGTTGGGCTTTGCGACGCAGGAAGAAGCGGTGGCTTATGCCGAGCGCAATGGCATCGACGCCGAGGTGGTTGCGCCGCCGGTGCGGACGTTGAAAATTCAGGCTTACGCGGATAATTTCCGCTGAGGCGGCGGCAGAACCGACCCCCACCGTTCGTGCTGAGCTTGTCGAAGCACTGTTCTTCTTTTTGACGTCGCAAAGAAAGATCGGCCCTTCGACAAGCTCAGGGCGAACGGGGTTCAATCATTGCTTTAGCGCTTACTCGCTGTCCGGCTGCAACAGCTTGTGCAGATGCACCACCACATATTTCATTTCGGCATCGTCGACGGTGCGCTGCGCCGCGGCGCGCCAGGCCTTTTCCGCCGATTTATAATCGGGGAACAGCCCGACGACGTCGAGGTTGTGGAGGTCGACAAAGTCGGTGCCCTGCGGATCGCTGACGCGTCCACCGAACACGAGGTGCAATTTGCTCATGGCTGCTGTCCTTGCGGGTCGGGGAGAAGGCGCGGCCCCTAACAGCGCGGCGCCGCTACGGCAAGCCGGTCAATCGTCCTTGCGGCCCTTCGGCAGCAGCGAGCCGAGCAGCGCGCCGATCGCCACGGCCCCGGCGACGAGCGCCATGGGCTGCTTTTCGGCCGCTTCCTTCAGCTTGCTGTTCGCGCGCTTGGCCTGGACCTTGCCCTTTTCATAGACTTCGCCGGCGGCGTCACGGGCAACGCTCGCCTGTTCGCTGGCCTTGTGCGCCAAATCTTCGGTTGCGGCGCGCGCGCGGCCATAGCCGTCCTGAATCCGCGCCTTCGCCGCCTCGGCGGTCAGCCGGGCATTTTCGGCGGTTTTCTCGGCAAGTTCACTCGCTTTGGCGCGCGCGTCGCTGGCGGTTTCACTGAACGGCTTCATCGTCATTCTCCACTGGTTCGATCGGTTCGCCGTTATCGGCATATGATTCGTCGGCTGTTTCGTCGGCGGGGTGCAGGCGATCGGTGATCGCGTTTGCCATATCCTGAAGCTTTCGTGTCAGCCTCGGCGCATGGTCCTTGATCGGCTCGCGCAGCAGCCACGCCACCCCGGCCACGGCGGCGAGCGCAATCGGCAGGCGGTTGTTGCGAAACTCGCGGCGCACCGCATGTGCGGCATCGTCGACTTTGGCATTGAGGCGATATTTGCCGCGATCCACCAGCGCCCCGGGGCTCAATGCTGCCTTGGCGACGTCGAGCCGCCGGTGCAGTTCGGCGCGCTGGAGCATCGAGCGGCGCGCGGCCGCAATCAGCCGGTTACGCGTCCGCGCCATCGTCGATCCCCTCATTGGTCAGGTCGCGCCGGAGTGCGGTGCGAATGTCGCCATAGCTGATATGCGCGCGCCATGCGCCGATGCCTGCGACGACGAGCAGCACGCTGACGACCACCAAGGTCGCCAACAACGGTCCGATCTGCGGCGACAGCGCCAGGATCGCGCCGAAAGCCAACGCCAGCAGCGCCACACCCGCCGCCGTCGCGGCCACGCCGCCCCAGATTGCAGCCCGACTGGCGCCATGCAGCGCCAACTCGCCGCGCGCTTCGATCAGTGCGAACTCGGCCCGCGCCGTCGCCGACAGGTTGTCGACGACATCTCCGACAATCTGTCCAAGCGGTACGGGCGGCGGGTCGACCGGCGGCCCGTCGGGGGCATAACCGTGACTTATGCCGTCAAAGCTGCGCTCGTCGGACATGGGCGGGAGGATCGGATCTGCGGATGGCAAGACCTTGTCAATCGTTCGAGCCGCCCTTGAGCATGCGGGCGAGCACAAAGCCGATCACCGTGGCGGCGCCGACCGCGATCGCCGGGTTCTTCTTGACCATATCCTTGGTCGAAGCGGCGAGCTCGTCGAGATCCTTTTTGTCGAGCGTCGAGGCGAGGCCGGCGACGGTTGCGGCAGCCGAACGCGCATAGTCGCCATATTGCTTGCCGAATTTGGTATCGACGGTGCCGGCGCTGTCTTCCAGCATCTTGGCGAGGTTACCGACCGCGTCGGCGGCCTTGCCCTTGCCCTTGGTCGCGGCGTCGCGCGCCTTGGCCGATGCCTGATTGGCGAGCGTCGTCGCTTCACCCTTCAGCGAGGCAGCTTTCTTCGTCGCTTCCGACTTGATCGTTTCGCGCGTCGCGACCAGCTGGTCGCGGATCGGATGATCCTTGGCAGCTTTCACGCTTGCGGGCTTGCGCGCCGGGGCGGCCTTCGTGGCGCCAGCCTTTGCGGGTGCCTTGGGGCGCGGAGCGGCGGTTTTGGTCGTCGCGGGAGTAGCGGGCTTGGCCATGGCGTTGTCCTCTTCTTCTTTTGTCGGGCGCCGCATTGGCGAACATCCCTTTGGTCCTGCCTGAATATATAGCAAGAGCCGCCCATTGGTTCCATAGGCCAGCAAAATTCCTATCCATTATTGCGATTCCCGCGCCGCGCCGATAACAGGCGGGCGCCATTCCCAACCGGCCTATCGCTGGCCGCCAGCAGGACATATCCCATGACCGCCATCATCGACATCCACGGCCGCGAAATCCTCGACAGCCGCGGCAACCCCACCGTCGAAGTCGATGTGCTGCTCGAAGACGGCAGCTTCGGCCGCGCCGCGGTCCCCTCGGGCGCCTCGACTGGCGCACACGAAGCGGTCGAACTGCGCGATGGCGACAAGAGCCGTTATCTGGGCAAGGGCGTGATTAATGCGGTTGCGGCGGTCAACGGCGACATCGCCGACGCGCTGATCGGCCTCGATGCCGAAGACCAGCGCGAACTCGACATGACGATGATCGACCTCGACGGCACCGCGAACAAGAGCCGCCTCGGCGCCAATGCGATACTCGGCGTCAGCCTCGCCGCCGCGAAGGCCGCTGCCGATGCGCGCGGTCTGCCGCTTTATCGCTATGTCGGCGGCGTGTCGGCGCGCACGCTGCCGGTGCCGATGATGAACATCATCAACGGCGGCGAACATGCCGACAATCCGATCGATGTGCAGGAATTCATGATCATGCCCGTCGGCGCCGGCAGCATCGCCGAAGCGGTGCGCTGGGGCAGCGAGATTTTCCACACGCTGAAGAAGGGTCTGTCGGCCAAGGGTCTGGCGACGGCGGTCGGCGACGAGGGCGGCTTCGCTCCGAACCTTGCTTCGACCCGCGCCGCGCTCGACTTCATCGCCGCCTCGGTCGATCAGGCGGGCTTCAAGCTCGGCACCGACGTCGTGCTCGCGCTCGATTGCGCCGCGACCGAATTTTTCAAGAACGGCAAGTACGAGATCAGCGGCGAGGGCTTGTCGCTCAGCCCCGAACAAATGGCCGAATATCTCGCCGCGCTTGTCAACGACTATCCGATCAAGTCGATCGAAGACGGCATGAGCGAAGATGATTTTGTGGGCTGGAAGGCGCTCACCGATCTCATCGGCGACAAGTGCCAGCTCGTCGGCGATGACCTGTTCGTCACCAACCCGCTGCGCTTGGAGCAGGGGATCAAGGACGGCCTCGCCAACTCGCTGCTCGTCAAGGTCAACCAGATCGGGACGCTGTCCGAAACGCTCGACGCGGTCGATATGGCGCATCGCGCGCGCTACACCGCGGTGATGTCGCACCGCTCGGGCGAGACCGAGGATTCGACGATCGCCGACCTGGCGGTCGCGACCAACTGCGGCCAGATCAAGACCGGCAGCCTCGCGCGCTCGGACCGGCTGGCAAAGTACAACCAGCTGATCCGTATCGAGGAAGAGCTGGGCGACATGGCGCGTTATCCGGGGGCGGCGATTTTCGGTTGAACCGACAGGAGAGGCTTCCTTCCCTTTCGTCATCCCGGCGAAGGCCGGGATCTCACCGTTCCGTTTTTACACGAGGTTGAGATCCCGGCCTTCGCCGGGATGACGATAATATGTGGCCTGATGCCTTGACGCCATGAATCAACTCTGATTCAAGGGCTGGAATGACGCAGCGCCACAAACTCCGCAAATCGATGAACCGGGCTGTTGGCCCCGCGGTCGCGGTGATCGCGGTGCTGGCGATGATCGGTTACATCATTTTTGGGCCGACCGGGCTGTATGCCTGGGGCGATTACAGCCAGTCGGTCGAAAAGAAGCGCGTCGTGCTGTCCGAACTGGCGAAGAAGGAAAGCGAGCTGGAGAACCGGGTCAATCTGCTCGACCGGCGGCGCGTCGATCCCGACTTGGCCGAGGAATATGTGCGCGAGAAGCTGGGCGCCTATCACCCTGACGAGGTGATCATTCCGCTGGAGCCTGCGGCGAAACGCTGACCTAGGTAAATACCTCTCCTTCAGGGGAGGGCAGCGAGACTTGCCAGCTTGCTGGCTTAGTCGCAGCGGGTGGGATCTAGCGGCCTTGCACGACGCCGACAGACCCCACCCCAACCCCTCCCCTGAAGGGGAGGCGCTTAGATATGCTGCATACGTAAGTTTGCATTGCTGCCGCCTCCAAGCGGGCGTTGCCAAACCCGGCCCACGGCTCCTATAGGAAGCCTTGCCGTAACGGCTAAATGCAAAGGAAACCTCCCTTGGCCAAAGCACCCGCGCGCAAACCTGCCGCGCCGAAAAAGACTGCGTCCACCCCCGCCGCCGCGACCAACCGCGAGCAGCCGCGCGATCCCGTCTCCTACGACGCGACGCCCGAAGAGCTGGAGAAATTTTACCGCGAAATGCTGCTGATCCGGCGTTTCGAGGAAAAGGCGGGGCAGTTGTACGGACTGGGGCTGATTGGTGGTTTTTGCCATCTCTATATCGGCCAGGAAGCCGTCGCAGTGGGTTTGCAGTCGGCGCTCGACGGCGACAAGGACAGCGTGATCACTGGATACCGGGACCACGGTCATATGCTCGCCTATGGTATCGACCCCAAGGTCATCATGGCCGAACTGACTGGCCGCGCTGCGGGCATTTCGCGCGGCAAGGGCGGTTCGATGCACATGTTCAGCGTCGAGCATAAATTCTACGGCGGGCACGGCATCGTCGGGGCGCAGGTGTCGCTCGGTACCGGGCTGGCGTTTGCGCACAAATATCGCAACGACGGCGGGGTCGCGATGTCCTATTTCGGCGACGGCGCGTCGAACCAGGGGCAGGTCTATGAAAGCTTCAACATGGCCGAGCTGTGGAAGCTGCCGATCATCTTTGTGATCGAGAACAACCAATATGCGATGGGCACGTCGGTCAACCGCTCGTCGGCCGAGGATCAGCTTTATCGCCGCGGCGAAAGCTTCCGCATCCCCGGGATGCAGGTTGACGGCATGGACGTGCTCGCGGTGCGCGGTGCCGCCGAGGCTGCGCTCGAATGGGTGCGCGCGGGCAAGGGGCCGGTGCTGATGGAGCTCAAAACCTATCGCTATCGCGGCCATTCGATGTCCGACCCGGCCAAATATCGCAGCCGCGAGGAAGTACAGGCGGTGCGCGACAAGTCCGACGCGCTCGAACATCTGAAAAAGGTGATGGAGGAAGCGGGGATCACCGAGGACAAGTTCAAGGCCATCGACAAGGAAATCCGCGCGATCGTTGCCGATTCCGCCGACTTTGCCGAAAGCGCCCCCGAACCCGAACTGCATGAACTTTATACCGACGTGCTGGTGGAGCAATATTGAGATGGCCATCGAATTGAAGATGCCGGCGCTGTCGCCGACGATGGAAGAAGGCACGCTCGCCAAATGGCTCGTCAAGGAAGGCGATGCGGTCAAGTCGGGCGACATCCTCGCCGAGATCGAGACCGACAAGGCGACGATGGAATTTGAAGCGATCGACGAAGGCACGATCGGCCAGATCCTGGTCGCCGAGGGCACCGACAATGTGAAGGTCGGCACCGTGATCGCGACGATTACGGGGGAAGGCGAAGAAGCTTCTGCCCCGGCTCAAGCCCCTGCGCCCGCTGCCGAAGCGCCGAAGGCGGATAAGCCCAAAGAGGACGCGCCCAAGAAGGCCGAGAGCGGCACCGAGCAACTCGTCGTCAAGGCGAAAGCCGCGGTCGCCGACCCCGCGATCCCCGAAGGCACCGCAATGGTCCGCCTGACCGTCCGCGAAGCATTGCGCGACGCGATGGCCGAGGAAATGCGCGCCGACGACCGCGTGTTCGTGATGGGCGAAGAGGTCGCCGAATATCAGGGTGCCTATAAGGTCACGCAGGGGCTGCTCGACGAATTCGGTGCGCGCCGCGTCATCGACACGCCGATCACCGAATATGGCTTTGCCGGGCTCGGCGCCGGTGCCGCGATGGGCGGGCTGAAGCCCGTCATCGAATTCATGACCTTCAACTTCGCGATGCAGGCGATCGACCACATCATCAACTCGGCGGCCAAGACCAACTATATGTCGGGCGGCCAGATGCGCTGCCCGATCGTGTTCCGCGGTCCCAATGGCGCCGCGTCGCGCGTCGGCGCGCAGCACAGCCAGAATTTCGCGCCCTGGTACGCCAGCGTCCCTGGCCTGATCGTGATTGCGCCCTATGACGCCGCCGACGCCAAGGGGTTGCTGAAAGCGGCGATCCGCACCGAAGACCCCGTCGTCTTCCTCGAAAACGAGCTGCTCTATGGCCGCAGCTTCGACGTTCCCGATCTGCCCGACCATGTCCTGCCGATTGGGCAGGCGCGGATCATGCGACCGGGCAGCGATGTCACGATCGTCAGCTATTCGATCGGTGTCGGGCTCGCCCTCGAAGCCGCCGACCAGCTGGCAGGCGAGGGGATCGACGCCGAGGTCATCGACTTGCGCACCTTGCGCCCACTGGATACGGCGACGGTGCTGGCGAGCCTCAAGAAGACCAACCATCTTGTCGTCGTCGAGGAAGGCTGGCCGACGTGCTCGATCGCCAGCGAACTGGCGATGGTCGCGATGGAACAGGGCTTTGACGATCTCGACGCGCCGGTGATGCGCGTGTGCAACGAAGATGTGCCGCTGCCCTATGCCGCCAATCTGGAGAAGGCGGCGCTGATCGACGTTCCGCGGGTTGTGGCGGCGGTGAAGGCAGTTCGCAATCGCGGCTGAACTATTCTGCCTCGTCATTGCGAGGAGCGAAGCGACGCGGCAATCCAGGGGCAGTTTAAGGCCGCTCTTGATTGCTTCGCTTCGCTCGCAATGACGATGATGGGCTGCTAGCGCTTCCTGCGCATGACAACCGAAGAAACCACTGAAAACACCGGGTACCCCGACCTCCGCGATCCGCGCGTGATGGTCGCCGTCCCGCGCGAACGGCGCGCCGCAATCGCGACGCTATGGGCGTTCGCCGAACGGCTGACCCGGCTCCTGATCGACGCGCGTGAACCGCTGATCGGCCAGATCAAGCTCGCCTGGTGGCGCGACATGGCGGCGATGCTCGCGCGCGATCCCGATGGCTTGCCCAAGGGCGAGCCGTTGCTCGCGGAGCTCACCGTGACATGGACCGGGCAGGGCGGGCTCGATACGCTCGTCGATGCGGCCGAGGCGATGCTGCTCGCCGAGGATGTCGCCGACCGTCACACCGCCGCCACAGAATTCGGCGCACGTCTTTTTGCGCTGTCGGGCGGCGATGCCGACGGGGGTCGGCGGTGGGGGCTGCTGTGGGGCGCCAGCGTTCAGACGGGAGCCCAGGAAGCGCGCGAGTTGCTCGCCGCCGCGCGCGATTGTGCGCCGCAGCCGCGCAGCATTTTTGCAGCAAACCGCGCGCTGCTGATGCTCGATCGCTGGGCCGCAGCCATCGCCCAAAACGACGGCGAACGGCGCTGGCGCAGCGAGGGATTGCTGCTGCTGCGGATCGGCCTGATCGGCCGTTGACCACAAAAAATGTCGCGGGGGTGGAAAAGCGCCGCCCGAACATCTATCTTGCCCGGTACAAAATAGGGTCGCAGGGGACAGTGTATGTTCAACGGGCTGATCGCCTATCTCGATTCGATCAAGGCGCGCGACCCCGCGCCGCGGTCGCGTTGGGAAATTCTCCTCTACCCCGGGCTCGTCGCGGTGGGCATGCACCGCATCGCCCACTGGTTGTTCGAGGCGCGGCTGTTCTTTCTCGCGCGCTTCGTCAATCACCTGTCGCGCTGGATGACCGCGATCGACATTCATCCGGGCGCCAAGATCGGCCGCCACCTGTTCATCGATCATGGCTTTACCGTTATCGGCGAGACCGCCGAGATCGGCGACAATGTCACCATCTATCAATGCGTCACCTTGGGCGGCACCGATCCCGCCAATGGCGTTGCGGGCAAACGTCACCCGACCTTGGCCGACGACGTCATCGTCGGTTCGGGCGCGCAGATCCTCGGCCCGATCACCGTCAACCCGCGTGCGCGTATCGGAGCCAACGCGGTGGTGACCAAGGATGTGCCCGAGGGCGCGGTGATGGTCGGCATCCCGGCGCGCTCGACCCTCGTCGACGCCGCCGAATATGCGCGCGAATTTGTGCCTTATGGGACATGCAACGAGACGTTCGATCCCGCGACGCAAAAGGTTGAGCTCCTCCAGTGCCAGCTTGAGCAGATGCAGAAACAGCTCGCCCAACTGATTGCCGAACGCGACGCCGCGAGTGACGATGTCGTGAGTGAAGACGAAGCGCCTCGGCGCAAGGGGAGCCGGAAAAGCGCCTGATGGGGACGGTGACACCTCTGCCGTTCGCGACCAAGACGGTGTCGCAGCAGACCGGTTTCGAACGCCCCGAATTGATGCGCATCCTTGACCTTTATGGCCGGATGGTTGCGGCGGGGCATTGGCGCGATTATGCGATGGATTTCCACCGCGACGCTGCGATCTTCTCGGCCTTTCGCCGCGCCGCCGAGCGCCCCGAATATCGCATCGAAAAACGCCCCGCCTTGCGGAGCCGCCAGGGCATGTGGGCCTTGGTCTCCGAAGCCGGGGCAGTATTGAAACGCGGGGACGAGCTCGCGAACGTGCTCGCCCCCGTCGAACGCAAGCTTATGAAGCTGGTTGGAGACTGACGGCGTTTCTACGTCGTCATCCCGGCGAAGGCCGGGATCTCAACCTCACGTCATAACGCACAGGCGAGATCCCGGCCTCCGCCGGGATGACGATAGTGTTAGGCTTGCGCGACCCGCGTCGTCGCGGGCAGCTGGTTCGCGAGATTGTCGGGCAGCAAACCAACCACCACCGCGCGGGCATTCTGCCAGAAGGCCGAGAGCAGCAGCAACGCCGAACCGATCACGAAGGCGGTCAGCGCCACATTGAGCTCGACCGCGCCGAATTCGCGGAACAACTGGGTCAGCGCGAACAGCACATAGGCGAGGGCGGACACCAGCAACGCGCGGCGGTCGATCGCCAGCGCGATCAGCCCGAACAGCACATAGATGGCGACCACCATCACCGCGGCGCCGCTGCCGATATCATTGCCCTCGGTGACGCCGAGCAGGTGGAAGATCGGATGCGCGATCATCGGCGCGGCGAGCAGGTGGAGCCAGAAGGCGACATCGCTGCGCCGCGTCTGGCGCACCCGGTCGCTGCGGTCCCACCACATCGCGAGCGCGAACACGCCAATCCCGGCGGTGAGCACCAGCGACATGACGAGCGCGTCAGGCTCGTCGGGCATCCCGGTGATCGACAGCACCAGCGCCACGGCCGTCGCGGCGAGCGCTGCGGTACCGGCTGCGACCGTAATCGGCACCATGAACCGCTTCCAATGCGCCCACGTCGCCGCAGCGGTCACCAGTGCGATGGCACCGAACAGGATCGCACCGAGGGTATGGCCAAGATGCTGGCCGAACATCGCCTCGCCATGTTCGAACAGGAAGCCGACCATGGTCGCGAACACGCCGCCCGAAAAGGCCAGCACCAGCACGATACTGGGCAGCGCCATGCGGCGCTTGCGGGTGAAATACTCGGCCAGGAACCACGCCGACCCGGCAACGAACGCGCCGCCGAGCGCGGGGTGGATCGAAGCGCCGATCCAACCGACCGCCATCAACAGAATGACCGCAGCGATGCTGACGAAAATATCGTTGAAACCGGTGATCAGGCGGAAGGATTCTTCATCCGCCGCGGGGGCCGAGCGAACCGACGCGATATGCGACCGGAATGCCATGGCGGCCTCCGGCGTCAAAACCTTCGCATCGACCGCAGCTTGCAGGTCGCTTTCACTATACATCGGGGTCGTCCTTGTTAGACCGATCCCCTTGCCCCGCCGCTGTCATGCCATAGGCGTGTTGCTGTGTCAATACAGTGTGGCGCTTTGGCAAATCCTCCCTGTCGCGCAGCGATGGGGAGGGGGAGTGCAGGGTTGGACTGCCCCCGGCAGTCCAAGTCCAGTCCGGGGGACTGGACGACCCAGCACTCTTGCGAAGCAAGTGGTGGAGGGGCCGCGACGGTAGTGACAGAGCCCCTCCGTCAGCGCTTCGCGCTGCCACCTCCCCATCGCTACGCGACTGGGAGGATCAACGGAATCTCACCCCAGCGCCATCAACGCCTTCATCACATTCATCGACTGCTCGCTGCCCGACTGCGGCACGATGTCGCCCGTCCGGTCGATGATTTTCTCCCACGCCGCGGCGACGCCCTCGGGGGTGCGCTCGCCTTCGGGCAACGCAACCCCCGGGGTCATCGTGACATAGGCGGCGTGATACGCACCCGCGCCCGCGCCGATGATCATGTTCGTCGGCGCATCTTCGCTGACCAGATAGAGCGCGGCAGGCACGACGTTTTCGGGCGTGAATTTCTCGAACAATTCGGCGGGGAAAATATCTTCGGTCATCCGTGTGCCCGCCACCGGCGCGATCGTGTTGCAACGGATGTTGTACTTGGCGCCCTCAAGGTGGAGCGTCTTGGTCAGCCCCGCGAGGCCGAGCTTGGCCGCGCCATAATTGGCCTGGCCGAAGTTGCCGTACAGCCCCGTCGACGATGCGGTCATCAGGATGCGGCCATAGGCCTGCTCGCGCATCAGGTCCCAGCACGCCTTGGTGACGTTCGCGCTGCCGCTGACATGCACCTTCAGCACCAGGTCGAAATCGGCGGGCTCCATTTTGGCAAAGCTTTTGTCGCGCAGGATGCCGGCGTTGTTGATCAGAACATGGACGCCGCCCCATTCTTCCTTGGCTTTGGCGACCATTTCGACCATCTGCTCATATTCGGTGACGCTGCCGCCGTTCGGCATTGCGGTGCCGCCCGCGGCGCGAATTTCCTCGACCACCTGCAACGCCGCGTCCGAATGGCCGGTGCCGTCGCGCGATCCGCCCAGATCGTTGACCACGACTTTCGCCCCGCGCCGCGCGAGTTCGAGTGCATAAGCGCGGCCCAGGCCGCCGCCGGCGCCGGTAACGATAGCAACGCGCCCGTCAAATTTGATCGTCATGATGGTCTCCCGGATGGGGCGCCCCAAGAAAGGTTGCCCGAAAAAACTGAGACGTCCTTAGCCGTTCACGCTTGGCAGACAAGAGGGACAAAAAATGACGACTGAAACATAAATGTCATTCAAATGACGTGCATCTGTCACGCAACCGTCATAGCAGCGCCACCAGTTTGTCACCTTGTCCATCGGAGCAAATCCCCCATGCGTCACGCCCTGACTGCCACTTTGCTGGCGACGTCGATGTTCTGCCTGCCCGACGCAGCGCGGGCGCAGGCCATGACGGCGGCGGAAGCGGCGCAGCTGCGCGCCGAGCTGGCGGCGCTGAAGGCACAGGTGCAGACGCTCGAAGCGCGGCTCGACGCCGCGACCGTGCAGCCGACGCCCGCTCCGGCGCCGATGCCCGCGCCGCGGTCGGTCACCGCGAAGCCCGCGACCGAGATCGGCTGGAAAGGTGCCCCCGAAATCAAGACTGCCGACGGCTGGAGCTTCAAGCCGCGCGGACGCGTGCAGGTCGATCTGGCCGGGGTGGATACGCCCACGGGTGTAACCGGAATCCGCGGCGGCACCGCGACCGAGTTCCGCCGCGTCTATCTGGGCGTCGATGGTAAAATCCCCGGCGGCTTTTCCTATCGCGTCGAGGCGGACCTCGCGAATGGAGAGGTCGAGCTGACCGATATCTATATGAGCTATGGCACCGGCCCGTTCACCGTCACCGCGGGACAGGTCAAACCATTCTGGGGGCTCGACGACATGACGAGCGACCTGTTCACCAGCTTCACGGAGCGCGCTGCGTTCGTCCAGGCGTTCGGCTTCGAGCGCCGCGTCGGGCTGTCGGCGCAGTATAAGGGCAAGGCGCTGCTGCTGCAGGGCGGGGTGTTCGGCGACAATGCTGCTGACCTGACCGACAGCAACCATAGCCTGAGCATCGATGGGCGCGCCGTGTTCATGCCCAAGCTGGGCGATACCCAGCTCCACCTCGGCGCGTCGGGCCATTGGCGCGACCCGAACGACCCCGCCACCATCATCCGCTACCGCGCGCGACCGTTCGTTCACACCACCGACGTGCGGCTGGTCGATACCGGGCTGATCGACGTCGCCAGCGAACGCGGCATCGGTCTCGAAGGCGCGGTACTCGCGGGGCCGTTCCACGCGGCGGGCGAGGCCTATTGGCATCAGGTCAAGCGCAGCGGCGCCGCCGACCCGACCTTCTTCGGCGGCTATGCCGAGGTCGGTATGGTGCTGACGCCCGGCGACGCGCGCGGCTACAAGGACGGCGCGTTCGATCGGCTCAAACCGTCGAAGCCGATCACCGCAGGCGGCATCGGCGCGATCGAAGTCAACGCGCGCTACGACCATCTCGACCTCAACGACGGTGCGATCATCGGCGGGCGGCAACAAGCGGCGCTGATCGGGCTGGTGTGGGCGCCGATCGACTATATCCGGATCACTGCCAATTACGGCAAGCTGTGGATCGACGATGCCCGCGTCGCGACGGGGACGGGGGATCGGGATTATACGGTCGACACGTTTGGGCTTCGGACGCAGATCGATTTTTGATTGAACGGCGGTTTTGGGGTGGTTAGCTGCCATTCAATTGCGCATGCATTTTTACGAAAGTCTCCGCGACTTTTGATCGCGGAAAAGATTTCAGAACATCGTTGAGCATTTGCCTAGCGGCTTTCGCAGCGGGAGTGTCGCAGCTGGCGGGACGCGGCAGGAAAAAAGTGCCAAACATCTCATTTGATGATCCAAAACCGACCGCGATTTCGGGAGTTTCATGATCCCATCGCGGCAAGCAGCCCGATGGTCGAACTTCCGACCCGATATTCTCCAACGCATCAGGGCGAACGCGCCAAAGCTGCTTTCGCGCTTTCATCGCCACATAGGGAGATACGACGAAAACCTCGTCTCCGATCACTTTATCTTCGGGTCGAAATGTGTGCGTGACAACGAGTGAGTTGTTCGAAGCCAATTCATACGAAAGAAAATGCTCGCCAAATCCTTCCCCACCAAAGCCCTGATTGATCTCGATTTTCTCCCGCGACAGCATTTCTTCTGAAGGAAGTGAAGTGCCATCCACCAAGCGATCCTCCACCTTCACTGCCTGATTGGCGCAGGCAGTTGCCAACAGCCCCAGAGCAACCACCGATCCCGTTGCGCGCAGAAAAATTTTGAAGGCACATCGCATCAGGACATCTTGCCGATTGTCAGCGACGTCTGCAATTGGTCGTGAGCGGACACGCGTTATCCCGGACCTAATCCAAGATCCACGACGACAGCGCAGCTATGGATGCCCGATCAAGTCCGGGATGACGATGAGGAGAGATCCTACCCATCGTACGCCATAGCAAGAGGGAAAGCGTTAATGGGGTTTGAGGGGCGGGATCGACCCAACCTGCCTCTCGCTAAATTCCTTATCTCCGCGGGGTGGAGCTGCACCAGGCTGAAGTCCAATCTCCAGTGGCGGGAGCGATCATTGCTGGCTGGAAGATTGAAGAGGCTTGGCGACTTTGATGCCCATATGCGTCGCCAGATCTAATTGAAGGGCTTTGGCAATGGCATATTGATCCAAAAGCTTTGCGTTTTGGGTGTTCGAACCGGTCGAAGAAAACGAAAGATCGGCGCGCATCGTTTTGCGCCACATGTTGCTGCCCTGCCAAGCCGTCAGTGTGACGCACATGCTCTTCTGGTTGACGGCAAACGTCTGTTCGATGAACAAGTTTTTTCCGTCATCCGCGAGGGGACGGTCGACGGTTACGATATGAACTTTCTGTTCTTGGGCCGCCGCATGAGCAAAATGATGTGCCGCGTCTGGATATGGGTTGGAAACAGCGCGAACAAACGAAGGTGACACAAATGTTCGCGCCTTCACATAATTTACCTCGTGGAGCTGAAATTTGCCAAGCTGCGCGTCTGGCATGGTTCTGCAATCTGCATTCTCAGCGATCAAAATACCGCTAGGTCGAGGCATTTGACTTACAGGGGGAAGCAGCGCTTTTCGGCTTTTCGCTCCACAACCAACGGGAATCGGCGATTCTGGCTCGTCCAAAAGCGCCTGTTGTCGCTCATACTCGATTGACGTCCCCCACGCAGGCTTTCGGGGTGAACAGGCGAAGCTGTAAACGACTATGGCGCAACTGGGTTCGCCGGGCGCGATCGGCTCGAACCAGCGAACGTCGCGATGCGCTAGGCGCTCAGAATCGCAGAAGTTTGCCATTTGGCGGCTTTCCAGCCGCGCGGTCTCCCATGCCTTGGAAGCGACCTGTTCGGACGTGAAATATCCTACCGAAAATATGTAGCCGTCGGCGTTGCTGCTCCATTTGCGATCGACCGCCAAGTCATCTGGAACGGCGGGCGACGGGTCCGCGGAAACTTCGACGGACGAGGGGGCTACGAATCCACTCAGGATGGCCGAGAGCATGATGGAAGCTGTGAAGCGCACGACCACCATATTGATCGATTAATATAAACATTAGCTTACTGAACAGCCGGCTGACGGCCTGCCAAAACGGGTAGCCAACGGCCGCAATTGGTGGCCTTAGGGGCATCGCCCGTATTTGGGCTTGGGCCTATTCTGCGTAAGCGAAGGACCAAGCCTTAACTGCTCTTGCCCGAATCCAGCGCGTAGCCTGCCGATCGCACGGTGCGGATGATGTCGCTCGTCCCCGGCAGGTTGATCGCCTTGCGTAGCCGCCGGATATGCACATCGACCGTGCGCAGTTCGATGTCGCTGTCCTGGCCCCACACGCTGTCGAGCAACTGGCCGCGCGAGAATACCCGGCCTGGATGCTCCATGAAATGGCGCAGCAGGCGGAATTCGGTCGGCCCCATCGCGACCGTCTGGCCGCCCCGGATCACCTTGTGCGCGACCGAGTCCAGCTCGATATCGGCATAGGTCAGCAGCTCGCCCGCCAGCGCAGGGCGCAGGCGGCGGAGCACTGCTGATACGCGCGCGACCAGTTCGCGCGGGCTGAACGGTTTGGTGACATAATCGTCGGCGCCGGTTTCCAGCCCGCGGATGCGGTCCTCTTCCTCGCCGCGCGCGGTCAGCATGATGATCGGCACATTTGCCGATTTGGGATTGCGGCGCAGGCGGCGGCACACTTCGATGCCGGGCAGGCTTTCGATCATCCAGTCGAGCAGGACGATGTCGGGGACGCGCTCCTCGACCAGCACCAGCGCCTGTTCGCCGTCGGGCGTTTGCCGGACCGAAAAACCCTCGCGTGCGAAATGCCAGACGATGAGTTCGGCGATTGCCTCGTCATCCTCGATCAGCAGCAGGTCGGGTTGCGGCATCAGCCTTGCTCCTGCTCCGCGGCGCCATCTTCGGGTTGCTCGCCGCGCTCGCGCTCCTCCATATGTTCGCCGGTGACGACATAATAGACCATCTCGGCGATGTTGGTCGCATGGTCGCCCATCCGCTCAAGGTTCTTGGCGACGAACAGCAGGTGCGCGCTTTCCGAAATATATTTCGGATTTTCCATCATGAAGGTGACGAGGGTGCGAAAGATGCTGTTGTAGAAATCATCGACATTCTTGTCGCGGACGGTCACCCGCACCGCGAGTTCGGCGTCGCGCGCCGCAAAGCTGTCGAGCGCGTCGTGGATCAGTTCGGCGACGATCGACGACATCGACATCAGCAGCGGGATCGCCTCGATCGACCGCGTCTGGTCCATCAGCGCGACGCGCTTGGCGATATTCTTGCCATAATCGCCGATCCGCTCGACCACTGAGACGATCTTCAGCGCCGCGATCATCTCGCGCAGATCGTCGGCCATCGGGGCGCGCAGCGCAATCGTCTGCACCGCGAGCTGTTCGACTTCGGCTTCCAGCGCGTCGATCTTCTTGTCGTCGCGCACGACCTGTGCGGCAAGGTCGAGGTCGCCCTTGTGGAGCGCGGTCATCGCCTGGAGCAGCGCCTGTTCGGCGCGGCCGCCCATCTCGCTGATCAGTCCGCGCAGGCGATTGAGGTCTTCGTCGAAAGCCTTGACGGTGTGATCGTTGACTACTGCCATCTACTTCGTCCTTGTTCGGTCGCTGGGCTCAGCCGTAGCGGCCGGTGATATAGTCTTTGGTGCGTTCCTGCTTCGGGTTGGTGAAGATGTCGGTGGTCTTGCCATATTCGACCAGCGTCCCGAGGTGGAAAAAGGCGGTGCGCTGCGACACGCGGGCCGCCTGCTGCATATTGTGCGTGACGATCACGATCGCGAATTTGCCGCGCAGTTCGTGGATCAGTTCCTCGATCTTCGCCGTCGCGATCGGGTCGAGCGCCGAGCAGGGCTCGTCCATCAGGATGACTTCGGGATCGACCGCAATCGCCCGCGCGATGCACAGCCGCTGCTGCTGGCCGCCCGACAGCGCGGTGCCGCTTTCGAGCAGCCGGTCCTTGACCTCGTCCCACAGCCCGGCGCGCACCAGCGCGCGCTCGACGATGACGTCGAGGTCGGCCTTGTTCGGGGCGAGGCCGTGGATGCGCGGGCCGTAACCGACATTGTCATAGATCGACTTGGGGAAGGGGTTCGGTTTCTGGAACACCATGCCGACGCGTGCGCGCAGCTGCACCACGTCCATCGACGGCGCATAGATGTCCTCGCCGTCCAGCTCGATCCGGCCCGTCACCTTGGCGCTCGCGACGGTGTCGTTCATCCGGTTCAGCGAACGCAGGAAGGTCGATTTGCCGCAACCCGACGGACCGATAAACGCGGTGACCAGGTCGGTGCCGACGTCGATCGACACATTGTTGATCGCCTGTTTGTCGCCGTAAAAGACGTTGACGCCTTCGGCCTTCATCTTGGGGTCGGCGATAGTGAGATCGTCTTGGGTCATAATCACCAGCGTTGTTCGAATTTGTTGCGAAGATAGATCGCAAAGGCGTTCATCGACAGCAGCACGACAAGCAGCACGATGATCGCGGCGGAGGTTTTCTCGACAAAGCCCCGGTCGACTTCGTCCGACCAGAGGAAGATCTGCATCGGCAGCACCGTCGACGGCGAACAGATGCCGCCCGGGACGTCGCCGATAAAAGCGCGCATCCCGATGAGCAGCAGCGGCGCGGTCTCGCCCAGCGCGCGCGCCATGCCGATGATCGTGCCGGTGAGGATGCCGGGGAGGGCGAGGGGCAACACATGGTGGAACACCACCTGCACCGGGCTGGCGCCGACGCCCAGCGCCGCGTCGCGGATCGACGGCGGCACCGATTTGATCGCGTTGCGGCTGGCGATCACGATCACCGGCATCGTCATCAGCGCCAAGGTCAAGCCGCCGACAAGCGGGCTCGCCTGACAGATGCCGAACCAGTTGATGAACACCGCCAGCGCGAGCAGGCCAAAGATGATCGACGGCACCGCGGCCAGATTGTTGATCGACACTTCGATCAGGTCGGTCCAGCGGTTCTTCGCCGCATATTCCTCCAGATAAAGCGCCGCGAGCACCCCGGTCGGAAACGCGATCAGGAAGGCGATGAAGATCGTCAGCACCGATCCTTTCAGCGCGCCCCAGATCCCCGCCACCGCGGGATCGGTGGCGTCGGCATTTTTGAAGAAGGGCCAGTGGATGCCGGTCGACAGCTTGCCGCCCTTCTCCAGCGCATCGACCTGCGCCCCCAGCGCCCCGGTGGCGCCGTCCTTCGCCGCCATGTCGACCGCGCTTGCGGTCGGCAGCTCGAACACCGTCTTGCCGTCGAGAAGGGTGGGATCATCCTTGATCGCGCTGCGCACTTCCTTCCACGCATTTTCGGAGATCAGCGCCGACCCGCCTTCGCCCAGCGCCTCGTCGGCGGCAAAGGCGACGATGTCGGCCAGCCCCGCGCTCGCGATCACCTGATCGGCGTCGGGGTCGCTGAGCCGTGCCTTGTCGATTGTCAGCGGCATCGCCTTGAAATCGATCGGCACCGCGACATTGGTATAGGTAAAGCCGCGCGCGCCGTTGCCGATCATCACGAACAGCAGGAACGCCAGGAACGCGCCCGACAACAGCACCGCGCCCAGCCCGATGAATTTGAACCGGCGTTCGGCGGCATAGCGGCCCGCGATGCGTTTCTGCATCGCCGCGCCTTTCCAGTCGGTGGGATTGGTGGGCTTATTCATAAGCTTCGCGATACTTCTTCACGATCCGCAGCGCGGCGATGTTGAGCAGCAGGGTGACGATGAACAGCACCAGCCCCAGCGCAAAGGCGGCGAGCGTCTTGGCGCTGTCGAATTCCTGGTCGCCGGTCAGCAGTTTGACGATCTGCGCGGTCACCGTGGTGACGCTGGCAAAGGGGTTGGCGGTCAGGTTCGCCGACAGGCCGGCGGCCATCACCACGATCATCGTCTCGCCGATCGCGCGGCTGACCGCGAGCAGGATGCCGCCCATCACGCCCGGAAGCGCGGCGGGGATCAGCACCTGGCGGATCGTCTCGTTCGGGGTCGCGCCCAGCGCCAGCGACCCGTCGCGCATCGCCTGCGGCACCGCGTTGATGCTGTCGTCGGCCATTGAGGAGACGAACGGGATGATCATCACCCCCATCACGATGCCCGCCGCGAGCGCACTTTCGGTCGATGCGTTGGGAATGCCCAGCATCACCGCAAATTCGCGCAGGGCAGGGGCGACGGTCAGCGCGGCGAAATAGCCGTACACGACGGTCGGCACCCCGGCCAAAATCTCCAGGATCGGCTTGACCCAGCGGCGCACCACCGGCGCGGCATATTGGGTCAGATACACCGCGGTCATCATCCCGATCGGGATCGCGACGATCATCGCGATGATCGCGCCGATCAGCACCGTGCCCCAGAATAGCGGAATGCCGCCGAACGTATCGTCGACCGGCGCCCCGCTCTGCGGCGCCCAGTTGGTCCCGAACAGCAGCTCCAGCGGCGACACCAGCTGGAAAAAGCGGATTGATTCGAACAGCAGCGACAGCACGATACCGAACGTCGTCAGGATCGCGACGAGCGACGCGAGCAGCAGGAACGCCATGACGATCCGCTCGACCCGCGTCCGCGCCCGGAAATCGGGCTTGATGCGGGTGAAGGCATAGAGCCCGCCCGCCAGCGCCAGCGCCAGCATCGCCGCGATGCCGATCCACGCATATTTATGCGCCGCATCGGCATAGGGCTGGACCAGCGGCGCCGCGGCGGGCAGCCGCACCGCGTCCTGCTTGCCCAGCGCCACACTGCGCGCGTCGGACAGGATGGCGCCGCGCTCGAACCCGAACGACGGCAGCGATTGTGCCGCCTCGCTGGTCAAAACTTCGTTGGTGATCAGCCCCGGCGACACCGACGACCAGACGGCCAGGAACAGCGCCGCGGGCGCGAACAGCCACAGCGCGACATACCAGCCATGATATTGCGGCCGCGAATGCAGCTTGGTCCCCGCGCGCCCCGCGAGCAGGTTCGACCGCTGCCGACCGGCAATCCAGCCGATCAGCGCGAGGCCGGCGATCAGGAGTAACAGGGCGGCGGCGTTGAAGGTCACGTGTTTCTCTTAACCTGCCTTCAAATCCGTTCGTGTCGAGCGAAGTCGAGACACCCCTCGACCATGCGCTGTTCCGATGGGTGTCTCGACTTCGCTCGACACGAACGGGATTTGGGACGTTCAGAAAAAACCGGTGACCGGCGCAGGCCGAAACCCGCCCCGGTCACCAGCGGGGGGAAACTTACTTCAGCTCGGCGCCGGTCATCACAGTCTGCGACGCGATCGTCGCGGCGATTTTGGCTTCCATTTCCTTGTGCGGCGGGATCAGCCCCTTTTCGTTCAGGTACCCGCCCGCGGCGGCGCCCTTCGCGAATTCGGCGGCATATTCCATCAGGCCGGGGATCGTCCCGACATGCGCCTTTTTGATATAGATATACATGGCGCGCGAGCCCGGATAGCTCTCGTCGGTGATCGTTTCCATCGTCGGCTGGATGCCGTCGATCGCAATCCCCTTCACCTTGTCGCGGTTCGAATTCAGGTAGCTGAACCCGAACGCGCCGACGCTGGTCGGGTTGGTCGCCAGTTTCGAGATGATGAGGTTATCATTCTCGCCCTGCTCGACATAGAAAGGCGATCCGCGGAACGTGCCGCACACTTCCTTGTGCTTGTCCTCGTCGCTGGCCTTCAACGCCTTCATCTCGGGGTTCTTGTCGCACCCGGCCATCAGCAACAGCTCTTTGAAGCTGTCATATGTGCCGCTGGTCGACGGCGGCCCGAACACCGAAATCGCCACCGCGGGCAGCGCCGGGTTGACGTCTTTCCACGTCTTGGCGGTGTTGGGCTTGCCATAGGGGTTCGCGGCCAGCGCCTTGTAAATATCTTCCAGCGTCAGCGCCAGACCAGGGCCGCGCTGCGCTTCGCCGAACGCCAGCCCGTCGTAACCGATCTGGATTTCGATGATGTCCTTGACGCCATTCGCCTGGCACTTGTCATATTCCGACTTTTTCATCCGGCGCGAAGCGTTCGAAATGTCGGGGGTGCCGGCGCCGATGCCCTGGCAAAAGCGTTCGAACCCGCCGCCGGTGCCGGTGCTGTCGATCTTGGGCGTCTTGTTGCCCGTCGCTTCGGCAAAGCGTTCGCCAACGGTGGTGGCAAAGGGATAGACGGTCGAGGAACCGGCGGCGCTGATATAATCGCGCGCATTGCCACCCGACGAAGCCTGATCCTGACAGGCGGAAAGCGCCAGCGCGCACACGGCGGCGCCAACGACGCCAAGGGTGCGGGGCGCGAATTTCTGAGCCATGGAAAATCCTGTTGATGGGGGTCGTTACCGAACCAAGCCACCACCCCCGCGGCGACTCGCTGAGCGCCATTTGGGGGTTTTGTGTGACGTGTTTGTGACAGCGAGTGTCATATATATGTCATTAGCGGGGGCAGCGAGATTAGCGACTTATCCCAATGCACTTACAACTGATTGAACCCTGCAAAGTGCCTTCTTCATTTGCTCGTTATCCGGCTCTATTGACCGCCAAAAATTCAGCCGACCTAGCAATTGTTCGAGGTAATTCGGTTCAAAAAGACGCCTACGAGCAACATGAGAAGCTAATCCAGATGACCAAACAAAGTATGAGTCGCGCATTACCGCTCGGCGAAAGCTGCGAGGTACACGCGGAATTCCACTAGAAATATCAATTCCTGTCAAAATTTTCTTTGATTGTCCATCAATAATTCTAAACTTTTCTTCATTAACTTCGAAGCCATAAGACTCAATTATTTCGAAGAAGTGCCTTATCGTTCCTTTAGGTATTTCTCTACCGGATATGGCTATATCGTCAGAATATCTAGTGTACCTTAGTGATTTCTTTTTACACAGCCGAAAAAACTGGTCATCCATCTTTTTGCAAATAATATTACTTATTGCAGGACTCGTTGCAGCGCCTTGAGGGAGATGATCATTTAGAGTGCACAATCGGGCAAGTGCGTAACTTACGTTTTTTGGGTACCCAAGTTTGGAAAAAACACTCATTACACGCCGAAATTCTATGCTGGGGAAGAAGTTCCTGATATCAATCTTTATTAATGTTTCACGCCCACAATGTCTGTTAGCATTGGTTAGAATTGAGTAACCTTTTCGATAGCCCGTTGCGGATTTACTTAAATTTACGGTGCTAAGTATTTTATCATTAATCCATCTTTGGCACTCTAGAAGAGATGGGTAGGGAGCCATGATCTCCCTCGTTCCGCCTGAGCGCTTTCGAATTCGGAAAGACCGGTAAAATTTTCCGGTGCCGTGTATCATATTATACATGTCACCGATTTCTCGACCAAGTAAAAGGGCCAAGTGGCGATCTTCAAAAATCGGCGGGACCCCGATTTCTATGCACTTTTCGACATACGGAACATATCTGGAAATTAGATCCGCTTCGAGGCCACAGTCGAGCAGGAATTCCTGCCAATCCAATGTGGCCGTCATAAGGGAATGGCCGACGCTACTTGGAATATACGATGCTTGCATCGCTTGAGCATCAGGCTGACGGAATCCAGACTTTGAATCAAAGTCTGGATTTCCGGCAGGCTGATGCTCGGCCCGCTGCTAAGCGGAGCCGTCGACCAATCGGGCTCTCTGAGGGACTCAGAGAAACGATTGGTCGCAAGGCTATCGATAGCCTCAATCACAGAAGCGACTACACTTCTTAGTGCTAGCGCCGACCATTCTTTGCACACCCTAACTGGCATCCTTCGCTTTTCCAATAGCGAAAAACTTTCGGTCGAGACGCTTAATGCTCGGAACGTATAGCTGAAAAGCGGCGATTTTATTTCCCTTGAATTCTTTGGGGACCTCCCGCCACGTTAGCGCACCGGAATGCAAAAAAGCAGCTTGATTGGCCATTAGCCAAGCGCGACCTCTCGGCGTGAGCGTCGCACTTTCTTCCGAAACCTTAAGAAATCCATGCTCGGCTAAGCTATTGAGGGCTGAAATGATCTCCCTCAGCGCAATTCCCGTTCCGCTAGCAATTGACCAAGGCGCAAAGCCATCGGGCTTCTTGTGAGCTAGAAATAGCAGAAATTTTTCAACTCGATCAGGCTCGAAAGCTGTCATGGTCGAAGTCTTTTCATTACCGTTGATCTGTCATTTTGGAGTTTATCTTTTGGCCACCATAGTATCGGAAAATTTGAATTTGGGGCGTTCCACCTTTTTATACAAAACATCGCTTCTGCTTCGCCATGCCCCAACGATGGCAATGGATTGCCATCGACATTCGGACTCAAGTAGCCTTCCAATTTTTTCATATTCAATATTTGGAGATCTAATTCATCGCCAGAAAAATATCCGCTTATTCCAGGTTTGATTTCAAACGCAAACTCACAATCTGAGATATGAGTTTTTACGAAAGATAGAGCGTTTTGCATTCCTGCTAACATAAAAACGCTTGGATTTACCTGTATTCCTAACGAATCAGCGTGTTTTTTTATGTGTTTTACTCTGTTGATAATTGTATTACCAGTTCCTGAAAATTCATCAATCAAGGTAAAGTTTGGATAAAGAGAAATTCTGTCTTTCTTTAGATATTGCGGAACAGAGTTGAAGAACTTTATGTCGCCAAATCCAACCAAGTGAGATTTTAACTGATGTATAACAGCTTGAGAGCTGTCCGCGTCCTCATCCCATGCCGCAGCAACAACACAGTAATTATTCAATTCGTTTTTTTTATCTTTAATGAACTGTGCCATACTTTCAAGAAGATTGGAAAGCTTGTTCTCTTTTACAATGACCATTTTCTCAATGACATGAGAAATCAATGCGTACTCGGATTCGGATTCACAACCAGCGAAAAGATCGAAAAGTTCGGAATCTAGTCCGTCAAACGAATCATTTGCCACCAATATCCGAAACAGGAATTTTCTAATTTCTTGCTCTGTCAAAGTTGGAAATCCTTGTGGTGAGCCTTTCTTTTTGCGCGCCGAATCCCTGTGGTCAAGTCGGTTCCTTCTCCGTTTTAGGGTGTCCGCTGGCCATAGGCTTATGTATCATTGCACCATGCACCAAAGCGAGGCCTGATCCATCTGACTGTCGACCGGCGGGATTGCCTCTAATGTAAGATTCTCATAGTCGGCTAAGTCATCCTGACCCCCGAGCATCACGAGCGCATGATCGCGCTCGGCGCCGCGCATAGCGCGCGGTCGCGCGGCGAGGCGGGGTGTCTGGCGCACAACTGCCATGTCGACGTCGAACAGCCCGACCGCCTCGTCTTTGTCGAAGAGTGGGCGGATATGGCCGCGGTGCGCGCCCGCTTCGCAGTCCCCGCATCGGGCGCCTTCGTCGCCGAAATGCGCGCCCTCTCGCCGCAGCCTCCGGTGATGCGGGTGTTCTCGGGCGAAGATGTGACGGCGCGGGTGGTGGAGTAGCGGCCTCCCTCTCTCCGTTCGTGTCGAGCGAAGTCGAGACACCCATCGATCATCCGCCCGGCCGAGCGGCATCTCGACTTCGCTCGATGCGAACGGGATTGGAGATTTTCGTCGCCATTGGCCGAGGATGACGATGTAGGAAAATAACTGCTTTCCTACATTATTCCGCTGTGCCAGCCTTCATCCCGGCTCTTTCAAATCACGGACAACAGCCGTTGCCGCTGACCTGCGGCCACGGCGCTGGCGCGCTGCGCTCCCGTGCTCGGGGGACGGTCGGCGGCACATCGGCGCGTGAGGCTGAACTTTACTGAACTTTGGCTTGTCCTGCCGCACCGCGGGCTGCGGCCCGCCGATTTCATACGCGCGGCGCCCCGCCGCCATGCTATCCTGCCCGCTCAGGGGTGATCGTCGGCGATAAGGCCGACTCGATGCCCCGCGACAGGTTGCCGACAAGGCCGCGTTCCGCGGTCCGGGCCGACCAGGAAGGCGTGGCCGCAGGCCGCCGATATGCCGCAAATCAATCTGGGCCGCACGCTGGGGCTGGCGGTCGTGCTGGCGTCCGATGCGCCGCTGTTGCTGCTCGACGAGCGGCTGATGATCGTCGCGGCGAGCGACAGTTTCTGCGCCGCGTTCGGCATCGACCCCGCCACCGTCACCGGCCAGTCGATCTATGACCTGGACCATCATCATTGGGATTTGCCGCGGCTCCGCTCGCTGATCGATGCGACGCTGGCGGGCGCGGCCGAGGTCGAGGCGTATGAGATGGAGGTCGAAACCAGCACCGGGGCGTCGCGCTGCGTCGTCATCAAGGCGCAGCGGCTCGACTATGGCGACCGCGACCAGACGCGGATGCTGGTCACCGTCATCGACGTGACCGCCGAACGCCAGAATGCCAAGCGGCACAAGGAACTGATCCACAGCAACGCCGAACTACTCCACGAAATGCAGCACCGCGTCGCCAACAGCCTGCAAATCATTGCCAGCATCCTGATGCAGAGCGCGCGCAAGGTGCAATCGAAAGAGGCGCGCGGCCATCTGACCGACGCGCACCAGCGCGTGATGTCGATCGCGACGCTGCAGCGCCACCTCGCGCATTCGGACGCGGGGGCGGTCGAGCTCGAACCCTATCTCGCGCAGCTGTGCGCCAGCATCGGCGCGTCGATGATCTATGACCGCGAACAGCTGACGCTGACCACCGCGGTCGACCCGGTATCGGTCGGCGGCGACATATCGGTCAGCATCGGGCTGGTCGTCACCGAACTGGTGATCAATGCGCTGAAACACGCGTTCCCCGACGGGCGCCACGGCCATGTCATCGTCGGCTATGCGGCACAGGGCGACGACTGGACGCTGACCGTCAGCGACGACGGGGTCGGGATGGGTGAAGGCGGCGCGGATTCGCAAGCCGGCCTCGGCACCCGCATCGTCCAGGCGCTCGCCAAACAGCTCGGCGCCGAGATCACCGTGAAGGATACCGCGCCGGGCACCCGCGTGTCGCTGGTCCACACCAAAGCAATCGCGCGCGAAGTCGCGGCAAACGACCCGGCGGAGGAAGCGGCGGTTTAGGGCGGCGTCGCTCCTCCCAGAGGAAGGAGTTTACTCGATCGCCATCCACGCGCCGCCCTGCCGCCGATAGACCAGCGGCGACACCGACCGATTGGCGTCGTCATACTGCGCTTTGACAAAGGCAGGCAGCTTGGCCCCGATGTCCGCCGCGCGCGCGTCGGCGACGATCAGCACATCGTCCGACGGCACCGCGACCAACAGGTTGCCGCCGAGCGCCGCGTCCAGCTCGTCCCACCCGTCGGCGAGCATCAAGCTGGCCAGATAGTCCATCTTGGGGACCATGACGACACCGCCCACTACCGCTTCCGCGGGCGGCAGCGAGGGCAGGATTGCCAGCACCTGACGGCGGCCGAGCGCCATGATCTCGTCCTGCGTGACCTTGTACAGGTCAAGTTCGCGCAGCATCCACGGCTCGCTGGTGGTCGGCTCGTCGGCGACCAAGATCAGCTCCAGCCCCTTGGCAAAAGGGGTGGTAAAGATGACATCGTCGGGTTGCGCGCCGCGTTCGGCGAGGATCCGGTTGCGATGCGCGGCGTAACCGGCGTCGCGGACGACCAGCCGCAGGCTGCGCAGCTCGGCCTCGACCTCGGCATCGGTGGGTGCGGTCGGCGACGTTACGTCGGGGGCTTTGGCCGGTAGCACCGCCGCCTGAGCCCCACCCGCGCCCAGCAGCCCCGCCGCAAAACCGACCGCCTTGCCGAATATCGATTTGCCAGCCGCCATCGGCTCCGCTCCTTTGCGCAAAGATGGCTAGCATAGCGCCGCGCGGTGAGGGCCGGAACGGTAGGCAGCGCACCGGGTCATGATCGCTGGTGCTGCCCCACGAACGTCACCCCGGGCTTGACCCAGGGTCCATGACCACCTCGGTCGCCTGGACCCCGGGTCAAGCCCGGGGTGACGATACAGGGGAAAGAGCGGTGAGACCTGTTGCAACCTCAGTGCCACAACGGCCCAAGTTCCGTTCGTGTCGAGCGAAGTCGAGACACCGGGAAGGCAGGTGCCACGCAGGCGTGTCTCGATGTCGCTCGACACGAACGGAAAAGAGGGGGCGGCGTTAGGACGAAAAGGAGGCCGACGCCCCTATTTCAACATCGGCGCCAGATACTGCCCCGTAAAGCTCCGCGGATTCTTCGCGACCTGCTCCGGCGTGCCGCTCGCGACGATCTCGCCGCCCTTCACCCCGCCCTCGGGGCCCAAGTCGAGGATATAATCGGCGGTCTTGATGACATCCAGGTTATGCTCGATCACGATCACACTGTTGCCCTGTTCGACCAGTTGCTGGAGCACTTCGAGCAGCTTGCGGACATCCTCGAAATGCAGCCCGGTGGTCGGCTCGTCCAGGATATACAGCGTCTGCCCGGTCGACCGCCGCGACAATTCCTTGGCCAGCTTCACCCGCTGCGCCTCGCCGCCCGACAGGGTCGTCGCCTGCTGCCCGACCTTGATGTAACCCAGCCCGACGCGCACCAGCATCGCCATCTTCTCGCGGATCGACGGCACTGCCTTGAAGAACTCGGTCGCATCCTCGACCGTCATGTCGAGCACGTCGGCGATGCTGTGGCCCTTGAACTTCACCTCCAGCGTTTCGCGGTTGTAGCGTTTGCCATGGCACGTCTCGCACGTCACATAGACGTCGGGCAGGAAGTGCATCTCGATCTTGATCAGTCCGTCGCCGGTGCAGGTTTCGCAGCGCCCGCCCTTGACGTTGAAGCTGAACCGTCCGGGTTTATAGCCGCGCGCCTGGCTTTCGGGCAGTCCGGCGAACCAGTCGCGGATGATCGTGAAGGCGCCGGTGTAGGTCGCGGGGTTGCTGCGCGGGGTGCGGCCGATCGGCGACTGGTCGATGTCGATCACCTTGTCGCAATGCTCCAGCCCTTTCAGGCTGTCGTGCGGCCCCGCGATCATCCGCGCGCCATTGAGCACCCGCGCCGCGCTGGCATAAAGCGTGTCGATGATCAGGCTCGACTTGCCGCTGCCCGACAGGCCGGTGACGCAGGTGAAGGTGCCGAGCGGGATCTTCGCGGTTACATTGTTGAGGTTGTTCGCGCGGGCGCCCTTGAGCACCAGGTCGAACCCATTGCCCTTGCGGCGGTGCTTCGGGATTTCGATGCGCTTGGTGCCATTGAGATAGGCCGCTGTCAGGCTCTTGTCGCTTTTCAGCACCTCTTCCAGCGTGCCTTCGGCAACTATCTCGCCGCCGTGGAGCCCGGCGCCCGGCCCCATGTCGACGACATAATCGGCGTGGCGGATCGCATCCTCGTCATGCTCGACGACGATGACGGTGTTGCCCAGATCGCGGAGGCGTTTGAGCGTTGCGAGCAGCCGGTCGTTGTCGCGCTGGTGGAGCCCGATACTGGGTTCGTCGAGGACGTAGAGCACGCCCGAGAGACCCGAGCCGATCTGCGAGGCAAGGCGGATCCGCTGGCTCTCGCCGCCGCTGAGCGTGCCGCTGGTGCGGTTGAGGTTGAGATAATCGAGCCCGACATTGTTGAGGAAGCCGAGCCGTTCGTTGATCTCTTTCAGGATCGCCTTGGCGATCTGGCGCTGCGTGTCGTTCAGCTTTTCCTCCAGCGTCCCGAACCATGCGAGCGCGTCGGCAACCGAGCGCTGCGCCGACATGCTGATGTCCTCGCCCGCGATCTTCACCGCGAGCGGTTCGGGGCGCAGGCGGGCGCCGTGGCACGTCTCGCACGGCTGCGGGGTCTGATATTTCGACAGCTCCTCGCGCATCCACGCGCTTTCGGTCTGGAGCAGGCGGCGGTTGAGGTTGCCGATGACGCCTTCGAATGCCTTGTGCGTCGTATAGCTGCGGCGCCCATCCTTGAAGGTCAGCTCGACCGGCTTGCCGCCGCTGCCATAGAGGATCACGAGCTGCACCTCGCCGGGCAGATCCTGCCACGGGGTCGTCAGCTCGAAGCCATAGGCTTTGCCCAGGCTTTCGAGCACCTGCATATAATAAGGCGAGGGTGGGTTCGATTTCGCCCACGGCACGACCGCGCCCTTTTTCAGGCTGAGCGCATGGTTGGGGACAACGAGGTCGGGGTCGAACTCCTGCCGTTCCCCCAGCCCGTCGCACGCGGGGCACGCGCCCTGCGGCGCGTTGAAGCTGAACAGCCGCGGCTCGATCTCGGCAATCGTAAAGCCGCTGACCGGGCAAGAGAATTTCTCGCTAAAGATCAGGCGGTTTGCGGGGATGCCCGCGCCCTTCATCGCGCCGCCGGTGTCTTCCTCCTCACGCCCCGGCACCGGCCCATCGGCCAGATCGACATAGGCCAACCCATCGGCCAGCTTCAGCGCGGTCTCGAAACTGTCGGCGAGCCGGGTGCCAAGGCCCTCGCGCACCGCAATGCGATCGACGACGACTTCGATGTCATGCTTGTACTTCTTGTCGAGCGCCGGCGCCTCGCCGATCTCATAAAATTCGCCGTCGATGCGGACACGGGTAAAGCCGTCCTTCTGCCACTGCGCGAGTTCCTTCTTATACTCACCCTTACGCCCGCGCACGACGGGGGCGAGCAGATAGGCGCGGGTGCCTTCGGGCAATTCTATCACGCGATCGACCATCTGGCTGACCGTCTGCGCCGCGATCGGTTCGCCGGTGGTCGGCGAATAAGGCACTCCGACGCGCGCCCATAGCAGGCGCATATAGTCGTAGATTTCAGTCACCGTCGCGACGGTCGAGCGCGGGTTGCGCGATGTCGTCTTCTGCTCGATGCTGATCGCCGGCGACAGCCCGTCGATATGTTCGACATCGGGCTTTTGCATCATCTCCAGAAACTGGCGGGCATAGGCCGACAGACTCTCGACATAGCGCCGCTGCCCCTCGGCATAGATGGTATCAAATGCCAGCGACGATTTGCCGCTGCCCGACAGGCCGGTAATGACGACCAGCGCGTCGCGCGGCAAATCGACATTGACGCCCTTAAGATTGTGCTCGCGCGCGCCGCGCACGGAAATGTGGGTGAGACTCATGGGAGAAGTATGTTCCAGATTTGTTCTTGTGACGCAAGGAGGCGTTTCGGCCCGGCATTACCTGCTAGATAGGACGCGCAGGCGTTGCTCGCAATGCGGCGCCGTCCCACCATCGTGCCCAAGGCTTCGTCCGTTTCGCAAGATGCCCAATAGATAGGTACGTCCTGAGACCCCTTTCTCAGGGCCGGGCGGGGGCGGCGTCGTGCCGTCCCCGTACTGCCATGGCGGTCAGCGACAGCGCCGCCCCGATGATCACGAACAGCGCGGGAAAGCCGCCTAGCACCGACATCATCCGGATGCCGTCGATGCCTGACGAAGTGACCAGGGTGGTGGCTACCAGACCGACCGCAAGGCCCCATATGATCTTGACGGACAGCGGCGCTTCGGGCGTTTCGGGCGAAATCCCGTGCGTGGACAGCGCGCTCATCGCAGAGATATTGCTGTCGGCGGCGGTGACATAGGAGAGAAAAATTGCCGCGATCAGCAGAAACAGGACTGGCAAGCCGCCGCCCAGATCGCTGAACAGCCGATAGAGCAGAGGATCGGGGCCAACGCTGGTCAATAGCGCGTAGAACTCGCCGCCCGACTGTTGATCCAGGGTGATCGTTGTGCCCGCAATGATGATCATCCATACCGCACCGAAAAGGGCAGGCAGCAGCAGATTAAACAGAATGAAGCCGCGCACCGTATAGCCGACCGCCAGACGGCCGAGAAATAGAGCGGTAACCGGCGCCCATGCGAACCAGTTTGCCCAGTTGAAAATCGTCCATTGTAGGTGCCAGTCAAGATCGACATCGCTGCCGGTGCTGCGCGACAGGAAGGTTGAGCCATAGTCGGCGGCTCCCGATATGGCGAGCGTCGGCAATCTCTCTGTCGCCCCCGCGACAACGACAAAAAGGAGGATCGCGGCGAACAACCAGATGTTCAGCAGCGAGAGGCGCGCGATGCCGCGGCGCAGTCCCAGCGCCGCAGACACGACGAAGGTTGTGACAATCAATCCCGCAATCGCCCCGCGTAGCAGGACGCCGCCACTGAAATCGCCTATCCCTTCGATTCCCCCCGCCAGCGCCAAAACGCCCGCGCCCAGCGATGCCGCCATTCCCGCGACCAGCGCAAACAGACAGACAATATCCACCAGCGTGCCGACCCGCCTGTGCGCGCGCTGACCAAGGAGCGGGACGAACAGCGATGACAGGCTGAACGGTTCGCGGTGGTTGTAATAGATAAGTGCGAAGGCCAGCCCCGCAACGGTGTAGATCGCGTAGGGTGTCAGCGTCCAATGCAGGAACATCGTCGACATGGCAAAGGCCGCGGCAGCGTCACTGCCGGGCTGAAGGCCGAGCATCGCGGGCGGAGCGTTGAGATGAAACAAGGGTTCGGCGGCGCCCCAGAACAAGATTCCGGTGGCGATGGTCGTGCAAAGGGTGACGGCAAACCAGCGCCAGCGGGTCAGGATAGGCTTTGCGTTGGGCCCTCCGATGATCCGGCCGCCGAACGGAGCGAGCGCAATGCCGACGAGCAGTGCCAGAAAGGCCACCCCCGCCCATGCGAACAGCGGAGAGAAATAGCGCAGGATCCAATCGTTGATGGCGGTTTCGGCGGCCAGCACGGCGGCACCGTGCCATAGGCTGAGCACGACAGCGGCGAGCAGAACCGCGAGCGGCAAAAAGAACACCGGGCGATTGAGCGAAAGTTTCGGCGATGCTGGCAATTCAAGGGCCGATCGAACATGGTACGGTCGGCCAGCATGAAGCCTGCCCGTGCCCGGGTCAATCCGGGCCGGGAACGCCCGTTCGGACCAGGCGTTGGACCCGCGGACAATTTGATTGCAGGAGCGACTTTTATGACCAGGATGATTTTGACGGCGGCAACCGCGTTGGCGCTGCTCGGTTCGGGGAGCGCGTTGGCGCTGCAAACGTCCACTGAAGCGCCGGTGGACGCGACTGCGAAAAAGCTGCCCGACGGCACCACGCCGGGAGAACGGTCCAATACCGCGCGTCTGAACGCGGAACAGGCCGCACGTGCAAAGGCTGAAACCACCACCTATCAGCAGGAAGTATCGGCAGTGGCGCAGCAGGTCGCGCACGACCAGGCCGAGTTTGCCGAGGAAACCGCGGCCTATGAAGCAGAGAAAGCGCGCGTCGCTGCCATGTCGGCGGAGGAGCGGATGAAGTGGGAGGCCGACGCCGCTGCGTGCAAGGCGGGCGACACGACTCGCTGCGCCGCGCCAGCACCCAAGCCGCGCTAAACGGTCAATAATCGGCCGGTAGCGCCGACGGTTCGACAGCGAACGACGCATCGTCCGCCGCGTTGGCGGACGCGAGCTGCGAGTCCGGAATTTGGCTGCTTTCCTCGCTTGGGGGCGGGTTGGGGAAGCGCCCGCCATAGCGATAGCCGTCATCGTCAGAGTCGCCGAGCAGCCGCGGATCAAGATCGACCGCGCCCAGATCCCGAAATTCATTGCTCATCCGGTTTTCGCGCTCGGCGCGCAAGCGTGCGGCGACGCCGTAGCTGTCCGGGCAGACGAGGCACGGTGCCGCGCCGCTTATGACGGGCGCGCCGGCGTCGGGGTTGGCGCTGAGGTGCGAATAGGATGTGCCTTCGGCCGCGCTGCTGCCCAATCGCTCTCCCGCCGCCATCTCGCCGAGCAGCACGCCCCCGACAACGCCCGCGAGTGTCAGGGCGGACCAGCGAAACAGTCGTGCTCCGTTATGCCGACTCGGCGGGAAAGATAATTTCTTTGGCATCGCGCGATTTGGCCATGCGCGGGTGTCCGATGCAAGCACGGCGCCATGAAATTACCTGCCGGTCGCCCGTTCGTCGATAGATGAACGGCTTTCGTCCGGTCATCGAGGCGCAGTTTGCGCCGATCGATCCAAACGCGATTCTGATGACGTCTAGGGGGTATCACCAACTTGCGGGATGCGGAGGTTCTGGTCTCCCCGGTCCAAAGCCTGCGTGTCCCGCATCATCCCAGAAGAGGACTCCCCCATGGCGAAATTATCATTGATCCTGCTGAGCGCGCCAATCGCGTGTATCGGCCTGAGCGTCCCGGCCGCGGCCGAGGACAATAGCGACCGACGCACCGTCGTTGTCCGCTACAACGATCTGAACCTGGCTAGCGTCGAGGGACGCGAACGGCTCAATTTCCGCGTGAAGGACGCAGTGCGCACCGTATGTAACAGCCGCCCCAATCACCGTGTGTCGCTGAACGAGCGTGCCAAGTCGGACCATTGCGAAAAGGTGACGATGGCCGACGCCGACATCAAGCTGGCAGGCCTGCTCAATGGTGACGGTACCCGTCTGGCGGATCGCAACCCGACGATCCGGGTTTCGGCGCCCTGACCGCGCTGCCACCGAAAAAAAGGCGGTCATGCCCGGGCATGGCCGCCTTTTTCGATTCAAGCGTTCATGATCGCCTTCACGTCGTGAAGATAAGTGCGGCCGATGCGATGGACCCCGCCGTCACCCAGATCGACGCTCCATGCGCCGTCGCCGTGATGCTTCAGCCCGACGATGCCGTCGCGACGCACCATTTTCGACCGGTGGATCCGCAGGAACTGATCGGGGTTCATCCGCGCCTCCAGCGACTTGATTGTCTGGTGGATCAGCCAGCTGCGTGCGCCGACGTGGAGACGCATATAATCGCGCTCGGCCTCGATCAAATCGACCTGAGCTGCATCGACGCGTAGCATTTCGCCGCGGTTCTGGACCCAGAATTCATTGATCCATTTGCTCTTCTGGCTTGGCGCGCGCTCGGTCGCCCGCCATTCGCGCACCCGGTTCAGCGCACGGGCGAGACGATCGGGCGAAACCGGTTTGAGCAGATAGTCAACCGCGGCGACGTCGAACGCCGCGACCGCATATTGATCGAAGGCGGTGACAAAAATTACCGCGGGCGGATTGTCGAGCCGATCGATCGCGGCGGCGACCTCCAGCCCGTTGAGGTCGGGCATCGCGATGTCGCAGAGCACAAGATCGGGCGCGAGCGCATCGACCATTCGGAGTGCCGAGGCGCCGTCACTGGCGGTGCCGACCAGCGACACGCCGTCCTGCTGACCGGTCAATATCTGCAACCGCTCGATCGCCAGTGGTTCGTCATCGACAATCAGGGTGCGCAACGTCTGGATCATGGTTTAGCGAGCCTCCCGTGACAGCGGCAGCCACAGCGACACCGCAAAACCGCCATCGTCCGACGGTCCCCATTCGCATCCCGCGGTCGGGCCATAACGGGTGAGGAGCCGTTCACGAACATTGCCAAGGCCGAGGCCGGTACCCGAGGGTGGCGTTGGCGCCTTGGGATCGATGTCGTTGTCAATGCGCAGCACCAGCAGCCCATATTCGGCGCTGGCGTGCAGGCGGATCGCGATTTTGCCCTTGGTCGGCGCAACGCCATATTTGATCGCATTTTCGATGATCGGCTGCAGGATCAGCACCGGGACGCAGGCATTTTTCAACTCGTCGGGCATCGTCACTTCGACCTGCAAGCGGTCGGGAAAGCGCGTCTGTTCGATGTCCAGGTAGAGGCGTTGCAGCGCGATCTCTTCGTCCAGGCTGACCAGCTGTTCGGGATCGATCGCGAGGCTGGAGCGAAGGAAGGACGACAGATTCATGATCATCGTCTCGGCTTCGTTTTTCGACCCGCGCATGACGAGGGTGGAGAGCGAATTGAGCGTGTTGAACAGGAAATGCGGATTGACCTGATAATGCAGCGCGCGCAGCTGCGCATTCTTCGCCTCAAGCCGGAAATGGTTGGCACGCCGTTCTACCGCACGCATTTCATTGGCATAGCCGAACGCGACATAGAGCGCCGCCCACACCGCAAAGAAAAAATACCAGCGGATCGAACTGTCGAGGATCAGCACGGTTTCCCAAGCGCCAGGGAATTTTGCCTGCATTTCTTCGATGATCTTGGCGGCTTCGGGGACCGGGAACCAGTAATAGAACACCAGCAGGTTAACCGAGGCATAGACGATAACCAGCGGCACGGCAGCACCAAGCGCCGCGGCCAGGCGGGCGCCAAAGCTTTGCGGTTGGGCGCGCTGGAGCAGTTGATAGAGGACGAAGGTGCACAATATGCCTGCGATGACCACGAGGCCGCGGCGCGCTGCCGACGGCCATTGGTCGGGTACGCCGGTGAGCAGGCCGAGCCCGGTGGTGATCAGGAAATAGAGCAGCCACATTGCGATGATCGATCCGATCGCAACGCGCGGGTTGACGCGGGCGTCGGAGGCGCGCCAGTCGGGCGCCGCCGCCAGCATTTTCGCACGCTGGTCGCGCAGCGCGTCTTTGCGAAGGGTCATGTTCATTGCGCCTGCTTTAGCGTCAAAACCGGCGCCAAGGATAGCAGACACCGTGCCGCCAGTCGAAGGCCGGAGCGCTTTGGTCGAAAGCCGCGCCGTCAACGCGCGCCCGGTTGCGGCAGCGCGCGGCGCCAGTTGCCGCGCCGATACACGGCCCAGGCCATCGCCAGCGAGGCGAGCGAGGACAATGGAAAGCTCCACCAGATCGCGTCGGCGCCGAGTAATGGATAGGCGAAATAATAGATGCCGAAGCGGATCGGGAACATCGACAGCGCCAGGATGATCAGCGGCGGCACGACCGAGCCATTGGCGCGCAGGGTGCCGATAATGACGATGGTGGTGCCAAACGGCAAGAAGGTCCAAGTCGCAATATACTGGATATGACGTGACACCTCGATCGCCTCGCTGCCGCTGCCGAGGAACAGCGCGAGCGCGGCGCGGTCGAACAGCAGCAGGAGCGCGATCAGGACGCCGGTCATCGCGAGGTTGATGGTGATGCCGCTGTTAGTGATCGTCGAAACGCGATCCCAGCGCTTGGCACCGATATTCTGCGCCGCCATCGCGCTGACCGCGGCGCCGACCGCGCGCGCGGGCATCTGGATATAGTTCCACAATTGCAGCGTCGCGCCATAGGCGGCGGCGGTCACGAGGCCCTCGCGATTGACGAGCCCGACCATGACGAGCCCTGCGCCTGAGATCACGAGCATCTGCGCCCCCATCGGCAGGCCGCGCGCGATGATGAAGCGCAGCTCGCGCCAGCTGGGCGCCAGATAGGCGAGTTCGCGGCCGCGCAGGCGGAGCGGATGATCCTTGGCATAGAACCAGATGATCATACCGATCAGGCTGATCGTCCCGGCAATCGCGGTCGCCAGCGCGCTGCCCGCGATGCCGAGGCGCGGGACGGGGCCGAGTCCGAGGATCAGCACCGGGTTGAGGATGATGTCGATGACGACGGTCAGCACCATGAAGCGCAGCGGCGTCACCGCATCGCCTGCGCCGCGCGACGCCATCATTAGCGTCACCGAAATCATGCTGGCGGGGATCGCGACAAAGGTGACGCGGAGGTAATCATGCGCCAGCGCAAAGGCTTCGGGCGGGGTTTCGAGCAGGCGCAATATCGCGTCGGAGGTGAACCAGCCGACGATCGCGATGACCACCGCAAACAGCGCCGCGAGCCCGATCGCGCCCCCCGCGGCGCGGCGCGCGGCATCGATGTCGCCGCGCCCGATCGCTTGCCCGATCAGCACTGTTGCAGCCATTCCGAACCCGAAAAAGGTCGCGAACATCAGGAACATGATGATGTTGGCGTTGGCGGTCGCGGCGAGCGCGCTGTTGCCCAGAAACTGCCCGACCCAGATCGAATTGACCGAACCGGAGAGGGTTTGAAGGACGTTCGACGCGAGCGTTGGGAGGGCGAAGATGATCAGCGTTTTGGCGATCGGTCCGCTGGTCAGGTCCATGCCGCCGCGCGCGGTCTGGCGCGGGGGGAGGGGCGCCGACGCCGGATCGCTGGCGACGGCGACGGGGGTGGGGGTGACAGGTTCGCCGGTCACTTCTTCATTCCTCCGCGGAACGGGGAGGTGCCCCGGAGGGGCGGAGGGGCAGCAAGGTTTCGGTCTCAAATAGCGGCATACTGGCGAGACGCTGCGACCCCTCCGTAACGCCTTCGGCGCGCCACCTCCCCGTTCCGGGGAGGATCGAAGGGGTCAGCCGTTCGGGCTGCCACCTCCCCGCAAGGGAGGAGGAATGGGCGTGTTCGCTCACCCCAGCCTTGCCAGTGCGGCGGTCAAGCGGTCGGCTTCGTCCGCCTTCGCAGCATGATCGGCGCGCGCCTTTTCGACGGCTTCGGGCTTGGCGCGCTCGACGAACGACGGGTTGTTCAGGCGGCCCGCCAGGCCGTCGCGTTCCTTTGCCGCGGCCGCGAGCGCCTTTGTGAGGCGGTCGCGTTCGGCGGCAATGTCGATGACGCCTTCGAGCGGGACGGTGATCGTCTCACCCTCAACGACGAGCTGCGCCGAAGCGCCCGGGGGTGCGCGGTCGAAACTGACGGTTTCAAGGCGAGCGAGGCGGTCCAGCTGCGCGGCAAGCTTGTCGGTGCGACCCTTGAGCGACGCCGGGAAATGCGCCGTCAGGCGGGCGCCAGGGGGCAGGCCGAGTTCGGCCTTCGCACCCCGCAGTTCGCTGACCAACTTGATCAGCCAGTCGATATCGGCGCTGGCTTCCGCGTCGCGCTCGGCGTTCGGCTCCGGCCATTTGGCGGTGATTAGCGGGTAGTCCGCGCGGTCGCCGAGGCCGGTCCACAGCTCTTCGGTGATGAAGGGCATGAAGGGGTGGAGCATGACGAGGATCTGGTCGAGCACCCAGCCAGCGACGGCCTTGGTCTCGTCGTCGATCGCACCTTTGATCAGCTCGAGATACCAGTCGCAGAAGCGGTCCCACGCAAAGCTGTAGATCGCGTTAGCGGCCTCGTCGAAACGATAGGCGGCGAAGGCGGTTTCCATCGCGGTGACGGTCGCCGCCACCTCGCCGATGATCCAGCGGTTGACGGGCAGGGTGGCCGCGGGGGCTGCGAGGGTGGTCGAGGCCGAAATGCCATTGGCCTCGCAGAATCGCGCCGCGTTCCACAGCTTGGTCGCGAAGTTGCGGTATCCGGCGAGGCGCGCGTCATCCATCTTGATGTCGCGACCCTGGCTTTCCATCGCCGCCATGAAGAAGCGCAGCGCGTCGGCGCCATATTGGTCGATCAGCCCGAGCGGGTCGACGACATTGCCCTTCGACTTTGACATCTTCGCGCCGTCGGGTGCGCGGACGAGGCCGTGGAGGTAGAGCGTTTTCCATGGGACATCACCCATGAACTCCATCCCCTGCATCGCCATGCGCGCATCCCAGAAGAACAGGATGTCGAAACCCGAGATAAGGACGTCGTTGGGGTAGTGACGTTTGACGAGGTCAGTGTCTTCGGGCCAGCCGAGGGTCGCGAACGGCCAAAGGGCGGAGGAGAACCAGGTGTCCAGAACGTCCTCGTCGCGGGTCAAGGCAGCGCCGGCGCCCGCTTCGGCCTGCGCTTCCTCCTCGGTTTCGGCGACGAAGATGCGGCCGTCATCGGCGTACCAAGCCGGAATCCGGTGTCCCCACCACAGCTGGCGCGAGACGCACCACGGCTGGATATTCTCCATCCAGTTGAAGAACGTCTTTTCCCACGTCTTGGGGACGATATTAATGCGCCCGTCGCGCACTGCCGCCATCGGTGGCTGCGCGAGGGTTTCGGCGTCGACATACCATTGGTCGGTCAGCCATGGTTCGATCACCACGCCGCCGCGGTCGCCGAACGGGGTCTGGATCGTGCGCGGCTCGGCGTCGTGTTCGACGACGTCCCCCTCTTTTGAAGTCACGATATGGGGGATGAGGAAGCCCGCTTCCTTCATCCGCTGCACGACCAGTTCGCGCGCGCCGTCGATGCCGTCGCGCTTGAAGCGGTGGAGGCCGAGATATTCGGCTGGGATCAGCCCGTCGCTCGTCTGGATGACGTTCGCGTCGCCATCGAGCATGTTGAGCATCTCGCCGGGCTTGAAGCCTGCACGCTTGCCGACGTCGAAGTCGTTGAAATCATGCCCCGGGGTGATCTTCACCGCTCCGCTGCCCAGCTCGGGATCGGCGTGCTCGTCGGCAACGATCGGAACGCGGCGACCGGTGATCGGCAGCGTCACAAACTTGCCGATCACGCTCTGGTAACGCGCATCGTCGGGATGAACCGCGACCGCCATGTCGGCGAGCATCGTTTCGGGGCGCGTCGTCGCGACTTCGATATAGTCGCGGCCGTCATCGAGCGTCACACCGTCGGCGAGCGGATATTTGAAGTGCCAGAAGCCGCCCTGTACCTCGTGCGTCTCGACCTCGAGGTCCGAGATCGCCGTCTTGAGCTTGGGATCCCAGTTCACGAGGCGCTTGTCGCGGTAGATCAGTCCCTTTTTGTGGAGGTCGACGAACACCTTGACCACCGCGGCGGTGAAATGGGGATCCATCGTGAACTGTTCGCGTGACCAGTCCATCGAGCAGCCGAGGCGGCGGAGCTGGCCGGTGATCTGCCCGCCGCTTTCCGCCTTCCACTGCCACACCTTGTCGATGAAATCTTCGCGGCTGTAATTGGTGCGCTTGTCCTGCTGCGCCTCCAGCTGTCGCTCGACGACCATCTGCGTCGCGATGCCGGCATGATCCATGCCGACGACCCACAAGGCATCCTTACCGCGCAAGCGCTCGTAGCGGACGAGCACGTCCTGCAACGTGTTGTCGAGCGCATGGCCGATGTGCAGCGCGCCGGTGACGTTCGGCGGCGGGTTGACGATCGTGAAGGGGGTGGCGTCGGGGCGGTGCGGGCGAAACAGCCCGCGGCTTTCCCACTCAGTGGCCCATTTCGCCTCAATCGCGGCGGGATCGAATGTTTTTTCCATCGGCATAATGCGCCGCGCTTTGCCAGCCATGGTGCGGCGCGGCAAGGGGGAACCCACGAGTTTCCGTTCGCATCGAGCGAAGTCGAGATGCGCATCGTAGGCGCGCGCCTTCGGGGTGTCTCGACTTCGCTCGACACGAACGGAATTGAGAGGTTCTTACTTCTTCAAATGCCTACCCATCCACCCAAACACCGTCTGATACCATTGCACGCTGTTCTGGCCCTTCAGGATCCAGTGGTTTTCGTCGGGGAAGACCAGCAACTCGCCCTCTACGCCCCGCCGTTGTAAAGCATGAAACGCCGCGAGGCTCTGGCTGTACGGGATGCGGAAGTCCTTTTCGCCGTGGATCAACAGCATCGGCGTCTTCCATTTGGTGACATGATTGACCGGGTTCCACTTCTCGGCGTCGCGGCGCTCCCACCAAGGACCGCCATGATCATATTCGTCGAACCAAGTTTCCTCGGTCTCGAACGCCATCGCGCGCAGGTCGAACACCCCGGCATGGTTGACCAGGCATTTGAAGCCGTCGGGCCAATTGCCGGCGATCCAGTTCATCATGTAACCGCCATAGGAGCCGCCGAGCGCGCAGGCGTTGGCGGTATCGACATAGGCGTCCTGCACCCCAGCGGCGGCGAGGCCGAGCTTGAGGTCTTCGAGCGGCTTGCCGCCCCAATCCTGATTGATGCTGTCGGTGAACGCCTGCCCGTAACCCGTCGAGCCGTGAAAATCGACGCTGACCGCGGCGTAGCCCGGCGCCGAGAACAGGCGGGGGTTCCAGCGCGTCGACCAGCTGTTGCCAAAGCTGCCCTGCGGCCCGCCGTGGACGAGGAAGGCGACCGGGATTTTGCCGTTCGTATCTGCGGGCTTGACGATCTGGCCCCACACGGTGTCGCCGTTGGCGCCCCTGAAGCTGAAGCGTTTGGCATCGACGGGGTCGATCTCGGCCATCTGCGCACGATTGACATCGGTCAGGCGGGTGACCTTGCCCTTGGCATCGCGGACGAACAGGTCGGTCGGCACCGCGATGCTGTTGCGCGAAAAGAGCAGAGCGCCGCCGGGCAGCGGAGTGACGTCGCCGATATTGCCCTCATAGGCCTCGGTCGTGGCCTTGAGCTTGCTTACTTTGCCGGTCTTCACATCGACGCGGAAAACAGGGTGGTCGAGCACGTCCTGCGCGGTGACATAGAGCGATTTGCCGTCGGCGGCCCAAGCGATCGAGCCGACCGAACGATCCCATGCGTCGGTCAGCTTCCGCGTTTCGCCGGTCGACAAGTCGCGCAGCATCAGCACTTGCCGGTCGGCCTCATAGCCCGGGCGCGCCATGGCGGCATAGGCCAGCCACTTGCCGTCGGGCGAGGGGGTGGGCAGGGTGTCGGTGGCCTTGTTGTCCGCGGTCAGGTTCTGCGGCATCATGCGGCTGTCGACCAGCCAGCTGTAGATATCGAGGTTGGTCGAGGTCGGCTCGTCCTTGTCGGCTTTGCGCAGCGTGAAAAAGACGGTGCGGCTGTCGGCGCCCCATGCGAGTTCTTCGCCACCGCCAAAGGGTTTCGAGGGGCTGTCGCCGATCAGCCCGCCGTCAACGGCGCGCGCGACGCTGGCCTTGCCGCCGTCGAGGTTGAAGACGAAGGGGCGGCTGTAAGTCCCCGGGGTTTCCCAGCTGTCCCAGTGGCGCACGAAACCCGCGCCATGCTTGTACAGGCGGCCGGTGCCGGGGCCGGGCAGCGCACCCTTATTCTTCGCATCGCAGCCGAAGTCGGTGCATTCGCGCGGTACGTCGCCCCAAGCGAGCAGGCGCTTGCCATCGGGCGAAATCTTGAAACCCGAGACATCGGCCGCAGTGTCGGTGACCTGCGCCGCGGCGCCGCCGACCTTTGGATCGACCCGCCACACCTGGCTTTTACCCGAGGCGTTAGAGAGGAAATAGAGGCTGCCGTCGGGGTGAAACGCGGGAGCGCTCTCATTCTTCTCGGCAGTATCGGCAACGCGCACCGGCACAGCGTCCTTCGCATTGCGATCGACCAGCCACAGGCCGGTTGCGCGCTTGTACGTCGCGGCGTCGGTCTCGGTCATCTGGAACACCACCCAGCGGCCATCGGGCGACGCGGTCGGCGCGGCGACGCGCTTGAGCGTAGCCAGATCGACTTCGGTCATTGGCCGGGCAAAAGCGGGGGTGGACAGGGCGGCGGCGAGCGCGAGCGCGCTGGTCAGGATATGGTTTCGCATGATAGCGGTTTAGCGGGGTAGCGAGGGGGTTCAAGCCTGTTCGTCATTTGCCATTGCGGGCGCTGCCGCCCGGGAGCAGCTGCCGACAAATCGAGGCCGGGGTCAGGTAATTTGCGTCGGACGGTGTCTTTTGCCGGTCCCGCTAACCTTCTTTTAACCAGCCAACTCCACCAATAGCCCATGGCCATTTTCGGACAATTTCTTCCCATGACGTCCAGCGACGACCAGCGTCAGGACGTGCGCCGAAAACTCAGCCTGCTCGCTCGCGGGGTAAAACCCGATGGTACCGGCGTAGAGGTGCAGATTCACAATATCTCTGGCACCGGGTTGCTGTTTGAAAGCGATATCAAGCTGGCGGCCTGCGACCGGATCGAGATCGAATTGCCACACGCCGGCGACATTACTGCGGTGGTTATCTGGGCCAGCGGGCGCCTGTTCGGGTGCCAGTTCGAAGGGCCGGTGTCGCCCGCGACACTGAGCGCAGTGGAACTGAAAAGCGCGATTGCACCGGCGTCTGACCTGTCGGACGAAGCGCCGCCGGAGGACATCCAAGACCTTATCAGGCGCAGTCGCGAACAGATCGCACGCGCCGCGGGCCTAAGCGTCGACAGAATCCGGATCATCGTCGAGTATTAGGCTGGCTAGCGGACGATCGTGCCGCCCTTCATGACATGATCGATCTTCTCAAGCGCGGCAATGTCGGCAAGCGGATCGGCCTTGACCGCGATCATGTCGGCATAGCGGCCCGGCACGATGGCGCCAACATCTTCGCGGCCCATCTCGACTGCGGCGCGGCCCGTGGCGGACTGGATCGTTTGCATCGGGGTCATCCCATATTTGACCATATAGCGGAATTGCCGCGCGTTGAGCCCATGCGGATAGACCCCGGCGTCGGTCGCAAAGCCGATATTAACCCCCAGTGCGACGGCGCGGCGGAAGGCGGCGCGCTGCGCGACGGTGGTTTCACGGTTTTTGCGCAGATATTCGGCAGGCCAGCCCTCCTTGGCGCCTACATCCTCAATATAATCGCCGTTATAGATGTCCATCGCCAGCCAGGTGCCGCGCTTTTTCGCGAGCCGAAGCGTCGCTTCGTCGGCCAGGCTGGCGTGCTCGATGCTGTCGACCCCGGCGTTGATCGCGTTCTGGATACCGATCGCACCATGGGCGTGCGCGGTGACTTTCTTGCCGCGGGCGTGCGCGACCCGGACGATCGCGCGGAGCTGATCGACGGTCAGTTCGGGCGCGCCGGGCTCGGTGCCCATCGCGAGTACCGCGCCGGTGGCGATCGTCTTGATGAAATCAGCGCCATGGTCGAGCAAATATGTCGTCTTCGCCGCAGCTTCTTCGGGTGTCGCGGCGACACCGAGGCGCAGGTCGGGCGGTAGTTCCTCGTTGGGCACCACACCGTTCAATTCGCCGCCACCCTTGGGAATGGTGAGGTACGCGCCCGCCACCCACATCCGTGGTCCCGGCACATCGCCGCGCTCGATCGCGTTGCGCAGCGTCACGTCGGTGAGCCCGCGATAGGTGCCGACGTCGCGCACGCTGGTGAAACCGGCGTCGAGCGTCACGCGCGCGTTGCGCGCGCCGACAAGGACAGTTTCGGCCGGCGACGCCTTGATCGGTGCCGCGAGGTCAGCGCTCTGGCCGAGATCGGCGAGATGGGTGTGGAGGTCGATCAGGCCCGGCAGGACGGTGAAGGCCGACCAGTCGAGCCGCGTTGCGCCCTTGGGTGTTGCGCCGCAAGGAGTAACCGCCTTGATCCGTTCTGCCTCGATGGTGATGCACTGGCCGGTCCGCACCGTGTCACTGACGCCGTCGATCAGCCGTCCGGCCTCGACATAGAGCGTCTGCGCCGCCGCAGGCATCGCGGCGAGAGTCGCCGCGAGCGCCGCGATCAGATAGCGGTGTCGAACGCGTTGCACTGGCGCGGGTCCCCCGATTGCAGGCCGCGGCGCAGCCAGCTCATGCGTTGCTCGCTGGTGCCGTGGGTAAAGCTTTCGGGAACCGGACGCTGGCCCGCCGAGCGCATCAGCGTATCATCGCCGATCGCGTTGGCGGCGCGCATCGCTTCTTCCATATCGCCCGCCTCCATCACTGTCTGACCCGCAGCGGTTTTGGCGCGCGCGGCCCAGACGCCGGCGTAGCAGTCGGCCTGCAATTCCATGCGGACCTGCAGCGCATTACCTTCAGCCTGCGAGGCGCGTTGCTGCGCCTGGCGGACCTGGTTCGAAATGCCGCTGATCGTCTGGATGTGATGGCCGACTTCATGCGCAATCACATAGGCCTGCGCCGCATCGCCCGCGGCGCCGAATTTCTGCTCAAGCTCGCGGAAAAAGCTGGTGTCGAGATAGACGCCCTGATCGGCGGGGCAATAAAATGGGCCCATGGCAGCTTGCGCTGCGCCGCACGCCGAACTGTTGCGTTCGGTGAAGAAGTTGAGCGTCGGCTTTTGGTACCCGCTGACCAGCCCCTCCCACACCGTGTGCGTCGATCCGAACACGTTACAGGCGAAGCGTTCCGAAGCGGTGTCGCAGGCGACGTTTGCGCCGCCGCGGCTATCCGCCATCGGATCGGCGCTACTGCCCCCGCTGCTCAGCATATTGGCGCCTGGACCGAGAAGGAAAAACGCCGCCGCACCGATCAGCAGGATCGTACCGCAGCCCATCTTGCGCCCGAGCAGCATCGGCAGAAAGCCGATGAGCAGGCCACCGAGGCCGCCGCCACCGCCGCCAAAGCCGCCGCCACCGCCGCGGCCGAGGTCGCGAATATCGTCGCCGGGATCATAATCGTCGAGGCGCATGGGGGTTCTCCGCCGCTAAAGTGTCCGTTTCATTTCGATAGTTACAGCAGCGACGGCCAATTGAAAGAGGCTTCGCGTTGGACGACGCCCTTGCAATGGTTTATGCTGCGACGCACCAATCGCGCTTTCGCGAACCAAAGGCTACCATCCTTATGCCACGCCGTGCCGCTCCCGCAGCGCTTCCGCTTCCCGACCTCGTCGTGCTCGTCCTGCAGGGCGGCGGCGCCCTCGGCGCGTTTCAGGCGGGCGTTTATGAAGCGATGATCGATCTGGGCATCGAACTCGACTGGGTTGCCGGGATTTCGATCGGCGCGGTCAACGCCGCTATCATCGCGGGCAATCCGCGCGACGCCGCCGTGGGCAAGCTGCGCGAATTCTGGAACGGGGTGTCGTCGGCGATGCCGTCGCTGCCGGTCGCCGACAACGACTGGGCGCGCGAATGGGCGCATATGGTGGCGGCGGGGCAGGTGATGGCGTTCGGCGTTCCCGGGTTCTTTACCCCGCGCTTCCCGCCGCCGAGCTTTGCCGAACGGCAGACGCCCGAGGCGGTCAGCTTTTACGACACTAAGCCGCTGGTCGAGACGCTAAACCGGCTGGTCGACTGGGACCGGGTGAACAACGGCAATGTGCGGCTGTCGGTTGGCGCGGTGGCAGTCGAGACCGGGAATTTCCGCTATTTCGACACGAAATCGGAAACGCTCGACGCGCGGCACATATTGGCATCGGGGGCGTTGCCGCCGGGGCTGCCGCCGGTCGAGATCGACGGGACATGGTATTGGGATGGCGGGCTGGTGTCGAATACCCCGCTTGAGCATGTCGTCGATGCCGCGAAAGAAGATATGCTGGTATTCCAGGTCGATCTGTTCCCCGCACGCGGCGAGCGGCCGCACGACATGGAGGAAGCCTGGTCGCGCGAGAAGGACATTCGCTATTCGAGCCGGACACGGCGGATTTCGGACGGGCTGGTGCGGCGGCGCAAGGAGCATCAGCTGATCGACCGGATGTTGGCAAAGTTGCCGCCCAGCGCGGCCGACTTGCCGGAGGTCAAGGCGGTCAAGAAGATGGTTGATTGCAAGGCGCTCAATGTCGTGCAGCTGATCCATCAGCCGCCGAAATGGCAGACGGGCGCACGCGATTTCGAGTTTTCGCGCTCGACGATGGAGGTCAATTGGGCGCTGGGTCACGAAGCGGTCGAGGCGGCGATGAAGGACGGGCATTTGCTCGCGGAAAGTATCGCCGAGGGCCGTTCGGGCAGTTTTGCGTTGCAAGCCAATATGTTGAAGCCGAAAATCGAACCCGATATCACCTGACACTTTCCCACCAAAAGGAACTTTGAACATGCGTCTGCAAGGAAAAACCGCGCTCGTCACCGGATCGACGTCGGGCATCGGGCTGGGCATCGCCAAGGCGCTGGCGAGCGAGGGCGCGAATGTCATCATCAACGGCTTCGGCGATGCCGCGGCGATCGAGGCCGAGCGCGTCGCGCTCGAAGGACTCAGCGGCGGCAAGGCGCTATACGACGGCGCCGACCTGACCAACGTCGATGCGATCGCCGCGATGTTCGCGCGCGCCGATGCCGATATGGGCGGGGTCGACATCCTGGTGAACAATGCCGGGACGCAGTTCGTGTCGCCGATCGAGGATTTCCCGGTCGAGAAATGGGATCTGATCCTGGCGTTGAACCTGACGTCGGCGTTCCACACCATCCGCCACGCGGTACCTGGAATGCGCAAAAAGGGGTGGGGGCGGATCATCGGCACCGCGTCGGCGCACTCGCTGGTCGCCTCGCCGTTCAAATCGGCCTATGTCGCGGCTAAGCACGGGCTGGTCGGGCTGACCAAGACCGTCGCACTGGAAGTGGCCGACGCGGGGATCACCGCCAATTGCATCAGCCCCGGTTACGTGTGGACGCCGCTGGTCGAGGGGCAGATTCCCGACACGATGAAGGCGCGCGGGATGACGCGCGAGCAGGTGATCAACGACGTGCTGCTGGCGGGGCAGCCGACCAAGCAGTTCGTGACGGTCGAACAGGTCGCGGCGCTGGCGTCGTTCCTGACCCGCGACGAGGCGGCGAACATCACCGGCGCCAACCTGAGCGTCGATGGCGGGTGGACTGCGGCCTAATGCGCCGCGAGCCTTGAGCATTCTCCTTTGCCCTCCTAAGGTTAACGCAACCGGATCAGGGGAGAGACGGAGAATGATGGGTCGCGCCAAGGTAATTTTCGCCCTTTTGCTGGGGCTGACCGCTGGCGCGTGCCAGTCAGTACCGGTGGTGCCGGCACTGCCGCCGTCGGCGGCCGACGAGCCGCCCGCGACGGGCAGCTGGCGCGCGACGGCGACCGAGCAGGACAAGGGACGGCTTCGCGGCTGGTACGCCAGCTGGGAAGCGGCGCTGGCCGACGCGCGCGCCAAGGGTCATGGCGCCGCCATCGACCGCGAAGGCGTGCTGCTGCAACCGATGGCGGCGCTGCCCAACGCCTATATGCCCGCGGGCGATTACCGTTGCCGCACGATCAAGATCGGCGCGAAGGGGCGCAGCGGGCTGAGCTATATCGCCTATGACTGGTTCCGCTGCCGCGTGGCGACCGAACAGGGATTGTCGAGCCTGACCAAGCTGACCGGGTCGCAGCGACCCGTCGGATTGATCTTTCCGGACAATCTGAAACGCCAGATTTTCCTTGGCACGCTGGAACTGGGCGACGAGAAGATGGCGGTCAATTATGGCAGCGACCGGATGCGCGACATGGCGGGGCTGGTCGAACGGATCGGCGACAATCGCTGGCGGCTGGTGCTGCCAGCGCCGGCGTATGAATCCTTGGTCGACGTGATAGAACTGGTCCCGGCGGGCTGACGTTCGATTGAAAAAATGCTTACGTCCCGCTCGACACGAACGGATTAGGTTCGGCTCATGAGTGCTTGGTACAGGGGAATGACAATGCGGAATTTGTGGACAGGCGCCGCGGCGCTGGCGCTGATCGTTTCGGGGGCAGCCCCCGCGGCGGCACAGCAGCTGGGCGGCGAGGTGCAGAAGCAGATGCCCTCGCTGATGAAAATCTACGACGATCTGCACGCCAACCCCGAACTCAGCTTCATGGAAGTCCGCTCGGCGGGCATCCTGGCGGCGGAGGCCCGCAAGCTGGGGTTTGAGGTGACCGAAAAGGTCGGCGGCACCGGCATCGTCGCGGTGATGAAGAACGGCCCCGGGCCAGTCGTGCTGGTGCGCGCCGATATGGACGGGCTGCCGGTGACCGAACAGACCGGGCTGCCCGGCGCGTCGAAGGTGCGCGTGACCACCGCAGAGGGGGTCGAGACCGGCGTCATGCACGCGTGCGGCCACGACACGCATATGACCGCCTGGGTCGGCGTCGCGCGGTTGATGGCGGCGAACAAGGCGAACTGGTCGGGGACGCTGGTCATGATTGGCCAGCCCGCCGAGGAACGCGGCGCGGGCGCGCGGATGATGCTGGAGGACGGGCTTTATACCCGCTTTCCTAAACCCCAATATGCGCTGGCGTTCCACGACGCGGCGCAGTTTCCCGCCGGGGTCATCGGCTATACGCCGGGCTATGCGCTGGCCAATGTCGATAGCGTCGACATCTTGGTCAAGGGCGTCGGCGGTCATGGCGCCTATCCGCAGACGACCAAGGATCCGATCGTGCTGGCCAGCCGCATCGTGTCGACGTTGCAGACCTTGGTCTCGCGCGAGATCAGCCCGCTCGACAGTGCGGTGGTGACCGTCGGCAGTTTCCACGCGGGGGCGAAGCATAATATCATTTCGGACGAGGCGAAGCTGCAACTGACGGTGCGCAGCTACACCGACGAAGTGCGGGGTCACCTGCTCGACGGCATCGCGCGCGTCGCGAAGGGCGAGGCGATTGCGGCGGGGATGCCCGAGGACAAGATGCCGGTGGTGAGCGTGCAGAAGGACGAGTTCACCCCCTCCACCTTCAACACCCCTGATTTCACCGAGGAGATGGCGGCGTTTCTGAAAACCAGTTTCGGCGAGAAACGCGTCGTGCAGGTGCCGCCGGTGATGGGCGGCGAAGATTTCGGCCGCTTTGCCCGCGACGACAAGGATATCAAGAGCCTGATCATCTGGGTCGGCGGCGTGCCGCAGGCCGAATATGACGCAGCGAAAAAGGAAGGCCGGACCCTACCGAGCCTGCACTCTCCCTTCTGGGCGCCCGACGCCCCCGCAGTGATCGCGACGGCGACCGAGGCGCTGACGGCGATGACGATGAAGTTGATGGGGAAGTAAGGGGGCTTCGACCTCAGAAACTGGGGCAATTGAGACGCCCCTCGCGGGTGCCGCTTTGGGCGGCGCTTTCGCAAGGCTTGCTTTAGATCGGACATCAAGCTAGGCGCCGCGCCACTCGCATGGACCCGGTGCAAATCCGGGTGGCTATTCCGGCCGCCGATCCGCCGGACGACATCACACATGAAATCCTGTTCGCGTCCAAGCTGGCGCCATGTGCCTTGTTGTGGATTTTCAATGTCTGTTTCTTTGTCTTCCTATCGCCAGCAGTGGTTCACCGACGGCGCGTCGCTGCGCCGCGAAATTCTGGCCGGGATCGTCGTCGCGCTGGCGCTCATTCCCGAAGCGATCGGTTTTTCGATCATTGCCGGGGTCGACCCGCGCGTCGGGCTGTATGCCTCGGTAGCAATTGCGATGGTCGTTGCCTTTACCGGCGGGCGCACCGGCATGATCTCTGCCGCGACCGCCGCGGTCGCCGTGCTAGTGATCCCGCTGGTGCGCGATTATGGCGTCGAATATCTGTTCGCGGCGACGATCCTGATGGGACTGATCCAGATCGTCGCGGGGCTGCTGCGGCTCGACCTTTTGATGCAGTTCGTGTCGCGGTCGGTCATCACTGGCTTCGTCAACGCGCTGGCGATCCTGATCTTCATGGCGCAGTTGCCGCAACTGACCAACGTCGGGTGGCAAACCTATACGATGGTCGCGGGCGGGCTGGCGATCATTTATCTGTTGCCGCGCCTGACCAAGGCGGTGCCTTCGCCGCTGATTGCAATCCTGATCCTGTCGGCGATCAGCATCGGTTTCGACCTGCCGGTCAATATGGTGGGCGACATGGGCAAATTGCCCGAAGGTCTGCCGACCTTTGCGTTGCCGAATGTGCCGCTGACGTGGGAAACGCTTCAGATCATCCTGCCATATTCGCTCACCATGGCGGCGGTCGGGCTGCTCGAAAGCCTGCTCACCGCGCAGATCGTCGATGACATGACCGACACCGACAGCGACAAGCAGCGCGAATGTGCCGGGCAGGGCGGGGCGAACATCGTCGCGGCTTTCTTTGGCGGCATGGGCGGCTGCGCGATGATCGGGCAGTCGGTGATCAACGTAACCTCGGGTGGGCGCGGTCGGTTGTCGACCTTTACCGCGGGGGCATTCCTGCTGTTCCTGCTGGCGGCGCTTGGTCCGTTCGTCGGGCAGGTGCCGATGCCAGCGCTGGTCGCGGTGATGATCATGGTGTCGATCGGCACATTCAGCTGGAATTCGATTCCCAATTTGCGCCGCCATCCGCCAACATCGTCGATCGTCATGTTGACGACGGTGATCGTGGTGGTGGCTACGCATGACCTGTCGCTCGGCGTCCTCGCCGGAGTATTGTTGTCGGGGGTTTTCTTTGCCGGCAAGGTGCGGCGGATGTTCGCCGTTGAGCGTGAGGTGTCGGCCGATGGAATGACCGCGACCTATCGCGTCACCGGCCAGATATTTTTCGCTTCAGTAGATCGCTTCACCCGCGCGTTTCAAACCGAGGACCGGACCAACAATGTTCTGATCGACGTTTCGGCAGCGCATTTCTGGGATATTTCGGGAGTCGGAGCACTCGACAAAATCGTCGCCAAGCTGCGGCGCGATGGGCGGGGGGTGGAGGTTGTCGGATACAATCGTGCCAGCGCCGACATCATCGACAAATTCGCACTTCACGACAAGACGGGTGTAGAGATTGGATTGGCGCCGCATTGACCGTCTGCGGCAGCGTTCGGAAAATTTTCTAGAGCCCATGGGCGGGTCTTGAAACCGTCACATGCTCCACCTAAATCGAGATCGTGCGGGCCGGGCCCCTCTGGCGTCGGCGGGATGTTTCCCGCCACGTGATGTCGGACCGCATCGGGTGACACCGATGCTCTGGGCCTACCTCCCCCCTTAAACCCGGGTCCGGCATCGGCGTCACCTGCTTGATTATCAATCAGGAGGCCCAAGTTCATGACGCTCAATCCCAATCTTTATCGGCTGACCCTGCTGCACCGCCAGCTGGACGAGGCGGCGCGGCGCGAGGCGCGGCGGCGCGGTGCCGATCCATTCCGGCTACTGCGGCTGAAAACGCTGAAGCTCGCGGTCAAGCGGCGGCTGGCGGCGCTGTCGCTGCGTCCGGCGCTCGCACGCTAAATCCTTTTAATCGAGACCGGAAGCGTCGTCCCGCCGGGACGGCGCCTTCTGGCGTACACCAGGGATCATCACCATGGAATTTCTGTCTGCCGACTGGCTGGGCACCCCGGCCTGGTTCTGGCTGGCGTTTATCGCGCTGGTCGTGGCGCTCACCGCCTTTGACCTTGGCATTCTGAACAAGGAAAACAAGGAGATGGGGATCGGTGAGAGCCTGAAGCTCTCGGCGCTCTACATCGGTATCGCGATGGCGTTCGGCGCCTGGGTCTGGGCCGCGAAGGGCGGCGAGGCGGGGCTGCAATATTACACTGGCTTCTTTATCGAGAAGGCGCTATCGATCGACAATATCTTTGTCATCTCGCTGATCTTCGCCACCTTCGCGATCCCGCCGCGCTACCAATATCGCGCGCTGTTGTGGGGCATTGTCGCGGTAATCGTGCTGCGCGGCATCATGATCGCGGGCGGCGCGGCGCTGGTCACCGAATATGAATGGCTGCTCTATGTGTTCGCCGCCTTCCTGGTGTTCACGGGCATCAAGATGCTGTTCGCGGGCGACAAGCCGATGGACGTCGCGGGCAACCCGGTGGTCAAATGGCTGTCGCGCCACATCCCGATCACGAACGAGTTGCACGGCGAGAAATTCTTTGTGCGCGTGCCCGACAGCAAGACCGGCAAGCTGGTGCTGGCGGCGACACCGCTGTTCCTCGCGCTGGTCGTGATCAACCTCGCCGACCTGGTGTTCGCGGTCGACAGCGTCCCCGCGATCTTTGCGATCACCACCGACACATTCATCGTCTATACGTCGAACATCATGGCGATCCTGGGCCTCCGCGCGCTGTATTTCGCGCTGTCGGCGATGGTGCACCGCTTCCATTACCTCAAATATGCGCTCGCGCTCGTTCTGGTGTTCATCGGGTCAAAGATCTTCGTCGCCGACTTCATTCTGGGCGGCGACAAATTCCCGCCGCTGATCAGCCTGGGCGTGACGGTCGCGTTGATCGCGGGTGGCATTATCTGGTCGCTGGTCAAGACGCGCGGTGACGATGCGATCGACGCGGCGCCAAGCGCGCATTGATTTACGTTGCGATCATTTTTCCAAGGGAGACAATTCATGCGTATCGACAGGATTGAAACCGACCGCCGTTCGCTGATGGTTGCCGCCGGGGTGGCGGCGGCCACCGCGGCGGTAGCATCGACCCCGGCGGTCGCCGCCGCCGATGCCCCGACCAAGACCAATCTGACCCCGTCGCAGGCGTTGGCGCGGCTGATGGAGGCCAACCGCCGGTTCGTTACCGACCGCCGTAATCCGGCCGCGATCGGTACCGCTGAGCGGTTGCGGCTGGCGAAAGGGCAGGCGCCGTTCGCGGCGCTCGTCGGTTGCGCCGATTCGCGCGTCGGCCCCGAACATCTTTTCGGCGCCGGGTTGGGCGAATTGTTCATCGTGCGAACGGCGGGCAATTACGTCGACGATGCAGGCTATGGCAGCTTGGCTTATGCCGTGGCGGCGCTCGGCGTACCCTTGATCGTCGTTCTGGGCCATTCGCGCTGCGGCGCAGTCGCCGCCGCCACCGAACTGGTGACCGATAACAAGCAACTGCCTCCCGCGCTCAGCCGGATGGTGCAGCCGATGCTGCCCGCGGTGGTCGAGGCGCGCAGCAGTGTTAAGGGCGATGATCTTGTCGATCATGCGGTCCACATCAATGTTCGCCATGTGGTGCGCCAGTTGCGCGAGACGAAAGAACCGCTGATCGGCAATCCGCTCGAGCAGGGACAATTGATGATTGTCGGCGCTTATTATGATCTGGATACCGGCGCGGTCGATTTCTTCGATCGCGGCTGATCGGCAGCGGTGCAAAGGAAAATGTCCGCCGGAGGCCTTGCGGCTTCCGACGGACAGGCTTTCCTCCCCAGGAAAGCTCGGGAGGCGCGGGGCAGGGTCGCTGACCCCGCGCCAAGCTGGATTAGCCGCGGACTTTATGCCGCAAACTGGTTCATCGTATTGTCTTTGCCAGCGGCCTTGAGCGCTGCTTCACCGGCGAAATACTCCTTATGGTCGTCACCGATGTCGCTGCCCGACATATTCTGGTGCTTGACGCAGGCGATGCCTTGGCGGATTTCGGCGCGCTGGACGCCCTTGACGTATCCCAGCATCGCTTCGTCACCGAAATACTCCTTGGCGAGATTGTCGGTCGACAGTGCAGCCGTGTGATAGGTCGGCAGGGTGATCAGATGGTGGAAGATGCCCGCCCGCTTCGCCGAATCACGCTGGAACGTGCGGATGCGGTTGTCGGCTTCGTCGCCCAGCGGGGTGCCGTCATAATCGACGCTCATCAGTTTGGCGCGGTCATAGGCGCTGACATCCTGCCCGTCCTTCTCCCACGCATCATAGACCTGCTGGCGGAAGTTCAGCGTCCAGTTGAAGCTCGGCGAATTGTTATAGGCGAGCTTCGCATTCGGGACGACTTCGCGGATGCGGTCGACCATGCCGGCGATCTGTTCGATGTGCGGCTTTTCGGTCTCGATCCACAGCAGGTCGGCGCCGTTCTGGAGCGAAGCGATGCAGTCCATGACGCAGCGGTCCTCGCCGGTGCCGGGGCGGAACTGATAGAGGTTCGAGGGCAGGCGCTTGGGGCGCATCAGCTTGCCGTCGCGGTTGATCAGGACGTCGCCGGGGTTGCCCGCGCCGTCGACCTCTTCGCAGTCGAGGAAGCTGTTATACTGGTCGCCAAGGTCGCCCGGCTCCTTGGAGAATGCGATCTGCTTGGTCAGGCCCGCGCCGAGGCTGTCGGTGCGGGTGACGATGATGCCGTCCTCGACGCCGAGTTCCATGAAGGCGTAGCGGCAGGCGCGGATCTTCGCGATGAAATCCTCGTGCGGCACGGTGACCTTGCCGTCCTGGTGGCCGCACTGCTTTTCGTCCGAGACCTGATTTTCGATCTGGAGCGCGCAGGCGCCAGCCTCGATCATCTTCTTGGCGAGCAGATAGGTCGCCTCGGCATTGCCGAAACCCGCGTCGATGTCGGCGATGATCGGCACGACGTGCGTTTCATGATTGTCGATCGCCGACTGGATCTGCTTCGCCTTGAGCTCGTCGCCCTCGGCGCGTGCGGCGTCGAGGTCACGGAAGAGCATCCCCAGTTCGCGAGCGTCAGCTTGGCGGAGGAAGGTGTAGATTTCCTCGATCAGCGCCGGGACGCTGGTCTTTTCGTGCATCGACTGGTCGGGCAGCGGACCGAATTCGCTGCGAAGCGCGGCGATCATCCAGCCCGAGAGATAGATGTAGCGGCCCTTGACGGTGCCGAAATGCTTCTTGATCGAGATCATCTTCTGCTGCGCGATAAAGCCGTGCCAGCAGCCGAGCGACTGGGTGTAGTTGGCGGGGTCGGCGTCATAGGCGGCCATGTCGGCGCGCATGATGCGCGCGGTGTAGCGGGCGACGTCGAGGCCGGTGCGAAACTTGTTCTGGGCGCGCATGCGGGCGACGCTTTCGCCGCTGATGCCGTCCCATGTGCCGTCGTAGTCGCGGATGAGGCGGCCTGCCTGTGCCATGTCTTCCTGATAACCCATCGTCTTTGTCCTTGTGCGGAGTGATGGGTGAATGTTGGCGAAGGTGCCGCGGAAAGTGAAAAGCTTTGTCAATAATAATTGTGAATTATGGCCTATCGGTGTAAATCGGCATGTAAATCAGTAAAGAAAGTTACAAACGATGGCGGAGCGACGGGTGTTTGCTGGGCCGGCGGTGCGCAAGGTGCGGCGCGAGGCGGGGATGACGCAGGCGGCGATGGCCGAGGCGCTGGATATTTCGCCAAGCTACCTCAATCTGATCGAGCATGGCCAGCGGCCGCTGAGCGCCACGGTGATCGTCAAGTTGGCCGAGCGGTTCGGCTTCGATGCGGCGACGCTGGGCGTTGACGCGGTGCCGGGCGGCGCAGCGGGATTGCGGCGCCGATTATCCGATGCACGCTTTGCCGATCTGGGGATCGGCGCGCAGGAGGTCGAGGAGTGGCTCGCGACCGCGCCGACGACCGCCGCGGCCTTTGCCCGGCTGTTCGACGTCGCGCCCGAGGGCTCGGCAACTTTACAGGAAGAAGCGCCCGAAGTTGCCGCGGTGCGCCGCGCGATCGAGAAATGGCGCAACCATTTCGCCGATCTGGATGCGAAGGCGGAGGAACTGGCCGACGAACTGCGGCTGGCGGGCGGCGACCTGTATGGTACGATTTCCGAGCGTTTGCGCACCCGGCACCAGCTGGGAATCCGGATCTTGCCGAGTGATGTGATGCCCGATCGGCTGCGCTGGCTCGACTGGCACGCGCGGCAACTTATGCTGAGCGAATTGTTGCGCCCCGCGTCGCGTACCTTTCAGGCCGCGGCGACGCTGGCGCAGATCGAGGCGAAGGGCGAGATCGACGCGCTGGTCGCGGGCGCGGAATTTGCCGAGAGCGCGGCGGCGCGGCTGTTCGAGCGGCATCTGGTGCATTATTTCGCCGCGGCCTTGATGATGCCGTACAGCCGCTTCCTGCGCGCGTGCGACGCGACGGGATACGACCTGCTGTTGCTCCAGCGGCGCTTCGGCGCGGGCTATGAGCAGGTCGCGCACCGGCTGACGACGCTGCAGCGCGTCGGCGCGCGCGGGTTGCCCTTCTTCATGCTGCGCATCGACCGCGCGGGGCAGGGGAGCAAACGCTATGCCGGGGCGAGCCAGTCGCCGCTGGTCGATGGTGACACGCGCTGTCCGCTGTGGGGCGTCCACGAAGCCTTTGCGCGCCCCGGCGAAGTGATCGCCGATCTGGTCGAGCTGGAAGATGGTTCGCGCTGGTTCACGCAATCGCGTTCGGTTGCCGCGCCGGGGGCGACTGGCAGCGGCACGCCGGCGCGCTTTGCGGTGTGCGTCGGGGTCGATGCCAAGGTCGCGGCGCCCTTGATCGCGGCGCGGGGGATCGACCTGATGCGCAGCCCCGCAACTCCGATCGGGCTGGGCTGCCGCCGCTGTACGCGCACCGGATGTGTGCAACGGTCGATGCCGCCGCTGGGTCGTCCTTTGCGGTTCCGGGATG